>Ga0207952_1000004_pt1 | contig 454670 bp, 375 predicted proteins | sample SubbioR12Aug_8Ca_FD_184831 | JGI IMG/M metagenome (GOLD analysis project Ga0207952, IMG submission 184831) | Serpentinite rock and fluid subsurface biosphere microbial communities from McLaughlin Reserve, California, USA - CR12Aug_8Ca (SPAdes) | ecosystem: Environmental > Terrestrial > Deep...
TACAGTAGGACAGCCAAATACTTTGACTCTGACTCTTACCCCAACCGATGCAACATGTAACGGAGCCAGCGATGGTTCTGTAAGTGCAGCATTTGGCGGCGGTGGAACCCTGGAGATCAAAATAGATGGTAATGCGTTTGCAGCAGTTTCTTCCTCTTCACCACAGGTATTCTCTGGCCTTGCTGCCGGAACCCACACCGTGATTTTGAGAAGAAGCAATGCAACCACTTGCTCTATCACCTCTACTACTTCAGTGGGTGAGCCAAATACTCTGACTCTGACGCTTACTCCAACCGATGCAAATTGCAACGGTGAAAGTACAGGTTCTGTGAGCGCAGCATTTGGTGGTGGCGGATCCCTCGAAATAAGCATTGACGGTAACTCATTCGGTTCTGTAAGTTCTGCCTCTCCTCAGGTGTTCTCCGGCCTTGCTGCTGGAACTCACACCGTGGTGTTGAGAAGGACCAATGCTACAAGTTGTTCTATAACATCTACTACAACTGTTGGTGAACCAACAGCTTTGGATCTGAGTACTGTTGTTAAAGACTGTCATTGCTTTGGAGAAAGCACAGGTAAAGTTGATCTGACTGTATCAGGCGGAACTCCAAGTTACTCCTTCTTGTGGAGCAACGGAGATACAACTGAAGATATCGATCACCTGCCTGCAGGTAATTCCTACAAAGTAGTAGTTACCGATGCACACGGATGTATGGACAGCACCATATCTGCACCAATCAACGAGCCACCGGCTGTGGAACCTGATGCAGATAATAATGGACCTGTTTGTGCAAACCAAATGCTCACTTTAAGCGGTAACCCAACAGGATTGAAATCCTATGTTTGGACCGGTCCTAATGGCTTCACTTCTTATAGCATGGATACAACTGTATCCAACCATGCTACTGAAGCAATGGAAGGTTTGTATACCCTGACTGTAACCAATGATTCCGGTTGTGTAGGTGTAGTAACAACATTTGTTACTGTAGATACCTTGCCAATTGTGAGCTTTGATTCTATCGGAAACTTGTGTTCTAACGATACCAATTACCTGCTGGACGGTGGTTTACCTGCCGGTGGTGTTTATTCTGGTGTTGGTGTATCTTATCACGATGGCAATTACTACTTCAGCCCGGGTGTTGCAGGTATGGGTATTTGGGAAATCAAATACACCGTAACCAACAACAATGGTTGTGAAGACAGTGCTTTCCGTGATATTACCGTGGTAGATTGCTACAATGGTTATTGCGGATTTACACAAGGATTCTGGGGAAGTGCTACCGGATCCAGTTGTTATCCTTTAAATGGAACCATTCAATCGATCAAAGGTTCCAGAATACTGGCGTACCTCTTGACTGATTCACTTGTAATGGGTGAAATTGCAACTTCCTGCACAGGTTCTGGTAAAACCAGAAGTTGGACAATCCAACATCAAGACAGCACAAAACTGATCGCAGTTTTACCTGCAGGTGGTACCAGCAAAGCTTTCAGCGCAGTAAGTGCTTCCGGTTGTACAAACCCATGGGCAAAATACAACTCCGTATTTACTAGTGGTGGAAGTATCTCACCATCCATTTCTGCAATGAAAAATGGTAAAATTGCAAATACCCTAATCGGTCAGGCAGTTACTATGGCATTGAACCTGAGGTATGATACATCTCTTGCTTCTCTGGAAATTAAAGGCAGCTACATCAACTCTCGCAAGAGCAAGGGTTGTGACGACAGTTTGAAACATGTACCAACTGGTGATACAAGTACCTGGACAATTCCAAGTTCCATCATCAACTACCTGGGTACCGGTTACACCGTTCAGGATCTTTTAGATCTCGCAAACAAAGCATTGTCTGGTTCCTATACCCCAAGTGGTTCGAATCCGACATTGAGTGATATCAACTATGCGTTGGATGCGTTCAACAGAGGTTTTGACGAATGTCGTGTTTTGATTTCCTTCGCTGATACTTCAAATTCAGGAAATGCTCCAATGCACCTCGATGATGGTGTAGCGGAAAGCAGACAGATTCAAGGATTTGAAATGATGCCTAACCCTGCAACTTCAACCGTTACCTTCGACCTTTCCAACTTCATTGGAACACATGGTAACCTTGAAATGCTGGATCAGATTGGACGTGTGATTTGGACCAACAACTTCTCAACCATTGAACAACCGGTGTATACCCTGAATCTTGCTCAAGGCAGGTTCTCTGAAGGTATTTACATTGTGAAATTCACTACTGAGAATGGCAGGACCATCACCAAAAAACTGTTCATTACCAAAGAGTAATCTTTCGGTTCTCATAAAAAAAGCCCGCTTAAAAAGCGGGCTTTTTTTTATCCGATAGCTTTGATGATTTGAGCTATTGGTTGAATTTTATTCTGATTCTAATTCCGATTTTCCTTTTTCAAGCAAAGCCTTGGATTGTGGGCTAAGTACGGGGTATTCCAAATCCATGTTCTGAAGGGTTTTGGATAAAATACTACAAACACAAAGGTTCCGAAACCAATTGCTATTTGCCGGAATCACATGCCAGGGGGCATTGTCCGTGGCAGTATGTTGAATCGCATCTTCATATGCATCCTGAAAAAGATGCCAATTTTTTCGCTCCTCCAGGTCTCTGTAATTGAATTTCCAGTTTTTTTCGGGTTCCTCTATACGTTCTAAAAATCGTTTTTTCTGTTCTTCTTTGGAAACATGGAGGAAGAACTTCAAAATCACAGTCCCATTTTCAGTGAGGTGGCGTTCATATGCGTTAATACTCTGAAAACGTCTATGCCAGAATTCCCTATCTATACTTTCTATAGTATTGTATCCTTGAAGGTTTTGAGCAAGAATAAACTCCGGATGAACCCTGGTGACAAGTACTTCTTCATAATAGGAACGATTAAAAATGCCAATTTGTCCCAGTGACGGTAAAACCAGATTGCCCCTCCACAGAAAATCATGTTGTAATTCCAATTCTGTGGGCTTCTTAAATGAAACTACCTGGCAACCTTGGGGATTGATGCCCTGCATTACCGATTTAATGGTTCCATCCTTACCGGCTGCATCCATGGCTTGAAATACCAACAGCAAACTTTTTTTTCTGGAAGCAAAAAGTTTGTCTTGTAATTCATGTAGCTTTAAATGTATGGTTTCAAAAAGTTCTTTCCCGTCTTCTTTGACCAAGCCGGCAGTGTATTCCGGATCGAGTTTTTTTAGAGAAAAGGCATCGCCTTTTTTAAAGACAATTTTATCATCCTTTAGAAAATCTATCATCAATTGAAATATATACCAATTCTATAAACAAAACCACGCAGTGGATTTATGGATTGAAAATCTGCGTTAAATGCGTATCCAATCATCATATAGGACGCATCGCCGTACATCATTCCAAATGCACCAATGGGCGAACCCATCCATTCGCGTCTAACTCTGCTTCCGGGGATTGCTCCATTCAACAATCTGTATTCCCCTTGTAAAAAGAACTGATCTGCTATGGTTAGTCTTACAAAGGCATGGGCTCCGAAATAGGTAAAATTTCCGTAATTAGATGCACCGAGAAAACTGCCGTGTAAGCCTGCACCTACTAACAATGGCTCCTTCACTTTATAAGCAATAAATGGCGACAATTCCGCAAAAAAGACACCGCTATTTGGGGATAACATAAATTCAAGTCCGGGAACCAATTTTTCTTTTAGGGTAGGTGAAATTCCATCAACACTGGTATCTGCCACATCGGACTTTTGAGGGGCATCGTCTTCATACTGGCCATATGAAAATGGCGCAAATGCAAGACAGATAAGAATTAGAAATGTGGCTTTTTTGAACATATACTTAAAACGTTTGTTTCGGCAAAATTATACATCTAAAATTGTACCGCGATTTAAAGCATGACCAAAATACACAATTTCTCAGCCGGGCCAAGCATTTTAGCAGAGTCCGCTTTTCAAAAAAGTATTGCAGATATCCAAAATTTTGCCGGAACCGGGCTCAGTATTCTTGAAATTTCACATAGAACCAAAGAATTTGAATCCATTATGGATCAGGCAAGAGCCATTATTAAAGAATTATTGCAAATCCCCGAAAACTACGACGTTTTGTTTCTTCAGGGTGGTGCCAGCTCCCAGTTTTTTCAAATCCCGCACAACTTTCTAATTAACAGTGCAGCTTACACCAAAACCGGAACCTGGGCCAGTGGAGCCATTAAAGAAGCCAAGCTTTACGGGGAAGTAAATGTTGTGGCAAGCAGTGAAGACAAGAATTTCAATTACATACCCAAAAATTATGCTATTCCTGAAACAGTAGATTACTTTCACTGCACCAGCAACAATACCATTTTTGGAACCCAAATGAAAGCTTTTCCAAAATCTCCCGTGCCGCTGTTTTGCGATATGAGTTCGGATATTTTTAGCCGACCCGTGGATGTAAGTCAATTCTCTTTAATCTATGCTGGTGCTCAAAAAAATATGGGACCAGCCGGAGTTACATTGGTAATTATCGATAAAGCCATGTACGACAAAAGATCTTCAAGACCTATTCCAAGCATGCTCGACTATAAACTGCATGGTGAAAAGGAAAGCATGTATAACACTCCACCAGTATTTTCCATTTTAGTTTCCTTGTATAACCTGCAATGGGTGAAGGAATTAGGTGGTGTGAATGCCATGGCGGCCAGAAACAAAGCAAAATCAGATTTACTTTATAATGCAATTGATAAAAGTCCATATTTTAAAGGGACTACTGCCAGAGATGACAGAAGCGAAATGAATGCCTGTTTTGTATTTGAAGAAAACGACCCCGAACTGGAAGCGAAATTTAATGCCGCCTGGAAAGAAGCCGGTATCAGCGGAATCAAAGGGCATAGGAGTGTGGGCGGTTACAGAGCGTCGATGTATAACGCGTTGCCTTTGGAAAGTGTTCAGGCTTTGGTTAATGTAATCGAAACCTTTGCTTTATGAAAATATTGGCAAATGACGGTATAGACGCCGCCGGCAAACGTATTTTAGAAGCAGCAGGATTTACGGTAATCACAGATAAAATTCCCCAATCAGAACTACCAGCAAAAATTTCGGATTATGATGTACTAATTGTGCGTAGCGCAACCAAAGTAACAGCGGAAGTGATGGATGGAGGAAAGCTGAAATTGATTGCCAGAGCTGGTGTTGGTCTTGACAATATTGATCTGAAGCATGCTGGTATAAAAAATATTCCTGTTGTGAATACACCAAATGCAAGTTCCAGAAGTGTTGCAGAACTCGTGTTTGCGCATATTTTTACCTTGTTGCGTTACCTTCAGGTTACAAACCGGGAAATGCCGGAAAAAGGAGTGGAAAATTTCAATGCATTAAAAAAACTGGCATCCGGTGGTGCAGAGGTTGCTGGCAAGAGGTTGGGAATAATCGGATTTGGAAGAATAGGACAGGAAGTTGCCCGCATGGCTATTGGCCTGGGCATGGAAGTGCTTATTTATGATTATAAACAGAGAGAATTTGAGCTTACCATGTTGTTTCACCGCAGTTATCAAACCAAAAACTTTCACCTGTCACTCACCGGTGTAACGCTGGATGAAGTTTTGGGACAAAGTGATATCATTACAATTCATACTCCGGGTAGTGCCGAGGTTATAGGCGAGGAAGAAATAAATAAAATGAAGCATGGCGTAGTTTTGATCAATTGTGCAAGGGGTGGAGTGGTGAATGAAAAAGCCATGAACAAAGGCCTTGAGGATCGAAGAATTTCTGCTGCCGGTATTGATGTTTTCGAACAAGAACCCCCTGTTTATACAGACTTCATGTCTTCCAGTTCTGTAAGCTTAAGTCCTCATATTGGGGCAAGTACTTCCGAAGCACAAGAAAGAGTGGGTGTTGAACTCGCGGAGCGCATATGCGCTTTTATAAAAAGATAATTCGTGGTTAGAATCTTTCCTTTTCCTGCCATTTTACCTTCCAAAGACTTGGTAAGTCAGGTGGTTTGCAGGGTGGGTGGTGGCGAAAGTCAGGAATCCCTCCGACTTACATTGGAAAATAATCCTCTCAGTTATTTGCATGTGGTAAAACCAGGAATACACTTTGGCGATAGCCTGGAAAGCAGGGAAAATCACTACCGATTTGCGCGTGCCTATTTTGGCCAAATGGCGGAGCAGGGAGTGCTGAATCAGGACTTGATTCCTGCTATTTACATTTATCGCCAGCAATTTCCGGATGGACATGTATTTGAAGGTATCGTAGCCTGTGTTTCTGTTATTGATTATTTGGAAGGAGTAATTAAAAAACATGAATTTACACTCACCGAAAAAGAAGCTCGGATGGTGGAACACGTTACCCGCACCGGTGTAGTGGGAGAGCCAGTTTTATTGTCTAATCCCGATGAAGGCTACACAGAAGACTGGATTCGCAGACATAAAAAAGATGAACCAGTCCTGAATTTTAGTGACGATAACCATATTACCCATTCGCTTTGGAGTATTTCTGACCAGGAAGCAATTGCGGAAATTCAAATGGCTTTTCGCCAGACAGAATCATTGTATATTGCCGATGGACACCACAGAATAGCTGCTTCTTCGCTCTATCTTACCCATTTACACAATGAAATAAACCTGCCTGCTTCCAAAATGTCGTTCATGGCATTTATCATGTCAGAATCGGCATTATGGATCAGTCCTTTTCATCGTTTACTCAAAGGAATAGGAGATGAGGAAGTAACCAGAATTCTGGAAGAAGCAAAGTCCAAATTCGGGATTATAGCGTCAGACTCTCCGGTTACACCAACAGAAAAGGGAATGTTTGGCGCTTATACCAGGCAAGGTTGGTTTCAATTCTCATTTCTTCAGGATGCCGATTATCATACACCGGCAGAAAACCTGGATGTTTCCCGGTTGGAGAAGTATATCTTTCAAAATATTCTGCATATAAAAGATTCTAAAAGCGATCAACGCCTTTCCTTTATTCGCGGAGATATGCAGGTAAAGGAACTGGAAGTATTGGTGGATTCAGGCACTGCTGATGTAGCCTTTGTACTTTATCCCAATACCATTGAAGAAATTAAAGAAGTTGCAGATGGCGGGCAAACTATGCCTCCTAAAAGCACCTGGATCGAACCCAAATTGCTTTCGGGAATGATTATTCAGAAATTCTGAATAGAAATATTCACCTAATACGCTTTATATCTTACAATTACATTATTTTGATTAATTTAAAAAGGTAAATTCATGGCATAATTTTGACTTGCTTTTTGATGAAATTATACCACAATTCATATCTTTTATTTACCTTCGAATTACTTAGATCCACCGCCCATGTCCACCCCCCTCCGCTATAACATTGGGATATTTCTTTTTTTGTTTTTTTGTGGTAATTTAATCGCTCAAAATCAAATTCCTTTTTCCAAACCAAACCTGCCATTTTCCTTTATTGAAAACAAAGGTCAAATAAAAGCCACATCGGATAGTTCCGGTTCTGATATTTTGTTTTATGGCAGAGATAAAAGTGTAGAAATATATTTCAAAAGCCATGCAGTTAATTTTCAATTTACCGAATATCATATTATTGAAAATGATCGAAATTTTAACAAAGAAAAGACTCCCGGGAATCAAGGTAAAATAATAAAGAAAACCTTGCATGGCATGGGTTTTACATTGTTGGGATCAAATCCACAGGTTCAAATATCCGGATTGAAAAAAAAGGAAAGCGTTTTAAATTTTTATTTGGGACATACACCAGAAAATGGAATATTAAATGTGGCACAATTCGAAGAACTATGGTACCACAACATTTACGACCATATCGATCTGAAATTTTCAATCCAATCACAGGGAATCAAATATGAATTTGTGATTTATCCCGGTGGCAATCCGGATCAAATTCAAATGAAATGGGAGGGTACCACACCTGAAATACGACCTGAAGGAGGAATAAAATATGCCAATCCCTCAGGTGAATTGCTGGAATCCGCTCCTGTTACATTTACCAATTCCGGGATATCCGTGGAAAGCAGTTTCCATATTGAAAATACAAATGTGGTGGGATTTAAAGTCCATAAAGGTTTTCAAAATGATACCGTAATTATTGATCCCGTAATTCAATGGGGAACCTTTGTAGGTGGTTCCCAATTTGATATTGTGTTGGGAATGCAGGTGGACAGCACCGGCAATGTTTATATTTCAGGTCAAACCGGCAGTACATCCGGAATTGCTACCACAGGATCTTTCCGAAGCAGTAATAACGGATACACGGATGGATTTATATCAAAATTCAACAGCAAAGGGAACATGATTTGGAGCACTTATTATGGTGGTGCGTTAAATGACGGATTGGGTCAAATGGCAATGGGCAAATCCAATCAATTGTATGTATGCGGTTGGACAGAAAGTGATACAGGAATAGCCACTTCAGGCGCATGGCAGCCTAACAGGTCGGGTTATTATGATTTAATATTCGCAAAGTTTAACGGCAATGGAAATAGAATCTGGGCCTCCTATTTTGGAGGAACCGATGAGGAGGACTTTCCTTCCATTATGCTCGGTAACAATCAAAAAATTTATGTTTCCGGGGCAACAGCGTCAGACAGTTTGGCAACTGCAGGAGCTTACCAGGATTACAATTCCAGTCCATGGGATTTAATTATTGCATGCTTTAATGATTCCGGAACCCAACAATATACTGCAACCTATTATGGTGGAAATTCAAATGATTATTGGGGTATTTTATTCCAACATCCTTCCGGCAAAATTGGAATAATTGCCACCACGGAAAGTGACGCAGGAATTGCAACCAGCAATGCGTACCAGGATTTTTTATGGGGTACTTCTGATATGGCAGTGGCACTTTTCAAATCTGACCTGAGTGATATTTATTGGTCTACTTATTTTGGCGGCAATGAAGATGAAGTTGGGCTGAATGCCTTTTGTGATAAAGCAGGTAACATTTATTTCAGTGGTGGTTCTTCCAGCGATACCGGTATTACAGATACCCTTTCCTTTAAACCAGCTTTATCCGGATTTTCGGATGGTTTTTATGCCAAATTCAGAGATACCGGAAGCCGTGTCTATTCCACATACTTTGGTGGAAATAACGAAGACGATCTTCTCATCTCCGGTTTTAATGATTCCGGACGTTTGAATATCTGCGGTTCTACTACCAGTGATAGCGGAATTTCAATGGGAGTTTCGTGCTCACAAACCAATTATAGAAATGGCGTTGATTGTTATTTCGGAGAAATGGATACTACCGGAAAATCGCTGTGGGCAAGCTATTTCGGAGGAGACGACAATGAATACCCCACCAATTTAATAGTCAAAAAAGATTCTATTTATTTATCCGGACATACATATTCCGATACCGGAATTGCAACTTCCGGAGCCTTCCATACCAGTCGTGGCGGTCTTTTAGAGGGATTTGTTGCAAAGTTTGTACGTTGTAGTTTGCGTGAATATTTTATTGATACTTCCGCATGCAATTCCTTTACATTAAATGGGAAAACATATTATACAACAGGGGAGTATGCCCAACATCTGATTGCAAAAAACAAGTGCGACAGTTGCATCCATCTTCGTTTGACTATCAGGGATTCCAGTTCATCCTCTGTGAATATCACTGCTTGTGACAGTTTGAATTATTATGGATCTGTATATAAAGTTTCAGGCATATATAACAGAACCACCACCAATAAAGCCGGATGCGACAGTGTTGTTAAATTATATTTAACCATTGCACAAAAAAGCGATACTTCTATATCCGTAAGCGGTTGTGATAGCCTTAAATTTAGGGGTATCAGCTATTATTCCTCAGGAAATTACGTACAGCAAACCACCAATAATGCGGGTTGCGATAGTACCATCAACCTGCAAGTAACTTTGAATTCCACCAAATATTCTACTGTAAACAGTTCAGTTTGTGATAGTATGGTTTGGTATGGAAACACCTATAAAACCAGCGGCAATTACCAGAAGAAACTTACTAGCTACAAGGGTTGTGATAGTGTGGTAACGCTGAATTTAACGGTAAAAAAGTCAACTATAAATTCCATTACAGCATCTTCCTGCGACAGCGCAATTTATTTTGGAACCACTTATAAAACTTCCGGAACTTATACCAAAAAATACAGCAACAGCGCAGGTTGTGATAGTGTGGTTACTTTAAATTTAACCATTAAAAAGAGTACAGATACAACCATTAATTTAACCGGTTGCGACAGTATTACTTTCAGAAGCACCAAATATTTCAGCAGTGGTAATTATGCGCAGAAAACCACCAACAAAGCGGGTTGCGATAGTACAATCAACCTGAAAATAACTTTAAATTCTACCAAATATTCTGCAATTAACAGTACCGTTTGTGATAGTTTGGTTTGGTATGGAAACACCTATAAATCCAGCGGCAATTACCAGAAGAAACTCACTACCTACAAGGGTTGTGATAGTGTGGTAACGCTGAATTTAACGGTAAAAAAGTCATCTGCAAATTCCATTTCTGCATCTTCCTGCGATAGTGCAATCTATTTCGGAACAACATATAAAACTTCCGGAACTTATACCAAAAAATACAGCAACAGCTTGGGTTGTGATAGTGTGGTTACTTTAAATTTAACCATTAAAAAGAGCTCGGATACAACCATTAATTTAAACGGTTGCGACAGTATTTCTTTCAGAAGTACCAAATATTTCAGCAGTGGCAATTATGCGCAGAAAACCACCAACAAAGCGGGTTGCGATAGTACAATCAACCTGAAAATAACTTTAAATTCTACCAAATATTCTGCAATTAACAGTACAGTATGTGATAGTATGGTTTGGTATGGAAACACCTATAAAACCAGCGGCAATTACCAGAAGAAACTTACTACCTATAAAGGTTGCGATAGTGTTGTAACGCTGAATTTAACAGTAAAAAAATCATCTGCAAATTCCATTACTTCATCTTCTTGCGACAGTGCAATTTATTTTGGAATCACATATAAAGCTTCCGGAACCTATACCAAAAAATACAGCAACAGCGTGGGTTGTGATAGTGTGGTTACCTTAAATCTCACCATTAAAAAGAGCTCGGATACAACCATTAATTTAAACGGTTGCGACAGTATTTCTTTCAGAAGTACCAAATATTTTAGCAGTGGCAATTACAATCAGAAAACCACCAACAAAGCGGGTTGCGACAGTACCATTAACCTGAAAATAACTTTAAATACTACCAAAAATTCTACTGTAAACAGTACAGTATGCGATAGTATGGTATGGTACGGAAACACCTATAAAACCAGCGGCAAATACCAGAAGAAACTCAGTACATATAAAGGTTGCGATAGTGTGGTTTTTTTAAATCTTATCGTAAATAAATCCGGTAATTCTTCAATATCCCGCACTGCTTGCGATAGTTTCCGATTAAATGGAAATAGTTATTATAATACAGGAAACTATACGCAGCACCTGACCAATTACAAAGGTTGCGACAGTCTCCTTCAACTTTCTTTAACCATAAATAAAACAAAATCGACACAGCTTAATCTTACCCAGTGCGACAGCTTAATGGTGAATCAGGTGAAATACACTGCTTCCGGAACCTATACCCAAACGTTGACTTCGGCAAAAGGATGCGACAGCATTTTAACCATTAAAGCCACCATTCTGAAACATTCCGATACTACGATTTATAAAACCGGCTGTGATAGTGTTATTTATCAAAACGTAACCTATCACAGTAATGGTGTGTACTTTTCTAAAAAGAAAAACAAATATGGCTGCGACAGCAATGTATATCTCAACATTACCATAAAGAACAGCACCTTACAGGTGATAAACTCAACCGCCTGCGGAAGTATTGAAGTAAACGGAACTACATATACCCAAACGGGCACATATTATCAGTACTTTACAAATTCGGATGGATGCAACTTTGTCATTCAATTGAATCTTACGATCAATCCGCCATTGAAAAAAACCGTGAATGTTTCTGCATGCAACGCGTATCGTTTACCGGGCGGTAAAAAGGTTTGGACATCCAATGGTACCTATACCGATACGGTAAAGGGAAGTGCAGGTTGTGATACAGCTGTTACGGTGAATCTGACCATTTATAACATAGATACTTCTGTAACCCGAATGAATGCAACAACCTTGCAATCCAATGCCAACGGGGTTTCTTACCAATGGCTCGATTGTGATAATGCCTATGCCAAAATTCCAGGTGCAACTTCCAAAGCTTATACTCCGGGTAAAACAGGAAATTTTGCCGTAGAGGTAAAGAATCAATATTGTACAGATACCTCTGCTTGTCATGCAATTAAAACCACTGCAACTCAGACTCTGGTAAAGGGCCGTTTCCGAATTTATCCAAATCCTGCGGATCCGGAATCGGAAGTCTATATTCAAAGTAACCTTCAAAATGCCACATACCGCATTCTGGACAGCCGTGGCAGGGTAGTGGTGTTTGGACATCTGAACCGCGGAAATGCCAGTGTGCGTTTGCCGGCTATAGGTTTGTATTTATTTGAAATCACCTCCGGCGATAGCCACGGTAGCCAATGGGTGGTAGTGGAGTGAATGGCATATTAATATTCAAAGACTTCTTATTCAGGATTTTGAATGGTAAATCCCAGTTCAACACACTCCAGATGGAATTTCAATATCACTGAACACCTTCAACGCTTTAGCATTGTTTAGCTTTCAAACCTGCTATTTTTATTGGTGTAACTTTATATATCATTGCCCTATATAAACTCTCCCATAAACCAACTTGCCTTTCCTATCCCTTACTCATTACAAGTCAAAGAGCATACATAACATATTCTAACGTATTAATTATGAGGTATTTATAGCATACTACCTAAAGCATAAATTTATACAGGTTCAAGTCAATTTCCATCTGTCAGCATGGCAGTGTTTGCTGTGTTTTACATTTGTGTTTTACAAATGTAAATAACTTGTTTTTACAGTTGTAAAAGGCGATTTTACATTTGTATAGATGAAAGACGTCGGACTGCGATTGCTGCTTGTAATGGAGGATTCCGGCCTTAGCAAAGGAGAATTTGCCCAAAAACTAAACGTTTCCCAGGGGGTAATTTCGCATATCAACAGCGGAAGGAATAATCCGGGAATGGAAATGATCGTGGAATGCCTCCGGAAATTTCCGGATATCTCATCCGATTGGTTACTGCTTGGAACAGGAGATATGAAACGGGAGAGGGGCAGCGATGATCGCTGGAAAGAAGTAGATAAATTACTGGATGAGGTTAAGCTGTTAAACGACCTGAATTACAATAACTTAACATCCAGAATCAACATCCTGAAAAACCGGGTTTCAGAGTTTTAAACCTAAAATTTCCTTTTAAAAAAGACTGAGCTGGCGCTTGTCTCTGGAACTTCCAAAGATCTCTTCAAATGCCAACCTGAATTCTGTCAATGCGGTTTGGTCAATACTGTAAATAGTGCTGGTTTTAAAGCTCTTTCCTTCAATATATCCGGCTTGTTTAAGCTCCGCAAGATGCTGACTTACTGTACTTTGTGAGAATGGAAGTTTCTCAACAATGTCCTTGCAGGTTTGGTTGTTGTTTTCAATAAGAAATTGAAGAATGGCAATCCTTGCAGGATGGGCAATGGCTTTTGCTGCAGATGCCAGGGATTTTAATTTGTCGTCGAATTGTGCGGCTTGCGTGGCTTTCATCGGTTATTAAGATTCTTAAAGCTGCAAAAATAATAGCTTTATCGCTATAACACAATGGTTATTCCGGTTTTTTATGTTTCCACCTGCGGTGGCTCCACAGCCAGTTTTCCGGTTGCCTGCAAATGTCCCGCTCTGTAGCACTGGCAATCATTTCTGTAATTTCACCTTCTTTGGTAGTTCCGGGATTGGCACAAAGCAATTCCGTATGGCATTCATAATATCCGCGTTTTACCTTGTGAATTGCGAGATACAGCACAGTTTGGTTCAGTTTCACTGCAATCTTCTCACTTCCCATCATAAAACAGGTTTCCTGGTTTAAAAAACTTGTCCAATATGCATTCTTGCCGGATGATGGATTTTGGTCTCCAATAAATGCAGTAGTAGTAACCTGGTCCTTTTGTCCCGCCATAATTCTGAGTGTTTTCTCCATAGGGAAGGGGTCGGTACCAAAACGGCTTCTTACCATCAGAAACCAGGCATCCCAGCTTTTATTATGTAAAGTCTTGTACACACATTGGGCGTATTGCGAAACACTGATTTGGGCTGCATCGCATACCCATTCCCAGTTACCGCAATGGCTCATTACTACAATGGAACTTCGTTTATCGCTATTTAACTGTGAAAATATTTCAGGGTTGGCAATGCGCATTCGCTTTTGAAGGCTTTTCGCAGTTATGGTCATCCCTTTTATAGTCTCCAGAATTAAGTCGGTGAGGTGCAGGTAGAACTTTTTCTCTATCGCGAGAAGTTGCGCTTCGGTTTTCTCCGGAAAGGAGTTCTTCAGATTTTGGCGCACAATAGCCTTGCGATATCCAATAACCCGATAAACCAAAAAGGACAGGAAGTTGGAAAACCCGTAAAGCATGGGAAATGGCAAAATAGAAATAAGCCACAGCCAGGGCAACACCAGGATACGAAACCAGATGGACAATTAGGTTTTACTTAAAATATCTGAAATCCTGTCCTGCTTTGATCTGTAAAACAGATTCATAAATGAGGTCAATGCAGCTATGCACATCGTCTTCATGCACCATTTCCACAGTGGTATGCATGTACTTCAAAGGAAGCGAAATAAGGGCAGAAGCCACGCCATGGGCGCTATATGCAAAGCTGTCCGTATCGGTACCGGTGCTTCGGCTCACCGCCGAGCGTTGAAATGAGATCTTCTTGTCTTTGGCTGTTTTCAATAAAAGTTGAAGCAGATTGTTTTGTACTGCAGGTCCCCAGGTTAATACAGCGCCTTTGCCGCATTTGCAGTCACCCTGTTTCTTTTTGTTATAGAGCGGGGAACAAGTGTCATGCGTTACATCCGTAACGATAGCGACATCGGGTTTTAGCCTTCTACTGATCATTTCCGCACCGCGCAGGCCAATTTCTTCCTGAACGCTGTTCACCACATAGAGGGTAAATGGCAGTTTTTTCTTGTTCTCATGAAGCTTTCTGGCTACTTCGGCTATCATAAATCCTCCCATACGGTTATCCAAAGCGCGCCCAACAATGTATTTTTCGTTCAGCCAGGTCATTTCATCCTGAAAAACGGCCACAGAACCAATAAACACGCCCTTTTTCTCCACTTCTTCACGTGTAGCACATCCAATATCAATAAACACGTTATCCTGCGATGTTTCAGGGTTTTTGTCCATGCGCACATGGATGGCCGGCCAGCCAAAAATGCCTTCCACAATGCCTTTTTCCCCGTAAATATTAACGCGCATAGAAGGGGCAATCTGAAAATCGCTGCCACCATTGCGAATCACATAAATATAACCATCATCGGTAATGTGGTTTACAAACCAGCTGATTTCATCCGCATGGGCTTCTATTACCACTTTGTATTTCTTATCCGGATTAATAACACCAACGGCAGTGCCGTAAGTATCTACAATATAATCATCTATATAAGGTTTCATATAATCCAGCCAAAGCTTTTGTCCGCTGGATTCAAAGCCTGTTGGCGATGCATTGTTTAAATAACTTTCAAGGAATTTTCTGGAGTCTTTGCGCATGCGGCAAATATATTAAAGCACAACCTTGTCAGTATATAAATATGCGAAGAAATAGGTAGAAGAAAGTGTAATTTTCAAGAATGAAGGGAATATGATTGTTTGGTAACGAAAATGAAATTCTTCACAGGATTCAGTAAGCACAGCATTCCTAAAGGAATTCAGGAACCGAATTGTAATTTTCGTGAAAGGAATCAACTGCAGCGAGTGGAATAAAACATGAAAACATGTAATTTTCTGTTCTAATAGTTTACAAAATGAGGAAAACACATTTTTTATGGATTTTTTGGCTTTTTATATTTTCAACCTGCAAAAAGAAAGTCCCGGTTCAGGCAAATGTTGTGTTTTGGCAAGACAAGCAAACGGCGACCAAATATTCAAAGAACGGTCTGATTAACGAATTGGTTGTATTTCTGGCCGGGCGAAGGATTGGATCTATTTCGGCAGGATCATATTATGGAGCAGAGCCGGAATGTGGTGCCAACGGCGTTCTAACATGTTTAATTAACTTCGATGACATAAACTCGGTGAAGGAATTTCCTTACCAACTTCAGGATCAGAAAGGAAATATTTTGGAATACAGGAATATAAAAGTAAATGCCTGGGAATGTAACCACCTAAAACTGGAATAGGTGATTGCTCTGGACATAAAGCATCCAATCAGATGAAACATAAAAACCTGGTGTGGTTTGATTTTACACATCTGCGCTTGTTATATAATTTACATTATGTTAAGTAGATGGAATGAAATTAAAGGCGGATAAACTCCGCCTCTAATTCTAATTTCTTTTGGATCTTACTCCCCTTTGCCCAAACTCTCCAGTACTTTTATTTTTTCATCATAAGTTGCTGCACCTTCCTTGTCTCCCAATTCCAGTGACGCAGCTCTCAATGCTTTATAAATATCCATCAGATCTTTGGTTCCATAATCTTTATTCTCAGCTGCCATTTCCAGATATTTCTTGGCATCCAGGAACAATTGTTTTAACTGGGCTTCAATTTCCGCTTTCGCAGCGCCGTTTGCTTTCATCTTTTTATCGTACAAATCTTTGCTCTTGTACTTCAGCAAACCCACACCCAGATTGTAATTGGCATCGTAATTAAACTCGTCCAGTTCCACTGCTTTTTTGTAATCTGCAATGGATGAATCGTAGCTTCCGCGCACTTCATACAAATAACCGCGTATGTAATACAGCTTGCTGCTTTCATTGGCCTGAATTTGTTTGTTTACATCATCAAACAGCAGATCCACACGATTTCGCACCAGATAGTAATTTACCAGCAGCTGAAACATATTGTTATCTCCAGGAGATTTCTCAACGCCTTTCTTAAGAATAGATTCTGCAGCAGCTGTATCGCCCTGTTCCATGTAAGCCTTGCTCAACCCTTCGTATACCAACGGGCTGTTGCTTCCTCCGTCAATCAACTCATTAAAAGCTTCTACTTTCACCTTGTTGTCACTGCAGTTCATAGTAACCAACGCCATTCTTTCAACCAGAAATTTGCGCGATAGACCTTGCCTTTCAAAATCATTGGCGTCTGCGGTATCCATTTTACTCTGCAAAAACAAAAGCATTTTGTAGTAATGAACTCCGCTGTCGTAGAATTTACCGGCAATGGTTTCTTCGGCTTCATTATAGGCCACAGCGAATGCATTTCTGCTTTCTGTAGCGCCGGTTTCCATGTCGTATTTCTTCAAATCCGGACTGTTCCAGAATTTTACCATGGAATAAGCCGAAACATACCCGGCACCGCCTGTAAGTCCTTTAAATAAAGGATTTGCCTTGTTTTCTACTACCCGGGAATACACCATCGAACGCACCAACCACATTCTATAATAGTTTTTGGTGTTTTCGTGCAATGCTGCTTTGTCTATATACGTCTTGGCTTCTAAAACACTTTCAGCATCACCACGACTTAACGACAATTCAGCACTGCTCACATTGCCTTTTTGAGCTGCAACACTGCTTGCAAATCCAAGTACCAGTGCCAGTCCAACTACATTCAAACGGATTTTATTCAATTTCATTGTTTGTGTTTTCTTCAGTTGCCCCATCCAAATCCGTAGATTCAATGCCGGTTTCTCCCGGTTCCAGGCCTTCTATCTCCTCCTCATCATCTTCACGAGGCACAGTGGTAATTCCGGCTATCTCATCATTTTCCTTGATGTTAATCAGTCTTACACCCTGTGTGGCGCGGCCCATTACCCTGAGTTTTTCCACGGCGAGTCTGATGGTCATTCCACTTTTGTTGATGATCATCAAACCATCTTCCATGTTTACGGAAAGAATTCCAACAAGTTTTCCGGTTTTCTCGGTAACGTTAATGGTTTTTACCCCTTTTCCGCCCCTGCCGGTTACCCTGTAATCTTCCAGATCGCTTCGCTTTCCGTATCCTTTTTCACTCACTACGAGTATGGTGGTTTCCTTATCTTCAGGATTTACACAAACCATGCCAATCACTTCGTCACTCGCGCTTTCCAGCGTTACACCACGTACTCCTGATGCAGTTCTTCCCATTGGACGCACTTTGGTTTCGCTAAAACGAATGGCTTTACCGCTTCTTTTTGCAATCAGCACTTCGCTTTTACCATCGGTCAAACAGGCTTGCACCAATTCATCCCCTTCCCTCACAGTAATGGCATTAATACCATTGCTTCTCGGTCTGCTGTAAGCTTCCAAAAGGGTTTTCTTAACGGTACCTTTTTTGGTAACCATAATAATATTGTGGCTCTTCAGCGTTTCTTCATCCGAGAGGCTGTGCACGTTCAAATATGCCCTCACTTTATCATCAGAAGGTATGTTGATGATGTTTTGTATGGGTCTTCCTTTGGTAACCTTCGCTCCTTCCGGAACTTCGTATACTTTTAGCCAGAAACAGCGTCCCAGCTCGGTAAACAACAACAAATAATCATGGGTGCTGGCTACAAACAAGTGCTCCACAAAATCTTCATCTCTGTGTTTCACTCCTCTAAGACCTCTTCCTCCGCGATGTTGCTCCCTGTATTCAGTTAGTTGGGTGCGTTTGATATAACCCATATGCGAAATGGTAACCACCACCTCTTCATTCGGAATCAGGTCTTCAATATTGATTTCATCGGCATTAAACTCTATATGAGTTCTGCGCTCATCACCAAATTTATCGCGCACTTCTTTCAATTCATCCTTGATGATTTGCATTTGCAATGCAGAATCAGATAAAATGCTTTCGTAGTGGAGAATCTCTTTCAAAACTTCGTTGTATTCATCGCGAATCTTGTCTCTTTCCAAACCGGTCAAACGCTGCAAACGCATGTCGAGAATTGCCTTCGCCTGAATCTCGCTCAAACCGAATTTGGTAATCAATCCGTCTCTTGCCTCGTCAGGTGTGCGACTTCCGCGGATCAGCGCAATAACTTCATCCAAATGATCAATGGCAATCAGCAATCCTTCCAGTATGTGAATGCGTTTTTTCGCTTCCTCCAGCAAATACTGGGTGCGGCGAATCACAATCTCATGCCTGTGGTTTACATAATGCTTGATCAGATCTTTCAGATTCAACATTTCCGGCTTGCCGTGCACCAATGCAATGTTGTTCACCGAAAAACTGCTTTGCAGTGGGGTAAACTTGTACAACTGGTTCAATACTACATTGGGAACCGCATCACGCTTCAATTCAAAAACAACACGCATCCCCTGGCGTCCACTTTCATCGCGAACTGCCGATATTCCATCAATAATTTTCTCACTGATCAGATCTACCGTTTTAATGATAATTTGGGATGGAGTTACCTGATAAGGAACTTCCGTAACAATGATGGATTCTTTGCCAGTAGATGAGGTTTCAAAATCCGCTTTTCCGCGCATCATTACCCTGCCGCGGCCTGTTTCAAAGGCGTCTTTTACACCTTCAACCCCATATATGATACCCCCTGTAGGAAAATCCGGACCTTTTACATATTGCATCAGTTCCGGAATGGTAATTTCGTTGTTCTCAATATACGCAATGGTACCATTGCAAACCTCAGTGAGATTGTGTGGTGCCATGTTGGTGGCCATTCCCACCGCAATTCCTGAGGCACCGTTTACAAGCAAATTGGGAATTCTGGATGGCAACACGGTTGGCTCTTCCAGACTTTCATCAAAATTGGCGCGAAAATTAACAGTGTTTTTGTCAATATCCGCCATCATTTCTTCCGCAATCTTGCGCATACGGGCTTCCGTATAACGCATCGCTGCCGGCGGATCTCCGTCTATACTTCCAAAGTTACCCTGTCCGTCTACCATTGGGTAGCGCAAGCTCCATTCCTGGGCCATGCGAACCATGGTATCATATACGCTGCTATCGCCATGCGGGTGGTATTTACCCAATACCTCTCCCACTATTCTCGCTGATTTCTTATAAGGCCTGTTGCTCGCAAGACCCAAATCCATCATTCCGTACAAAACCCTTCTGTGAACCGGCTTTAATCCGTCTCTTACATCAGGCAGTGCTCTTGAAACAATTACTGACATCGAATAATCGATGTAAGCCGTCTTCATTTCATCTTCAATGTTGATCGGAACAATTCTTTCCTTTATTTCGTTATTATCATCCATGCTTTAAAATCAAGCCGCAATTTACAACGGAAATGAGCAGTAACCATGGGCTATTTCCAACAATTTATACCCAGAATTATCACCAATTTCCTTTATAAATACTTTATCAAAAAAAATAGTAAATGATATTTCCCCTTTTTTGCTGAGAACCCAATAAAAAAGGGGCTTTGCAGCCCCCTTTAAATATGTATGAAATGGATTTATTTATAATTTTTATCGTGCGTACTTTTTGTCGCTTTGATAATTTTTATCTTTCCTTTTCCGGTTTTATCCAACATCTGAATTTTACCGTATCCCAAATCTTCCAAACGCTCTTTTAAAAGCAGCATATCTCCTGCAACCAAAATGATTACCTCATCGGTTTTCAGGTTCTGTTTTGCAAGTTTGTTTATGTCTTCCTGAGATATGCCTTTCAGCACGGTCATTTGCTGCTGTGGATAGTCTTCAGGCAGGTTTCTGATTGCCATGGTGAGCAAAAACTGTGATTTCTGAAACAGGGATTCGTATTCCATTGCCTCACTGGCTACAAGCGCCTGTTTGGTAAAATCGAACTCATCCTTGGTGATTCCGCCATTTCTGTAGCGCTCCAATTCTTTCATTATTTCGCGTATTGCACTATCCGTTGCGCCCGCTTTTACTCCTGCAGAAACCACATAGGAGCCTGGTAAATCTTTATAGGCTGCCTGATATCCGCTGCGAATGCCATAAGTCCAGGCTTTGTCTTCGCGTATATTTAAATTCAAACGACTGTTAAAGTTTCCACCCAGTGCAAAATTCATGATGGTATTCTGGAAAAATTCTCCGGAATAATCAAATGGCAAACTCCGGAAACCCAGATAAATATCACTTTGCTCAGCATCAATATACTCCACACCAAATATCTGGTTGGTCTCAAATTTATTTCCTTCTGTCGGCTTCGGAACTGTAATGTTTTTCTTTTGCCATTTGTTAAGAAATGCCAATTTAGAAAATGCTTCATCGGCATTTACCGGTCCAACAATAACCAGCTTGGTTACTTCTGGTGTAAAGTATCTGTCGTAGTATAATTTACAATGACTCAGCTCAACTGCATCATATTCATCGGCTCCTACATATTTACCGAATACATTATCTCCCCATATCAGCGAGCGCCAGGCATTACTTGCACCCTGACTCCTGCTGGTCAATCCGCTCTTGGCATTCTCTCTGGCCCTTTTCTTGGATTTTTTATATTCCTTTTCATCCCAGCGGGGTTTGAACATCATTTCTTCCATAATGGCCAAAGCCTCATCCAGCTTGTCTTTTTTGCAGTACAAACTTACGGATGTGGAGGTTGAACCTGCGCCAATACTTACACTTGCACCAAGCTTTTCCAAGGCGTTCTCCAATTCCTCAGGTGTTCTTACTGCAGTTCCATCGTTCATTGCACTTGCCATAAACTGTGCTGTCGCAAATGGAATCTCTTTGGTGCCCTCAAATAAACGTCCGCCTTCAATATTCATTTGAATGGTTACCATTGGCGTTTCATTGAATTCTGTTCCCAGAATTTCAAGACCGTTTTCAAGGGTTTTGCGATAAATTTTAGGCACTTGTACAGGCTTTGCTTCTTTGGGCTGCGGCTTTATACTGCGATCAAAATTATCCACTGTGGGTCTTAATTTCAGATTCGCATATTCTGCATTTGCTACAGCATTGTTATACGAAGCATTTGGATTGAAACTTACATATTTGAGTTTTTTTCTGTCTTCCTGGCTGGTTCCCTCTGCCGGTGGTTCAATTACCACTGTAGATGAGAATTTACCTTTCAGATATTTGCGGTAAACGCGCATAATGTCTTCGCGCTTCAGGTTTCTGTAGCGATTCGCTTCATCTTCCAGATTGTACCGGCTGCCATCTGCTTTCTTCAAATTATTCAAATACCAGAAGGTGCTCAGGTAATTTGCTTTATTGGAAACATCTTCCAAACCGCTGTAATAATTGCTTACTATATTTTCTATAGCCCTGCTCAAGTCTTCATCGGCAAAATTGTTATACTCAAAACTGTCAATTACCGAGGTGAGCATATTTTGCAATTGCTTGATATCGCTCCATGGGTACCCAACCATATAAAAGCTGAATTCTCCTGCCAATTCCGAATTAATATCACCAAAAGGATTGTTGTTTGCACTTGCCTGCAAAGCCCATTCATCTTTAATAAATTTCTTATATATCACTGAATTTCTGGTACCGCCCAGCAGGTAAGCCAATACGTCCATTGCTGCTGCATCTTCATGCACTATCGGAGCGCCCGGGAATGTGGTATAAATCAAGGGTACGTATGCATTGGGATCCACATAACTGCGAATGCCATTTTCTTTTAGTTTTACCGGGGGCACACGTTGCTTGCGCACTTCCGGACATTGTTGAATGGTTCCAAAATATTTCTCTACCCACTTCACTACATCCGCCGTATTTACATCTCCGGAAACAATTACACATGCATTGTTCGGACCGTACCAGCGCAAAAAGAAATTCTTCAAATCGTTACTGTCCGCCCTGTCCAGATCATCCACATATCCAATGGTAGACCAACTGTATGGATGGTCACTTGGATAAAGATTCTGGTCTTTTACTTCCTGTAAAAATCCATAAGGCACATTGTATCTCTGGTCTTTTTCATTCTTTACTGTGGAGCGCTGAATTTCAAATTTCTTTTTGGTAAAAGCCTCCAGAAATACACCCATGCGATCTGCTTCCATCCAAAGTGCGGTTTCTGTAAAATTACTGGGAAAAGTTTCAATATAAACTGTTCTGTCGCGGGTGGTATTTCCATTTACATCACCGCCGTATCTGCGTATCAATTCAAAATGCTCTTCATCGGCAACATGCTTTGAACCTTGGAACAGCATATGCTCAAAAAAATGTGCGAAGCCGGATTTGCCGGGAATTTCACGGGCAGAACCTACATGGTAGGTCACATTCAAATGGGTAACCGGATCACTATGGTCTTCGCTTACCAAAAGCGTTAAACCATTGGGAAGTGTGTACCTTTCATAAGGAATATCCAGTTTGCCCGGAACTGCCTCTACTTTTTCAACCAAAGTGGCCTGGGCAGAAGCGGAATACGTTAAAAACCCGAAGAGGGAATAAACCAGGAGAGCTTTTTGTAACTTCATCGATGCAAATCTAATTAGTAAGAGTGTAAGCTTTCTGCAAAGATTTGACCAAAGCCGATTTTTAGGCGATAATTTCGGAATTATGACCGATCAAATCGAAGATTTTCAGGTAATAACTTGAATATATGCCTGCAATTGCTTTATTTTTGCATTAAATCTTGAGATACACCTGTATTATTGGACTGGCAGCCTTAATACTCTACACAAACCCCTCCTATTCTCAAAATACAAGAACACTGGCGGGTACAGAGTTTTGGATGACCTTTACGGAAAATGTTTACACCCCACCCGATGGCGTGTTACATCTCCTTGTGGCTCCAACTGCTGCGGATACCATTCGCGTATTCAATCCTCAGCTCAATTACTCCGAATATTTCGCAGTAAAACCCGGCCAACAAAACAATGTGGCCGTAAAATTTAACTATTTGTGGTATAGTCCCCTCTCTTTCGCAGCGCAAAATACCGGCGTTCGTATTACGAGCAAAAGGCCGGTACAAATTCAGGCCATGAACCGGCTGGATGGAAGCGCCGATGGCAGCTCCATCCTGCCCGCAAATCTGCTTGAAAGTGCCAGGGAATATGTGATAACCAGTATTCCCGGAGCTTCCGGAAAAGAAGCCCAGGCCGCTATTTTAGCAATGGATACGGGGATTACCTATATCGAAATTCTGCTCTCTGCAGATCTGGTTTCGGGACAGGGTAAAGGATCTCTGGTTCAAAAACAATTGAAACAAGGACAGGTGTTTGTAATTCAGGCTCTTGCAGGACAGGATCTCAGTGGCACGCATATTCAGGTAAAAAATGGTAATTGTAAAAGAATTTCGGTTTTCTCCGGTACCAAATGTGCCAGTTTACCGGTTCCGGGCAGCTGTACCAGTTGTGATGCCATCTACGAACAGAATTGGCCGCTGGAATATGCCAATAAGGAGTTTTTCGTCCCGGCAATACCGTCCAATGGACAAAGTGCCATTCAGGTAGTAGCGTTGTTTGACAATACTTCTGTTAGTAACAATGGCACTTTGGTAAAAGTGTTAAATAAAGGTGAAACTGAAATTATTCCGCAAACTGGAAATACTCTCATTTCTTCTGATTTGCCGGTATTCTGCAGTCAGGAAATGCTGAGTAACGGTTGCAATGGCGCAACTATTTCTGGGCAAGGAGATCCTTCACTGGTAACTCTGGCTGGCCTGTCTCAAATGGCTTTTGAAGCTGTAATTCCCGCATATCGCAATACAAAATACACCAACTATTTGGTGGTTTATTCTGAAACGACCCAGGTTCCGGATATCTATTTTAATCAAGTACTTATTCCGTCTTCCTCTTTTCAATCGTCCACCATTCTTGGTAAAACAATATGGTCCGCAACACTTAGCCTGGCTGCTAATAACACCTATATGCTGGAATCTGAAACCGGATTCATTGCATATACCTATGGGATGGCTGATGCGGAAAGTTATGCCATGATCTCAGCAGCTTCATTTACCAATACGATGTCTGATTTTATTGCTGATCCGGGTATTCAATGCAACAAGACGGAACCCATAGATTTTAAAGGATTGGGAGACAGTCTTACCAGCATTTCATGGCATTTTGGCGATGGAAATATGGCAAATGGGCAAAATACCAGTCACATATACAATGCTACCGGATTTTTCAAAGTTCAAATGGTGAACCAACGCAGTGGCGTGTGTCCTGATACCGTTTCCAGATACATTCGGGTAATAGACGGGCCAGAAATTCAACTTCCTGCGGATACAAGTTTATGTGTTGGAAAGAATTATCGAGTTACATTGCCTACAGATAAGGCGTATAGCTATTTGTGGGATAATGGGAGCAATTCCTTTACCCAAACAATTTCTACGGATAGAAATGCCGTTGTAACCACCACAGATACCAACGGTTGTATCACTTCGGATTCTGTTTTGGTTAAATTCGATAATTGCGATGCGTATGAATTGAAACTTGCCAATGTATTTACACCCAACGATGATGGGTTTAACGACATTTGGGAAGTGAAATTTCAAGGATATAAAAATATAGAGGTTACCATAACCAACCGCTGGGGTGAGGTAATGTATCAATATCATTTGCCGGATAGCGAACATTGGAATGGCATGGTAAACAACAAATTTACGGCATGCCCGGCCGGTGCCTATTTCTATACATTAAAAGCTTTTGGCAGGGATAATGCGGATAACAAATCCGCAAACGGAAGTATTGAACTGATTCGTTAACGGAACATCAAAAAATTGTCAGTTTTTTATCAGCTAACTTTATTGAAATAACCAATTTGGTTTTCTAATCTTCTTACCTGTATGCATTTTCGAACAAAAGTTCGAAAATTCGCAACTAATTATATTGTCAGACCTTCGTCAAAGGAATTTGACCAGTGTTTGAAACACGTCAATTCTATCAAAAATTTGTTCGTTAAACCAAATATCTAACGAATGAATAGAATTTTACCGAGAACACTTGTCTTTGCTACACTCTTTCTCATCATCTTTATCGCCCAGACTAATGTCAGCGGGCCAGGCTCGGGCTACACCAACGCTCCAAGCGAATCTGCATGTAACACCTCAGGTTGTCATAGCGGCTCCCTGATTACCAGCGGTACCAAGTATGACAAAATCAAACTGATTACCGATTTTACGGGTGGAGGTTATCTTCCGGATTCTACTTACACTTTTTATGTCACCTATAAAGAATCCGGAAAAAGCAAGTTCGGTTATCAAATAACCGCGCTACAGGCCAGCAACAACAACCCTGCTGGAACTTTTTCGACACCGGACAGCCGCTCTCAAAAATACTCCTATACCATTGGGAGTAATACCAGAAACAGCCTTGGGCATACCTCCACCGGAACGGGTGCAGTCTCTACGGATTCTGCGGCATGGAAAATTACATGGAAAGCTCCCTCAAATAATATTGGCAATATTATTTTCTACATTACCATGAATGTGGCGGATGGAAATGGACAAAACACTGGTGACAATATCTATGCGAAACAATTCACTTTTGGTCCTTCAACATTACTTCCAAAAGCAAAAGCTGCATTGGCTGATACATTCCAGTGTACCAATTTGGCAATCAATTTTACTGGCTCCAATTCTACAGGCAATCCTACTTCATACCAATGGTCCTTCCCTCCTGGTGGTTCCACGAATAGTCCTTCCAGCAGTACATCATCTACTCCCAAAATAACGTACACTTTGCCTGGTACTTATAAGGCCATTCTTACAGTAAAAAATAATAAAGGAGTTTCTTTTCCGGACACCCTATCATTTACTGTAAAAACCGGAGCGTCTTTACCGAAAATTGCTACACCTATTCCTACCATGTGTGAAGGAGACAGCATAACCCTGAGCCCAACCCTCACACTTTCTGGTCATTCCTTTTTATGGACACCTACTGGAAAAACCACAAGGACAATAAGAACAGCGGACACTGGCATTTATACATTGAAGGCAATATTAAACAGCAATGGTTGTTATCGCATTTCTACTCCTGAAAAAGTTGTTAGTACCCCTCTTCCGGTTGTCAATATAATCAAATCATTTTCGGGAGATACCATTTGCAAATCCACGCCATTTTCCATGGGTGCATTGGTGCTTTCAGGCACGGCAGATTCTTTTAGTTATGTCTCAAAATCAGGGCCTTTTTCCAAATCGGATACCATTATGCGTACCCTGGATGCCGGGCCTGTAACTTATACTGTTTGGGGTAAAAATATTAAGGGTTGCATAAGCATTGGTTCTTCTGCAACAGTGAATATTAAGAACCCTTCTCCCGGCCCGCAACTGAGCATTTCTAATTTGGACTATACCGGATTTACAGTGAACTGGAATGCCGTTTCAAACGCTACAGGATATTTGGTTTCTATAGATAGCGGTAAAACCTTTATTACCCCAAGCAGCGGTAGTACCGGTTTGAGCCATAATGTTACCGGTTTACTAGGCAACCACACCATGAAAGTGCTGGTTTATGCAACTGTTCCAGGCATTTGCAGCAATTCAGAAATTTCAGATATAACAGCAACAACTTTAAGCTGTAGTGCTTTGAATTTTACAGTTCAATTGCCATCGGGTAGCCGCTCTTGTTTGTTTTCTGATGTTCCCGTTGTGTTGCATCAGCTAAAGGGCAAAAAAATACGGGTATTGGTAGATGGAGTATTTAAATCCTCTGATACCTCATTTAATATCCAAAATCTGGGCACTAGAAATTACGATATTTCTGTTTTGGATTCTTCGGCAATAATCTGTGGTTATACCACCATGCAAGCCGCTTTAGTGGAAGATACAGTTGGTACACCTGTCAGTGCGCTGCCTGCTGACCTTAATCTTTGCAGCAGCACCGGGCAGGCATCCGTGTTGATGTCCGTAAATGCGGATCCGAACATTGATACCTTGTATTATTATAAAAATGGGAATGTGGTAGGTTCCGGTTATCAGCAATATCAATTTACCTATACGGTATCAGACGGGGATCAAATTTGGGCAGGTGCCAGCACCTCCAGCTGTTTTGGTGCAGGTGGGGGTAAAATTACCACTACCCATATTATTGCCAATCCAAATGCGAATTTCAGCAGTACCAATGCTTCATTCGATTACACATTTACTGCTACAGATACCACAGGAACACATTCCTTTAAAATTGGTGCAGACAGCCTGATTGGCCATACTGTTGGTATAGATCTTTCTGCCAACAAAAATGATTCTGTAAGTATCAAACACACAGTAATTAAAAACGGTTGTAAATCAGAGAAAACCATCAAAATTTATGTACCGGATTATAGCGGTGTGAAAATTAACCATCTGCCAGGTGCTAGAATTTATCCGAATCCGGCAGCAAATTTACTCTTTGTGCAAATTCCAAAACTCAACGAAAAAGCAGTATTGGAAATGTATAGTCCTTCTGGTGCTCTGGTATTATCAGCTATTTTACGTCAGGGATTGAATGAAATTGTAACTGAAGATCTTACACGAGGGGTGTATATGTTCAGAATACAATCCGGCAAAAAAGAAACTACCGGTAGCATCATGATAGAACGGTAACGGCAGTTATTGTTCATTTGAGAAAAAGGTCCGCCTCAAACCAGCGGGCCTTTTTTATTGCTTTTTTAAGTCAAATTATTTAACCTTTGCTTACAATTCAAATGTCATGAACGATTACTCCTTCTATTTACGATTGATTCACATTCCTTTCGGAGTGTTTTGGGCTGGTGGTGCCATGATTTTGGCCTGGTACATTATCCCTGCTGTGAAAAATTCCGGTCCGGACGGTCCCAGAATGATGGCTGCGATTACAGGAACAAATAAATTCCCTGTAGTGCTAACTATCAGCGCTACAATAACTGTGGTTGTTGGCTGGATTTTAATTTACCATAACATCGAAGTTTTCGGTAAATCATGGATGGGCTCTCCCATGGGCATAAGCCTGAGTACCGGTGGTGTGCTTGGCACCATTGCACTTTTAATTGGGTTAACGGTGAGCAAGCCCACCGTTACCAAAATTCAAAAAATTAGCGCCATGATTGCCGAAACCGGCAACCCCCCAAACGATGAACAAAAACTCATTTTAGGAAGATTGCAAAATCGCCTGTTTGTAGCAGCCAGATTTATAGCAATTTTGCTGGCCGTTACAGTGATTTTAATGGCGGTTGCGCGTAATGCACATATGACACATTGAGCAGCTCTTTTAGCGCTTTTTGTATATTCGGAAATTGAAAATCAAATCCCGAATTCAATAATTTATCGGGCAAAACCCACCTGCTTTTTAATATTAATTCAGTCTCCGTTTGTATGAGCACAGCCCCAATTTCCAAAAGGGCTTTTGGCAAGGGTATTCCAATGTTTACGCCCATTTCCCGTCGCAGATATTTCATAAATTCTGCGTTTGGAATTGGATTTGGTGCAGCAATATTAATTATTCCGGTTATGTTATTATTTTCCAAAATAAATTTTACAGATTTAGCAAAATCTTTTTCATGAATCCAACTGAACATTTGTGTTCCCTTGCCCATTTTTCCTCCTAAACCAAATCTGGCAAGATTGCGAAATGGCAACATTACTCCTCCCCTTTTGCCCAATACAATTGCAGTTCTCAATGCAACCTGCCGAATACCCAAATGAGAAAATGAAAAAAACATGGCCTCCCATTGTTTGCAAACTTCAACAGAAAAACCCTCACCTGGTTCTCCATCTGATTCTTTCATAGGTATGTCTTCTGCATGCCGGTAAATGGTTGCAGAAGCGGAATTTATCCATACAGCAGGCGGGTTTTGGCATTTACCCAATGCGTTCCCTAATGCTTTTGTACTGTTTAATCTCGATGCGAAAATCTCTCTTTTATTTTTTTCATTATACCTGCAATCCACACTTTTCCCGCTGAGATTAATTAGCGCATAAGCCCCATCCATAATGGTTTCCAGACCAATACTACTCATCCCATCCCAATAAACTATTTTTCCATTATCACATTTATTTTTATGCGTGCTTAAAATAATTATTTCATAATTATCTCGTAGTTCTCTATCGAGAATTTGTCCCAGGAATCCCGTTCCACCTGCAATTACAATTTTTAATCTGGTATTCATCTGAAGATGATAAAGAATAAAAGAATACGGAATATTACCCAGGAATAACTCAAATTTTTATTAAAATTACCAATTTTAATTCTTCGGTTATGTTCCAGAAACATAAACATTACCACGGCTCCGAGTCCTGCACCCACCAGTATTTGCAAGGTATTGGTGTCTATTGGCAGGAACTGTAAAACAAGGTAAAAACCAACCATCATCATTCCACCCAATACCGAAATAAATGCCACATTTCCTAAATAATCCCATACCATATTTCGGTTCCAGAACCAGGCGAGTACACCCTGAAACAACAATTGCGATAGAAATAAAATGCTCTCTCGAAATGGCAAATCAGCATATCTGGTAACGCCGGAAAAGTATCTTGCAAAATACATTCCTGCAGTGTACTCTACCGCAAACATGCATATTACCAGAAATACCACGCGCATTTTAATATTCCTGTCGGGGATGCAGTTGAGAAACCCCCTGGGTGCTGATGGGGCAATTACTTTTCGGTTGTAACTGATAAAATCATACAGCATGGAAATAAATGGAGCAACCACTTTGGATGTGGCCACAGTTTTGATCCATTGCCAACGCTGCGAAAGTATCTCTACCAAACTTTCATATCCGTAAGTAACCTTTCCGGTTTCTTTGTTCCACAATGCAATATGGTTTCTTGCTCTATCCATATCAATTTGTGTTTTGGTATAAGGACCAATATTCTGATAGGGTTCCCTTCCCTCTTTTTCCAAAAAGCCGTGCTTTACAAATTGCCCGGTGTACCAGTTGCACATTGGGCAATCGGCATCATAAACGATTTTGAGATCTTTGTGTTTCATATTTTATCTTTCATTATTTTCAATAATTATTGAAAGTTATATTCAAAAAAATTATTTCATTATCTGTATCAGTTTGTTAAAGAACCAGTTCTGGTCGGCTTTCAGAGCTAAATCCGCAGTATTGTCCAATTTGTTCACCAATTTCCCAATGTCACCCACCACTTTTACAAATTCCTTGGATTCGTCAGATTCCTTCGGCCGATCCAAATCCACCAGGTCTTTTAAACTTTCTTTTACAGGTTGTATTTCTCTTCTTCTGCGTTCCTGAATTACGCGTTTGGCTACTTCCCAAATGTCTTTTTCAGCCCTGAAATACTCCCGCCTCTCTCCCATTTTCAGTTCTTTGTATACCAGGTTCCAGTTCATCAGCTCACGCAAGTTCATATTGGCATTGCCCCTGCTTATGGCAAGTTCGGCCATCACATCTTCTGCACTCAACGACTCAGGTGCGATCAGCAACAAGGCATGTATTTGCGCCATGGTGCGGTTAATGCCCCACTGGCTGCCCAAAGTGCCCCACAACTGTAAGAATTCCTGCTTTGCCTGATCGAGTTTCACGATTCAAATATAATACAATTTTCGTAACTTTCAATAGTTTCTGAAAGTTTTGTATGTATGTTTAGAAGTCAGTATAATGGTGTTTATAACGTCGCTTCTTTGAAAATATCTTTTTAAAGATCCGCTTTACCTTGCTGGGTTTCTGCACTTTCTTAAATTTCTGAAATCTGTAGTTATTGCGCGTAAATCCATCGGTTTGTACCTCGGTAAAATTAGAAAATACCACCACCCCGCTGTCATAATACGTTTCGGTAAAATCCAATTCTTTAAGTAAACCCATAATTCTCCATTCTTCTCCAGGCGCAAAACAACTATTGTCCAGAGCATTAATACCGGCTAAATCACCACTGATCCAACGCCCCTCTTTTACCCCGTTCTGATATTTACCCGCAGAATTCAACAAGCCGTTACTGCTATAAAAATACCAGATGCTGTCGCGTTTGCCCTGGTACCACCAACCATCAAAATTTTTAGCGCCTGTAATGTGTTTTTCAGAAATCCTAACCGGTTTATTCTGCATAAGCAAATTGTTTCCCATACTGTCATAAACACCGGTATAATACAAATCCTCAAAGGTCAGGGTAGCATTTGTGGCACAGGTTGCCGTGAATTTGGTATCCATTATAAAACCCTCATAGGATAGCCGGCCAAAATCATCAAAACCTTTACAATATCCTTTTCCATTTTTGGCATTTTCAGGAATTGACTGCATACTATCTTTAAAATTGTACAAAATAGATTTGTATTTTTTTCCGCTTTCGGTATAAAAATGCCACCACCCTGTCCTTTGTTGGTTGCGGATCTCCCCTTCCATACTTTTAATTCCACCCTTATAGTAATAAGTATAATTCGCATCCCAGTCGTATTCGAATTCCAGAATTCTTGTTGACTCCAAATCGAAATTCAACCCGGGAATAATGGTCAAAAAGCTGGAACCGGATACCGTGTAATTCAATTGTTTTTTGCCATAATTCCGATACATAAGTTCTGGAATAAAAGTATCTTTTTCTCCATAGTAATCGGATGTTGAAACCTTCCTCAAAATAGTATTTCCATACCAATTTTCTGAAACTGAAAATATGGGTATTTTCCTGTTTAACCTGGCAATGGAACTGATGCCATCATCCTTGAAAAATGCAATTACGGAGTCGGAAATTCTTCCATGATCAAATGTGGCAAAAACTCTGGGTTTTAATTTGGAATTCAATTCTTCATTTCCATAGTAACTGTGATATGTCCCATTTGGAAGATTGGAAACGAAACTCAAAGAATCCAGTAACAAATCGTTTTGATATTTTAAATACAAGCCGTTTAAACTGTCATTTTTAAAATTCAAATAAGTTACAATATTAGAGTTGCTGCTTTGCATCGCAGGACCATTCAATGTTCCCCTGTCTACAAAGAAATGTTGACTGGGTTGGTAGTTCGTGTTTTTTGAAATAACGGTATTCTTATGATCATACTCGTTTGACGGCTGTCCGGAGTACATCCATTGGGGACCATTGGGCACACCATTCTTATATTGGTTAGACAATAATATCTCCTGACCATTTTGATGGCGGTAAACGCCATTTGCTATTCCTTGGGTATAGTACTGGGATTTCACCATCTCATTTTCGGTACTCTGAAACATCCCTGAAACAAGGCCTTTATTGGCAGTGTAACGGATATAGTCCACTCCGTAAATCTCCCGTTTTAACGACAATACTTTGCTGGTATCCTTAAAACCCCAGAAATCGCGAATGATATATTTTAATTGAATTCTATCCTTATCTTTATCCTTATTAAATTCCGATAATATTTTAACCTCACCGGTATATAATTCCCCATCCAGATATATCAATGGCATGGTTGATCCCGGGTATTGAAACTGCGGATAAATTCTATTGAAATTACTTAAAGAAAAATGGAAATTCTTATTTGGTCGAATGGTATCTGTGGTGATAAATTCAACCCTGTGTTTCTTGTTCGTAATAGAGGAATAACTTTGAAAAACCCATCCACTGTCTACGCTGTACAATTGGGGGTTTCCGGTAATCTTCAAAATCCGGTTGGCCACCAAATCCGGATGATTACCTGAATTTACCTCCACTTTTGTCCAACCGTTTTTGGATATTAAATTATATTCTTTAGAACAGATATATTTTGCATCTATTGCACGATATACGGTAGAATCTTCGAGCAAGATGTTTTGCCCTACATAGCGACCAGACCAGGTCCAGCGTTCTGTATTATACTCCCTGTCCAGACCATGATAATCCAAATATTGCCAGCGGTAATTGCGAATTAAAAGGCTTCTCTCATAACTCCTGTCCCAACTGGTCGATTTTATTTTCCAATAGCTGCGATCCGCCCCGGAGCTGTCAAAGGTTACAGAATATTCGATGGGATTTGGAACATATTTTATTTTCTTTTTCTCTTTTATTTCAGGCAAATAGGGATAATTTAAATCTTCATAAACATAATACCCCTTCTTGTACTCGAATAAATAATTTCCTGGTTTCACACGTATAAATGCACCTATACAGGGATATTCGTACAGCACACTTCCATCCGTTTTATACATGGTAATTATATATTTGCTATGTGAGAGATATTTCCGCCAGTCCGGGCCAATATCAGAAGCAACCTGCCACCAATTATCTGAATTGTAGTTGGATTTAAAAATACAGGCATTGTTAATCAGCGCACGCAAATAGGCGGGTGTGAAATTTGTACTGCTCATTTCTGTATTGTCATTTAATTCAGAATACCGAACATAGAATTTTGCACTGTCTTCCAATCCCGGAATAGAAGCAGCATTGGTATCGAGCACCTTAATTTCGGCGGTTTTTCTTCCATTTAAATCATAAAATTCCACATTCCCAAATGGATTGCCCTTGAAATAATGGGTAACAGTTACGGAGCGAAAACTGCTGTCTGTCTTGGCTCCGTGTATTAACCCATTCTCATAGTAAATCGCTGCTTTTTTAGGGATATTCCAAAGCCCCGATTTTACTCCGTTTTTATAATATCCATGAGCTTCATATATATTTCCCTGCATTCCCTGCACAGCTTCTCCTTCCGGCAAACCGCCTTTAAAATGAATGATGGTACTGTCGAGATAGTTACCTTTAAAACTGCTGATAGTATAAAACACCCATCTTCCATCTTTTTTACCTGCGCTGTAGTATCCTTTGCCTGAAACAATGTGTTTTTCTTTTTTATAATATTTGGAATAGAAAACAACCGGACCTTCCTTTTTCCCGTTTTTAATATTGCAAATCGCCGCAGGCCAGGATTCAAACCACTCCAGTTGTTTCTTGTTTTTAGGGCTTAACAAATCTGTCTTTTTGGTAAACATTACCGCGTATTTCCCATCTTCCAACTCCATGGGATAGTATGGGATATCTGCATTTGTAGCCTCATATAGAGAATAGTATTTAACCCCATCCATGCGATACGGATAGATTTTATAAGTTTTTTCTTCAAAATTCAGCGTGTTGTTTTGGGCAAACAATCCATCTGTAAAGAAAATGGCAAGTAGAAATGCAAAACAGAATTTCATAAGTGAATAAACGGGGAAAATACAATTATATTACTTGTTGTATGTAAATGTTACCACCCGGGAATTAACAAAGCTGCTGACTTGATTGGGAATTGGCCTCGAGCTTCGAGCCACGAGCTTAGATTTTCTAAATATTTAAGATTGGATTTCTCTTAAAGCTTATCACTTTTACTCTTCTTCACTAACCACTTGACTACTCACAACTCAAACTCCATTCGTCAACTCCCTCAAACTCGGCCTGGTGCTTATCATTCCCTTGCTGTGCATAATAATTACAGCAGCCATAAGCCTGTCTTTCCAGTAATCATTGTTATCATAATATTTTACATCTGCCAGCCAGTTTTTTGCATCGGATTCCTGCAGTTGAAATTCCTTACAAATACCCTGTATGATGTCGGATTTGTTTAAATTCAGATAATCAGAAGTGAATTCATAAACAGCCTGTTTCCATAACTCCATTTCCGGTATTGGATTGGATTTTTTGCGCACGAAAACAAATGCCGGCCAGGGTGCGGAAACCTGTCCCAGTTCAACAAATTCGCCATTTTGTACCATGGGTTGCGTCATATATTTCTCCCATAAAAAATAATCTGCTTCTTCCGATTTTATTTTGTTTCTGGCACCATCTAAATTGTTGCAAATAATAAAATTGGAATCGTTTAATTCTTCATTAAAACGCTGTGCCAGAAACAATGCCATCAGGTGGCTCCCGGATTGCATTCTGCTCACTGCAAATTTGCTTTTCGAATAAGAATCCGGCAACGAATTTTGACGTTTATTTTTTGAAAATATACCCCAAATTAAAGGTGACATCACAAATGGAAACATTATTTCCAAAGGTTTCCCCGATGCGATTGCCGATATCGCACCTTCAGTAAGTACAATGGCCATATCCAGTTCGTCCAATTCCAGAGCCTGCACCATGGCACCTGTACCTCCGGCATAATCACCCCATTCGAAATAGATACCATAATTGCGCAAAACTTCCCTTGTGGTTGGCAAATGCCACATGTAATTGAAATGCTCGGGCACTCCGCCCAATCTCAGTTTCATCTATAGTTTATTGAAGCGAAACTCTTTGCTCCCAGAATTGGATTTTATTTTAATGAAATATTGTCCGGATGCCAAATTTTCAACGCGAATTTCTGAAACAAAACCATTAGAATTAGCCATATTTTTTTGCAATATATTCCATCCGTTTTCAATTTGAACACCACGCATATCATACATTTCTATGACGCTTGCTGCCTGCTTCGTTTGCAGCCATATTCTATCTGAAGCCGGTACAGGCCAAATTCCCTCATTTGCTATTCCCGGATCATTTGCAAACAAACTGTTAAACACTATCAAACTACTACTGTCACTACTACAACCATTTTCTGTATACACACAAACGTAATTTCCATTCTGTGTGGCTTTATAGATTTTGTTTGAAGAAACCGCCACACCTGATCTGTACCAGATATAGGTACCAGAGCCGGATGCAGAGGCGAAAAGGGTATCAAAATTTCTGCTTACCATTGGCGCAGCAGGTGTTGGATTTACTGCAAGAATTTGGGTATCTGAATAAATTTGATTTGAAGGCAGAATACATTTTCCCGGTACAAAAACTGTTGTATATATCTTAGTTCCCTGCAAAGGAGTTTGTATTTGAAATTGAGATAAATTACCTGTTTGTAAGGTATCGTTTACATACCAATTCCAAACCGGATTGCTTCCCGTATTGGTGCCGGAAACAGTAAGCATCAATACTTTGCCACTGCATGCTTGTGGAATATTCAACTTTGCAGACGCGTTAATATTATTCAACACAATGGGTGTGATTTTATTGCTGATAATGGTAGAGGGAGATACACATTTTGCGTTACTCACCACGGTTACACCATAAATATCTCCGGCATTTGGTTTTACTGCATTTGTAACAGAATTGCCTGAAATTAATATTCCATTCCTGTCCCAATTAATGGATGTAAATGTTCCATTTAATACACCAGCATTTGAAATTTGCAGATGAAGCGAATCCCCGCTGCACAAGGTGTCTTTATCTGCACCGAGAGTAATAATACCGGCAATGGTATCGGTTACCGACATAAAATTGGTTTTGGTTAAAGTACTGTTAGATAACTGATTTGCCGCAATTAAAGTAACCGTATAACTACCACCGGTTTTGAACCTGACTTTCGGATTTTGACTGCTGCTGTCTGTACCATTTAAGTATTCGACATTATTTGGAGCAAATGCCCAAAGCCATTGGGTTGGGTCATTTAAAGTGCTATCTGTAAACTGCACTGCTGTGTTTGTACAAACATCCTGAGATGAAGAACCGAATCTGGCTATGGGATTGTTTTTGGCCCAGGCATCGCTGGTAAATAATCCGCGGCCATGTGTTGCGGCCAGCAACATTTTATCGCTTGCACGATAGCGCAGTGTAGCGATTTTCACTGCTCCCATACCTGTTGTATATGCACTCCATGTAGGACTTCCGGCAAAAATATTGCTCGTGCCATAAACTCCTGTTTCTGTGGCAATTACTGCTTCGCCCAATTTATCCGGATTTAAAACAACACTCCAAACAGGTTGATTGGGAAGATTACCGTCTTTTGCAGTCCAACTGGATCCACCATTCAAGCTCACGTAAATGTTACTCACTCCATAATTAGACAACACTACTGCCATGGTATCTCCGGCTCTGAGATTAAATATATCAGATATGTTTCCTGCATTTATGGTTCCGGTTATATCACTAAAAGTTGGACTGGTTGCCCAGGCATCATTGGTCATGTAAACTTTTCCGGCATCTGTACCACACAATAACCTGGATTTACCATTGGAAAGTTTTGCAGCATTGATGCATGAAGGCGCTCCACTTGCGGTCCATGAAATGGTTTCCAATGTTCCCGGTGTTGTAGTCAGTTTGATTCTGTATAAATTACCTGTACTCTTTCCGGTAAATAATCCCGGTCCATTGTCATCCCATTCTGCAGGATTGATGAATTTCCCGGTTGTACCATCAGATATCAGGTTATTGCTGTTGGTCCAGCTATTGGTGGTGTAATAGAATGTATTGTACACGTAAGATGCAATTTGTTTGTTTACCGAAGATGGAGAAATAAAACAGTATCCGCCATCACCACCTGCAACAGTGATTCCTGTAGCAACACCTGCATTGGTTATCAATGTGGTTCCATTATCCTGAGCACCTGCTATTAACACATTGGATCCTGAAGTTGCGGCGAGGTCGCCCCAGTAAAACTGCGCTGTAATATAGTTTTTGGTCCTTTCAAAAATCACGTTAGAACTCGCTGCAGAAGACAAATTGCTGGTATAAAAGACACCACCGTCATTCCCGAAAATACAGGTATTGGAACTTCCCGGTTTAAAGGCTATCTGGTGCTGATCGGCGTGTACATAACTGCAATTCAGACCTGCCAAGTTGTTGTTGTTAGACCATTTTCCAATCTGGCTCCAACTGCTACCTCCATTGGTACTGCGAAAAAGGTCTATACCACCAATCACTATTTTATTGGTATCCGTTGGATCCACGGCAATTATCAAATCATACCAGCCCTGATTTCTGGTAAAATCCCATTTGGATATGCCCTGATCTGCATCAACAGGCTTATTTATTTTAGCCCAGTTAGCGCCTTTATCGTGAGTTGCCAATATGGTATCGGCCTTTCCGCTATATTCAAATATTGCAATAACGAGACCGGCACTTTGAGGAGCGCAAGCGAGTTCCACACGACCCAATCGGCCGGTAAGTGTGTATTTCGTATTCCAGGTTGTTCCGTTTGTGGAGTTTAAAACCCTTCCACCACCTTTGTCACTGCCGGAGAAGGCATTGTTTCTGGTTCCTGCCCACAACGTATTATCAGAGGCAAGTTCCAGGTCTGCAATAGCGAATTTGGCACCATTGGCAGCATTTCCAATTACATTGGTCCAGGTGCTTCCGCCATTGGTGCTTCTAAATAGTCCATAACTGGACGTTCCATTCCACTGACCGCCAAAATAATTGGCATCTACCGCGGCATAAACCACGGAAGATCCGCTTTCATTTCGCACAACAATATCATTTACATAGTAATAAGTTGTGGTGCTGTTCAATTGGGTAAAGCTTTTACCTGAATCCGTACTTTTCCAAATGCCAAATCCCCGGCTTGTGGAACTGCTGGATCCATAACCTTCACCTGTGCCAACATAGATTGTTCCGGGTGCGTTAGGATCAAATGCAATGGATGAGACGGTAAGGTTGCTCCAAAGACTGCTGACATGCTGCCAGGAACTGCTACTGCTTGTTATATCGGTATTATACCATAAACCTCCGGTAACACCACCGGCCCACACTTTTTTCCCTGTTGCATCTGTTGGATCCCAGGCCAATGCTCTGGTTCTGCCACCTACATTATTTGGACCGCGTTCCTGCCATGGAGTAACACTCGTTCCCGGCATTGCCCCATATTGGGTATAGTCTTGCCGATTCAGTTTTTCCATAACCTCAAACAGAACTTCCGGGGTAGGCCTTCTTTTCGCGGGATCCATGGTTGCGATATACTCCTGAATCCAATAAAGATCAGGGGTTTTGTTTTCATCTACATCACTTTTTGACACTGATTTCAGTGCTTTTTTGGTGAGTTTTTTCTCAATATGCCTAACTGTTTTGGCATATTTTTTTGGGTTGGGGCTTTGTGCCTGTGCGAAAGAAGCCAGTAAGATTAAACTAATGGCGAAAGTGAATATCCTTTTTGTCATTTGGTATTACCATTCAAAAATAAGTATTCATATGTGAAGCGATTCCCAATTTATCCATAATTTATGGTTTACCACTACCAGAGCCCCATTATACGGCTGTTGTCGTATTTTGTAAAAAATGTATGAGCAGTAAAAAAATCATATTGTTGTGACTTGTTTTTAAAAATAAAGAACCGAACTTTGTTTTTCATTTTTCATAAATGTTAAAGCACCTTTTTACATTATTTCTTGCTCTGGGTTTAATATGCCAGGTAAGTTATTCTAATCCTGGTGCTTTTATAATTGGTAAAAATTCCAAAAAAGAAAATATTCATTCGGAGAAATCAAAATTGGTTCTTGGCCAATTGGATCCTGCTGAAAACGAGGAATTGGATGAAGATAATTTGATTCCGTTTATTGGCTTTATCGCCTGCCATTTGACCAAATCTTCGAATTTCTCCTGCATTTTCTATGCCTCTTTAAAATCTTTTGACAACAATTCCCTGGCTACATTTAATCAGCTAAAACGGGAATTTATCTGTGTCTACAATATTTAGAACTTATTTAAAACCATTCAAAAACTGCCGGTAAACCCGGATGTTGTGCCGTTTTTGAATCTACATTCTTTGATGAGAAGAATGAAAAACGCCTTTACCTCAAAAGCAACAAACCATATTGGGAATTGGGTTGTATCCGGTTGATATACCAATTTCAATAATTAAGACTCCCGTTGGATAGTGAGATTAACGCTATCTCAATCTGGCAAGGAATCATGGGAAGAAAACTTCGCCTTTGTCCAACGGGATTCTTATTTAACGGAAGGGCAACCTGAAATTCAGGTTGCCCAACCTAAAAAATTCGAGTTCCAATCTTGTAGTAATGAATTGTTTAGCGAATTATATTTCATTCTTTTAACCAAAAAATTAAAATAGCGGGCATATTTTATGAAATTTTCTTCTATAAAAGTTTGCCTGATTATTTCAAATACAGAATATTGCATGGTGGTTATGAAACAATTGCCAATATTGACAAACGAGGAGCTAAAACCGAAAGTTGCGAACTTCATGTCGTCTTTTTTTCGTAACCTTACTTTGATCGTTTTTACATTTTTTTTTATGGAAAATGTACTTGCACAAAAACCCAATGAGTTAAAATGGAATTTCAATAAAGACAGCACTCATTTTTTCAAGTTTACCTGCGTAAATCAGGTTTGGTTGCGACATACCCAAAACAATCCCGGCTCTACTGCTTTTGGCGATCCTGTCAACAACTCTTTTGATATTGGCATTCGTAGGTTGCGCATGCAAGCGTATGGTCAGATAAATGAAAGAATCTTCCTTTATACCCAGTTCGGATTGAACAATTTTACTTGGATGCAAAACAGATTTACAGGTGCTTTTTTTCACGATGCAGTTGCAGAATTCCGGATCCGAAAAGATTGGATGAATATTGGTGCAGGATTGACAGGCTGGAGCGGCTTATCCAGATATGCATCTCCGGCTGTTGGTTCCATTCTTTCCCTGGATGCACCTTTATACCAACAAGCTACCAATGGTGTAACCGATCAGTTTCTTAGAAAACTTAGCGTGTATGCAAAAGGTAAAATCTCACGTCTGGATTATCGTGTTGCCCTCTCCCATCCTATGGCTGCGCAAACGGGAAATGTTGCTAACAGCACATCTTTGGATTCCGGAATTGCAAGTTTTTCTGCCCGATATCCTTCGCTACAAACACAGGGTTATTTTAAATGGGAATTTCTGGATAAAGAGAGCAACCAATTGCCATATTTTGCCGGAACTTATTTGGGTAAGAGAAGAATTTTCAATATTGGAGCCGGTTTTATACACCAACCTAAAGCCATGTGGCAGCAGAACGGAAAGAACTCCGATACTATATACCACCCTATGAATCTTTGGAGTGTAGATGTGTTTTATGATGCACCCCTGAATAAAGAAAAAGAAAATGCCATCACTGCATATGCCGCATTTTCCATATTTGATTTCGGACAAAATCATTTGCGAATGCTCGGTGTAATGAATCCGTTAAACGGAGTAAATGCAAATGCAAGCCTGAATGGCACGGGAAATGGGTTTCCGGCTATAGGTACCGGAAATATTTTATATGCAGAAGTAGGTTATTTGGCAGGTAAAAACTTATTAAAAAACCACGATAGAATTCAGCTTTTTGCGGGGACTCAAATTGCCGGATTTCAGGCACTGCATGAGAGGATGATCATGTATCAAACCGGAATGAATTATTATATCTCCGGAAATGCATGGAATAAAATATCCTTGATGTACCAAAACAGACCGGTCTATCATAAAAATTCCGATGAAGAAGCCCGCGTAACCAGCAGAAAAGGTATGGTAACCGTTCAGTTACAAGTTGGAATTTAAATGCATTTATTTATCATTCGGTGGTAGTATTTTTATGAACACATCCAAATTTTCAAAACCGGATTTTTGGTGTGTATTGTACCCAATAATTATAGCGATTGGTATAAATAAAAATTCGCGGTATCGGCATGCGTCTGTGCGGTACAAACGAATTACCCAAAGACCAGAATCCTAATCCTCCGGCATACATGCCACAGTTACCAGGTGATAACTGTACAGGTTTTTTCCCTTGAAGCTTCGGGGTCTCCACCTTGGACTTTCCTTCAATACCCGCTTTATTTCCTGGAACCAGATAGAATCGGCAGACGACATAACTCCGATACATTTAATTTGCGAACTGAGAACGATGCCTCTTTCGTCTACCATGAATTTTACAGTCAATTTGCTTGTCCATTCATTGTATTTTATTTCTTCCGGAACCAAAATGGCATCCGATATATAATTTGAAATTTGCTGTTCTCCACCCGGAAATTCTGCACAGCGTTCCGCATTATATAATATTTCCATGTCTTGAAATTTCAGGGAATTAAATTGCCTTAAATACCAAAGATCCAATGTATCTTTTGTATCTGTCTTTCTCCTGGAAACATTGATATACAAAGGGAGTACTAAGTCTACATCCCTTTCATTACCTTCCATTTTAACGGATCTGGCGAATTTCAGAAAAACACTGTCGGTAATGTTATGAAATCCTTTTTGCAGGCCGGTGCAAACTAAATTTTTGCCACTGTCCAAATGAAATTTAAAAACCAGTTTCCCCGATTTATGGTATTGGTTTGGCTTGTAGTTTTCAAGCGCAGCCTGGTATATTTTTTTGTAAAGTGCTTCATAATTTATGTAGTCTTCAGGTGGTAATTTTTGACGCAGCGCATCTATCTCACCATGGTATTTTACAGTAAACCGGTAGATAGGTGGCTTATCATATGCCTTTGCGGGTTTAAAAATAGAAAAGATAAAAAGGCAAAAGAAAATGCCATTAATTTTTAGAAACATAGGATTGGTTTATACCCGAAACCGGATATAAGTAAATGACTAATTTATTCTACCCAGGACTTCCAGTAACCTTTGTCTTCCACGTTTACTGCATCTTCGGTGATCATCAATGGATGGAACGGATCAATCATCACAGCGAGTTCTTTGGTTTCTTTAGCTCCTATGCTTTTTTCAACCGTACCCGGATGTGGCCCATGTGGAATCCCTTTTGGATGCAAAGTTATCATCCCGCGTTCAACGTGTTTTCTGCTCATAAAATCGCCGTCAACGTAGTACAAAATTTCATCGCTGTCTACATTGCTGTGGTTATAAGGCGCAGGTATGGCTTGTGGGTGATAATCATATAACCTCGGAACAAAACTGCATATTACAAATCCGCGGCCTTCAAATGTCTGATGTATGGGTGGTGGCATGTGAACACGGCCGGTTATGGGTTCATATTCGTGAATGCTAAAACCAAAAGGATACAAAAATCCGTCCCAGCCAATTGCATCAAATGGATGTGTGGCATAGGTATATGGATAAATCATATTCTGTTTTTTAACCAATACTTTGTAGTCACCAATTTCATCGAATGTATTTTCCAAAACAGGTAATTTGATATCTCTTTCGCAATAAGGCGAATGTTCCATCAATTGTCCCATACTGTTTTGATATCTTTTTGGCGGATAAATAGGAGAAAAGGATTCTACAAATAGTATTCTATTATTTTCATTTTCAAACTCCAGTTGGTAAATCGTACCACGCGGAATTACCAGATAATCTCCATACTCAAAGGGGATATTACCATAGATGCTTTTCAGTTTTCCCTTACCTTCATGTATAAACAATACCTCGTCGGCATCTGCATTTTTAAAGAAATAATCCGTGGTGCTTTTGCGGGGAGCTGCAACTCCAATGGTTAGATCATTATTCAAAAGCAGCACTTTTCTACTTTCGGCATAATCATCCTGAGCTGGTGTATTAAAAGTAATATAGCTCCGATTCTGCATGTTTTTAGCCATCGCAACGCGTGGTTCCACACTATAAGGCTCTGCAATATCCTTAACCAGAGTTGGAGGATGACAATGGTAAATCAGGCTGTATAGAGAATTAAATCCCTCTGTGCTCACCAGTTCTTCGGCATATAAATCGCCATTTGGCTTGCGATATTGGGTATGTCTTTTGTGTGGTACGGAACCTTGTTTATAGTAAAATGCCATTGAATGTATTTTTATTGGTTGTGTTTTTGCCGAAACAATTCGGTTTTCGTTTCCTGATATGCAAATTTAAGCTTTTTCTTAAGCACCAAAAACATGCGCAATGCAACCATTTTTCGTGATATATGACTAAGAATTAGTAACTTCGCTTTATAAGGAGGCGCTATTGATCAGAAAAATTACTTTTTTACTGGCTATTCCTCTCTTGGTTTTCGGTTGTAAGAAATCGGAATCGCTCACTGTAGATGGCAACACACCGCCGGACTATCATTCGGTGCCAACCATTAAGGTAGAGAATTACGTAAACCGTCTTTTTATTGATCTTTTAGGCAGGGAAGCCACCAACGATGAAAGAAACAGCCGCACAGACTATCTGAAAGCGGAGGGCTTGTCTATGGCAGCCAGGGAAAAAATCATTCTGGAATTACAACTGGATACCACTTACCATGATGGTGATTCTTCTTACCACCATGCTTATTGCCAGCGTATTTATGACCTCTCCAAAGCGCGTTTTTTAGAAGGCGCAACGGATGGAGAAGTTGGGCAGTTTATTGGCAATCTGAATTTTGCCATTGTGGTTGCCAGACTGGACGGAGACAGCGTGGCGGTTTATTCTTATTTGGCAGAAAAGAAACGATATGAGGATATTATCCATAGCAAACGCAGATACAGGCTCGGACAAATTACCTATGCAGATATGGCTGTTCCCATGATTGACAATGCTATTTATGATCAGATCAATATGGGGAGTTTCAATTTTGTTAATGCAGCCTTTGATGACCTGTTTACCAGAAAGCCAACCCAGGAAGAATTTAATCGCTCCTATGATGTGATAGACAAAAACCTGCCGCGGGATATTTTCGGCCTTACTGCTTCTAACAAAAGGGAATTCTTAATTGCAATGACTACCACATCGGAATTTTATGAAGCACAGATCCGGTGGGAATATTACTTGCTGTTACAAAGAGAAGCCAGCACCCAGGAGGTGATAAATCTGTTCAATAACTATTCTAAAACCAAAAACCTGGCAGCGGTTCAGCTTGCCATATTAAAAACCGATGAATATGCGCAATTCCTACGTTAGTGTACTTTGTATAGTGGCCATCTCAGGGGGTATTTTTTCCTGTACAAAGGAAAAGAAAGTTACTTTTGGCGTGGTACCGGAAGTCATTTACGAAGACAAGGCTAAAAAGACCAAAAGAAAGACGGATGCGGAATACATTTCTATCTTATATACCAACCTTTACCAAACTCCAATTTCACCCAACCAGCTGTACAAAACGCAAAACGTAATATTCAGCATTGGCGACCACAATGTTGCCAGTGAGCTGGTGCTAAGCAATTATTTCAATACTTCCGGTTTGAAAATTCCGGCAGATGCAGATATGCGAGGCAATATTGACAGTTTTGTTGTAAACACATACAAGCGTTTTTACCTGCGCTACCCCAGTGAGGGTGAAAAGGCATTTTTTAACAATTACATCAGCCGAAATGCGAATGTCACCGTAGAAATGGTTTACACAGCATTTGCCGCCAGTGATGAATACAATTTCTATTAAACCATGAACAGAAGAGAGTTTTTCAAAAAGGCGGGAATTACAGCAGCAGGTGGCGTTGCATTACCTTATATTCTGCCTTCAGGCAGATTGTTTGCGCAAACCAACACTCCAAAAGCGGAATATGTGGTTTTGGTAATGTTTGCCGGTGGTGTACGCCAACAGGAATCCATATTAGGTCGCTACCTGGAAGACAGTCAGGGTGTTACAGGTGCGGCAGGGAATATTATGCCTAACCTGTTCAAAGGCAGCATCCCAACCAAGAAAATCGTTTTTGGAACAGACCCCGGGGGAAATCAAACCGCAGGTTCTGAGCCTATTCCGCGCATTTTGTCCCAGTCTATGGAAGAATCCGGAACGGTATTTAAAGAAGTACTTGCGCAAAGTGCCGGACATTATGTAGGTTTAAACACGCTGATTACCGGTAGTTCCGGAACTGCACAGGGATTAAAAGTACGTCCCCGATACCCCACAATATTCGAATACCTCAGAAAACACGCAAATTTTAAAGCCACAGATTGCTGGTTTGTATGCAATACTATTGGAAACTCCTATCCGTTGCTGAACAGCAGTAACAACAAAGATTACGGACTGCAGTACGGGGGAAATATGTTTGCGGCACCGGTAACATTTGGCAGCTATGGCCGGGAAATACTCGGAAATGCAAAACCATACAGCCAGGCAGATCTGGAGCCTATGTATTTTATGAAGAATTTCCTGGATCAGAGTTTTGGGCTAAGTGCAGATCAACTCACCACCATAAAAAATACGGATCAGGAACGCACACAAATCAAGGAATTTGTAAGGCAGATTTTTCAACGGCAGCTCGCAGGCCAAATTGTAAAACCACCGGTAACCGATGGTGGTGACGCTGTAAATATCTCTTATGCTGCGGAAGTGCTGCGTTATTTCAAGCCAAAATTTTTAACTGTTAATATGGCCAGTGTGGATGGTTGCCACAGCAACTTTACCGGCTATCTGCGAAGCATGCACAGGGCGGACCACGCCACAGGCTGGCTTTGGAATTATATAGAAAACAATATTCCGGAAATGGCCGGAAAAACTATTATGATAGTAGCACCGGAATGTGGCAGAAACCTGGATAGCAATCCGATTTTAGATCAAAATGATTGGTATGCATTTGACCATAGCGATGCCAACGCTTTACGCGTTTGGACGGTAATGAAAGGCAAAGGAGTTCCGACACTGAGTGTTGGAAGTGAGACCAATCGCATAGGCAGACTCACAGATATTGTGCCCACTATCGCGGATATTTTTGGAATTTATAACGATGTAATGAATAGCGGATATATCGATCCGCTTGCGCAGAGTCTTTATAACAGGATGTAAATGAGGGTTAGCTACATATCCATATTATTCGTTTTACTCACCATTTCGGTATTGGCTTGCAAAAAGAGCGATGGCAGTAAAGTCGATAATCCGTATACCAATATTAAACCACCACCGGTGGATCCAAATGCCGATAGTACCGCAGATCCCGCCAGCATTCAGGGATTGCACCGCGATTTATTTAAACCCACTTGCAGCAATAGTGGTTGTCATGACGGCACTTTTGAACCGGATTTCAGAACCGTTCAATCCACTTATAATTCCTTGGTCAATCAAAAGCCAATCAAAAACGATTTGGCTGGAACGTTTAGTGCAAGAGTAGTTCCGGGCAGCGCAGATGGCAGTATATTGATATACCGCATGACTGTGGATTTGGGCGGCAATAGTGGAATCATGCCTTTGGTTTTGGACCCTGGAAGTACTTACCCCACAAAAAAGGACCAGCATATTGCAAATATTCGAAAGTGGATTAACGATGGAGCTAAAGATTTTGAGGGGAAAGCACCGGTTCCGGCAGATTTCCCTCCCACCATTTTAGGAGTACAAGCCTTGGCTGGCAGCAATTTCTTGCCCAGAGGCGGTAAATATGAACCGTTTTATACATACCCGGGAGCCAACATAGACCTTTGGTTCAGCTTGAGCGATGATCATACTGCACAAGGCTCCTTAACCGGAATGACCATCAATTGGAGTACCGATCCCGGAAATTTTGATCCGGGAAATGAAAAACCCTTAATCCAGGGAACTAAAACCATGGCCGGACTATACAACGCCAGCACAGATTACGGCTGGTATTACACATTTAGCACTTCCGGATTGGTTAAGGACGATGTAATATGGTTCCGTATTACCTGCTCAGACGGAAGCAATCAGAATTACCAGCTTCCCAATACCAACAGTATGTTTTTTCTTAAAAAGTATTTCGCTATCAGAATCCTTTGAAAAATTTCATATTTCATATTGTATTGGTATTTATCCTGGTAGTAATTCCGGGTGCCTGCACCAAGGAAACCCAGAGCAGTACGGGAAATCCAAATCCTTCCATTGCACTGGTAAAAATGGAACCGGCCACCATTCAACAATTTACAGATTCACTTAAAATTACCATTTCCTATGATGATGGCGATGGGGATATCGGCTTTGAAGATGCAGACATCAACAGTCTGGAGATTAAAGATACCAGACTTTCCAAACCCGACTTTTATTATGTGCCGCCCCAGGCACCCCTGGGTAGTAAAATTCATATTAAAGGGGAATTGGTGATTAAGCTTCGCAACCTGTTTTTATTGGGAACCGGAAATGCAGAATCCACCAATATGGAAATACGCCTCCGCGACCGAACCGGCAATTGGAGTAATAAAATTACAACCCCGGAAATCACTATTACCAAGTGAAAACCATACTTAGGTACATATTGCTGTTTTTTCTATTCTATGCAACCCAGGCAGAGGCACAGACCACTGTTGCCATGCACAATGGACGGGTGCGGATTTGTAAAGCAAAGATTACCGATAGCGACCTGGGTAAAACCAAAGGAGATTATGACCATAACGAAAACTATACACTTACACTAAGTGTTCCGGGTGCTAAGTCTATCACATTAAAATTCAATAACTTCTGTACTGAAAAGGACAACGATATTCTGCGTATTTTTGATGGTAAAGACACCTTCGCAACCCTTATGGGTACCTGGAGCGGATCAAAGGGTCCGGGAACTATTACCAGTAAAGACAGTTTTATTACCCTGCACTTTATTTCCGATAAAAGTGTTGCATGTACCGGATGGGAGGCTGTGGTATCCACGCTCATTATTCCACCAGTAGCTCCTACCATCAGCATTAATCCATCGGCAAAATGCAATGATACTTACATAACTGTGGTATCCAACAAGGCGATTCCATGTGATAGCTTTAAACTGGCAAACGCCAAGATTACAGGTCCTATAGCCATTTCACCGGTTTCGGTAAGTTCACTAAATTGCAGTGGTGGCACTGCTACAAAGTTTCAGGTGAATTTAAATGGGAAGTTAAACCTAAATGGAACGTATAATTTTACCATTGTTACCTATTACAAGGATTACTGTGATTCTGTATACAAACTAACATCCAGTGTTAATTTTTCAGTCGCGGATTGCCCACTGAAAGTAGTTTTAACGGCAGACGCCGATACCATCTGCAAGGGCACCTGTACCTATTTAAGAACGGCTGTTAGTGGTGGTAATCCTGCCAAATATGTTTATGCCTGGACACCTTCAGGCCTCAGTGGTGCAGGACCGATCAGGGTTTGTCCCACGGTAAACACCAGATATATTCTGAGAGTTACTGACGGTATATCTATACCCAGTGCTGATACAGTGGACATCGTGGTATTGGATCCCCCGCAGGCAATGGCAGATACAGATGTTTGTTACTATACCGGAAATTTCTTTCTAAGAGCAACACCGGCTGGAGGAAAATGGTATGGGAAAGGCATTATTGGCAGTGTTACCGGAGAATACAAACCTTTTGGAAATTACGGATACAATAAAGTCTGGTATCAGGTGGGATCTTGTGCCGATACCATGTTTGTAAATGTAACGGTTCCCTGGAATTTGGAAAATCAGTTTTGTCCTGGTACGGCTCCTGCACCTGTTTGGTGGTATGGTCCCGCTGGTGGAAAATGGTCAGGGCCAAAAATCACTTCCAATGGAATATTTAACCCGGATGTAGCTGGAACTTATAGAGATACTTATACCTGGAAAGGTTGTATCAGTATTAAAACCATGTTGGTGCAGGCAATAAATGCCAAGCCTTTTGATACAACCTGCGAAAGTGTGACTTCGGATACACTTCAATTCTCGCCGTATGGCATTTATCCCAATTATTTTGTAGGCCTCACAAACTCCTATTGGGGATGGTTTAATCCTTCCGCAATGGGCGGACCCGGGACCAGAATGATTATTTGGAACGGCGGTGGATGTAAAGACACCACCATGCTTACCATCTTGGCTGCATATGCCGGTCCTACAGATACATTTTGCCCATCTGCAGGTTCCAGAACGCTTACAGGCTTTAGACCCGCCTCAGGAGGCGTTTGGAGTGGAAAAGGGATTACTGACCCAACCCAACCAATTTATGATCCTTCTTTTTTCTTTGGACTCGGAAAGGCCAGTTATAAAGATACAGTCAGTATTCGTTCCGGAGTTTGTAAAAGCAACAAATATGTATACCTCTATCCTACTTCAATTGGTAAAAAGGATACCCTGTTCTATTGTTTTGAAGCACTGCCTGTAAACCTAAATACACTGCCTTTGTTACTCTCCCCCAAAAATGGAATCTGGACAGGAAACGGAGTTAGCGCTGGCAAGACGTTTACCCCAGGTGCAGCCGGTTATGGCATCCATATGTTGTTCTATACCAAAAACAACTGCACGGATACTGTTCTTGCCTATGTTAGACCGAAACCGGTGGTTCAGTCAGATACCACAGTATGTATTGCCTCTTCCCCATTTAAATGCTATGCGCAAAAGACCGGTGGAACATTTGCAGGCAAAGGAATTACAAATGCTTCTACCGGCATGTTTAGTCCTGCTGTTGCAGGAAAAGGAACAGTGATGATCACGTATACATCCAAAGATGGTTGTAAAGCGACTTTTAATGTAACTGTAGATACGGTGCCCATTTTGTATTTTACGAATACTGTTACGGACTTTTGTTTTAAAGATTCGGCATTCATCCTTACCGTAAATCAGCCGGGCGGTACATTTAGCGGAGCAGGTGTAACCGGAAATTCATTCAATCCCAACAAAGCCGGAACCGGGCAACACAAACTCACTTATACCCTCAAATCCGGAACATGCAATGGAATTGCAACTTTGGATGTGAGAGTTGGAGATACATTAAAAGTGAAAGCCACTCCTGCTTCGGATACGATTTGTCCCGGAGAAACAGTTTGGTTGCGATCTGCTGGCAGCGGTGGAGACATCAATGGCTATCAATATTTTTGGAGCAACAACCAAACCGGCAGCGGCACTTTTGTCAGCCCTAAAATGCCCAATGAATCCTTTACCGTTACACTAACCGATGGTTGCAGCGATCCTGCAAGCGCGGTGGTAAACATTTTACGAAATCCAAAGCCATGGTTTACATCTTTAACCAGTATACCTGTTTGTTTTGGTCTCAACGGTTTTGCAAAAGTAAAAATGAAGGATGCGGACCCTTACCAGTTTCGCTGGGATGTATCTCCACCAATATTTGGTGACAGCATATCTGCACCGGCAGGTAATTTTTATAAGGTTACAGCAACCAATTTAAGAACAGGTTGCCAAAGCGATACATCCGTGGAAATTCCGGGATTCAAAGCCATTCAGGCGGCAATGATTCTCAACATTCAGGGAGGAGAAAAATGCGTAACCAATATTTTCCCTGTTCTCAAAATTTTCAATGCAAGTCAGGGCGCAGTTACCGGAATGTGGTACTGGGGCGATGGCAGTTCAGAAGCATTTGATCCCAATGTAAATCCAAGCCATACGTACAACGGCGAGCAAAATACCTATAAAATAAAACTGGTAATTTTCAACGCCGGTGGATGTAAGGATTCTACTGAAACTGCAATCTGCTTCAGAGATACTGTTTTGGTTTTTGTTCCAAATGCTTTTACCCCGGATGGAAATAATCGGAATGATGTTTTTTATGCCATAGCAAATGGTGCTAACACTTACCAGTTATACATTTACAATCGTTGGGGTCAATTGGTTTATGAGTCTGCGGACCCAAAACAGGGTTGGAATGGTGAATACATTGGACAACCTTGTCCGGAAGGTGTTTACAGTTACATGCTGATTTACAAGGGCAGAAAAACCTACACCAAACAAACCAGGGGAAGCGTTATTCTGCTCCGGGAAAAATAATTTCTGGTATTCCCTATCCTGTGCGAAATTCGCCGTTTGTATTCAGACAGAATTACATACGGAATTATTGCAGAAGAGCTAAGATCATTGTTGGATCAGGCCGTTATATCGGAATGCTTTAGCACCGATAAAGACGAACTGGTAATTCAATTTAAATTACAAAACGGCTCTGTATTTCAAATTCAATGCAGATTTATTCATGGGGAATTATTTTTTCGCTTTTATATGCCATGGATTCGCTATTCCAACAAGCACATCCGCCAGTTTAAGAATATCATTGGTTTGCGTGTGGAAAAAGTGGATGCCGTTGCCAATGAGAGATTATTCTACATGGCTGTCCAAGGCGGTTTTACATTAATTTTCAAGGGTTTTGGCAGATTCGGGAATATCATTTTACAGACACAAAATAGTGCTGAAAATTGTCAGATTTTTCGCCAAAATCTTCAAGCCGATGTAAAATTTGAATTCCAAAAAAGCCAATCGGAAAATTCTTCTGTTTTATACATGCAGCAACATATATTTATGTCCAATTCGGAAAATTTACCGTCTATTTTTTATAAAGAGAATGCTGCTGCAACAGACATTGGCTGTGGCTTAAAGGCATTGGACCTGTTTGCGGATAAGTTCATTTATTCCGTAATGTTTTTGGATTCCAAAGCAGAACAAATTCAAAAAACAGAGAAACAATTAAAACACTTTATCCGCTTAAAAAAAGACAATATATTGAAAGCGGAAAATATCAAAACCAGAAGGAGTTATAAAGAGATCGGTGATATTATAATGGCCTATGCGCACACGATCAGCGCAGGTCTCAATTCAGCCTTTCTGACGGATTTTTATACCGGAAACCAGATTCGCATTAAACTCGATAAAAATTTAAATGCCGCAGAAAATGCGAGCAAATATTACCGAAAAGCGAAAAATGAAAATCTGGAATTATTAAACACGGAAAAACTGATTGCGGAATCTGATAAAAACATTACAATTCTCACCCAAAAACTAGAAAAGCTCCACCATGCTCAGGGTTTCAGAGATTTGAAAGGCAATGCTGAAAGCAAAAAAACCGAATCTAAAAATCTTCCATACAAAGAAGAAATATTCCAGGATTATAGAATTTGGGTAGGTAAAAATGCGAAGGCGAACGATCAGTTATTAAAATTATGCGGTCCTAATGATCTGTGGTTTCATGTAAAGGATTACTCCGGTTCACATGTGGTAATTCGCAAACAGGGCAGCAGTTTCCCTGAATCCGTAATTGCTCATGCTGCGAAACTTGCAGCACAAAACAGCAGGGCAAAGTCGCAAAAAGTGGTTCAGGTGTATTGTATCGAAAGAAAATTCGTGGCGAAAAGCAAACGTGATGAAGCCGGACAGGTGCGGCTTCTCAAAGAAAAAATAATTGATGCCTTCTTAGTTTAACCTTACTTCTCTTTCATCAGTAATTCCAGATATTCCTCTACTTTTTGTTTGTTTTTAGAAACAAAATCCTGTTGTTGTCGGTATAGGTCAACCTGAAAAAGGGATAGAAATACGTAACAATCCAGATATCCCAATTTCTGCATTTTTTTAGCAAATGCAAACTCCTCTCCCGACGCGGTTTTGAGCATTTTTTCCCAGGCATATACTTCCAAATATCCCGCCTTGGTTATGGCATTTTCTTTGATAATGATTCCGGTGGTGGTATCACAAAATTCGCGAATATCGTTTTTAGCATTTGCATACACCGCCCAGTCTCCTGTGGCAGGTTCATTTACATAAAAATAATTAACCTTATAACTGCTAATTGGCGCCCAGCGCTCCATCCATCTGCGGTTGAATTTTCCTGAATTTTCTTTACTGGCTTCTGCAAAGCGCTGAAACATATCGTCATCGGGATAGCACATAATACCGCTCATGGCCACTTCGCGTGCATCATCCAGTTCTCCCTTCTGCAGCAATGCATCTGTTAAAAATTTCTTCGGTTCAAGCAAATGTGGCCATTTATCAGATGCAGATTTAAAATAATCTGCACTTTTATCGTAGCGTTTTTGCATATAGTAACAATCCCCTAAATGCACAATTGCCTGCATATAATTGGGTTCTTTGGCCAGTGCTTTTTTGAAGTACTTTATGGATTCATCATAATTACCCTGGGCAAAAAAGTTTTCCGCCTGGTTACAAAATTCCTTTGCCTCACTATGAATAGCAGTGTCCGGATTGAACCATTTATCTACGGTTAAAATGCGCAAATAAATTTGTGCATTTCTATCATTTTCACATTTTAATATGGAACTCTTTAATGCTCCAAGATATTTGCCCCGGCCCGGATTCATAAGGTTTTCCATGAATTCCGCCGTAAAAATTCCTGCGAGTTTATCAGAATCCTGCCCAGTGACTTTTATAGTAAAACCGCTTCCAAAAAGGCTTTTGCTATTATAGAAATCTGCCTGCCTGTATTTCAGTAGAGCACCCCAAACATTGCACGATGTCTGGTGTTTTAAAACTACGGGTTCAAACTTTTCTGCAGCGTCATTGTATTTTTTCTTCTTGTATAATTTTTCACATTTTTTATACACCTTCATTTCGTCTTTGGTAAGCTGCGCCTGAAGAGGCAACCAGGTATATAACAACAGGATAAGAATAAAACTTACATAATTTTTCATATTTCAAACTTATAAGATTATTTGAAAAATCCAAATGACAGAATAAAAACTAAACTGTGGTCTTAAATTAAATTCAGTCCACTGCCTGTGTTTTGGCTTTCACCTCGAGCATTCTTTCTGTAAGATTTCTGGTAACATGGTCCAAATCCAGAATACTCTTGTTGAGAATCTCGCACAATTTTAGCAGGTCTTCCCTGCTCAATTCTCCACTCTCTGCATATCCCTTTATACCTAAAATTTTGGTAACCGGTTGTCGTATATGGTGTGAGGTGTAATCAATAAGTGATTCTAATTCCTTTACATATCCGGAACGCAATACTTCATTGTTTTTACGGGAAGTAATGTCAATGGATAAAATGATAAGTCCATCATCATAAGGCTGCACCCGCAATTCGAACCAGAGTTTTAAACCATCGGGATATTCAAATTCATTTTCAAAATTTGCCGATAAATGGTTCTCCATACAGTGTTCCAATACCTCAAACATTTTGGTTTTTTCTATTCCGGGATACACGTCCACCATTTTCCTGCCAATCAGTTCTTCTCTTTTAAACCTGCTGTGAACTACAACGGCATCATTCAAATAAACATAACGCCAATCTTTTGAAATAATCTGAAAACCTTCTTTTAAGTGATCCGTGACTTCGTGATTCATCGTTTTATATGTTAAGATCAGATTTTTTGTACATTCTGTTTATTTCTAACTTTATGCAGGGTGGTAAAGAATTTACCTGCGTCCAATGGCTTTTCAATATAATCTATCACCTGAGGATAGGCATAAGATTTCAATTTATCCGTCGGATCCACGGATGAACTGAGCATGGCAACGAATATTTCTTCTTTCATTTCCAAATCCATTTCTTGTAAGGAATCCAGGAAATCAAATCCATTCATTTGCGGCATTTTAATATCCAGTAGAATAATTTTTGGAATGGAATTTTGGTTGGATTTCAGCTTGCGTATCAATTTCAGTGCTTTTGCTCCATTATCACATACAAAAAGATGTTCTATTACGCCAAGACGTCTTAACAATCTGCTATTCAAAAAGTTAAAACCTGCATCATCGTCTACAAGAAGGATGTTCATGGGGGTAAGTGTTATTAAGATTATGAAGGAAACTGTTGAAAACAGGATGATGATGAAAATATGAAAGGAATGAAATAATCATTGGAGGAATTTCAATCTCCTATCGAAGATAAGAAATTGGCCCTAGAAAAGCAAACCAGTTCCCAATGTCTTTAATTAAAAAATGCAATAAGATTTTAGCTTAAATTAAAAATCGCCCCAATAAAAAACCCCGCATTTGCGAGGTTTATTTGGTGGGAGCTACTGGGTTCGAACCAGTGACCCTCTGCTTGTAAGGCAGATGCTCTGAACCAGCTGAGCTAAGCTCCCGAATGGGGCTGCAAATATAAATGTTTATTTTATCAATGCAAAAAAGTTTTAAAAAATCCTTTAACCCCTTCTTTACTACTTTTATGGGATTGACTCCCATATAGAATTTCGGCATTTTTGAGGCCATGCATAAAATCGTTATAGCCTTTTATTTTGTCCTTTTTACTTCTGCACTTTCAGCGGAAGAAACCCCGATAAAACCCAAAAAAGAGAGTGATTACCGCATGGCATTCTCCCCCTGGATGTTATTTGCGGATAAAACTTTCTACACCAATTTTAATGGATCCAAATATTCCGGAATTGCCCCGGGACTTCAGGTGAGTTATCTCCAACCCTGGGGAATGGGAGAAGGTGAGCCTGGTACATTTGATGGCGGTGGCTACATCCGGTTCCATGTTGGATATGGTAAAATAAAAACAGGATCTAACGGAAGTTCAGATTCCAAAAACTGGATTCCATACGATTTTAGCCTGGGTGCTTACGGCAGTTATGTTTTGAACAATGCTAACCATGAAATTGGCTACGAATATGGAATGCTTGGCATTTACGGATATAGTGTTTTTGCGTATTACGGAAGTCAGATTACATTAAAGTATCGTTACCGTTTTCTACAATTGGATGCTACAAGAGGCGGAACCGGTGGTTTCAGAGGTGCATTCGTTCCAAAATTCGAAAGTGCTGCTACCCACAGTGTAGGTTTAACCTGTCTGTTACCCAAAAATCTTTTGGCAGGTTTGCGATACTCCAGTATTCCAAGTGGTGGTGCAAATACCCACTTTGCTACAGAATGGCGGGTGTTTTTTGGTTATAATTTTTCCAATAACCTATATTGAATATGTAATTTTGCTACTAACTGAATTTGTGCTTCAGATACGCTGCAGTTTTACTTTCTTTCATCTTTACCAGTCCTTCGGGCACACCGGCATATAGAATTTCACCTCCTGCATCTCCGGCTTCCGGGCCCATGTCAATCAACCAGTCCGCACATTTAATCACATCCATATTGTGTTCAATACAAATAATGGTATTCCCTTTTTCTATCAATGCATGAAAAGAATTCAGCAGTTTTTTGATATCGTGAAAATGCAAACCGGTGGTAGGTTCATCAAAAATAAATACAATTCCACCGTCTTTATATGGATTTGCCTTGCTTAAATAAAATGCGAGCTTCACGCGCTGTGCCTCTCCCCCACTTAATGTATTGCTGCCTTGTCCGAGCTTTACATATCCCAAACCTACATCCTGCAATGGCTTTAATTTTTCAATAATATTTTTATTTCCTGCAAAATAAATTACCGCTTCATCCACGGTCATTTCCAGCACCTGAAAAATGTTTTTTTCCTCGTATTCTATTTCTAATACTTCTTTTTTGAAACGCATGCCATTGCAGCTTTCACATGGCAATTTTATATCGGCCATAAACTGCATTTCAATAACAGTTTCTCCTTCTCCTGAACAGGTTTCACACCTGCCGCCATCTACATTAAATGAAAAATGGGAAGGCTTAAATCCCTTGAATTTCGCCAGCGTTTGTGATGCAAATAATTCGCGTATATCGTCGTATGCTTTTACATAAGTTACCGGATTGCTTCTGCTGCTTTTTCCAATCGGATTCTGATCAATTAATTCTACTGCTTTAACAAATTTCTTTTCACCTTCCAATGCTCTGTGGGTACCGGTTTTCATAGAAATAAATTGCCCTATTTCTTTACTTAATGCAGGATAAAATACCTGTTTTACCAAACTTGTTTTCCCGCTACCGGAAACGCCGCTTACCACTGTAAATGCATGTAATGGAAATTCTGCATCCACATTTTTTAAATTGTTCGCCTCGGCTCCAATTACCCGAATGCTGTTTTTCCATTTTCTGCGTTTTTCCGGTACAGAAATTTCTTCAATACCATTTAGATATTTCGCAGTAAGGCTGGTTTTAGATTCATTGAGTTTGCTGAAAGGCCCGTTGTACATCAGCTCTCCTCCAAGACTTCCGGCATAAGGGCCAATGTCTACAAGATTGTCGGATGCGCGCATGACATCTTCATCGTGCTCCACCACCAAAACCGTATTGCCTTCCTTTTGTAATGCTTTTAAAACAGATATTAATCGCTCTGTATCCCTGCTGTGTAAACCAATACTTGGTTCATCCAATACATATAAAGATCCGGTTAAATTGCTGCCAAGCGAAGTTGCTAAATTGATACGCTGGCTTTCACCTCCGGATAAAGTATTACTCAATCGGTTTAAGGATAAATAACCCAAACCAACATTAAGCAAAAAGCCAAGTCGGGCAATAATTTCAGCCATTACCCGCGCTGCAATATGCATTTCCTTTTCAGCAAATTTTACCGACGAAAAATAGGTATGTGCTTTTTTTACATCCATTAACAATACTTCCTGCAGTGATATTTTTTCAGGAATATTTTTATCTGCATTTAGTGCTACCAACTTCACATAAGCGGCATCTTGCCTCAATCTGGTTCCATTGCAATCCGGACAAATAGTTTTGCCCCTGTATCTGGCAGCTAAAACCCTGTATTGAATTTTATAGCTTTTTTCTTCTACGTATTGAAAAAAATCATAAATCCCCGGTAAAGTTTTGCTACCATTCCAAAGTAATTCCCTTTGTTGTTTGTTTAATTCCCTGTATGCCTTGTGTATTGGAAATCCACTTTTTGAGGCCAGTTTTACAAAATCCTCCCGCCACTCTCCCATAGTTTCTCCTTTCCAGGGAGCAATGGCACCTTCATACACGCTCAGCGATTTATCAGGTACCACTAAATCTTCATCAATTCCCAAAACAGACCCAAACCCTTCACACTTTTTACAAGCGCCATATGGGTTGTTAAAACTCAGAAAATCTCGTGTGGGTATTTCAAATGCAATTCCATCCAATTCAAATTTGTTGCTGAATTCAAAAATATCTCCGCTTTCCATATCCATAATTCTGCAAACACCTTTGCCTTCCCAAAAAGCGGTTTCCGCTGAATCTGAAATTCTACTATCCAGTTCTTCATCCGCAAAATCCAAAACAATTCGGTCTACAACAAGAGAAATATCGCCTTGCGGAATTTGTTTTTTCTCCAATAATTCAGATACACGCAATATTTCCCCATTTGCATAAATTCGGTTAAACCCATTTTGAACAATTAATTCCAGATCGGATTTTTGCCAGTGATGCGCCGCTACCGGAGCCAGAATTAATAAAGTTTCTCCATCTTTTTTACTCTTGCAGTATTGCAATACATCATCTACCGTATGGTGCTTAACTTCCATTCCACTTACCGGAGAAAATGTGCGCCCAATTCTGCTAAAAAGCAATTTCAGATAATCGTATATTTCGGTTGACGTAGCAACCGTGCTTCGCGGATTTCTGGTATTCACTTTTTGTTCAATGGCAACAGCAGGGCATAAACCCAGAATATAATCCACTTCCGGTTTCTTCATTCTGCCCATAAACTGACGGGCATAGCTGCTCAAACTCTCTACATACCTGCGTTGTCCTTCTGCAAAAAGCGTATCAAAAACCAAACTGCTTTTGCCGCTGCCTGAAACGCCGGTAACCACAGTAAACGAACCATGCTGCAACTCCAGATCCAAATTTTTCAGATTGTGCTGCCTCGCGTTTTTAATAAAAATTGCTGGTCTTTTACTCACCGTTTAGATAACAAATAAATCCGCGCGAAGTTAACATGGAACATGAATTAACATGGCTAAAATTCTAAATTCCTGATTTAATGCTTCCCAATGTGATTCAGAATGGGTTTAACAATAAAAAACCGTTACCACGGAAATCCATGGTAACGGCAGAAAGAGAAAATTTTCGACCCGAAGGTCAGAAATCTTCGCAAGCAAAACTAAACAAAAACCTTTAATTAGAATAATCGTTCAATAGATTTTATTAACACGGCGTATTTACTGGATAATTCCCTGAAATTCAACTAGAACAGTGCAATATTTACATAGATGAGGTGGCCTGTGAAACTGATGTACCTGTTTATATACTTTTAAGGCAACAAATAAAGTCGGATATTTGTCTTTAAGCCGGAAATCCTATGAACAAAAACACCTTACTCTGCATCCTTGGTATACTTTGCATTCCACTTACCCTTCGCAGCCAGTTCTGGGGCCCTGTGGCAAGCACCTATAGAGCTTCTGTTGATAAATATTATGTATGCAATAAATATGGAAAAGATGTAGTTTCCATTGATAAAAATAACAACAAATCCACTTTTATTACCGGTCTGGTATCCCCCAATAATATACTCTTTGCCAGCCTGCCTATTGGTGAAGGTTTTATCATTCTGGACAGCACCGATGTGGTGGCCTACGATACCGGTGGAACCTATTTCGGGACTTTCACTGTTACGGGTGCAAAAAAACTTCAGGATGCAGTTTTTGATGATCTGAATGGAGTCTTATACATTTCAGATGTGGACCGTGGCATGATTTACAAAACAGTTTTCGGCCCTCCTCCTTTTTACATTCCCAGCACTTCCGTATTTGCAACTGTTTACAGACGACCTTCTGCTATGATATTGCAGAAATCAAAAAACAGAATATTGTTTGTGGAAGATACTATTGGCAGCAACCTGATGGCTTTGAATTTGAGCACTGCCGGTACTTCCAAAATAGTATCCCTGAATCTGGATGGGTGCATTGGACTTGCCGAAGATGGGCAGGGCAATTTGTACATCAGCAGCCAGGGTGCTAAGGGTATTTATCAACTGAATAAATATTACAATAACAGCCCCAGGAAATTACTTGCAGAACCAAAACCGGGGGATCTGCTCGTAAATGTTGCAAAAGACCAATGGGTTTATACATGTATTCAATGCGGAACCGTATTTATTCCGCCATTACATGCTTTTGGACCAGTAGTTGAATTGGAATTATGTCCTGAAAGCATGTTCACCGCCTACAAAAATATTTATATTAAAAATATAGGCACTTTTGATGCCGGCAATAATTTTATTATGGAACTCAGCAATGCAAGTGGATCATTTGCAAGTCCCAGATTTTTGGGTTCATTTACAGATACCATTATTCCTGATTCTATCAACGGAAAATTACCTGCAAATTTGCCATATGGCAACGGATACAGATATCGCTGGCGTTCCACCAAACCTGCAATCACCGGTTCCTTTGAACGATTTACCATATTAAGTCCTCCTCAAATTTCTGTTTCTGCCTCTGATACCATTCAGGCATGCCTGGGTGCCAATGTGAAGTTGGGTATCGGTAATTCCGTTACCGGATTAAATTATTTCTGGTCTCCTGCATCCGCCGTTGACTCTCAGGGCAAATCCGAAGTGCAGCATACCGTAAATTCTGCAATGTGGATTTCATTATTAGCCACGGATAGCATGACTTGTTCCAGCTCTGACAGCGTTTGGATTCAATCGGTTACCAACCCTGATATTGGAAGCTTTGCAGACAGTCTATCCATATGTGAAGGTGATACCGCAATTTTGGGAACCCCTGACAACAATGGTCTCTCCTATTTCTGGTCACCGGGTAATCTACTCAACGACAGTACTTTGGCAGAACCCACATATTCGGGAAATACAAGCCAGAATTTCCAATTAAAAGTAGTGGCAAATGGAGGTTGTTTTTCTACTACTTCCCAATTTGTTGTGGTGAATCCCAATCCAACTTTTACGTTATTATACAGTAACATCAATCTCTGTGTTGGCGATACGGGAGACAACTTCGTCTACCACGCGCTAACCAATTTTGAATGCACCTGGACAGGCCCGGCATTGAATCAGGTAATAAGTGGAACAACACGCAAATTTTCTGACCAGGATGTCGGGAAATCCATGGTAACACTTCTAAACAGGGACAATGGTTGCTTTAGCAAAAAGGAAATAACGGTGAAAACCTTTCCTGATTTTCCTCTTAAAATCACCTTGCGAAATGACACATTATTTGCCAGTGACAGCTTCGTAATTTTTCAATGGTATTACAACAATTTACTGGATTCGTCAAACAACCCCTGGTTTCCTGTAACCGCCTCCGGTAAGTATTCCCTGTGCGCATTCAGCAAGTATGGATGTGGCAGTTGTACCCAGGATACAATCATAAATTTACCCGTAAAAAATATTCAAAATATTCACAAAAATGATTGTGTTATTTTCCCGGATCCTGCAATTCATTCTTTCGAAATCCGCTGTGGAAATTTAATTTCCGGTTGGATACTCACCGATATTCAGGGAAAAGTAATTCAATCCGGCAATGGGAATACCGTTGAAGTTTCGGAATTAAAACCCGGAATTTATGTACTAAAACCTTTCCATGGCCAGGCAATTCAATGGATAAAAACGGATAAATGAAAACACTTAAAAGACATATTTTTTCGCATTCTACCCATGTGGGTTTGCTTATTTTAAGATTGGGAATTGGAATTCAATTTCTCCTGCACGGCTATCCAAAACTAACCGGTGGCGTAGTGAAATGGGAGAAATTAGGCAGTAGTATGGAAATGGTTGGCATGGATTTTTATCCTGCTTTTTGGGGATTTATGGCCGCATTCGCAGAATTTTTCGGGGGATTGTTTTTATTACTGGGATGGTTTACCAGACCCTCCGCCCTATTGTTGTCCATCACCATGCTTATTGCAACTATCAAACATGTTTCTGAAAAGGATGCGACATGGATGGATGGCAGTCATTCATTTGAATTAATGGTAGTTTTTATTGCCATTTATTTTACCGGTTCAGGCAAATATAGTCTGGATGAAATCCTGCATCGGAAGAATTAGGATTGAATCTTAAATTCCTAATGTATGGTATCTCTTTGGATACTGCTACCCGCTGCTATACCCAGCCCGTGTTCTATGTTGCTGTAAACCCCGTTGGGTTCCTGGAATAACCCACCACTCTTTTTATAATCATCCAGTGATTTAAAAAACTTATAATATTCCTCTCCCAAACTTTCATTTACCACCAGAAATTTTGGTGTTCCGTTGCCATATCCAAATGCAGTCAGAAAATTAATTTCCTTATTCATACCGTTGAAATACCTGTCGGAAAAAACGATTCCTCCATCCTCTGTTTTTAAGGCCTGGCTTTGAATATCAGCGTCTGTAGTTGGTGGATCGAGTACATTCCACTCGGTGGTAACATTGTCGTAATAATAAATGGTTAACCGGTAATAATTATTCTCATATTTTTTATCCGAAATATACACGGTTAATGTACCCTGTGGGAATCCGGAAGAATCAAATGAGGTACTGTCTTTCCACATACTGGATTTGGTGCCCGCCGTATTTGGAATACTCAGGCTTGCGCTTGCATCCGGGAACCCATTTGCCCGAACAAAAATAGAATATGTTTTTCCGGCAATGGGCACAATTGCTGCTTCGTATTTTTCTGAAATAATATTGTATGTACAGGTAATTTTATTACCGGAATCATCTGTGATGGTAACCTCTGCGCCAAGCAGTGGTCCCGGTTTCACTTTGTTATCAATACTGGTAGATTTACTCACGGAAATCTGCACCTGATCTTTATTATTTAATAATGCATTAATTACAATTCTCTCGCGCAGGGTAACATTGGAAATATCCAAGGCAGTTTCACATCCCTGCAAAAGAAAGCCGGTAATAAGCAGCGTAATTATTTTAAAATTAAAACTCATATCTGTAGAAAACGGATGGAACAAATGGGAAAAAGGATAAGCCATAGGCCCGCACCTTGCCTTTAGAATCCTCCTGTAAATTAACGAATAGCGGATTCTTAAAATTCAATACATTATACACGTTTACCCCCCAACAACTTTTTTCAAATGAAGAAGCTCTCAATATTTTTGTAAAACCCAAATCCAATCTCTTATACATGGGCATTCTATAATTATTTTTTTCAGAATAATCATAAATAAAGCTGCCATCTGCTGTTACATACTTTCCGGTTGGAACGCTTACCGCATTTCCTGTCATAAACACCAAAGCGAAATTGATTGTAACGTATTTACTCGCAATTAAAACGCCTTGAATCACTGCTTTATGCCTTCTGTCCCATCGAAAAGGGAATGTATTGCCAAAGTTTAAATCTGCAAAAGTCCGGGTACTTTTTGAATAGGAATAACTAAATAATCCATTAAAACTTCCGGTCTTTTTCATCATCAATACTTCTAAGCCATAAGCATTTCCTTTTCCCTGGGTTATAATGGATTCCCAATAATTATACGTGGGCAAATTATCATCGGAATACAACTTATCCGTAATTCCATTCATCCATTTGTAATAGAGATCCAGAGAAAACTCAATTCCTTTGCGCCAGGGTTCATAAAATCCTGCGGTTGCCTGTATGTTTTGTTGTGGTTTAAAATTCTTGCTGGTTGGAAACCATACGTCACTAGGCAAATTCCCATTCACGGAACCCAATTGGTGTATTCCCTGATTTGCAATGGAAAATCCAAGTTTTAGTGCTTTTTTATCTTTCAAAAGCTGGCTGATAAAAATTCTTGGTTCCGGTCTGATATAGGTTTTTTCTTTTCCGAAAAAAGTCCATAATCTGGCACCTGCATTTAACTTTAATCCAGCCGACAAATTGGATTCCCACTCAGCATATACAGATCCTTCAGACGCATTTTGAACATTGGCCTTTCCAAAAATAGTATCCAGTCTGGAAATATTATTGGCCTCATATTGAACAGAAATAGTATTTGGTTTGAAATTATGGCTGATTAATTCACCGCCATAGCGAAGGCTGTTGTTGGCATTGTAATTGTATTCAAAATTCGCCTTGCCAATAAAATCAGTAAGGTGTATTTGTTGCTTGTAATTTAAAATATAGGTATCGATAGTTGTATCGGTAGTAATTGTTCCATCGGCATAGTACGGTGAATTGTAGGTATACCTGGCCATACCAACCAAAAATTGACTGTAATGCCTGTCTGAAATTCGGTGAGAAAAATTCACCCCGGTTAAGGTATTTTGCCAAACAATACTTTGGGTTTCTTTGCCTTCATGATGCACATTCAGACTATCAAATTCATTGGTAATGAACTGTACTCCAAACTTATCTCTGCCGTTATATACCCATACCGCAATTTTGTCTTTTTTATTCGGTCTAAAAACAACTTTTCCATTAAAATCATGCAGGTTGTAGTAGAGGTAATTTCCATTTGTAGGACGTTTAAATAGCAAATCCAGCCAGCTTCTGCGCATTCCAAAACTTGCTGTAGTAGTGCCAGATGCATTTAATGGTCCGTTGTAATTAATGTTGAGGTTTACCAAATCTGAAGTAAAACTTCCCTGACCAAAATATTGGTTGCCATCCGGTGTGGAAACGTCCATTACAGAACCCGCCCTGCCTCCATATCTGGCCGGCATTACACCTCTGTAAAACTGCACATCCCGCACCTGATCGGGATTAAAATTACTCAGTAAACCAAAAATATGACCGTTGCCGTAAACCGGCAGTCCATCCATGGTTACCAGGTTCTGATCCGCATTGCCGCCGCGAACATACATACCTGCCAAACCCTCTATTCCACCGCTGACTCCGGGTAAATACTGCAAAAATTTTACAGGATCTTTTACAGATAATAATGCCGGCATATTCTGCACCTGGGATGCCAAAGGCGCGGTATAACCACTTCGGTAATCGTTGATACTGGAATGCAAATTGGAATGGGTATCGGCCTCCGTTAATGGCAATTTTTTTAATTGAACCACCAACTCCTGGCTATTGTAAACATCCAGAATATACCGTTGTTTTTGGTATCCCGCTGCTGTGAATACTAAAGTATGTTTGCCTGAGGAAACACCAAGATTGTAATATCCGTCTTTGTTGGAATAGGTATATTGAAAACTCGATGAATCCGTGGCAATCGCACCCTGAATGGCTTCGCCGGAAATATCATCGCGAATAAATCCGCTTACCTGAGGTAATTGGGAATATACCTGATTCCCAAAAATAGAAAGAAAAACGAAGAATAAATTCCTTTGCATGAAACAATAGCAAAACTAATCAATCCGAATGGCGTAAACTGTCAGAGTCCACACATTTTCACTTAAAACTTGCGAAAAATTTTGATTCCGGCAGCATCCGCACTAAACCCGGGTACCGGTATTTTTTTCTTTTTGATTACCACTTCAATGCTATCCAAAATATTGGGATAAGCATCGTCTACTTCCGCAATTATATCCTCTGCCAGTGTTTCCAGCAGTTTGCGCTCTTTCGCAGATTCGGTAAATACAATCCCCACCAGGCTGCCATAATCCAGCGTTCTGGCCAGGTCGTCGTGTACCCTTTTTGTTTTTAAGGTTGCGTGAATGGATATCCACAGATCCACCCTGCCTTTTCTCTCATCTTCCAACCAGCCTATCTGGGCTTTTACATGTTGGTTATCCAAAAATACGGTTATCATGAATTCAGTTCAATTCTCAGAAACGTGAGCTACAAAAAAAAGCAAGTCTTACCTTTGCCGCGAATTAATTTTATGCAAATAGCACAATCACTGGATGAACTCCTTGCGGCAAACCGCGGAAAAGACAGGTATACAGCACCTGATTTTTATGATGTGGACGCATTGCTTACAGAAGAACAAATGTTAATCCGTCAATCTGCAAGAGATTGGGTGAAACAAAATTTGTCACCTGTGATTGAATATTATGCGCAAAACGCTGAATTTCCGCATCATATTATAAAAGGTCTTGCAGAAATAGGAGCATTCGGACCGCAGTTGCCCGCTGAATATGGTTGTGGTGGTATGGATTATACCACTTATGGTTTATTGATGATGGAATTGGAAAGATGCGACAGCGGTATTCGCAGCACTGCCAGCGTGCAAGGTTCTTTGGTAATGTACCCCATTTACAAATTCGGCAGTGAAGAACAGCGCCGTAAATATTTGCCCAAACTCGCTTCCGGCGAAATGATGGGCTGTTTTGGACTTACAGAACCGGATCACGGGTCTAATCCCGGTGGAATGACTACCCGTTACGAAGACAAAGGTGACCACGTGGTTTTAAACGGGGCCAAGATGTGGATTAGCAACGCGCCTTTTGCAGATATAGCTGTAGTATGGGCAAAAAATCCGGAAGGAAAAATCAAAGGATTAATTGTGGAACGGGGTATGGAAGGATTTTCCACACCGGAAACCCACGGAAAATGGAGCTTGAGGGCTAGTGCAACTGGTGAACTTGTGTTCGACAATGTGCGGGTTCCCAAAGAGAATATTTTGCCAAATGTTGAGGGTTTGAAAGGCCCTTTAACCTGTTTAAATTCCGCCAGATATGGAATTAGCTGGGGTGCTTTGGGCGCAGCAATGGACTGTTATGATTCTGCATTGCGATATGCAAAGCAACGCGAACAGTTTGGAAGACCAATTGCCGGTTTCCAATTACAACAAAAGAAATTGGCAGAAATGATTACCGAAATTACCAAAGCACAACTGCTGGTTTGGCGATTGGGGCAATTGATGGATGCGGGAAAAGCAACTCCTGCACAAATCAGTATGGCAAAAAGAAATAATGTGGAAATCGCATTAAATATTGCCAGAGAATCCAGACAAATTTTGGGTGGAATGGGAATTACCGGTGAATACCCCATGATGCGTCACATGATGAACCTGGAAAGTGTAGTTACCTATGAAGGAACGCATGATGTGCATTTGCTCATTCTGGGAATGGAAATAACCGGAGAAAACGCATTTACATGATCCGCAAAAAAATATTTCTTTTTTTCATCCTTGCCGGCGCTGTATTTCAAGCTTTTGCATATACGGATAAACCGGTACTGGTAAATCTCAACATTACCAGACAAAGCGACACCATGGGTTTTAATATGCCGCATGAATTGCTGGAATTGTTTTATCCATTGATTCAAAATGGAAATGTAACCTTATGGGATTCGCCTAAAAAATCATTTAAAATATCTCCCGACGCACTTGCAGCTATTGAAAAATCCAGTGGTACTACCTTCACCAAGGCATTGGATGTATTTCTGCACGAATACTGGACCAGCAGCAGAAAGCACACCAGTTTTACTATCATCGGGGCATCCTTTATCAACCATGGAAATAAAGGAAAAGTTAGTTACGGATATGTGGATTTCACTGAATGCTGGAAATATATTTCAGAACGAAAAATCGAATGCAATGTAAATGGACCGGCAGAACTCAGTATGATTAATGCATTATATAGCCGAAACTATAATTTTAATATTGTACAATTCGGAAATAAAAATTTCAATTCAAAACCCATAGATGCCATACGTATCAGGGATAAGGCATTTTTTAGCAAACGCACTATCGACGGGCTTTATAAGATACCAATGACCAAAGATATTTATTATACTGTTGAACAGGATATCAATGAAGCAACTGAAATCGGTCATGTTTTTTTTACCAATATACAGGATTATCTGAACGCAAATAAAGAAGTAATGTTGAATATTGGTGGCAGCAATTATTTTGATTATAAAACATTTAAAAGTGAAGTTTCCGTAACCAGAATTGAAGTAAATGAATTTTGGGAAAAGAAAAACGGTTATGTGGACTATCAAATTCAATCGGTAACCATTTTTGTAAACAACCGTAAACTGGATCCGGTACCACTGGATGTGCTTCTGGGATGGGGAATTCTCTATAATTTTAAAACTGCAGAAGATGTTTTGAAAGAAAAGAAATTTGCATACACCCTGATTAAAATGAACAACACCTTTGTACCGGAATCTGATTCACCTAAGTTTTTAAAATCCCTTGAAAAATATAGTTGGACACAAGTGAGCAGATATGTTAAATTCTATTGAAAAAAGTATGTATAAAATAAAATTCGGAACTGACGGCTGGCGTGAAATAATTGCCGACAATTTTACGAATGCAAATGTGCGCAGAATTGCACAGGCAACTGCCGATTATTTAAATAAAAGTGATCTTCCCAAACGCTGTATAGTTGGCTACGACTGTCGTTTTGGCGGGGCTATGTTTGCCGCTGAAACTGCATCAATCCTTGCTGAAAATGGAATTCAGGTGCTGCTCAGCAATGGTTTTGTTTCCACTCCAATGGTGTCTTTGGCCGCGAAAAAGGAAAATGCAGGATTGGGAATTATCATTACCGCCAGCCATAATCCGGCTACTTATAACGGATATAAAATAAAAGCACATTATGGAGGCCCGGCTACACCGGCGGCAATTGAAGAGGTTGAGAATTTTATACCAGATATTGAAATTAAACCTGCAGATTTTAACCACCATTTGAAACAGGGAAATATTCAAATAATGGACATCGAAACCATGTATTTGAATCATGTGGAAGAGAATTTTGACATGGATGCGCTGCGCAAAATGGCACCACATCTGGTATACGATGCCATGTTTGGAGCTGGCCAAAATGTGGTCAAAAAATTATTACCCGGAGCGCATTTGCTGCACGCAGACTATAATCCGGGTTTTCAAAATCGGGCACCTGAACCTATACTTAAAAATCTACCTGAAATTACAGAAATCATTCGCTCCAACAACCAATTTTATTGCGGATTAGCAACTGATGGAGACGCAGACAGAATAGGTTTTTTTGATGAGAACGGCAGTTTTGTAGATAGCCACAACCTCATATTATTGTTGATGGAATATCTGACAACCTTTAAAGGTTTAAGCGGAAAAATAGTGAAGAGTTTCTCAGTAAGTGACCGCGTAAATAAACTGTGTGAAATAAAAGGACTGGAAAGCATTACTACCAAAATTGGTTTTAAATATATCTGCGAATACATGGTTACGGATGATGTTCTAATTGGTGCAGAAGAAAGCGGTGGAATTGCCATTAAGGGACATATACCGGAGCGAGACGGGGTTTGGATGGGGTTGGTAATATTGGAATATATGGCCAAAACCGGAAAATCTGTTTCGCAATTATTGAAAGAAATTTATGAAAAAACCGGATCCTTTGCTGTTGAACGATATGATTTGCATTTAACCGAAAAATTAAAGTCTGAAATTATTCAAAATTGTATGAATCGGACCTATGCCACTTTTGGAAATTACAAAGTGGAATCCATGGAAGATACAGATGGTTTTAAATTCAGACTCGGTGACGGAAACTGGGTAATGATAAGGCCAAGCGGTACCGAACCTGTTTTGAGGGTTTATGCAGAATCCGAAAATTCCACCAATGCGTTTGCAATTTTAGACGCCACCAAGAAAACCATTTTAATGGAATGATGCGGAAATTGCTGATTCTTTTGTTGCCCATCATCTTTTATCATGGGAGAATTTATGCGCAACAAGACAGCAATACATTCGACACCACAAAAAGGCGGATTTGTGTATGGAGTGGAAACATCGGAATTACCGTTGTTACCCATGCCGCTCTTTATAAAACCTGGTACAGCGAATATCCCACTACCCCATTTCATTGGCAAAATGACAAAGGAGAATGGCTGGATATGGATAAAGCCGGGCACTTTTTTTCGGGATATTTTCTGGCAGCAGCGAGTAGTTTTAGCTTTCGATATGCAGGTTATTCGAATAAAAAAAGTGCACTTCTCGGAACTGGAATCAGTATGATTTATCAGACAGCTATTGAGTATTTCGACGGGCATAGCGCAGGATGGGGCGCCTCACAGTCAGATTTAATTGCCAATACAAGTGGTGCCGTGTTTGCAGGTTTGCAGGAATATTATTGGGGGAAAATTCGAATTCCCTTAAGAATAACATTTCGTCAAACATCTTATGCCCAACTGAGGCCAAATGTCCTCGGCAACAATCTCCCGCAACGGTTATTGAAGGATTATAACGGACAAACATATTGGGTAGATTTTAATTTGAGAAGAATGTCAATTCCGAATAAAATATTACCGGATTGGTTGGGATTTTCTTTTGGCTACAGCGCTGAAGGAATGCTTGGTGGCTATGGAAATGTGTGGACAGATCCAGATGGAATCCGGCAGGATTATAGCAGCGTGCAACGTTACAAACAGTATTTTATCAGTCCTTCGCTGGCACTCAGCTATGTGAAGACAAAAAAGAAATGGTTACATCAATTGTTATCTATTACAAATTACTGGAGATTTCCAATGCCTGCATTAGAAATGAGAAATAATGGTACCATGCAATTTCATTGGTTATATTGGTAACACAAGGCGGATATGAAAGAATATATTGATATTGATGGATTGTTCCGAAAAAAGAATCCGGGATTGTACAAATGGATACCCCGTTTTATTCTGAATTGGATAAAAAAAACAGTACACCAAACCGATATTAACGAGGCCTTGCACAGAAACCGCAATTACAGAGACGCGGAATTTGCCGAACGCATCATTCGGGATGAATTGCATGTAAAACTCACTTCTACCGGGCTGGAAAACATACCGGAATCTGGAGGTTGTATTGTAGCCGCAAATCATCCCCTGGGAGGAATAGACGGGATGATGTTAATGGTAGAAGCGTCAAAAGTGCGAACCGATGTAAGGGTTATTGTAAATGACTTGCTAACTGCCCTTCCCAATTTTGGTGAAATTTTTATACCTATAAATAAACTGGGCGCAAAAGGAAAACAATCCATGAGAATGGTAGATGAAGCTTATTCCACTCAAAAACTCGTTCTGGTATTCCCTGCAGGACTTTGTAGCAGAAAGAGAAATGGGGTAATCAAAGATTTAGATTGGCAAAAGAGTTTTATTAACAGGTCCATAAAATATGGCCTTCCGGTTATACCCGCATTTTTTAGCGGGAAGAATAGCAAGAGATTTTATACAGTTTCCAGAATCCGCACTTTTCTAAAAATAAAAACCAATATTGAGATGTTTTTTTTGCCCGATGAAATGTTCAAACAAAAGGGGAAACATGTTCATATTCACTTCGGAAAACCTATTCCTGCAGAAACCTTCGACAATAGACAATCCCAGCATCAATGGGCCCAAACCATCAAAGAATATGTATATAAAATGGGTCGCAACAAAGAATTGAATTTCAATAATTTTTTAGAGAATTACGACTCGAATTCTTAAATGAATGGAATTGTTGGTTGAATCTTTTATGTGGGTTGCTTATCCAATGCCTTTCAAAACTTTTTCATAAATTGTGCCCGATTTAATGCAGCCGATAATTGAAAAAGTAGATACAGACCTGCTATTAGCAGAATTGAACGGTAAGATTTTTGTTCGCCCTACCAACAATGTGGGCAACGAAATTTACATTTTCAACGGCGATCAATGCCCCCACCTGATGACTGAACTCGCCAGACTTCGTGAACTTTCATTCAGGGCAGCCGGCGGTGGAACCGGAAAATCTCAGGACCGCGATGAATTTGATACCGGCGTTTACGCCTACGATCAACTTATAGTTTGGAACCCGGTAGATAAAGAAATCGTCGGGGGTTATAGATATAAAGTTTGCAGGGACGCCAAAGATCCGGATGGCAACTTCCACCTGAGTACCAAAGAAATTTTTGATTATACGGATAAACTGAAGAACGATTATTTCCCATACACCATTGAATTGGGAAGGAGTTTTGTTCAGCCTAAATACCAGCCCAGCGCAGAAAACAGAAAAGGTTTATTTTCGTTGGATAACCTTTGGGATGGTCTCGGTGCTCTGGTAGTTATCTATCCGGAAATGCAATATTTTTTCGGAAAAGTAACCATGTATACCGACTTTAATAAGGAAGCTCGGGATCATATATTGAAATTCATGGATTTCTATTTTCCGGATCGCGAAAATCTGGTACACATTCCAAATCCCTTAAAACCGGCATCGGATTGTTCTGAAATGTTACAAATGTTACCCGAACTATCCTATAAGGACGGACATCATTTGTTAAATCAGATTGTTAGAAAACTCGGAGAGAATATTCCACCATTGTTCAACAGTTATATGAATCTGAGTCCTACAATGAAAACATTCGGGACCGCCATCAATGACCATTTTGGCTATGTGGAGGAAACGGGAATCATGGTTACCATCAAAGATATCTACCCTTCCAAAAAAGACAGGCACATCAATAGTTATGTGCAGTTTTTAAATGGCGGGCATCTCAATGCCTGATGAGGACTTTAGATTGGTAAATTTCATTTTCCAGAATTACATAACAGAGATAAAATCCATCTGCCAATTCTAGTAAATTCCATTTACTATACCCCATTTCATCGCACAATAACGATTTTTTATACACTTCCTCTCCTGCGGCATTTGTCAACCGTAACTTAATGATTTTGTTAGCTGCTTGAGGTAAGATTAAGTTCAAAGATTGAGTGGCCGGGTTTGGATAAACAGAAAAGCTGCCTTTTTTATCTGACTGTTCAATTCCAAGATTCACTACCCGTTTTACAGCCTGATAAGCATTTATTTTTCCGTAACCGTAATGTATATTGGAATCCTTGCCGGTAAAGGTATCATGTGTTGCCGTACTTTTTAGAATTTCGCGAATTTCAGATGGTTTCAGATTTGGATTCGCCTGCAGCATGAGTCCTACAATACCGGCAACATGCGGCGATGCCATACTGGTACCGCTAAAAAGCGTCCAATATTGGTCATTTCCACCATAAGTAGATTTTATAGGCGTGTTTTCATCCATCCAACCAGCATACGTTCTATAATTAACTGCACTTGCAATCAGTTGTCCAGGAGCTGAAATATCAGGTTTCATGCGCCCGTCAGTAGTTAAACCACGACTGCTAAATCCAGAAACTTCACCGGGATTTAACCAGTTTTGGGCATGATAAACCCCTTTATAATCTATCCAATTGTTTCTTGCGACATAGGATCCTGCAGTGATGGTTGATTTCCCTGTACCACCATTTTCTCCTACACTATAATTCTGGGTTCCGTTTAAATACTTTCCTGCAAAATTATTTCCCTTAACTGCATCCAAAAAAGAACCACTGGTCCAGCGATAGGTTTGTCCCGAATTCCAGGCATGAAATCGCCCGTTTCCCGTAAACCCGATTCTAACGCGCTGTAAGCGCGCATTATTGGTTTCAACACTTAAAATAATTTCCGATTTTCCATTGTTTACATAGTATGGGTTTCCGCTGAAGGTGAGCCAACACGTGTCCGTACCCGAGTGAAATTCCTTTTTATACATCGAAGCTGCATTTGATGTATAAAAAGGGGTCTCCACCAATTTATTTCCAAAAGTATCCATCAAGGTAATGTTCGCTGCAAAACCACTGGAACTCTCTCCCCAGGCGTCTATATAAAAATTTTCATGGGAATAATCATTTCTGGAACGATCAATACCAAAAGTATACACCGTATCTGAGTTGAGATTTGCAGTCACATGGATTTGATTCCCTGCTTCATTGCCTGCAGCACCCACAACTATCTTCCCTTTTCCCGTAAGGTTTTCTACTGCTTTATCAAACAATGAACTACCATCGTGCGGACCGGTATGCATACCCCAACTCAGATTGCACACAGCGGGTTTTCCAACCGATTGTGCGTAATCGAACACATACTGAAATCCATTGAGGATATTTGGATTTGCAACCACATAATCACCTTTGGCGCTGCCACCAAGCGTATCGTTGCTATATTTAATGGTAACAAATACCAAATCTGCATCCGGTGACATGCCACGCAATTTCAGTTGGGGTGTAGTAAAACCTGAACCGGCCATTATTCCCGCTACATGGGTTCCGTGTGTGCCATCATCATCCTTTGCTGATAAAATATCGGCTTCGGCTGAAAATTCAGTGCCATAGCCAAAACCCGATGGAGCTGTACCTGAATTGTTATTCTGGTGCCAAAATCTCTTGATTCTGGGATTGGTTCCAGCCATATCTGTAAATGTCGGATTGTCTGTTTGAAATCCGATATCTACTATACCACAAACCACACCGGTTCCGAGATAATTAATGGGCAATCCATTACTCAATCCTTGCTGTACTTCATTCACCTTACTTAATATTCGGGTAGTATCATTCAGTAATCTGGAGCTGTTCCAGCGACCATAGATCTCAATCCACTCAATATTCGCATCTTTCGTTAATTGGAGAATTTCTTCTTTATCCCAGCTTCCGCTGATTATTTTTCCAAATTGCGATTGGTTGCTTCCCGGAATGTTTGGTAAAACCCCAACATCTGAAATTTGAATTAATGCCGGAACTCTTCCGTTTCTATCTGCGGGAAATAGTTCAGGATCGGTTTCATGTTCTACAAACAATCTCGTAATTGCCGATAATTTAGAAAAGTCCGTTTTGAATGGCATTTCCTGTGCCATTGCGGAAACATTAAACAGGAAAGCCAGCAATATCACATAGATGCAGCGTATCGTTCTTTTATTTTTCAATTTTCTTTTTTCCTTTAAATCCTTTTTGTTCAAAATATTTCATCCATTTCAATCCTTTATCCACATAAGCAGGATCATAGGTTTTACTCTTTCCGCTTTTAGGGAAAGGGGTTCCGGCATTATGAATATGAAATGCATTTTTAAATTCTCCTTTGCGTATATATTTCCCGTATGCCGAATCTATCCATTTTGAAGCCCAATAAACGCCGTTGTCTCCTCGCAAATCCTTCACTTTAATTCCAAACATCAGACATTTATACCCCATTAATTGAAATGGGCCCCAACTGCTTGCCAGATTCTGTAAAGCCTCATCTCCGGCATCTGAAATATGATCTGCTTTCACATGTTCATAGGAATCCCGCAGGTGAATTTGAGTTAATTTTAATCTGGTGTATACATGTTTTTCAAATCGAAATGGGACGGGTTTTCTACCCCCGCTTTCCATCATACAGAGTGCTGCCAGATATCTGGAGTCCAGGTGAAATTCATCCGCATAATTTTTTATATCATCACCATAATTTTCTATTACGGCTTCGGGTCCGCATTTTTCACCGGCCATTACTGCCTTAGCAGGCCACCAGCATCCTTTGAAGTACACCATGCACAACCCAGAAATGGAAAAAATCCCCAATAAAATAAAACTAAATTTTCGGGATTTCTTTTTCAATATTTCTCGGAATAATATGATTTATTTTCCTTCTATTTCGCGCACACCTGCTTCTGCCGGAGCGTTTTTAGGATCTAATTGCAAGGCTTCTTTATAATCCTGCAATGCCGCTTTTTTATTGCCTCTTTTTTCATAAGTATATCCGCGCAATGCCAGGGCATTTGCATTTTTGGGATTCAAATCGAGGACTTTATTGCACATCTCCGCCGCTTTGGCATATTCTTCAAATAAGTTATAAATCACAGCGGTATTATACAAACCAAGGATATGACCCGGATTTAATGTTCTTACTTTTTCATAATTCGCCAATGCATCTTTGTATTTTTCATGCTTTTGCAACCACAATCCTTTTCCATAAAACGCTTCATCACTGTATTCATTTAAAGCTATCACCTTATCGAAATATTTCAAGGTATTCGGGTCATTTTGGGCCGATTTAATCAATGCGGTTTGAATTGCCGCATCGTAATTGGATGGATCAGATTCCTGGGCTTTTTCAAAGTATTGCAAAGCCCTGAGCGTATCTTTCTGTTCCTTTTTGCAAATACCCATAAATACATTTGCCTTAGCAGCCATATCCGGTTTGATTGCCAACTTTTTAAATAAAGTTTCTGCTTTAGAATAATCCTGGCGGGCGAGATATAAAGTCCCCAAGGCCAGCATGGCATCGGGAAAATCTTCTTTTAATTGCAAAGACCTTTCCAAATGCATCTTCGCTTTCCTGCTATCTGCAGTATCCATTTTCAATAAAGTCTCACCCAGAAGATAATGGTAAACCGCATTAGTTGAATCCAAACCCACAGCAGTCTCCAGATCTAATACGGCATCCCTGAATTTGTCCTGATAGTAAAATGTATTTCCTCTGTTATAGTACAATTGTGCGTTGCGAGGATCCTTATTGATTTTGGCACTGATGTCCCGAATGTCTTTGCTGAAAGCAGTATCAGTTTCGGAAATATACCTCCCTGTGTTTTTTGTGTTGCCACAACTTGCAAAGAAAATAACTATAAGCCAGGTAAACCCTATGCGCCACATATCACGCAAAAATAGACTTAATCCATTTGCAGAATGGCATAAATATGTAAAGTATTCTATCGTTTTATCTTTCTGCCAAAATTGAAATTTTATTTCATTCCAGTCTAAAATAATTTAACTTTGCGCCCCCTGCCCGGGTGGCGGAATAGGTAGACGCGCAGGACTTAAAATCCTGTTCCCTTTGCGGGAGTACGGGTTCGATTCCCGTCCCAGGCACCACGAATAGCTTCTTTTAAGAAGCTATTTTTTTTTACTGAAGTCCAGTAATCCGTGTTAAACGATTACTTCCGTTTATATACGGAAATATCCGTTTACAATCCGTTAAGCAAATTTTCCAGATCCAAATTTGCATTCAACATCAACAGACTGACTGCAAGATTTTCAACCTTAAAACGGATAAAACAATTTTGCACTAAGCCATGTGATGCAAAGAATTTAATAACACCTTAATTATTTTAGTATGAAAGAAAATTCAAATGCTCAGAAAATCACCGGTTTCATCGGAAACACAGAACCTATCCGCGAGTATGGTGAAGGAAAAAAAATGCTTCGTTTCTCCTTTGGCACCAAAGAAAATCAGGAAAAGGAGACTGAAAACCCGGGAAAAACCACCTGGCAAAATGCAGTAGCCTGGGGCGGTTTGGCTCAGTACATTGCAGACAATGGCAAGAAAGGAAGTATGGTAATTTTGGAAGGTAAAAATACCTCCAGAAGTTATGAAGGGAAAGATGGGCAAACCCGGACTAATGAAGAATTTGTGGTAAGCAGCTGTTTTATCCCAAAGAAAAAAGAATAACAACCTCTCGTTTTACGGGCATCCTGAACTTTCGGGGTGCCTGTTTCTTTTTTTTGAAACCATTCCTTTCACAATAGGAATTCTTTTTTTCGATTTTAAAAAACTCACTAAATTCAATTTATTATTTGAATTCAGGAATTCTAAAACCTTCAATCCAAAGAGGCAATAGTTTTCTCAATAATATCGCAGGCTTCCTGCATCTCTTCTTCGGAAATAATCAGTGGCGGAGCGAAGCGAATAATATCTCCATGCGTTTGTTTTGCAAGCAATCCATGGTGCATGAGTTCATAACAAACATCTTCTGCTGTTTTATTACCTCCGAATGGTTGCACTGTAATCGCATTGAGTAAGCCCTTACCCCTTACATTCGAAATCAATGGACTTTGAATAGCCTGCATTCTGTTTCGAAAAATTTCCCCCATGATTTCAGCATTTTTTGCCAATTCTTCTTTCTCCACAACCTCCAATGCGGCAATGGCTACAACACATGCCAAAGGATTTCCGCCAAATGTACTTCCATGTTCTCCGGGTTTTAAGGTGAGCATAACCTCATCAGAAGTTAAAACTGCACTTACCGGAAAAACGCCACCACCCAGTGCCTTGCCCAAAACCAGAATATCCGGTTTTACGTCTTCATGGTCGCAGGCCAATAGCTTTCCGGTTCTGGCAATTCCGGTTTGTACTTCATCGGCGATAAACAATACATTATACTGGTTACAAAGGTTTCGAACTCCTGTCAGGTAATTGGAATCCGGAACCACTACCCCGGCTTCTCCCTGTATGGGTTCCACCATAAATGCGGCGATATTTTTATTTTGAAATGCTGCCTCCAGAGCAACTAAATCATTAAATGGAATTTTTTGAAAGCCCGGCACATAAGGCCCGAAATTGGTATAACTCTGCGGATCTGTACTGGCGCTCACTGCGGCAATGCTTCGGCCCCAGAAATTGTCATTGGCAAAGAGGACTATCGCTTCGTTATTAGGTATGCCTTTTACTTCATACGCCCATTTTCTGGCGAGTTTTACAGCCGATTCGCAGGCTTCAACTCCGGAATTCATCGGCAATACGCGGTCGTATTGGAAGTATTTGGCCAGGTATTCCTCAAAAATACCCAGCTTGTCATTGTGAAATGCCCTGCTGGTAAGTGTAAGATTACTTGCCTGAGAAGTGAGAGCGCGAATAATATCCGGATGACAGTGACCTTGATTCACAGCGGAATAAGCTGAAAGAAAATCAAAGTATTTTTTACCATCCGTATCCCATACAAAAATGCCTTCGCCTTTCGACAGAACAACCGGAAGTGGTTTATAGTTAAATGCTCCGTATTGCTTCTCCAGGGCTATATAATCGCTCATTTCCAATATTTCGGATGGATTTACTATCATTTGGCAAAATTAATTAATTCAGGCCGAAACGTTGCTATTTCATTGGCTTTCCCATAAATTTGACATTCTTGAGAATGAGGGTATTATTTTTATTTTTTACATTCTTTTTCAGCATTTTTGGCTCGCTTTATTCTCAGGGGATATACAAAGAATTCGGCCAAAACAGGGTTCAATACCGCGATTTTAATTGGGACAAACTCACCTTCAATAACATTGATATTATTTATTATGACAATGAAGGAATACTCGCAAATAATGCATTGCAATTAGCAACGCGCGAATTGGAACGGTTGGAAACTTTCCTTTCTTATAAATATGGTGGAGCCATGCAACTGGTAGTTTTCAGCAATCTCAATGATTACCGGCAAAGCAATATCGGATATACCAATCCATTGCTTAGCAGTGGCGGATTTTTGGTAATTCCCAATGATGTAAATACCATTTATTTTGACGGGAGTTACACCAATTTACAAATGCAATTGCGCAAGGCGATTTGTGATATCATGCTTCGCGAAATGATATATGGTGGCACCTTGCAGGACAGATTTGAACGTGTGCGGTCCCCGATGTTGCCTGCCTGGTTTACAGAGGGTCTTGGTGCATTTTTATCCGAAAGTTGGAATGCAGATCTGGAAAACCAGATGAACAATGCCATTTCCACCAATATGTTTTCCAATTTCAACAACTTAAATCCTGAAGAAACAAAATTGGCCGGACACAGTATCTGGCGGTACCTGGTTGAAGCCTATGGTGCGGAAGCATTAAGTACCATTGTTTTTATCTCCAGATATACGCATAGCGTAGATGCGGCAATTTATTTTCATACCAGAAAAAATATGGGTGAATTTCTCAAAGACTGGCGGGAATTTTATGTGAAGAATTTGGGTGCAAATCCGAATCAGAACCTGCCCAGAGGGAAAAGCAATATACCGGGAAGAATTTCCAAAAGAATGCATACCGATATGTCCCTGAGTCCCAATGGTGAAAAGGTGGCTATTGTAACCAATGACCGCGGGCGTTACGATATATGGGAGTTTGTTTTTGCTACAGGCAAAGTGGTACATATTTATTCAGGTGGGGTTCGTGTACTGAATCAATTGGCAGACTATGAATTTCCCAAGCTTAAATGGAATGCAGCAAGTGGCGAATTACTATTCGTAACTTATGAAAACGGTAGTTATTTTTTGATGTCGTATAAAAACGGGCATGTTAAAAAAACGGATGAGTTCGCTCCATTCACAGCGGTTTTGGATTTTAGTATAAGTTCCGATGGTAGCAGCATGGCATTCAGCGGTGTTAAAAATGGACGAACGGACTTGTACATCATGGATTTAAAATCCAAAATAATAAACCGTATTACCAATGATTTGTTTTACGATGCTTGTCCGGTATTCAGAAAAGATGGAAGCGTCTTATTTGTTTCCAATCGTCCGCTGAACAAGGATTCCGGATTTCTTGGGTATGTAAATTATACCAATAATATTTTTGAATATACAAATGGAGATATCCATCCATTAACCGCTTTTAATCAAAAAGTAAATTTGAGTTCTATCATTGAGTATAATGAAAAAACATTTGGATTTTTATCGGATCATTCCGGTATACGCAATGCTTATGTGGTTATTGCCGATTCCGGCACTCAGGTTTTCCCACAAACCAACTATAAACTTGGAATACTTAACCAATCGGTTTCATTTGACCAGAAATCGCTTGCAGAGCTGCTTCTCATTGAAGGCAGATTTAATATTTTTACCAGTTTGATCCCTCAAAATCCAATTAATGAATCGGTTCCAATCCAAATACTAAAATGGAAAACCACTATTGAAAACATCGATTCGCTGTTTGCCGACAGAAATGTCAGAATCAGCAATCAGTATTTAAACGGAAATGATTCGGTTTCATATTCCAAGCTCGATAGCTTACAACGCAGTTATAAATTTCAAACCGGATTTGAAAAAGTGGATTATAAAATTAATTATCCGGAAGATTCTTCTATTACGGTAAATCATTTTAAGCACGGACGTTTTTATAATTCACTTCAACCCGATTTTCTGTTATCACAATCGGAAAACAGGGTATTGGGCAGTTACCTTTTTAACAATAACATACGCAGAGATGCATTGCGCAACCCGTTGATTATGCCATATATGAAAGTCTCCCTCGCCGATGTACTCAAAAACTATATCATTGAAGCGGGCTTCAGAACCAGTTTGGATTTATTGCAAACCGATTATACCTCCAGATTTGCAGTACTCAAATACAGATTGGATCATGAACTGTCTATTTCCAGGCACATGCGCAAGTTTGAAGATGCAGGGAATGTGTTAAAACAGAATATTAGCATTCAAAGTGCTTACACATTGTCCCTGCCACTTAATGAAAGAAGCCGAATTTCAACACAATTTGGTGCCCGTTATGAATATCTTACCATTAAAGGCTCTGAAAGTCAGAATCTGGATATTCCGGACATTCGCGATTATTATCTTACCGGAAATGTATCTTACATTTTCGATAATACCACTTCATTGGGATTGAATATGATGAAGGGTTCCAGAGCCGCAATTGGATTTGACTTATACCAAAAATTGAATTCTGATTTGCTGGTAAATAATATTTGTGGTGATGTAAGGACCTACATTCCGGTATATCAAAAAATTATTTGGGCAAACAGGCTTGCATTTTCATACGCATTAGGTAACGGAAAGGTTGCATATTATTTAGGGGCCGTGGAAAATTGGACCGGAAAAAATCAGTTTGCACCCTATTCGCAAACTTTGCAAAACAATACCTATGTTTTCCAGCAATGGGTTTCAAACCTGCGTGGATTTGGGCGCGGTATACGTTTGGGCAGCAGTTTTGCAATTTTAAACTCCGAATTGCGTATACCTGTATTTCAAACTTTTATCAAAAGACCGGTAGAATCAGAATTCTTCCGCTATTTTACATGCAATATTTTTTCCGACATCGGAACTGCATTTATTGGAAAGTCACCGGCAGATCCGGAAAACCTGTTCAACACCATTTATTACAGCACACCCAATTACGATATCAGTATAACTTCAAAAAGAAATCCACTTGTAATGGGAATTGGTTTTGGTGCAAGAACCCGATTTTTAGGCTATTTCATTAAATATGATCGGGGTTATGGAAGAATTGAAAATACCTGGTTAACACCCATGAATTACATTTCCCTCGGCTTTGATTTTTAAAATATCCGAAAAAACATTGGATTCCATTTTAATGAAGCGGATTTTACGCTTATTTTGCACCTTTATTTTCCAAAACGTTTCATGGGAATCTTCAGCTTTTTAACACAGGAACTGGCAATTGACTTAGGCACTGCCAACACCCTAATCATCTACAAAGACAAGGTGGTGGTGGATGAACCATCCATAATTGCTTTGGAGAGAAGCACAGGAAATGTGATTGCCATTGGCAAAGAAGCCATGCAGATGTATGGGAAAGAAAATGAAGGAATTAAAACTATTCGTCCTCTGAAGGACGGTGTGATAGCAGATTTTCAGGCCGCTGAACATATGATTCGGGGCATGATCCGAATGATGAATCAAAAACAGCGCTGGATTTCACCACAACTGAAAATGGTTATCTGCATTCCATCCGGTATTACAGAAGTTGAAAAACGAGCTGTAAAAGACAGTGCTGAACGCAGTGGTGCCAAAGAAGTTTATCTGATTCATGAACCAATGGCCGCTGCTGTTGGTATTGGTATTGATGTTACCCAGCCTCAGGGAAACATGGTAATTGACATTGGTGGTGGTACCACTGAAATAGCAATTATTGCCCTGGGAGGAATTGTTTGTGATGAGAGCATCAGAGTCGCAGGCGATGAATTTAACCTCGACATTTTGGAATACATGCGCAGGGAGCATAACCTCTTAATTGGCGAACGCACAGCAGAGAAAATTAAAATCAATATTGGCAGCGCACTGCAGGAATTGGATCACCCACCTGAAGATTATGCGGTTTTTGGAAGGGATTTAATGACCGGAATTCCAAAACAAATTATGGTGAGCTACAGTGAAATTGCCCGTGCTTTGGATAAAAGTATTATGAAAATTGAAGAGGCTATTTTGCGCGCTCTGGAACAATCTCCACCTGAATTAAGCGCTGATATTCTCACCAATGGAATTTGGCTTACTGGCGGCGGGGCATTACTGCGCGGGCTGGATAAAAGAATTTCAGCTAAAACCAAATTAAAGGTTCAGATTGCAGATGATCCGCTTCGCGCTGTTGTGAGAGGAACGGGTATTGCTTTGAAAAATATCGGTAAGTTCAAATTCTTAATGACCGCGTAAAACCTGAAATATGCTGTACCTGTTCCGTTTATTGCGGAATAATCTCTTCGCCGTAACTTTTATTCTCTTACTGGGGATTTCGGTATCACAGGTAGTCAGATACAATATTTATCAGGAAAGTTTTTATTTTAATTCTTCCAGAGCAATTTTAAATAATATTGCCGCATCTCAATTTGCAGTAAAAGAATATTTTGATCTGAGAGAAGTTAACAAAGCCCTGCTGGAAGAAAACAACCGCTTGCGCTCCTCCGGCTTGAGGGATTTGGTCTTTAGTGATACCGGGGTCATTGTAAATCGGGATAGCAACGGCAAAAAGCGATATACATATGTCACTTGCAGGGTGGTGAAAAATTCTACCAGAATGCGCAATAATTTTATCACTATAGATAAAGGTTGGAGCAGCGGAATTAAAAGGGGAATGGCTGTTATTTCTCCGTCTGGCATTGCAGGTTTGGTATATGAAGTAAATGAAAATTTTTCTCTGGTCTTATCTGTTTTGAATTCCAAATTTGTTACCACCCCAATGATTCCTGCCATTCAATTCAGAGAGGGTTCCATTACATGGAACGGTCGGGATCCGTCTTTGGCACAATTAAATTGGGTAAATAAATTTGAAAAATTAAGTCCGGGAATGGATGTGCTCACCAGCAATTTTTCTGTAAAATATCCACCAGGAATTCCCATTGGAAAAATTAAATCCGTGCGCAAAAAACCTACATCGTCTTTCTACGATGTAGACATTGTATTGGCCACAAATTTCAACAAAATTGGTTTTTTGTATGTAGTAAAAGACAACTTTACACACCAATTGGATACGCTTTCAAAAAATGAGGAGGTAATTTATGCTCCTTGATGGATTGCGATATACCATTATCGCTTTATTGTTGCTCGTAATTCAATTCTTTTTCATTCAGAATATCAACTTCAGTACATGGATACAGCCTATGCCCTATTTGTATTTACTTCTGATTTTGCCATTTTCAATGAATCGTTTTTTGGTATTGGGTATTGCGTTTTTTATGGGATTTCTATTGGATAGTGTTGGAGACACATATGGCATGCACGCTGCATCCATGGTTACTCTGGCGTTTGCAAAAGTGAATATAGACAAGCGTATTCTTGATATTGATTCTATTCAATTACAGGGCTACAATTATCTTACACCACAATACAAAGGATTTCGATACTACGCTGTTTATACCTTGCTACTTATCTGGCTCCATCATATCGTTTTTTCTATTCTGAATTATTTCAAATTCTCAGCTGTATTACAAATAATTGGAGTATCCGGATTGAGCACCATATTTACTTTCTTGTTTATTTTGTTGTATGCAACAGTAGCAGGCAGGAGGTAGAATGGCAGAACTGAGCAGCAACAGGCGATTTATGTATGTGGCAGTTTTTGCCATAATTGCTTTGATATATCTGGGTAAAATTCTATCGCTCCAGGTCAATCCTAAGTATGAATTAAAAGCCATTAACAATGCACTGAACAAAATTCCACTTAGTCCTGCAAGAAGTATTATTTATGACAGGAATGGCAAATTGATGGTGTATAACATTGCCATTTATGATCTTTGGGTATTCCCCGGAGATGTAGAAAAACTGGATACTGCAGCATTTTGTGAAATTCTGAATATCGATAAAATAGAATTTCTGAATCGGATGAAAGACGCCACAGAGAATTCGAAAAGGCGACAAAAAAACGGGCAATTTAACCGCTCCGCGGTGTTCATGAGTAATTTGAGCAAAACACAATATGCCTCCCTACAGGAAAATATATTTCAATTTCCGGGATTTGTTATTGAACCCAAAACAGATCGGTTATATGCAGTAAAAGGTGGCGCACACGTGTTGGGTTATTTGGGCGAGGTAAGTAAGAAAATGTTAAAAAATGATGCTTATTACCACCCCGGGGATTTGGTTGGAATTACCGGAATTGAAAATACATACGAAAAATATATTCGGGGTATCAAAGGCCAAAGAACGGTTTGGCAAGACAGAACTTATGTGGAACGAGGGGAAGTGAAAAATGATGAATTTAATTTTCCCGCCGAGGCCGGACCTGATATTTTTTCCAGTTTGGATTTTGATCTGCAGGAATTCGGAGAAAAACTACTCACTAACAAAAGGGGAAGTATTGTGGCTATTGAGCCATCTACCGGTGAGGTATTGGCTTTAATTAACAAACCGGATTATGATCCCAATCTCTTAGTTGGTGATACACGTGCAAAGTCATTTGGGAAACTTATTATGGATCCCAGAAAACCGCTTTATAACAGAGCGATTAAAGGAATGTATCCACCGGGTTCAACCTTTAAAACGGTTATGGCTTTAGTGGCCCAACAGGAAGGGGTGTTGCATCCGGAAACCATGCACAGTTGCGCAGGTGGATATCACATGGGTAGCCTGACTGTAGGTTGCCACCCCCATGGTTCTCCGCTAGATCTCAGAACCAGCATAGCTATATCGTGCAATGCCTATTATTGCCAGGTTTTCAGGGATATCATTGACAATCCGAAATACACCAGTGTTAGAGAAGGTTATGCATCCTTGGAAAAACACCTTCGCAGTTTTGGACTGGGTTCCAAAACCGGTATCGATTTACCTGGAGAAAACAGTGGAAATATTCCCTCTGTGGCTTATCTGGATAAAAGGCACGGCAAAAAATGGCGCAGCAGCAATATCATTTCACTTGCAATCGGACAAGGTGAAATATTGCTCACGCCTCTTCAAATGGCAAATGTAGCCGCAATTATAGCCAACCGTGGTTTCTATTATATCCCACATACTGTACGTGGTATTGGTGCCAAAATGGAATTGCCGGTGTCTTTAAAAGTGCGGCATTTTACCACTGTGGATACCCAATATTTCAGGCCTTTGATTGATGGCATGGAGCGCGTTCCAAGGCCTGGAGGAACAGCCGGTGGTAGTGGAATTCCCGATATCGTAATTTGTGCAAAAACAGGTACAGCACAAAATCCACACGGTGAAGAACATTCGCTTTATATCGCATTTGCACCCAGAGAAAATCCCAAAATTGCCATAGCAGTTGTCGTGGAAAATGGAGGATATGGCGCAACATGGGCTGCGCCTATGGCCAATTTAATGATCGAACATTATTTGAATAAAGGGCAGGAACCCAAAGTACCTTATTTACTCGATCGAATGTTGAAAGGGGTTGTAGCCCAATGAACAATACCCGGGGAATAAATGAAAATCCAAAACTGGATTCTATTTCCATATTTTTTTATGCATTATTGGTATTAATTGGTTTGGTAAATATTTATTCGGCAACTTCCGATGTAAACCAAACATTTTCATTTTCTATTACCAGTGTGTCCGGCCGACAAGTATTATGGATTGGTGGATCTTTACTGATAATTCTCACAATCGCTTTTTTAAACGTAGCAGTAATTGATTATTTCGCATATGGTTTTTATGCCATAACCATACTGCTGAATATTGCAGTAATATTTCTTGGAAAAGAAGTTTCAGGTGCCAAATCCTGGTTCGGATTTGGTGGGGTTGGAATTCAACCCAGTGAATTTGCAAAAGTAGGAGCAGCACTGGCTTTGGCAAAATTTCTGGGTACTTACGGTATACGATTTAAGGGTAGAAAAAATATACTTAAAGCGTTGGGTATTTTTTTACTGCCCATGGCAATTATTCTGGTGCAAAATGATACCGGAAGTGCATTGGTTTTCCTCGCGTTTTTTTTGGTATTATATCGCGAAGGTTTGCCAGGATATATTTTATTATCCGCATTGTGGCTGGGAATTCTCGGTATTACCGGAATCATTTTTATTGCAAAGGAAATAAGCCATTGGTGGGAAACGGGAATTCTTTCAGCACTTGCATTATTTGTAATTTATCTGGGAAGAAAAAACAGACAATTTGTTAGCGCGGTGGCATTAATCACACTGATTTCAGTGGTATTCAGTTATGGAGTACGTTTTGCATATACGGGTGTTCTTAAGGGATATCAAAGAGACCGCATAGAATTAATTCTCGCATTAAAAGAAGATAACAAAGGCGCAGGATATAATCTGGCACAAAGCCAAATAGCCATAGGTGCTGGCAAAATAACAGGACGTGGTTTTTTGGACGGAACCCAAACCAAAATGGGATTTGTTCCGGAACAACATACGGATTTTATTTTTTGCACCATAGCTGAAGAATGGGGTTTTCTCGGTGTTCTGGTGTTTTTCCTGATTTATTTTGGATTGCTATTTCGACTGGTAACATTGGCAGAACGGCAAACCACGGTATTTGGCAGGGTGTTGGGGTATTCCGTAACCTGTATTATTTTCATGCATGTGGCCGTAAATATTGGAATGACTATAGGATTGGTGCCGGTAATTGGAATACCACTGCCATTCATCAGTTTTGGTGGATCCAGCCTTTGGGCTTTTACACTACTGCTGTTTACTTTCTTAAAAGTGGATGAAAAACGCCGGTGAAAAACGCAAATTGTCTCTATTGCAAACCAAAGATGGAAGTTTCACTTTAATTGATGAAGACCTTGGTGAAACCTACCACTCCAGACATGGCGCCGTTACGGAAAGTAATGATGTATATATTGAAAAAGGACTTGATTTTTTCGTAAATAGCAGCTTTAAAAATCCGGTTAATGTTCTGGAAATAGGTCTGGGAACAGGCTTGAACGCCTCGCTTTCTGCCATTTATTCGATTAAACATTCTGTTTCATTGCAATATTTCGCACTGGAACCCTACCCTTTACCCATGGAATATTGCAAGTTACCGGAAAATATACTTCTTGAATTTAGACATATATGGCGGGCAATTCAGAATGCGCCATGGAATGTAAATGTACAAATTCATCCTTCATTTTTGCTTCAAAAAATCAATCGGAAAATGGAAGATTATTTTATGGAACATGAAGCAATTGATCTTGACTATTTTGATGCTTTCGCACCAAAATATCAAAGCGAAATTTGGAATGTAGAAGTATTTTCAAAAATCCACACATTCATGCGGCATAAAGGAATTCTGACTACCTATTGTGCAAATGGACAGGTAAGAAGGAATTTGACAGCGGCAGGATTTAAAGTGGAACGACTCACCGGTCCACCGGGAAAACGGGAAATGTTGAGGGCAATAAAATCTTAATTTCAGGTCTGAGTTGAGGTAAATTGTGGCAGAAATAATACGAATACAATCCTTATGTTTGCTATATGAATTTATTTCGAATTGCAAGAAACAGCTCGCTCAGTATCTTGTTTATTACCTTGCTTTTATCCTGTAACAGTGAAAATGGAAATGAGGAAAAACTATTTGAACTTCTGGATCCTGCTATTACCGGTGTGGATTATACAAACACAATTCCTGAAAATGATACCTTAAACCAATATACCTACCATTACATTTTTAATGGAACCGGAGTGGCAACCGGGGATATCAATAATGATGGCCTTGCCGATATGGTAATAACCGGTAATGAAAAACCGGCGAAAATATATTTGAATAAAGGCGAATTTAAATTTGAAGATATAACAGACAAATCTGGTTTTAAAACCACAGGTTGGATGAGTGGTGTAACCATGGCAGATGTAAATAACGACGGGTTTTTAGACGTTTACATATGTCGCAGCGGTCCTGAAAAAAACCTGCAGGCAAAATCCAACTTTCTTTTTATCAATAACCGCGATCTCACTTTCACAGAATCTTCCAAAGCCTGGGGCGTAAATGATATGGGAAATGCCACATGCGCCACTTTTTTCGATTTGGAAAATGATGGTGATCTGGATATGTATTTGGGAAATCATGCGGATCAATTCTTCGCCAATGTAAATGTGCCATTTACACGAAAATTGAAAATGGACATTCACAACCAACAACATTTATTTAGAAATGATGGCGGCAAATTCACGGATATCAGTGATGCGGCCGGGGTAACTGCCATGGGGTATTGCCTTAGCGCCACCCCGGCAGATTTTAATCGCGATGGATTTATGGATCTCTATGTATGCAATGATTATTTAATTCCCGATTATTATTACATCAATAATGGTGATGGAACTTTTACCGAAAGCTTTAAGCAATATTTCAAGCACAGCAGCACCAACAGCATGGGAAGCGATGCAGCGGATTATAACAATGATGGATGGATGGATATCATTACTTTGGATATGTTGGCGGATGATCCCCGGAGATTTCAGTTGCTTGGTGGCTCAAAAGATATTGATCATTTCAGAACCAGTGTGGCAAACGGATATGGATACCAATACATGCACAATGCGCTGCAAACCAATACAGGATCAGGTCATTTTTCTGATCTCGGATTTCTGAATGGTGTAGCACGTACCGACTGGAGCTGGAGCCCGTTGTTTGCTGATTTTGACAATGATGGCTGGTCCGACTTGTTTGTCACCAATGGGTATTACAGAGATGTAACCAATTTGGATTTCATGATCTATTCAGACCGGATTTTAAAACAAACCGGACAAAAAGTGAAACAAAAAGATTTTATTGAAAAAATTCCATTTGAAAAATTATCGAATTATGCTTTTAAAAATAAAGGAAATCTGCAATTTGATAACGTAACTGAAAATTGGGGGCTTGAAGCTCCAACCCATTCTACAGGTTCATCTTATGCAGATCTGAATAACGACGGTAATCTGGATTTGGTCATTTGTAATCAGGGAGATAAAGTACAGATTTATAAAAATCATGGTACAAAAAATAATTACCTTCAATTGAAATTTAAAGGTGGTAAAAAGAACAATACTTTTGGTATTGGTACCAAAGTAATTCTGACTACGGATTCAGGTACAAGAATAATGGAAATGCAGCTGGTCCATGGGTATCAAAGCAGCAGTGCTCCTACGTTGCATATAGGATTAGGTGCAGATGAATCCGCCAAAAAAATTACCGTAATCTGGCCCAATGGTGAATATCAAAACCTGGAAAATATCAAATCCAAACAAACGCTGGAAATTGATGAAAAAAATGCTTCAGGAAAATACGTTTATCAGGTTCAAAAAGAATTTACTTTCGAGGAAATTACAGAACTCGTCGGATTAAATTTTGTTCATGAAGAAAAAGAAAATCCGGATTTTAAAAGAGAACCTTTACTTCCGCATCGCTTTACCATGTTGGGCCCCGGAGCTGCAACCGGTGATGTAAACGGAGATGGTTTAACGGATTTGATAATCACAAATGCGCGTGAAAGTTCCGGATGTAAATTATTCGAACAAACACCAGAAGGCAAATTCAGACTTTCTGCTTCACAACCCTGGAAGAATGGAATTGACGCTGATATTTTGGGTTGTTTGATTTTCGATGCTAATGGGGATGGAAGTAACGATATCTACCTTGCCGCCGGAGGTTCGGAATATGAATGGCCTAGTCCCAAATACAAACACCATTTGTATATGAATAACGGCAAAGGAAGTTTTACTGAAAAAACAGACGCATTACCGGATGTGAATTGCAGTGGAAGTTGCATAACAGCCGGAGATTATGATGCAGACGGGGATTTGGATTTATTTGTTGCCGGAAGGTTAAATCCCGGTAATTACCCGGGTTTGGATATTAGAAGTTATTTACTAAATAACATACAGGGAAAATTCACGGATGTCACCAGTTCTGTTGCTCCTGAACTGAACAAACCAGGCATGATCTGCGCAGCAGTATTTGCAGACTACAACAACGATAATAAATTGGATTTGGTGGTTGCAGGGGAATGGATGCCGGTTTTCTTTATGCAAAATACCGGAGACAAATTTGTAAGCCAGGGTTCTGCCGGTACAAGAAATGCATCAGGCTGGTATAACAGCTTGTTGCCTGTGGATATTGATAATGACGGAGACCTCGATTTTATTGCAGGGAATAAAGGAGAAAACAGTTTTATCAAGGCTTCCATTACAGACCCGCTTAGAATTTACTGGACAGATCTGGACGGAAATGGAATAACCGATTTGTGGATGACATACACCCGTCAGGGCAAAGAATATCCATTGTATCAGCTGGATGAGATGGGCAAAGCGTACCCAGGTTTTATCAGCAAAAAGTTTACCACCTATACCGAATTTGCAGGCAAAACCGCTTTGGAAATATTCGGTGCTGATAATATGGCTAAAAATCGATTACAGGCTTCTAATTTCAACTCCATGATACTAATAAACAACGGTGGAAGTTTTGAAATGGTTAATCTCCCCAGAATGGCACAGGCAGGTCCGATTTACGGTCTTGCTACAGCGGATATTGATGGAAATGGATTTTTGGACATCATTGGTACAGGCAATAGTTACTCTCCTCGTTGGTCGCATGGAAGAGATGATGCAATGGATGGTTTCACCTTGATGAATCAAAACGGGCAACTATCCTTCAACGATGGTTATGCTGTGGGTTTTGAAGCCACAGGTGATGAAAAAGCCCTTGTAATGTTGCCCTGGAAAAAGGATAAACTCACATTTATTGCAACTCAAAATGGAGGGCCGGCGAAAATGTTCGAGGTTAAATCCGGTATGCATTTTATACCAGCCAAAGGGGTAGAAACAAAAGCACTGGTGAAATTGAAAAATGGTAAAACCAGAGTAGAGAATCTCAGTTATGGGTCCGGATATTTATCTGCAAGCCAACCAGGAGTTTGGGTGAATTCCTCAGTAGAATCTGTCCAATTTATTGATGGTCGCGGGAATTTGAGGAACGTACGCTCCTGATTTATTTTCATTCATACTTGAATCCTGTAAAATAAAATTCTATCTTTGCACCCATTTTTAACAATTCGAGCGTCATGGGAGTATCCAGATTAAAGAGAAAAGAAGCGAAAAATCGCAGCCGCAGCACTAAAAGAGTGGAAACTATCAAAAGGCTGAGAACCTTCAAACACATCACATCTCCTTACAAAGGTGAAAGTGGTATAATCCTCGAAGACAAAGGGTAAAAAAATAATATTATTGGATATTAAAACGCAGCCTGGCGCTGCGTTTTTTATTTGCCGTGTGGTTCCAAATTGGAAATATTCCATATTTGAATTTTAGGGTGTAATTCATTTTTTGAATGATTACTTTTGCCAAATGCGATTGCGCCTATTCTTGCCAATTTCCGTAATTATACTGGCTGCTTCCTGCAGCAAAAAAACGGATCACAGTAAAATCACCTTAAACAATTTTATCTTAAGCGATTGTAACACGGCAATTCAAAATGCTATTGTGGTAGACCATGTAAGTGCTCCTGCAGGTGGCAGACGGTATTTCTATGCCTGCGCTGCAGCCTATGAAGCTTTAGTACCATTCCAACCCGGATATCGTTCGCTTGCCGGCCAATTTCGCGGTTTAGAACCAGGACCTAAACCAGATACCAGTAAAGGCTATTGTTTAGATCTTGTTGCACTTGCAGCCCATACATTCGCCAGTAAAAAGCTGGTTTATAAAGAGGATTCAATTAACAATTTCAGAGAACGCAAATTGAAATGGTACAAGGACAGGATTTCCGAAGATCAATTTGAAAATTCCATTGCATACGGTGATTCTGTTGGAATGCATATAATTCGCTGGGCTAAAAAAGACACATTTGACCAGATTCGCGGACGTGACTTTTATAATCCGAGTGGCATTAAAGGCCGCTGGGAACCAACATCCCCTGATTTCAGCAATGCGGTTGAACCAAATTGGAGGAGAATTCGCCCTGTATTAATTCCATCAGCAAACGCCTTTAAAATTCCGAATCCGGAACCTTTCAGCAGGGATAAAAATTCCAGATTTTATACAATCACCAAACAAGTATATGATGAGGTTCAGTTAAAAGACAGCAATCACCTGCGCACGGCATTGTATTGGGACGACAATCCGAATACGATGGTTCATCGCGGACATATAACCGTTAGTTTGTTAAAAGTAAGCCCGGCCGGCCATTGGCTGGGAATGATGAGTACGTTATCCAAACAACAGAATTTCAATCTGATGCAAAGTGCAGAGGGTTTTGTGAGATTTTCTGCCGTGATGTTTGATGCCTTTATAGCCTGTTGGGACGCCAAATACCAAACTGATTATATCCGGCCTGAAACAGCAATTCGCCTTTTGATTGATTCTAATTGGTCTTCGCCCATCCAAACTCCTGCTTTCCCTGAATATCCAAGTGGACATTCCGTGGTATCTACATCAGTAGGAACCATGTCTGACACCTATTATGGAAAATTCGAGTATATCGATAGCGCAGAATTGGAATTTGGTCTCGGCACAAGGAAGTTCACCGGTATTTTGGATGCCTCCAAAGAAGCCTGCATCAGCCGGTTATATGGTGGAATTCACTTTATTGACGCCATTGAAAACGGCAAAAAACTCGGACAACAGGTCGGTGAGTACCACCTTAAACACTTGATTACCAAGGAGTAATATTTGAAATTTGCATTTTTTACATATTATTTTATGTAATATATTTGTTTTGTAAAATATTTCATATATATCTTTGCATCAACGGAGGTATTATGACACCATACACCATTGCTCTGGCAGGCAAGGCGTATTTAACCCAGGCAAATCGCTCGGGTAAAATTCAGCAGACTACAGGCAAATCCATTTTAATGCATTCTGATTTTCGATTTTATTCGAAAGCCATGAATCATTCGGATATGGTGCTGGAAATGCGTTCCCTTCCCTATCCGCATAGCATTGCAAACATTCCTGGAATGAAACCCGGGAATAAAGAAAACGCTAAAGGATATCCGGGAATCAGGAATAATTTCAATCTCAAATTCTCCGCAGTTTTACACGCAACCACCAACTTTTGCGCGTTTTTAGGGAATTCGCTGAAGTTGTATTTGGATACCGTACACCTTACCACAGGTTTTGATGTAATTGTTTCAAGAACTCTTTTTGGTAAGGGTAACTACAAACTGATGCCCGTGCTTCTAATCGCACGTTAGGATCTATCGGTTTATTGACTCATGGAAAGAGGCTGGGAGGGAGCCTCTTTCCTATTTTATAACCTTTCCAACTGGTTTCTGAGAAGTACAATTTTTTGCTCTGCATCAGCCCTTTTCTGCTTTTCCTTTTCTACAATTTCAGGTTTGGCATTCGCAACGAATCTCTCATTTTTTAATTTCACATTTACAGAATTCAGAAATCCCTGCAAATACTCCAACTCCTCTCCCAGCCTGAGTTTTTCTTTTTCTGCATCAATTTCAATTTCCAATCTTACCACCACTTCACTCGTACCTACCATTAATCTGGCACTCTGATCGTATTCTTTAGTTCCAAAGTGAAGGCTGGCGTTTGCAAGTTTTTCAATAAATGCCTGATATTCTCTAAATGATTCGATATCCGAAACGATATACATTTCCAGTGTTTCCCTTGGTGAAATGTTCTTTTCCGTGCGCAATTTTCTAATTTCGGTAACCAGCATAACGGGTTCTTCCGGAGCTGCTTCCAAAACACGGGAAATAGGATAATCGCTTAGAATACACGGTTTATTAGGTTTCCCATCAAATAAAGCATGATGAAGTTCTTCCGTAATAAATGGCATAAATGGGTGCAACATTCTGAGAATAGTGTCAAAATGTTCACCTGCCAATTTTCTGGTTTCTTCCCCCATTGCTTCTCCATATGGTGGTTTGATGGCTTCCAGGAAGTTGCTGCAGAAATCGTCCCAGCCCAGCTTGTATAATGCCATAAGTGCATCATTGAGACGGTATTCCTTAAAATGGGACTCATTCTCCGCAAGTGTTTTATGAATTCGCTTTTCCAGCCAAACCACAGCTTGTGTTTCATTTGGCCTCATCGTTAAATTTTCATCTACTTTCCACGATGAAACCAGCCTGTATGCATTCCATAGTTTGTTGCAAAAATTTCTGCCAATTTCAATCTGGCTTTCATCAAAAAGGATATCACTACCCGCCGGAGAACACAAAAGCATGCCCATTCTTACGGCATCCGCGCCATTTTTGGCAATTAAATCCAATGGATCCGGGCTATTGCCGAGGCTTTTACTCATTTTGCGTCTTTGTTTATCTCTTACAATTCCGGTGAAATAAACATTCTTAAAAGGCAATTCCTGCTTGTATTCATATCCGGCCATGATCATTCGCGCCACCCAGAAAAATATGATTTCAGGTGCTGTTACGAGATCGTTGGTTGGATAATAATAGTTTAGATCTGCGTTGTCTTTATTCTTGAATCCGTCAAAAACCGAAATTGGCCATAACCAACTGCTAAACCAGGTATCCAATACATCTTCATCCTGCTTCAAATCCTCTTCTTCAAGCTTTACGCCTCTTGCTTCAAATTGCTTGACGGCTTCGGTTGCATTTTTGGCTACTTCAAATGTGCCATCCGCTGCGTACCATGCAGGAATTTGTTGCCCCCACCAAAGCTGTCTGCTTATATTCCAGTCTTTTATGTTGGTGATCCAATGTTTGTATGTGTTTTTGAATTTAGATGGCCAAAACTTTATTTCATCGTCAATTACCGATTGCAATACTTTGGGATTTTTCTCCAAAAATTTCTCCATATTTACAAACCATTGGGTTGAAATTTTTGGTTCCACCACTGCATGTGTTCTTTCACTAAAACCGATGTTGTGGGAATAATCTTCGGTTTTCAACAACAATCCCTTCTGTTCCAGATCCTTTACCCAGGATTTTCGGGCGTCAAACCTATCTTGCCCCACATAAAGCAAACCTGCTTCACTGATGGTTCCATCATCATTTAGCGTATCATATACGGGCAAATTGTGCTTTAAGCCGATGGTATAATCGTGAATATCATGTGCCGGCGTTACTTTTAAGGCTCCTGTACCAAATTCTATATCAATATATTCATCAGTTATAACAGGAACCACGCGGTTAATAAGCGGTACTATTACATTTTTTCCTACCAAATGGCTGTATCTGGGATCATTTGGATTTACGCAAACAGCTACATCACCGGCAATGGTTTCAGGGCGTGCTGTGGCAACGGCTAAAAACTCCGTTTCACTGCCTTCCAGCATATATTTTACATAGTACAATTTATCCTGTACCTGCTCAAATAACACTTCTTCATCGCTTAGTGTGGTTTTCCCGGCAGGATCCCAATTCACCATGCGCGTTCCTCTATAAATGAGTCCCTTTTGATAGAGATCAATAAAAACATCAATTACAGCATCATACAGACTGGGTTCCATGGTAAATCTGGTTCTGTCCCAATCGCAACTGGCACCCAATTTTTTGAGTTGGTCCAAAATAATACCACCATACTTCTCCTTCCATTCCCAGGCGTATTTTAAAAACTCTTCACGGCTTAAGTCTTTTTTTTCAATTCCTTTGTCTGCAAGCATTTTTACCACCTTGGCTTCTGTGGCGATGCTTGCATGATCGGTTCCCGGCACCCAACAGGCATTTTTGCCCTGCATTCTGGCCCGACGAATGAGCACATCCTGTATGGTATTATTCAACATGTGTCCCATATGCAAAACCCCGGTAACATTGGGAGGTGGAATTACGATACAATAAGGCTCCCGCTCATCGGGAACAGCTCTAAAATATCCATTTTGCATCCAGAAGGAATACCATTTATCTTCTATAATTTCTGCGCTATACTTCGCTGCTAGTTCCATGAATGCCGCGAATTTACACAAGGGTGAGTGGTTTCGTCAATGAAAATAGACTGAAAAATGTTTACTTTTTTCAATAGATGAATTGTTTGAATTTGGTAATTCAGCTTCGAAGCCACTGAATTTAATTGCAATTGTGATTACAAGAATCGAAATTTGACTTTTAGCGATTATGCCTAGCAACTTTCGTATCCTCTTCGTCTTTTGGATGATGCTTTGGCAATTGCCTGCCTTCGCTGTAAATGTACCGGCAAGCAATATTCATGTAACCGCAAAAACCTGTAGAAGTTTAGATATCAAATGGAGCCGCGGAGACGGACAATTATGTATGGTAACTTGCAGAAGGGCCAGCAGTGAGATTGCATTTCCAAATGATGGCTGGCAATATTTCCCTGATTTCAGATTTGGTTTTGGCTCTGATTTGGGAAATGAAAATTTTTGTATTTTCACTGGACTGGACAGCGCAATAAGCATTCGCAACCTGGAAGAAAATACCAAATATGTAATTGAAATTTTTGAATTTGATTATAATCCATTTGTGTATTTGTGGTCTAAGGCTCCTAGCCTGACGGACAGCACACACTGGTTTAAATCCACAGTAAACGTCCTTGTTTTGGATTCCTGTAAAAAAAGAAATCAGGTGTATTTCAAAGCGTCAGCAACTGCAAGTTTTAACCTTTCAGGAACAGAATGGCAATTTCCATGGAAATCATATTCCGGCAATGGTATAACCACACGAATGGAATATTCCGGGGAAAATAGTTTTTCATATCATTCACTTCCCAATCTGGGATGCTCCGCACAAATTCAGAGAGACACGGTATATATTATTCCGGGAGCAGATTCAGCCAGAATTATTACCGATAATGCCATTTGCACCGGTGAACCGGAGGAAATACACGGTGAAATATTTTTTGGGATTGTTCCGAAAACGGCATTTACAAGAACCTGGATTTATGAAGACGGTACACAATCCAATATATTGAAGCTGTACCGTTATCATACCAATCCGGGGAAGTACGGGATATCCTTGATTATTCGAAGTTTGCTGGATGATAAATTTACAGGATGTCGGGATACATTTTATAGGGAATACACCGTTTTAAAAGCAACTCCTTTGGATTTAGGTCCGGATACCTGTGTTTCCCGAGGAGGATATCTTAAATTAAATTCACCAGTTGCAGCTGATAAGTATTTATGGGATTACCAGGGTATTTCAAATAAATACTACGTTACGGATACAGGATACCATTACCTTACCATAACAGATAATCAGGGTTGCCATTCTACAGACTCCATCCACGTGGATTATTGTGCACCCGTTTCTAATTCAACGAATTTTCTCAACAAAGAACAAAGTTATTATTACACTACAGATGGAATGCTACATTGGCAAAACAACAAAGAGTCCAGATCAGAAATTTATATTTATTTAACGGATGGACGTCTTTTGCAAAACTTATCTTGTGAAGCCAAATACAACATTTCTGTCTCTTTGAATCAGGGCGTATACGTGATTCGCCAGCCCGGATTTGCAAATCAGAAGATTATAATTCCGTAAATTGCATAAGCCGTTATTTTTAATTAATCCATAAATGAATTTATTATGCCTAATTTTTACTCCCTCAAAATCTCTTCGTTTACCTCGAGAATGTTATGCTTCTTTGGGTTTTCACTGCTTAACTCTCTAACATATTTATCTGCGGCAACCCCAACTGTTCAGGCATCCAATCTCAGGATTACGAACAAAACGTGTACCTCGTTGAAATTGGAATTCGACAGAGGCAATGGTTCAAAAGCCTTTGTAACCTGCAGAGAAAAAGCTAAAACAAAAACGCTGCCGATTGATGGCAATAACTATTACGGTATCAGTATATTTAAATCAGGCGATGATATAGGTGGTAATAATTACGCAATTGCATATGTAATTACAGGCAATCTTGTTGTATCAAATTTGATTCAAAATAAGGCCTATACATTTGAAGTTTTTGAATGGGATTCAGCGAGCAAAAGTTATTTAACATCCACCACTGCAACCATTACCGACAGTACTGAGTTTTTGTCGGCTAATCCAAAGGCATTTAGAATTGGAAACGATTCTTGTGACAAAAGCGCCGTAACACTTTTCAAAGCGAATGTATCTGCTTCTTTCCCTATAACCAAGTTGAAATGGACTGTAGCAGGTAAAGTAGATTCAACAGCCGATGATTCTATTAAACTCTTCATTGGTATTGGTGGTCTCCATAACTATCAATTAATTCTTACCCCATCATATGGTTGTAAGTATATATTTCAATCTTCCAAGCCTATATTGATTATCCCAACGCCAACTGTGAAAATGGGCATGACACCTCCGGGACCTTGCTTAACATCGAGTCATGTTTACTTTAATGACCAATCTACTTTATATCCTGTTCCCAGATGCGCGTATATCAGAACATGGTATTTTGATAAAGATGACATCGCAACATTTCCAAATCAGGATCGCATTTTTAAACCGGGTAAGTATAGACTGGTATTGGTATCAGAGACCTTGTATGACAATGCATTAACCGGATGCAAGGATTCAGTGGTAGTTTCTTTTACAAATCCCAATTTTGAATTTCCAACTTATTCTTGTCTGAAGCAAGGAGACAGTTTGAGAATCCAGTCACCTTTAAAAGGATTTAAGTATAATTGGAATAATGGAGATACCACTCAGCATATTTGGGTGAAGCAGCGAGGTTGGTATTCCCTTGCAATTATGGATTCTTCTAAATGCGTAGGTACGGACAGTGTTTTCATTGATACTTGTGCACCGATTATCAATTCCATTCGCGCATTGTCCAAATCAAAAATCAATTTCAGCACAAAGGCTGGCATTATTGAAATTCAAAACAAAGAGCAACAAAGCCATGTTGTTTTTTTATTTACACCGGATGGAAGAAAGATTCAACAATGGATCATAGGTCCGGATGAATGGATAGAAAAACCCATTAAATCCGGAAACTATATTATTGGAAGTCCCGATACGGGTTATCAATGGATTATGGTTCCGTAGAAAAATAGTTGCATAAAAAAACCCGGTTTTAATCCGGGTTTTTTATTTGAATATTTTTTAATTACACACCCACATCGTGATGTGCAGATTCTTCAATAAACGGATGATTCACCGGAACTAATCCTCTTTTGGTTAGAGCAACAAGTACCCAGTAAATAAATACCCCAACAAGTGTTAAGAAAGCACCTGCTTCAAGGAATCCGATATTCATACCCGGACCGTAAACACCAGGTATCACCATGAGCCAAATGTCAATGAATTTACCTGTAATCATGAGTGAGCCGGCAATGGTCAAAACCATTTTATTTCTTTTGGCATTGCGCATCATCAACACCAGAAATGGCGTAAAGAAGTTCAGGGTGATATTGGCGATAAAATACGGTTTGTATTCTTCATAACGGATCTGGTAATATGCCATTTCTTCCGGTATATGTGCGTACCAAATCAACAGGTACTGGGAAACCCAGATGTAAGCCCAGAAAATGCTGAATGCAAACATGAATTTACCCAAATCATGAACATGTTCATCGCTCACAATTTTGAGAAAGCCCTGGGATTTCAAGAATATCACAAAAAGACAAATGATAGTTAATGCAGAAACCCAACCTATTGCAAAATTATAAACTCCGAAAATGGTACTGTACCAATGTGCATCAATACTCATTACAAAGTACCATACAACTACGGAAAACAGAAATCCATATAACACTGCAAATCCCGCGCTCCAGCGAATGCTCTTTTTGTGAAATTTGGTTTCGCCTTTTTCAGCACTATCTTCCTGAATGGATAATTTTCTGAGTTTGCGTCCAATTAATACCCATAAAGTAACCAGTACAATTGGAAAAGCAAAAAACATAGTTGAATTCAAAAACCAGGATTTGCCTGCAAGAATAGTGTCGTATTCTGCTGAACCTTTTGCCGCATGCAAATGCTCATAATGAACCCAATGGTAGATATCATTTTTTGCAACAACAATTACTGCTAACAGGATTATGAATGCAACCGGTATAAAGGTTGCAATTGCTTCCGGAACCCGTTTAATTGCAGCACTCCAACCAGCATTAGCGATGTATTGAACTACAATAAAAAACAATGCAGCAAGAGAAACAATAAACAAATAATAGGATGCAATTAACAAACTGGTCCAGATTCTGGTAGTCCAGGGTTTATTTTGTTTTTCGTATGAAGCTCTGTGGCCAAAGTTGCCTTCCACATGTGTTTCACCGGAATTTGCATGCATTTCATGTGAACCGGCTGCTGTGGCATGTTCTTCATGACCTTTCATTTCTGTTTGGGCATGGCTCTCATGCGCTCCGGCTACCGGTGTTTTATCGATGGTAGCCATACCAATACCACTCAGTATCAGTCCTAATACTCCAACAATAATTGCAAAAGTTTTCGCCTTAGATGGTATTGTAAATTGTTCCTGTACGATTTCTATTTGATGTCCGTGTCCCATGAAATTATTTGTTGTTATTTGGAACTGCATTCATAGCTGCGGAATCCGCAGGAGCCGCAGTTGTATTGCTCGCTGCACCACTTAACTCTTTCACATAGTGAATTACACGCCAGCGATCCATAGGGCTAAGCACCGATGCATGACTGCCCATATTGTTTTTGCCGTATGTAATGGTATGGTAAATCTGCCCAACAGATAAATTCTGAATGTATGCATCCTGATAATTTTTCCATGCCGGTTTACCAAGTCTGTTTGGGCCAAAAACGGTTCCATCATTACCACCGGTTTCACCATGGCAAGGGGAGCAATAAATACCGTATAAATATTTTCCTCTGCCGTCTTTGTCTTCAAAACTTTCAGGGTAATTTAAAGCTTTAGCAGCCTCATAACCTTCGGCAGTATTCGGAAAAGGATAAAAGTAATCTTCTTTACCAATGGCAATAGTACCTTCAACAGGCTCCCGCATCGTCATTCCGTAAGGATTGATTTTATTGCTGTCACCCTGAGAATAGGCTTCATATCCTTTGGAATAGTACATATCAGGTGCATATTCCCAACCAGGGCTATTGCCACGGCTGGTGCAGGATGCGAATGCCATAACTACAGCACATCCTGTCAATAATCCATATATAGAATTTCTCATGAATTTCAATTTAAATAACGGTGGAAACGCCTCCGTCACGCGTTCTTAACTCTGCGGCACCATTCTGTTTCATGATATCCAAAACCTGGCTCTCATTCACATCATGTCCACTCTCTACACAAATAATCATCAGATCATCGGTCTGTCTTGGATCCAGCAATTCCGGCTTGATACCATGTACCAACCTGCTTCTCCAAAAGAAGAAGAATGCCATACCAAAAGCGGTTAACAATACAGTGGATTCAAACAAAATAGGCACCCAGCTTGGAGTAAGCCTTTCCGGTTTATTTCCAATATCCATGGGCCAATCGTACACATACATATACCAAATCATTAAGTAAGCCAGAGAAAATCCTGTAAGTCCGCAGAGAAATGCCACTATGGACAACCAGCTTCTGCGAGCTCCGATTATTCTGTCCAGCCCGTGAACTGGGTAAGGAGTATATACATCCTGGATTTTTACACCTTCATGCACCAATGCAGAAGTTGCAGCAACCATTTTGTCTTCATCATCAAACAATCCCAGAAGTAATTTTCTGCGGTTGCGAAGGCTAAGATTCTTGTCTATCATTTTTATCCTCCAGTATTATTCGCGGTTTCTGATAATGGACTTGATTTCAGCCATGTTAATTACAGGGAGGAATTTGGCGAACAGGAAGAAACAGGTAAAGAATATTCCAAAAGTTCCCAAAAACAATCCAACTTCAGTAAGAGAGCCACTGTACATTACCCAACTGGATGGCAGGTAATCGCGGTGCAGTGAGGTTACAATAATTACAAAACGCTCAAACCACATACCTACATTCACCACAATACTCATAATAAATATAAACCAGGGTGTAGTGCGGGCCCATTTGAACCAGAAAACCTGAGGAGATACGAGGTTACAAAACATCATGCTCCAATAAGCCCACCAATAGGGTCCAAATGCGCGGTTCTTAAATGCATATTGCTCATATTCAACGCCTGAATATTGGGCAATAAAAAACTCTGTTAAATATGCGATACCTACCAAAGAACCGGTAAGCATAATAATCTTACACATCGCATCCAGATGGCCAATGGTAATGTAATTCTCGTAATTCATCACTTTCCTGGCAACCACCAAAAGTGTTGCTACCATGCCGAATCCGGAGAAAATTGCACCGGCAACGAAATATGGAGGGAAAATGGTAGTATGCCAACCTGGTACAATGGATGTAGCAAAATCCGTAGATACAATTGTATGTACAGAAAGTACCAGTGGAGTACTCAAACCGGCCAATATCAAAGATATTAATTCGTATCTGGCCCAGGTGCGTGTGCCACCGGTCCAACCCATGGAGAAAAAGCGATACCAGAATTTTTCATATTTGCCTTTCACTTTATCCCTTATGGTAGCGATATCAGGAATCAATCCGATATACCAAAACAAAAGAGATACGCTAAAGTATGTGGAGATCGCAAATACGTCCCACAACAGTGGTGAGTTAAAATTCACCCACAGGGATCCAAATGCATTTGGCAAAGGAAGCGCCCAGTAACCAACCCAAACCCGACCCATGTGAAACACAGGGAACATGGCTGCGCATATTACAGCGAAGATGGTCATTGCTTCTGCAGAGCGGTTAATACTCATTCTCCACTTTTGACGGAACAGCAACAGAATTGCCGAGATCAATGTTCCGGCGTGACCGATACCTACCCAAAATACGAAGTTGGTAATATCCCATCCCCACATCACAGATTTGTTGATATTCCAAACCCCAATTCCGGTCCACAATGTCCAGAATAAACTCAGGCCAAAAATGCCCAGGAATATTACGGCAAAAGTGAAACCAACCTTCCAGGCCATAGAAGGCTTGTTCAGAATTGGTCTGGAGATGTCCCTGGTTACATCAGCAGCAGTTTTGCCGCCAGTTACCAGTTGTTCTCTTATTATAGAATCGTATATCATGAATTTCTGTTGATTTAAACGGTTTGGGTGTTACGGATTTTAGTTAGATACAAAATGGATGATTGAACATTCAGCTCTTCAAGAACCGTGAAGCCGCGCTCGTTCTTATAAAGTTTGCTGATTTCGCTTTCGGGATTGTGCATATCGCCAAATACGATGGCATTTGCAGGACATGCACGCTGACAAGCAGTTTCTACTTTTACATCCTGAGGAGAAGCTCCATCTCTTTTTGCTTTGAGTTTGCCTTCCTGAATGCGCTGTACACAAAATGAACATTTTTCCATCACACCACGAGTACGCACTGTTACGTCAGGGTTAATCACCATTTTACCCAATGGGTTGTTATAATGGAAATCAAATTTATCGTTATCGTTAAAACGGAACCAGTTGAATCGGCGAACTTTATACGGACAGTTGTTTCCGCAATATTTTGTACCAATACAACGATTATAAGTCATTTGATTCAATCCTTCTGAACTGTGGGTTGTTGCGAGTACCGGACAAACAGATTCGCATGGAGCCTGTGAACAGTGCTGGCACATCATTGGCTGGTGAACCACTTTTACATTTTCCCAGTGGCTGTAAGCGCCGTTTTCTGACTGGGTTTTGTCCAGAGATTTTATTTCTTTTTCTCGGGTTACAAAATTGCCGTCTATATCTTTAGAAGTGTTGGTAAAGGAATAATAACGGTCGATGCGAATCCAATGCATTTCACGGCGAAGTCTTACTTCATCACGACCTACAACCGGTACGTTATTTTCCAATGAGCAACTAACCACACAAGCAGCACAACCTGTACATGCGTTGAGGTCAATGGCCATAGCCCAACGATGGTTCGGTGATCCATCCTTCAGATATTCGCGTTTTTCCCAAATGGTATAAACATGGGTATGTGCTTTTTCGTTACCTGCTTTTGGATTATTCTTCCAATCTGCATATGTAGCTTCACGCACCAAATCACGTCCTTCAATACTATGGTGGGTTTGGGTTTGAGCCAGATGATAGGATTCCTCCCCTTTGGTGATTTCCACACCTGAAATGGTATAACTCCTGTTGCCGCCTTTCATGGCAACCAGAGGGAATGCATTCACTCCTACGGTTTCAAATCCACTATTTACATTTCCTCCCACTTTTCCTGCCATGGTACGACCATAACCAAGAGCTATTGCCGCAGTTCCATTTGCAATGCCGGGTTGAACCAGCACAGGAACATTGTTTAAAGTGATACTGCCTGCCTTCACATTTACAGTATCTCCATCTTCTATGCCTTTGCTCGCAGCAAAAGCTTTTGAGATTGCAACATAATTATCCCAGCATACTTTACTTACCGGATCCGGTAATTCCTGCAACCATGGGTTGTTCGCCTGTGAACCGTCTCGCATAGCCACTGAAGTATATAATATCAGATCGGTTCCATTGGATTTTCCAGTAGCAATTTCACCTGCCAGAGCAGTAACATCGCCACTATACGATGGAGCGGTTAATTCAGTTGCCGGAGCAATCCAAACGCCATCATGCAGGCATTTGTTAAATGCCACCTCTACATTTTCTCCAAGCTTGCCTGCCCAATTCGATTTCAGGTAAGAATAGTAAGGAGATGTATGGTGTTTTTGCGCCAAAATACCTTTACCTGCAAATGGATCCTGCTCCAATTGTGGCAAAGTTCCTGCCCAGGTAATCAACGAAACCTGTGCCTGGCGGGTGTTGAATACGGGTGATATGGTAGGTTGGGTAAAATGGTATTGTCCTGCTTTTGGTTCCGCATCATCCCAGCTTTCGAGGTAATGATGATCCGGACAAACATATTGGCAAAGTGCAGCAGTTTCATCTTTGGAAGTAGAAAAGGAAACACTTAGTTTGGTCTTTTTAATTCCTGCTTCCCATGCTTTTGCATTCATGTTATAAGCTGGGTTGGTGTTATAGAAAATAACAGCTCCAACTTTTCCTGATTGCAAACCGGCAAGCACATTATCCACTGCTTTATCCGTTCCTTTAAATTGATTGCTATGGTTATTCAGGTCTATGGTAGAACCATAATTGCCCAGCATCATATTGATGCCATTGGTTAGCTTTTGGCAAACCAAATCATTAGAACCACATATAACAATGGATTTCCCTTTGGAAGCCAAAAGTGCATCGCCTGCTTTTGCAATTCCGTTTCCTGCAACTTCTCCTGCCTGTGCTATTCCAATTTGCTTACCACCGGTTTTAATTGCAATATGGTTATATAAGGAAGCCAGATATAATCCCTCTTTGGAAGCCTGAATCGGAAAGCGATGGTCTGCATTCGTTCCGGTAAGACTAAGATTACTTTCAAACTGAATGTGCATGGACATTGCTCTGTCCTTAGAAGGTATTCTGGTCTTCACAAATGCCTTGGTATATTCTACCGGAGATATCCATGTTCCCAGAAAATCTGCGCCAAAACTCACAACAACCTCAGCTTTATCGAAGATGTACGATGGAATTGCAGATTTATTAAAATCGCTTTGATTGGCTTCGATAATTGCACTGTATGAAACAGCATCATACGTTACGTGCTCGGTGTTGGTGAATTTGGTTTTAAAATCATCAATTGCCTTTAAACTCGTTGGTCCGTGAATACTGGAAGTTAAAAGAACAATTTTTTCACCTGCAGCATTAATCGCAGTAAGTTGTTTGATAATTGCGTCATCCACATTTGCCCAATCCGTAACTTCTTCCCCATTTACCAGAGGATTCGCCAGTCTTTCGGTATCGTAAAGTGAAGCAATACTTCCCTGTCCGCTTGCACAAAGTCCACCTAATGAAATTGGTGAACGCGGATTTCCATCCACGCGTATGGGTCTTCCTTCCCTAACTTTTACCTCCAGTCCGCAACCAACAGAGCAGGCTCCGCAAGTAGAACTATAGTAATTGGCAACTCCCGGAGTAATATTCTCAGGTTTTACCAGGTATGGAACTGCTTTTCTTACCGGAGTGCGGTAACAAGCAGCCAAAGCTACAGCGGTAACGCTGAAGCCAAAAAATTTCAAAAAATCACGGCGGTTTGAATTTAGTTCTAACCCCGTGTCATTGAATACTTCATCCAGCGGTAACGCCTCAGAAAATTCGTTTTTTCGGGCATCGAGGAATTTGGGATCTCTTACTAACTCCTCCTCGCCTTTCCAGTACTTTATAGTGTTGGACATTGTTGTTTCTTTAGAAAATTAATAGTGACATTTGGCACATTCCAATCCGCCATTCATTGCCGGAGTAACCTTTACACGACCATCGGGGCTGAAATATTTGCTCTTGTCGTTGTTCTTCGCAATATCTGATTTCGCTTTTTCGTGAAGTGCTTTATAATAGTTGTTGTTCTCAACGTCTACTCCTGTGTTGCGGTGACATTCGATACACCAGCCCATTTGCAGTGAGCTCCATTGTTGCACCACTTCCATTTTTTCAATTGGACCATGGCAAGTCTGGCACTGCAGTTTACCCACTTTTACGTGTTGGCTGTGGTTGAAATATGCATGATCGGGCAGGTTGTGAATTCGAATCCAACGAACAGGATTGGGATTAGGCCCAAATGCATCATCACCATTCTTTTCAGGATTGTAATCCAGTGCTGCGTAAATCTTTTTAATTTCAGGAGAAATATCATCACTGGTTGCATCCGATCTTTTCTGAACACCTTTATGGCAATTCATACAAGTATTAAGTGAAGGAATACTCGCTTGTTTGCTATACTCAACGGTGGAGTGACAATATTTACAATCAATTTTCAAATCTCCTGCATGTAATTTATGTGAATATGCAATTGGCTGTTTTGGGGCATAACCCTTTTGCACTCCAATTTCTGTCATTCCAAAACTGTACAACCAAGTGGTTCCAATAATTCCAACGATTGCGGTAATAAACAGACTCAAAACCACAGGATTCATTTTTTGCATTCCGGAAGGCATCCAGCGCACATACCATGGTTTTTCTGAACCAACCATCGGAAATTCCTCGGGCATTCTTTCAGAGGCAAGGCGACGGAGCGTGGATTTTACCTTATTCAGAATCAGCAGAACAATTAAAAATACACCAACCAGTGCGAGTAAAATGTATAATGTTGTATTGTCTCCTCCAGTTTCTGTTGGTACAGATGTAACAGGCACTTTAGGACCATCATCCTTTTTAGGAACTGTTTTAATGTACTCCAGTATATTTTTAATATCCGGATCGCTGAGGTTTGCAAAAATGTTCATTGCAGCTCCACCATATTCCTGGTAGATTGCCAAGGCGTCTTTGTCTCCGCTTTTTCTTAAAGCCTCATTATTCCTTATCCATTTAATGAGCCATTCTTCAGATCTGCGCTCTGTGATGCCTCTGAGGGCAGGTCCGACGATCTTTTTATCCATTGCATGACAACTCCAGCAGTTGTTGGCATCCATGATTTTTTTACCTTCGTCGGCATTTGGTTTGTCCTCGGCAAAAATGCTCATAGAAAAGGCCAGGGCCGATGCGAGCATAAAGGACTTTAAGTGTCTTATCATATAGGAATGAAGGCTGTTTTTAGCGCTGCAAATATAGAATGAGGTCATGCCCGCGTAAAACTTTTTGTTAACACAATATTCAATTTAAAATGATTCTAAATAAAATATTATATGTGTTGTATATCAATATGTTACAAATCCACCTAAATCGACGGAATTATCTTTTTCAACTATCGGGGATAGAATTGATTACTCCTTTATACATGTAATATGTCGCAGATTTGCATCATGATTCATGGAAAAAAAGTGGTGGTAGTATTACCTGCATACAACGCAGGAAATACATTGGAAAAAACTTGCAGTGAAATTCCCATGGACATTGTGGATGAACTTGTTCTTGTAGATGATGCAAGCTCTGATCAAACCAGTAAGATTGCTGAAAAACTTGGTGTACAACATATAATCAGGCATGAAAAAAATATGGGTTATGGTGGCAACCAAAAATCCTGTTATCTAAAAGCGCTTGAGCTGAACGCGGATATTGTAGTGATGCTGCATCCCGATTATCAATATACCCCTAAGCTTATTGGAAGTATGGTGAATTTGATTGCCGCAGAAGTCTATCCTGTTGTATTTGGCAGCAGAATTCTTGGGAAAGGTGCTTTAAGAGGTGGAATGCCTTTATATAAATATATGGCAAACAGAATGCTGACTTTAATTCAAAATATTTTGATGGGACAAAAACTCGCAGAATACCATACCGGTTATCGAGCCTTTAGCAGCAAAGTATTAAAGTCAATTGATTTTCAAAAAAATTCAAATGATTTTGTTTTTGACAATGAAATTATTGCCCAAATATTTTCATCCGGATATGAAATTGCTGAAATCACATGTCCTACAAAATATTTTGAAGACGCCAGCAGTATTAATTTCAAAAGAAGCGTGAAATATGGTTTTGGAGTACTTCGTGTCAGCTTCGGTTACAGGCTGTACAAATGGGGATTCTACACTCCTGCATTTCTCAAAAAACGAGTATAATTAATATTTATTGAAGGAAATGGAATTTACCAAATTTCCTTTTTGAATCGAATTTTCGTATTCCAAATAACAAGCCAGAGCGATTTGGGAATAATTCTGTGCTTCGGATTGAAATCTTCCGTAATTGGTATGCCATAATTGATGTATCAATGCATTTCCCTGGTAGCTGTTTGGTACCACCTGCATGGCATTTTTTACTGTAGTAGCACCCGCATTGTAACAATGCAATACCAACAGCTTAAACCATAAGGCAGATTCATCCACCGCAAATCCATAAGTATTGCACCACCTTCTGGCATAAGGAATACATATTTCATTAAATAATCTTGCAGCAGCATAGGCACTTCTGTCAAAATTCTCCCGTTCATCCAGATATTTATCTACCCGCAAACCATACTGCCTGGCCACAAAAGGCATCAATTGAAATTGACCATAAGCACCCGCAATACTTTTTGCTTTGTTGGTACCCGGACTTTCAATTAGCAGGACAGATTGGGCATAAAAAGGATCTACATGAAAGCTATCAAATAATTTAATTGCTCTTTTCAATTTGTTTTTAACTCCGGAAAATTCGTAGAACCATTTTTTACCACCTGTGAATTTAATTCTGGTATCCACAGGCAATTGGTACATCAAGCATAATTCTCTTCTTAAAGTATCCAGGTGTCCAATTCGCTCCAGACTATCTACCACGGCTCTTGAAACCGGGTGCAACAATCTTCGGCTTGCATAAATATTGGCCATAGAACTGTCTTTTTCAAGTGTAATAATGCGCCTCCAGAAATTCACTTCTGCCATGGTATCCCAACCCTGGTCATGTACACAAGCTATTTTTAAAAAATGAATTTGGGAATTGTCTTCCGTTTGAAAAACAGAAATGGACTTTTCACAACTACCGGAAATTTCTTCATCCACTTTAACTGCCATTGGCATTCTTGCACCCAAATTGGCAAACAATACAATGCCCAGTGATAATGTAACTCCAAGTATTCTCAATATGCTATTTTTCTATATTAACGTTTTCTTTCAGATTTTCTTTTATACAGTACAGCTCCAAATATTTTTTGGCTCTGGTTTCACCTAACATCAGGCTTTTATTCCAATCTTCACAGGCCTTATCTCCCATCCTAATATTACTTCGTGCAATTCCCCTGCCAAGATATGCATAAGCCGGATCATTATTTTTGAGTTGAATGGACTTTGTAAGTACATTTTCAGCTTTATAATAATCTCTCAATTGCAACAGGCAATGCCCATAATCCGCCAACAGATCCGGATTTAGGGAATCCTTCATGAGTAAATCTTCGTAAATGGCAAGTGCCTGAGAAAACTGTTGCAGGTAAAATAAATTGTCCGCTTTTAATTTCTGAATTTCCAAATTTTCCGCATGATTCAAAATATACACATGAATATCATCCTGACTTCCACTGTAATTTCCCAATAAGTGTCTCACAAATGCACGTTTGTAATAAAGCTCCAAATTCTCTGGTTGTCCCGTTATCCACTCATTTAAAATCGATTCTGCCTTGTCATATTTTTTGTTTAACAGCAATACCTGAAACCATTGTAATTGCAATTCCTGATTATGAGGGGATATTTGAAATAAACTATAATAATCCATTTCAGCTGCCGCATAGTCTTTCATTTCCAAAGCCAGATCTGCTCTGAATCGCAGCGCATTTGTATCCAACGGAAACCAAAGTAGATACTGACAAATATCGGCAAAGGCGAATTGGTAATTTCCGGTTAGTCGGTATGCCAGACTTCGATTGAAATATGCATCTGAGTTTGAAGTATCCAACACAACGGCTTTATTAAAATCAACTACTGCCAGAGAGTAATTATCGGCATGCATGTGAACGACTCCCCTGTTATACCAAAGTGTTGAGCTCTCCGGATTCTCTGCAAGTGCTTCCGTAAAAATCTCTATAGCCTTTTTATAATTAGCTACACTATCCTGTCTCAGACCTTGCTGTACTATCATCTGCAAATCCTGCCCGGATAGGCATTGCAATAGAAATAGAGGCACTATGCGGATTACATTTTTCAACAAGTTTGGAAATTGATTTTCCCGGTAATTATTTGCAAATCTTTTACCAGTCTTGAAAAAATCAAATCTAAAATTGTGAACAATGTTAAATTAACCTTCTATGGAGCAGCACGCAGGGTAACCGGTTCCAAACACATGCTAACCACGGCACATCAGGAAAAAATACTACTGGATTGTGGTATGTTTCAGGGGGAAGGTACAGAGGGGGACTATCTAAACAGGCATTTTCATTTCGACCCCACCACTCTTGATTTTGTAATTATATCCCATGCACATATCGATCATATAGGTTTATTGCCACGACTGGTTCGTGAAGGGTATTCCAGTCCTATTTATATGAATGAATCCACACGGGATCTAACGGAATTGATGCTTGCTGACAGTGCGCATATACAAGAGGTTGATCTGGATCGAATTAACAAGAGAAGAAGACTTAAAGGCCTTGAATCGCTCGACCCTATGTATACCATGGAGGACGTAATCAAAGTTCTTGAACAACTCGAAGTAGTTGAAAACAACAAACCTTTTGTTGTGGGGAAAGATACCAAGGTTTTGTTTACACCAAATGCGCATATTTTGGGCAGCATTGCAATGCACCTTACATTACAAGGTCCTAATCGCCCAATAACACTGGCATTTACCGGCGATATTGGCAGACCCGGAGATAGTATTTTAAGTGGCCCGGATCCGTTTCCGCAATCTGATTACATTATTTGTGAGAGTACCTATGGAGACAGAGAACATCCTGTTCCCAAGGATGCAAATGCCAAACTCAAGGCCATGGTTATGGAAACATGCATTGAAAAAAACGGTAAAATAATTATACCGGCGTTTAGCGTGGATCGGACTCAGGAGTTAATTTATATGCTGGACAGAATGATTTCTGAAGGAGAATTGCCTCCAGTTACTACGTATGTAGATAGTCCTTTAAGTGTGCGGGCAACAAGGATTATGAAAGCACATCAACATGAATTCAATCGTGATATTTTGGACTACATCACCCGAGATGGCGACCCTTTTGATTTTCCCGGTTTGAAATATGTGAGCAAAGTAGAAGATTCCAAAAAAATCAATGATGAAAAAACTGCATCTATTATAATATCTGCAAGTGGAATGGCGGAAGCAGGACGTGTAAAACACCATATTGCAAACAATATTGAAAATGAAAATAATCTCATATTATTGGTTGGGTATGCAACTCCTCAAAGCTTGGCCGGAAGATTGAAAGCCGGTGAACCAACCGTTCGCATTTTTGGCGATGAGTTTGTAGTGAAAGCAAGGGTGGAATCTATGCCTTATTTCAGTGCTCATGCAGACTGGAAGGAAATGTTGCAATATTTAAGTTGTCAAAAAAAGGAAGAAGTAAAAACCATTTTTCTTGTACATGGCAGTGATGAAAGCCTGGGGCCCTGGAAAAGCAGATTGATGCAGGAAGGTTATCCAAAAGTGACTATTGCAGATATGCTGATGGAAGTAGAACTGAATTGAAATAACCCAAATATTTAATGGATAAAAAGAATAAATTATTTTTAACCCTTGGTTTTTTCTTTGTCACCAATGCACTGATAGCCGAATTTATCGGAGTTAAAATTTTTTCACTGGAAAGTACATTTGGTTATCAGCCGGTACGCTGGAATATATTGGGGTTTGAGTTGTCATTTGAACTCACTGCAGGTGTAATTTTATGGCCTGTGGTTTTTATTATGACTGATTTAATTAATGAATATTATGGGAAAAAAGGGGTTCGGAGATTGAGTTATCTGACGGTTATTATGTTGGTATATGCATTTGCAATGGCATTTATGGCTATAGGAACCACTCCTGCTGAATGGTGGGTGAACAGCAAAGCCGGTAGTGGTTTGCAAAATTTCGATATTGCATATACCCAGGTTTTTGGGCAGGGACTTGGTATTATTATAGGTTCTTTAATAGCATTTATTATTGGCCAAATAATTGATGCATTTATTTTTCAGAAATTAAAGAAGAAAACTGGTTCAAATAAAGTTTGGCTGCGCGCAACTGGCAGCACCTTGGTATCCCAGCTCATAGACAGTTTCGTTGTTTTGTATATCGCATTTGGAGTATGGGGAAACTGGCCGATGAAACAAATACTCGCTATTTGTATCATGAATTATATTTATAAAGTAACCATGGCATTTGTTTTAATTCCTGTGTTATACCTGGTTCATGGCATCATTGACAGGTATTTGGGTAAGGAGTTGAGTACAACGATGATTGCCGAAGCCACTGAAATTTAATTCAGTAGGAGCTAAAATGGAGTAATTTTGCGCATTCCATGATTTCATCGCAAATAGGTGCCGCAATTGTCATTAGTTTATTACACGGCCTTATACCAAGTCATTGGTTGCCATTAGTGGCAATTGGCAAAAACATGCATTGGAGCAGACAAAAGCTGATGCGAACCACTTTGTTCGCCGCCGTGGCACATGCATTAAGTACAGTAATTATTGGCTTCGCGGTTGCATTTTTAGGTAAATATCTGGGAGAAAAACTGGAATGGTTTACCCATATTATTCCGGCTTTAATTTTAGGCCTGTTGGGAATTTGGTTTATTTACAGACATTACACCCACCATCATTTTCATCTTCACGCCCACCATAAAGATAATGATATCATACTACCCGTTCTTCTTGCCATGTTTTTATCGCCCTGTTTGGAAATTGAAGGGTATTTTTTCAGTCTTGGGGTTTTTGGGTTTCAGTGGGTACTGCTTTTATCCGTTGTTTATTTTGTTTTAACTGTAATCAGCATGTATTTCTGGGTATTTGTAGCAGTTAAAGGTGTTGCAAAAATAAACTCGCATAAATGGGAGCACAATTCAGGTATGATTACCGGTGTGGTACTGGTAATTTCCGGAGTTCTTTTTCTGTTTGGCTGATGATGGCAATATTGCAGGAAAGGTGTAAATTTGAGTTAACAATTTTCCTATGAAACACAAAAATCTTTTTATAGGTGTGATTAGCGCTGCACTGTTAACCACCTTCACTACCAGCTGTGATAAGTTGAAAGAGGCTCTGTTTGTTGCATTTAATGCCAATTCCGCATCTGTTGATTTTACCATTCCAATCATTAACACTACCGCGACAACTTCGGATTTGGGAACGATGGATAACACCATCAATCTGGATTCAATTATTAAGGCTGAAACGGACAATCAGTTTTCGCTGGACGATATCAAAAAAATCACCATTCAAACAGCACAATTGGTTTTGTTGAATGGGGACAATGAAAACAATTTTGCCAATTTTGAAGAAGGCTGGCTCACATTTTCCACAGATACCAAGCCAACTCCGGTTACCATTGCAACAGGGTTAAATCCGGATGTATATTCCGATAATTGGACATTGCCTTCAGTGCCGGATATAAATCTAAAAGAATACCTGAATGGAAATTCGCTGCATTATGTACTTACAGGAAAAGCAAGAAGAGTAACAACAAAAGTTTTGGATTGCAAGCTGAATGTGACTTTTCATATCGAATAAAAAAATTAAAATCTCAAAAAAAAAGAACGCATAAGCGTTCTTTTTTTTTATTCATTTATGTTTTACCAAACAAATTGTTTTTTGTTCAATATTAATGCTTCCCCTGTGGTGCAAAGATTTTCAGTACCTTCTTCAAAAATCTGAGTTTCAAAAAGAATTCTGTTTTTTTCAGCAAATATTTCTTTCACGGTAATTACCGCCTGGTAAGTTTGATTTGCATACATAGGCTTTAAAAATGTGAGGTTCTGTTTGAGGTATACATTTCCATCCCAATATAAAAGGGTTCCAAATATTTTGGTAAATACGCTGGCACCCAGATAACCGTGCATAATTCGCTTGCCAAACATGGATGCGGCAGCATAATCTGCATCAACATGCAGTGGATTTGTATCGCCGCTCACACGGGCATAAGTGTCTACGTCTTCCTGTGTATAGGAAAAACTGTGTTTGAATTGGTCACCAATCTGAATCATTATTTGTTTTCTATTGAGGTGCAAAGGTAGGTTTCTGTGCACCAAACCAAAACGACAAAATCTTACAACTTTTTTCGCCGTTTTCTAAAAATCGCGAAGAATTTGGACGCATTTTTCTGTAAGACCATCCCAAGTGACATATGTCACGCCCAAAAAATAATCTTCCGGAAGTCATTTGTTCATAATTCCATAACTTCATTTAATTTATTATAAGTCAATATATTACGAATATAATTTGCGTCATTTTTCCCTATCCGGAGGGGTAAAAAACGAGTGCTAAAAAAATATAACCGTTTGCTATTGTTTAAGTCAGATATTATACCGTGTTTTGCAGAAAATTTTAGACCCCCTAAAAACAACTTTCAATGACAACAAAAACAGCTCAAAATTGGTACGAATCCATTTTGGATTCCCAGAAAAAGATGGCTGAATCTCTAAATGAAACCGCCAAAAAATGGAATTCTAACGAACAAGTGAACCAGGCTCTGGAGAACGGTTCTGATTTCTTTAAGAAGTGGTTGAACTTTCAAATGGACTTTGCTAAAAATGGCACCCAAAACGAAGGTATGAAACAAGCTGAAACAGCTGCAACTGAAAGCATGAATCAGTGGAAATCGTTCTATGAAAATCTATTCAAAACACAGGTAGAAAATATCAATAACCTGAATAATCAAAACAAAACCATGTTTGGCAGCTGGTCTTCCATGTTTAACCAGAACCCATGGATGAGCAACACCAATATGGACACTCTTGGTAATTGGAATAAATCCATTTCAGATATGTACCAGAGCATGTTGTCTGGTTTTAATGGCAATGGCAGTACTAAAGAAGTTTTTGAAGGACTATTCAACCACACACAATCTTTCCTGAAATTCTACGAAATGTGGAATCCTGTTTTCAAAAACATTCAGAATAACAACTTCAGTGCTGATATGCTCCGTTCTTTTATCAAACCTGAAACTTACAAATCCTTTATGGATTCCTTCTTTGGATTTATGCCTGCTGGTTTTCAGGGCGTGTACCAGGACAGCTATTCCAAATTCAACGAAGGCATGCAGAGCTTTGGAAAACAAGGCATGGACATGTATCGTGAAATGACTGCCAAAATGATGGAATTTGCGCCAAAAGGCAATAATGTATTCACTGAAGGCCTGAATAACTACAACAACATTTACAGCCAAATGCAAAATGCATTTGCTCCTTTTAGCAAATTGGTTGCTCCTAACAGTTTTACTAAAGGAATGGAAGCCAGCAGCGAAATTATGGACATGATGAACCGCTACCAGATTCAAAACGCACAATTGCAGTATATGACCTATATCACTGGCATGAAAGCAATGGATCAGATGGGTGTTAACATCAGCGAAAAACTTCAGGCCGGTAATACTTATGACTCTATGCAGGATTTGTTTAAAGAATGGTTAAATACCAGCGATAAATTCTTTGTAGAACTTTTTGAAACCGAAGATTTCAGCAAAATTCAGGCAGAAACCAGTTCATTGTCACTTCGTTTGAAGCATGCTGCAGATCTGCAGATGGAGCAAATGTTTTCCAATGTTCCTGTGGTTCCAAGATCAGAAATGGAAGAATTATACAAGACCATTTATGAATTGAAGAAAAGAGTTCGCACTCTTGAAAAAGAAGTGGAGAATGAAACTACAGAAGAGATTAAACCTGCCGCAAAACCTGCCGCTAAAAAGGCTTCTAAATAAGACTTGAATAAATAATCAAAGGCCTTTTGGAAACAGAAGGCCTTTTTTAATAAATTGCCCCAAAATGAATTACATGGCCGATTTGAACACAGAAATACTGGAAACAGGACAAAGACTCGTAGAAGGTTACAAAACACTCCAAAACATGGAAGATGTACAATTAGCAACTACACCAAAGGAACTGGTATGGCAAAGCGATAAAGTAAAACTCTTTCATTACCACAACGAAAATGCTACATGCCAGATTCCGGTATTGGTTTCATTCGCCTTGCTAAACCGACACGATGTGCTGGACTTGCAACCCGATCGTTCCCTTATCAAAAAATTATTGGATGAAGGATTGAATATCTACATCATGGATTGGGGATACCCGGGTAAGGGTGACAGGTACATAACCATGGAAGATTACATCGACGGTTATCTGAATGATGCTGTAGATTTTATCAGAAAATCAGAAAAAACCGATAAAGTCCATGCAATGGGTATTTGCCAGGGAGGAACATTTTTCACTATTTACGCCGCCTTATATCCGCAGAAACTCCAATCACTTACAACTTATGTTGCACCGTTTGATTTCAGTACCAATGCTTGTATGCTTTACCGTTGGACCAAAGACATTGATGTAGACGCAATGGTGGATACCCTCGGAGTTATACCGGCAGATATGTTGAATGCAGGATTCGGAATGTTAAAACCCAGCATGGATATCAGCAAATATTTTGGTGTAATGGATACCATTCAGGACAAAGACAAGCTCATGAATTTTTTGCGCATGGAAAAATGGAAAAATGATTGTCCGGACATTGCTGGTGAGATGTTTCGCAAATACATTAAAGACCTTTTCAGAGATAATAAACTGATTAAAGGTGAGTTTGAATTGGGTGGAAGAAATGTAGATCTCAAAAAACTGAATATGCCTTTTCTGAATGTTTATGCAACTGAAGACAACATTATTCCGAACGAAAGTACTATAGCCATTATGGAAAAAGTTGGCACCACAGATAAAGAGCTTTATGCTTTCCCCGGAGGGCATATCGGTGTATTTGTTGGTGGAAAATCCCAAAAAGAACTGGCACCTAAGGTTGCCAAATGGGTTATTTCCAAAAGCTAAATAAATTTAAAATGTAAACTAAATCCTTGCATAATTTGCAGGGATTTTTTTTTGTGAGAGAATACAATTACAAGGGTTTCCATTTTTACGATAATGAAAAAAAAGCTGCACCGGTTTTTTACTTGCATGGCCTAGGCGGACAAGGCACCGACGGATTATTTTTACAAGACATTTTTAAAGAGAACCGCTTGATTCTCGTAGATTTACCAGGCCACGGAACTACACTTAAATCTGAAGAAACAGATATTAGTATGTTAGCGAGTGAAATATATCAAAGCCTAATAGAACAAGGATTTGAAAAGGGAATTTTTGTAGGACATTCCCTTGGAGGACAAATGGCCATTCTCACTGCATTAATAAAACCGGAATTTGTGAGTCATTTATTTTTGATTTCTCCGGCCGGTTTGGAAAAGTTTAATGACATGCAAAAAAATCTCATTCTCACCGGTTGGCGTTTCGGATCTTATTTTCAGAATCTGTTTCCACCAGGTTGGAGTGGTCAGGGATTTGGCTCAGATTCTTTAATTACTGAGAATTATATGCGCAGTATGATGGAAAGGCCGGTTCTGGATTTTCTGAAGGGAATTGAATGCCAGGCAGATGTTTTATTTGGAAGCAATGATCCGTTAATTCCAAATCGGCTGTTCAAGACTGAAAGTCCATTGGCATTTGCCAATAAAGCAATATCCGGGCTCAAAAACTTTCACCTCACTCCTATCCCGGATGCAGGTCATTGGCCCATGTTTGAGAACAGAAAATTCCTGATTAAGGCCATGCAACCTCTGGTTAAATAAAAAGCCCCGCCAAATAATGACGGGGCTTTCTTTATAGCAAAAGTTTTATTTTAACCTTTCAGAGCTTGCGCCTCTTCCATCCACTTGTGCCATTGATCCAGACTGGTCATGCTGTCTTGTTGTTCCAACTCTGCAATTCTCTCATCGGTTAATCCGATAAGGTCCGCATAGGTTTGGATTCCAAGTGCATTCAATCTTTTTTCAAACGCAGGTCCGATTCCGCCAATTTTCTTCAAATCATCGCCTGAAGCCGATTTGGTTTTCTTTGTCGGTTTTTCTTCTTCCACTGTCTCGGTAACCGGAGTATTTACTTCAGCTACTGGTGCAGTTTCTTCTGCTTTTTCAAGTAGTGCGTCTGCTGCTGCTTTCGCATCCTTTTTGGCTTTGCCTTTTTCTGCCTGTTCAAACTGAGCACGCAATTCGCTGAGTGCATCGAGTTCTCCAAGGGTTGTAGCCTGAGCGCTCTGGTTGATTTTTTTAACCGCTTTACTTGCATTTTTACGTGCAGAATCGCGTTTCTTATCATCCACTTCGTTCTTGGCTTTTTCAGCAGCTTTCCATGTATTGGTATGGGATACAATAATGCGTTTTGCGTCTTTGCTGAATTCGATTACTTCAAACTCCAGAGTTTCATCCTCTTTCGCTGATTTGTTATCGGCTTTCTTCATGTGACGGCTGGGAGCAAATGCTTCCACACCATATTGCATCTGTACGTTAGCACCTTTTTCTCCAATGCTCATCAAAGTACCTTCATGTACGGAACCAACAGTGAAGATGGTTTCGAAAGTATCCCATGGGTTTTCTTCAAGTTGCTTATGCCCAAGGCTCAGGCGGCGATTCTCTTTATCTACCTCCAGAACAATTACATCCAGCTTATCGCCTTTTTTGGTGAATTCACTTGGATGTTTAATTTTCTTGTTCCAGCTAAGGTCAGAAACGTGCACCAGGCCATCAATTCCTTCTTCCAATTCGAGGAAAAGACCATAAGAAGTGAGGTTTTTAACGATACCGCTGTGTTTGCTTCCAACAGGATATTTGTCTTCAATGCTCACCCAAGGATCAGCACTAAGCTGCTTGATACCCAGGCTCATTTTATGTTCATTTCTATCCAGTGCCAATACCATTGCTTCCACATCATCACCTACTTTGAGGTATTCTGATGGGTTGCGCAGGTGGCTGCTCCAACTCATTTCACTTACGTGAACCAAGCCTTCAACACCAGGTTTAATTTCTACAAATGCACCATAATCAGCAACTGAAACCACTTTGCCTTTCACCTTGGTTCCTTCTTCGATATTCTCGGTAAGGCTATCCCATGGGTGAGGCGTTAATTGTTTCAGACCAAGAGAAATTCTCTTTTTCTGATCGTCAAAGTCAAGTATTACTACATTGATGTGGTCATCCAGCTTCAACACCTCTTCAGGGTGGTTGATGCGACCCCAGCTAATATCGGTAATATGCAATAAACCATCGATTCCACCGAGGTCTACAAACACACCAAAACTGGTCATGTTTTTCACTACACCTTCAAGCACTTGTCCTTTTTCCAGTCTGCCCAGAATTTCAGATTTTTGTGCTTCAATATCATCTTCGATCAATGCTTTGTGAGAAACCACCACGTTTTTATAAACGTCGTTAATTTTCACAATTTTGAAGTCCATATTTTTACCAACATACTGGTCGTAATCGCGCACAGGTTTTGTGTCGATTTGTGACCCAGGCAGGAAGGTGTCAATTCCGAATACGTCAACAACCAATCCGCCTTTAGTGCGGGAACGTACATAACCGGTACAAACTGTATCGTTATTGTGCGCTTCCACAATTTTGTCCCATGCAGTTTCCTGCATGGCTTTTCTGCGGCTGAGAATTAACTGCCCCATTGCATCTTCTGCAATATCTACAAATACATCCACTTCGGTTCCAACCTGTAAATCCGGAATATCGCGGAATTCAGTGCGAGCAACCAAACCATCGCTTTTAAAGCCAATGTTGATTACTACATCCTTGTCATTCATCGCAACCACGCGACCTTTAACCACCTGTTTTTCAACAACAGGAGAAAAAGATTCTACATAAGCATTTTCCAGTTTTTTGCGCTCCGTAGAGGAATAGGTTTGAAAACCACCCTCATCAGCATCCCAGTCGAACTCGTCATGGGTTCCCGTATTTTTAGATACAGAAGTTTTGGAAGTTTTGGTTTTGGGGGCAACTGCAACAGACTCTTCCGTAGTTTCTGTTGTTTCGTTAGTGCTCGTTTCTTCAGCGTTTTCTGAAGTCAATTCTGAATTGCTGTTTACAACAGTTTCTTCAGCCTGGTCTTGGATTTCTTCGTTACTCAAGTAAAGGTTCCTCCTTTAAGGGGGTGCAAAAGTACTGTATTTATTGGAAATAACCCAGCAAATTGGCATAATTTTCAAGCCATAAAGTCCTTTTTTGCAGGCATGCCCTTCCTGAAATTAAGCAGGTATAAAAAAACCACTCCCAATGCGGTATCAGGAGTGGTTTTCAATATGCATTGCAGATTTAAGTTTATCTGGTAGCTTTTTCTGCATTTATCCTGCCATGCCCGTAATAGGCATCGCGACCAACAGCACCAAGATCATCCACACAACCAATGAGTTTGGTTTTCAATTGGGCGGGTTTCATTTTGCCATATTTTCCAACAATCAGAGCTGCAACTCCGGCAACCTGAGGAGTTGCCATGCTGGTACCTGCAGCAAAATAGTAATCTGCAGCTCCGCTGGTACTTAATACCAAATCTAAAAACCATAGTTCATTGGGGTATTGGGTAAAATCTCCACCACTTCCCGAGAATTCCACGATATCTGTACCATAATTGGTGTATGAAGCCACCTCATCCAGATTGGTTAACGGGTTAAGTCCCCAACCTCTTGGGCCAAGTGCGCTAACGCCTAAACTTCCTGGCGCACCAACCGGTGAAGCCAGAAATCCGGAGGCAGTTGGATTGATTCCTGAATTCCCTGCTGCAACAATTACTGTAACACCATGATCTGTAGCATAGCTGACAGCGCGTTTTACAAAATTAATGAGATCTCTGATGTAACGGGTTTCATTCACATTTTCACCTTTCCAGGTACGGGGTATTTCCGCTCCAAGACTCATGCTGATAATGTCTACACCCTGATCGGCGGCGTATACAATTCCAGCGCATACATCTTCGAAACTTCCATAACCTGCATCTGCAAGTACTTTTACTAAAATCAATTCCGCCTCAGGAGCAACACCTACAGTTCCAATATCATTGTCTTCGGCAGCAATAATTCCCGCGCAGTGAGTACCATGGCCAAAATCATCATAAGCCTGTTCCAATGTTTCACCCACTACAAAGTTTCTGGATAACACCAGGTTTACATTATTGATAATATCGGGGTGGTTGGGGAAGAAACCGCCATCGACCACTGCCACTCTAGCACCATTTCCTTTTTGTCCGCGAGCCCAGGCGTCATGTGTGTTGATTGCCAAATGAGACCACTGTAATGGGAAAAATGGGTTCGTATTTGTTATATGGGATTTGGGTATGGTTATCCTGGATTTGTCCAATTCATGTGGGTTAGTTGATGGTGTCCATTTTACATCGTATGAAGGGGTAATGGTTCCAACACTCGCTTTGCTACCCATGGCACTCAGAAAACCAGAAGCGGTAGATTCCACGACAACAAAACCAAGTTGTCTTTGCACCCGGATTACTGTTGCACCCTCTGCCTGGGCATCGGATACAATATCAGAGAGGGACTTTCCTTTGGAAGCTTCAATGATGTAGCGGTTATTTTTAACCGGACCATCGTCACTTCCCGCAGGGCCGTTGCTTAGGGGATTGCTCGTATTAACAGAATTCAGAATATCCTTTTCGCTTTTCTTACATGCAAAAAAGAGTACCGAAATTGAGGTGAAAAGGCAGATTGTAAAAAATACGTTGCCTCTGAATACGTGTAGATTCTTTGTTTTCATGTTATAAATAATTAGGTTGGGAAAACGAAGATTGAGGTTTTTCCTATATTGACAGTCAACGATTTAGAAAATATCCGTTTAATTATACCAAACGAACTTATTGATTTATAATCAATAAATTCAGGTACCCGGCTTCGGTAGAATCATGCCTGTTCTACAATTACACCAAAAAAATCATTTTAAGACGCTCTTATTTTATCACAAATAGTTTTTCAAACTCCATTTTTGGCATTTTTTATTTTTGTTATAATTTTTTATTATCGCAACATGGAGAGGGTATGTATGGAGTGCGGCACTCCCTTAAAAGGCCGCGCGGATAAAAAATATTGTGACGACACTTGTCGCAGTACTTTCAACAACAAGCAGAATCACGGAGATTTTACGGTCATGAAAAAAGTGAACGGAATCCTGCGAAAAAACCGTGGAATTTTACAGGAATACAATCCTGAAGGCAAGAAAAAAATTCCAAAGAAATTACTGCTGCAATGTGGATTTGATTTTGAACATTACACCAGCACTTACACAACCAAAGAGGGGAAGACGTACTATTTCTGTTATGAATACGGCTATCTTCCTCTGGAAAATGACTATTTTTTTCTGGTTGTAAAAATGGAAAAGCCCCAGGCGTTTTTAAATTCTGCCTGAGGTTATTTAGTGCATATAACCTTCGCTATTCTGGCCTGCAGACTCAAAATTCAGCATCCATCCAATTCCGAATTTATCGATAAACATACCAAAACGGGCGCCCCAAAAGGTATCCTGCAATTCCATGACTACCGTTCCTCCATCGGAAAGTCCGTTCCATAAATGGTTTTGTTGATCACCTGAATCGCAATTGATATTTAGCCAAATTGCTGAACCAAATGTAGCGGGTTGACCGGGTTGTGCATCGGAAGCCATGATGGTAATTTTATCAGAAACTATTGAGGCGTGCATCACCTGATCTTTTAGTTCAGGTGGAGAATCCATTGGGGCGTCACCAAATGTTTGTAATTGGAAATCACCACCAATAATGTGATGGTAATGGGTCATTGCTTCCTTGCAATTGCCATTGAAATTGAGGTAAGGATTTAAAGATGCCATGATTTTTATCAGTTAATACGGGCTAATATATGAGAAATTTTTGTTCTGTTTTTTTGGATTCAATAAAAATACAAAACTTTGATTTATTACAAACCTCGTATAGATGTCTTAATTTGCGCTAGCCATGAAAGCATCTGAAAAATCTCCCGTTAATTTTCAATGGAACGATTGGTACGAAGCTGTTGGCGGAAGAAAAATTCAGATAGATGAGGTAGATGCGTTGTTAAACAAAATCTACAACGATCAGTATTTGCGATTTCATGGTGAAATTGCTGAGAAAAAAACTGCATTTCATTCCCCGGAAGAAGCGGCTGAATTGATTAAAATAAAGGCTCTTGAATTTGGTGCAGATATGGTTGGAATTTGCCGGATTGAACCAACAGACATCTATAAGGGCAGAGAAGTGGCACATACATTCGCCATTGCTGTCGGACAAAAAATGCTCTGGCGAAATTTTCAGGTTGTACCATCGCAGGAAAGTGCAATTGAATGTGTGCGAGTATATTATACCCTTGGCGAAACTGTAATTAAAATTGCAGAATTTATTCGAAGCCTGGGATACGACTGCAGTATAGAACATCCAATTGGCGACAGTGATTTATTGCATATTCCAATTGGCTTAAAAGCGGGATTCGGAGAATTGGGAAGACATGGTTCTATCATTCACCCGGTTCATGGTCCATTATTTCGTATGGGAAGTGTTGCCACGTCTATTCCTTTGGCCTGTGATACGCCAATAGACGCGGGAATTGCAGACTTTTGCGACAAATGCCGTGCTTGCCGCATTTATTGTCCGGCAAATGCTATACCTGATGAAAGATCAAAATCCGGCGGTAAAGACCATTTGGGAAACGACAGGTACATGGTGGATACAGGAAAATGCTTTCCCTATTTTGCCAATCACTATTATTGTTCTGCTTGTTTACCGGTTTGTGTATACAATCACAAAGAATGGGCTCGAGATTTCGAGGGGCATGCCACCACTAGTTTCCCCCTTGTAGTATTCGAAAACGCACCATTACCTGCAGATACTGTGGCTGAGGACAAAAAACATTTCTATCCAAAAAACAATCGGGATAAACCAGTGGAAATACCAGCGGGCAAACATCATTTGGACAAGACAAGCAAAATCTGATTTTTATTTGTTGGCACAATTATTTATTTTGCACTTTAATTTATGAATCAAAAAGTACTCATTTTTGGGCTGATAACCGCAGGGGCACTGCTAATTACCGGTTGTGCCGCAAAAAAAACCACCGCGGATGAATGTTCCGGTTTAACGGTTTCTTATGAAAAAGACGTTCAGCCAATCCTATTTAACAATTGCGCTAAAGGTTGTCATAGTGAAAAAAACAAAGCAGGTGGAATTGACCTTTCAACCTTCGAAAATGTGAAGGCCATCAGTTCTGAATCTCGATTCATGGGAGCAATCAGACATTTGGCGGGTTTTGATGCAATGCCAATGAAAGCACCAAAGCTTTCTGATTCAAGCATCAGGGTAATTCAATGCTGGATCAAAAACGGCACCGCACAGTAAACGATATTATTTTATTTCGAAATATTTGTCATTCCGAATTGCAGGAATAAAGGATAATTTTGCGTCATGCATTTGAAAATACAACCCAATACTACCTTATTTGAAATAAAATCATTTCTTCACGAGAGTTTTCCGTATTTAGATATTGCATTTTTTAAAACTGCACATCATACCGGGGAAGGCAACAGGCGCGCTGATCTTCTGCCTAATAGCCTACATATCTCGGAAGCTGGAAATGGCAATTCAGGGGAGCTGGTAGTGGAACCCGGCACCCTGGTTCAAGATCTTGAACATGCATTTACAAAAGAGTTCGGATTATATGCCCAAATTATGCGCAAAAGTGGCAATGTTTGGTTGCAAACCACCACTTCCGACAATTTGAGTCTGGAGCAAATAAACCAAATGGCAAAGCAGGCAAACGATTCTGAGCCACTGCCTGAAGAACCCCAGGATTATCACGAACAGGAGTAAAGCGTTCATATCTTTCAAAATTTGAATTGAAGGCTATTTTGTACAGGTGAACATCTATTCTTCCTGCATATTTGATAAATAAGGACCTTTGTTTCTGATATATCATGCATGATGAAAATCAAACTCTTGTAACCTGCGCAGTTACAGGTACGCAAATGCGTATTCAAAAAGCATATTCTGCCAATAATTTACGCCAGCAATTATTCGATTTAATAGTTTCGGAACACCCCAATGTAAACCGTCTGAGTTATTTAACTCCGGAATGTGTAAATGAATACAGGGAGAAATACATTCGGAATCTGATAGAGGAAGAATATGGCCAGGTAGACCAATTGCAAAATGAAGTCATAAATGCAATCAAACACAGTAAAATTCTAAGCTATAAAATCGGTAATGAAATTGCAGAAATCCCCACATTTGGCGAGCGCATTGCTGATAAAATTGCCCTTTTTGGAGGCAGTTGGACCTTTATTCTGAGTTTTTTTGGATTTATTATGATTTGGATTGGAGTAAATGTTTATTTTCTTTCCCAATCGGCTTTCGATCCCTACCCATTTATTTTATTGAATTTAATTCTAAGTTGTCTGGCATCCATTCAGGCGCCCATCATTATGATGAGCCAAAACAGACAGGAACATAAAGACAGAATTCGTGGAGAGCATGATTACAAGATCAATTTAAAGGCGGAATTGGAAATCAAATTATTGCACGAAAAAATGGATCACCTCATTGTGCACCAACACCAAAGATTGTTGGAAATACAGGAATTACAGGCAGATTATCTCAAAGATATTATGCATAAATTAAATGGAAATAAAACCTGAACAACAAAGGATCCAACTGTATATTATTAGTCCTCTCCTACCTTAGGAATATAATTTTCCGGGTTATTTTGCTTTGTTTTTTCCATAAAACAATTCCCAATTACCAGTGCATCTAAACCTGTAGACATAAATCCGTGATATGCATCTTCCGGACTTTCCACTATCGGTTCACCGCGGACATTAAAGCTGGTATTTACCAAAACAGCACAACCCGTTTTCTTTTTAAATTCCAAAAGCAATGCGTGCAATTTGTTATTGGACAAAGCGGAAACAGTTTGAACCCTGGCACTATTGTCTAAATGGGTAATTGCGGGCAATGGTATGTTATTGCTATTGTTGATGCAGTTCCATGTAAACATCATATGCGGACTTGGTTGATCCATTTGGAAATAGTCAGCTGCAAATTCTTCTGCTACAACAGGTGCAAAAGGTCGAAAAGATTCGCGGAATTTGATCTTCAGGTTTAGATTCTTTTGCATTTCCGGAGGTCTTGGATCTGCCAAAATCGATCTGTTGCCCAAGGCTCTGGGACCAAATTCCATTTTGCCCTGGTACCATCCTACTGCTTTGCCATCGGCCAGGATTTCGGCGACTTTCTCTAGCAACCTTTCATCTTCAAATTCGTCAAACTTTGCACCTGATTTATTAAGGATTTCAATGACATCAGATGCAGAATATTCATTTCCCAAATAGCAATTATTCATGCCATCCAAAACATCCACCTTTCTTATTTTATTTTCCGAATCCTCGGAATAATAGTATGCAAGTGCCGCGCCTATTGCCCCTCCTGCATCCCCTGAGGCAGGTTGAACCCAAATATTTTTTGCGATTTTCTTCTGAAGTAATTTTCCATTAGCCACACAATTCAAAGCCACACCGCCGGCGAGACATAAATTCGGTGAACCGGAAGTTTCGATTGTATTGACTGCTAACTTTTCCATTACATCTTCTGTAACAGCCTGTATACTTGCAGCCAAATCCATATATTCCTGTTGCATTGCACCCTCTTTTTGCCGGGTTGGAAATCCAAATAATTCAGAAAATTTTCTTCCTACCATTTTCAAACCCACCGGATATTCAAAATATTCCAAATTCAATGCATAACTACCATCCGGTTTGATGTCGATTAGTTTATCCTTTATCAAATTCTGGTAAACTGGTTTTCCATAAGGAGCCAAACCCATTAGTTTATACTCGCCGCTGTTTACTTTAAAACCACAATATTGGGTAAAGGTGGAATACAGCAAACCGAGGGAATGCGGAAAATGAATTTCTTTTTTAAGGGTAATTTTATTTCCACTCCCGGCTGCTATAGAAGTGGTTGCCCATTCTCCCACGCCATCGGCAACCAGAATCCCTGCACTTTCAAAAGGAGATGGGTAAAATGCCGAGGCCGCATGGCTTAAATGATGTTCGGAAAATAGAATTTCTCTGTAATCCAAATTAGCAAAACCACAATTTTTTAGTTCTTTATAAAGCAAATCCCTGAGAAATAATTTTTCCTTTAACCAAAGCGGCATGGCTTTTCTAAAACTCATAAATCCTTTTGGCGCAAAGGATAAATAGGTTTCCAAAAGCCTTTCGAATTTCAACAATGGTTTATCGTAAAATACAATTGCGTCAATATTTTCAGGCAACACATTTGCGACCTCCATACATTTAAGTATCGACCTAAATGGAAAATCGCTGTCGTGTTTTTTGCGGCTAAATCTCTCCTCCTGTAAGGCAGAAAGAATAATTCCATTCTCGATTATAGCAGCCGCACTATCGTGGAAATATGCCGATATTCCCAGTACCCTCATTTAAAAAAGTGTGTAAATTAATGGCGCTATCGCACTGGATTGGGCAAGAATCATAAGTACTCCCAAAAGCAGTAATACAGCGATGATTGGGATCAGCCAGAATTTTTTTCTCTCTTTTAAAAATTGCCAAAATTCTTTTAAAAAATACCACATTTCAGAATATAGTTTCAAAACGGACAGTGTCTTTTTCTCTCTGTTTCCAATATGACTCAGCCTGATTCCTGCTGAATTTTCTTTTAATTCCCTTTCCGAATAATTTTCTGATTAGTGCAACGGGAAAAATTAATACGAAAAAAACAAATCCAAGAATTATCGGATTGGTTATTTTTTGCAACCACATTCCAAAGTAGAACCATGCCTTGTTTAAGGGTCTCAGTGCAACCGGGAAATAATATGCAAGCCCAAGAAAAACACCACCAATAATAATGAGGTAATCTCCGAGTACATCGCTTTTTTTATACCAAAAATATACGCCGAAAATGAGAAGGATTACGCCAATGGTATTCCCAAATTTCTTTTCACCAGATTTATTTTCAATATGTAATTCCCGGTTTTCCAATAATCAGATTTCTATTAATTTGCCTTTTCCCAACATACTTTTTTGTGCCGCTTCTAAAATCGTTACCACATGCAAACCGCTCTGGTGGTCGCTTACAGGCCTGGTACCCTCCATTATAGCTTTGGTAAAATCTTTCGCAACACCAAGGAGGGCTTCGGTTTGTTCTAATTTCGGAATATAAATATCTCCAAACCTGTAATCAATTAGCCATTGGTGCATTTCTTCCGGGGTGGAAACAGAAAAACCGGAATCATAAATTTTGATTTTTTCTGTTGGCTCCACATCATCATAAATAACCATTTTTTTGGATCCTCCGATCAAAGTTTTTCTGATTTTCACAGGGCTTATCCAGCTACTGGTAATATGGGCAATGGTATTGTCGTTAAAATATAATGTGATATACGCAATATCTTCAATGGGCATTTTGGTGTGGCTAATACCTGTTGCACTTACACCAGCCACTTTTTTCCCTGCAGTGATATAATCAAAAATAGAAAGGTCATGTACTGCCAAATCCCAGATTACACTCCAATTGGGATTGAACAACCCAAGGTTGACGCGGGTGCTGTCGAAGTACTGCAATTCCCCTATCTCGCCTTCGTCCATCAAACCGCGAATTTTTCGCACTGCTCCTGTGTATAGAAAAGTATGATCCACCATCAAAACTTTTCCCATGCGTTCCGCTATTTCTATAAGTTCTGTTACCTCCGCGTTACTGGTAGCCAGAGGCTTTTCCACCAATACATGTTTGTTATTTTCAAGGGCTTTTTTCGCCAACTCATAATGCGTTTTGATGGGTGTTGCGAGTACAACTGCATCCACATCTGTTCTCGAAATTATTTCTTCGGCAGATGCATAGGTTTCTATAGCCGGATAATTGGATTTGATTCGGGCCAGCCGTTTTTCATCAAAATCCGCAACACAGGTAACTTTAGCGTCGGTTAGATTGTTAAAATTTCTCACCAGGTTAGGACCCCAATATCCAAGTCCGACAATTCCAATACGGAGCATAAGCCGCAAAGAAAGTAATATTAGGGCAATGATGGCGGTTTCCTTCGGCAGAAAATTAATTATGTTTGCCATTCAATATGGCTAAAAAGCAACAGGTAACTGAAACGACTCACCTCAAACAAATTAGCGTGGCTTTGGGATTTTTGCATTCCGGTGTTTCCAATATTCCGGATGAATTGAGAAAGAACCCGGGATTAAAAATTGTGGAGGGAACAGATCCCGCAACAATGCTACAAAATCTGCGCGCTGCTGAAGCCGAATTAAAGATTGTGGTGCCGGGAGTAGATGACTTGCGCCCCCAAATGTTTCAACATGCTTTGAAACATATTTTATCTGAAAAAGTGCCCTCCGGTCAATATTTTACTATTGTTAGTGGCTCAAACAAATCCCGCTTCACAGAATTGTTATCCGGATTTGGCAAAGCAGAATGGAATTTATCAGCCATAGCTTTTGGCGCACATGCATTTGAAAAATTCATATCAGAAAACACCATACCCGACAATGCATTTGAATTGGCTTATATCGCAGAAAAAACCTGTTGTGCAAATGAAATTATTTCAACAGAATCCAAAGAAATTGAGAAACCCAAACCCATTTCCGCACTGACCAGAAAGTTTCAAACCGCTTTAAAATATTACACTTCCGGGGGGTTGCGTTCTTTCCATAAATATCTTTTCCTGGCCTTCTCCGCAATTGCACTATTAGCTGCAATGTGGATGAGCAAAGATGCGGGTATTTCAGGTGATGAATTCACGCAATACGAATACTCCAAACTCACTGCAAATTATTATGAATCCATGTTGGGCAGCGAAATTTCGGTGGATACAACCGGGCTCAAGAGTCAGAAAATGCTCACTCTGGTTAAAAAATCTTATTCAGAAAAAGCCAATCTGGCAACCCTGGAAGATCCAGACAGACTGATGCATTTGTATGGCGCCAGTTTTGATACATTTACCACTTTAATGATTCGTTGGTTTGGTATCACCGAAGTAATGGATTTCAGACATTTAATCAATTCCATATTCGGATTTCTGTGTGTATTCTTCGGAGCATTAATTGTAAGACGTGTTACAGGTGGAAGCTGGAAATATGCATGGATAACATTGGTAATATTATTTTTTACACCACGCCTGCTTGGAGAATCCTTTAACAATCCCAAAGATATTCCCTTTGCTGCGGGTTATGTAATGGCCATTTATTATACACTAAAAGGTTTTACCAATCTCAAGGTAATTCGCCTGAGTGCATTAATTGGCTTGGTATTCAGCATTGCACTTGGCATCAGCATTCGTATCGGAGGTGTGTTATCCATTGCCATTTTCATTATGTATGCCGGCTTGCAATTTATCCGTAAAATTGGTGTCACTAATTTTCTGTCATTGCGTTGGACCGGATTCACAAAATTGTTAATTCCTGTTCTTGGAGTGACTATTGGAGGTTACCTGCTCGGAATATTTGTTTGGCCATATGGCTGGGATTCTCCCATAGACAATCCTATGAAAGCATTTAAAGGTTTCAGTAATTATTCAGGTAGTATTCGCCAGTTATTTGAAGGAAAATTATTTGATTCCGATATGTTGCCGCCATATTATTTGGCGAAATATATTCTGATTACTACACCTATTGCAGCAATTTTAGGTTGGGCTGCCCTTCTGATTTTCCCGGCATGGAAACGAACCAAATTCAACCTGCAGTTTTTCCTTATTTTATTTGCAGCAATATTTCCTGTATTTTTTATTTTCATACAAAAGTCTCAGGTATACGGTGGATTGAGGCATGTTTTATTTACCATTCCTTTCTTCATCATTTGCGGAATTATTGGTTATTATCTGCTTGAAAACTGGTTTCGTGAAAAGAAATTTAGCGCATATATTTTCCCTGGAATTGCTCTGGGATTAACTTCATTACCGGCTGCATTTATTGTTCAAAATCATCCATTGGAATATATTTATTTTAATGAATTGGTGGGGGGAACAAAAGGGGCGTACGGAAGTTACGAAATGGATTATTATCTTGCCGGACTTAGGCCCAGCACCGAATGGTTTCTCGAAAATGTTGCCAGAAAAAATCCGGAAAAACAATTCAAATTATTGACCTATGGACCGGATCAGGTAAAGTATTATTGCCGAAAAGATACCAATGTAAAAGTAGGTTTTACCAGGTATGATGACCGTAGCGAAAAAATGTGGGATTATGCCATTTTTTATAATGCATATTTGGATAAAGAAAGATTGTTGGGAGGTAAATATCCACCGGTAGGGACTGTATATACACCTGAAGTTCAGGGAAAACCAATGGGATTGGTCATTAAACGACCGAGTTACGCCGATTATGAAGGGTTTCAGGCAGACAGGAATCAGGATTTCAGACTTGCGGTTACGAAATATCAGGACTATTTAAAAACGGATAAAAACAGCAATGAAGTCTATTTGTATCTGGCATATGCATACGCCAATCTCAAAAATATCGACAGTGCAATTTGGGCGGCCAAAACTTCGGTAGAATTGTACCCGGAATTTTCAAAAAGCCTTTTTGCATTAAATCAGTTTTATAATGAGAAAAATGATTTTGACAATGCAATTAAAGTAATGGATCAATATCTGGAAGCCAGGCCAAAGGATGCTGACGGATTTCTATTAAAGGCACAATCCTATGCCAGAAAGGCATATTCAGTTGGTGAAAAAGGCATGAACAGCAATTTACAACTTGCGATTGAAAGCGTACACCATGCAATTGAAATCAATCCTTTTGATGCAAGAAACTACCAATTGGGTACCCAGATTTATGCCGGAATGAAAGACAATTTAAATGCAGGGCAATACAATCAGGCGGCAGGGATGTTTTCGGCCAAAGATGCCAAACAATACAATGACGGCTTGGAAGCCATGAAGGGGATTTACTTGTCCATAACAGGCAAAGAGCTGGATACCAGTAAACTGGAACAACAATAATGAAACATGTGTTCATTTTAATTATTGGCATTTCACTTTTTTCCTGCAATCCCTTTCCAAAGTCGCAAGATCTTATCCCTGACAGCGATTCAAAACGTTCAGGTGCAGAGAAAATACCTGTAAATCCCAATGACACTACATTCGCTCTGGTGAGGTATTCCGAGGATGGATATTTACCTGCCGGAATTTATTTGGTAGATGACACTTATGCAAATACCTCCCGTCACAGAGCTTATCGGGATATTTCTACATTTCTAATTCCGGAAACTGCCGTAAACGCTGCTAATTTCATATCCTATTATGCAGTACCCGGTGATTCCGGTGTGGATTTGGAAATTATTTTGAGTCAGAAAGGTAAAAACGAGCTAAAACGCGCAATGTACTTGGCATCTCAGGCAAAATATCACGGAAAGTATCTCGCCTTTGTTTATGAAAATAAAACGGCAAATTTATTGAATGAAAAAAATATAACAGGTAATTATAATATTCGGATTTCCGGTACATTTACCAAGCAGGAATTGGAAATTTTTGTGAAGGCTTTAAGCAGTGAAATTAACTATGGAAAGCTCCACCCGAACCTGGTTGAAAAATTTAGAGATCCGCAGTATTATATGGAATATATTGAAGCCCGCCGGGCTATTAAATTAAAGTAGATAATTCGCCGGAATTTATAATGTTGTAATTCCCTTTTTCATTTATAGCAACATTTGCACATTCCACTACCCTGTCGTGTTCAAAAAATAAAATAGCATTCTGCTCTACCGCCCATTGGTTAAAATGCGCTTTTTCTTCCATACTGCGCAGGGGTTCAATATCATAAGCCATTACATAATTCAATGGTACATGCGCGGATGATGGATATAAATCTGCACCGTATAATATATATTTATCCTGATAGTGAATTTCAGGACAAATCATGGAAATGGTATGCCCATTGACCATTCTGCAAATAAAATTATCAGTAAGCTTTTCATCTGGTTTTACAAAATTCAGCACTTTATTTTCCATCAATGAGATATAATTCTCCGGCAAAAAACTCGGTTTTTCTCTTGGATTTGGATTGTTTGCATGTAGCCAATGGGTCTCACTCAAATGGTAAGTTGCATTTGGGAAGGCAGGCTCATACCCTGTTCTCGCTTTGTTCCATCTCACGGCACCACCCACATGGTCGAAATGTAAATGCGTCAGGAGCACATCGGTTATATCTGCAAATTCCAAACCTATTTGATTCAAAGAATGTTGCAGAGAATCGGTTCCATTTAAATAATAAAACCCGAAAAACTTATCGCTTTGTTTGTCACCAATTCCGGTATCAACCAATATTTTTCTATTCCCATCTTCTACCAATAAACAGCGCATTGCCCAATTGCACATATTGTTTTCATCAGCCGGATTCAGGCGACTCCAAATGCTTTTTGGAACAACGCCAAACATGGCACCTCCATCGAGTTTAAAATATCCGGTATTAATTGTATGAAGTTTCATGGTAGGTATTGGTAGAGGGCTGATTCCTGATTAAAAGTCACCATATACGTCAGTAAGTGCTTCATAACCTGTTTCTGTTATCAGAATAGTATGTTCAAATTGAGCGCTTAATTTCCCGTCAATAGTTCTGGCAGTCCAGCCGTCTTTCCTGTCCACTTTTGCCCGGGCTTTACCGGCATTTATCATGGGTTCAATGGTAAATATCATTCCCGGTTTAAGTACGGGGCCGGTATTTTTATCGGCTATATGCGATACTTCAGGATCTTCATGAAATTTCACTCCAACTCCGTGTCCACAAAACTCATATACGACGCTGTACCCATGTTTATGTGCATGTTCGGCTATGTGATATCCTATATTCCCTAATTGGTTTCCCGGAAAACACTGCTCCATGCCTTTATGAAGGCATTCTTTGGCAACATCCACCAGTTTTTTTGCATATTCACTTACTTCACCTACCAGATACATTCGGCATGTATCACCAAAAAAGCCATTTAGAATGGTGGTTACGTCTACATTTACAATATCTCCGTGCTGTATTTCATATTCGCCTGGAACACCATGACAAATCACATCATTTGGTGAAATACAGGTGGCGTGTTTATATCCTTTATAACCCTTGGTAGCGGGAATAGCACCATTTGCACGGACAAATTCTTCTGCAATTCTATCTATCTCTATAGTTTTTACACCAGGTTTGATATATGATTCCAGATGTTTTAAAGTGCGCGCCGCCAAATGTCCGCTTTTGCGAATACCGTCAATTTGTTCGGGGGTTTTGATAATTATGGCCAAGGCTGCAAAGTTAAGCAGCCGTCTTGAAATTTTTAAACTTCGAAACAGATCGGAATATATTCAATAAACCACCTAAGCTTGTATGGCCAACCCCCTCAAAATTTGTGAAAGTTCCCGTATGGAATAAAGATCAAAATCGTCGTCAAACAGGTCCTGATCATCAGGCTCATCTTCAGGCAACCCCGTCTTGCATATTCCACAAACCAATGTGGAATGTATCACATAAAATGCGGCAGTGGAGCCACAGAAATTACATATCATTGTTTTCATTATCCAAAGTTGCCATTGTCCTGTCGTGGCACATGCACATTAAGTCAACATCACAATTTCTTAACTATTCGTTTTCATCGGATGTCTTTTTGCCGGAGTCTTTATTGTTTTTTTGGGTCGAATTCCCAGTGTCTTCATCATTGGATTCCTCCATGTTTTCTCCTTCACAACAAGGGGCTATATTGTTTTTACAGCGTGGACATTGGTAATGGCTATGTACAAATACCATTTCGCCGAAATAACCACAGTATCCGCAAAACATTTCCATTGTAACAAAATTACATAATTCATCGTCAATCCTGTACTTTGCAATATGTTCAGACGAATTACAATCTTTATCCTTATTGCAATTGCCTTTCTCCATTCTTTACCTGGGCAGCCTTACAAAAATCTGGTGATGGAAGGGGGCGGAATTCGGGGTATTGCATATGCCGGCGCAATAGGAGTTTTGGATACTTTTGGTATCTTAAAATCCATTGAGAATGTAGCAGGGACTTCAGCAGGGGCTATTCAGGGAATGGGTATTGCCGTTGGTTATAATTCCTCCGAAATGAAAACCATTATGCAGGAGGTAAAATGGGAACACCTCAATGATGGATCTCTGGTATTTCTCGGTGGTTCCATGAGGATGATTCAGAATTATGGCTGGTATCCGGGTATGGCTTTGCGAGGCTGGGCAGATGATATTTTATTTCAGAAAACGGGCATTCACAATCTTACTTTTTTTCAATTGGATAGTTTGAAAAAAACACATTCCGAAATGAAAAACCTTTTTGTAATTGCCAGCAATCTCACTCTACAAAAACCAATCGAACTTTCCTTCCGTACCTATCCCAAAATGTGTATTTCTGATGCCATAAATGCCAGCGCAGCAATTCCACTATATTATGAGCCTGTTATTATCAATTCACAGGGTAAAAGGATGGAGAAAAACAAAGCGGATAGCAGCTGTTATTACCTCGTGGATGGAGGATTACTCGCCAATTATCCCTATTTTATATTTGACTCCTTACCGGGTAAAACTCTGGGATTGATGCTTGACAGACCAGATCAGCTGGAACGCTCTTCTAATGGTCAGGCCGACTTTCCAATTCGCAATATTTCTGATTTTTCTGAAGCCTGTTATAACTCGGTTTTGGAAATGCAAACCAAAAGAATTTGGACACCGGTTATGGAAAAAAATACCGTTAGGATAAGTGTTGGAAATATAGGTCCCAGAATTCGAAAAATGAAGAAAGAAGAAGTAGAAATGCTGGTAAATAATGGCAGAGTGGCTACTTTAAAATTCCTGCATCATTAAAAGTTATTCTTGTGAATTTGTGAAAAATAGTCTGGAGCCTGCAGCAATCTGCTTCCATACCAACTAAACATCTCTCCATCTACCAGTAAAACTTTTGTTTCAGGTAAAATAGACTTCAATTCAGCAATGTGTTTTTCCTGAAACGGATATGGTTCAGAAGAAAGCAATACAAATTCCGGGTTTAATGATTCCATTTCATTCAAATTCAATTCCGGGTATCGGGAATTCTCATCCTGTATTGCGTTTTCAAATCCGGCAAATGGAAGCATTGCATTGATAAAGGTATCTCTGCCTGCTGCCATCCACGGTTCCCGCCAAATTAAATAAAGTGCTTTACGGGGAGATTTGGATAATTCAAGAGATTCAAATTTGATTTTAATTTTATGTATCCATTCAGAAGCTATACCTTCTTTTCCAAATATTTCACCGATGGTTTTCATCATCCCATATGCACCCTCTATGGTTTTGATATCGCTGATCCATACCGGGTATTCCATTTCCAGTTCTTTAATTTGGGATGCTTCATTTTCCTCTTTATTCGCAATTATTATATCAGGTTTTAATTCTCTGATTTTATCCAATAGCAATTTTTTTGTACCTCCTACTTTTGTAGCTCTTTTGAATTCATTTTCCGGATAAATACAAAAAATAGTTTGTCCTGCAATCCGCTCCCCTAGGCCCAGATCATACAGATATTCGGTTTGGGAGGGAACAAGAGATACAATCCTTTTTGGAGAAGAATCCAGAAATACTTTTCGTCCCAACTGATCCAAATAAATCATTTTTTTTGGTTTTTATGCCGGAATTAAATGAAAGTTGGAGTTGTATTTTTTTAATGCGAATTAATTAGCAGTGCAGATATTTACACAAAAATTGCGAAGGAAAATGAATACAGAATTTTATTTTCCATCGAGAATAATTGGAGTATTCCCTTTACCCATTATCACAATTTTGGAGTTGGGTGATTTTGCAATTTCTAATTGGGCCTTGATGGATTCATATTGCAATTGTTGATCTGTTAAGCCAGTATTAATGATTCGCTGATAATCTGCAATCCCTTGCGCTTCTACCCTTTTGCGTTCGGCTTCCTGTTTTTCTTTTTGTAAAACGAACTGCATTTTTTGAGCTTCCTGTTCTGCGTTAATTTTGCTTTCAATGCTTTCCTTTACAGATTGTGGCAACGAAATATTACGAATCAATAATTGTTCTAAAACCAAGCCTCTTTTCTTAAAATCAGATTCTATACTGGAAAATATTTTTTGCTGAAATTCATCGCGTTTGGTGGAATAAAGTGCAACTGCATCATAGTATACTGCATTGTCCCTAATTTTGGTTCTTGTAACCGGGCGAACAATTTTATCCTGATAGTCTTCCCCGATATGACGCAATAAATCAGGTGTTTCCGAAGGAATTACGCGAAATAATACAGTAAGATCTACTGTTACTTCCAATCCATCTGCGGTGAGCACTCTTATTGCATCATCCCCTGATTTTGATCCTTCATCGTGAATTCCGCTCATGGTATAATTCTGAGTGCGGATATCCACTTCGGTTATTTTTAACAGAGGGTTTATCATATGTAACCCGCTGTTTAACTGTTCATTTCGAATATTTCCAAAAAGACTCGTAACCCCAACATGGCCTATATCCACCTGGCGAAAACAAGATAGTAACCCTCCTAAAATAATAACCCCAAAACCGGCGGCTCTCACCGGTTTAAAATATTTCTGGGTAATGGACTGGTTGCGTAGTATATAAGCAACCCCTATAAGTAAAATTCCAATTATTATTAATGCAGCAATCATTTATTCAAATATATTCATGAATTCCAAGTGAATTACAGAATACAAATTATATTTTTTGCATTATCCCGGATTCACTTAGGAGCCAAATGCACCTATGATATCATATTTCGTAATAATATGCCAATTACCACCTAAATCCATTACCAGAACTGCGCTATTGTCTTTATTTATCAATGCAGATACTTCGTCAATTGGAGTTTCCGGCTTCACAACCGGAAACGCTTTTTGCATCACTTCTTTTACCGGATGCTGCATCAGTGTGTGATTTTTGAGTAATTGTGCATACAATTCATTATCCGAAAGTGAACCCACAAACTCTTTGGCATTGTTCACTACCGGAATTTGAGAAACATCATAATTCTGCATTTTTGAAAATGCCTCTTCGCAGGTTTCATCCTCCTGAATAGTAAGTAAAGGCAAATGCACATGGTCTTTAACCAGATCCAATGCTGAAACTTTAGGAGCAGCCGGCAAAAATCCCCGATCCCTCATCCAGTCATCATTAAACATTTTCCCTAAATACCTGGTTCCATGATCGTGAAATATAATTACAACCATATCCCCTTTTTTAAATCTGTCTTTCATTTGCATGAGGCCTGCCAGTGCAGATCCAGCGCTATTACCAACGAAAATCCCTTCTTCACGGGGAATTCTTCTGGTCATTATAGCAGCATCCTTATCCGTTACTTTTTCGAAATAGTCAATAATATCAAAATCCACATTCGCAGGAATAAAATCTTCGCCAATTCCTTCTGTGATGTAAGGATAAATTTCGTTTTTATCAAAGATTCCGGTTTCCTTATATTTTTTAAATACAGAACCATAAGTATCCACTCCCAAAACTTGTACGGCAGGGTTTTGTTCTTTTAAAAATTTACCGGTTCCACATATCGTTCCGCCTGTCCCAACACCCACCACCAAATGGGTTACTTTGCCATCAGTCTGTTTCCAAATTTCCGGGCCGGTTTGCTCATAATGTGCGAGGGTATTGCTCAGGTTGTCATATTGGTTGGGCTTCCATGCATTGGGAATTTCCTTTGCCAGTCGTGTTGAAACAGAATAATAACTTCTTGGATCCTCCGGTTCTACATCCGTTGGACAAACAATTACTTCAGCACCAAATGCCTTTAGCGCGTCCACTTTTTCTTTGCTTTGTTTGTCTGTAGTAGTGAAAATACATTTGTAACCTTTTAAAACTGCAGCAATCGCCAGACCCATTCCGGTATTGCCACTGGTTCCTTCAATGATTGTGCCGCCCGGCTTTAGCAAACCATTCTTTTCAGCATCCTCAATCATTTTAACCGCCATCCTGTCTTTAATAGAATTGCCCGGATTTACTGTTTCAATTTTCGCATATACTTCACAAGGTAAGTCCTTGGTGATCCGGTTCAGGCGAACCAAAGGGGTATTGCCAATGGTTTCCAGAATATTCTTGTACACCTGCATGAGACAACAAAGGTAGCATTCCACGTCATTTGACAAAACCGAACAGAAATTGTAATAACTGATAGAATCAGAATATCTTGATATATTTAAATTGTCCCTTATTTCATTAACCAATTATCATGAAAAAACTGACCTTAATCGCAACTATCGCAATTTGCATCTATTCTTTGGAATCCTGTAAAAAAGACAACACCGGTGGAAGCAGTAACAACAACACTGTTACCAAAACAAAAACCCAATTATTAACTGCCAATACCTGGAGGTATAAAGCTCAGTTCTTTGGCATCGCCAATCAAAAACTGGATGATTTCAGTTCCACCATGGATGCATGTTGGTGGGACAATACACTTGTATTTAACACCAACGGAACATTTGTATTAAATGAAGGGGCCGACCGCTGCACAGGTGAACCTGCAAGTTATTCCGGCAGTTGGGTGTTTTCAAGCGATCAAACCAAATTAACGACCACCAGTACCCACGATACAACACAATATACCATTCGCTTATTGGACGACAACAATATGGAACTGTCGTCTTTCGATAACTCCGGGTCCATTCCATGGGAAGCGAAGGATGTTTACATTAAAAAATAGAAAACTGTATCTCCCACTAAAAAAAAGGCCACATCATGTGGCCTTTTTAAGTTAAAAAAGAACAAGAATAATTACAAATTATCTAAAATATCCATGATTTCTGACTTGGTTTTTTCGACCGGGTCGAGTGAATCGATTTTGTTTTCTTCAGTGGTTATTACTTTCGAATCATAATAGTATTTATCACCGATCCTGGCAACTGCCACCAATCTGAATTTTAAACCTTCAGGCAGCGTATATCTGGATGGAATAGCAAATAATTTGGTATCGAATTCCCCGGGCAACCTAAAAACGCCATAGTTATCTTCCTGTATAGCGAAAACCGAGGTATTGGTATTCCCAAATGCAGCAGGTAATTTTACTTTTAATCTGATTTGTTTACCAGCACCATTATAGGCATATTGGTCACAATTCACCCATTTGTATTTGCATTTCAAACGAAACATGGTATCCTTCCAGAAAAACATCGAAGAATCCTGACGGAATGTGGTATCCGTCCAAGGATTATCATCCCTGCCTGAAACACCGTCATTAATTTCATTCCAGTCATTGCCATCAGTAGCTTCAAAAAGTTTATAATCTGCCTGATTAATTCCTTTCATATCCAGAAAGTAATATCCGTCGTTGGTTACTTTTTTACCGTTTTGAGAGAACTCAATGGAATAGCTGCCTCCGGAGTAGAGAAGTTTATCAGCAGTCTGTGTTGGCATAGAAGCGCGAATATTCTTTCCTGCTTTATCCAACAATTGAACAGAAACATCAATGGCACCTGAAACAGGATTGCCATTTTCATCCTTCCAATTTTTACCTGGAACCTGAAGTGTCATTTTGCTGCTTACAAAAACCATATTCCAATTATTGGAATTGGCATAAACTGTTCCACTAAACACACCCTGTCTTAGTTCTTTTTTTAGTAATTCCACATCTGAACCGGATGTGATTATGTTGCTCCATTGCGATGCATTCGACTGGTCATCTACAAATACAATGCTGCGGTCTTTCTTGCAGGATGAGATTACAATCGTGCAGCATAAGATTGTCAGAGAAATTAGAGGAAATAAATTCTTTTTCATGTTTTTTTTAAAAATTATTTGGACATTTATTGTAGGGATTTTTCTTTTTTATATGGAAGTTTTTGACGAAGCTGCAACCCAAAAAATATTGATCCGACTTGCGGTCGTAAACCAGGTCGTTGGAAGGATTTATACGAATTCCGACCTGTGGAATAACGGACCAGCTTCCGCTATGGATCAGGACTCCAAAACCGGCCTGTATGTTGGTTCTCCATTGTGGCCAGTAAGTTCCGTCCAGTATTTGATTTTTATATCTTTCAGTACCCCATCTTCTTTGCAAGATTTGCGGCCCAACATAAAAATACGGTCTTATTTCTGCATCCCTGTTTAAATAATAATTCAGATGAAAATGATAGCTGGTAAAATGCAATTCCGCATCTAGAAACTCTGAATTTGCAGACTTATAATTAACCACATAAGTGGCATTATAGAAATTTACTGAAGCATCAAAACCAAATCGGTTCTCCGGAATTCTTCCTGCACATACTCCAAATGCCAGTGACTTCTGATGTTGCACCCATTTCAGACTTTGATCTTCTATATTTCTGGTGCTTATGTTCCAGTGTACCCCACCATTTATGCCCACAAACCACTGTTGCGCCTTAAGTGGAATTAATTGAAAGCAATAAAAACAAACCAGAAGGGCGAATTTCATTTCCCTTTAGACACCATAACCAATTGTATGTTGTGATTATTTACAAAAAAAAATCTAAAGGAGGTAATCTTACCTCTTTAACCGGTTAACTGCGGTTGTCCGTTACGGTTCCAAGATCATAAATTTCTCTTATGCTACTCAGTTCTTTATTAAAGTCAATTCTCAGATCCTTTAATTTCCCTGTACGCACATCGAATACCCAACCGTGAATCAAAGGAACACCTGTAGATAGGAAAGTTTTTTGCCAAACGGCCATTTTTATAATATTGAGACATTGTTCCTGAACATTGAGTTCCACCAGTCTGTCGTAGCGTTTTTCTTCGATGGAAATAGAATTTAATTCTTCTTTATGCAAGCGGTATACATCCCGAATATTGCGCAGCCATGGATTGAGAATTCCAAGGTCTGCGGCTTGCATAGCTGCTTTTATCCCACCACACAAATAATGGCCGCAAACCACCACATGTTTTACACCCAGATGTTTTACTGCATATTCTACAACAGAGGCAGAGTTGTTGTCATTATTGGGAATAAGGTTGGCAATATTCCGGTGAATAAACACTTCTCCGGGCTGCGCCCCCATCAGGTCTTCGGCAGTAACTCTGGAGTCACTGCAACCAATAAATAAATAATCGGGATGTTGTCCGGATGAAAGCTTTTGAAAAAACTCTTTATCCGTTCGCTGCTTTTCTTCTAACCATTTTTGGTTGTTTTCAAATATCTGTTTGTATTCCATGGGATGCAAAAATTAGGGGAAAGCGAATATAGCAAGCAGCTGGAATAAACAGAAATTTCACATAGGTTAATTTAAACCATGTAAATGCAATTTAAAAAATAAGAGTTTAGATGAATGAAAAAATGAGCGAATTCTGCTTGAAAATTTCAACTATTTATTGCATTTCGGATATGGGCCAGATGGTGGTCGCTATGCCAGCCATAAAGGGAAATGAGATAAGCCAGGTCAAATGTTTTGTTGTGTTCCGGATGAAAATAAGTCCGCAATAATAATTCCGGATTTTTCAATGTTTCCAGCAATAACAAACTCCATCTTTGATGTAAACCTACCAGAATTACATAACTGGATTCATGGGTAAAAGTGTAATCTTTTCCATTTGCCCAAACCGATTCCATATACGGTTTAACCGTAGGATTGTCTTCCGTCAAAATAAGTTTGGTGCGTATCCAGGCATTCATGTGGCTGTCGGCAAGATGGTGAATTACCTGTTGGGCAGTCCATCCATCCGGTCTGTATGTTTTTTGTAATTGTTCGGGTGTAATTCCGTTTAGCAATTTGGCCAGTTCATTGGGTAATGCCTGTATTTTTACTACAGATTGTAGAAGCTCTTCGAGTTCATAACGCGGTTTCGAAATGAATTTTCCGACGGGATATTTGAGTTGTTCGAGGTCCATATTTTATTTTGGTAGTGGAGGGCCAATAAAAATTTTAAGTGATTAAATGATAAGTGGTTAAGTGCTGAAGAAGGTTAATAAATGCGAAGTTAATTTCATATTGGTTTTGGTAAAAAATTCTAAGGCTTAAGAGTTCTTTTTAGGTTTAGTACCATTGTTTTTGGAAGTAATTATACTTTTGGACACAATACGGTGTAATTCATCACAATCATCATACAAAGATTCGTAATATTTCAAAGAAATAAAACCAGCACCAAACAGAACATCCAGCCAGTATTTTGTTTCTTTAGCTTCCTTTTGAGATAGTGATAATTTATGTTGAAAATCAAGTCTGGAATATGCATGATATGCTTCGCTTGCATTTGCTCCAATAGATGTACCCGAACGTACAATTTGATGTGAAATATTAAATTCAGTGCCTTTCTTTTTTAGAAAAAGTACCAATTGAATAACACGAACTGAAAATGAAATGGATTTCCTCAATAAAGGTTGACCAGAATGATATTCTGACCTAATTGAGAACAACTTATCTAAATTATTTTTCCCTTCCTCCATAGTAACAAAAATAGAAATTTGATTTACAAATCATTCCAAATTTACTGTTTCTTCAAAACTTAAACGATTAATTCCCATTAGGTTTATGTTTTATTCTCTTTCCAAGCCATCCCTCTCCTACACTTCTTCTCTTTATCACTTCAGCACTTCAGCACTTCTATTTAATTTCATTAAATCCAGTATATGATCTGAGCACTTCGGGCACCATAATGCTATTTTCTGTTTGATAATTTTCCAGAATACTCGCAATAATTCTGGGCAGAGCAAGTGCTGAACCATTTAAGGAATGGGCCAATTCCATTTTGCCCTGGTCATTTCTAAATCTGCATTTCAAACGATTGGTCTGATACGTTTCACAATTGCTCACGCTGCTGCATTCCAACCACATTTGTTGGGCACCGCTCCATACTTCCAAATCGTATGTTTTTGCACTAGCGACACTCATATCTCCCCCACACAATAACAATACGCGATAATGAAGTCCAAGGTTTTGCAGTAATTGCTGTACGTGCAATTGCATATCCTCCAATGCTGCATAACTCAATTCAGGCTTAACTATTTGAACAATTTCAACTTTATCAAACTGATGCAGGCGGTTTAAACCTCTCACATGCGCCCCATATGAACCAGCTTCACGTCGAAAACAGGGTGTATATCCAAAATTCTTTATCGGTAAATCTTCTATATTTAAAATTACATCCCTGTACAAATTTGTAATAGGAACTTCAGCCGTTGGAATCAGGTATAACTCATCTTCACCAATATAATACATCTGTCCGTCTTTATCCGGCAACTGTCCGGTTCCAAATCCGCTGGCTTCATTGATAACAATTGGTGGCTGAATTTCCAAATAACCTGCTTTTTCAGCTTCATTCATAAAATACTGTATCAGGGCGCGCTGTAATTTAGCCCCTTTCCCTTTGTATACCGGGAATCCTGCTCCTGAAATCTTCACACCCAGTTCGAAGTCAATCAGATCATATTTTTTTGCAAGTTCCCAATGCGGCAGTGCATTTGCCGGTAACGCAGGTTTTTCACCTTTAATAAATATTTCTACATTATCATTGGAATCTTTCCCGGTTGGCACACTTGAATGCGGCGCGTTTGGAAGGGTTATCAGCAGTTTTCTTACAGATTCTTCTAAGGATTCAACCCTTTCTTCCAACGACTTTAATTTGTCTTTGATTCCGGTACTTTCCGATTTTAATGGCTCAGCGGATGCTGCCTGCCCTTTTCGCATCAGCTCACCGATTTCTTTAGAAACCACATTGGATCTGTTTTGCAGATATTCCATTTCAACCCTGGATTCCCTTGCCAGTTTATCAGTTTCGAGAATAGTATCTATCGTTTTAGTTGCATCTATTCCGCGTTTCAAGAGCCTGGTCAGGACTTCTTCAGGGTTATTTCTCAAGTGGTTAAGCTGAATCATATAAGTGGCACAAAGTTGGCGAAAAAGAAGCAAACTGTCCAATTCTCTGAACTGGAATTTAACTTTAATTTTAGAAAGATTAAATTCGGGTACAGAAGAATATGAAAACCCCCACTCGTACTTTCTTCATAGCACTCCTAATATTTCCCGGATGCTCACATTGGAAATTCACCAAATACCGCAGATCCGACACCAATTATGCATGGTTGCTTTCCGTTCCAAAAAGAACTTTCAGCGTTCATTATGTAAATACCGGAACTTATAACATGAGATTTCTATCTGTGGGCGACACCAATCTGCCGACATTATTGTTGATTCATGGTGCTCCGGGTTCCATAGAAACTTTTGATCCATTTCTGCTGGATACCGGAATTACAAATCACGTGCGACTGCTTGCCATGGACAGGACAGGATACGGGTATAGCAATTTTGGCAAACCGGATACCAGTGTTATGCAACAGGCTAAAACTTTAAAATCAGCACTGGAAAATTACTTCCATTTAAAAAATTATTCTGCTTTGGGTTATTCCTATGGAGGCCCTGTTGCCGCAGTTCTTGCCTCATTAGATACAGCAAAAGTTCAGAAATTATTTCTGGTTTCGGCATCTCTTGCACCCGGCAAGGAAAAGACGTATGCCATATCTAAAATGATCAAAAATCCCTTTTGGGGGCATGCTTTCCCTAAGGTTTACAGAACTGCCAACATAGAAAAGTTAAGCCACCTGAGTGCATTAAATGAAGTTCGGTTTTTGTACCAGACCATTCGTTGTGAAGTGTATATCGTTCATGGCTTAAATGATAAATTAATTTACCCCGGGAATGCCATGTATATGCAACAATCTCTGGTTGCTGCCGATTCGGTGGCTTTATACACGGAAAAGGGCGGACACAGAGCCATTATCTGGAATAATAAAAACTATATTCAGCAATTGATTTTAAATGAACTAATTGCAAGCAATTAGTCGTATAAAATTCTAATGACATGGATACTATTCCATATTCTTTAGTTAAATTGTATTTTATTTATTATTTTTTTTCATTAACTGAGATTATTTAAATTTGAATATGCCAAAATCAATCTTCCCTATAATGCTGACAGCATCTCTTATAATGGGCTTCTCTTTGGATACATCATTGGATACGGAAGCTGACAAAATACAAGGTACCTGGCTCAACCAGGAAGGGACTTCGCACATTAAAATATTTCGGGCGGTAAATGGAAATTTTGCCGGTAAATATTATGGCAAAATTATTTGGTTGAAGGTGCCCGAGGAAAATGGCAAACCCAAAACAGATAAAAACAATCCGGATAAAAGCAAACGAAATACACCCATATTGAATTTATTGATTTTAAAGGATTTCAGCTATGATTTGGACGACAAAGAATGGAGCGGAGGAACCATTTATGATCCAAATAACGGCAAAACTTATAGCTGTTACATGAGCCTGAATGGGAATAAATTGAATGTCCGCGGTTATGTTGGAATAAGCCTTATAGGCCGCACTGCAGTTTGGACAAGAGTAAAGTGATCATAAGTAAAATACAAATAATCCCGAGTATTACAGGAGGAAAATTTAAGTGTTCCGGTGAACTTTAACTTACAATAAATTAATACGCAATTATTCTAATAAAAGGTCGTTTGAAGCAACAGCTTTTTTATTTGGATCGAAGGGGTAATCCCATTTCCAAGCCTTTATTTTTCATGTATTGCACAGCAGCATCAAAATCATTCGGTACTTCACCTTCAATAATGGCTTCTCGCACTGCATTTTTTAATACCCCTATCAAACGCACATCATCAAAATCAAATACTTCCATGATATGCAAACCTGTTACCGGTGGTTGCCAATTGCGCAACTTATCTCTTTCAATCAGATCGTCAATTTTCTCCTGAACTTTTGCCAAATTGGACAGGTGTTTTTGAACTTTGAATTTGTTTTTACTGGTGATATCTGCCCGGCACAATTTCATCAATGCTTCTAAATCTTCTCCGGCATCCACGATTAGTCTGCGCACAGCGCTGTCTGTAACCACATCTTTACCCAAAACAATTGGCCGCAAATGCAGGGCAACCAAATTCTCCACGAATCGCATTTTCTCATCCAAAGGCAATCGCATTTTTCTAAAAATGTGTTTCACCATTCTGGATCCCTTATCTTCATGTCCGTGAAATGTCCAACCTTCACCGGGCTCAAATCTTTTTGTTGCAGGTTTTGCAATGTCATGCAAAATTGCTGCCCAGCGCAACCAGAGATTATCGCTTAACTCGCAAAGTTGATCCAGTACTTGAAGGGTGTGGTAAAAATTATCTTTATGGCTTTTTCCGTCTCTGGTTTCAATACCCTGCATGGCTGCAAGTTCCGGAAAAACATGGTGCAACAACCCCGTATCAAATAACATTTCAAAGCCTTTCCCAGGCTTATCACACATGATTATTCCATTTAATTCATCCGTAATGCGCTCTTGGGATACAATTAAAATTCTGGAAGCATTTTCCTTTATTGCCTGATACGTTCCTGCTTCTATTTGATAATTTAATCGGGTTGCAAACCGAATGGCACGCATCATTCTCAGCGGATCATCACTAAATGTAATGGCAGGGTTTTGCGGGGTACGAATGATAGAATCCTGTATATCCTGAAGTCCATTAAATGGGTCTAATAACTCACCAAAGTTTTCCTTATTCAGAGATAAATACATGGAATTTATGGTAAAATCTCTGCGGTTTTGATCATCCTGCAAACTCCCATCTTCCACCATCGGCTTTCTGGAAGTGCGCTGGTAACTTTCCTTTCTGGCACCAATAATTTCAATAATCCATTCCCTGGTTTTCACTTGTGCCGTGCCAAAATTCTTGAAATAAGACACGTATTTATCTTCTGAAAGTTCTTTGGCAAAAAGCGTGGCAAAATCCACTCCGCTGCCTAAAACGACTACATCAATATCTTTGGTTTGTCTTCCGAGCACCATATCCCTGACAAACCCTCCAACCACCCAGGCAGGTATTTTGTTTGCTTGGGCAACTTTAGCCAAAGTCTTAAAAATGGGTTCCTGTAAATGGCCTTTCACGCGGCAAAATTAGGGTAAAGCTTATTTTTATTTTTTGCAATCCGAAAGAATAGCTAATAAATCCCCTTTCCCGTTAAATATGAATCCATTAATTTTGGCTGATAATGGGGTTCTCCGTAAAAAATAAACCATCACCGGAAATAATTGCCATTCTATTTTTTACCTCCTTATATCTTTTATTCCCAACAATAAACAACAGCGCGGATGCGCTGGGATATTCCGCCATTCCCGAAATAGGCGTACATCACTTGTTATATGATAAACTGGCAAGTTTTTGCCTGTATTCCATCTGTGACAACCAACCCGAAAAAGCGCTTCATTTGTTACAGGCTATTAACGGACTTTTTGCAGGAGCTACATTGTTACTTGCAAGCAAGTTTCTCCGCAATTCAGGGGTATCCGGCCCAATTTACATATGGCTCATTCTTATAGGTAGCACTTTTGGATGGATTCGATTTGCGACGGAAAATGAGACCTATATCATTCCTATATTTTTTTCAATGGCAGGTATGCTGTATTGGCAATTATTTGAACGGAATAATGAAACCAAATACCTTTATGTTTCCTTTTTCAGTTTACATATCGCAGTTCTTTTCCATCAAATCCATATTTTCTGGATGATAGCCGCATTTCTTGCTCTTTTATTTCATAAAAACACCATAAAGTTTTGGTACATTCCTATTGTTACAGGCCTTTTGATTCCAATAGTTTACATCATTACAAGTCAAATATCCGAAACCTCTTTTATTGCATTTTTACTGGGACAATTAGAAGGAGAAACGGTTCAATTGATTCCGGGAAAAGCCAATTTTATTTTTACACCCATCAATTTTATCCGCAGTTTTATTCAAATACATGGCATCGTTTTTTTGCTGGCAGAGAAATATTGGATAGTCAATGTATTTATGGGAATTGCAATGCTATCAGTTCTTATTGGAATAGCAACAGGCATTAAAAACCGAATTAATATTTCGCGAATAAAAAATACATTATCTGCTTTAAATATGCTTTTGTTAATGGCATTTATTTTTCATTTTCTATTTGCCTGGTACTCCGTTGGAAACGCAGAATTCATGGTAATGCTGCCCCTTTTATTAATATTAATCCTGGCATTGCGATATAGGATTCCAGCTATTCCACTTGGTTTTATTGGTTTGGGTATATGTATCTGGAATCTCACCGTTTCCGTCATACCAAGTCATTTTGTAAATTGGAATCAGGCAGGAGAGAATTGGAAAAGAATTGAAAAAACAGGTGGATTATTCATCAGTTACGATCAGGTATATTTTCATAATTATTACTTTCATCTGCATCCTGAAATCAAGTATAGAAAAGCATATGAGAAGATTTTGGATGGCTATTTAATGAAGTCACCGGCGGATTTTACGGATGAAAATTTGTTAAATGACAAAATCCAGGATGCATTGGATTCCGGTATTTCTGTTTACACAGATTGCATAGAAAGGCCTGAAATAAAAAGCAGGAAAGAAATGGCAAATGGAAATAAAAATTTAGAATTTTTCCGCCACTTTACTACAGTAAAAGTGGATTCATTCGACAATTTCTATGGTCGAATTTACATACACCGCATATTACCTAAAATGCAGGTTTCCGCAACAAATCTCCAAGTCCTTCGATCTGTTCCATTCGGCCATCGGCCAGGCGGTAAATAGTTCCACCAAATTTTTCAATTAATCGATAATCGTGTGTTGCCATTAACACGGCGGTACCCTCTTTACAAATGCTGTGGAGCAACATCATTATTTCATCACTCACTTCGGGATCTAAATTACCAGTGGGTTCATCAGCCAGAATTACTTCGGGTTTATTGAGCAACGCACGCGCAATTACAACGCGCTGTTGTTCCCCACCACTAAGTTCGGCCGGTATTTTATAATCCTTGGTCTGTAAACCCACCTTTAACAGCACCTCATGTGCGCGATCCAACATGAACTCTTTATTGGTCCAGCCTGTTGCTTTTAAAACAAACAACAAATTTTCTAAAACATTCCTGTCTGTTAACAGTTGAAAATCCTGAAATACAATACCAACGTGCCTTCTTAAATAAGGAACTTTGCTTTGCCTGAGATCTCTGAGGTTAAATTCACCCACAAAACCTTCTCCATCTATAAGTGGTAATTCCCCATATAAGGTTTTAAGCAGCGAGGATTTTCCAGACCCTGTACGTCCAACCAAATAGGCGAATTCACCCTTGGCAACACCCAGATTCACATAATGTAAAACTGGCAGTTTGCCTTGGAAAATGGTTGCATTGGAAATATTTAAAGCAGTTTCCATGCATGCAAATTACTCTCAGCTGAAAGATTTAAAGCATAAAAACATATACACACCTGTGAATGTAAAAAATAGCAGATAGGCTTTTAAAGCAATTACTGTTTATACCAAAAGCAAATGACAAGATATTTGAAACTGCGATTTGGTCCATTTGCAAGATAAATTACCCCTATTCATTACGTCAGAAATATGGCAATTTGGAATGACAAGTAAGTAATAAAACCTTTTTAGTAAGAGACTAAAATCGGACTAAAGAATCACCTGGGAATGAAGGGAACTAGAAATCCCCTGAATCGTTTTGTTCGAATTCGTAAGAATCTCCACTTGCCGAGGGTTCCACCAGATTCCAATTGATGGGCTCCAGGCCATGGTCTTCCAACCAAGAATTGGTGCGACTGAAATGATGGTTTCCAAAAAAACCTTTTTCGGCAGAATATGGACTTGGATGGTGTGATTTTAATATGAGGTGCTTGGTTGGATCAATAAGTTCTTCCTTCTCTTGCGCTTCACGACCCCAGAGAATAAAAACCAGGCTTTCTTTTTCCTGCGAAAGAGCTTCGATGGCAGCAGCGGTAAATTCTTCCCAACCATGCCCGTGGTGGCTCTTGGGTTGACCAGCACGAACAGTTAAAATGGTATTCAGAAGTAACACCCCTTCCCTAGCCCACTTTTCAAGATTCCCACTGTACGGAATGCTATATCCCAAATCATTTTGCAATTCCTTGAAAATATTGATGAGGCTAGGCGGCTTTTTTTGTCCGTCGTTAACTGAAAAGCAAAGTCCGTTTGCCTGTCTGGGTCCGTGGTAAGGATCCTGACCTACAATTACGCATTTTACCCGGTCAAAAGGCGTATAATCAAATGCGGCAAAAATTCTGGAACCAGGAGGATAAATAACATACCCGGCCTGCTTTTCCTTTAATAAGAATTGTTTTAAATAGCCAAAATATGGTTTATGAAATTCATCCTTTAAAATTTCATACCAACTATCATCAATTTTTATTTCTCTTTCTTCCTGCGAATTCTGTACCATCTAATTTGGGATTAATATATATACTAAGGGAAAACAAATTTGTAATTAAATTCTGAATATTCACAATGTTTTTTATGAATTCATGAAATTTGATGTTTAATTCAACAAATCTTCCAATTCTTCCACATTCAAGCCTGCAAGTATATTCTCTTCATCAGGAATGATACTTTCGGCAAGTTCTGTTTTCTTTTTTTGCAACCGGAGTATTTTTTCTTCTATGGTATTTCTGGTAATAAAACTATAACTGAAAACCGTTTTATTTTGTCCTATTCGGTGAGCTCTGTCTTCCGCCTGCCTCATGGTAAATGGATTCCACCAAGGATCAGCGAGAAATACGTAATCAGCAGCTGTAAGGTTTATTCCACTATTTCCGGCCCTTAATGAGAGAAGAAAAACCCTCATATTTTCATCATTCTGAAATTTATCAATTTCTTCTGCGCGCTGTTTAGAATCCATGGAGCCATCGAGATAGCAAAATGGAATACTTTCACTTTCCAACATATCCTGAAATATTCTGAGGTAAGTTACAAACTGGGAAAATACCAGAACCTTATGCCCTCCTTCCAGGGCTTTCTTCAGCATATGCCGTATTTCTTCATCTTTTCCTGATCCACCTGCATACTCATCGTCTTTTAAAAGTGGATTTAAGGCCAATTGTCGCAAATGCATCAATCCATTAAAAATCTTCAACCGGCTTCTCGCAATTCCCACTTGTTGTACATGATCCAGGATTTCATTGCGGTATTGACTTTTGGTTTTTTCATATAATTCGGCCTGGGCTTCGGACATCTCACAGAAGTGTATTTTCTCAATTTTCTCAGGTAACTCGGATGCAACTTGCTTCTTGGTTCTGCGCAGTATAAACGGATCCAAAATTTTGCGCAGTTCCATACTTTTTCTTTGATCTGTGGACTTTTCAATGGGTTTGATATATTGTTTTTCAAAAAAACCATAGGATCCCAAAAGTCCGGGATTTAAAAAATGCATCTGACTCCAAATATCCAATAGAGAATTTTCAATTGGTGTGCCAGTTAATGCCATTTTATGGTCGGAATGTAACTTACTCAAATTTCTCGCTGTGAGGGATGACGGGTTTTTAATTGCCTGACTTTCATCCAGCACAATGCAGCGATAATGCATTTGCGACAATACTTCAGAATCATTTCGCATGGTACCATAACTCATTACAACCACATCGTGATTTGCAAATTCGCGCAACAACCTGCCTCTGGAAACTCCACTATAAATAAGAACACGCAGGTCTGGGGCAAATTTGGACGCTTCAGATTTCCAATTGTACAAAAGTGATTTGGGTGCAATAACCAAAGAAGGACTAACAGAGTATTCCGGAGTTTCTGCAACTGCATTCCCTACTTTTTCATGCGCTTCTGATTCAAACAAATGCATTTGACCCGGACCTTCTGCAATGGACGTCACATAATTTCCGGTATTCAAAGACGAAGTAAGTGAAGGCTGCGCAGTTTCAGTAAGTTGTTTCAAAACGGCAAGGGTTTGTATGGTTTTTCCCAAACCCATATCATCGGCCAACAAGGCGCCTATTTTATTTTCCAACAAAAAGCGTATCCAATCGTAACCATGTTTTTGGTACGAACGAAGCTCTACGTTTAATCCCTGTGGCAATTCAAATTCTGGAATGGCGTTCGATTTTAACAAGGTATCCCATCCCAGTTGCTGTCCGGAATCTACTGTAACCAAATCTTGAAGATCATCTAAAAGCGAAAAATGGATATTCTTCAATCGCAATGCATTTCCATCCACATCTGCGAAATGAACAATTTTCCCAAATCTGCTAAACCATTCATCAGGCAGGATTGCAATGGATCCGTCGGGTAAAATATATTCTCTCTTTTTTTCGAGAATATATTTCCGCAACCTTACAAATGGAATCTGAAAATCTCCAAAACGAACAATAGCTTTTACGTCAAACCAATCATTTTCTTTATTCACTTTCACATCCAATTGTGTAGGTCCAAGGAAATACATAATGGATGAAGGTTCCTGAATGATTTCAAATCCTGCACGAATGAGTAATTCGTAGTTGCTATTTAACCATTCAATAATTTTATAATTTTCTTCGCAATTGGAAAGTGTAAACAAACTCCCTTCCACATTCTCAAGTCCCTGGTCTTTCAGATAGGATATTTTTTCCGCTTCCCAGTTGAAACTTCTGCGCAATCTGTGAAACAGAAATGAGTCTGCTGTTTTTTCTACCGAAACATTAACACGTTTATTTACGTGATAAGGGAAATTCCAATTTCCATAATGAAAATATAAGGCAATATAAATTTGTGAACCGAAATCAGAAAGCAATTTTAGAACGGGAGATGCCTGAAAATGCTCAGTTACAATCTGAAAACCTTTTGCAAAAACATCGTGATTTTCGAGCAATGGTTTCACAAATTTCTCCATATAAACCATTTCATTTCTTGGCTCCACATGGATAAACTTTTTGCTTAAAAAAGGTCTGATTTTGCTACCATCAATATGCTTTGGAAAATGATACAAACCCCCGGGTGTTAACAACCAGGAGGGCTGACTTGTAAGAACTACGGATTCATTGTTATAAAACTCAACTTTTTCAGTTCCCTGTTTGATGGTAATAAAATAATTGGTTCCGGCTTCATCCCGCCTGAAATGAAACAACAAGGAAGCTGGATCTTCGCTGTATTGCAAAGGCTTATCCGTTGCTTCTCCTGCTTTTCCTGAAATAAATAATGGATAGTTTTTAATCAATTCCAAAACTTTAAGCATGCGTTTTTCTATAAAGTTTCGAACTTCTTTGTGCAAATTTTCATCATAATGTTTGAGGAAAAACTCTGCCGGCCGAAGTCGTTTCGAGCCTTTGTAGAACCGCTTCATGATGGCCTCTGCCTCAAACTCTTCAATAATATTTACCGCTTCAGTTTGTTCTGAATTTAACCTGTAATATGCGGCATTTTTTTCTCGAATTCTTTGATAAGTGAGTGAATATTCCCCACTTGGTAACATAAGCACCGCATTTGCCTCCACCAACATTCCAAAATATGGATGTTTCACAAAGGTGAAAACAACATCATAAGCCTGGTTATTGGTTACTTCCATAAACGCTTAAACTTTTCCAATCATAATATCCCAAATGCTCTTTCACACAAATAAAACCTGCAAATTACGGTGTTTTCCTAAATTTGCAAAGTGATTTCAACAGATAGCGCCATTAATTTGCAATCCTGGAGTAAAACAGAAAAATATGATTATGCTATATCTTCCATATATGGTGTAACTTCTGAGGAGCCCAATCTTATTGCAAACCTTGCAAATGCAGTAGCTATTTTAAAAGAAGTTTTCCAATGGTGGTGGGTAGGATTTTATTTGGTTGACTCGGAAGAACTGGTACTTGGACCATTTCAGGGTCCGGTAGCATGCACCAGAATTGCCCATGGTAAGGGCGTTTGCGGTACATCCTGGGCATCAAAGAAATCGCTTATTGTACCTGATGTTCACCTGTTCCCCGGGCATATTGCCTGTAGTGCTGTCAGCAATAGTGAAATTGTTGTTCCAATATTACGCAATTCTATGGTGGTAGCGGTTTTGGACGTTGATAGTGAGTTTACCGATCATTTTGATGAAACGGACCGACTCCAATTGGAAAAAATCAGCGCAATTTGCGCCAATTGGTTTTCCTCTTAATCCAACTTTGCTTCCTGGAAAACGCCGTTTTTAACCTGATGCGGGGTACCACTAATTTTCGGATTCATATCAAAATGAAATTTTCCTGAAAAGAATTTCAATGAATCATTGAACCCGGTTAATTCAAATGTTCCGCTGGTATTGTAGGAAGAATAAGTGCTACTTAAAGTTTTATTGCCCAGTTTGTGATAAAAACACGCTGCCGCTGTGCCTGATTTATTAGGCGGATAATTTCCAATGGTATAAGTTCCGATTCGATCTGTTTTTAGAACCACCACAAAGTCCAGAGCAGAGCTGTCTGAACCGGCTACTTTTACTCCGGAAACATAAAGGGTATCGCCAAAAGTGTAAGCACTGGTTCCATAAATATCCTGTACATAAGAAAAAAAAGAATCAGCCACTTTTACCTTATAAAGTTTATTGGGGGCATCGCTTATCCATTCATTATTATCTGCCATACATACCAAACGGCCCTTGTTTGCCGAAGCAATGGTGCTGGTATCCGTTGTGTCTTTTTTCTTACAGGAAGTGAATATGGTGCAGGTGAAAATCACCGCTGCCACAGTGCTTGCAACTTTAATCATCCCGCAAAAATAATTAAAACAGACTATTTGTTCAAATTCGAAGTTTTACGCATTGGGTTGAAATGTGCATATTTACAGGAATTTTCCCTTCAGTAACAGATGAATCAGGTTCTTCCTAAAAAAAGCAATGTCGCATTATTAATTGTTGTGGCTTCACTCGGATATTTTGTAGATATCTATGATTTAATTCTATACAATGTGATTAAAGCCGAGAGTTTGTTGAGTCTTGGAATTGCACAGGAAAACGAGAATATTTTGTTTCGGTGGCAGATGACTGGCATGTTGATTGGCGGTTTATTATGGGGTATTTATGGAGATAAGAAAGGCAGGGTTTCGGTGCTTTTTGGCAGCATTCTGCTTTATAGTATTGCCAATATTGCAAATGCATTTGCCACGGATCTTACCAGTTACAGCATGTGGCGTTTTCTTGCCGGGCTTGGTCTTGCAGGGGAACTCGGTGCAGCAATTACATTGGTAAGTGAAACCATGCCGCAAAAGAATAGAGGTATTGGTACCATGATAATTGTGACCTTTGGCGCTTTAGGAGGTGTTTTTGCCTACCTGGTATCGAAGAAAGGGCATTTTATTGCACCAATATTGGAATCTGTATTTCGAACGAAGCTGGAAAACTGGCAAACTTCCTTTATTCTGGGTGGCGTTTTGGGTTTGATTTTATTGATTTTAAGGGCCGGCACTTTTGAAAGTTCCATGTTTCGAAACCTGAAAACAGAGAATGTAAAGAAAGGAGATCTAGGTATCCTTTTTCGAAAATGGCCCATTTTTAAAAAATACCTGGCCTGTATCCTCATCGGATTGCCGGTGTGGTATGTCGTAGCAATTCTATCCAGTCTGGCCCATCGTTTTCTTCCGGAAATCGGAGTGTTGGAAAATCAAAAGGTTGAAACAGGTGAGCTGGTAATGTTCACTTATATCGGACTATCTGCCGGAGATTTATTCAGTGGTTTGTTGAGTCAATTTCTGAAAAGCCGCAAAAAAGTGATTCTAATATATCTGATAGCTATAGCCATTTTTACCTGTATTTATTTATTCAACAGAAATGTTACTCCCAACATGTTGCGGATCACTGCTGTAATGCTTGGAGCCGCAACCGGTTACTGGGCTTTGTTTGTAACCAATGCGAGTGAACAGTTTGGCACCAATATCAGAAGTACGGTTACGGCTACTGTACCTAATTTTGTAAGGGGGGCGGTGGTGCCGATAACACTGGGTTTTGAAGAATTGTACAAATTAAAACTGGGCAATCATCCATATACTACAGCAGCAGTGATTACCGGAGTTGTGTGCATTGGTCTTGCGCTATGGGGAACGTTAACCATAAAGGATGGATTTTCCAAAAATCTGGACTACTACGAATCCTGATCAGGTGCAATTCATGAATTTCTTTGCAATTATCGAAAGTGTTATTTAGTTTCGAGCAGCCATGAATTCCTCGTTCAAACGAAAAATTGTAACTATTTGCTTTGTAAGTATTATCGTTTCGCTAAAATTAAATGCTCAGGATTCTTCCTACCATATGCAACCTTCCGCGCTTGCTGTAGCTGAAGCCAGGTTTGCATTTGTATCTCTCCCTGAGGATTTTATTGAAGAGAAAAAAACAGTAAATGAAGGCAAATGGAAAGGACTAGGCTTTTCATTTCATACCAATTTATTGGTATATCCCAATGAATATAAGAGATTTCGTCAGGCCGATTATATCGGACTCAGTGGCGGAGTTGGTTACAGTCGCGACAAATGGTGGTTAAACGGCCGCATTGACCTTGGCTGGCAGATGCATTATGCCATCAACCGGGAAGCAGATTTTGGCATGCGAGTTTATGGAATGATGGCATGGGATAAAATTGGTTTTAATGGTGTTATGATCCATCCTTCTTTCCGAATCTGGGGTATATATATAGACTTGCTGGTAGGCATGCCTGTTGGATATCCCAAGGATTTAGGCAGAAATTATGCTGAAGGAAATTTGAGATTTCTGTTTCCAAATGATTCAAAAACTGCAACAGACAGATGGTATGTTGGATTCAAAACTATTTACACCAAAGGAATAAACTTTGATAACAGCCGCACGGATGCGGTGTTGAGCCAGTTTCACATTACCGGCGGTTTGATGTTATAATTTTCTCAGGGTGCCGGATTCTTAATTACCGGTTTCGCTGAATTATCACCGGGTTTATTTTTATCTGTGTCTTCCTGCTTTCTTGTATTTTCATCCTCTTTTTTGTTGGTATTGCCGGGGTGCGGATGAATTTTATCTTCAATTACCTGTTCAATTTTCTCTTCTACTTTTAATAAGTCCTCAAAAACTACCTGAGGTCCGGAAAGCTGTTCGTCCTTTTTAACAATACCCAATTTTGGCATGAAATACATTGCAGCTACGAAAACAAAAAGGACAAAAGAAATATATACGGTTACATAAGACATTACCATGGCAAGTACATACAGACCAAGGCTCAATCTATTTCTGTGCATGTTTCTGATTCTTATTTTTTCAGGAATTTCTGAAGTAAAAAGACCATTTTTATTGCAATAAACTCCCATATAAGTGAATGAGATCGAAGTCATAAAAAGTACAATTCCATAAAACACCGAAGCAATAGGCATGTGCCAGTGTGAGCCCAGGAATACGGTAGGAATAGGAATTAACGACATCCAGAATAAAAGGTTCAGATTCATCCATAAAAGCTTGCGATCTCCGTGTTTTATTTTATGAAAGAAATTATGGTGATTTACCCAATAAATACCGAGCATAAGGAAACTGAGAGAGTAAGCAACAATATGAGGAAGCATAGGCAGAATAACCGTTTTCAATTCCGTGTCCTCAATATCATCCAAATGAGGTGGCTTAACTTCCAGTATCATTAGCGTGATAATAATTGCGATTACACCATCACTAAATGCTTCCATTCTGGTGGTGGGGAAATTGGTGTCTTTTGCTTTCTTATTCATGGTCTACCTGCAAGCAATTATAAGCATTTTTAAAAGAATCTCTATTGAATTTGGAGATTCAGTTTCTGCGATTTGTGGGTTACTTTTCCCAATTGAGCCCTGTTGTTGGCTAAATTTGCAGCATTGGGAAAGGAACTCTCATATGCTGAAAAAGTAGTACTGGCAATTTTACAGGATCAGTCAAAAGGCATGATGAATGCCGGAAAAATTCGCAGCCGATTGCCGGATAATGCAAATCTGGACAATGATAAAATTTACAAAGCCCTCTTATCACTTACTGCCAAAAAATTAGCAGAACAACCAACAAAAGGAAATTTCAGATTTGTTAAACCTTCTGTTTCCATGCAGGGTTTTATGGAATTCAGTCGTTCCGGGGATTCCTGGGTAGTTCCGGAATCCAAAGAAATTACGGAAGACCTATACATTCCGGAAGAAATGCGCAACGGTGCTCTTCCAGGGGATTTGGTTCAGGCGGAAACTATTAGTTCCAAACGCAAAACCATTGGACGCGTTACGCGGATTATAAAACGCTCTGAAAAGCCAATTGTTGGAACCATAGATATATTCGAAAATCAGGCCTGGTTGCAACCTGATAAGAAATTTATGGTACCCGAAATTCGAATTAAAAGCAAAGTTTCCAATGACGTTCATGGATATAAAGCCTCAGTAAAAATTATTGAATTTGCAGGGAATCAAATTAATCCAACCGGAGAATTATTAGAGATTTTGGGAAAGGCCGGCACCAATGAGGGCGAGATGCACAGCATTATTGCAGAATTTGGATTTTCAGTAAAATTTCCAGATTCTGTAATAGAAGAAACTCAATCTTTCGAAAATTATTCCATAGAAGGTAAGGAATTAAATTCCAGAAAAGACTTTCGTCAAACCCTTACCATCACTATTGATCCCGCCGATGCTAAAGATTTTGATGATGCGATTTCTTTTAGAAAAATAAGTGATAATTTATTTGAAATAGGGGTACATATCGCCGATGTTTCTCATTTTGTTCAACAGCGAACGGCCTTGGATAATGAGGCTTTGCGCAGAGGAACTTCAGTTTATCTGGCAGACAGAACCATACCCATGCTCCCTGAAATTCTGAGTAATAATTTATGTTCACTTAGGCCAAATGAAGACAAACTGGCCTTTTCTGTGATTATGGAATTGGATGAAACTGGAACAGTTCAATCTAAATGGTTTGGCAAAACAATCATACACAGCAAAAGAAGATTCAGTTATGAAGAAGCACAGGAGCGCATTGAAAAAGGGACTGGTGATCTATGGGAGGAATTGCGTCAGTTAAACAGAATTGCAAAAAATCTCACCAAAGAACGCTTTGCAAAAGGTGCTATGTCCTTTGAAAGTGATGAAGTAAAATTTGAAATGGACCCGAATGGGAAACCATTGAAAGTATTTCTTAAAAAACGATTTGATGCGCATAAGTTAATTGAGGAATTTATGCTTTTGGCAAATAAGGAGGTGGCCCGTTTTGTTAAAACCAAACAAAAACCGGAATTGCCATTTATTTATCGCAGCCACGACAGTCCTACCAATGAAAAATTAGTTGAGTTGAGTAGGTTCTGCCAATTGTTTGGCTATAAACTGGATATTCAAAAAGAATCCAATTTCAGGCATTCTTTAAATAAGGTTTTAAAAGAAATTGAAGGAAAACCTGAAGAGGATGTGATTTTACAAATGGCTATCAGAAGCATGGCGAAAGCAATTTATACAGGGTTAAGATCCGACCACTTTGGTCTGGCTTTCGATTATTATTCCCATTTTACTTCTCCTATTCGAAGATACCCAGACTTACTTGCGCATCGTTTGTTGCACAGGTATTTAACTAATGAAACAGGCGGCTACAATGAAATGGAAATAGAAGCCATTTCAAAACAGAGCAGTGCAACGGAACAAAAAGCAGCAGAAGCAGAAAGGGCAAGTACCAAATACAAAATGGCAGAATATCTAAGTGAACGAATTGGTAATGTTTACGAAGCTGTTGTAAGCGGGGTTACAGAATGGGGCATATTTGCTGAAATTATAGAAAACCACTGCGAGGGAATGATACGCATCAATGATATGCGCGGAGATAGATTTGTGTATTTGGAAAAAGAGAAAAAGGTAATGGGCATGCGCTCCAGAAAGTCTTATCATTTGGGGGATGTTATTTCCATCCGCATTAAAAATGCAAATCCCCAGCTCAGAATAATTGATTTTACCATTGCAGATAATTTTTAAAAATGGATAGCGCTAAATTTTTAGCCGGGCAATTCGAAAAATATCTACAGGAGAATTTACCCGAAGGCAAACCGGATAATTTATATGCTCCAATCAGATATATTCTTAATCTGGGCGGAAAGCGTACAAGACCTTTGTTGTGCATACTTTCAACAGAAGCAGCTGGAGCACAACCTGAAGAAGCGTTTCAATTGGCATATGCACTGGAGGTATTTCATAATTTCAGTTTGGTACATGACGATATTATGGACCAGGCCACCATGCGCAGAGGCCAATCCACTGTTCATATGAAATGGAATAGCCCAACTGCAATCCTAGCCGGAGATAATATGTTGGTCTATTGTTACAGTTTGCTTATGGATTTGCGCCATCCCAAAAAGCAGGAAATTCTGGATTTGTTTAACAGGGTAGCCCGAGAAGTGTGCGAAGGCCAACAGATGGATATGGATTTTGCATCCAATGATAATGTGAAGATTTCCGAGTACATGGAAATGATACGTTTAAAGACGGCAGTTTTACTTGGATGTTGCAGTGCCGGAGGTGCTTTATTGGCAAATTCAGATAAAGAAAGAACTGCCCTTTATTACCAATTTGCCGAAAACTTGGGAATTGCTTTCCAACTTATGGATGATTATCTGGATACATTTGGCGATTCTAAAAAAACAGGTAAAAAGCAGGGTGGTGATATTGCTGAAGGGAAAAAAACGTGGTTGTATTTGCGGGCACAGGAATCAGGTCTGAATATGAAACAAATTTACTCGGAAGAAAACGTAGAGACTCGCATTCAAAATGCAACGGAACTATATGCGAAATACCATCTGGATAAAGAGCTTCTTAAGTTAGCGCGGGAATATCACGATACTTCACTGCAATGTTTGGAAGAATTAAGGAATCTGGGCGAAAATACAGAATCTTTGAAAATCCTGATGGACTCCCTGATTTCCCGATCGCATTAATGCAATAAAGTTACAGTACCTGTAATCTTATAGGTTTTGGAATCCCAACCGGTAAAGGTCACATACCAGGCAAAAACGCCATCTTCCGTTTGAATATCACGAACAAATCCATCCCATTGGCTGTATTTGTCTGTAGATTCCCAAACCTTTTGCCCCCAGCGGTTGTATACGCGCATTTGATAATCTTTAACAAAAACAGGAACTGTACCCCAAACATCATTGAGATTGTCTCCGTTAATGGTAATGCCACTGGGTACGTATACTTCAGGTGGTTGAAACAGATAAATCCAATTGCTTTGGCTCGAATCCGGCTCTCGCGGTTGGGCTTTGATGTATTCGACAGCTGTAACCCGATACCAATAACCACCCCAGTCAAAATCCAGTTTATCGTCTCTGTGCATTAAAACACTTGTGGTTGTTGCTATGGAGGTCCATGGATAATTTTTGTATTGTCTTTCTAAAATCCACCTGTTAACTCCATTCTGCCAACTCTCGTAATCCTGCCAGTTCAGATCAAAATAATACTGCGGCTTTCCGGTTGCATTTCCCTGAATTACAATATTGCAGCCCTCGTTGCTTAACGTGCTGATATGGCCACAATTGTCGCTAACCAGAATCCGATAGCAATTGGAAACCGCATCGACATCAAACGATGTATCCAGGAATACGGTGTCTTTTGTATATTTCACAGGTACATTCCCGGCATTTTGTCCGCGAGGATACCTGTAAACTTCAAACTCTTTAAAATCCGGTTCTTCGCTGCTTTCCCATTCCACTCTTACGCGTTTGTCAAAATCCACTGTGGCGAATTTCACCCTGACATCGCGGATAGGATCGGTAAGTTCCCGTATGGTACAGAATTTCTTAATGGAAGGAACCATTACACCACAGGTATTATAACCTTCCATGTAATAACAATAGTTTTCAGTTTCAGGATTTGAAACTCCTATATCCGTAAAGCTACCATCCAGGGTGTTATTTACAGTATCCAAAATCTTAATGCTATTGTCCGGATCGACCCTTTTCAATAAAAAATGGCTGAAGAATCTGGAGTCCTGAGTGGTGGAAGGCCAGGCGATTTTCAGGTTGCCAGTTGCCCTGTCGTAACTCACACAAACATTATCCGGTGGCGTTACTTTGGGCGGTTCCGTAACCAATATTTTAAATAATGCATAAGTGGTGTCTGCTTTTGGACAACCCTTATCATACAGCATTACTTTAAAATATATAGTGTCTTTGGACCAGCTCTTACAGGTTGTTTGCCAGTAAACCCGAACAGAGGCGGACCCGATTCCAAAATAAGAGTAAATTTCAGGGGTATCGTTACCTAAAATTCCTCCATTATTCAATCTAAATACTTTCGCATCTACGGGATCCTGAGGATCAGGATCTATACCTAAGCGGGTGAAATCTACGATATCCGTTGCAACCACCTGAATAAATGTATCCCGCATTACCGGTTTCTTATTTAGATTTTCAAAATCAATTTTAAATAGAGCGTTGTTACAATTTTCACTGTTATTGGTTCTGCTGTATGCACCCGGTGTTGTTGGAAATAAATTATTGGCACCGCATCCTGCACAAACAGCCTGATAAATAATTCCTTTTTTATCAAAGCGGCTCGTACCACCATCTACATGTTCATGTGCATCCTTGGTTAAACTCGAAATTCCACCAAAGTAAGTCGAGTATAAAAGGGTGTACATGTTTTTCGCGAAAATGGCGATATAAAAATCACTGCCATCGGTTGTTTTTTGAAACGCGTCGGCAGTTATGGGTAAATTATTTGTAGTACCAGTATTCTGATGTGTCTTTTTACCGTTTTTATCATATAAATGACCATTAACCTCCCCACCCCATCCACTTACAAATATTCTCTCGCACTGGTCCACCAGAAATGCAGATGGCGAAATATTCGGTCTGTTGTCATTTCCCCCAAACGATGTACTCAATGTAATCGCTGTTAAACCTGTATCCAACCTGAATATAAACTGCCCTGTTTCTTTTTGATAAAACGGAGAATTCAATTGCCCAACAGCACCTTCAGTTTGACCATATAAATATGGATTGCCTGAATTATCTGTCTGAACGAAATAGGCCTGTTCATATTCTTTTGTTCCAACATAGCTCGCCGAGAGCATATTGCCATTGGTTTTATTGAATCTGCAGATGATTCCATCTGAAAGTCCACCCAAATAGGAATTTTGAAATTTCGGAAAGGAATTGGGTAAATCTGTACTTGTTGTCCCTCCACTGGTATAAATGTCCCCACTTTTACCGAATGCCACACCGTAAAACGCATCGTAGCCTGATTTTCCAACCAATTGGGCCCAATTAAGAGTAGTAAGATCCGATGACAAGGAAAAAAGACAACCATCTTCCTTACCACCAAACCAACCTGAATTATTAGATCTGGGAAAATTGATGCTATAGGTGGTGCCGCTCACATATACTGCATTACCATCGGTAATAATTTCACCGCGAAACTCATCTGCATAATTGTATAATAATGGGAAATCGTTTATGGGAAATGCCTCCCGATCCGCACCTACTGCATCCAAACCCGAACCGCCAATATAAGTGGAAGCTAAAAGTTGTTTTCCATCCGGTGATATTTTGGAAATGAAGAAATCGTAATCTCCGGAATTTGAATTTTTGTAACACCCTCCGGTAACAGGAAAATTACTGCTTCTTGTGGAACCCATTACATATAAATCACCGGTAGCAGTTGTAACCATGGAATGTGGTTGTTCATTATTGTTACCACCCAGATAAGTGCCGAACAATAATTTTTTACCATCCGGACTAAACTTTAAAATAGCAGCATCTCTTCCATCACCATAGCCCAAATTTTCCTTGGTACCACCACCAAAACTGGTCTGAAACGCACCTAAGCTAAGGGGCAAACCAGGACCAAAAACCGTACCTCCGGCATATCCATTTCCAAGATCGTCGTATGTTCCGGTACAACCGAAATTATCTGCCTTAGATCCGGAATAAGTACTGAATTCCAAAACAGGGTCAATAATGATTCTGGAATGTGAAATTCCCTTGTTCAAAGAGAGATTAAATGTTAGCTCATTATTTATAAGTCGGTATGAGGAAGTTATTGGTGTTTTTTGGCCATTTACCTCTTCATAAACCAATGGAATGCTTTCTGAAAGGTTCTGAACTGATGTGTAAATATTCACTCTATCGTTGGTGACCGATATGTCGTTCACCCCGATATATTGCATCCGGATGGCAGCTATATCAGCCCCGGGCGCGCATTCCAGATTATATTTCAATGTATTTCCATCACTAAACAACCGAAGATCTATTCCGGGATAAAGCTCTTTTACAAGCAATTCATCAGTGGGATGAATTTCGCTCGCCCATTTGGAAGCATCGTTTCCATAGAAATAATTATAATAAACTTCGGCTTTAATGCCGGAAGCCTGAATATTTTTGAAACTTCCCTCTTTAAAATGAAGGTAAAAAGCATGTCTTTGCAAGGTTAAAGTGTTTAAACCCCTGTCATGCATTTTTGCCGCAGCATTGGCATCCCACAGAGAAAACAGAATTCCTGAATCCGTAAGCCAGATATGTCCATTTGACATTTCTGCCCTATAAAAGGCTTTGGAGCCCCACTGGCCTTTGTTTTGAATGAATTGTACCTGGGCCTGTGAGTGCAGAAATGTGCCAAATATCAAGGCAAAAAAAGTATAAGCGGTATTGGCAGACCGAAAAAAGAAGGAAATGATATGAAGAAAAACCCTGCCTATTATTTTGATAGACGCAATTTACGCAGAATTGTTGTTCCACTCTGTAAATTTTGCCTCATAAAATGTGGAGATTTGCGGCGAATTGGAAAAGAAAAAACTTAGAATTGTATTTTTTGGAACTCCTGAATTTGCCGCATTTAGTCTGGAAAAACTTCTAACAACAGACCATGAAATTGTTGCTGTTGTTACAGCTCCGGATAAACCGGCAGGCAGGGGATTGAAACTCCAAACTACTGCCGTAAAGAAGGTGGCGGAGGCAAATGCATTATACATACTACAACCAAAGAATCTTAAAGATGCTTCTTTTCAAAATGAAATCCGGGAATTAAAAGCGGATCTGGGAATAGTGATCGCATTCCGAATGCTTCCCGAGGCAGTTTGGAGTACCCCGGCGCTTGGTACATTTAATTTACATGCTTCGCTTTTACCACAATATCGCGGAGCTGCGCCCATCAATCATGCAATAATAAATGGGGAAACAGAAACCGGAATAACCACCTTTTTTCTTAAACATGAAATAGATACCGGGGATATCATTAAGCAAAAGCGTGTCGCCATATTGGATGAAGAAGATGCAGGCTCGCTACACGACAAATTGATGAAAAATGGGGCAGAACTCGTTTTAGAAACTCTGGAAGAGATTGCTACCAGTAGTTGGAAAGAGACACCTCAACCGGGAAATATGCCATTAAAATCCGCGCCTAAATTGAATCGCCATTTTTGTGAATTACAAGTAGAACTGGACAGAATTTCCATGCACAATAAGATACGGGGACTATGTCCATATCCTGGCGCCTGGATTAAAAGTGAATTTGGAGAACTGAAGATTTATAAAAGTCGGATTTCTGATTTACCGGGAGGACCCGGTACCATTACTATTCAACAGGGAAAGGTATTCCTAAAATGTGCAGACGGATATTTGGAGGTGGAGGAATTACAACCTGCTGGCAAGCCCAGGATGGATGCCAAAAGTTTTGTGAACGGACAGGCAAATAAATCCTGAAACAAAACTGTAAATTCAAAATTTTATTTAATTTTTCTGACAAAAACTTGTTTTTGTGCGATGGGTTTTGTTACTTGCATTTTACAAACCCTCGAAAAACACGCCTATCGATCCTAAAATTACCTAAGAAAACAAACAGTTTTCCTACTAACCACTCAATACAAAGGGGTAATTTATGCAAAAGGATATCATAGCCGATGGCGTTCTTCTTAAAGTCTATTTAGAAGGCAACGAAAACGCATTAGAAACGCTTATTAAGCGCCACAAGAGCCGCATTTTTACCAGCATCCTGCTGTTGGTCAATGATCGATATCTGGCTGAAGACATTTTTCAGGAGACATTTATCAAAGTGATTAACAGTCTGAAAAGCGGTAAGTACAAACACGAAGACAAATTTCTTCCATGGGCATTGCGCATAGCGCGTAATCTGAGTATTGACTGCATTCGCCACCGTGGCAGAATTCCTATGATTTCAGACAATGATGGTCAGAATATCTTCGACTATATTAAAGTAGTTCAGGATAGCTGTGAAAGAGGTATGATAGAAAAAGAAGAAAACATCAGCCTCCGTAAATTGGTTCACAGTCTTCCGGAAGAACAAAAAGAAGTGTTGATATTGCGTCATTATGCCGATTTAAGTTTTAAAGAAATTGCTGAGATCACCAACACGAACATCAACACCTGCATTGGGCGCATGCACTATGCGTTGTTGAATTTGAGAAGAATGATCAAAAAAAATCCGGTTGTAATAAAATAAAATCAGCTTGCTTTCGTTATTATTACTGAAAAACAATTCAGCCTATGGACGAAAGCGTTACTCAACATCTGATTCTTCGTTACATTTATGGAGAGACGGGGCCTGCGGAAGATTTGAAAGTAAGAGGAATACTATCCTCAAATTCAGAAATGATGTCTTACTATAAAGATGCCATGGAAATCAAGGCCCAATTAAACGATGCAATGGAAGAACCACACCCTACCAGCGTAAGTATTATTTGTGAACATTCACATAACAGCCATACAGAAGCTGTCTGATCGCTGAAGGACAAAAATTTCAACCCTGCCACAAGCAGGGTTTTTTTTTATATCTTGCGCAGACTAAATCATTATACTATGAAAAGCAAAAACGTACATTTTTTTTCTGCAGCCTTAGCTGCCCTTATGCTCTTTGGTTGTGCCTCAGGTAACAAATATAGCAAAATAAGCTATGGTGGAGCCTGGGCTGAAGCGGCCAAAACTAACCCCAAAAATGAAATTAAATCAGAGGCTAAAGCTACTGAAACGACTGTTGCAGCTGCAGTGGAAACAGAAGTAATTTTAAACAAAACAAATGTTGAATTACTACCAGCTTCCAAAGCGGAAGTTTCTGAAAGCAATGTATCAACACCTAATCAGGTAGCTCCTGCAACTAAAGCACCATCCAAAATTGCGCAAAAAGTGATGAATAAAGTTACCAAGAAGCTCGTAAAAAAAGAATCAGGTAATGACATTGATAATAAGCTGGTATTGGTAATCATTGCAATATTTCTACCATGGTTGGCAGTATACCTCTACGAAGGTGAAATAACACTTAACTTTTGGTTATCGTTATTGCTGTGGTTCCTTTTTTGGATACCAGGATTTATATATGCCTTATTGGTAATCTTTGATGTAATTTAATAATAAAGAATCCGAATCATTCGGATTTATATATAGGCCGTTCCCATGAATAAAGGGAACGGCCTTTTTGTTGGAATCCAATGACTTTATAATCGATAAAATGCAATAAGAAAAACCTTATTTCAACCTAACAATTAGAGAACCGGACACAGCCATTTGCTATTCAATTTGATCCTGTTGATGAAGTGAATAAATCAGAATTGGCAGATCAGTGCATTTGGAAGAAGTAAGGCTGGAATTCAAAGACTTGATTCTGATTTACAAGAAAGAATACCAATTTCATTATACCTAAAAAGATATTATATCCATAAAGGATTTGAAAACCTGGTATGGTTAACCAAATCCAAAATAAAACAAAAGGGCGCCGAATTCGGCGCCCTTTTACATATTCAGGTTTATTGACTTAATAAATTATTTGATGCTCAGCCTTACAGTCTGTGGCATATCTTCATTTACCATGCCGAGCATGTAAATGCCTGATTTCACAGAGCTAAGGTCAATTTTAGAAGCACCTGTTGCATCGAAATGCAATACTTCACTTTTCACCAGTCTTCCGGCCATATCGTAAAGGAACACAGTTCCGTCTGTAGAGGCATTCAGAGCAGAAGTCACGGTGAATTCACCTGCACCCGGGTTAGGATACACGTTGAATACGAAAGGAAGATTGGTATTAGAACCATTGATATTGGTTACACAAGACTCAGAGTATGAAATCTGATCGGTACCTGCAGAATGCAAAGCAGCGCGGTAAACATTAGCCCCAGGGCTTGGTTTCTTATCTACAAATACATAATCCACAGTTTGATTGGAGTTGCCTTGTGCCATTACTTTACCGATGGATTGGTATTTCAAACCGTTCCATTTTTCGATATCGAAATAGGTTGAATTGATCTCAGAATATGTTTGCCAATTGATCTGAACACCATCAGGAGTTTTGGAACAATGGAATTTGCCATATTCAACCGGGGTGAATACAAATGGTATAGGTGTAGTAGAACTGCAACCATTTCGTGTTTCGGTAATTGTAAAGTAATAACTACCAATACCATAAGCGGTAGCTACAACATTAAGTTGGTTGCTATTGAATCCGTTAGGACCGTCCCAGTCAAAAATGAAACTCTTGTGGGGACCGAAAGTTGCGGCATTAGTTGCCATGCGGTTTTTAGATTGGGTAGTATCACCACCATATGCAACAATAAAATTAATTGAACCATCCATCAAAGTATCCACGACTCCAGAGTCGGACCATTTTGCAACCGGTGCTGTAGTATCCTGAAGCACCACAAAAGTGTCTTTATGGATTTCGCATCCTTTTGTTGCATATTCTACCAAATATTTACCAGCTTTCGTAACTGACATGCTTGAATCAGCATTAATTGTGCCCATTTGCGCAGTGCCGGGTAAAGCACTCCACTGGAAGAATGCAAGATCATGCGTACCAGGTATTTTCAGAGTAGCAGTTGTTTTATTGCATTTTAAGGTATCCGTGCCTTTGCCTAATATTTCTGTAGTTCTCCAGAAAGGGCGGGGACCAACAAAATCCTTCATATTTCCAATAAAAGGTCCTGAAGTCGTGGTATGGTAAACGATAGATCTAAATGAAGCTCCGCAAGGATTCTGATTTATTGCTGTGAATGAAACAGGATCCACACCAAGAGTGGTCAAATTCATTCCTATTTCTACCATTTGGTCTGCAGCAAAAGTATTTGCAGATGTAGGACTTCCTCCTGGTTTTATAGTATAATATACATTTGATTTTGACCCGGCAGCGCTCACTGTGCCATACGCAAATTCTTTACCAGTCTTTGGCAGAATTTTTTGCCAACCATAACCAGTAGAACCATTCGCTTTCCATGGTGATCCTGTAGTTACCCATGCAAAATTGTTTGGGTTTTTGTATTCAGGCATAGAAATGTTTCTGTTTGAATCAGCTACCCAAATAACAGGTTCTACAGTAAATAATTTTGTACTCGGTTCATATGTCCACATTATAGCCATGTCTCCGGCAACAATCACATCGTTCGCAGAATTGAACCTCCAGGCTTTTCTGCCACCTTCCGTTCCATAACCATCAAATTTATTAGGACTAACTGTGCGATCATACTTTAATTCATCCACAAAAAGCTCCATTGTTCCCACCTTTTGTCCATTGGTAGAATTGAAGCTCATTGCAAGGTACATCCAAAGCGAATCCTCCGCTGTTCCTCCATGTGAAGTGGTAGGGTCAGCATCACTTCTTCTCACATGGGATGCATAATCAACAATGTCAGATTTACCTGTACCTACAGTGGATTGGGTCAAAGTCCAACTTGCAGGTCCACCTATAAAGTCACCTGCAGCAATAATTGTGTCAGTTGAACCAGTCGGATCCATTCCGTAAATGGCATCAATAAGCAAACTACTGTCTAATACATAGTTTTGCGGATAATGCATGTATTTTGTGTAGTAAAATGAACCGGGGAAAAGGTTAATGGAATCTCTAATTCTCCAGGAACCTAAGGTATCAATGATACCGTGTCCGTCACCTGCACTATCACCTTTAAACCAATCATCCGAATTTTTTCCTGGCTTTGACATGCCTGTAAGGTTCCATCCATTCCTGGAGATGTTAGATTCGACATCACCATCGATGCCGAAATGGCCTTTGGTTCTGCCGCTCTGTACTGCCTGTGCGCTGGCCATGTTCATAGCCAAACAGGCGATAGCGAAAATGGTAAATAATTTTACCGGGTAGTTTTTATATTTCATAAACGTGTTTTTCTTTTAGAGGGAAAAGAATTTACCGAAGAACAATCGTTGAAAGGTTACCTTACGACAACCCTCCAGATTGTAACTTTGGTAACACAAAAGTATATTGAATTACTTTTACAACACCAAGAAACAGCGTTCTAGTTTACGATGCGGCTGTTTGGGTTTACGAACAGCCTAATGTGATTTATTAGACAAATAAATTTTTCAACTCTGTAGCATCCTTGGGTTTCATCCTTCCGGCCAAAATTAAGCGAACTTGCCTCCTGCGTAAGGCTCCATCGTATTTTTGCTTTTGATCTTCGGTTTCAGGAATAAGCTCTGGAACTGCCACAGGTCTTTGCCTGCCGTCCAGTGCTACAAACGTGTAGTATGCCTCATTGCACTTGATACTCTCCCCCCTTGGAATGTTCTCAGCGTATACTTCAATGAACACTTCCATGGATGTTTGAAAAGCCCTGCTTACATATCCTTTTAAGGTTACAACGTCACCCAATTTAATGGCTTCATTAAATGAAACGCTATCTACGCTTGCTGTAACTACAATCTGATTGCAGTGTTTTTGCGCAGAAATGGCGGCACAGATATCCATCCAATGCAACAAGCGCCCTCCCATCAGATTACCAAGCGTATTGGTATCGTTGGGCAACACTATTTCATTCATAATAGTAGCGCTGTCCTGCGGAGATTTTGGGGGTCTGTTGGTTTTTGTGATGGTCATAATAGAAGGTGCAAAATAACAACACAAAAAAAGGGGCACCAAGGCCCCTTTTCAACATAATACTTTTTTGGCTTAAGCTTCTGCCTGAACAACAGAAACCAGGCTGCGACCTTCGCGGGTCTTGCGGAACTGTACAACTCCTTCTTTTAAAGCAAAAAGAGTGTGGTCTTTGCCGATTCCCACGTTCAGATCCGGATGGTGTTTGGTTCCACGCTGGCGAACAATAATGCTGCCTGCTTTTACATTTTGTCCACCGAATATCTTTACACCCAGTCTTTTACTGTGTGATTCCCTTCCGTTTTTGGTGCTACCCGCACCTTTTTTATGTGCCATTTATTTAATACTCCTTATCAATTAACCTTTGATACTTTCAATTTTCAATCTGGTCAGGTAATCTCTGTGACCATTCATTTTTTGATAACCCTTGCGGCGTTTTTTCTTGAAAACCAGAACCTTATCGCCTTTGCCATGCTTTTCAACAGTGGCAGTAACAACGGCACCCTTAACGGTAGGGGCACCAACGGTGGTTTTTCCTTTATCGCTTACAAGCAAAACATGATCGAATTTCAGTGAATCGCCTTCACCTGCCTGAAGCCTGTTAACAATCAGGGACTTGTTTTCTTCAACCCTGTATTGTCTTCCTGCTATTTCTACAATGGCGTACATCTCTTTTAAATTGGGCTGCAAAGATAGTTATTCAAAATATAAATTCAAACTGAATTTAAACAATTCCTTACGCCGTTGAAATAAATAGACTATCCCGAACATAATAAGTACTGTAGAATCGGCGTTTCCTTTAGAATACCAAACATATTGTGGAAATCCGAGACATGCATATACCCTTCCCCCCTATTTATATTTGCAATTCCATGCGGAAACCACTGCTGCTTTTTGTAATTCTCGGCTATATCAGCGCTATAAGCGCACAGACTACCACTCAGGGTGGAATAAACGGGGATGGCGTTGCAATCAGCGATTTAAAACCAAATTTGATCCCTTCGTCAAAACTTTTTCTGGATCCGGACATTCCCAAAAACATGGGAAGTAGCCTGGGCATTACCTATAATCCTCTTAATTTTCAGTGGAATACACGCAAAATAGCGAAAATAGATCCACCTGTTGGGCATTTTGAACCAGGTCTGGACACGTCCTACAATCCAAACTACGTGAGACTTGGATATGGAAATTATTCCCACAAATTACTTGAAGGATATCTGGCCAACCGCGCCAATAACAAATGGGCTTACAATATGGCTGTTATGCACTTAAGTGCAGATCAGAAAGACAGTATCCGCGATTTTAGCACAACTAAAGGATATCTTACCGGCGCACGATTTTTTAAACGCAGCAGTTTGGAAATGCGTTTGAACTACCACCGGGACATGAACCGTTTTTTTGCCAAAGACACCGTTTATAAAGAAGATAAGGCACAAAAGAAAAAAATCGGACAGGACCTCGGATTTCAAGCCATGTATGATTTGAAAGCCAATGATGCCAAACCCGGGTTTAAGACGGGATTTATGTTTCATAATTATTTCAACAACCTGTTGCAATCAGAAACAGAATTAGGCTTACTCGGTGGATGGGATTTCGTGTTTCCGAAATTCAAGACTTTTGGAGATTTCGCAGCTTCCAATATCAAATTCAGACAATCCTACACCACTACCAACCAATGGTTTATAGACTTTTTGCCAAGAGTGCAATACCACGATAAAAAGAATGGACTGGAAGTAATTATAGGAGCAAATCTCTCCTGGGTATTTAAAGACACCAGCAAACCTGTATTTTATTTTAATCCTTATTTATATGGTGAGAAAAAGTTGGAAGGTTTGAAAATTAAAGTTTATGGTGGTATTGACGGAGGTCTGAAAAAGAACTCCATTCGCAGGTTCAGTGAAAAAGTACCGTTTACCTTTGATACCATAAAAGTATTTAATACATACGAACAATTGAGGATGTACGCAGGATTAAAAGGCAGAATAACAGAAAATTCACAATTTAATGTGGAACTGGGTGGAAATTCCATTTCGGATATGCCATTGGTAGTTACTTCTGCAGATAGTATCAATGCGCTTCAATTGGTATATGACGATGTAAATAATGTGTATTTTATGGCCGATTTGCGGTTTAGTATCGGAGAGAATCTGAGGGTATCTGCAGGTGGCAAAATCAACAATTATACTACGAAAACAGAAGCCAGAGCCTGGCATTTACCTGCACAGCAGTTTTCTTTAAATGCTTCCTATAACCTGCAACATAAATGGATTTTTGCTTTGGGTATAGACGGAATGGGAAAAAGAAGCAACCGCCAGATCGGTGGAAGTAATAATTTACAAATGAAGGGTTTTGCAGACTTGAATGTAAGGGTGGATTATGTGTTAAAAGACATGGTGCGCTTATGGGTGCAAGGTTCCAATTTATTGAATCAGAGATACCAATTGTGGTATGGTTATGGAAGTTATCGCCTAAATGTTATTGGAGGTATTTCCGCATCCTTTTAACAAAATAAAGAGATATTGAATTAATTTTGAAGGCATGGAATTGAGGGTAAAAGTAGAACAAATGGTTTTGGAATTGTTGGGAGAGAATTCCTGTGTGACGCTGCCTGGTCTGGGTAGTTTCATTTATAGGGAGACACAAGCCGCATCCAATACTTTTACCTATGAAATTCGACCGGCAGTCAGAACAGTATTCTTTAACAGCGCCATTACTGCAGATGATGGATTGATGGCTAACGCACTTAGGGAGCAGGAAGGATTAAGTTTTTCCGGAGCGCAGGATTTTCTGAAACAGTTTGTTGAAGAAATAAAAGCCAGTCTAAAATCGCAACGCAATTTGGCCTTTGGCAAGCTTGGCAATTTCTTTCTTAATTCAGAAGATCAGGTATTTTTCTTTCCCAGTCCAACCCTGAATCTCAGCCATGAAACCTTTGGTTTGCCTGTGTTGAAATTGGATGAACTGGAAAAAACCAAAACAGCGGAACCTGTTGCAGCAACCAAGATTTCTGCCGAAAAAGCACCTGAATTTGCAGTAACACCTGAAGAGGAATATGAAGAGGCCGAAGTTGTGCAGATAAAGGAAACAGAACACAAAGGGAGAAAAAACCGTTTGTGGAAAGTTGCAGCAGCAATTGCCATACTCATGCTCGCGGGAACCGGAGTGTATTTTGGAATGCGTTTTATTCAAAGTCCTGTAAGTGCCAGCATGAAAAGCAGTATCGATACACCTCAAAGTGCTCCGGTAGAAACCGTTCCTGCTGAAATTCCAATAACTCCGGATACTACAGCACCTGCACAAAATGAAGAAATGGTGCAGGATACCTGGAGCAGTAATACTTTAGAAACTACGAAATCGGAGCAAAGTCCCCAGATTTCGAGCACAGGTATTCCAATGCCTGAAGCGAAAACAGAAGCAATTGCAGAATCATCGGTTAAAAATCTGAATTTAAATTTACAGGAATTGAAGGGCAATTATTTTGTGATTGCCGGAAAATATTTAAATCCCAAACTGGCGGATATGGAATTGCAAAACTGGAATAATAACCAAATAGCAGCAGTAGTTTACAAATCAGAAAACAGCAGTTTATACAAAGTAATTTTGGGTAGATTTAAAAGCATAGATGAGGCAAATACATACGCTGCATCTTTGCCGGCATTACAAGGTGTTAAATTCAATGTGGGTCAAATTAAAAATTTTAAATAGCCATGGCAACTTACATCGTTGAGAAAAATCTGACAACAACCAATGCGGAGAAAGCAACCAGTTGGGGAATTGCCCTGGTAATTTCTTCCGCTTTGATTTTTCTTCTGTGGTTTTTACATATTACAGTTCCAAACCCTCCATTTGAAGTGAAGCAAGGAGTGGTGGAACTGGATTTTGGAATGGTGGATGGTGGCTTTGGCCAACCTGATCAGGGAGGTCCCTCTCCAACACCTCCAGCACAGGGTGGTGAAGTTAGCGATGGTGGAGCTCCCAATGCGGCATCCGGTGGATATGGTGATATTGTAAATAATGATGCCGATAATTCCAACGTGAACCTGCCGCCTATTGAACCTCCACAAAGCTCACAACCCAGCGGTGACCCAAGATTGGGAAGATTGGGTAAAGTAGGGAGCAGAACCGGCAGCGGACAACCAGGCGATCCCAACGGATTTCCCGGTGGAAGCGGAAGAACCGGATCAGGGTCTGGTGGAAATAATGGCGGAGTCACAGGAATTGGCGGTCGCGTTCCCGGAACCAGAGGAAACGGTTTGTATTCTTACAACTTCGCCAATTTCAAATTACAGTCTGATGTTACCAAAGTAAATGCAGATGGAGAAGGGGATATCGTTTGCCGCGTATCTGTGGATTGCGGCGGAAGAAGCAGCGTAATTGAATACGGATCCAGAGGCACCACATATTCCGGCTCACTTGGGAATATGCGACAGGTATTTGATTATTTTTTGAGCAAATCTACCTTTGTCAAAATAGGGGAAAAATGCCCTGAAAGTGGATATGTTACGCTGAAAGTAAGGCGAACCATTTAATGCCGTGAATCGGAATTATCAGGATACGCTGCAGTATTTATTTAGCAGGTTACCTGTGTTTCAACATATTGGCAAAGCCGCTTATAAAGCTAACCTGGATAATACTATTTCGCTGGCAAAGTATTTCCAAAATCCTGAAAACAGTTTTAAATCCATACATGTTGCGGGTACCAACGGCAAAGGTTCTGTGAGCAGCATGCTCGCAGCTATTTTTACAACCCATGGATATAAAACAGGATTATATACTTCCCCACATTTAAAAGATTTTACAGAGCGAATTCGCATTGATGGAAAACCGGTACCGGAACAATTTGTAATCGACTTTACAGAAAAAGCAGAACCGATTATTGAAGAAATATCTCCGAGTTTTTTCGAATTAACGGTTGCCATGGCATTTGATTATTTCCGACAGGAAAAAGTAGATATAGCCATCATTGAAACCGGCATGGGAGGCCGGCTCGACAGCACCAACATTATAACCCCTGTCCTATCCGTCATTACCAATATCGGTTACGATCATATGGAATTTCTTGGAGATACTATTGCAAAAATAGCATCTGAAAAAGCTGGAATTATAAAGCCTGGAATTCCCGTGGTTATTGGCGAATCCAATGATGAAAGCCTTCCGGTTTTTGTTGAAAAAGCACTGCAGGAAAATGCAGAATTATTTTTGGCAGATAATTTCCCTGAAATATGGGAAGCAGCACTGGAACTGAAAGGGGCTTATCAAAAAAAGAATCTCGCAACCCTGACAAAATGCATAGAAGTCTTACGAGTTAAAGGCTATAAGTTGCAGGATGAACTTATTTCAAATGCTTTACAGCATGTAAAAACGCTCAGTGGAATTCGCGGAAGATGGGAAATTATTCAGGAAAATCCCATGGTAATTACAGATACCGGCCATAATGAACACGGATTAAAATATGTAACACAACAGTTACATGATTTAAATCCTGCAAAATTGCATATGGTTTTGGGTGTGGTAAATGATAAAGATTTAAGTAAAATATTGCCCCTATTCCCAACTGAAGCTGTTTATTATTTTGCCCGACCCAATATTTTACGCGGCCTGGATGCGAATATTTTAAGAGAGAAAGCAATGGAATATCATCTTTACGGGCAAAGCTATAACAGCGTAAACCAGGCTTTGATTGCGGCTAAAAATGCTTCAACTCCTAAGGATATAATCTTTGTTGGTGGTAGCACCTTTGTCGTAGCAGAGGTACTCTAAAATTCATTTAAAGAGAACTGTATTCCAGACCGGTTAGCGCTTTTCTGTCCCGGTAAATTCCTTTGAGATCAATCAAAAAACCATCTGGTTTGCAATGCTCTCCATACCACTGGGGAGCCAGAGTCAGATACTCGTTATGCGAAACAGCGAGTATGATGCCATCATATGGTCCCTGAATTACCGGATTCAATTCAAATCCATATTCATGTTTGAGTTCTTCTGAATCGGCGTGTGGATCCACTACATCCACATTAACGGAATAGGATTTTAATTCATTTACAATATCTACAATTTTAGAATTGCGGATATCGGCTACATTTTCTTTAAACGTTGCGCCCATAATCAGTATGTGGCAATCCTTTACCACCTTTCCTCTTTTATTCAATTTTTTTATCGCTGCCTGTGCAATATGTGCAGCCATGGAATCATTGGTAAAGCGACCTGCAGCAATCACACGTGGGTGCAAACCCATAGACTCTGCCTTATGCAACAGATAATACGGATCCACACCTATGCAGTGCCCACCAACCAAACCAGGAGTATATTTATGAAAATTCCATTTGGTACCTGCAGCTTCAATTACATCGTAAGTATTAATTCCCACTTTGTCGAAAATCATACTCAGCTCATTCATTAGCGAAATATTCACGTCCCTTTGGGTATTTTCTATGATTTTAGCTGCTTCTGCCACCTTTATACTGGCAGCGCGATATACACCCGGTTCAATGATGCTCTCATACAATTTGGCAATTTCATTTAATGATTCTTCATCGCAACCACTCACAATTTTCAGAATTTTGGTAAGGGGTCTTTCTTTATCGCCAGGATTGATACGTTCCGGAGAATAACCTACTTTAAAATCCGTATACATTTTTAAACCGCTGATTTCTTCAATTACAGGAACACAATCCTCTTCCGTGCAACCAGGGTAAGTGGTACTCTCATAAATCACATAATCTCCTTTACTAATTGCACGGCCTACCGCAGTGCTGGAACCAATCAAGGGTTTTAAATCAGGCTCATTGGCTTCATTAATTGGAGTTGGTACTGCAACGATATATACGCTGCATGATTTAATAGTTTCGGGATCTGAAGTAAAAACGATCTTGCGATTTGCAAACTCCGATGCATCCATCTCCTTGCTCGGATCTATTCCCTGTTGCATCAATGCAACTCTGGATGCATTGATATCAAAACCTACCACGTTGAATTTCTTTGCAAACTCCAGTGCAATCGGCAGACCTACGTAACCGAGTCCGATTACGCAAATACTCTTTTCACCGCTCTCAATCTGTTGAAAAAGCCCCATAAAGGGCGCAAAAATACTGATTTGCGCTGAAACCCAAGGATTACATTTCCCACCTTGTGGATTAAGCTGTTTTCTTCAATAACGCATATAATCCAATCCGTAATTTCGCCGCCTTCCTTCATCTTCCAAAATCAAAGGCTGCCAAAGGGAATGTTTCCAATAGGTAAGTTTGGAAACCTCCATGGCCATGATATCCTTCACAGATTGTTTTTTTGGCAATTCCGAATTGAACTGGTAATAACGGGGATGTTTCATGGTGGCCAAAGTATCTTTTTCGCCTATCCAGATTAATGAATACAACCACTTTTCATCTGCTTTATTTTCAACTTTTACATCTTTATTCCGGTGTTTGTAAAAGTACATATTGCCTTCTTCACCTTCAATACCCACAGCCTTCTTGCCGAGAAATACCACAGTATCTTTCTTTTCGAAATGCCTGTAATACATAAATGAATTAACCAGGTTTTTTTCTTCAAAATAATTCTTTGGTATGGAGTCTTTTTGTTTGTGCTTTTTAAGCAACTGAACAAATCCGTATTGGCTTTCATTAGAACCCAGATAGTAGTGGTACATGGTATCCGGAATTCTGATTTTATGCGTCATATACAAATGTAAAAACTGCATTTTCTCTGCGCGATCCTGCAATTTATAAACCCGCTGCATGCGCTTTGCCACATCTGCATCCTGTTTATAAAAACGAACCAGAATTTTTGCCTTTTGATACAATGTATTTGAACTGCTGCTATAGCCGGAATACGCAGGTGCTGCATAATCATACATGTAATCTGAATTTTGACGGATACTTCGGATATCATTTAGATGGTAACCTTCCTCTTCATATTCATAGGATTGGCTTTCCTCAATGCCAAAGTTGCTGCCCATGCCCATTCCATGGGAATAATGGGAATTCGAAAACAGGGTATTGTTTGAAGAACCATAATCAAAATTATCTGCATCCATGTTTCCATATGTATCATATGAAGTTTCACCATAATATTCATATCCATTATCAGAGTTTGCGGCTTTAGATAATTTTCTTTTGAGATCATCGCGGAATGCAAGCGCCAAATCTCCAACCAAAGCTGCAAACACGGTGGAATCTATCATTGCACTATCCAACATGGTAACACCGAGTGACATAATTGCATCTTCATATTCCTTATACCGCATTAAAGGCAATAGTTTTTTATAAATAGGTTTCCATAGTTTTAAGGAATCATATGCACTTTGAATAATTCCTGAATACACGTAATTGTTATAACTATTTTCTGGTGCAAGAGGTGTTTCTTCCAATAGCCAATAAATCAGCGAATCCAAAGCTGCAGAATTTTTCAATTTACCCAGGTTTTGCAGCATTTCTGCCTGTATTTCACTGGTATCTCCTCCCCTGCGGTATTTGTCCATATAAAAGCCAATCAATGGCAGATAATTGTCTTCTCTCAATTTGCGTTCAATGCGATTGGTAAATTGCTTTCCGTACAATTTATTCTTGTCCTTTTTCTTCATGATTTGCATCAGCGTATCATTGAAGCTTTTGGGAATTGTGCTATAATATTCCCTGTAGTCAGCAGCTCTGAAGATATCAATGCTATCCTCCGATGAAAGCAAATGAACCATCAGTTTTCCAAATTGTGCGCTATCCAAACCACGAATTTTGGGTTCCTGAAATTCAACGGAATTAAATATTTCGCCAACAATCGGAGATAGTCCCCTATTCTTGTCATACTTGGTGGAAACATAATAATTAACGTGATTTCCGGTTGCATATTTATCATAATAAATAACGGAGGAACCTTTAATACTTTTTCGGGTTTCATATACTGCTATTCCATTGCGCATATAAACAGTATCCAGTAAAACCACTTCCGGATCTTCTGTTTTATACGTGGATTTGTTATATCTGTTATATAGAGAATCCGCAATTTTCTCCATAGAATCTCTATAGAATTTAATCCGTTTTTGATTCAATTCTCCATTCTTTAAAAATCCCAGTTTCTCCATTCTTTTGAAATTGCTCACCGGAGCAATGCCGCCATGCCTGTTTAAAGCGATGGAAACGGATTCTCCGGAAGGCAAATTGATTGGATTTATATATTCATAATTGGACAATAAGGTATCCTTAAAATATTCATTTAGAGCGCTATATCCATATCGTGAATTTGCGGGATATACAATTTCTTTATGAGCGATTACTTTTTCCTCTTCGCGAATTTTATAATAATGCTCAATCTCAGACCAATCCGGGCGTTTGTAAGTAACTTCATTTAACGGATCCTTTTTCTTTACCGGTAAATATTTGTACCGAAAAGAAGTAAAAGTAAATTTATTTAAGAAGTCTTGCGGAGCATGTTTGTCTTTATTAAATACCCCCATTGCATAATAAATATCGCCATCTGCAGCGAGCATCAGGTGCAGGTATTCATCCTTTTTATTGAATTTAATGAGACATTCTACAGCTTCATGATCATTGATTTTTTTGAAACTTATTTTCTCCAGTTTTCCTTTGTTATAAAACGCATAATTTTCAGCAATCTGGTGCATGTGAAAAGTATCTTCATCCGAACTGTAAAAAGGAAGATTGATCGTTTTCAGAAAATAGTAATTTCTGTTTTCATCGGTAAATTCCAAATTGGTATGGCCTTTATAATTGGTACTTGTATCAAATGAAACCGGGTTCTGCACTACGGTTGTAGGCCAGTATACACGGTATCCACCGGCATCAGGTTCGTAAAAATTCCATTTTGTTTTTGAAGGTTGCAGATTGATGGATTTGAAAAAATCTCTTGCTTCCTTACCTTCTGCATAATCTCCTGCTGCATTTAATTTGATATACCACAAATAATCCGGCATCAGAATGTACATATGCCTTTGTGTTTCACCTGTTTTGGTTCGGTTGCTCACATCAATTGCAGGGAAGCCATTTACCGTAGTCTTGGATCTCGCAGTAATATCACCTGGAATATTTTCATATAAAGCGCTATCTATTTGCTTCAGCAATTTTTCTTGTGAAAGATCCCCTGCTTTGCCATAATAATGGATTTTTTTAAGTACGTAATATGCACCATTTGCAACATCCGCATAGAAAATATCTTCGTTGCTTCCATAACTCCTGTCGAGGGGTACACCTGGCAATTCGAAGCTCAATTCACCATTATGGGAGGTGTATTTTTTGAAGGAAACAGGTGAATTGGTAGTTTCCAATTTTTGTTTTTGTTTAAAAGCATAATCTCCCACATTATCATATACCGGTGTAAGCGTATAACCCTTTCTGCGCAGGAATTCAATAACACCGCTATCGCCTGGTAAATGAGCACAACCTACCGCAGCAAACAACTTTTTGGTTTTTACAATTTCATCAATTTTATCCGCCATGATTTTGTTGCGTTCATACAACATCCATTTCAGGAAATGTACATCCGCACCTTTTTTCTCGAGAGAATCTATCATATCCAGATCCCCTTCCCGGTAAGCCTTTTCGGTAGGATGCTCACCGTAACCATAATAACTGCCGCCGTATCTTCTTTCTCTTGGAAGCTCCCGGTTACGCCAATCACTGCGAGAAACCATGCGTCTGGAAATTTCAAAATCTTCCAAACCGGTGCAATATTTATTTAATTTTTTTCCAATTTGGTGGATGTAGAGATCCACATAAGTTTTTTCAGAAAAATCCGGGCTCTGATATCCCTGGCGGTACAGCAAAAAATTACTCATGTAATCCTCGCTGCGCAATTCACTCAAAATTCCGGACAGTTCTGTGCCTTCAAAACTCAATGCCGTTTTATAAAAACCTTCATACCCTTTGTATTCTCCAAAACGGTACCTGCCAAATCCAAAGGAATAATTTTCCTTGTTGCGGCCAATGTTACTCAGCCAGCTGTCAATAGCCAATTCCAGAGCCACAACATCTGCGGATTGCAATGCTTTATAAAAAGTATCACCGAGATTGAATGCGAGTTTTTTACTTACATGCATCGTTCCATACAGGTAACTTGGCTGCTTCAGTCCATTGCCGGTTATTTCCCACAATCGAGCAGGGTATTTCCGAACCCTCGGTATTTCTTGTTCTACAGTGGTATCGTCTTCGTAATAAGCTGTAGTGTCTAAATCAATTTGTGAAAAGGCATTAGACCAGGCAGCCAGGGCCAAAGAAATGGTTAAAAAATATTTAATCATGCGAGTAATTGCAAATATGTAACATACGGATTAGTAAACGAAGGGAATTCGTGAATTATTCTTCGCTTTGTGTAAAGCGACAATATTGGTGCCATAACCATGAAAACTTACCAATTCGGTGTTTATTTCACCGTACCCATGAGTTTTCGAAGAAATGGCGATAAAACTACCAGAAGTACACCTGCGGCAATAGCAATATATCCAATATCCCGGTATCCGTTGGTATACAATTCCAGTTTTTGAATATTACTCAGGTTGCCACCGTTTTCTCCGGATGCAAGGCTTGCGCCAATTATTCCGGCACCGTATTGACCATAGGCACTTGCAAGAAACCAAGTTCCCATCATCATGCCCACAAAGCGTTTTGGCGAAAGTTTCGTAACCATGGAGAGTCCGATTGGCGACAAACACAATTCACCTATGGTAACCACCAGATATGCCAAAATAAAAAACATTAGCGGTGTTTTGCCCATTGGATTCGCAGAAAATCTACTCATATAAAAAACAAGAAAACCAAGGCCAAGAAATAAAAATCCAAGGCCGAATTTCACCACGGTATTTGGTTCCATTTTTTTTCTGGCGAGAAAAACCCAGAGCAATCCAACAAGCGGACTCAATAACACTACACTCAGCGAATTGATGGAATTATTTACCGAGGTCATATTCAAACCATGGCTTTCCACATTGCCGTTGGCAAAAAAGTTCAGCGAGCCCCCACCCTGTTCAAAAAAGGACCAAAACAATACGGAAAAAAGTATCAGAACAATGGCAGCAATCATTTTTCCCAATTCTTCCCTTGCCAGTTGCACCAGAGTATATATCAAATAGATGAAAATAATGCATGCGAGAGAAATCATAAATATATCAGAAAATGCAACCATGTTTTTAAATCCATTTTCAACATTCATCGGGTCCTGACCCAACAACCAGGTCATATCCAATTCAAAAGGAAAATAAATCAAAAGGAAAAAACCCGGAATCAATAAAAGGGTTAGTGCCATTATCATCCATCCCCTTTTAATTCCCATCCATTTCATATTGAATTTTGCCAGATCCGGCACTTTGCCAATAGGTCCTAAACTTTTTTGGGTAAATACAAATAGTCCCAATCCAAGTAGCATACAAATACCGGCAAGTGCAAATCCCAAAGACCAACTATAGGATGTACCTATCCAGGCAATGGTTAATCCACTCAGCAGGGCCCCGATATTAATTCCCGAATAAAATAAACCGTAGCCGGCATCTCTTCTCGGGTCGCCAGGCTTATAGAGGTCACCTATCATGGTGGAAATATTTGGTTTGAAAAACCCATTGCCCACAATGAGCACACTTACCCCAAAATAAAATGCAAAACTCCCCGGCATTGCCATAAAAAATGTGCCTATGGCCATTAAAATTCCACCCCAGAAAATGGATCGGCGGAAACCAAAAAGTCTGTCGGCAAAAAGTCCACCTAAAAAAGCCATGGCATAAATAAATGCCTGAATTAGTCCATACCGTTTATTTGAAACTTTTTCAGCCTTATCCCGAAATTGCTGTTGCGAAGTTTCGATATAATATCTTGGATGATTTTCGTTTAATTCTTCTTTGCTTTCTGCATAAAAAGCCTGCTTTTTAGCGTTGAGCTCATTGGCGGGGAGCGGATTGTAATTAACTGAAAGGATCAAATGCGAAATATACAATCCCAGCAATGCCCGCATGCCGTAAAAACAGAACCTCTCCCACATTTCAACCAAGAAGAGATACCACAATTGCCTGGGATATGTCCCTTTAAAGTCCTGTATTTTTTCCAGTTCCGTACGGTTTTGATGCTGCTCTGAATTGTCCAGAATATTTTCCATGTATTATTTTATTGCCTGATTCAATCGTTTTAACATTGCGAGAAGTAGCAGAGCTGCGAATAAGAGCAGTGCAAAATTGAGCCAGAAATAATTCGCTTTATTTTCATAAGAATCCCACTGGCTTGCCAAAATACCACTCAATTTATTGCCGATGGAAGTTGCGAGGAACCAGCCACCCATCATTAATGACGTGAAACGCTGCGGACTGAGCTTGGATACCATAGACAGGCCCATGGGGCTTAACATTAATTCCCCGATGGTAATTACAAAATAAGAACCAAATAACCATAACCAACTCACTTTTTCACTTCCATTATGACCGGAATAAACTGCAGCCACCATTACCAAAACAGACAATGCAGAAACAAAAATTCCCAATGTAATTTTTGACGGAATGGAAGGTTCTTTTTTTCTCTTGCGAAGAAGTGTAAAAAAGAAAACCACAACCGGTGTCAAAACAATTACCCAAAATGGATTAAAAGACTGACTAATATTGGTACTCCACACCGAGATCCCTTCCCCTTCTTTCAGTTCTTTTTTTTCCGGATAATTATTAAAATAGGAAGGATAATCTACATGTTTTACCACTACATTGTTTTCTTTTTTCTTTCTGAATTGTGCATCAATTACTGCAGTGGAATCTTTTGCATACACCACTTTGGCTGTAAGTTTCAGGTTAGATAAAACCGTTTCCGTATTCCCGGTAACCCGTCTTTCGGTATAATTATCTGCCCAGGTATTCATAGCAGATCCGTTCTGCTTAAAAACAGCCCAGAACATCACCACAACTGCAAAAATAACGAGCATTACACCCATGGGTTTGCGCTCCGTTTCACCGGCTTTAAAATACAGCGAAGTGTAATAAATAATTACCGGAATACATGCAAAAATGAATGCATCTGTACTGTCTGAATCGAATATTTTACCCGGAATAAACCAACCGATAATTCCACAAATTAATGAAGGCAATAAAACAATTCCGAGTATTTTCCCAATACTCATATCGCCCTGTTTCATTGGCACACGAACATCAAATTGTTTGTAATGTCTGGTTCCGGCAAGAAAAACAATAACGCCTATGAACATTCCAACACCTGCTGCAAAAAATGCGGCATACCATCCGCTGGTAATATAGAGTGCAGCACCAAAAAAATTGCAGATAAAAGCACCCACATTAATTCCCATATAAAAGATATTATATCCTTCATCTTTTTGATGGGAATGTTCGGGCACAGAATACACATTTCCCAACAAAGTAGAAATGTTCGGTTTAAAAAATCCATTTCCAATAATTACCATTGACATGGCCACATAAAGGTATTGGATATTGTGTACACCCATGAGGCAATAACCGACCCCCATTAAGAGACCGCCAAAGATTACAGAAACCCTATATCCCAGAATTCTGTCGGCCAACAGGCCTCCTATAAAAGGAGTAAAAAACACCAGAGCTATGAAAGTTCCATATAAATTGGATGCCTCTTTTTCAGACATTTCAAAACCAGCTTTGTCTTTCAGGTACAGGGTAAAAATACCTATCATCAGGTAATACCCGAACCTCTCCCACATTTCAGAAAAGAAAAGGTAGGGAAGCGCTCTTGGATGTTTCTTCCACATAAATTTAAAGAATGAACAAACCGAAAAAACGGTTTATTTAATTCCGTGCATTTGTTTTTTCAGATACGGAGATACCAGAAAAAGCAGGATGGCAGCAACTCCGCTGAAAATAACGAATACCATAAAATAAGTATATAATCCGTCTATTTTGAATCCGAAAATTTCAGGAACTCTATTGGATTTTGGATCGGGATAAAGGGAACTCATGAATCCGGCAAGTTTATTTCCGGTAGCAATGGCAAGGAACCAAATCCCCATCATTAAAGACGTAAAACGCGCAGGAGTTAATTTGTTTACCATAGACAAGCCAATTGGGCTTAAAAATAATTCTCCAATGGTATGAATAAAATACAAACCTGTGAGCCAGATTACACTTGCACCTGCTGCAGGAATAGACCTTGTTCCCAACGCTATAAAAAGAAAACCGAGAGACAATAATGCCAATCCCATGGATTGTTTGTATGGGGCTGCAAGATCAAAACCTTTTCTTCCCAAACGGGTCCACATGGTTGCAAATAACGGAGCAAGCAGTATAATAAATACAGGATTAAAACTCTGAAAAAAACTTGCAGGCATTACCCAGCTACCGAATAAATTTCGATTGGTTTGTTCATCTGCAAAAAAGGTGAGCGAAGCACCCGCCTGTTCAAAACACATCCAAAAGAAAATTACGAAAATCATGATGATAATAATCACAGCCAATCTGCTCTTTTCTATTTTAGTGAGGGTGTTATCGGTTAGGATGGTAATAGGCGCAACCAGTGTCATTCCATAAATCAGGGAACCCCAAATATCTAATTTTGCAACAAAAAACAGCAGGCAAAAAGTAGAAACAATTCCACCTATTAAGATGATCAATTGTTTTTGACTAAATCCACCAGCAGTTTTTGCAACCTCAGCCATATCCACTTCTGCATCATCTTCTTTAGTTAATGTCGCTTTATTTGGAGCCACACCTAATTGTGTTCCATCCGGAGAAACCACGTATTTATTTTTTGTAGTATAGAAAATAATTAAACCAAGTAACATACCCAATCCGGCGGCCAGAAATCCCCATTTGAAATCTACTTTTTCTCCCAAATACCCGCAAACCAGAGGTGCTAAAAAGGCACCAGCGTTTATACCCATATAGAAAATGGTATATGCCGCATCCTTGCGCACATCTTTTTCGGTATATAGTTGACCAACCATGGTGGAAATATTTGGTTTGAAAAATCCGTTTCCAAAAATCAATGCAGTTAAACCAACCCACATCATCGTAATCCCGAGTCCCTGATTGCTGGAAGCGACAGTTGCAGAAAAGAACATAAAAAACTGACCGATTGCCATTAATATTCCTCCGACGAAAATGGATTTGCGGTTACCCCAATAACGATCTGCCATGTATCCGCCTATTAATGGAGTAAGGTAGACCAAACCGGTATAGCTTCCATAAATATTGGAAGCCAGTTCTTTGTTTCCATCAAAGAGCATTTTTACCATGAACAAGGTAAAAATTGCGCGCATTCCGTAGTAACTAAACCGCTCCCAGAATTCCGTTGCAAAAAGCACGTACAAACCGGCTGGATGTCCTTTGGTTGAATTGGTTGTATTATTCATTCGTTAAGATTTTTGTTGTGGTTGTTTTTTAATTGGTTGGCTAAAATAGGAAATTCCCTGTTTCGGAAATCAATTTCTGTGGTTTAGTTCAAATAAACCTTTAGAGCAGAATTGTCTGAATTATCGTAAACCACGTGCTCCTGCAAAGTGGTAGCCAGTGAAATGCCCACATAGTCTGCTTTCACAGGATAATTGCGATGCTCTCTTTTGGCGAGAAATGCAGTTTCTATATTGGTCGGATTTTCGTTAAAAATTCGCTGCAGTACTGACATTAATGTTCTTCCGGTATTAATTACATCGTCAACAACCAGTACTTGTTGCCCTTCAAAAGAAATTTTGGGAAGAAATTCAGGAATTTCGGATTGTGTAGTATCTACCTGTAACAGCTGAATTTTCAATTCGGGAAGTACGTCCTGCATCTTCAGGCGAATTCTACCTGCAATATCAAATCCTCTGGAATTCATTCCGCAAATGATTAACTGACCGCCGGCAGTATGTTTTTCGCATATTTCACAAGCAATGCGATCTATTTTAATCAGGATTTCCTGGTGGTCCAGAATTGGAGTAATGGTTGCAGCCATGATGCAATTTTAACTATTTGCATCCATACTGTATCAGGTAAATTAAAAACTATCCGATGTAGTCAGGCAATTTCACTCAGATTCCTTCTCAGTCGCGCGAGATAGCGATGCTGCTGATATAAGGTTTTCAGGGTTCCCATAACCTCTGCATTCCAATCATCGAGCATTTCCAGCTTAATGCTTTCTGTTTGCATGGCCAGTTCATTAGACCTTTCGTAATCTGTGAGCATTTTATCGGCATTTGCCTTTGCAATGGAATCCCCCATGGCCGCATCGCCAATCAAATCATTTAAATCCAGCATATCCGATAAAAATGCGGGTGGAAGCAGATTTTTTTCACCTTCTTCTAAAAGATTATAAGTGCGCAAAACATAATCCACTATGGAAATAAAATTCTGAAGAGATTTATATGCTTCATTGTTTTCAGCAGATTTCTGCAAGGCTTCCAAATATTTTTCATCATTGCCCACAAAAAAATCGGGATGCCATTCGCGCTGAATTCGCAAATACTCTTGTCTCACAGCCTCCGGAGCCGGATGGAAAGTAGGTTTTATCTGATATAATTCAAAAAAATCAGGCATTAAAATCCGAGAGCTCTGGAAATATCTACCCAGAAAATAAAGACAAACAAAGCAGCCAGCAACAACATTCCTATCAGCTGACCAACATATAATACTTTTTGGTTCACAGGCCTGCCTGTAACAATTTCCCATAAAAGGAACATTACATGCCCACCATCCAATGCCGGAATCGGTAAAATATTCATGAATGCCAGAACCAATGACAAGGTGGATGTGAGCAACCAGAATTTCACCCAATCCCATTCAGGACCAAACATCTGTGCAATACCAATTGGACCTGCGACTGATTTTTTTGCATCCAGTTTTCCGGTAACTACCTTTTTCAAAGCACTGATATTGGCACCCAAAGTTCCAAAAGCCTCTCCTGTTCCCTGATTTACGGCTGCACCAAAAGAATAATCCACTTTTTTGGAAATTTCTTTTAAACCAATTGGTTTCACATCCATACCCAAAGTTCCAGCTGAAGAAATAGTGGCGTCCAATTCCACATTTTTATTTTCTCTTTCAATAACCAGTTTTACTTTTTTATCTTTTTTAGACATCATCAATTCACGGAATTCCCAATAAATTCTCGCATCCTGTCCATCAATAGAAACAAACTTATCGCCTTTTTTAATTCCTGCTTTGGAAGCTGCAGAACCCGCCATTACAGTACGAATTTCAAATCGGTTGCGGATTCCGAAAAATGGCAGATCACTTTTTTTACCTCCCATTTCTTCAAAATTATCCGGTAAAATTACTGTGGTATCTTTATCCCCTCTATGTATTTGAATTTCTCTCTTTTTTGAAGAAAATAAAGCGATCATTTCATCACTTACATCTTCAAATTCATGTCCATTTATAGAAACAATCTGATCGCCGGTTTTAAAACCTAGTTTTCTCGCTTCCGGACTAAAGTAATAACCTCCGTTGGCATTTACTGCCTTATTGGGTACATATTCTTTTCCATTTACCCAAAGCAACATTACCATGATGCCTATACCCAAAATCAGATTTACGGTTACACCGCCAACCATAACAATTAATCTTTGCCATGCCGGTTTGCTGCGAAATTCCCAGGGTTCTGGTTCTGTCGCCATTTGTTTGGTATCCAGACTTTCATCAATCATACCTGAAATTTTCACATATCCACCCAGCGGTAACCACCCTACTCCATATTCGGTATCTCCTTTTTTGAATTTGAAAAGTTTGAAACCAAATGCATCAAAAAACAAATAGAATTTTTCTACGCGAATTCCGAAAATACGTGCTGCGATAAAATGTCCCAGTTCATGTAGTGTAACCAGAATTGCCAATGCAAGAATGAATTGGGATAATATGATGATGGTGCCCATTTATAGTATAAACTGCAAAAATAGGTGTAAAAATCCGATGTACTTCTTTTATCGACAAGGCCCCGAATTTCAGGGCTAAAATTTTATAGATCTTTTTTCATCGCCAGATGGGGAATTCCAACTTCAGTAAATGGATTTCCAAAGACCTGGTATTGGTGGTTGAGATAAAATTTAACTGCTGTATCTCTTGCATGCAATTCTATACATTTATATCCCGCATTTCTGCACCATTCTTCAGCAAATTGAACCATTGCATTTCCAATTCCAAATGATTGAAGATGTTTGGCCACAGCAACCTGCCTCATTTTAACCACTTCGTTATGGAGTGGTTTTAAAAGCATGCATCCGCAAACCAAATGGTCTGTGATTGCCAGAATATGCGTTTCACTATTTTCTGTAAGCAATTCTTCTGCAGTAAATTTTAAACCCAATGGCTTCCGGAGAATTTCGTAACGAAGGCCAATGCTTTGAATTTGCAAATTGCTGCCAAATTCCGCTACAATGACCTTTGCACTCATCCGTTTTCTATATCCTGGGCTTCACAAACTGCAAGTGCAGTCATATTTACAATTTCGCGCACCGTGCTGGTATGGTGCAGAATATGCACTGATTTTTCAAATCCCAATAAAATTGGACCGATAATGTCCACAATACCCATACCACGCATTAACTGAAATGCAGCGTTTCCGCTGTTCAAACCAGGGAATATCAATGTGTTTGCATTTTGATCGCCCAATTTGTTAAACGGATATTGGCGCATTCTGGTTTCTCCATCCAAAGCATAGGTGGTCTGCATTTCCCCATCCACCATAATTTCCGGATAATTGGCATGCAACATTTCCACTGCTTTTTTCATCTGCTGGGGTGCCGGACCTTTGCTGCTTCCAAAGTTTGAATAAGTCACCAACGCGATTTTTGGCTCCATGCGAAATTGTCTTACACGGTCATGGACTTTTAAAACCAAATCAACCAATTCTTCTGGTTTATAATCAATATTTACTGTGGTATCTGCCAGGAATAGCGGTCCATTTTTGGTCATTACAACATGCATACCGGCAACGCGTTTGCTATGTCCGGTGATTCCAATGCATTCCAACGATGGACGCAAGGCAATTGGATAGTTTCGGGTAAGTCCGGAAATAAATGCATCTGCCATTCCGGCTTCCAGCATCATGTTTCCAAAGTAATTCCGGTTGCGCATTTGCTTGATGGCCTCAAACAATGTGAATCCATGTCTTTGTCTTTTTTCATACAACATGGTGCCAAATTTGTTGCAAAGTTCATCCTCTTCCCAGGGATCCATAATAGTTGCGTCATCCAGATCGATGTTGTATTCTTCCATCAATTCTCTGATTGCAACTTTGTTTCCCAATAAAATAGGTTCAGCAATTTTCTCAGCCAACACCAATTGAGCTGCACGTAAAATTTTAACATCATTTGCTTCAGCGAATACCACGCGTTTTGGATTTTTTCTCGCGCGCTGTACCAATCGGTTCACAAAATCATTATCAATTCCCAACCTCTTGCGCAATTCTGCTTTGTATACATCCCAATCTGCAATTGGGTTGCGCGCAACACCGCTTTCCATTGCAGCTTTTGCCACTGCAGGTGCCACTGCTGTAAGCAATCGCGGATCCATGGGTTTGGGAATGATGTAATTGCGGCCAAAAGACAAATCAAAATCGTTATATGCAAGCATTACTACTTCAGGAACAGGTTCCAGGGCGAGATCCGCAATAGCGCGGACTGCAGCCAGTTTCATTTCTTCATTTATGGTTGTTGCACGAACATCCAATGCTCCGCGAAAAATAAACGGAAAGCCAAGAACATTATTCACCTGATTGGGAAAATCACTGCGACCTGTAGCCACCAAAACATCATCTCTGGTTGCCATAGCCAGATTGTAATCAATTTCGGGATCCGGATTTGCCATTGCAAATACAATAGGATCCGGAGCCATGCTTTTGATCATTTCGGGGGTTAAAATATTCCCTTTGCTCAGGCCCACAAAAACGTCGGCACCGACCATTGACTCTTCCAGTGTTCTTGCTGCTCTATCGGTAATAAACTGTCGCTTGTATTTGTCCAGATCTGTGCGTCCTGCATGGATCACACCCTTGCTATCCAGCATGGTGATATTTTCGATTTTTACACCAAGACTTACGAATAATTTGGTACAGGCAATCGCGCTTGCACCTGCGCCATTTACCACCAGTTTTATTTCTTCAATACGCTTGTCTACTACCCGCAACGCATTAATCAAACCAGCGCCGGAAATGATGGCCGTTCCATGCTGGTCATCATGCATGATAGGAATATTGAGTTCTGCTTTCAGTCTTTCTTCAATTTCAAAACTTTCAGGTGCTTTAATATCTTCCAGGTTAATTCCACCAAATGTGGGTTCCATGGCTTTTACGGTGCGCACGAATTCATCTACATCCTTGCAATTCAATTCAATGTCAAATACATCTATATCTGCAAATATTTTAAATAGTACTCCTTTACCTTCCATTACCGGCTTGGATGCTTCCGGGCCAATATCACCCAGTCCCAAAACAGCTGTGCCATTGCTGATTACAGCTACTAAATTTCCTTTTGCCGTATATTTATAAACGTCGTCTGTATTTTCTGCAATTTTTAAACAGGGAACCGCCACACCCGGGCTATAAGCCAAAGCCAGATCGAATTGGGTTTGGGTGGGCTTGGTGGTGATTACTTCAATTTTACCAGGTCTTCCGTCTGCATGGTAGCTCAATGCGTCCAAATGCTTCTTATCACTCATAAAGGGCAGCAAATATAAGATATGCCAGGCAGACAATTCCCTGCAACAATATGAGCATACTTATTCATTAGCATGATAGATTTAACAATTGGCAAATCATTATGGAAAAATAATTTGATGAAAATCTGTAAAAAAAAATCACCTCGGCCGTTTACTAAATGTCTAAGAGAAGTATGAAGGGTTAATTAAGTGCTTAATATGAAGAATTTTTTACTTGTCGCAGCTGCATCCACCATCATCTTTATCGGATCCAGCGCTTACGTGAATAATGTAGCTTTCCACCAATCAGAGCAAATAATGGCATATGCCATGGATACTTCCGGAAAAATTATTGATAATGCTACTGTGGATGGTTCCGGGAATTACTTTTTTCCATCGCTATCCGATGGAACGTACCAGATAGTATTTAAAAGAGATGGATATGATGATATTAAGGTGGCTAATGTGGATCATATCAAAGGAATAAATTATCATGCCAACCTGGATTTTAAACCTATGCCAATAGAGCTAGTTGGAAATGGTACCGTTTCAGATGAAGACCTGTTGCGAAGTGGCCATCGTGGTGTGGAAGGAGAAAAAATCACTTATTCCAAAGAGGATGTTGAATTAAAAGCTACAGACAAGGATGACGATGCAATTGAAATTACTCCGGCAAAATCTCCTGAAATGAAATGGACAAGTGGTACACCAGCCACTTCAGATCCCAGTCGTGATTATTCCCGCAGAACTGCTTCAGGTACGGGAACCATTAAAACTGCAGAAGTGCGAGTAAGAAAATCTGCCAAAATGATTACTCTGGGAGATGGTTATTCAGATGATGCCACTGCTACCAGAGGCGAAACCAAAAGCATGGCCATGATAAAAACTTCAGGTGGAGGTTCTTCGAGTACTACCAATTTAAAACCCGGACAAATTACTGTTGGTTTTTGGCGCGATTTAGACAATTGGAATAAGTGGAAAGAAACCAATAAAGACCCCAATGTTGCTGTGCATAGAAATACCTGGGGGTTTTATCCTGATAACAACAGATTTAGTGTGAAATTTTTGGACTCAGATGGAAAACCGGTAATTGGTAAAAAAGTAGAATTATGGAGTAACGACAGCAGGCTGGAATGGGAAGCGGTAACAGATAACACAGGAGTTGCAGAATTTTTTGCCGGATTGAATGCTGCCATGCAAACCAAAGAATTGCGCAGTTATAAAGTTAAAATGAAAATTTCAGAAAGGTCATTTGAATTTAAAATGAATCCATTTAATGGCAGTACCGATGTGGTGAATATTCCTGTGAAATATGAAGTGAAACCAATTGCGGACATTGCGTTTGTTGTGGATGCAACCGGAAGTATGGGGGATGAAATTCAATATTTGCAAACCGAATTGTTAGATGTAATTACCAGGGTAAAAAAGAGCAATAATTGTCTTGATATTCGCATGGGGAGTGTTTTTTACAGAGACAACACCGATGATTATATTACTAAATTCAGCAATTTTAGCAGCAACCCCGGAGATATTGTGAATTTCATTTTCGATCAGGCGGCAGGCGGTGGAGGCGATTTTCCTGAAGCTGTAGATGCGGCAATGGAAACCACCATGGAGTCATTAAGCTGGTCTGAAAATGCAGTGGCGAAGATGATGTTTTTGGTATTGGATGCGCCACCACATAGTGATAGTGCGAGTGCAGAAAAAATGAGAAAATACACCAAAATTGCTGCAGCAAAAGGAATTAAAATCATTCCAATTACTGCAAGTGGAATTGATCAAAGTACCGAATTTTTAATGAAATATCTGGCGATAGCAACCAATGGAAATTATGTGTATATCACGGATCACAGCGGTATTGGTGGCGGACACGCAAAACCCACCGGCGTAAAGGAAAATGTACAGTATTTAAATGAATTGTTGATTGATATTATCAACCAAAATATTGCGTGGAATGGATGTAAAGACAGCACACCAAATAAGCAACCCGGCACGGTAGAAATTGTGAGCAACGGCCAATGGCAGGTACAGATATATCCAAACCCTGCAACCGATTATATCAAAATAAAAAGCAGTGAATTACCGGATGCAATTGGCATATATGATTTAAACGGTAATTTGGTACAAAGTGTGGCACAAATTGCGAAAGAGTCAAATACAATTGAAATTAAAAATTTGAGTACCGGAGTATATATTGTAAAGTGTAGCAAAGGCTCGGAGAGTGTGAGTTGCCGGATACTGGTGATGAAATAATTATTGGTGATTTTTATTATAAATTAAGAGAAGTCGTTTCATTTCTGTTAAGCCCTGATGGATAAAACCGGAGGGGCTTTTTTTGTGAATTTATTAATTGAATTCAAATTCATTGGGATTGAATTAAATATCCATATGTTTTGAAGAAATTGCATTGTGATAAAACGCATGTGTTTTAGATGTACGACCCCTACAGGGTCGTAGTCTCAGAGCAATGCTGTTCCAGCATTGTGCGACCCCTACAGGGTCGCATTCTTCTTCGTTTGTTTTTTTTTAAGCACATTCGAATCCTTCGGATTCGTTTTATCAATCTCTTATTTCACAGTTTGTGTCAGCATATTTCTTGCAAAAAATGTTACGCATGTAAACTGTTTCTAGTCGCTTTTTATTTTTCATTGGATTTAAACAATTTCGAATCTTTCAAATTCATTACCAGGATTCAGATGTAAATATAGGTTCCATATTCTTAATCCCGAAGGGATTACATGTTCTTAAAAAAAAATGTCCCTGGTATTCGACCCTGAAGGGGTCGCATTCTACTTCGTTAGTTTTTAAGAATATTCGAATCCTTCCGATTCGTTTTATCAATTATAGAATTCGCATACATGGTCATTATATTTCTGTCAAACAATTTCTGATCATTTTACGTTTCTTTCTTTCATGGAATTCGGAATCAGCACATTTGGAGATATCAGGCCCGATTTTGGGGCGGGAAATGCTAAAAATGCACACAAACGCATGCAGGAAATCCTGGAACTTGCCAGCCATGCAGAGAATGTTGGATTGGATGTAATTGCACTTGGGGAGCACCACCGCCCGGATTTTATGATTTCTGCACCGGAGGTAATTCTTGCTGCCATTGCAGCCAAAACCAGTAAAATAAAATTGAGCAGTGCGGTGACCGTTCTGAGTTCTGCAGATCCTGTGCGGGTATATCAGAATTTCGCCAGTCTGGATTTAATTTCCAATGGCAGGGCTGAAATTATGGCCGGTCGCGGTTCTTTTATTGAATCGTTTCCTTTATTCGGATATGACCTGCAGGATTATGATTCCCTTTTTACAGAGAAATTGGAACTGTTGATTCAAATTAATGAAAATGAACGCGTAAAATGGAAAGGAAAACATAGAGCAGACATTCAAAATCTTGGCGTTTATCCCAGAGCGTTTCAGGGAAAATTACCCATATGGATTGCAGTTGGTGGAACACCGGAATCCGCACAGCGAGCGGGCAGGCTGAATTTACCCATGACACTGGCAATCATCGGAGGTTATCCCGATCGTTTTGTGCCATTTACGGAAATGAATAAACGCAGTTATATGGAAGCAGGGCACAATCCGGAGAAATATGAACTCGCCATTAACTCCCATTTTTATATTGCCGAAACCGATGAACAGGCGGCAAATGATTTCTATCCTTCTTTTCAAATGCTGATGAACCGCATTGGCAAAGAGCGTGGCTGGGCTCCGGTTGGCCGTGATTATTTTGATGAAATGCGCTCTCCGATGGGTTCTTTATTTGTAGGTAGTGCGGAATCTGTGGCAGAAAAAATCCTCTACCAACATAGTATTTTTGGGCATACCAGATTTACAGCGCAAATATTGCATGGTGAAATAGAACATGAGAAAATAATGCGTTCTGTGGAATTATTTGGAACTGTGGTTAAGCCAATGGTGCAAAGTGCGTTGCAAAATAAAAGACCAACTTAAATCACTTCTTTTTTGCTTCATTTAAATCCAAATTAACTGTTTTTAGTTCAAATCGGATTTCTATTCTGGAATGAAAATTGTGTATACTTGTATATATTAAAAGTATCAGGATTCAAATAGAAATGGAGAATTTCAATAAACTCGGACATCAAGATACGAAGTTAGAAAAAAAGAATTCGATAAACATTTTTCAGTCGCTTGAAGAGCAAAGAGAATATTATTTATCTGAATCCGCAAAACGAAGTGCAATTGAGAATTTCCGAATCGCGCATGTATTAATAAAGAAAATTTATCCCATCAATCCAGATGCCAAATTGATTCGAAAAATCAAAATGAAATAGTCTGATTTTTTGAATATTTTTTTGATAAGCACATCCTTGTATTAAAGGCTATGCAATCCAAAAACGTGAGGTTTTTTAGTAGGTGGATATGCTGTTATTCATTATGGGTATCGAAGAACAACAGGAGATATGGACATCTGGCTCGAACCCAGCAATGAATAAATCAAATTTTATTGCAGCACTGGAATCCATGGATTTCGATGCAGAAAGTCTCAAACAAGTGCAATCGTTGGATTTCACAAAACAAATGGCATTTACAATTGGTGAGGAACCGCAGCAGGTCGACTTTATGACTTTTGTGAATATGGTAAAATTTGAAGAAGCGTTCGACGACAAAGTACTTACAGAAATGGATGATATCAAACTGCCTGTGGTGCATTTAAATGATTTAATCCTCATGAAAATGAATACTGGTCGCGCTCAGGATAAAGCAGATATTGAAGAATTACAGCGGATTCAAAATTCCCGCGAATAAGCAATAATTTACCCTTGCAGGCCTTAACTTCGCGCCTTGATTATGGCAGACTACCGTATAGAACACGATACCATGGGCGAGGTAAAAGTACCCGCCGACAGATATTGGGGAGCTCAAACCGAAAGAAGCAGAAATAACTTTAAGATTGGTCCTGAAGGCTCCATGCCTGTTGAGATCATCAGGGCATTTGGCGTTTTGAAAAAATGTGCTGCTATGGCCAATCACCAACTCGGAATTTTGTCTGAAGACAAAATGAAGCTGATTTCCCAGGTAGCGGATGAGATTATTGAAGGTAAACTGGACAAAGAGTTTCCGCTTGTAATCTGGCAAACCGGAAGCGGTACCCAGAGCAACATGAATGTGAATGAGGTAATTGCAAATCGCGCTCATGTGTTGCAAGGTGGAAAATTAACAGATGAAACTAAAGTGCTGCATCCCAATGATGATGTAAATAAAAGCCAAAGCAGCAATGACACTTTCCCCACAGCAATGAGCATTGCAGTGTTTCAGCAGGTGGTAGATTATACCCTGCCGGGATTACAGGCATTAAAAACAACACTCAAACACAAAGCGAGAGAATTTAAAAATATTGTAAAAATTGGTCGTACGCATTTAATGGATGCAACACCACTAACATTAGGACAAGAATTTAGTGGTTATACGGCGCAATTGGATAATGGAATTGCATCATTGAACCGTGCCATGGTTCCGGCAAGAGAACTTGCACTTGGCGGAACAGCTGTGGGTACAGGTTTAAATGCGCCAAAAGGATATGCAGAACTGGTTGCGAAATTGATAGCACAGGAAACCGGACTGCCACTAACAACTGCTGAAAACAAATTTGAAGCATTAGCTGCACATGATGCCATGGTAGAATTACATGGTGCCATTAAACGCGCTGCAGTGAGTTGTTTTAAAATAGCGAATGATATTCGCATCATGAGCAGTGGGCCCAGAAGTGGAATTGGTGAAATTATGATTCCGGAAAATGAGCCGGGTTCGTCCATCATGCCCGGTAAAGTAAATCCAACACAGCCCGAAGCGTTAACCATGGTTTGTGCACAGATTCTGGGCAACGATGTTACTGTTTCATTCGCAGGTTCTCAAGGACATTTTGAATTGAATGTTTTTAAACCTGTAATTGCCGCAAATTTGTTGCAAAGCGCCAGATTACTGGGGCAAGCGTGTTTGAGTTTCGACACCCATTGCGCACAGGGAATAATTGCAAATACTGACAGAATTCAGGAATTACTGGATCAAAGTCTGATGTTGGTTACTGCATTAAATACCCATATTGGTTATGAAAATGCGGCTAAAATTGCAAAAAAAGCGCATAAGGAAAATAAGACTTTGCGAGAAGCTGCTCTTGAGTTGAAACTCCTTACCAACGAGCAATTTGACCAGTGGATACAACCTGCAAATATGGTTGGAAATCCGGATGAAAGTGTGAAATAAAATTTCATTTTTCCCAATAGGAAACAATTACATGCAACCCCCTAAAACTCTGAGGTCCAAAGGAAGGTTGCTGGAATTAAATCAGCCATTGGTAATGGGAATTATCAATGCAACTCCCGACAGTTTTTTTGAGGGTAGCAGAAACCTTATTTCTGAAAACGCGCTTATTCATGCTGAAAAAATGCTGGCAGATGGTGCTGATATTTTGGATATTGGCGGGCAGAGTACCAGACCCGGAGCAACACTTGTAGCGCAGGAGGAAGAAATTTCCCGGGTAATTCCGATTTTGAAGGGCATACGCAACAGATTTCCGGATGCCTGGTTGAGTATAGATACATTTTACGCAGAAGTTGCCAGGCAGGCAGTGGAGGAAGGCGCAGACATCATTAATGATATTTCTGCCGGAGACTTTGATGCTAATATGTTGCCATTAATTTCCGAAAAGAAAGTCATTTTTGTAGCCATGCATAAAAAAGGGGAACCTTCTAATATGCAGGTAAATCCAAGCTATTTGGATGTATTGGATGAAATTATCCGGTATTTCCGTTCAAAAAAAAATCAATTGGAATCCCTGGGTATTTATGATTGGATTTTGGATCCCGGATTTGGTTTTGGTAAAAGTCTGGAGCACAACTATACATTAATAGCAGGATTAAACAGCTTACATTTATTTGATGTACCTGTTCTGGTAGGACTAAGCAGAAAAGGTATGATTCAAAAATTGCTTGGGGTTACCGCAGATACTGCACTGAATGGCACTACTGCGGCTAATATGGCAGCATTGGAAAGAGGCGCAAATATTTTGCGTGTGCACGATGTTCTTGAAGCCAGGCAGTGCATTGATATCTTTCTTAAGGTTCAAAAATCCATTCCGATTTTTTTACATCCTCAAAATCCTTTATAATTGCAACAATCTTTACAATCCAAATTCAGGAGGGAGGCGGTTGTAAATCATATTCATGCTTAAGAACGAAATTGAAGACATCAGCTTGTCCTGTGTTCGCAATGGGAAAGTTTTATTCTATCTGAAGGTAAGTAAAACCGGAACAATGACGCGAATTGGCTTTGGGCGCGAAACAGCATCTGAAGTAAAACTGGAGATGAAAGATAAAGCGCAGGGACTTTATAACGAGGTGTGCGCACAAATACCAGAGGAATTTTCCAGACTCATTCTTACCCCACAAAAAATTGCTGAAAATGAAACAGAATACGCGATGGTATTGGGAGGTGGAGCATTCAAAAAAAATGAAAATGGGGAAATGGTCAGAGAGTTAGTAAATGGAATCCGAATTTCCCATCAGCAATTTAATGGATATAAACATCCATTAATGCCGGCTGTGGAGCAAATTTTTAAACATGCGGAAAGAATCAGTAACCCTTATTATTTTGATGCGGTGATTAACCACGCGTTCCAAACCAAAAGTAATGTAATGAACGGCAGTGCTATTATCTCCGGACCAATTGCTTTTTCAGAAAGACAACACATCATTCAGGATTTTAGTGCGTATCTGAAAGAAACAGGGCAATTTAATTCTATAGTTAAAGGAGCAGCGGATCGCATTTATACCGATGAAAATGGTAAAAAATACAAATTGGAAAAACAGATGAAAAATTTGCAAACCAATTTGTTTCTGGCACCTGTAACAGGCTCGGAGCATACGCAAGAAAACCAGCATAAATCGGATATCCGATACGAGAAAAGAAAACCTTCCGGAAATGCTATAGCAGACAAGGTAGTTGGCTTTTTTTCTTCCATTAGTGTTGTGATGTTTATTTTAATGCTTGCTATTATTATTTACCTTACATTTTATTTGTGAAAAAGTTATTTTTGTTTTTTCTACATCATGGAAAAAATACAATTTGAAATTTCAGATTCAGATAAGAAAATTCTTTCAGAATACAGGGATGTCATTTTAAAGCAGGATAAAAATGTCCGGTTATCTACCGGTTCTGTAATGGGCGCACAGCATGGTTTTGCATTTACAGAAGAAGGTGTTTTTAAATATGGAATTGTAAAAAACAAGGACTATTTCAGTTTTCATTCCATGGTAATTTACAGTAGCCCGGCAATGATGGAAGATTTGAAATCCAGAATGAAAGGCACCAAATTTCAAAAAGGTTGTGCGAATTTTAAGAGTCCGGAATCCTTTCCTATACATGAGTTTGACGCGCATATGAAGGCATCGGCGAAGGCTGATTTTTCCATTGTAATTCAGCATTACAAAAAGAAGAATTAAAATACCCAAAAAGTAGTATTTACATTGGGTAATGCGGCATCTAATTTTCCTGCATGAAAAAATCATGGTCTGGAATCATGTTGTTTGTCTTACTAATTGTAATAGGTAAAACTGCGAAAGCCCAGGAATACATTTATATCAGTGAAGACGGTTTGTACCGCTTTTTGAGGGTAAATGCAGCTATCACCTCCATGTCGATGCGGTTTAAAGATAGCACAGGCTATACAGCCTATGGAATTCATCTTAGTAATGAGGTAAAAATAATTTCCGCAGCCTGGGACGTAGATAACAAATGGACGGTACACGATGGATTTTATTTGGATTTAAGCTTTGGAAGAGGCCCTGAACATGCCGATAAAACTGTGGCCCGGACATACAGCAATACTCGCAGCAGAGGCGCCTTTACCACAAATTTCGGATATTATGGAATGTTTGGTTACCGCACCCAACCCTGGGGTGTTCTCGGAGGAATTGATTTTAGGGTACATCAAGCTTCGGTGGCAAAATTTACCATGCCGGATTTAAACGGACCATTAATGTACTTCTGTACCCCGCTGATGTTGCGTTTGGAAAAAGGTTTGGATAAAGAAAATCCGAACCAAAGAATTGCCCTGACGCTCAGTTCTACCCTCTCTTCCAAAAAACGAGCCCCAATTCAAAATATGCAACTGGAATACGGACTTAGCGACAATGGAAGGTGGAATCTCTTTGCACAATGGATTCATCAGAAAGCCAATGCAGAAGACGTTTATAAATTTACCGGTGTTCATACTGCGGTATTCAATCAATTGACGGTAGGCCTGCGTGTGGGCAATCTACCTTGATTTACTTTTAACTACCGGCAATTAACGGAAGGCAAATTTGATGAAATAAACTAAATTTGCCACATGCCTGTAATAATTGCGCCTTCCATACTTTCAGCAGATTTCGGCAATCTTAACAGAGATTGTCAAATGATCAATGAAAGCGAAGCAGAATGGTTTCATGTGGATATCATGGATGGTGTTTTTGTACCCAATATATCCTTCGGATTTCCTGTAATTAAGGCAATTAAAAAAGCCGCCCAAAAACCTTTGGATGTGCATTTAATGATAGTGGACCCCGACAGATATATAACCCATTTTGCAGAAGCCGGAGCAAATATATTATCTGTCCACATCGAAGCATGCAACCATTTACACCGCACCATTCACGAAATAAAAAGACAGGGAATGAAAGCGGGTGTCGCAATCAATCCGCATACCGGAATTTCATTGCTCCATGATATTATAGCGGATATTGATTTGGTTTGTATGATGAGTGTAAACCCCGGTTTTGGCGGACAAAAATTTATTGAAAACACTTACCATAAAATAGCAGATTTAAAAGAATTGATTATTTCTAAAAACAGCCAGGCGCTTATTGAAATTGACGGTGGTGTGGCAACCGGAAACGCATTGAAGCTGGTACAACAGGGTGCGGATGTTTTGGTAGCAGGTAATACTGTTTTCTCTGCACCGGATCCAAAGGCAATGGTGAGTGAGTTGAAAAAAATAACTTCCTCTGACATTATTTCTGCCTGATATTCGTTCTGTTTTGCGAGTGATATTGAGACCCCTTCTACTTTTGGCCTTGGGCCTTCCCACTTTTTTATCTGCGCAAATTACTTTTCAGGGAACCTTGATTGGAAAGAGCGGTAAACCCTTTGCAGGAGCCCAGGTACATCGGGGAATCGGAAAAAATCTGGCTGTTACCGATGCAAATGGAAATTTTAAAATTCAAATTCCATGGAATGAGGAATATGCATTCGTAGGTTATACCGGAGATAAAAAAATATTTGGATACCATCTGCAACCAATAATGAGAGATAGTTTGATTGTGGATACCATTCATGAAGGGCAGGGAATGGAAATTATACCAGTGGTGGAAATTGGAGGTGGAAGTACGCGCTATCCAATTGATGAAATCAATCCAAGAGACATTTGGCAAAACCCCAGTACAGGGAGCGGTATAGAAAGTATTATTAAGTCTCTTGGCGGAGTTAGCAGTGGAAATGAACTATCATCCACATATAATGTGCGCGGCGGAAACTATGACGAAAATCTAATTTATGTAAACGATATTGAGATATACAGACCACAACTCATTCATAGCGGACAACAGGAAGGACTATCGTTTATTAATCCGGATTTGGTAAAAACCCTGCGATTTTCTGCCGGTGGATTCGAAGCCCAATACGGAGATAAAATGAGCAGTGTTCTGGATGTAGAATATTACAGGCCCGATAGTTTTGCAGCCAGGACTAATGTAGGCGTTTTGTTGAATACACTGGCGATAGAAAATTCCAATAAAAAATGGAGTTGGATTTTTGGAGTTCGATATTTCAGCAATAGTCTTCTCACCAAAAGTCTGGATATTCAGGGTGCATATCGAATGCATTTTGCAGATGCACAAACCATGATTTCCTATCGGTTTAATCCACGCTGGCAATTGGAATTTCTCGGTAATCTGGCGCTAAACCGATATTCATTAATTCCCCAGAGCCGCAGAACTGAATTTGGAACGGTGCAATCCGCTTACCAACTGGAAGTTTTTATGGGTGGAGCAGAAAATATGCGATATGATTATGGCATGGGTGCCCTTACGTTAAAATTCAACATTGACAAACACCGCGAATTGAAGTGGATTTTTTCTGCTACCGGAAGTAACGAACAAGAATATTTTGATGTTGAAGGAGCTTATTTTCTGAGTTTGCTGGACAACAATCTCGGTTCTAAGGATAATCTTGGCAAACCATTGAAAACACTGGGATTTGGATATTTCCTGGACCATGGTCGAAACAGGCTTCAAACTTCTATTTACAATTTCAGCCACATAGGCACATTTGGAACATCCGGAGATAAAAATATTTTTAAATATGGCGTTCGTGTAAATTATGAAAGCATTCTGGATAAGTACAAAGAATGGCGGTATAACGATTCAGACGGGTACAACATTCCACCGTTTGGATTTGCTACAGATTCCATCATTCTGGATGATGCAGTTTACGCAAAAAACACTTTACAAAGTTTTCGCGCACAGGGTTTTATTCAGGACAGGTACAGACTAAATAAGGCCAAAAACATGTGGGTTGGCGCTGGATTGCGATTTCATTGGTGGGAAATTAACCAACAATTATTTGTGACACCCCGTGTTAATTTTTCATTTGAACCCAACAAACAACGAAACAAAAATTTGCCGGATAGTTTGAAGCGAAATGATATGATTTTGCGAATTGCGGCAGGTGGATATTACCAACCTGGATTTTATAGAGAGTTGCGCGATTTTTCGGGAAAACTGAATACAAAATTAAAGGCACAGGAAAGTTGGCATGTGGTTGCCGGAATGGACAGGTTTTTTAATATGTGGGACAGACGTTTTAAACTCACCACCGAAGCCTATTACAAATCCATGTCCAATTTGGATCCGTATCTGTATGATAATATTCGAATCCGGTATTATGCGCAGAACAGCAGCAGAGGTTATGCCTATGGTGTTGACAATCGCATAAACGGGGAATTTGTAAAGGGATTGGAAAGTTGGTTTACCATGAGTGTTTTACAGACGCGTGAAAAAATTACTTATACGGATGAAAATGGAAATATTGTCGTGAGCGATTGGCTGCGCAGGCCTACGGATCGCAGGGTGAATTTTGCGGCAATTTTTCAGGATGAGCTGCCAACCAATCCGAGTTTCAGAGCTAATCTGAACCTGATTGTAGGTACAGGTCTCCCCTATTTTCTAAACGGCAAAGCCAGGTATACAACCACACCAAATGTTATACCCGCATATCGCAGATTGGATTTGGGTTTAAGCAAAGTATTGTTCACCGATAGTATGGGAATTCGATTAAAACGCAAGTACTTCAAAAATGTTAAAGAAGCCTGGATTTCATTGGAAGTATTCAACTTGCTTGGAATCAACAATGTGATTGCTTACAGTTGGGTAAAAGATGTAAATAACAATACCTATGGGGTACCGGAGTATCTTACCGGAAGGAGGTTGAACCTTAGATTGCATTTGAGTTTCTGAGAATCAACACCTTACACCGGGTTTGAAAATTGCCTGCTTCAGGTATCGGAGAACTTGTTAAAAATTCAGAAGATTATTTCGTAAATTACATGTAACATACGCTTTGTTTTGCGTTACATTTACAAACCTTGGGAACCTTGCTCACCCATATAGATACCCTGCATTCCGGTCTGGACACAAAAAAAGTTCAGTTGGAAGAAGAAGCAGAATGGATCATGGCCGCACAACAGGATTTACAATTTTTTGAACCCCTGTACAAACGGTATTACGGTCCGATTTACGAATTTATCTATAGAAGGTGTGCAGATGCAGATAGCTGTGTAGATATAACATCCGTAGTTTTTGAAAAGGCGATGTTGAATATCCGCAAATTCCGCTTACAGGGATTTCCGTTTGGAAGCTGGTTATACAGGATTGCTTCCAGCGAAGTGGGAAATTACTATCGGTTGAAAAAGAAAGAGCGCAAGGTATGGGTTCAAACCGATGGCATTAAAGATATTGCCCATGAGGTGGAATCTAAACTTGCCGATGAAGACAACTTACATTTATTGCTACACGCAATGGAACAATTAAAACCTGAAGACCTGGAACTGGTGGTAATGCGTTATTTTGAGAAACGCAATTTTACTGAGATTGCAGGAATTCTGGATACTACGGAATCCAATACCAGAGTGCGATTGCACCGGGTTTTGGGAAAATTAAAAGATACTTTTAAAAAGGAAGCGAGAATATGACGGAGCGTAAATACAAATTTCATGTAGATGAAGCCAGACCTAAAATTCCGGCACCAAAGGAATTTGCTTCGGTTTTGGCCGCTGTGAAAGTGAAATTACCCTGGTATGCAAATCCTGCATTTTGGGGTGGTGCCGCTACCGTTGCTATTTCCGGTGTTGCCACTTTTTGGTGGGTTAAAGATCAGAATCAAACCCAAAACAAATGGGTGGATGAACATTACAAAGAAAGTCCTATTGTACAACCGGCAGTTTCCAATAAAGATACACAGCCGGGGGAAGTAACCGGTGTGTCAACCACCGTTCAGTATAAGGCCATTCCGGTGATTCAGGATGACATCATTGAAGTTGAATCTGACTTTAATGTTAGCACACGTGAAGTTGTGGATATTGCTCAGGAAACAGAACAGATAACTGCCCCGGAAATAAATAATGATTTATCGGACCGTGGTTGGAATTTGCATGTTCCTTTTGATACCATTCGTGTAAATCCGGATATGCTACCCAGAACTTTTGTATTGCGCAATGGAAGTAAACTGATTGTGCCTGCAAATGCATTCTCTGACGAAAATGGGGCGAGTATTACGGAAGAATTTATTATTCTATTCAGAGAATTTACGGATCAGGCTCAAATGTTGGCTACATCCCTTTATATGGAAGGCAAGGGTAAAACCGGTGTAAAGCCGTTGATTAATAATGGCACCTTTGAAATACAGGCCATGCAAAATAATAAGTTGCTAAAAATCAAGCCGGAAAACCCTGTTGTAATGCAATTTTTCACCTTAGATCCGGCATTGGTTTTTAGTGGGTATTATGCACAAAATTCCAATGAGATTTTCGAACCACTGGTATATTCTGAGGATCATTTTATTGGAATAAGCGGCGTAAATAAAAGTTGGTCTTACATGGAAAGAAAACGTTCTTTCTGGCAATGGCTGGGCGATCTAGTACACCGCAGAAAGATAAAATACGATTCATTTGAAAGGGTTGAAACTACCTATTACGATTACGGAACATATAAAAATATTCGCACATTCGAAATTCAACAAACCGGATTTTACGCATCCGGCAGGGCAATGGAAATGGGCTTTACAAATGAAGCAACAATTGCAGTTAGCACAGAAGGAAACGAACACATTGAAGCAACATTATACCAGGTATTTTTAAACACCAATATGATCCGCAAATACGATATTTTAAATGGAAGATGCGCGGTGCAGTATAGTGCAAATGACAAATGTATGTTACTGGCATTACAAAAGAACAGTGACAAGGTGTTATACCTGGATGCATATAGTTTTGACAACCATGTGAAAGGAAGCAAATCCAATGTAGATATTTCATTAAAATCACATCCGAATTCCATTCAAAAAATCAGCGATTTGCAGAACCTTATCAAGGCTTCCAATAACATGCGCAGCAGAAGAATTTAGGATTTTAATTCATCCGATTAATTGGTATTTTCCTTGAGGATTTGGAATTATTTATTTACTCCTCCATCTGTTCATTTTATTTAAATCCATTGGGTGTGAACCAGTTAATTCAATAAATCGAAAATCAAAATACACATCGCAAAAAAAAATGATTTCAAATAGGAATTTATTCATTTTCGGGAGGTGAAAAATATGGAATTGGGTACCAGATTTGTTTTGAATTAAATGGCCATTGTACATAAAAAAGGCCGGAAATTCCGGCCTTTTTTATGTTTCATTTTTGAATTAGTTACCGCCACCTCCGGAAGTGCTGTCCTGGCACTCCTTTAATTTGGCTTCCAAATCTGCAACCTGCTTTTTCAAAGATGTAACCTGCGAATTCAGGGAAGTAACCTGTTTTTCCAAAGTGGCTTTTTCTGCAACCACTTTATCATAATCCTCCTGCAAGTCATCCATGGATTTTTGTTTGTTGGTCAATTCACTTTGCAATGCACCTATGGTTTGTTTTAACTCGGTTATCTGTGCCTGTAATTTGCTGATATCCTCGGAACTGCTGCTGCAGTTTTTCAGTTTTTCCTGGCAATCTGCAAGCTTGGATTTCAACTGGTTTCTCTCTTCCAACAAAGCATTGTATTCGGCGTTTAGATTGTCGTACTTGGTTGACATGGTTTCATACTTGTATTTGTATTCTGCCAACTGTGCCTCAAGTTCACTGCAGTCTTTGGATTTGCATTCCTTCAACTGACTTTCCAAATCTGTAATTTTCGCTTTCGCATCAGAGAGATCCAATTCCAGTTTTGCTTTATCTGCTTTCAACGCAGTTATGGTTGCATCTTTTTCAGAATTGGATTTATTCAATTCATCCAATTGAATTTTCAATTTTTCCAACTCCTCTGTGTTACCACATTTTTTCAGATCTTCTGTGAGATCCAGGATTTTCTGATTGGCATCATTCAATTTGGCTTTGGTATCGTCCAGGTCTTTTTGAACAGAACTTACCTTAGCTTTCAATGTGCTATTTTCAGTAACCAAAGCAGCCTTTTCAGATTCGAGTGTTTTTACACGCAAATCCAACTCATCACATTTCTTTCTCTGAGCTTCCAGATCGGATTTCAATTTTGCCAACTCTTCGGAATTGCCACAATTTTTCAATTGTTCTTCCAGTTGTTTTTGCTTATCCAGCGCAACCTGATATTTGGCTTTGGTATCATCCAACTCCTTTTGCAATCCTGCGGATTTTGCTTTTTCAACAGCTAACTGATCCTGCAATTCTTTAATGGTTTTCTCATAAGCAGCTTTATCAGTAGCAGCGGATTTGCATTTTGCCAATTCTGTTTCCAAATCGCTGATGCGTTTTTTCAAATCATCATTGTCTTTCTGCAAGGAACCGATTTCTGTTTTTTGTTTGCTATTGGTTTTTTGCAATTCCAAATTCTTACTTTGTTCCAACGCTAACAGAGAATCCAGGGTTTTTACCTGAGCACCGCAAGGAATATTTCCGGATTTTAATCTGGTAATTTCAGCGCGCAACCTGTCAATTTCCAGTTTTAAAGATGCATTTTCATCACTAGTAACTTTCAAATCGCCTTTGGCTTTTGCCAAATCTCTTTCCAGTTCAGAAATACGCAGGCGCATTCTCTCTCTTTCATCTTTACAATCCTGGTATTGGGTATTTAATTTTACATAAATATCGCGTTCTTTTTTCAATTGGTCTTCCAGTTCTGCAACCCTTTTTGCGCACTCATCCTTGGTACTCATGTCTGTGTTTTGTCTCTCCCTCTCAGTCACAGCCAGCTCTCTTTTCTTCAATGCATCTTCACGAGCTTTTAAATCTGCTTCTTTTCTACGCAAATCATAGTCTGTAGAAACATCCACAGGAACTTCAGAATTTTTATATTTAATGATGGTATCGTGTTTCTCAATCCGAATGGTATCGCGAATAATTTTCTCCTTTATAATGGTATCCTTTTTTACCAGGGTATCTTTTTCCCAAAAATTTACAGTATCCGCCTTGTAGATGGTATCGTGAGTATTTGAATCCACCTCATAATAATGATACCTGCTCCAGCCACATGCCGCAATTTGGAAACGCACTCCAAAATATACATTGGCAGATTTGTAAGCGTCATTCCCCACAAATTTCGCAAGACCTGCAAGGTTATCGGTTCCAACTATTACAGGTCCCAATCTGCCGTATAATCCCACATTTAAATTGGTGTAATCCTGATTTAATGTAATAGGAATTCCAAGTTCCGCATGTTCGCCTTCCCAACGCGGAACCAGATTGATGTATGAAGATTTTTTAATTCCGGAAGCCGATGCACTTTTTAAATTTTGCTGCCAGTTTAATCCAATGTAAAAATTCTTACTCAGATTTACATCGAATTGTGCTTTTAATGCTACAGGTGTCGTTGTTGTGAAACGATCGTTGGGTTTTGCCTGAACAGAAGATTGATCAAAAAATGCTGTATCCACTTTCTGAAAACGATCATACCCACCCTGATAATTGTAATTATCTATCGCTGCAGTATTGATATTCCAAACTGTAGTTTTTGTGCCCTGAATCTGCCTTCTGCTGCCATTGTATGCAATAAATCCAAGATCTGTAACACTCGCACCAAATTTCCAATCGTAGCCATTGCGTTGTTCATCGGCACAGGTCCACCAATCGGATACTGTTTTACGCTTGGAATCCGGGCGATATTCATACACAAACCCCAAATCCATTCCGGCACCCAATCCCTGAACAAAATCAAATTTGAGACCCAGTGGTGAAGAAAGTGCGCTGGAAGCGCTTTCATCATTGGTATGGTAGAACGATAAATCTGTGGTTTTGCCGGTTAACTGGTTGTTGGAATTCACCGAAAAATCCAGTCCGTTACCCTGAAGCCCTGCTGCGCCCATTCCAAGTAAAACTTTACCTGAACCTCCCCATTTTACAAAATGAGGCCCTTTGTCTTTGGTAACACCAGCAAGGGAGAAATACCATTCCTGGTATTTTTCTGTATGTAGTCCGAATTTGCCATTGCTGTAATTTGTATTGGTTTTCAATCCATCTGTTCCCTGAAATGCCAAAGACAAGGTATCCATTCCATATCGCAACATGCGAGCGGCATCAGAATTAATACCATCGATATTAAATCCACTTACACCGCGAATTCCAAATCCAATTGCAGTGCTTCTGGAAGTTCTAAAACTGATTGAGGGGCCATAAACTTCATTTAAATAATACAGTTTACCATTGTTTGCCTTGTTCAGCTCCAGCCAATTCTGGTCAAATGCCAGAGCGCTATTCGATGCTGTGTATTGCGTTGGATAATCCCCTGAAGCCATTCGGATTAATCCAAAAGGTGCATTGTAAGTAAGAAAATTGTTGGTGAACCCAATCTGCGCTCCCCAAACATTTACATAAACCCTGTTGCGATCCGAATAGGTGTTAGCCGGATTTTGAAACACGGAATAAGGTGCGTTGTGGTTGCCGGCGGATAGGCCGATTGCTTGCTGTGCTTGCGTTGTGGTGGTAAAAGCACATAGTGCAATTGCCAGTGTAATTGTAAGTTTCTGTTTCATAATCTCTCCTTTTGTCTACCTTTTTGAACATTATTTCTGTTTTATTTACTGAACACAATACTCAAAACTATGTCCACTTAATACAACACCAAAAATGTACCAGACCCCTAAAGAGGAATTCAGGTAGTCAAAATCCGCTGCAAAAATCCAGAAAAGGGACGAAGACTTTTTTTGGCGTCCAATATTCTGCCCAATACATGGTTTTTACCGATGGAAATTCGGGGTAATCTACTTAGTCGCAGGCTTTTGCAAATTGAACGAATTGAAAACAACACCTATACTTGCACACTGTTAATTTGAAAATCAATCTGACATGAATTTTCTGAAATCTATTTTGGCCAGCATCATTGGCTTTATTGTGGGACTGGGTTTGGTGGTATTGTTATTCTTTATCATTATCGCCGGAATTGTAAGCAACATCAATAAAAAACCGGAGGTGAAAGGCAACACTGTGCTTGAACTCCGAATAGCAGGAGCGGTCCCCGAAAGACTGGCGGAGAATCCCTTTGCTAATTTTGGTCAGGGACAAGCACAAGATTTAAATCCGACTGTGGGTTTGGATAAAATTATTTCAGGATTGGAATATGCTGCAAAAGACAAGCATATAAAAGGAGTAATTCTTCGGCCGGATTTATATGCAGGAGGGCTTGCCACTGCTGAAGAAATCCGTTCACAGATTCTGAAATTCAGAAAAAGCGGAAAATTTGTTTATGCATATGCAGAAGTGCTTACCGACGGGGGCTATTTTATTGCTACTGCCTGTGATAAGATTTACCTGAACCCAAAAGGATTTCTGGAATTCAACGGATTCAGCGGTAAGGTTGCTTTTTATAAAGGAATGCTTGACAAAATCGGAGTAAAATTCGAAGTTTTTAAAGCAGGCAAATACAAAGGTGCGGTTGAACCTTTCATTCAAACATCGTTAAGCGAGCCCAACCGACAGCAAATACGCGATTATGTAAACCAATTGTTTGGTTACCATATTAAATCTATAAGTGAAGCACGTAAAATAGATTCAGCTGAACTGGCAGATATCGCTAATAAATTTTTAGCCAGAACTGCGGCCAAAGCCCTGCAATATAAATTGGTAGATGGTTTGAAATATGAGGATGAAGTAGAAGCAGAAATCCGATCAAAAATTGGATTAAAAAAAGAAGACAAATACAAGCCAATGGCTTTCGCCAGCTATGTAAAATCTGATTTAGATGAAAAATATCATAGCGATAAAATAGCAGTGATTTACGCCACAGGTGACATCAATATGGGTAAAAATGAAAGTGGCGATGGAATTGGAAGTGAAACACTAGCCGCGAATATTCGCAAAGCCAGACTGGATGAAAAAATCAAAGCGGTTGTATTGCGCGTAAATAGCCCGGGTGGCAGCAGCAATGCGAGCGACATCATTGCAAGAGAAATAGAAATGTGCAAAAAAGTAAAACCTGTAATCATTTCTTTCGGAGATGTGGCGGCTAGCGGCGGATATTATATATCCTGTGTTGGCGACAGCATTTTTGCATACCACAACAGTGTAACCGGTTCTATTGGAGTTTTTGCATTAGTACCGAATACTTCAGGTCTGTATAAGGATAAATTGGGATTGAGTTTTGAAACCGTGCCTACAGGAGAATTTGCTGCAGGATGGCGTCCGGATGAGGCACTGAGTGAAGGAATGCGCCAATATTTTCAGGAAATGGTAAATGAAGTTTATGGTGATTTTATTGGAATAGTTGCGAAAGGAAGAAAGCTGGATACATCGGTAGTTGCAGGCCTTGCAGAAGGACATGTTTATACTGCTATTGCTGCAAAAAAACTTGGATTGATTGACAATTACGGCGGTATTCAAAGAGCTATTCAAAGTGCAGCCTGGAAGGCAAAACTCAAGGAATACAGGGTTGTAAGTCTACCGGATTTAAAATCACCATGGGAAATGTTTTTTGGTAATCCGGATGATGAAGATATGAGCAGTAAAATTTTAGCTTCTCAATTGGGAGAATTTTATGCGCCAATTAAAGAACTTAAAAGGATACAGAGCAAAAGTGGTCTTCAAATGATCATGCCCTGGGAAGTAAAAATCGATTAGAAGCTTCCTCAAAATATTTTAAAAAGGCCTGCAATTGCAGGCCTTTTTTGTAACCCTGAAGATTGGTATTCGTATAGCAATTGTAACTTTACAAAAATCTCAAAGTCTGCTGTGAAATTGACCAGCCAACTTTTTCGAAGCCAAATCTTTAATGCTGTAAGTGTTTTATCTCTGATTTTTGTTCAGGAACAAAAGCTAACTGCCCAATTGGACACGCTGCGTTTCCCTTCAGTTTGGATAGATAACAATCCATTTCAAACCATATTCAATGGCATGGCTAATCTGGGTTTCAACTTTGGAATCAAACAGAAATATGCGGTTGGAATAGGTTTGGTTCAATACCACGACTGGTGGAATAAAAATTATCATGAGAACCAAAACTACTGGGGTTATAGTCTGCGGTTCAGACACCGTTATTCGCGCATGCACTCCATTGCACAATATGGAATTGCAGAATTCAATTCTGTATACAATACGTTTAACCAGCAATTTCAATTTCAATCCGGCAGCACACAATGGAACAAAACGATTCTGATATCAGAACGGTTTCAATCCTTGTCATATGGGTTTGGTTTGTTTGGTACAGGTAAGAGAAATCGTTTTCCACTGGAAGTATCACTGGGATTAGGTTTTGGCATTCGCAAGGTGCAATATTTGGGATTGACCGATTTTGAAAACAGATATATAATGGAACACCCTGGAATGCAACCTCCACAATTTGAACCCGGCCGTAAAAACAAGGTTATTTTAGCCGGGGGCTTTCGTTTTGGAGTTATATTGTTTCGATAACGGACATGAAATTTTAAACCATTCCAAATAGCAAAAATCGAGAACCATGTTGTATATTTTTTGCTATATTTGCATAAAAACTAACGATCGTTAGTTTCGATTTTTATGGAACAAAGCAGGAGAAATCAGATTTTGGAAGTGGCACAGAAAATGATGCGTGACAGCGGTTTTCATGGCACATCCATGCGGGATATAGCGGCAGCAATGAATATGGAAGCTGCGAGCTTATACAACCATATTTCCGGTAAGGAAGAAATTTTGAAAAGCACCTGTTTTGGACTGGCTGAAAAATTCCAAAGTGGCATTGATGAAGTTAACGATATTTACTTTAATGCAGTAGAAAAGCTTCAAATGGCAGTTAAAAGCCACGTGCAACTGCTAACTGAAAATCTGGATGCCAGTTTTGTATTTATACATGAATGGCGAAACCTCAATGAGCCATATAGAGCCGAATTTGTGCATTTAAGGGATAAGTATGAAAATGCCTTTCGTGTCATTCTTCAAAACGGAGAAGATGAAGGTCTGTTTAAGGAAGTAGACTACAAATTTGCTGTACTTACCATACTTTCCTCCATGAACTGGGTAGTAGAATGGTACAAGCCGGATGGCGGAATGACACCAGTTCAAATTGCAGAAAAACTCACTGATTTTATCCTCAGCGGACTTAAAAAATAAAGAAACCAAATCCTATGTACGGAAACGCCTATATTGAAAACGATGGCAAACAGACCAATAGCATGTTTGCAGATGAAGATCCGATAAAACTTGCGGAATTTGAAGCGCGAATTGCAGCCGGAGAGAAAATTGAACCTCAGGACTGGATGCCGAAGGAATATCGCAAACAACTGATTCGGATGATTGAACAGCATGCCCATTCCGAAATTATCGGTGCTTTGCCGGAAGGAACATGGATTACCCGGGCACCGGGATTTCGCCGCAAACTGGCTTTGATGGCCAAAGTGCAGGATGAAGTAGGGCACGCACAATTGCTCTATTCCGCTTGTGAAACATTGGGCAAAAGCAGAGAGCAAATGGTAAATGACTTAATTGACGGAAAAAGCAAATACAGCAATGTATTCAATTATCCTGCAGTTACCTGGGCAGATAGCGCTGTAATCGCCTGGCTTATTGATGCCGGTGCAATTGTAAACCAGATTGCGAACAGTAAAGGTAGTTATGGGCCTTATTGCAGGGCTTTGGAGCGGATTTGTGCAGAAGAATCCTTTCATCTGAAATATGGGCATGACAATGTTGTTTTTCTGGCAACCGGAACACCCATTCAACGACAAATGGTACAGGAAGCATTAACACGCTGGTGGCCTCCAATAATGCATTTTTTCGGTCCTTCCGATAAAATTTCAGTCCATACAGAAACATTGATGAAATGGAAGGTAAAAATGGCTTCCAATGATGACATGCGCCAACAGTTTCTGAATATGTATGTGCCAAAAATCTGGGATTTGGGATTGGTTATACCGGATCCGAATCTGAAGAAAAATGAAGCTACCGGCAAATGGGATTATACCGAACCGGATTGGGAAGTTTTCAAACAGGTAATCAACGGAAATGGCCCATGCAATGCAGAAAGACTGGCAGTTCGCAGAATGGCAGAAGAGAAAGGACGTTGGGTGCGTCGGGCTATTCTTTCGAAAGAGAAAAAATATGTGGCTCCTTTGGCATAAATCTGCGCAACTAAAAACACAAAATACCGTCTAAGAGGAAAATCCAATTTATGCTCCAAAAACTCCTTTTAAACACCGTATTGTGTTCTACTTTTTGTGTTTCGGCACAGATCATACCAAATAACAATTTCGAAAATTGGAAAAGCACTTCAGAAATATCTCCGGAGAACTGGAAAACATTTGGAGCTGTTCAAAAAGTTGCCGGAAAAAGCAGCGGATTTTCAATTAAACTGAGCAATAACAGTAGTACAGGTCAATTGAGTGTAATGGCTCAAATGCGCATCGATTCTTCCATATTTTACAAACCTGCATTTTCGTATGCGGCAAATCCGGATAGCGTTACCATTGTTTACAGACCTTTATTAGGAACGGACACCGCTTATTTCAAATTTGGATTTACCACCACCGGCGAGGAAATACCAGTGCTTGCTTTAGAATTTGCTTTGGGAGGCAATAGTGGACAATGGACAAGTGCCACCTTCCCTATTCCATACACCAACCCCACTCCATTGCTTTCTGCCGATTCAGGTTATGCCATTATTTCCAGTGCAGATGAAGTTTTTGGACCCTTTGGTTCAGGTAGTATTGAAATTGATCAAATATCCTTTAAATACACAAACAACAATCCTGCACCAGATATTCCAAACGGCGCTTTGGAGAACTGGCATTCCTATGCTGTAGAACACCCTGACGCATGGGCAACCACTCCATTGTTTTTACAAAAACAGGGCTTTCAAATCAATGAAAGTTCTAAAACTACCGATGCATATTCCGGAAGCAGTGGAATTGTGCTGCGAGGAATAACTATAGACAATCCACTTACACAAAGCATAGATTCTTTACCCGGACAGGCCATCACCTTGCGGGATCCTCAAAATCCCATTATGAGTGACCTGGATATTTTTAGTCCCACCTTTGCTGTTTCTGCTAGATACAGCAGCCTTCGTGGTTACGTGAAATCTGATTTGAAAGGCGGGGACCGGGCTGTTGCATGGGTAAACTTCTTTAGCGGTGATAGCGTGGTTGGTTCTGCCATTTTTAGTGATCCCAACAACCATAGTAACTACATATCCTTTTCAGAAGACATTACCTGGGACAGTACATTTTCCGGCATTCCAGACAGTGCAACTGTTCTGTTAATGCTCACCGATTCTATGTATTTTGGGTTTAGTGATGCACAGAGTTTTGCTCAATTTGACAATCTTTCATTTGAAAACTGGAATTCATCGGTTAAAAAAGTAAGTACTGCATATAAAACTGCTGTGTTCCCGAATCCAAGCAATGGTACCATCGGTTTCCGGGGACAGGTGCCATCTGGCAACTACACACTGACAATTACATCGTCAAATGGCGCTGAAGTTTATACTGAATGCGGAGAAACACCAAATGGCAAATTGATTCGTTCCCTGAATCTGAGCCATTTACAAAATGGAATTTATACACTTACCCTTATATCCAATCAAGAAAAGTTCAATCAAAAATTAATCATCATTAAATGACAATTCATTCCCTCGATCCAAGAGTTAACCGGGCAGAAATTGATGGAGAAGCCAAAATTGGGCATCTCGACGAATTCGATTACTGGCAAACCTATGAAGTTTTTGTACAGATCAAAAGAGGAACCCACCACAGTCACGTTGGCAGCGTTCATGCACCAGACCCGGAAATGGCAATATTATTTGCGAAAGAACAATACACCAGAAGAGGTGTCTGTGTGAACCTTTGGGTAGTTAAAACTTCGGACATTTTTACGACGGAATATAACGATTCAGACATTTTTGAAACCACACCGGAGAAGTATCATAGAGATCCGGAAAGCTATAAAGTGATGGACAGAATTAAGGCTTACAAAGAAAAACATAACTCCCAATCTTAATAAACTTAACAAATGGAATTTACAGAAAAACACGTAGAAGGTCTGAAAGACCTGTTGTACAAAATGGCTGATGATCTGTTGATTATCGGACACAGAAACAGCGAATGGACAGGACTTGGTCCTGTTTTGGAAGAAGACATTGCTTTTAGCAGCATGGCTCAGGATAAACTTGGACAGGCAAATGCACTTTACGGGTTGTTGCATGAATTGGGGGAAAGCGACCCCGATACCATCGCATTTATGCGTAACGACAAACAGTTTCATTGCTGCCAATTGGTAGAAATGCCAATCGGAGGTTACGACTTCAGTCTCACCCGACATTTCTTTTATGATCATGCCGATGCTATTCGCTTCGAAATGTTGAAAGACTCGGTATTTGAGCCCTTAGCAATGGTTGCCAATAAATTCCGTGGTGAAGTTAAATACCACACCATGCATGCAGACACCTGGATGAGACATTTGGGAAAAGGCGATGAAACCAGCAAGGCACGTATGCAAAATGCAATAAACGAAACTTTTCCTATGGCATTGGGCATTTTTGAGGAAAGCATTTACGAACAAGAATTGATGGAATCTGGAATATTTGCAGGTGAAAAAACATTGAAAGAGATGTGGCTTACCAAGGTAGAACAGATAATTGAGTCCGCGGGACTTACACTTCCTGATATAAATTCGGTTACTCCGGTTTATGGTGGCAGAAAAGGCCAGCATAGCCAATATCTGCAACCGCTGTTGGAGGAAATGACAGAGGTATTTCGGATAGATCCGGGAGCGGAATGGTAAGGAAGAAGAAGTTACGGGTTACGAGTTACGAGTTACGAGTTACGGGTAAAAAGGTGAACACAAAGACACTATACTTTTGTTTGAATTGAGATAAGGCGGCACTTTGGATAGAGATATAACTATATTAAAAAATCTGGAAACAGAAATATTGGAGATGCTTTCTGAAGTGAAAGACCCTGAAATTCCGACTATTTCCATTGTGGATCTGGGTATAGTTACCGGGATTTCCGAGGATTCAGAAGGTACTATTCAGGTGAAGCTCACTCCTACTTTCAGCGGTTGTCCTGCATTAAAAATTATGGAGGAATTGGTTTCTCAAAAACTGAAAGAGAAGGGCATTTTAAAGCACCAGGTTATAACAAGTTTTGAAGTACCCTGGAATACCAACCGCATAACAGAAAAGGGCCTGGAGGCTTTAAAAAAGCACGGTTTGGCACCACCTCCCAGGCATAAAGGTTATATAGAACTGGATGTGTTGAGCGATACACCCTGTCCTCTTTGTGGCAGTAGAAATACAACCATGCAAACTCCTTTTGGGCCTACACTTTGCAGAAGTATGCACTACTGCAACAATTGCAAAAATGCCTTTGAGGCATTCAAACCTGTAACCTAAGCAGGGTATTTCGACTTCATATACGCCACAGAACCTTTAATCAGTTCGTTTAGTACACTTACATTTACGTCGGCAAGTTTTTTAATATAGAGGCAGCCTTTGCCTGTTTTGAATTTGCCCAAATTTTCCAATAGGTCATCTCTTCTGTTAAATTCACCCATCAGGTATAGGGTAATATTTTGTTTTCTGGGTGAAAACCCTACCAAACACATGTCTCCTTCCCTACCGCTGTCGTATTTATAATGGTAACTTCCAAATCCAATAATGCTGCTTCCCCACATTACCGGAGATTCCCCTGTAACCGCCGACATGGTATCGGCTATTGCCAAACAATCCTTGCGAATACCTTCATCGGCAATTGTATTTAAAAAAGCATCTACACTGAGCTTGGATGCTTTTGTTTTATTCTCTGCCATAAGGCAAATTAGAAGTTAAATCTTATCAATATCAAGTGAGAATTCCTTCTAAAACCACCAATTTCAAAAAATCACCTTAAAAGATGAATGGTTCCCGAGAAAGTGAATTCCTTACCCTTCATATCCCAGGCTTTTATGTAATATGCATACACCCCATCCTGAGCTATTTCTCCATTATAGGTTCCGTTCCATGCATTCAGGCATTCATCTCTGTCGTATACTTTTTGGCCGTAACGGTTATAAATTTTCATATCGTATTTATAGAAGTAAATACCATCGGGATGAAAAGTCTCGTTGAGGTTATTGCGATTAGGCGTATATGCATTCGGGATGAAAAAACGCATTGGTGGCGCAAACTCCGCGTAATTGGAAACTGACTGTGCATCATGGCTGCTGTCTTTTTGCAGAGGTTGATTTCTTATCGCGGTTACACGATAAACGAAGTCTTTTTCGCAGTATTTAGGCAGATTCTCATCTACATAATTCAAAGTTTCTCCGTCTACGTTTCCAATTTGTTCAAATGCGCTGCTGCCAATACTGCGCTCTATTCTGTATTCCTGAACACCTTCATTCCAGTAAACATAAGGGGTCCATGTCAATTCTGCATTTCCGGAAGCTGTGTATTCCTGTATTTTCAATAAGATACTTCTGCCCACATTGCTCAATTCACTCTTCACGCCGCATTTATCGGTCATTTGCACCGAATAAGTATAGTATTGTCTGTTAACTTCAGTTTGGAAATCGTTGATCTGAAAAGAATCCGCAGAAATATGATTTTTAAATGTTTCCCAACCCATATTTCCATATTTATACACGGTATAATAATCAATACCAAACTTTGGTTTGCGCGGTGCAATCCATTCTGTGTGGGTATACAAATTGTCATTAACAGTGGTACGCCAAACCTCAGGCGCAGGCACAACAATCAGATGGAGCGGTTTTGCTCTGGCGGTGTCACTCCAGCTATTTTCCAAATTTCCGGCTTGCTCAAAAGCTTCAATTCTGTAATCATATATTACATGGCAATAAATAGCAGTATCCAGATAATGGGTAATATTTCCAGGAACAGAATCCAACAAGGTAAATGTGTTTTCCTTATCGGTTTTTCTCCAAATGTGGTATTTTTTTACGTTCCAGCCGCTATAGGGACTCCAAACCACCCTGGCCGCGTTACTGTCACCTTGGGCTCTAACTTCTACTGTGCAGTGTGGAACTATTATAGTACTATCCGTTTCCATACCGCAATAATTTACCTGTGAAATGCGATGGCAATAGGAACGTGCCAATGTATTTAGTTGGGTAACAAATAAATTGGTATCATTTTTATTCTCGGAATATGCCCTGAGCTGCCATGAATTTTGCATCCAAACATACAGTTTGTATGCCTTAAAATCCGGCTCAATGGAGGCGTTGAATTTGGTTTCCGTAGTAAAATCGTTAACAACCGATGTTCTAAGCATGGTCAACGGTTTAGTTGGCAACGTATCCCCAACTTTTATAAATATCGGGAATTCTGCAGTATCCCTGCAGCCTAACACATCTTCTACTACCAGCATTGCCGGAATCTTACCTCTGCGATTGGCTGGAACCAATACTTCATTTCCCGTAGGCATAAGTATACCGTCTAACCACAATTGTCGGCTTGCAAGAAATGTATCTCCAACCGAGGTATGTTTTACAATTGCGTCTTCACCGAGGCAATACTCTGATTTTCCAGGCTCCATTGCCGGTGTAATTGTAAATACGCGGAATTGACCTGTAGTGGTATCTGTGCACCCGTGGTTGCTTTTGACTATCAACTCCACATTTCTGTTTTTAACACCCTTAAATCCAAGTGTTAACGGATTTAAAGAGCCGGCAGAATTACCATCCACTATCCATTGCATTGCAGAAAGAGAATCCCCCTTCATGTCCGATTTCTGATAAATATCATAAACCTGGTTATCGCAAACATTTTTGCTTTCAAAGTTTGCATCCGGATTTGCATATACCTGAATCGTGTCAGTTGGATCCGGAGAAAACCTGCAGCCGTTGGAATCCACTATTATTAATCTCGGGATATAAATACCGGGTCTGGTGTATTTATGTTTTTTTCCATCCAGATCCAGCACAGCGCCGTCCCCCATATCGAATTCGAGGTTTTTAATTTTACCTTGTAAATGGGTAGTAAGATTCAACTCCAAAGGTGTGCATCCTTCTTTTTTATCAAATTCGTAAGTTCCATTCGGACCGTTTATTACAACAAGGTTTGGTATAAACGCAGTATCCATGCAGCCTGCAGAATTGGCTATTATCAGTTTTACCGAATACTTTCCGGGATAAATGTACAATTTACCGGGTTGCAATTTGTTTGAAAAGGTATTGTCGCCAAAGCTCCAAAGTCTTTGCACAATTGGGTATTCGGGAGAAACACTGAGATCTGTAAAAAACACATCCAATGGCGGGCAGGCAGCTGTGGTGTCACTTACAGTAAATGCCGCAACAGGTTTGCCATTTTTCGCAAATACGGAAAGTGTATCTATGCTTTCACAACCCTGATCATCGCGAATCGTCAATTTTGCTGTTACTTTTCTCGAACCTTTTACTATCGCCGTATCAAATAATCCGGTAGAAATACGATAGCCCATATCCCATTCATAACTATAATTTGCAGCTCCTTTTTTGAGGATTTCCCCATCAAAACGAATGAGACTTTCGGTGCAAATATCCCCAGTGGTTTTTGATTTGATTTTAGTTCTGAAACCATGAACTACATATCTAAAAGTATCCATGGTTCCACAACCAGCTGAATCTTCGCGTACCAAATAAATGTTTAAAGAATCGAAGTGAGAATGATAATTCAATTTCAATTGACTCAGGGAATCTTTAATAATATTGCCTCCAACCATCCATTCTGCTTTTTGCCAATGGTTCCAGGTAGGATCGTTTAAACTTAATTTTATAGGATAGCAATTGGTTCGGTCTATATCCACTGTAGGTTTCCCTTCAGGAAGCGCATTTACTTTAAAGTATGCGGTATTTGATGGGGTACAACCATAATTTTCCTCGAGCACTTTAATATCCAACTTGTAATTTCCTCCGTCCTCTACCTCTGTTTTCAACTTTCTGGATTGAATGGTTTTCACAATGCCACTGGATTGATTTGTCAAAATCCATTGAAATGAAGTATCCGTAAGACCCTTGTATGTGTGCTGTGCGCTAAGCTCACGGGTATCACAATTGTAATTCCAGGTAAATTGTATAGACTGGGGATTTACCTTGGTATCATAAGGCAAGCTGTCGCTGCATTTATTGGTATCGTTAAAGGTAAATAGCCAGAGTTCTTTAGTTTCTGAAAGTGCTCTGTCCAGATATTTATCTGTGTTGAACATCAAATTATTCCCTTTATCCAGATAACGCCAATAGGTGCTGGTATAATCGCTGCTTTTGTTATTCCCATGGAGGGAATCGCTATTGCAAATGGTTTTTACAACACCATCCAGTTTTGGGCCTAATATTTTGGTTTTAGGCCTTTGGGTTCCATATGTGATACAACCATGTGAATGTGCCTCAAAGCCCCAAACACCCTCAGTATTTGGCGTATCACGCAATACTCTTTTTATAGAATCTATGATCTCCAGATCCTGTGGTGAATTTCCTTTCCAGGTATATTTAAACTGAACGGTATCCGGATTGCGGATATCGGAATGGTTGTAAACCCAGAACTTTTCATTTCTGCACACTTTTGACGGAACTGAAAAAACGGGATCAATTTTAATACCTCCGTCTATTTCCACAGTGGCTGTGTCTTTGCATCCTTTTGAATCTGTAACTTCCAAAATGAATTTGGTTTTTCCAAAAGTGGTTTTATTGTAGTTATAAGAAGAATCAGATGACGTTCCTGAAAGTCCGGACCAGTTGTAATTAACGATTGGATGGGTTCCGCTGCCTTTATATGTGGCGGTTCCGGAGAACGGAATACAGCCATCCTTGGGATTAGCAGTAATTTCAGCTTTGGGACCTGTAATTATCACGTTTGCTGTATCCGCAGGACCAGAACATCCATTTGCAGAAAGCGGAAAGGCATAAAAGAAATATTTCCCATTTGCAGGTGCAGGAAACTTGAACTTTTCGCCGGGCTTGGATCTTCCTACAGGATTGCCATTGGTAAACCAGTTTAACTCCACATAGTCGGACCCGGAATTGGTAAATTCAATTGAATCCTTATCGCTTCTGCAAAATTCAACCCTATGTGGCTGAATCTGTACTTTCGGGGATTTGTAAACTGTAATGTAGTTTGTTCTCAACCTGTCAACCGTACAACCATCCCAGGTATAAACCAATCTTACAGAATAAATGCCTGCATTCTTGTATTGAATTACCGGATTTGAATCGGTTGAAGTTAATCCGTCTCCAAATTCCCAGTAAAATTTCGCCGTACTGTCAATTGGGGTGCAGAGATTTTTAAATCCAAAAGAAACGCCCGGACAAATGGTTACCCGATTTGCCACAAAATCGGGAGCAGGTTTATTTAAGGATACAAAGCTGGGCATGGTAACCGAATCCATACATCCATTTGCATCTTTTACTGCAAGTGAAATGTTGTATTTACCGAGATTATTAAATTGATGCGCAGGATTGGCTTGTGTTGAAGTACCGCCATCTCCAAAATCCCAGGCATATTGCAAGGGAGTTTTGCCACTTGCACTTCCTGTAAAATTAACCGTTGCCGGAGCCTGACATTTATTTTTATCATTCGAAGAAATGATAATTTGCGGCAATGGAATAATATCTACATATTTTACCGATTTCAAGGTGCTTTGACATCCATTGGCATCGGCTACAGCCAGGGTAACATCGTATTTCCCGGGCAGTGTATATTTATATTCTGGGTTGGTATTTGTGGAAGTTCCACCGTCACCGAAATCCCATTTCCAACTAATGATTGACGCATCTCCTTCAATAGAATTATCATTAAATGATAATGTGTCACCGGTACAAATAATGGATCTGCTCTTTTTGAATAATGCCTGTGGAGATTCAAAAACGGTTATATAATCCGTGCGGACAAATGTATCTGAGTTGCCACTGTTATCTGTTGCAATTAATGTAATTGTATACTTACCGGAAATATTATAAACCGCTGAAGGATTTTCCAGTGTGCTCTCGTTGCCATTCCCCAGCTTCCACAAAAAGGAATTTGCTTTCTGGGATTTGTTTATAAAATCAACTTTTAACGGGTTGCAACCACTTACAGAATTGGATGAAAAATTCGCTACAGGTTGGGCTATAATCAGACAGCTGCTGCATAAAAACAGCAAATACAGGGTGATTTTGGGTATATTAACACAGCATTGTAACATGATCGAAGATCAATAAGTAACACGAATGTCACAATTGTTACAAATGTAATGCTATAAACCGATGCAGGATATTGTATTACACCTTTAAGCCTGTTTAATTGACCAAACAGGGGTTCCGATTTACGAGTTCAAAAATGGAACCTTCCTAAAATTCGAATCCAATATTAATTAAAAAACTACGTCAAAATTTTGTAAAAAACAGAAAGATTTATGAAAGTAGTTTTTGACTCAATTCCAAGCTATTTAGAATACACCTAAATCTGCATGAGAATCGTTTCAGGGAAAAGGTTATTCCCTAAATTTAAGTGTAAAAAAATATTGAATTGGGCTAATGTGAATTTACTCCATTTAATTGGAATAAATTCCGGTCTACAAACCCGCTATTACTGCGGAGTTTATTATCTTCTTAGTAACTTTCAACACATACTCGCCATCTTTATCTCCCCCAAAAAAGCCATATCTGGGCAGGCTCTTTTTATCGTTTCCAACTGTTTTCATGGTCCATAAGTAATCCATCACTTCACTGGCCGTAATGTATTCTTTATTGGTTGCTCCATCCTCCAATGCTGCGATAAAACGGCTTGCAAATGGCGAATGTGAACCTGCAACCCCGTCTGCAACATAATTATTACCACCACTGGTTAAAAACTGTCTGCATGGAATATCCAATTGGCGCTTGATATACTCATCCGCCGAAATTTCATTGCCATCCTGTACGCTGCGATACTCATGCCTGTCATGCTTATCAAACATCTTACCTCCAAAACAAACATCCATTACTAAAAATACGTTTTTAGCCTTACAACCGTCTAAAAGGTCTGCAATGCGCTGCTGTGGATAGTAAGTTTCATAGTATTTGTCGTCTTTGGGCATTTTGGATTCCGGACAAACGTAATATCCGCCCCAAACACTATCATACAAGCCATGCCCTGCAAAAAACACCATTAACTGATCGTTGGATTTAAAATTAAATCTTCGGATAAAATCCAGTTTTTCAGCAATTTCCCAACGGCTCGGATTTGGAATTACTTTTACCTGATATCCATAATTTTTCTCCAGCAATTGGGAGATAGAAGTTGCATCAAAAATCGGATTTTGCAATTTACCCCAATACTGATATTCCGTGCTGGCAAACAGATAGGCGTAGCGTATGCCTTCGTTGCTGGAAGTATTTTCCGTTTGGGTTACAATAAAATCGCGCTGGCTTTTATTTCCAAATTCATCCACTGCTGTAATTCGAATATTTTTTACGCCAATTAATTCCTTTGGCAATTCAAATCTTCCATTAGATGATAGTACCAGATTGTAATTATTTGCCTGGGCAAAAACCACTTTGCTGTCGTCTGTAATTCTACCTGAATTCACACCTTTGGTGCTAACCAGGCTAATATTTTCTCCTCTGGTCATGGTAGCACCAAACAATTCAATTTGAGGAGAAAAAGTATCCAATTGGCGCAATGCGATTTTTTGTTCGCCCACCACAAAATCATGCCCGTAACTTTGCATCTCAATTGCATACAGTTCATTGTTTTCAAACATGTATGAAGCTGCTTTGGACACCCATTCCGTAGCAGTTATTTTTCCATCCTCCGCTGCAAAATCAAATGCAGTTAGCAGAGATTTAGTTAATACCGAATGTCCTGCTTTGTTGTCTTCTATTCTGGCATTTTTTAATCCCATAAAAACAAGACTTCTTTTTTCATTAGCCAACAAACTGATATTGCCACGCTGGTACCATTCCCTCCAGTTCAATCCATTGCAATCTGCAATATGTATTTGCCTTCCAGCTGCAATCTGACCCAGATATCCGTACAGATCATTGATTTTAAAAATGCCATCATTCAGTTGAATTCCCTCATCGTATGTATTTCTGGCAAAACCTGAAAAATAAAATACAAATACATCGTTTTCTCCAAGAGAATATATGGCAGAGTCCAGGGCTTTTTTTACATTTTCCAGTGAAGCATGTTTACCTGTAATGGTAAAATCAGATACCATATCGTAATGCAGGTCTGCACTATGTTTCAGCTTCTCACCCAACATTCTGGTATCCGAAGCAGCAAAGGTGTCATTCATGCCCAAACCATCAGGTCCAATAAGCAACATAAACATCTTTTTGGCATCGCGCTTTTCGCGCAGGGAAACTTCCAATGCAGATGAACGCGCCCGATATTCCATTTGGTGCAGGGTATCATTCAGCCAATCGTAGATGTTGGAAATATCAGAATAATCCGTAATTAAATTGTCCTCTCCCAATCCAAAATTCTGTGTTAATTCTGCTGAATATTTATAATATTTTAATGAAGTTTTATAATCCCTTAATTTATAATTCAAATAGGCAACCCATCGGTAATTGGCATGTATTTTATCCATCTCTTTCTCAGGGGTACTTTCCAATTGTGCAGTGGCAGCCTGCATTAATCTTAGTGCACTGTTATAATCTTCTTTGTCTTTAAGCGCAATGGCTTTTGTCTTTAAACTATCGGCAGTAAGTTGTTTTTCCCACTTATCTGTAAAATACTGACGGTAGTATTTTTTTAACTCCCGAAATTCCTGTTCATTTAATCCACTTTCTATAAAATAATTAAAATCAGCTTCCAGTCCTGTTGCGTACTGCGAAGGAACTGTCATCATTTCAAAGGATTTTTTGTACAGGCGATTTGCCTCATCCTTCATTCCTTTTAATATCAGAACATGCGCCAAATTAATGTTTGACCAGGTTACAAATGAATCGGTCTCAAAAGCATACAAACAATGCGGATAAGCAGCTTTTACCCTTCCCAGTTTGGTCAGATTCCAACCTTTATAACCTCTGGCATAAATATAACCGGTATCAATAGCAATAGCTGAATCCAGATATTGTATGGCCATTTCATTTTGGTTTTCATGGCTATAGGAGATGCCCAAATACAGCGCAATCAGCATTTTCTGCCGTGCTTTCAGAATTGGCCAAACTTCCAGCGCACTCTTAATGATATCCTTGTGCTTTCCATTGTTGTATAACTGAAAAATATATTGAACAGAAAAAAAGGAATCGGTTTTTATTAATCCTTCTTTTTTAGCCAGCGCTTTGAATTTATCGGATGCTTCCAATTGCGCCACATAATTTTCCTCATACAATTTGGAGATCCTGTCCTGAGCAAGTGAATCGTTATTTACAATTTGTTTGTAATATGCACCCCATCGGGTAGAATTCTTCAGTAATCTTTCTTTGTCCATTAAAATAATGGAATCCATTACCCTGATTTCATTATTACCGGTATACCCATCATTAATTGCCCAGGTTATATACCTGTCCAGAAAATTAAATTGCCGGTTCAAATACCTGCGCGGATAGGTGTTTACATAATCCAGAAATACTTCCAAATCAAACATGGTAGTATTTCGCAGGCATTGCTCATAAGTCATTCCATTAAACGGTCCGCTGGTAATTTCGGTTTGCATAATGGTGGAATCCACCTCATTATAATACACAATTGCGTCTTCAAAATCATGTAAAATGGCCTGCTTAATTATTTTGTCAAAACGGCTGGTAGATAAGGTCAGACTTGCATCTCCTGCAACATAATATCGATCACCGCGGTGGTTATAAAATTTGATATTATATGCAGCAATTTGTGCAATATCACTTTCCAATAAATCTTTGTCTAATTCTGCAATTACTTCAAATGCATCGTCTTTATAAATGGTGTCCTTAAATTCATCAAATAAAACGATGTAACCCTTACTGGTATAGTCGGAAATTTCAGTTAAAAACCCGGTTCCTGCCTTTACAGAAGTTCTGTCTACATTATAAAATGTATCGAATGTGGTGAAAACATCGAATTTGGAATTTTCTCTTAAACCCTGCGCCCTGCCGGATTCAATGGTTATAAAAAGTGTATCGCCGTTTTCGCTTTTTGTTATGGAAGATGCTCTGGCAGTAACCCACCAGGCAGAATCTTTTTTGCCACGCGCAAATAAAGTACTATCGGTTTCTGTCCATTCCGGAAAGCTGAGTTTCCAGTCTTCCAAAAACACCATGTTGTACAAATAAAAACCAACGGCATTTCCGCTTTCCGTTTCTTTGCCTTTTAACCTGTAATAGGCTGCTGCCAATTTATAATAAATGCTCGCTAAAGAATATTTATACTGTTTCTGAAAAATGCCGGCAATGTCGCTACTTACATTCGCAACAAATAAGGTGTCGTAACCTTTTTCTTTATTGTCGAATTCCGCGTTGATAATGTCCATCCCCAAATTCACCGTGGTATCGTAGAAATCCAGTGAAGTGTCGGCCATACTTTTCAATTCCAGAAAATGCGGGTATTTTTTTTTTGCAAATTTTGTAGACTGGGCATTTAGGTCCAGTGTGGCTGTCATTAATAGAAAAGACAACATTACTCCAGCGAATAAATGGGGCCGCATTACTCCTGCAAAATATTACTAATCTAATAGATTAACAATTTCCTTACCAAATTCAGCCCGTTTGTATGGAAATAAACCAAATAGTAACCATTTGCAAGGCCGTTCGTGGAAATAATTATATTTCCCTGGACTCCTTCAACAGTTTCAAAGTCCACGTTTTTCCCTGAAATATCTGTTACGGTAATTTTGTTTGTAGGCGATGCAAGTATTCCGGTTATATACAAAGGATCACCCGCTTTTACCGGATTGGGAAACATTTGGAAGGATGGTTTTGCAATTTTGGTAGCCCCGTATGTTCGGTCATGGCTATTACACCAGGCATTCATTTCTGCCCAAAACTTCATGGTATTCAACCTGCCTGAAGTAACGCATCTCCCGTTTAAAGCACTCAGAGAATCGGTGCCTTTCATCACCCATGTTTTCAATAATGCCGCAGCTGAATCCGGTTGGTTTTTTGCCAAAAATAAAAATGTGTCACAAACAGATTGGTAAATCAACGCAACCTCTCCGGATACCTGAGGTGCCGCAAATGAGGTCCCGTCTTGCTGTGCATATGGGCCACCGGTGCCAGCATATTTCAATAATGTGGTGGACATCACATGATATCCCGGTGCGGCCAAATCTACACTTGTAGTTCCAAATCCCGAACCCTTTACATTATCATCCGCATCGGTATTGCTAACCACCACCAAATACCGGCTGGGACAAGTACTAGGAATATCCCCTTTTACATCGACGTTTATATCGGTGTTCGTTGTTGCCGCCGAAGAAATAATGCCAAATTTCCCAAGGGAATCATACAATGCGCACCATATGGGATTGTCTGCAGGTTTCGCAAAATCTATCCCAATAGAAGTGTTTACTGCAATAATATTGGCACCTTTTTTTCCATTGCTGCTGAGGTATAATTTCTTCATCCGCAACACATATAACATGGATCGCAGCACACCAATATCATCGGTTGCAGCCTTTTCAGAATAGCAAACTACCGGCATCACTTTTACATTCCAATGCATTCCGGCCACCCCCAAATTATTATTCCCTTTAGCGCCGATTATACCTGCAATGCAAACACCATGTGCATCCAATGTTACATCGGTATAAGTCTTATAAATGCTGTCACCGCCATTCCAACCATAATAATCATCTGCATATCCGTTTGAATCATCATCCTTGCCGTTATGCGGTATTTCATTTCTGTTTATCCATTGATTTTCCAATAAATCCGGATGCAATGTATCTGAACCACTATCGATAATTGCCACGACAACCGTATCTCCTTTTCTGGTGGTTGGCAGGTTTCCGTAATTCCACAAAGTACTGGTTTGGGTGGTGAGCAGATATTTCTGTTGTGCGAATAATGGATCATTCGGAACAACAGCCCTGCTGGTAACTTTCCCCAATTTTTGATAAAATGCACACATTCCGGTTTGTTCCATTTTCAACAGAATTTCTGCTTTATTCCATTCGGAATTAAATACGCATTTATACAATCTAAAATCCTTGTCTGCGCACTGAAATTTCAACATTGGAATACCCAGTTTCTGACGAAAATCATTGGGTAAAACATCCTGTTTTAATTGCACCAAAAATCCATTTTCCGGCATCGGAATATTCCCTTTTGCAACCATGATTTGGTTTACCAAAACAAAGAGTATGAAACAGGTGCGAAACATGAATTGAACAAATTTACAAAAAAAAAGCCCCGGAAATCCGGGGCTTAAAAATCATGACAGAAATCAGCGTTTTTTGGGTTTGCGCTTTTCCAGATCTTTTACAAATTTGTCCAGAATGTTAATCTGATCCTGCAGCGAAGTATCTGTAGGATTAAGCTCTGCAGCCATTTTATAATACTCAATGGATTTTTTATAGAGCTCTTTGGATTTAGGAAATCCACCTTCTTTTTCCTCTTTTAATTGCAAGCTTTCTGCACCTTTTTTACTCTTCAAATCGGCAAGCGTCAGATATGCATATTCCATATCTTTTTTATAGGTGACTTTATCGGCATCCTTCATTCTGCCCATCCAGGTGAGATATGCCTGCTCAACATTTCCGGTTGAATCTTTCGGATCTAACAATGCCCAGTTCAGAGCCAGGTAATGATAGCCTTTTAAATACGAAGTGTCTTTTTGAAGAATTTGAGAGAATATTTGGTTGGATTCACTGTATTGTCCGCTCAATCTGTAAGACATAGCAAGGAAAAACTGATCCAGAGAAGGAGTTGCTTTTGTCTTGGAATATTTCATCAAAATAATTTCAATTACACGGGGATAATTTCGTGAAGAATAATTCATTTCACGCGCCAGATCATACCATCTGTTAGAAGCATTTGCGGTATCTGTTAGTGCCTGTTTTTGCAATTCCCAACCGGCATCTCTGTTACCGGACCTGTGCAACAATGCGCCTTTAAAAAATTTCTCAGACGCAGATAAACCCCGGTTCGCAGGATTCACTACCTTCTCTTCATACTTTTCAAAGTACTCCAAACCTTCCTTGTTTAATGCTTTACTGGTATCCATTTTTTCAGCAATAGCGTATGCGATTACACCATACAGGGTTGGAATTTCCTTGATTTTCAGCAATTCTTTTGCCTCCATTATTGCATCGTTATACTGCTGGTTAAAGAATAATGCATTTACATATTTTCTGCGAGCAGAAAGGTTGTTGTTTCTTTTCAGATATTCTTTAAAATAAATTACTGCAGAATCCCGTTTTTTCATATCCGCAAAAACCTCTGCTTTTTGTCTGTAACCCGGCGCGAAATTTGCATCTTTTTGCAGGGCTTCATCCACGCGAATCATTGCCAGATCCAGGTTTCTTACTCTCTGATATACCAGTGCTTCACGCAACAATGGAATTGGGGATTCGCCATTGATATATCCACTTTCAATATACTTGGTAACTGCCGGAGTTTTATCTTCATCATTCACGATAAAAAGCGCATCGCCCTCCAGCAATTTCACTTCAAAATCCCCTTCAGGTCCTAATTTTAAAGCCTCCAATGCGAGTTTGGCGTTGCGAACTTTTATGGCCTTGCTCATTTCGGAAGCCATTAAATATGCTCTGCCGATTTCGCGATTTACTGTTGGTTTTAATTTCTTTCCTGTTTTCAAACCGAGAGTGAAAAGCGCTTGTGCTTCCGTAAGTTTATTCGCGCGAAGCATTAAATGTCCTTTACCAACCTGATTCAGGGAATATTTTGGAGCGCGCAACAAACCTTCATTAAACATTTTTGCTGCAGCAATAGTATCGCCACTTTCCAAATAGTTAATACCAGCCCAATAATATGCCTCTCCATTTTTTGGTTTTGCGGCAATCATTTGGTTAAAAGCAACTTCAGCGTCTTCAAATTGTTCATTTCTGGTTAGCCTCCGTCCCTCTTGAATGGTTTGGGCACTTACCACCTGTGCTGCAACAGCAATGGTCATCAGCAAGATTCTATATATGGTCTTCTTCATTGTTTTTTTATTGTTCTCCATTTGCATTTACATAAATTTCAAAAATCATTCCATTGGTTCAATCCTCGGTTAAATAAATGGTTCTCCCCATATCGTGCGCCGGAATTAAACCGCTTTTTTTCATTAATATCTGTCCCGGCTGGCTGCAAGACCATGCGATAAATCCTTGGGCAAGTCCGGAATATCCCTGAAAATCGTGCATATAAATTTCCTGCAAAAATGGATATTCAGCGGCTGCTATTTGTGATTGAAACGGCAGATAGTATTTCTTTTTCTTAGAATTTTCTACCGCCAGAACTTTTATATTTTTAACGTATTTTACGCTCGCACTATCGGTCCTGTCCGCAATCCAGTTAAGGCTTACAAAACCAAGTGCATTTTTATTATTGGCCACATATTCCAGAATTTCCCTTGGATTTTTCTTTCCAAAAACACCCTTATACATGGTTTGGTTTTTTAAAAACACATTGGAAAAATACTGGTAATTACTTCCGCAACCTTCATCAAAAACCAGTTGAATTTTACCATTTGCGCCTAAAGCATTCCAATGGCTTAATTCTCCCGTCAGCATTTTTTTCAGGTCGGAAATACTCAAACTGTCAACAGGGTTGGCAGGATTCACAATTAGTGCAATACTTGTTTTCCCCACCAATGCGGAACGCACGTTTACATCCAGACTTTGCAGTGCATCTTTTTCCTGCCTGGATAAATCGCGGTTCATCACCACAAAACCGAACTTCCTGTCTCTCAATTGTCTGAGTAAATTCAATTCGCAGGTGTGTACAACTGTAATGTTCGCTTTTGGATAATCCTGACGAAAAAGGGATAAAAATTCAGCCATTACAAATGAATCTCCATAATCCACGCCCATGGTAATATCTCCCTGAGTAGGTACATCATTTCCTTTTCCTGAATAATCAATGTTCTGACAGGAAGCCATCAAAAAGAACAATATGCCTAAAAACCATTTAAACATGGTTTTCCTCCCTTTTTTTTCTTTTATAAGCCATCCAACCATTCCATGCGCGAAAAAGGCTCCAGAGAACCAAAAGCGCTATTAGAATCTTACGGTAAAGTGGACTCATATTTCCAATGATACCCGGATTCAACCAAAGGTAAACAGCGGCAAAGGCAAAAACCAGCGCTGTAAGCAGATGGTAGAGGTATCCTGTTCTGAATTTCAATAGAATGTAAAAACGGCCGCAAAAATAACCTTATCCTGCGGCAATGACAAAACATGGTGAAGGTAATTGCAGCACTTTATCCGTAAAGGTTGATTTCACCCCAAATTTTAACAATGCCTTAACAAAAAAAAGCCCGGAGGTTTAACTCCGGGCTCTGTATTCAAAAATGAATTTAAATCTTATTTCACCATCATGGTTCTGCTTACGGTGCTGCCACCGGAAGTCAGGCTATAGGTGTAAATACCAGCCGGGAGACCAGTTGCGTCAATCTCCAGCATGTGATTGCCTTTGTACAGGTTTTTCAGGTTAAATGATTTAACCAATGCACCGGTTGTACTGTGTACATTAACAGCCAAATCACCGGGTTTCTGCATATAAATTACCACATTGGTAGTACCGCTAAATGGGTTAGGATAGTTTTGGTTCACTACCATCACTTCACCGGTATTAGGTTCTTCCACTTTCAAACCCCATTGCATTCCAATATTTCCATTTAAAATATCGGTAACCGGAATAGCCTGATACATTATTCTGTTCAGGTTTACCGGGTGATTTCCAACAGAACTGCTGTTATTTTGCAGGTTGGTACCTGGATATTCATCCTGCTGCCACATCATGTGCAGGAAGCCGTTTGCTTTGCGGGCAACTGTGCCGAAATCATCTTCACGGTTAGCAACCTGGGTAAGGTTTTGAATTCCGCCCCAGTTGTCTCCACCATCTTCGCTAAACACAACTCCAATGTCTCTGAAGTTTGCATTCAAATCAGATACATCCCCTTCAATAGGAAGACTGAAAACACAATACATGTTACCACTGGAGTCTATGGATGCATTCGGACTGCGCATAGCAGAGGTATTCCCGAGTCTTGCCACAGTATTCAATCCGGATGGAAGTCCGGTAGTTGTAAGAGCGCTGGAAGTCTCACGTGTCAAGCCATTTATCTGGTCGCCATCGCGGTCAAAAGAGCCACCTGCTGCAATGAATACAGAATTGTTCATGCCTTCATTCCAATAGCCAATGCCTTGAACACCAGGGAAAAAGCTATAGGACTCATCTGTAGTGTCATCATCAAATACGCGGGTAACGCCCCAGAAAACATGGGCAGTTCCTGCTTCATCAATTAATACATCCAAAGAACCATCGCAGGTAAATGGAGTATCGAGCATCAATTTTTTAGCGTTGTAAGGCATGTATGGGAATGAATCCGCAAGCATGCGTGTCCAGGAAGTTCCGAAATTGGTACTCTTCCATACTGCCACTCCCATGGTATGATCGCCGGTTGCAATCACCACGGTATTGCCGCGGCAGTCGATTGCATATTGGTCGCCACCACCATAAACAGACAAGGTGCTGTCATAACCGGGAAGTACAAATTTTTGAATATCCCAGGTTGATCCGCCATCCAAACTGCGGTGGTACACCAACGGTGCTCTAACACCATTGCGCAATGGAGCGCGAACATCGCCCGAAGCCGATGAATCGGAATAAGAGTTGATCATGTGTATGGTGTCGCCGTTGTTGGCAGCTCTAGCCCATATTGGTTTGTAAGGAGTTTCCAGCAAAATCAGGGTAGCACCGGATGGGCGATCCCCGCGATTTGCAGCCTTGCTGATGTAAAAACCACCCTGATTGGCTTCGTGTCCAATTACGAATTCTTTACCATTGCTCAACAAGCCAATATTAGGCCAGCCTGTGCGTGCAGATGTTTCAACCCTGCTGCTGTCGCTTGCACCCCATGCTCCTGAAGTATTGCGGAAATTAAATCCGGTACCACGGGAAGGGAAATTGGTTTGATCATTTGGGGAAGTGGTCCAGGCAGCAGAAACAGCTCCGTCGTTGTGTAAAATCAGCCTGTGGGGCATAGCTGCATTGGTTTGCAAATCGTAGTAAGTAGCACCTATTTTGATATGTGCTGAATAATTTACATTTCCGCGGTTGGTCACTTTTCCGGTCTGGTTGCCGGTAACCGGACCGCTGTTAGCGGCCACATCGCTTTTCACTTTCTCTCCCACAACTACTGCATCGCCACATCCCAGAGCCGGATCCGATTTGGAAACGTTCTGTGCATTTACTGCGGCAACAGCAAAAATTGCAGAAATAATTGAGTAATACTTCTTCATGTTTTAGGTTTGATCGCGAATTAACAGAATTAATAAGAAACGATCATCTAATTTTTGCCGGAATTTGTCAATTTTTCAGAATATTCACGACAGTTTCCACCAACAGATCTCCATCGTTGACAGAACCTCTGTGTACGCCCTTCAAGCGCAAATCCAGCAATTTGAGATGGTTGAAAACCTTTTCCAGATCCACCACCCTGTAATTACGCGCTGCTGCTACATAATCCTTAACAAAAAAAGCATTAACCCCGAGTATTCCGGCGAGTTCATTTTCGCTCTTGGCAGACGTGCCATGAACTTGTAAAACTTTAGAAAAAAACTTAAACAAAACCGGAATCATGGCCAATAACTCTCCCCTTTCAATTCCTTCAGCCATGTGATGCGATATCTGAATCGCTTTATTAAAATTGCGGTACCCAAGTGAATTTTGTAATTCAAATACATTGTAGCTGCGGTTCATGCCCACATTTTCTTCCACATGGGAAGATTTTATAAAATCCTCTTTCACTGAAATCAGCAACTTTTCAATTTCGTTGTGAATGACACCCAGTTCGGTACCCAGCAAGTCTATTAAACGCTCAACAGCAGCGCCATCGATACTGCGACCGCGATTGCGCACAAATTGCGGAATCCATTGTTTTAACTGGTAATCGCGAAGCGGTTCTGAATGGAATACTTCAAACTTTGAAATGGCTTTACCGGTTTTGGTGCGCATATCGAATTTTGCATTGCGATAGCACAATACCAAAATGGTGGAAGTAAGCGGCTGTGTGGCGTATGATTCAAATTTGTCCCATTCTTTTAACTCCTGGGCTTCTTTTACTACGATAACCTGATATTTGGAAAGCATGGGATATCGTCTGGCATTGGCAATCAAATCATTCATTTTGATTTCCTTACCATAAATAATGCTTTGGTTAAAACTGCGTTCTGATTCAGGTAACACAGAATTCTCCAATAAATTGGCAATGGAATCCACGAAGAATGGTTCCTGTCCATGCAACAAATAGATAGGTGAAAAATCACCTCTGCGAACCTTATCCTGCAGGTTCAGATAATTGTCTACAATATCTGCCGATTTTGCCATTCCGGTTATTAATTTTACCGCCGTGCACGCATTGAATTTTCCTGCTTATTCACTGGACATCCGCGAGCAGGGACAAAAAAAGTTTATTTTCGACATTGTTCGAAAAAAACTTATCCCCTTAACACCGGAGGAATGGGTGCGCCAGCATGCCATCCATCATTTTGTAGAGCATTATCACATTGCGCCATCAACCATCGCTGTGGAAAGGGAAATTCAATTTAACCGAATGAAAAAACGTTTTGATATTTTGGTTTTCGGAGGAGAAAATTTGCCAAAAGTAATTGTGGAATGCAAAGCTCCTGAAGTTAAAATAAGCAGGGAAACCATCATTCAAATTGCGATGTATAACCAAACCTTTCAATGTCCTAATTTATGGCTGACCAACGGACTGGATCATTTTTGGTTTATCATGGAAAATGGGAAATTAAAACCTTCCGTTGCACCGGAAACCTTATAATTTACCAGGCATCAAAAGTCATTTCGTCTAAATTCAAGCCACTGCCTTTTGATATTTTGAAAACAATATCACAATTGGAATTTCCAAATGGATCTGTTTCTGCCGTCCATGTATCGGAACCCTCTGAAATATGCAACAAGCCTTTGTTCCAATTGCTTCTGCAGGCACCTTCGTTAATGAGTTCTGTGGTATGGATTAAATAGGTTTTATTTTCATATACTGTCTGCCATTCTCCTTTCCATACCTGTCCGGTTTTATATGGTTCAAAAGGTTGACCGTAAATAATGGCAATTGGTTTTTCTGTTTTTACCAGCACATTTTTATTACTCTGAATTTGTAAAGAGAATTGAATGTTCACGGAATCGGAATTTATTTTTTCCCATTTTAAAAAACCAAAAATATGTTCCCAGCCATTCTTGGAAAAAATAAAAAAACTGTCTGTTTTTTCGGCAATCCATGAGGTATTTCCTTTGAAAGGCAGTGCAGTATCCACAGTTTGTATTCTGCATTTCCCTTTTCTTTTAATGCCATCCGTGCAAAGAATACCGCTGCCAAAATCCAATATATATTCTTTTCCATCGCCATCGGTATTTATAGAATCCACCCAAATTTTTCTGGTTTGTAGGGTTAAAAATCCATCGGTCCATTGCAAAGAATATTGTTCCGGAATATGGTGAATGGATAATATCCGGTATGCGGCTTCAGCGCACACAGCAGCAGGCCGCATGGAATCCTTTATTTCAGAATCTTTCCGGCAACTTATAAAAATTAAAATAAAGAAGATGCTGAGCCAAAGGTTTCTTTGCATGGAATTTCAAAAATAAGGAAAATAATATCTTGAGAATTAACTATGCCAGTCATTTACCAATCACCACAGAAATTTGAAAACCCTAACATAATGTGCATTCCAATTTTATCAGCACCTTTGGCATTGCCCAAAGGTGCCACCAAAGGCTAGGCCCGCAGAATAATTGCTTGAAAACTACGATTGGCATTTTTACAACGCGCCAAAGGTTTTTGCGAGGGGTATTAACACGGTATAGGCTCACTTTATGGCAAAAACTGCAGGCGCTATGCACTCACTATTCGGTAACACCGGCCGTAAATGCCATCTTGTTTTCCTACGCAATTCTTCTGAAGGGCCAGAACCGGGTTGCAACGCGTTTATATATAGTTTAAAATGATATCACATTTTAACATAAAATCATGAAAAGTTAAAATCAGTTTTCATTACTGTATTTAAATATCTTTTGTAATACTGTATTGGCTTGTTATTCCGATGGGGATTCACTTTTTGGGTAAAAGGCGGATTTAAATAAAATTCTTATAGCATAAATTCAGTATTTTAATTTTTATCATACTTTCCATTCAAATTCAATGCAAAAAAAAAGCTGCTCCCGGTGGAGGAAGCAGCTTCGTTTCTGAATCAAAAAGATTATCTCACAGTGAAGATAATTTCTCTTGTGCCAATAATTGCTTTCGCTGTGCGATCGCAGGCTCCGTTGCCAAATGGATCGAAGTCCACTTTTAGGCTGCGGTTGGCACTAATATTTTTTATTTCAATAATTCCTTTTACAAAAGTTCTGGCGCAACCTGCTTCAATTCTCTTGAGCAATGGGGTAGTAATTTGCCAGGTATAATTATCTCCTTCGCGATTCACACCTGAGCCGCTTCCGGTTACTTCATACTGGTCTCCCAATATTCCGGGAGTGCTGCCACCTGCAATTCTTTTGATCACTTTTGTTCCCTGGAAAGTTGCAGTGAGGTTATTCATATCTGTTACTTTTCCATTTTGAATTACAACGGTAATTTCCTCTGCACCTGTTCTTGTAATGGCCATGGTTCCCTGTAATTGGAACATATTTACGCCATCCCCACTGTAGTATTTATCCGCATCTGCGGCAGTTACAGCTACAACAGTTCCGATATTGAGGTACCTGGCACTTACTGTTACATGCAAAATACCTGCACGATATTTTCCATCTCCGCAGAGTAACCCTTTGGGTGTGGTTGTTTTTAATGGGCCAAAATCAACAGAATATTCAATTCCATCTCCATCTATAAAAGAGGTATCTATCCAGGTAAAAACTGCCCCGGAAGGCAAAATGGTAGAAGCCCCTTTTTTGATTTTTCCATCGCTCTGGTTAATATCATCCGATATATCAAATGCCCCTGCAAATTCGGTTTCTGAGGTTGCAAAGTCCTGTGCAGATGTAATATTTTCTGCGTCCATGTTTGCATCGGCGCTTTTTTTACAGGATTGCACTCCCGTTATGGTTAGAATGGCCAGCGCTGCCATCCCTGTCAATTTCCACATTTTCATACGATTTAGTGTTATTATACCTGAATATACAAAATTAAGGCAAAGAACCCCTAAATACAAGGAAAGGAAGAGATGTGGGATGTTGGATGTGAGAAGTTAGATGTGGGTTGTTAGATGTCAGAAGTTAGAAGTTAGGTGCAAACTCCCCTTCGAAGCTGCTTCCCGTTGTTGGTGTTCGCTTTCAGCGTGTTTGGTTATCCGCGTCGCTGTTATTCGGCTGAAAGCCACCAACGACGCAAAGCCCCAGATATTACTACTTTCAAAAACATGGTTATCCATATCCCTGGATTTCGGCTGAAAGCTACCGACGAAGAAATCCAGCTGCTGGCCGCTGGCCAGATCTTCTAAAATTTACATGATTGTACTTTACCGGAGCACTTTTTTATTTAACCACCATCTCACGGATTCCCCCCGTTCCATTGTCGGTATACGCTTTCAGCGCTTTGGTTATCCGCGAATTTGTTATTCGGCTGAAAGCTACCGAAGAAATCCGGCTGCTGGCCTCAGGCTGCTGGCTTCAGGCTGCTGGCCAAATCTTCTAAAATTTACATGATTGTACTTTACCGGAGCACTTTTTTATTTAACCACCATCTCACGGATTCCCCCGTTCCATTGTCGGTATACGCTTTCAGCGCTTTGGTTATCCGCGAATTTGTTATTCGGCTGAAAGCTACCGACAATGAAAATATATTTTATTTTTTATACTAATTTCTAAACGCAATCCCCAATCGCCTGAATTGCAAATAGAATTTCTTCCTCTGTTATAGTTAACGGTGGCGCAATGCGCAGAAGATGCGGAGCATACAAAAACCAATCGGAAAAAATACCTTTATCCAACAATTTTTCAATGACTTTTTTGCATTTGTCTGCCGATTTCAAATCCAGAGAAAGCAGCAGTCCCAGGCCATTTACATCTCCTATTACTGACAATTCTCTTTTAAATATTTGCGATTTTTTTTCAACTTCAAATGATGCATAATTATCTGTGAGAACTTCTAATCCCGCCAGTGCCGCAGCACAAGACACCGGATGACCACCAAATGTGGTGATATGTCCAAGTACCGGATTTACAGATAATGCATGCATATTTTCTGCTGAAGAAATAAATGTAGCCAGCGGCATTCCCGCGCCCAGCGCCTTACCCAGCAACAACACATCCGGAACAATTCCGTAATGTTCAAATGCAAAATATTTACCTGTGCGCCCCATTCCGGTTTGAATTTCGTCAAAAATCAATAATGCACCTGTTTCATTACATCGCTTGCGCAATGCATCCAAAAAGGCGCTACTACAAGGCACTGCACCTTTTTCACCCATTACCGGTTCCACAAAAACCGCAGTAGTTTTATTCGTAATTCTATCTAATTCTGCAATATTATTTTGTTCTATATAATTTATATCCGGAAGTAATGGCCGGTATGCAGCGCTGTAATATTCCTCACTCATCAAACTAAGTGCACCCTGCGTACTTCCATGATATGCTTTTTTCATCGCTACAAAACCAGTTCTTCCGGTTACCCTTTTTGCCAGTTTCATGGCCCCTTCCACGGCCTCCGTTCCGGAGTTTACCCAATAACAGCAATTTAAAGTTGGCGGCAACATTTTTGCTAATGCCTCAGCCAATTTTACCTGAGGTTCTAAAATCAACTCCCCATAAACCATGGTATGCAAATGTTTGCTAACCTGATTTTGTATCGCATTGGCAATTGCGGTATTTCCATGTCCCAAAGAGGAAACCGAAATTCCGGAAATTAAATCGAGATATTTTTTTCCTTGTATATCAAAGAGATAGTTGCCATTAGCGGAAGCTATTTCCAGCATCAGCGGTGCATCACTGGTTTGGGCAACATGGGAGAGAAATTGCTGGCGGAGAGTGGTTGGTTGCACGGTGCAAATTAATATCTGAACTTTATTTTAATCGGATATCCTTCAAAATTGATTTAATAAAGTGGCATTTCAGATACCATTAAAATCTGCAAAATTCCAAAAATGAAACACAGAAAATATTTTTATGGAATAAATGATAGGTGTTGTTTCAAAAAAATATAATGGATTCTATTATTATAATGTAATGATATCAGTCGGGATTGGGAAAGTACAGATTGTGGACTGGTGGCAGGTTTACAAACTTTTGATTTAAAAGGGTTTGGCGATTTTTTTGCTCCGCAGGAAAGCAAAAAAAATGACAAACCCGGAAATAAATTGTGAAATAGGAATTAAATAGTTGTGCCCACAAACAACAAAAACCCGGCGATGCCGGGTTTTTGTTTTGGGTGAGTGTTTAATTACTTCACTGTGCTGCTCAAGTCAGCACCAGCTTTGAAACGTACCACTTTTTTTGCAGGGATGTTGATTTCCTTGCCTGTTTGTGGGTTGCGACCTTTACGTGCGCTACGTTTGCTTACAGAGAAAGTACCGAATCCTACGAGGATTACTTTGTCGCCTTTTTTCAAAGCGCCGGTGCTTGCTTTTACAAAACTGTTCAATGCTGCTTGCGCCTGAGCTTTGGTAATGCCTGCATCTGAGGCCATTTTACCGATCAAATCTGACTTGTTCATTTGAATATATATTTAAATGGGTTTTACGGTCTCAAAAGTAACAAGTGATTTCACAATGTCAAGCAGTAAAAACGCTTACAGAGCCTATAATTATTCACCTTTAATTCACACAATCCTTAGAACCGTGCGGAATACAGCGCAAGTAATTGACTTACAGATACATAGAATTTGTCGTTAGGGAGTTCTCTGTTCCAAATTAATTTCGCTCTACTGTAAAATTCCCCTCTTTTTTTTTCAATTTCCGACAATTTTTCTTTGATTTCACCCTCCTGAAGCCCTGCAAACATGGGACGTTTCTGCGCATTTAACATAATTCGCGACACAATTTTGTCTATTGGAGTGTTAATAAAAACTGTTAAACCATTTCTTTGCATCCATTCCATATTATCCCCCCAGGACGCGGTTCCCCCGCCGGTACTAATTACGGTATTTCGCAATTTTTTGGTCTTCATTAATTCATCAGATTCTATTTGTCGAAATACGTCTTCACCATGTTCATCGAATATTTTCGATATACTTTTTTGCATAGAATGTTCGATAGATCCATCCAGGTCCATAAAATTCCAGTCCAGCTGTTCCGCCAGCCACCTTCCACAATGTGATTTTCCCGCTCCCGGTAAGCCTACCAAATAGATCTTATTCATATCGCAATCTCGGATCGATCCAAAAATAAAGTATCTCCGTGAGGATATTCACAACAAAAAACAGACAGGCTGTGAATAACACCGTCCCCATAATAACCGGCAAATCACTTTGCTGCAACGCCTCAATCGTAACCTTTCCAAGCCCTTTCCAGTTAAAGATATACTCGGTAAAGAAAGCCCCGGCAAGCAAACTGCTGAACCAACCACCTACTGATGTAATCAGTGGATTCATGGCATTTGGAAATGCATGTTTCCAAATGACGGAACGTTCTTTCAAACCCTTGGCACGCGCAGTTCTTACATAGTCCATCTGCAACACATCCACCATGGTATTTCTGGTTAATTGTACAAATACCGCCAATGGTCGAATTCCCAATGCAATAGTTGGCAAAATCAAATTTTTCCATGCAAGGCTTCTTCCCTCCCCTAATGCATCAATCTCCCACAAACTGCCTGTCATGCTCAATCCGGTGTACTGTTTCCATACAAAACCAAAAAGCCAGGCTATGAGCATGGCGCTAAAAAAAGAAGGCATGGAAATTCCAATGGTGGAAATACCCACCAAAGTATTGTCCAGCCATGAGTTTTGTCGCCTTGCAGCCAACACTCCCAAAGGCACACCTATTAATAATGCAAGTATTATCGCACTAAATGCAAGAACCAGCGTTCCTGCAAATGCCGAAACTATCATACCTGAAACTGCCTGTTTGGTTCTAAAAGAAGTTCGTAAATATGGCCATTTGATTTTAACCACTGTATTTCCAGCCTTTATCAGGTTCACGCCTCCGGCCAGTTCTACCTTTTTGCTTTCTTTTTTGTAAAAACTTAAGGGAGATAAATCATTGATATACCAAATAAACTGCTGCCACTTGGGCTTGTCCAGACCCAAATCTTTGGTAATGGCTTCCATCGTCGCCTTGTCACTGCGCTGGCTGCTCAGCACCTGTTCCGGCGATGGCAGGGTTACAAATAATATAAATATAAAGAGTACCAACCCGCCAAGCACTGCGATTAAAAAAAGCGCTTTACGGGCCAGGAAACGCCTCATTTACTGATATGCTTTTCCAGTGATTTTACAGATGGCAAATTTCTTCCGCTCCATTTTTTCACCACTACCGGACCATTCATTAAATACATGGTAGGGTTGTATCGCGCCATGGTCATCAGGAATTTCTGATCTCCTGCCATAAAATTAAATCCGAGTTTGTGTTTTTTGGTGAATTCGGATGCAGGTTCTTTCGAAGATGCGGTTACCGCGAAAAATGGAATATTCTTCTCTGCCGTCCACGCATATATTTCTTTGGTTTCAGGCATACATCCTTCATAAACTTTATCCAAAAATGGAGAAATAAATACCAGCTGAAATCCATCATGACTTAACAAACTGTCTTTCAGGTCGCGGCCTGAAGTCATATCGTTTATTGCAAAATCATGTATGGGGTTTTTATATCCCTCAATAATTATTTTATCAATTCTCCTTTTATAGGTATAGCCTTTTGCGGTATAATCTGCGTATTGTTTGGAAGTAACTTCTGCAGAATCATTTCCTTTTTGCATTACAAAACGGATTTCTACACTGTCTGTAGCCCGCATTCCCGCAGGTACATCCGTCATTATTTTCTTGATGTCATTTCCTTTTTTGTATGGAAGAAAATCCCATAAGGGTAAATACAAATAACACAATACTCCAAACGCCACGGTAATCAGCGAGGTCATTGCCATAAATTTCCATCCGAATTTTTTGCTGAACCAGGGTTTAATGTATCTGGCACCAAGGAAAATAATAAGAATGAGTACCAGCAATACCAGGTCTTTATTGAAACTTTGCCAGGGTTTTAGTTTGATGAAATCACCAAAACATCCGCAGTCGGTTACTTTATTATAATTGGCCGCATAAAAAGTGAGGAATGTAAAGAATATAATAAGCAACAATAGCAGCCAGGAAGTAAGGCGGCTCTTCCATCCCACAATCAAGGCAAATCCCAGAATTACTTCGAGAGAACAAACAAAAATGCTGAGCCACAGACTAAAGGATTTCATTCCTTTAAAAAATCCATTCAGCCAGCCTTCCGGTTTCACGTATTGCTGCACATTTACAATCTGGGTCTCATTCAGCATTTTGGCAGGACTTGCCATAAACGTTTTTTGAAAAGCCGAATTTCCTGCAATGGTTACTTTTACTGCAACCATTTTTCTCTCAATGGAATCCATTGCGGCATAATCCAGGTCGGCTACAGTTTCTGTACCCAAACTCAATTCCATATTCGCATCATAGCGAATGATTTTGCCAGCTGTATCGCGCTGTGCTTCGTATTCATTTTCAAATTCCAGGGTGCGTTCCTTATCAAAACTATACAGGATAAATGTTTTGCTTCCCAGCACTTTCGGGCCGTCCATCAGGCTTACGGTAAGGGAATCCTGCTGGGTGGATACATCGGCGGCAAACACATCAAAATACTCATTGAGTTTGATGCTGAAACCGCTGGGGTCATTGAGTTTTATAACTCCTGAGAAAATAAAAAGCAGGCCAACGAGAACCCGCGAAATCTGTACTAGTATTTTCATTTTTCCTGTAACCTGATTAGGGCAAAAATAGCATAGTTAATGATATCCTGATAATTAGATTCCACACCTTCGCTGGCGATGGTTCTTCCCTGGTTGTCTTCAATTTGTTTGATGCGCGCAATCTTAACGAGTATCAAATCCGTAAAACTGCTCGGTCGCATTTCCCGCCAGATCTCGCCATAATCCGTATTTTTCATCAGCATTAAATCCCGGGTGCCCAAGGCTTTTGCATCGTATAACCCGAGAATTACATCTATATCATCACTTTCCTTGTGGGTGGCAATCATTTCCAATTGCACCAATGCAATGAGGCAATAATTCACAATACCCAGAAATTCTGAGGCCACGTCCTCCCCTACCAGATTTTTACCACTAACCTCAATATTTCGGATGCGCTGCGCTTTGATAAAAATCTGATCGGTCAAACTCTGCGGGCGAAAGAGCCGCCATGAAGTGCCGTAATCTGTATTCTTTTTAACAAATATCTCTCTGCAACTGGTCAACACCTTATTGTATTGCTCTCTGGTAAGGTCCATATGATGGGGCAAAGATGCAGGCATGCGGAGGAAGATGCAAAAAAAATACCAGAATCGATGTGGGAAGTGGGATGTTAGAAGTGGGATGTGGAATATAGCCGCAGGCTGCAGGCCTCAGGCTAGTTTGGTCTTTGATCTGTAAGTTCTGGTTGTTTTTTAATGAAAAAATGAAAGGAATGAAGAAATGAAAGGAATGAAGAAATGAAAAAAATGAATACAACTTCCGGCCACTGGCGGATTGGGAGTGAAACGAGCCATTGTGTCTAACTGCTGCGTTGTGCACATTACACGAAATGAGTTAATGCAATACCCTTTGTGTCTTTTGTGATAAGCGAAGCGCCTTTGTGACTTTGTGTTGAAAAAATGAATACAGCCCCAAGCCGCAAGCTTCAGGCTGGTTAGTTCGTTGATTCGTAAGGCAAGTCCGTATTTAATTGATTCATTTTGAACAACGTAACTCGCAACGACCACAGCTGTTCTAGTTAACGCTCTAATGCTCTAATCCTTCTAACGCTCTAACTCTCTAACGCTCTAATGCTCTACCTATTCCCCTCTTCAACCAACTTCTAACCACTGACTACTAACAACTTAATAATCTTTTCATGAAAAAAAGTATTTTTGGAATTTTCTATCATGATAAAACCATTTGTCTTTTTGTTATGCGTGGCTGCAGGAAGTGTTTTACATGCCCAATACTCCTATATGGATGTTGGAGTGATGCGAATGAACTACAAAAACAAAGGTCCGTTCAAAGATGCATGGTGGCCCGGGGTGAGTATTCAGTTTGCTGAATTTCAGTTTTCCAGATATGCAGGTGAAGTTTCCGTGCGCGATACATCATCAAACATTCCCACGGATTGGAAACCACATGGCACTTATTGGAATGTTGGATTCGTGCATAGTTTCACCAAATTTTATATTCGTAAAAACCATGCTGATAAACGTCCAATCTTAACACCATCTTTGGGATTTGGACTTGGCAACTGGCGCACCCACGCAGGTGGTTCCGTTTTCAGCCTCTCGCTTTCCGGGGCAGCCGCAATCAATATTTTGCCGGGAATTTCTCTCACGGCAGGAGCAGAAACCGGCATTAATTTTAAAGGTTTATTCGGCGTAGATTATGGACCATCAGATCCATTTGTAAATAATGTACAATCTGCATTTCCGAGATTTTATTTCAACCCGAAATTTGGAATTCGTTTCTATTATGATTTTAAAAAAGCACTTGGAAAAGATATTACAGAATATGTGGAACCAGGTTGGAGAACCAGTTATACCGTAAGCAATGGTTGGCGATATTATCGCAATTATTGGGATAAAGGTGGAACCGTAACTAAAGTAATTACGACAAAAGAAATTATCACATTTGCACCAACTTTATTTTTTCCGAGAGCATATGATGGTGTTGCGGTAACCAAAGCAGCAGGTGCAAAACTCACTTTGCGATACGGAATTTTTGCGAGTGATTTACAATACATGAAAGGCAAAATCGGCTTTCATTTGGATGATGGTTCGTTCGCAGGAAGTACCCAACAACAATGTTATTGGGATTATGAAGGAATTAGTGCTTCCTTGGGAATTAATGTATTTAGTTTACGCGCTGCATTTAAATCTCCCAGCATTATCCGGTTTGTATTGGGAAAACGATTTGGTGTTGCCAATATTTCATCGCATTACCGCGGACCAAATACACATATTTTACCACCTGAATTTTCGGGAAAAAATCTCAAAACGAATCACTTTTACATGGCCGCAGAACTCGGCCGATTTGGTCTCAGTTGGGACTTTATGAAAAACCCGGAAAGAAAATATGAAGTTACCGGTGGGTTATTGGCGGCGTATTATATGATTCCGTTGGTGAAGAGGAAGGAATGAAAAGCGCTGCGAGCCGCGAGCTACGAGCTTGTTTGGAATTCGGTAATAGTTTCCAATTCTAAATGAAAGAAATGAAATTAATGAAGGAAATGAAAGAAATTGGAACAGCCTCAAGCTGCAGGCCTCAAGCCACAAGCTGAGTATTGTCTTTGTTCTGTGTTTTCTGTGGGTTCTGTGCGCTGCTTAATTAAATAATGAAAAAATGAAGGAAATGAAATATATGAATACATCTAACGGCTGTTTGCGAGTGAAACGAACCATTGTGTCTAACTGTTGCAACGCGTTACTAATTATGAGTGAGTAATTATAAAATCTTAGTGTCTATTGAGCAAAGCAACGCGCCTTCGTGACTTTGTGTTGAAAAAAATATAGTTATTTTCTGTAGTATTTAGCGCAAATAAAAACAGTATTTGAGGATTGGTTTACTTATTATTTTTTGGACCAATCCACTTTACCGGCAAATATGGGAAAGCGATTGTTATACTTGCTTTTCACAAATTCCGTTGGCAAATACAGCTCGGTAATTGGTGAACCAGACCCAGGCGAAATTTCCAAATCTTTACATTCTTTGCAATGATTTACTCCAAGCATTTTTTCCATATTGGGGTGCAACAACACAATGGTATCTGCCCCAACATTTTCTTCCGGAATGCAAACATACACATGACTATACGTGCGAATTTCTCCTTCAGTTTGAAAAGGCAACTCATACTTTTGAATCAATTTTGCATGAAACATTTCTTTCCTCACATGAATGGCAGTGTCGTTGTCGAAAATCACTGCAGTCCATTTGTCTGATTCATCTGCGCAGTATCCAAAAAACAAAATGATGCTTCCAAAAATTAAGATGTATTTTAACATAGATGCAAATTAGGAGATTTTGAGGGGAAATGCAAAAGGCCTCGAGCTGCGAGCCACGAGCTGTTTGGGGATGGGTGAAAGTTTCTAAATCTTAATGAAGAAATGAAAATAATGAAGGAAATGAAAGAAATTAATACAGCCGCTAGCCTCAAGCCACGAGCTTGTTTGGAATTAGGTGGTAGTTTTTAATTCTAAATAAAAGAAATGAATACAGCTTCCAGCTTCCAGCCGCCTGCTTCCAGCTATTTGCTAAATACGAGTGTAACGGGTCTTTGTGTCGAACTGCTGCAACGAGTTAATTTCTATAATTGAGTAAATTTAGAACTCTTTGTGTCTTTAGTGATAAGCGAAGCGCCTTTGTGACCCTTTAGTTTGAAAAAATGAACTATTTATTTCTGTTTATTTCACCACAAAAATGGAATGCCTGTTTGAATTTTCAGGCATGGTTAAATAATAAATACCGGACAAAGTGTGGAAATATCCAATTTGCCTTCGATATGCAAGTTCGTCTAAAAAGGTGTTTATCAATAAATAGCTTTATAATGGAATTGCAAGGCTTGTTCACAAATGACAAAAATGGGATGAAATAAGAAAATCCCTTGGAAGGGATTTTGTATCATCTTTTTGAATCGGGAATCAAATGTAAAGTTTACTTCTGGTTTTTGAAATTCTCTTCTGGGTGGTTCTTTCGTGGAAAGTATCTTCATGAATTATAGTGAGCTGAATGACCAGGAAACAACATTTCCAAACAATTCAGTTCTAGCACCATAAGTTGATAAAGGAGAGAAATGGAATAAGAGTATAGTGTCGATTACAAAAAAATGTAACCCTATTTTACTACAGAGAAAAAATACATCCGGTTATGATAAATCCAATATTCCAGTTTGTCTGCACCCGGAGAGTACCATGGTTTAAAGCCTTTGTTTGTAGCCATGTAAAGTGTAGATTGCGCATTGTTTATGGATTGACAAAGCGTAGATAGTTTATGGGTACATTTTGAGTCACCAACTTTAATTTCCTGAGAACCATGCGCACTGCTTCCGGGATTGTACCCCATACTGATAGCGAAAAATCCAGTGTCTTTTGCAATTGCATAAGACTGGTAAAAGATGCTGTCGTTTTTGCGAACAAAACCAACTCTGTAAATATTGCCATTAAAATCCGAACTGCCAACTGTGGTTTTATAAATAAATTTTTGATTGGCATATTGCGTGCTATCTTCTCGAAATAGGAATTTATTTGTGTCCAGGAATTCATAGAAGTAAAGCGTACTATTGAATTCCACATTATTATAATTAACAATCTCGCCTGTTTCAAAATCCTTCATATTGTTAGAAATACCAGCATTGATCCATATGGTATCCCCTACCTTAATTATCTCATTTGATGGGAATATCTGATATGGCATGATAGGAGAATGGAATTTCATGCAGTCACGATTACAACTTTGAAATGAAGCTATCAAAAGAAAAAGCAAAGCAACCGCAAAATTGCGGCTGCTTTGTTTTAATATTTTTAAGTTAGAAACCATAACTGTTAAAAAGCATATTCATGGTTATCTGCTGTTTATTCCCATTCAAAAATAATACAGTTGGTTGGAATATCTGAACAGATACAACCGGAGGCAACATTGCATTATAAATCTCTGACATCGTATATGCATTGACTTCATCTATTATGGTGGTTGCTGGTGGCTCACCGGTCTCTGTCATATCAAACATTGTTCCCCCGGCATCAAAAGGAAAATCATTTGGTGTTGGCATAAAATTCGCCATTTTAGTACTCCAGGAAGGTTCGCCATCATTTGCCATGGGAAATATCACTTGCTGCGGGTATTATGTGTTTGTAAAAACATACACTATGCCAAACCCTTTCATCAGTTTTCGGTGAAGTTTGTGATGTTTCATCAATAAGGAATTAAATGTTTTCTTTCTGCTATAAAGGCATTCGCATTCGACATGCAAGTTCGTCTAAAAAGGTATTTATCGGTGAATTCGATTTTAATGGAATTGTAAGGCTTTGTCAGAAATGGGATGAAATAAAAAAATCCCTCGGGAAGGGTTTTTTCAGTTAATATTTTAATGGACTTTTTAAATTAAATATCCAAATTTATTCTAATTAGTTGCCGGTGCCATATGCATAATAAAACTGCCCTCTTCAGGTTCGGTACCGCTAAATTCCATTGAGCATTCAACTTTGCTGATGGACAGGACTTTTAACACAATCGTCTCACCATGGGTTGGAGTGATAGTCATTATGGTAGTTTTCGGGTCATATGTCCATTTCATCATTTCCACTATTCCGGCATCAATGGATTTAGCGGTGTGATCAAAATAAAAAATCATCCTGTCCTTCTCCTGTTCGGCATCAGCAGGCGTTGTTTTCCCTTCTGCTTCCACACTCACCAGTTTCCATTCTTTGCAGAGGAGGCTGTCGAAAGCGGTATGGGTTTGCGTTGTTTGGGCCTGGATTTTAAAACCAATAAACAAGAAAAACAGAAAAAGATAATATTTCATTTTTTTTGAATTTAATTGAATAGGAGAAAATATTTTATATTGTTATAAATAATCAGATCTGTTATGCTTTATGACTGCTATTTCATTTTCATATATTCATCAAAATTCTTTTGAACTTTTGGACGTGCGCCCCAGCCAAAGAAAAACCCCCACTGCCAATAGGAACTTTTATACTCAAAACTATTGCCATTGGATAAAATACCCGGCTTCAAACCGGGGCGGGGACCAAATTCCAATTTCATCCCCAAGATGCCACCTGTGTTATTGATGCCAAAAATAATCTCATACCCAAATTTCATACCCAGATTTTTCGTTTGCGGTAACAATAGGGAATCCATGGACTGTGCTTGCTCATTCAACAGCGGTCCTGTTTTCATTTTTCCCCAGTACATATCATAATAAAAACGCCAACGTCTGAAATATGATCTTTTAGTTTCGTCTGTAAGCACCACATAACATTGATCTTTGGTATAACTAATACCGGCTTTAAGCATGTTTACTTTCGCATTCACAAATTCACCATTATCACCATATACACGAATAAAGTCGATCCTGTCCTTGGCAAATCCCACATTTAAATCCAGTGATTTTTTAAACCTTCGGGGGAGTATGGCTGAAACATCAGTTCGTTCATTATAACCATAAATATAATCTATAATTACTTCACCTTCTTTTTTCACTATTTTCTGAATCGCTTTAAACTGTATTGTAACATCTCTCCTGTATGAAGGTTTCACCAAAAAATCCCTGGGCTTATAAAATTCAATATAATTTTGCATTTTTGGCTTTACCGGAGATTGAAAGCTATTCACTTCCAGATTGAAGCGTTTATTAAGCCTTACCCGGAGAGTACCTCCTAAAGGATAAATCGGTGAGCCACCCAAATCCATTATGGCAATAGTATTCACCGCAACGTTAAAACGAGGCATATTCACCGGATCATCTAAAAGTACTACATCTTTTGTGGTTCCACCAGGATATTTTGCCTTGAAAAAAAGCGGCTTTGTATCATTATCCTGCGCCTGCACCTGATTACAAACGAATAAAATACCAAAAAAAACAAAACGCGATAAATGAGTTGAAACCAATGAATAATATTTCATATAAATCTCAAAGTTATAAAAATTGCGTTGAATTCAATTTGGGATGTATCTCTTTTTTAAAGATTATTGATTTATATAATCCAACCCATCGATTTGCCAATTGTATCCACTGCACCGCATTCTACATCCCGTCTTTGCGAGTATATACTTTCTATGGGGATTGACTGTAAAAACCAGTCTGATTTCACCTTGAAAATTACTTCAACCAGTTTCCTCACATATAATCCGCTGCTTTCACCGCAAATACATGCCTTGTATTAGCAAATTCAGTTAAAGATCATAAAATCCAGAACCATAAAGTTGGCATCTACGGTTGCATCCTTTTTCCGGTATTTTATTCATATTTGTTTTGCTTTTTAAATAACTGTACAATCCAAAAAATGCGCACTACGCCAGTTCGTCTAAAAACTCTCACTTTCCTCAAAAAACAACCCAGTTTTAGGCTGCCAATTCTTGAGGTCGTTATAAAATATTCCAGCGCCTGCGCCGCTACCCGATGCTTTCCTATTTATCCTGTGAGTTAATTTTGGTCCACTGTTTGGCCATATTTCAGCGTTAATGACAATTGACCTGCATGATATGCAGTGTGCGAAATGATTCTACCAATCGCTTCTGCTTTTGTTTTGGTGCCAAATTCTTTTGTAGTTATTGTTTGTTGCCAATCTTCATCCGTTTGTTTTTCAATTATCACCTTAAGATTTTTGAATGCTTCCTGTTGGTAATCCAGCAATTCCTGAAGGTTGGTCCATTCACCGGTATCGTGTTTTAAAGCCACCGTTTTTGCCAGTACTTTCAAATCTAATGCGCCAAAAACATTTTTTGCGAACAATAGTTCTACATCACCAATATGGCGAATGAGATAACCCGAAGTGTTATTTGTATGGATTAATTTTTTGGGTAAATCCTCTTGTTTTAAATCTTTGAGCAGGTTTGAAAATCTAGTTCTGGATTCTATCCAGGTTTGGAGAAATGCTTCTGTAATAGCCATTATCAAATGATTTAGGTGCAAATTATATCGTCAAGCCTCAATAGTCAAATTATTTAATTACAACGGCTGGATCCGTCTTTACAATTCCAATATTTAATGTGTATGGATATGTCTTCCATGAATTTCATATTGGATTTTAATTCCTGGTTACTTGTTAAGATGAAATTCAGAAACTTAGCTCTCGCTCAGCGAAAACAGCATTTTGAAGACAAGAGAATCATAATAATAGTTAACACAATACACGGCAGTAATTATCAAATCCAAAATAATCATTACCACCGGGTATTTTGAAAACAAATCTGCCATACATCTTTTGTACGCGCATTCATCCTATATTAAATTGCCTCTAGTTAATAAGCAAATTTTTTGATTTAATTTTATTTCCTTCTAGTTTGATATTTATTAGATATAAACCTTTGGAAAAATCTCCTATTGGTAAAATAAGTTCAGTTCTTTTATTCTCTTTTACAGACTTATGTATGATTTTTCTTCCATAAAGATCAAAAATAATTACTTCTTCAATTATTTCACTTGAGTGAATATTTAAATCTGCAGTACCATCCGTTGGGTTGGGAAAAATATAAAAACCAATTGATTCCGTTGAACTAACGAATTTGGAATCTTTGCTAAGGTTCTCTTCAAAGGGTGGTGGGCTTGAATTTTGATGGTTGAAGCCGCATTCATCCACAAATGCAGAACAGGCCTGGATCCGAAAGCTCACCCGATTTTCATTGCCTTGCGGAAAACTAGTAAAGTTATAAGCTCCAGTACCCGGAATTCTGGCCGGAGCATTGATCTTGAATCTGGGAAAGATTGTAATCTTATTACCTGCCCTAATGATATAATCAGAATTAAATGCAGGTGTATTGAAGGGGGATTTTTCTATTGAAGTCTCAGTTGTATTGGCAACATTTACTTCTTGGTCTGCCTGAATTATAATCTGATTTTTTATCTGCCAATCATTTCCAGGAAAAAAACGTCTGTTTAAGTTAATAATAGGTTGACAAGCAGAAATCGGGTCAGAACCAAATATTGCAACTACTTCTTCATCACCAGGTGATAGCACTGGTTGTAATGTATTCCAGCTTTTACGTATGGAGCTATAAAAATCCACCCCAGTATTTGAACAGTTACTGTTGTCACCGTTCGACAAAACTGCTACAACAAGTCTAGATACAAATAATGGTGATCCTGACGAGCCGCCCTCTGTTAAACCCTGAGTCCAATCAACCTTCAAACAGGTTGTAAAAAGGGGATTTGTAATATCACCAATAGAAACTTTTTTTAAATCCCCTCTTGGGTGATGTATCCCAATACCTGTTGTGGGAAATGACAAATTGAGTCTTGTCCAACCACTAAAAAACACGTTGTATTGGAATGGAATTGATTCTCTTATACGCATAATCGCGATATCCGGGCAACCAAGAGCATCATGATCTGAGGCTATTGCATCTATTCCTGCTAGTGTCATTAAATCATTGCCATTATTAGAAGGATTGCATACGTTACTTTGAAAATTAAACCAAACTACCCAAGCATGATTTTGATCACCATTATCCACACAATGGTGTGCAGTTAAAATTAATGGGTCAAATCCCGGATTTGAACTATTGACGACAGAACCACTGCATAAAAACCAACCTGTATCGGGATTTGCCTCATTGCTAATTGATCTATGCCAACTAAACTTAACCACACTCCTCACTTCATTACATAAATCATTATAAGTAGGAGGACAGATAGCGTTGGTATGACATGGTTGAGCTAAGCCAAATCTACCTCGATTTTTAAGTACATGAATAAACTTTTGAATTTTCACTTCACCCTTGTCAGGCTGTAAGCCGCTCCTATTTATTTCGATAATCAGCTCATTGCTATCAATGATATTAGTAACAAATGAAAAATCAGATTTATTGTTATGCAAAGAATATGCTCCCAAATATCGGTCCGAATTAAATGGACTATAAAAATATAATTTTTCGGTTTCCTTCAAATGGAGGCGACTAAAAATAGCTTGGAGCCCTTTTGCTGTTGGAGATTTGATTCTGACCCTATAAACTTCAATATTAAGGTCGCTAATATTTAACATTTGGGCATGTTCCCAAAAATCAAAACTTGAAACCACATCAATTCCATATTTAAAACCACAAGATTTACAATTTTCATTACCAAAATGATCCTCATTATTTACATACGGTAACAAAATTGACGGTAGATCAAGAGCGGGTAAATTAAGGCTAACAGCCAATGGTATACCGGGTTCGGAAGGTTGTGAATTCAAAGGTATAAATGGCAGTAATAAAATACTCGCAATAACTAGTTTATTAAATAATTGTTTCATGGTATAATGGTTTTGATTAGTTTGTAATCAGCCCCTGTTATTGGCAAACTGTCTACATCTCTGCTCTGAAAAAATACGATACCTTGAGATTTTGAGATGTGCATATTGTATTGGTACATATTGTTGTGAGGGCTTGTTATCACTTTATAATACTTATTCCCTGTAATTTCAATGCTGTCAAAATATGTCACAAATGAAGACCAGATTCCATTGTTGTTTTCAAATGAAATTGCCCCCGCTGCGGCCACTAATGGGTCTACTTTTACAAAACAAGAATTATTAGCGCCCGGACTAACGATAATTTTAAAGTCTTTGGCCTTTCTTGGTCTAAAATAAAGTTCAAAACCCTTGGAAAGTGTTCCGCCGCCATCATTTTCATCATGACTTACATTGGAAACCAATTCTATGGTGTCAAATTTGCTGGTTTTTATTGTGTCCTGATATATCCATTTTGTACCTACCAGATAGTTCACAAAATACGATTTCATTTCATTGGATATTTCTAATGTTGTTGTAATGGGCCTTATTTTATTTTTATCTTTACAACAAGATTGGGTGATGAGAAATAAAACAACAACACTCGCGATTAAAATTTTTCTCATAGCATTAAGGTTTAGTTAATTTACAAGCAATTTCCAATTCTGCTTGTTTTTTCTTAAGAACCTCTATTTCGTTTAAAAGTGAAATATTATACAAAGTTAATTCTTCAACTTTTTCCAATAGTTTAAGTTGTAACTCTCCTACATTTATGGATCCTGCTGATTTATATTCTACGGCGCTTTTAATTCCAGGTAAATGTCTGTTTGTTTCAACGAAAGCAGCTAATTCTCCTAATGGCATAAATTTATATTTTCCGCAATTAAGATAGTGGCTCGCACTATCTTTATCAAAGGCTGCGTGAAAAACATAGTCGGGAATGGGATCGAGATGCACGTCAATTTGACGTGATATAATTAGTCCGCTATTTGTGATTCTACACTGATTGTTAGTACCATCATTTATCGTAAAGTTGCCATTAAATAATTGTAAATCCCCATCGGATGACATCCTCAGACCAACCTTGGTGCTTGATTTTGGGGCAATAACAAATCCCGCTTGTGAATTATTTGATAAATTCTGATCGGAAAATATAATTCCCGCATCATTCTGGGTAATGATCGGATTCAAATTCAAATGAGCAGAACTATAGAATCGGGAATCCATATACATTCTGCTTGTCGCGGATCCGACTTGTTTTGTAAGTTCAAACATATTATGGGCGCCGGCAGTTACATTTAAATGCAAATAACTGTTCGGATTATTTGTCTTTAAACCAAGCATTCCACTACTGTTAAGGAGCATCATTGTACTTAATCCGCTAAATTGAATGTGAAGCGGATCGTGCGAATAATATCCGCCCTCCCCGTCTGAAAAAACTGGATTCACTATATTAAATCTTGCATTGGGAGTAGTCGTCCCAAGGCCAACCGCATTGGTCGAAGTTGTTTGAGCATTTCCTGAAATAATGTCCCAGTTTCCGGTTGTTTGAGCATTTAAAGTAATGCCTAGACCATAAATAATTGTTCCCAAAATGATGGTCTTAAATTTTGAATTCATATATATTTTATTTAAAAGTTGATTTTCTTTTTATTAAATCTATGCATATATTTTTGTATTTTGAAATATAAATATCCGAATATTATTGCCAAATAATGAAAAGTATTTATTACATTTCCGTAAAGTGAACTCATATCTATCAATTATCTGAGAATTATCTTTTAATTTAATAACTTTTTTTTGTGATTTAATTATCTCTACCTCTAAATAACAATATTCAGAATAATTTCTATTATAAGTAGATTGATTTGATATTTTATTTCCTGAAATAAAGTACAATCCAATTTCTGACTCTGTACTTTGAAATGAACTAGTTGTAATTTCATTTTCACCATAGTTCAATGACACGGAATAATAAGAGTTGTTTATGTCTTCCCATTTTGTATCAATACCTGTGAGTACCTCAGAATCCTTTATGTCTTGTCCTAATGAATTTATTGAAGAATAACCATTATCTACGTATGAATTCTGTTTTGTTTCATTTTCAGCAAACAATCCATAAATATTATAAGACAATAATATAAATAAAAGAATTAGTTTTTGCATGTGGTTAAAAATTTTATTTTGTTATATATGTTTTAAGTATTTTGAATTAAAATATTATTTAGTATTGCTATTTGATATTGAATCCAGAGCAATAGTAATTACATTCATCTTGCGTGTAATTTTCAGCTTCATTATCATTACCCATTACAAAAATTATTTTCTTTAATGGTTTGGGACTACAAAAGCATTGGTATGTATATTTAAAATTTCCTCTACCTAGGTTTTTTTGCTCGTTAACTTTATTTCAGCCATAACTATTTAATTTTTTAATTTAAACAAATCAAAACAATAAATGTTACATTTCCTAAGATTTGGATTATTCTAATTTAAAATTTCCAGTCCAGTTTTTTTTATCAAGCACTATCCCTGCCAAAAATAAATGGTTTAGGACATTACTTATAATCAATCATCCAACTCACACCAATAGTGCCAAATCCATAAAATTGCCTTCCAAAAATTTTATGGTTTAAAAATTTCTGCTGTTCTTTAATTACAGTGTCGTTGTAGAAATCTACATCTTTTGCATCCACATGGTTGGTAAAACTGGTATCCTGGAAATTGATGGAACCCAATGCAGACTTGTACTCCAGTGTATTCCAGGTTTGGCGGTAGTACACCGTCATTTTTCTGAAACGGACGCTGATTCCCAAATCCAGGATAAACATATTTCGCATGATTCTGTCTTTGCTCAGCGCATAGTAATCCAGAGATTCTACATCATAAGGGTCTTCATCAAATGTTCTGAATAACCCGAGTCCTTCGAGCAGGGAATTGTGAATTACGTATCTGTAATTGAACCCGATATCGAATTTCCATCCAAAATCATCGCGGGTATTTGGATTGTAGGTAATCATATTGTTACCCGATTGCTTTAATAAATCTAATGTAGAAAAGCGGATGCCACATCCGGCAGTGGTCATAACGGTGCCCAGCCTTGCTTCCGTTTCGAAAATGTAGTTGAGTCCTTTATATCGCGTAACGGATTTCACCACATTTACGTTTTCATTGTGCTTCTTCTCTGTGGCTTTTATTTTCCGGGATGGTTCGTCCACCAAATAATTGGCATATCTGAAAATGGATTTATACCTGTTTGTATTGGACCATAATAGAAAATCGAACTTCTGATTCATCTGAAGAACCAAACGGCCATTGTTCGCAATTTGCTTGTCCCATCCATACACGTATTGCGAACTGTGAATCACATCTTCATGCAATTTTGCCTGTATTCTGCGGCCCTGAGAAATTCCCAGTGAACCAAATTGAAACTCTCCTTTTTGCCTCACCAGTCCGGTTCGCCAGGTTCTGTTTTTTGCCATTTCAAAACAAAAGAAGGAAGAAAATGGCCGGTCATATTGGTGCAGTGAGTCTGCCAGTGCGAAGTTGTTTCTATAACGAATGTAAGGCGTATAGCCGCTGCCCAGCAAAGACAATGTTTGATATGTAAGTACATTATCTTCTCTTTTTTTATTGGGCCGGAACCAGCGCATTTTAAAATAATCGGTGGCGAGCGTAAATTTAAATCCACCGGTAAGTTCTCTGTCCTGATTCATTCCGGGGATGAACAAAAAAACATCGTTGTCGTGTTGTATTTCCAAACCTTTAAAGAAATCGGGTTTGCTGCTAAAACTCTCATAGAAAACCAACTTTTTATGGTCGAGAATATCCATTCTCCGCGCCAGGTATTGCAGGTTCTGCTCTTTTTGGAGATTGGGTATTTTGTTAATTCCGTAATCTGCATTTTCCGCATAATATTCATCTTTGATTAAATAATACAGCAGTTCTAAAGTATAGGCCTGTTTGAATTCCGCCAGATACAACTGGGAATTCCCGTTTTCCATTTTATTGAGATCTGTAAGTTCCAGCAACAAAAAGTAAATAAATGCCGAATCACTTTTTCGAACCATCTCCATTGCAATTTGTCTGTGTTTATCGCTTGGTTTTTTCAAACTATCCGCAGTGGTTTGTCTGGTTTCAGCACTTTGTCTGGCATTCGCATGTTGCTTTTCCAGACTGTCAATTACTTTAATATACTTTTTGACCAAAGTGGTACAAGCCCTTTTGTCGTTGGGCACATCCACATATAAGGGAAAAATCATGGTGTCACCAATCACCGTAAAATAGGTTTCCAGTTTCACCAACAATTCCGACCTTTTCGAAAAATCCGCCTTCACACTTTCAAATTCGCGGTTTTCATAATTATTTACTTTAAGCTTTCTGAGATAATCAAAAAACTCACATTCATTCATTTGAGAGATACGAGTTTGTGAGAACGAGAGGTTGGTAGAAATGGCCAATATGAGGATGAGATAGCTTTTCATGGTGTTGGATTTAATTGGTTTACATTTTTTTTAATCTACTTGTTTTAACTTAAGAGACAAGTAGTTCGTCATGTTTTACAATCTTTATTTGTTATTACTTAACGTTCGAGTATTTACGCAGGCGAGTAATTCATTAATTGTCCAACCCGGAACAAATTCTAAATTGAAAAACTACTGTTGAAGTCAAGAACTAAAGCTGAACATTGAATACCAAGCCCGAACCACTGCTGATGCTTGAATATAGTTGATGTTATATTGTCCAGCCCTCCTTGTGAAAATACTTTTGTTGGCGGCTGGCTGTTAGAATTTATATTTAGTTTGTCTATAATAAATTTCTTCAAACATTAAACTAATACGTTCAAGCCTGTCGGATACATTAGATAATTCCAACGAATTTTTTTCGGTTTGTTTGGATATTTCGATAAACTTTCTCAACCGCTCTATTACTTCTTTTATTTCGTACCGAATTTCTTTTGAGAACAACGCAAAGTCGGGTCCAATCAGGTTTCGCATTCTGTGGAAGTACTTGTCTAAATATTCAGGTGATATCAAGCCTTCTGGACTATTAATTCTTTTATCTATTGAGATAATTGAGCCTCTTAAGTCAGTTATTGCTTCAACAACATCCGCCAAAGAACGCTGTTCTGGATTTCCACTTTCCTTTAACATTTTTAAATCCAATGAAACAGATATTGGATTATCTACTTCGCCTTTTCCAGCCTCCAAAGATTTGACTTGAGATAGAATTTCTCCTTTTGCTTGTTCGACACTGTCAAGATCTTGAATATCAAATTGAATTATTCTGGTTGCGGCAACATCAAAAGGAATGGAATCTCCTTTTCGAATCATTTGGACAAGAGGCTTTCGAATGGCATGTCGAAGCGCTAACTCGTAGAACACATTAGGGTTTCTTTCAGTCAAGTCGGCTATAACTAAAGGTGAATCAACAATATGTTGAATAATTTGTGTAGTAATAATACCAGGTTCAGAGATTTTATCTGCTCTAACAACATCGTATCCCAGTTGCTCGACTGAAGGTGTAATTATATGTTTTAGAACTTTGTCAGATCGCTTTCTTGTCTCGGTATCTGCGTCACCGATTGGTGAAATTACGAAACAAATTTTCTTTTCATGTTTGATTGTCATATAAATTATTTTAGTTGTTTAAGCCTTGCCGCCAACGTTTTCAAACTTGGCGTAGTTGTGGATTATTAGCACAAAAATTCAATAGAAGCACGAATGCTGAACGATTAACAGATGTTTCTAAAAAGCAAGTTTGCCCGCTATTTGCAAAACCACTGCTAGTCAGTGTTGGTTTTATGAACCGTATAGGTTATTAATTATACTTGAGTAATCAAAGTTAATATGACTAGCCACTGTTGCATTCTTTTGAAGATTATTAAATGTCCAAACTATAGCTTGAGTGTCAGGATTTGCGGTAATTTTAATGAAATCACCTATTGAAGCTGTTGGAGTTGTTTGATTTAAGGGGTTTCGGAAAGTCATACCTTTTTGAACTCGAAATATTACGTACTTACCGGCAACATGTATTATGTCTGGTTTACGATGTACTGGGATTTGTGGGTTGTCAATGTAAAATTGTTGCAAGTGAAGAAATATAGTTTCAATAGAAATTCCATTTGACGCGTATATTATTTTATAAGGCCAATTTTCGTAACCCTCATATTTTAACATTGGATTTATTCTATTTCCAAGTGGTTTAGTTTCTGGTATTGAAGCAATACCTAGCAAAGAGTCATACAATTGGATTTTATCTAACATAGATTTAATTGAAGCAACACCTAAACAACCTTCTACTGGTCCAAATGATTTTCCTTTCTCATCTTTATTATGAAAATTGAATTGTGGAGCAGTATCATTTGTGATGATAACATCAAGTTGTTTTGATTCATCTCCATCTTCTCCAAAAAGGAAACCTCCTAAAAACACATTACATTTAGATGGGGCGTGTTGTCTGAGAAATTGAGCATAAACTAGTTCTCTTGAAATACCAATGTCGCTTGAGTTTGGGAAAATTGAAGCTGAATCAGCTTCCCCTCTGAGAACTTGTCCAACTTGTTCGTAATAATCCAATAACCTTTTGTAAAATTCTTTTGCCATATTCTATGTATTCGTTCAATTGTTTCTTACATCTTGCCGCTTTGCGAAGTCGGGGTTTAAAGCACTAAACATCATTAAATGTACAGAGCTTGAAAGTAGCACTTCACTGTCATAGAAGCACGACGCTCTGCTTTTGCAAAACGGCTGTTGGCTGCCTTAGTCTGATTTGCCTTAAGTGTCATTCTTTAAGCCAAAGTTTTTCTATAGTCCAAAATATGGAGTTAACAAGATTGTTATACAACGTTGTATATGAACTTACATTTGCAAATTGGTCAGGCCATAATAAACTATGTCCTGTTGTGTTACGAATTATATATGCAGATGCAAAGTTGCTGTCCTGAAATGAACTACCTGCGGCTACTTGATTGTTGAATTCTAACTCAGCGTCAGCAAGTGTGTTATTACTTTTTAAAGCAGTTCGATTCACTGCAATGGCTGACGCATTTACAATTTTTGGGTTTAATGTATTTCCTGTTCCACCACGCTTTTCTAACAGTGACTCAAGAACTCTTGCGCCGTCAAATAAATGGTCTAAAAATGGTTGTATTGAACCGCCTGTATCGCTACGCAGACTGATTTGATTTTCTTTTTCTTGATATTCCAACAAAAACGTGTATAGAGCTGTTAATAGCGACCGTTCTTTTGGTCCTGAATACAAAAGATCAACAACAAACCTGTTGCGAAAGTCGTCAATGGAAATGGTTCCTCCACCATTTGTATTATATGTCTGTAGAGTTATATCAATTATGTTTCGTAACTCAAGATGGGTAGAAAGGCCTGTTGGGCCAGGTTCGGAGCTTAACAAAAAAAAATCAAGTGCTGGTCTTGTTGATGCTTTGCTTTGAACATCCGGAAATTTTAAGTCCTCACTTACGGCAGCATCCATGTAGAATATGGCCTTTGAAAGGTCACGATATTGATAAGTTGTCCATCCTATAAAATAGAATGGTGTTCCTTTGTGTATTTTCTGATATTTAACTGGGTCTATAGATTTCAGGATTTTAAGTAACAATTCATAGGCACGCTGTCTTTCAAATGGGTTGTGAACTATAGAAGTCGCATTACCAACTCCATACTTCGCAAAGAATATATCTGACTCATATGCGCTAGAAATTTTATCATAATCGTCAACAAGTTGCATACTTCCTGGGTATGCTTGTCTGTTTAATGTCCCTTGATTTACATCATTAAAAAGAGCCTCATATAAATTCAAAGATTGCTGTGTTGAAGATGAAATAGTAGTCATGTTATTTGAAAAGTGTTGATAAAAAGGCTTGCCTACAATGTTTTGCAGATTTTCGTTGGGCGGGCTTTTTGCACAATTGTTCATTCATAGAATTGAACTTTCTTTAACCACATTTGCGTCAAAGAAGTATGTCTCTCCGCCTATTGTAAATGTGCTGTAAGCGGTCGGTTTATTCTTCATCTGTCTGCTCATTACTTTCAATTAATACAACTGAAGGCGAAAAGTTTTCTTCATCTAAATAGTTATCAAAATTTTCGTTAAAGTCCCCGTGACTTAAGTCTGAATGTAAGTCTTGAAACATAGAACTTGTTTCTGTCATAAAGTAGCACAGCCCGTCAAATTTATTAGTTGATAGTCTTGGAAAACTTGTCAGTCCAGCGTTTCTCCGTTTTGATGCTTTTGCCTTGGTTACATCTAATAATTCCCAAATCATTTTTGTCCAATCGTCCTTTGTCGTTGCAGGATTTTGCTCAAAGGCTCTACCAGATTTAAATTTTAGAAAGTCGATGATTTCATTTGCCAGGTCACTGTTGATGCTAAGAGTCCTAGCGGGAGTTGCACAACCCATTGGAAAAGTCCCTGGCATTCCAGAAAGTCCATAAACTGGGTTATCGTCAATGAGTAAATATTGGGCACCGTCATTAATTGCTTTTGGAAGAATATCTCTTTTTACCCCATTTAGTCGCCCTGCTCTTTTGTAAGTAAATAATGGCCAGTCAGAATAAAGTCTCAATTGATGTTGATCGTTTGCAGCTATAACCGTTGTCATTTTTGTTGATATTTTTGCTTGCAGAAGAAGCGAGTTGAATTGTTTTGAACCGCTCTTATCTGTATAAACATAAACAAATAAAATATCCCCAATTTCGGGATCTTTACTTAGTCCGATGTCAGCCAAAGGTTTTTGATGACAGAACACCTGTCACGGAAAATTTGCTCTTTGAAAAAACAGCTTTCAGAATGTTAAACAAGTCAGCCGAAAAATTTATGGTCAACGAAGCAATAAAGTCCGGCTCTTGTGGTCTGTTACTAAGTGTTCTGCATTTTGTCACTGCGAATTGAACTGAACTAACAATTGCGTTGTGAATTAGTAGGCTTAGAATTGGTGCAACTTTATTTATGTCTCCTGCTCTCATTCAAATTTTTTTGTCTATATATCGTTTGGTGTCCGAAAAACTTGTCACAAAAGGTATCTTGCTTTACGCACGGGCAGGTCTCGTATCACAAAATTGTCAACCAGCACTGAACTTTAATAGAAGCATAAATCTAATAGTTTGAATGTCACCCCGGCTGACACTAAACCCAAATAGCTGTTGCCCTTCTTACTGTCTGTCCATTCTGTGCTCTATATTTTAAAATTCACAGGTATATTTAAGAAGTAGTTTCCATAATAATGTGTCAAATACTTGAGCTAAATTGTACGTGCAAAATAACAAAATAGTTATCGATAAAAGTATTGCTAAAAACCATAACCAAAGTCGGCTGTAGGCCTTTAACTTGTTGTCAATAAATGCCACATCAGCATTAAATTCTTTGTCGTAATTTAGTATTCTCTCTATGTCTTCAGCTTCCAAAAGGTCCATATATCTTTCTTTTAAATTAATATAACTATCAATAAACCGTTGTCTTTGTTCCCTTACTTCCCATTTGGCTACTCGATAGTATATAAAAGAACCTGAGATAAATGCAATTGAAAGTAATGTTGCATCTAATGAAAATAAGTTAACGAAATCCCCTTTACTCAGAACCTTAATTACAATGGCTGATATATAAAATGAAATTAAAGCTAATGCACTTTTTTGAAAACCAATTGCAAAAGTTTCAATAACTTTATTTGCTCTATTGTTGAAGTCAAGCAACTGGTCAGAAATTCTATTTCTGATTTCGATGTATTGTTTGATGTTCTGCTTCTCGTAAACTTTGTAGCTAGATTGAATAGATTGAAAGGGATTCCCTTTTAATTCTATTAAACCACTTTTTTCAAAGTGAAGTGAAATAATGTTTCTTGCTAGGCCAATTTTGTCATTAATATTTCCGCCACAATAAACCCAATTATAAATATTGTAATATTCTCTTGTGGAGTTTATTGGCAACGATTTTACATCAACTTTTCCTTTGATCGATTTATACCCATTGATTTTAAATTCAAGTTCATTTTCTTTTAGCGAAGTGATGTCAAACAAATAAACAACAGAAAGAACAACAGCAAAATGGTTAAAAAGCGAACACAACTCACTGTGTTTTGCATTTTCAGTTTGCATTTGAAAATCATCAGGCGTTAAGTTGTGATCTTCAATGTTGATGTAATTACTTGCCGAAAGAATGCTGTCAAGGCGCTTACGCCTTTCGTTAAATGTGTGAGCAGTTGTGTTAGCATCTAATTGTGTAAAGAAAATACTTGCTGTGTTGAATGCTTTGTCAAGATTCAACACAGTGAAGTTTATAAAAGTTGTGTTGGATAAAACACGATTGAAAATTGCAAATGCCTCAGCAACTGATAGTTTTTGAAGTGTTTCTGTGAAAGTTACTAAATCATAAATAGAAATGTTGTTTGCAACTTTACCTTTAGTGATTATGAGAGTTGCATTGATAAGCTCACCCACTTGATGTTTGTATTCATTTTCAAGTTCCGTTTTGAATTTTAAAAAGTCAAGTGAAATAGAATAAAGTGAAACTGGTTCAGCATCACCAAATGTGATTATAAAAGTTAGTTGGTCGTTTGGTTGTAAAAAATTGTATTCAGTTTGAATGCTTTCAATGTCAGGCGATGAAAAGTTTCTAACTGATAATTCACTAATAAATTCTTTGTCATTCTCTGAAACGCTGGTTAGTGAATAATCAGAAAAAAAACAGTGAAGAAATTTATCAACAAATTGCATTAGCTGTTTCCGTTTTGTCCGTTGCTAAAATATTGATAGCCTTGATCCGATTTAATTTTAACATACCTTGTTCCGTCTGCATCTTTCTCGGCTGTAATTATTGTTTCAATATTCGGAATATCTTCTTTTAGGTGTAAGTCAATTTGACTTGTCAATGGAATGGTATTCAAAAATTTAGCTCTAATTTTCGACTTTACAATAGTAAATTGAACATCAAATGGGGCCCTTGGCTTTGTAGGTAATTCTTTGATTTGGGATTTGATTTCTTCTACATCCAATTTATTATCAAATGGAGTATAGTTCCCAATTGCAGTATCCAAATAATTTTGCATATCGAAATTGTCGTTTGCTCTAAAATATCGAACTGTGCTATTTCTTAAGTGCATGTAGTCTTGTGGGTACTTCTTTTTTATTTTCGTGAATATTCCTTTGTCAATTGCGCCAAATGCATTTTCAGTATTATCCTCATCCGAATAGACTTTTGTTAATTCTAAAAATTCTTTCCACCAATATTGCGATAGATTTGGATTTGTGTCATAAACCAAAACATTAGTTACGGTATTGTCACTATTTAGGCTACAAACAAATGCTTTAAATACTCTCTTTTTTAATGGTAGTCTCCTAGAAATGGTAAAATTAATTTCATCTAAAAAATCGCTATGGTCTGCTTTGCAAATTACGAATTTGCTAATGTCGTTCTCTGTTACAAGGGCTTGAACTACAATACCCTTTTGAATTTCCACTCCGAGTTTAGCCATTTTTGCTTGTGCTTCTTGTTCCTTTTTAAGAAGTCTGTTAACAGTTGTTGTCGCTATTGAGGAAAATTCATGTCCATCAAAAATCTTAGAAATTTGTCCTCTTATTTCTGTGGTATCACTGTCAAAACGAAAATTTCTTCCACTACTTCCTGTTGTAATTAAGTTTACCAATCCTTTTAGATAGTTGTCAAAGTCAATTCCATAAACCGATTGTTCGATTGGTTCAACTGCCTGTTGATGTATATCAACTTTAAAAATTTTGATTGCTGTTATATCCATTACTTTTATTTTTATTGTCTGGTTACTAGTTGCATTGTTGGTCATAGGGTTTGCACTATCGGTTCGGAAATTGCCAAAGGTGGGTCGCTTCATCACAACTATAGATTTGAAAAACCAAAGTTAGTCCAAGCGCATAAGTGTAGCAGAAGCACAATACTCCCGATTTTGGCAATGTCTTATTACCTGCAGTTTTTCTATTTCATGTCGTCTGGTTCGCTTTCAGGTTGTGGATTTTGTTTTAACCACTCAACGAATATCTTGTCCGAGTTTTTTTGACAGTCTTTAAGGAAACTCTCAAAAAGCAAACAAAGCCTGTCACGTTGTGAATTAAGTCTATGTCCCCCGTCAACCAAGTGAAGTTGAGCTTTGAAGCGTTGTGAAAACTGAATACTATTCTTACAATCAATAACATTGTCTTCAAAACCATGAATAATTGTGGTCATCAAACCCTCTTTTGGAGTTGGATTTTGGTCTGGATAATAGTCCGGCTTAATATAAAAAGCAGGAGCAATTAGGAATTGTCCCAACAAATTTCTCTTTGGAAGAATTTTATCATCATCAACTTGAACGGGTTCTGTTTTGAAGAGGTCATCAACTTTTTGTGAAATTCTTGTTGAGATATAGGCCCCTCTACTTGAACTTAAAAATACTAAATCGCCAGGAACATTCACATTGTCCTTCACAACATTTAATAATACGTCCTCCATTTGTTCAACAGGCATTTCTTCAGGATACCTAATTGAAATCATATTTATACCCATCTTTAGGGCAACAGGCCTCAAGGCTTCAATTTTAAAGCCATACCATGGAGAACCTTTTCTTCCGTGTGAATAAATCACAGTAATTATTGGATTTTGCATATTGATTTGATTTTAATGTTCGTTAAGTTTTATTCCGAGTAAATATGTTTCTGTTCTGTCAGACTTGTAATTAACAATTACATCTTTGAGTTCCTTGCTTAATCCATTTAGTACATCTTCTGGCGGTCGAGTTTGCAAATTGAACTCTGCTAAATCAAGTTCAGCAGCAATGTTTTTCATTAATACCCTACACCAATATTGCATTGCTATTATTCTTAACGGTCTAATGTCATTTTTCATTTCCACTTTCTTCTCAATGCTTTTATCCTTTTCAAAATTAGATAGGTCAACAAAGAGGTTTTCTATTAAAATAAACCAGAAGCGAAATTTCTCATCGTTAAGGTAAGCATCATAAAATTCTCTAAAACTTTTAACGCGATAGCTTTCTTCTCCCTGTTTTTCAAGCATCATTTCGCCAATGGAATGCTGAATATGCTTGTGAAGTTTGCAAGCATCTTTTGGATTAACTAATGATTTTTCCTTCATGTAATCTTTGAATAGTTCTTCATATTGAAAAAGACGGCATACTTTTGTAATTTCAGGGTCAAATTGAAATATGCTAAATCGTTGCTTGGCACCAAAGGTCTTATATAACCGCCTTTTGATTTTGTACCCAAATCGTTTGATTTTGTATCTGTCATATGAGAACTTGGTAGTATCGACCCCCTTCTTAATTGCTTCTGATAACCCAAAAAAACTTGCAATTAGATAAATGCTACTGATTATAAAATACCCCTTTTTATTTGGGTCTTCCGCAAATCCCTTTCCGCCTTTAATACTATCTAAATGCTCTTTATGGAGCCAATCGGTTTCAAGATTTTTTATAACATTATGAAAACGTTCATCAAGTTCATACAAACACCGTAATAGGGGTATGTAAAATTTAAGTTTTTGATTTTCCTTCTCCTTTTTCTCGTTCTGTGTGTTGTCGAACTGTTTAATTTTCCATTGTGCAAAAAGACCAAGCATACCCGCAATAAATGCTGCCAACACTACTCCGAAGGCAGCAATTAATTTGATGATTGTGTCTTTATCTAAATGTTTCATAAGTTAGAATGTGTGCATTAAAATTAGAAATTGTCTTTTGCTGCCACCTCTACGTTCACTTTCTCTGTCAAAAATCATATATTCGTTATCCAATCTGAAGTTTGACAATAGGTGAAATTCACCTCCGACAACTTTTTGTATTTCTTCAACTGTCATTGCTCTTTTAAAGCCAAGTTTGTTCATAAGTGAAATCATCTTGTAACTGTGTTCCAAGTTTGTGCTGAGTATTGAATACTGTTTCGGAAAGTCAGTCAAAGATAGTTTTACAAGGTTCTCAGCAAGTCCAAGTCGTTTGTATTTGTCTGGATAAATTGCCGTTCCACCACGCCTGCAATTAAATTTTACATATGATACTCCTACTAATACATTGTCTACGTATGCTAAATAGATAATTGATTTACCATCTATCATTCGTTTTTTGTGATATTCAATTCCATAATAAGTTTGATATGCGTTAGACAGAATTTCAAAGAAAGATTTTTCACACTTTGAAAATTCTTTTTCAAAATTCGCATCTGCTGTATTAAGCCGTGTATATTCTATTTTCATGTCTTGTCCTAAGTTAAATGCCTAGTACTCATAAAGTTGCTCACAACGTATTGAGGTTTTGCGTTCGGGCGGGTTTCGAAGTACAAAGTTTCAATTTATTTCTAAAGTTCAATAAATGTACAAAGCTTCAAGTTGCTCTTCAACTCCCCTGAAACAAATCCCGGGTTAGCAGTAGTTAATCTTCATTCAAACTGTAATTTGGTATTTTGTAATTTGTCTTTAACCATGTATAATATTCATCTCTGAATTTTGGGCTAAGATGATTTAAAATTTGCTTTCCTGTATTTGACAGTCCATAAAAGGCCGGCAAATCAATTGTAAAATTTGTTTCATGTGTCGGTTTAAATCGAATTGCTTTGCCTAAATAATTCAAAGCAAAGTTCTTTTTGTCAGGATTATCCATACTTCTAGACATGCCATTGGGTAAAAAGAGACCTAAATTTTGTAATGTCTGCAAGCTAGCAAAGTCAATTCCTAGTGAATTCAATAATGGCTTGATGCTGTCTGGTAATGAAAATATTTCTTGTGGTATTTGTTCTGTGTTGATACACAAAGAACACATTTTTTCAAAAAGTTCTAACTCTTGCTTTCCTAACATTTTTAATGTCTGAAGAGTACTCATTGAATAAGTTCCTGGTTGGTTATATTCTCCTGCAATGATTTTTGCGACTAATTCTTGCATCTCTTCATTTGAAATTGTTTTGGCATGTTCAACAGTATTCCAAAAGAAGTCATTGTCCATTTTTATATCGTTGGGTTTATCTGGGTCAATGTATTTAGCACTTTTTGTAGCAGTATCAATCAAATTTGTTGTATGCCTTAGGTACTCTATATACTGCATACCAACAATTCCACTTTCTTTAGCTTTTTGATATTCATCATGAATTAGTTGCTTTCTAACCTCTCCTTCTGCTGCCCATTGGCTAATTCGAAATCCCGTTAGTTTGTCAATAACCGTAGTGAAAAGTGGTGTATTTGCAACTTTCGAAGCATTGTCAATAGCTGTTGTCAATGATGAAGGATCTGTCATATTTCTCTGATTGGATTTTTTTGTTTTAATTACCGCTAACATGCTTATTTGAATAAAAAAACCACCCCAATCCTGCCATTTTGATAAGCGTTGGGATGGTTTTAGCGTCCTTTACAAATATACATTTTCACCCCACAAAATGCCCAAACATCCATTTATACACGTTTATTGGCGCAACAAAATGGCACATATTTTTAGATCGAAATTCTACTAAATGCAATATTACCTCCCCAAATCACCCACTCCACAGCTTCGCCCCTTCAGTCACATGCGCGTGCGCTTAGCGGGGTTGGTAGCGGGTTTGCGCAAATGCGGTATTTGTGCTGGAAACCGATAAAATAAAGTTTTTGTAAAACCATCCCAGGGCGCGTAGCGCGTGCGGCTTCATGCCGTGGCTCTGCCGTAGCTTGTCTCGGGCGTTGCCTTTTCAGAGGGTTGGTTAGAAGCGTGCAGCGATACAGCTTCTGGAGGGGTTTGTTCAAATGAAGGTTTTTTTTTTGAGAAAAGCAAGAAAGAGCGTTAGAGAGTTAGAGCGTTAGAGCGTTAGCGGGAGGAGAGCGTTAGGAAGAATTTAAACACAAAGACGCAAGGGCGCTGCTCTTTGCACAAAGACACCCGTCCGTACCGGCACGGGCGGGCAAAGGGTTTTGTATTAACTCATTTTGAGTAGTGAGCACATCGCAGCAGTTAGACACTATGGCTCGTTTTACTCGCAGATCTTATTAAGTCCGAAGTTCGCAGCTCGCGACCAATTCAATTTTCAACACGGAGAGCGCTAAGGACCACGGAGGGCACGGGGAATTCCAAACACCCAAATCAACGACGGAGCTAGCCCGCGTCTAGCGGCTCGCGGCCATTCTCAGCGCCCTGCGCCTGAAAATAAATGAAAATGTCTGGTAATGTATTTCTTTACTCCGCGACGCTGCCTTGTGCCCTCCGTGCCTTCTCCGTGGCGCCGCAGGCGCTTGCCCGCCCGTACCGGTTCGGGCGGGTGGTTAACTTGTCTTTCGATAGTTCATGATCGCCCAAATGTTCAACACTACTCCGAAAATCGCAATCGTTCCCAACTGCGGTAAAATGTTTCGAAATCCACTGCCTTTTAAAATGACCATGCGCATGACTTCAATTAAATAGGTTACCGGATTGAATCTGGCGATGACTTGTGCCCAGGCGGGCATGCTGTCGATGCTGGTGAAGAGGCCACCGAGGAGGATGAAAACCATCATGAAAAAGAACATGATAAACATGGCCTGTTGTTGCGTGTCGCAAAAGGTGCTGACTAACAAACCGAATCCCAAAATGGCAATTAAATATACCGAAATAAATGCATATAATACCAACAAATTACCTGCGGGTTCTATGCCGTAAACTAGCCAGGAAGCAAGCAATCCGATGCTGAATACCACATTGCCCAAAATTAAAAATGGCAATAATTTTCCAATAATAAAATGGTATTTGTGAATGGGCGTTACATTAATTTGTTCCATGGTGCCAACTTCTTTTTCACGCACAATATTCAGCGCCGATAAAAATCCGCCGATCATCGTTACCAAAATGGCCAGAATTCCGGGTACCATAAAATACCGATAATTCAACATGGGATTAAATTTGTTGGATGCGGTAATTTGTATGGCAGCATTGGGAATACCGCGGGTTTCCGCCACATAATTCTCGTTGGTATTTTTCAGAATATTTAAAATATACGCACCTCCCAAATTCGCTTTGGTACCATTGATGGCATTTACCGCCACAAATATTTTCTGCATGTTTTCCCGCATCAAATTGCGCTCCATTCCAGCAGGTATTTCCAATACCAAATCGGCCCTGTCGGATTCAATAAATTCCAATCCTGCTTTGTAACTCTCCACATCCTCCACCAGCCTGAAATAACCGGAACCGGTGATATCATTGATCATTCTGCGGCTTAACGTGGAATGGTCGTGGTCCACTACCACCAGATTAATATTTTTAATTTCATAATCTGCTGCCAATGGAAGAATGAGCAATTGCACCACAGGCATTACAAAAATCAAAGGCAAAATGGATTTGTTCCTAAATATTTGTTTGAATTCTTTTCGGAGTAAAAATAAAATTGTTCTCATGCCAGTCTGATTTTAAAATTCTTCATACCTAAAGCAAAAAAGAAAACAGCTATGCCCAACAAATACAGCGTTTCCTTCCAAATAGCTTCCCAGCCCAAGCCTTTGATCATAATGGATTTTACAATGATATAAAACCATTTGGATGGAATAATATTGGAAATAATTTGCAGGGGTTTTGGCATGTTTTCTATAGGAAACATAAAACCACTGAATAGCATGGTAGGCAATAACATTCCCATCAGAGAAATGAGCATGGCCGCCTGCATGGTCTGTGTTTTTACAGAAATAAATATTCCCAAAATCAAACAGGTAATAATAAACAAGGTGCTTTCCAATAACAGCAATAACAAACTGCCATGAATAGGCAAATCCAGCACCAACACGCTCAACAGCAAAATACTGCCGACATTAATCAGCGAAACAAACAGGTAGGGAATGGTTTTGGAAAGGATGACCAAAATAGGCTTGAATGGCGAAACCAACAATATTTCCATGGTGCCGGTTTCCTTTTCGCGCACAATGGAGACTGCAGTCATCATCACACAAACCAGCAATAATACAAGCGCCATCACACCAGGGACAAAATTCGGCGCTCCTTTTAATTGCGGGTTGTACATCATCTTGATTTCCGGAACAATGGTAGGAATTGGTGTATTTATTTTTTGTATTTCCCGTTGGTAATCTGCAGTAATATTCGATACATAATTGGTAAGTGCAGTTGCCAGATTGGGATCCGACGCATCGGCCAGAACCTGCAATTGCGGACGCTCTCCCGATTCCAGATCGTGACCGAAATTGAGTGGAAATACAATAGCGATATTTACATTTCCGCCGCGAAATCCCTCCTGAATTTCTGCTTCGTTGTGCACGATTTGGGTGACCTGAAAATACCTGCTCGCCTGAATTTTGGAAATGAGCCGGCTGCTCTGTATGTCATGCGCAGCATCTAAAACCATAATTCTGGAATTCTTGATTTCGTTGGTGAGTGCAAATCCGAATATCAGAATTTGTACTACCGGCATTCCGAATAAAATGATTAACGTTTTGCGATCGCGAAACACATGCAAAAATTCTTTGCGGATAAAACTCCAAAACTGTTTCATAAATCGCTGCGGCTCGCTCCTCTTGCGAGATGTTGAAATACATCGTTCATGGAATTTACCCCATATTTATTTTTTAATGCTGCGGGTTTGTCCAATGCTTCAATTTTTCCATCTACCATAATGGAAATGCGGTTGCAATATTCCGCCTCATCCATATAATGCGTAGTGACAAATGCCGTAATTCCGCTATCTGCAGCCTGATAAATCAAATCCCAGAACTGGCGGCGGGTAAGAGGGTCTACCCCACCGGTAGGTTCATCCAGAAACACAATTTCCGGACGGTGTAAAATGGCTACGGAAAACGCCAGTTTTTGTTTCCAACCCAATGGAATGGAATTCACCAATTTTTTGGCATCCTTCTCCATACCGAGTCTGGCAATGAGTTCCGCACTTTTATCCCTGAGTTCTTTTCTATCCAAACCATATATACCGCCAAAAAACTGAATATTTTCTGCAACGGTAAGGTCTTCATACAAGGAAAATTTCTGGCTCATGTAACCGATATTCCTTTTAATTTTTTCGGTTTCTTTATACACATCAAAACCCGCGATGGTGGCTTTTCCGGAGCTTGGAATGGAAAGGCCGCATAGCATGCGCATGGCAGTGGTTTTACCAGCACCATTGGCGCCGAGAAAACCAAATATTTCACCACCGTTTACATCAAAACTAATGGCATCCACCGCAGTGAAATTCCCAAATTTCTTGGTGAGTTTGTCTACCGATATGGAATAATTATTTTCCATTATTCGTGTAAATATTGGATAAAACAATCTTCTATTTGCGGTTTGGTAGTTTCAAATACCAAAGATGGCAAACCCGCATCTATCAGCCGTTGTCGCACGGTTTGTGAACCTTGTTCCTTTATGGTGGCATGTACCGAATCACCAAAAGCATAACTGGATTTGATCTCAGGAATTTGTTTTAACAATTCCATCAAATGGTACATATTGTCGCTTTGTATTTTGTACAAAGCATCCGGAAATTCTTTTAATATCTGATCCGGAGTTTCGGTTTTTAATATTTTTCCGTTTTGAATAAACGCAATTCTTTCACAAAGTCCTGCTTCATCCATATACGGCGTACTTACCAAAATGGTAATGCCCTGTTCCTTTAATCTGGCAAGCATTTGCCAGAATTCTTTGCGCGAAACAGGATCCACACCGGTGGTTGGCTCATCCAGAAACAGCACCCTGGGCTTGTGAATCAAGGCGCAACACAGCGCCAGTTTTTGTTTCATGCCACCGGATAATTTTCCGGCTCTGCGCTCTTTAAATGGTTCCAGTTGTACATAGATATCGCGTATGAGATGGTAATTCTCCTGAATATCCGAATTAAAAACTGTTGCAAAAAATTGCAGGTTTTCTTTTACCGTTAAATCGGGATACAAAGAAAATTTCCCGGGCATATACCCCACTATTTTTCGGATGGCTTTGTAATCCTTTACCACATCCAGTCCTGCTACAGATGCATTTCCGGAATCAGCCAGCAATAAGGTTGTGAGTATGCGAAAAATGGAGGTCTTCCCTGCCCCATCCGGACCTATTAACCCAAACAATTCACCGGGTTGCACCTGCAGAGACACATGATCCACCGCAAGTTGTTTTCCCTTGCCATAGGTTTTTACTATATCGTCCAGAATAATTTCGGAAGCCATCAGAATTTTACTTCTCCATACATTCCAATTTTTAAAATACCATCATTTTTTACGGCAATTTTAATGGCATATACCAGGTTGGCGCGTTCGTTTTTGGTTTGAATGGTTTTGGGCGTGAATTCGGCTTTGTTGTTGATCCAGGTAATGACACCCGAATATTCTTTGGTCTCCCCTTTATCGGAATCTGTATATACTTTTACAGTTTTACCAGTTTTTACATTGGCATATTGGTCTGCTGTAATGTATGCACGCAAAATCATGGTATCCAAATCCGCGATTTTGTACATGGGTTTTCCGGGTGTTGCCATTTCAAATGGCTCTGCATATTTCAGAATTACTGTCCCTTTGATTGGATTTACAATTTTGCTGTCTTCGATAATATCATTGGTCTGTTCCAATTGAACACGAAGCGAAACTGCATCTTGTCCCAAACCACGACTTACTGTGCCAAGGGAAGAATTTTGCGCATCAATTTGGGCCTGAAGGGTTGCCACCAAACTCCGCGAATCATCGAGCTGTTTTTGGGTTGCCGCTCCGCCTGCAAATAATTTTTCTATACGCTGGTTTTCGTGTTTGGCCTGCTTTAACTGACTTTCCAAAACTGCAATTTGTAAGGAAATATTGGGCGATTTGCTATGCAGAGAAGCAATTTGTGCGAGTATTTGTTTTTTGCGCAAATACAATTGTGCAGTGTCAATAAATCCGAGATAATCTCCAGCATTCAGCACTGCACCTTCCTTCAATTGGAATTGTTGGATAATGCCGGCAGCCTGCGCTGAGATGATGGTTTCACGCGCTTCGAAAGTTCCGGTTGCATCGTATTTTTTTTCTTTATCGCCGCATGCCATCAAAAATAAACATGCAGAAAAACTCCAGAATATATTTTTCATTTTTAATTTCCTGTAAGGTGGTTGTAATTGTAAATGGCCATCATCCATTGCATCTGATGTACAATTTTGTTTTGAATGGCCTGGTCCTCGGCATTGGTATAGCGCAGATAATCGTCGGTTTGTATGACGCCGTTATCCAACTGAACCTGTGCTGTATTTTTAATGGTTTTTCGCAAAGAAATAATTTCGTCATCCTGTTGGATGAGTTGCGATATTTTTTTAATTTCAGCATCCTGTTGTGCTTGTTGTACTTTGGTTTGAAAGGTAAATACTTCTTTTTGAATATCGATTTGTTGGCGTTGTAAATCCAGCAATCGCGTTTCTTTTTTATAGGTATAAAAAGAAGAAATATTCCAGTTTAAACGCAAACCGCCGATTGCATACGGATCAAAACTATTGCTCAACATATTCAGTGCAGGGCGTCCATAACCCGCCTGGGCAAAGAGATTGAGCCTGGGCATCGTTTTGGATCGGAGTATATCGCTCTGCGCCAGAAAAAGATTTTTCTGGGTTTCGTACAATTGCAATTCGGGCCTTTTTAATTCATTTAACTGTTGGGCTAAAGTTGGAGTTACGAAAGTGAAATTGTTGTTTAATTGCATTTGCACAAACAATTCCAATGCATCAATGAATCCGGATTCGCTTGCATTTAATTCTGTCATGCGCTGGTTTTGTTTCAGAATTTCCACCTGAATCAGGTCTGCAGAAAGTTGAAGCGCGATGCCATTCTTCACCGCCACATTGGTTTTCTGCAGTGCTGCGAGTAGATCTGAAACCAGCAATTGCAATTGCTTTTTTTGTTCGCGAATCATGAGGATTCCGAAAAACAATTGCTCTACTTTTTCTTTTATTCGATACAATTCCACATTTATTTTTTCATGTTCTATGGTTGTATTTCCTGTAATTAATTTTTTCTGTGCCTGGTTCCACCCGCCATCGTAAATGCTCTGATTGATTTCCGCAAAAAGCTTATACTGGTCTTTACTTAGTTTTGGAATTTCCACGTTTGGAAGTTTAATGGGCAGCCCGGTTACATCGCTTTGGTAGGTTGCCTGGCCTGCAATCTGAACTTGCGGGAACCAGAGTTTGGAGAGGTTATCACTTTGGATATTTGCCGTCAATTCCAACAACTCGTTTTGTTTTACAAGCGGATAATTTTCTATGGCTTTTTTCACACATTCTTCCAGAGTAATGTTTTGTCCAAAGCTGTTTTGAACCAAAAATAATATGCAGGTAAATGCTATGGAGATATACTTTTTCATTTCATTTTCTTTTTAAATTTTGGATTCATTCTTTTATTTTTAAAATCGCATCAGCCCATTTGGGAATAAGGACTTCTCTTTGTTTCATCATCATTTGAAAAATATCCTGTGGCAAAGTACCAGAGCTGTTGAGCAGCGGACGTGCGATAAATGGGAAAATGGTCATTCCCAAAAGGCTAAACAAAAATTGCAGGGGATGAATATGCGGATAGGATTTTGCCAGTTGTTTTACAAAAACCGATTCCAAAAGAATTTTTTGGGGCTGAAATTCATGGGTGATATTTTCTGCGCTTTTGTGAATTTCGCTGAGCACAAAAAGAGGCAGGTCCGGGTTTTCCAGCAACATTTCGATATAGTAAGCGGTGAAATTTTCAATTTTTTCTTCCACCGAATTATCGGGTTGGTTGAGAATAATGAGAACCTGACCAAAGAGTTTCTGCATTTTTTCCAGCATCACCTGTTCAAATAATTTCTCTTTGCTGCGGAAATAATAATTGAGTAAAGCCAGGTTGATGCCGGCCTCTTCTGCAATATCTCTGGTTCTGGCGCCGGAGTACCCTTTTTTGAGAAACACTTTACGTGCCGCTTCCCTGATTCGCGCTTCGGTGCTGAGGTCTTTGTCTTTCTGAATCTTTTTGGCCATTGATTTTCCGGTACAAAGGAAAATCGAATTTGGAAATTAAACAAATATTTTAATCAAATGATTAAAATATGGGCATTGTCGGTAGCTTTCAGCCGAAAAACAGCGACGCGGACAACCAAATTTGCTAAAAGCTTTTACCGACAACGGGACCACCTTCGAACCACCCTCCTGTCAGACCAAAAAACTTCTCACTTCAGACCCTACTTTTTCCCGGCAAATACGAAATGTATTTGACATAGGTATCCGGTTCGGGGCCATTGAGATTATAAAAATCTTCGAGATAACGATTGAAAGTTGACCTGTCTGTTTTTGCCTTTGCTCGTATTTCTTCTGTGATATCTATAAATTCAATAGACACATTGCGTTTTGGCAAAAAGAAAATAAAATTGGCGAGCAGGTACAGGGTACTTTTTAATGCTGCCTGTCCAAAATTCGGGAGTTTTCCGGTATTGGAAACAGCCCACATACTGCCACGCAGACCGTGAATTCGCGCACCGATGACCTGCACATTATCCGTTAAAGTGGATGCCACAGCAAATGCACTTTGTTTGTTTTTAATTACTTCCAGTTGCGTTCTGGTGATATTTCCAGCGGGATAGATTAAAATAGATTTCCCATTTTTTAATCCCTGTTTAACGCCTTCATGAATTGTATCCAGCACTTTGGGATCGCGGTTACCGAATTTCAAATCACTAACCGGAATGGATCCGAGGGCTTTTACAAAATAGCCGATTAATGGCATATTCATAAACCTTTCAGAAACTACCGGAACTACATCGCAGCGCCTGTATAAGATCAATGACAACAACGGTGCATCGATTTGAGCGGGATGGTTGGGTAAAATTAATCTTGCGCCTTTTGGATTTAAAAGCTCCTCTCCTTTTAATGAAATTTTATACCTTCTGGAGAGAACAAAATAATACAATTCGGCAATAATGGTTAGTTTTTTCATTGGTTTTTCAGGAATGAAGAAATGGTAAATCTTTACCAGACAAACCTACGTCAGGTATAAAGAAATTCAGGTGCGCTTTTCAGGAATGGAGTTTTTATTATTAGCGAAAAGCCAATTTACAGACACCGGGGTTTGCAAATTTTCATAAATCTTTTGTCAAGAAATTCTTATTACTGAAAATTTCTTTGAAACCTATACCGGCAATTATTTGAATCCAAAGTTTCTGTTCGGAAATATTTGGCCACCATAATGAATGCGCATATTAAACAAAAAAACCGGGACCAATGGTCCCGGTTCACCTATGAAAAATACAATTACTAAATCTACCCCTTATTTAATTTCTATGGTTTGTGCAAGTGCCTTCTCCACCACCGGCAACTGCATTTTCAGCATGCCGTCTTCGAAGTTTGCCTCAATTTTAGTGCGATCAATATCTGCGCTCAGGGTAAAGCTTCTGCTAAATTTACCGTAGCTAATCTCACTGCGCAATACATTGTTTTTGTTTTCAGTATGTTCGTTTTTGCGCTCCCCGCTAATGGATAATACGTTACCATCCAGTTCAATTTTCACATCTTCTTTTTTCACACCGGGCAAACTCACTTTTACTTCAAAGCCATTTTCATTTTTTACAATTTCTGAACCTGGTTTGAAATTGCTCATCGCGGGAGTGAATTCTTCTTCAAAATTGTTCCATACATCGCTGAAAAAGCGGTTTACCACATTTGGATTAAATACATCCAGTGCATTTGGTCTGTTGGTTCTTACGAGTTTCATATCTTTAAATATTTTTAATTGTGTTTATACCTGGTATTTTTCAAAGGCCGTTCCAATTGAATAAACAAGACTTTTTGGCTGGATTGGGTGGTTTGGAGCAGAACAAAATGCCATTCTGGCATTTTGTAGGTGCTTCGAAAAAACGTTTTGAGTAGGAATTGGCGTTGTCGGTAGCTTTCAGCCGATAACCAGCGACGCGGATAATCAAAAACGCTGAAAGCGTTTACCGACAACGGGACGGGCTTCGAAAGTGCGTTTTATCTGGGAGTTGGCGTTGTCGGTAGCTTTCAGCCGAATAACCTGCGACGCGGATAACCAAAAACGCTGAAAGCGTATACCGACAACGGGACGGGGTGCTTTTGGGAGTTTGGTAAATCTTCGGATCGAAGTTGGTAGGAGGATGTTCGTCGTCGGTAGCTTTCAGCCGATAACCAGCGACGCGGATAACCAAAAACGCTGAAAGCGAATACCGACAACGGGACCACTTCCCACTTCTGACATCTAACTTCCCACATAAAAAAGTCCTTCTTTTTGCGGTTATTCGTAACTCTCTTATGGCTACAGATTTTGATATTCTTTATGGGAAATTAAACGAGGAACAGCAGCTTGCGGTAAACACCATTGAAGGTCCAGTGATGGTGATTGCAGGTCCGGGAACGGGTAAAACCCAGATACTTGCCGCGCGCATTTTAAACATACTTCGTCTTACCGATACCAAGCCGGAGGAGATACTTTGTCTTACCTACACCGAAAGCGGTGCTGCCAACATGCGCCAGCGCCTTACAGCATTTTTAGGCCCGGATGCTTATAAAGTCCACATTTTTACCTTTCACGGATTGTGCAACCGCATCATTCAGGAAAATCAGGAGAAGTTCTCCCAGCGCGAGTTGCGCGTGATGGATGAAATGGAAAAACTGGAAATTCTGAACAGGTTGATCCGCGAACTTCCTGCAAATTCCCCCATAAAAAATTATCAGGAAGATCCGGGTGTACTTCGCAGGCAACTGAGTACGCTTTTTGACCTGATGCAGGACGAAGGTTATACTGTAACGGAAATACGATCCTGGGCAGAGCAACTGAAACAGGAGGAACATTTCAAAGAAGCTTTTCCGGATCTGGTTTACAAAAGAGCTTATAAAGGTTTTGCAGCAGGGGATATTAAAAAGTCAGATTACGATAAACTGACGTCCGCATGGGAAAAACTGACTGCGGCGGCGGCGGAATACCCAAAATACCAAAAGTTAAAAGCAGATGCAGGAGTGTATGAATTTCGCGATATGCTGGACTGGGTTTCCCGCGCCTTTGAGGAAGACGCAGAGTTACTAATGGGATATCAGGAGCGTTTTCAATATGTGCTGGCGGATGAATACCAGGATACCAGTGGTTTGCAAAACCATATCCTCATGCAACTGATTTCTTACTGGGACGAAAATCCGAATTGCTTTGTGGTTGGCGACGATGATCAGAGTATTTACGCCTTTCAGGGAGCCCGGGTCGACAATATGTTGGCATTTGCCGATAAATACGCCGCCAATCTCAAAACTATAGTTTTAACCAGTAATTACAGAAGTACCCAAAACATACTGAATGCCGCTAAAAAAGTAATTGACCACAACCAGCAAAGACTGGTAAATAAACTTTCGTTTTTGACCAAGGAACTGGTAGCCGCCGGGAATTTGGAAACAGGAACAGAACCTGAATTACTGCAATATAGAAACCGTTTTGCAGAAGCAATAGGAGTTGCAGATGCATTGGAAAGAAGCCACCAATCCGGTATTCCGTGGAATGAACATGCGGTAATTTACTCCAAACACAGGCTGGCCGAGGATTTGGCAGAAGTATTAAAAACCCGGGAAATACCATTTGTACTGGCAAAAGACATCGACGTTTTGCAGGAACCCATTGTTCGGGAATTGCTTAAATGGTTGAACTATCTGAGTGAGGAACTGGATTTTCCGCATAAGGGAGAACATTTGATTTATGCCCTTTTACATAGTCCGGTGTATGAAATCAGTCCGTATGAAATTGCCAAAATTTCATCGGAGATTTATGCGTTGAGTTCGGAAACCAAGCCATTGCACTGGCGGGATCACTTTGCAAGCCTGTTGCGCAAACCCTCTCAAGGAAACCTGTTCAGTGAAAACGCACCGAGTGCAGCCATTTCTGCACTATGGAGGGAAACAGAAATTTGGCTGAAAGAAGCGGGAATGCTGACTGTGCCCCAATTAATTGAGAGCATTTATGCCAAAGGCGGTTTTTTGTCATATGCGCTCAAACACCACAACAGGGAATGGATTCTGGAGGTGTTGAGCAGTTTTATGGAATTTGCCGTATCCCGCAATGAGCGCAATCCATTTATGCCGCTCAAATCTTTTATTGCCGAAGTAGAATCCATGTTGGGTGCCGGCATTGCAATTCCTTTGGAAAAGAGATTGGGAAATACCGATGGAGTGATGCTGACCACAGCACACAGAGCGAAAGGCCTGGAATTTGAACATGTATTTATTATCAGCGGGGATCAGGAAGCTTGGGAACGCGACCGCAGCAATGCATTGCCATTTAAAATAGCAGCGCTCATTCGTGGAATGCGCATGGAGAGAAGCAATGAGCAAGATGCAGAAGAGGGATTTGAAGAACGCAGAAGGCTGTTTTATGTGGCTATGACCAGAGCCAAATCCAGACTCACCATTTCCTGTTCCAGACAAAAAGTAGATGCCAAAAGCAGCATCCTTATTCCCTCTCGCTTTCTGATAGAAATGCAGGAAAATGAACCTGCACCAACAGAAATACCGGTATCTGAAATGGCAAATGTGGCTGAAATGGTTTTGATGCATACCGGCAAACCCAAATTGAGAAACGAACAGGAGGCATGGCTGCGCAAGCAGGTTCAGGGTTTTCGCTTCGCACCCACTACCCTTTATACACTTTTTGAATGCGGACTGAAATTCTATTTTCAGCGGATAGCGCGTGTTCCTTCGGCTCCAAACGCAGCAGCTGCATATGGTACCGCTTTGCATGGTGCTTTGGCCAAATGGGTTGCTGCGGGTACAGACAAAGACCATCCGCAGTGGTGGGATGCACCGGAACTGGTTTACCAATTTGAGAATGAACTCTATAGGAAACGCGCTGCATTTAGTGAAGAATCCTACAAAATGCGCCTGCAGCAAGGCAGGGACCTGCTTCCATTATACCACGCCGCCAGATTGGAAGAATTTCAAAAGGAAAATGTGGTGATAACCGAGCGCTGGTTTCAGTCTGCAATTGATGGCGTAGAGATTGGCGGTTTTGCTGATAAGTTAATTTTTCATGGCAACGATGTGGTTATCGTGGATTACAAAAGTGGCAATCCGGCGAATGCAGAAAAGAAATTCAAGGTACCAACCGAACGCAGTATGGAAGGGAAATTGCCTCCACCCTATTGGTTTCAATTGGGAATTTACCATTTGGTAATCAACGGAATAAGCGGTAAAAACTGGCGCGCCGCAATGGGAGTTGTGGATCTATTGGACAAAAACGATAAAGGAGAATTCGGTCAGTTGAAAATGACTTATTCCGGTGAGGACCTGGATTTGCTGCGGGAATATGTGAAGGAAGGCAAGCGCAAACTGGAAAATCTGGAGTTTTTGCAGGGCTGTAATAACTGCGAATGGTGCGACTTCGCCAAACAAACCGGTCAGGTGGTGTGGGTGCCTGCAGAGGAAGAAGTTTAACCACAAGGGAGCTAATGCTCCTCACAAGGAAGGCACGAAGACACTAAGGAATACAAATACAAAAGCAAAATTCAAAAACTATTTAATCTGAGAATTAACCGCAATTTCAAATTGCCGCGAATTCATTGTGTCTTTGTGGTTCCTGGTGTCTTTGTGTTGAATACCAGCTTGTAATGAGAAAAAAATAATAAAGTGAGAAACTTTGTGTCCTTTTAAAAGCAAAAATTGAGAATGAATCCCTGCTAGAGATACAACCCTAAAATGAGTTTGTAAAAAAACTTTTGTGTCTTTGTGGTAATGACTTTATGGTAAAAACCTACCCCGCTATCCCAAGCATCCTGCAGGCCTTTTCACAACACAACTCCTCAGCTTTTTTACGGCTCCGGTTGCTGTCGGTAACATAAATATCGCCATCCATAAGAAGGGAAAGCACATGTACCTCACCCCTTTCTTCAATTTTGGTTTCGTGTTCCCAGGTAATTTTTCTGCGGTTTTGCTGTGCCCATTTTAGAAGTGAGGCTTTGTAACTCACCGTTGTGTTCATCAACTTGTCCAAATCCAGATATTGGCCAATCAATCTGCGCGAAATAAATTTACGAGCCACCTTATAGCCTTTATCCAGATATATTGCTCCTATTAATGCCTCCAACGCATTGCTGCCAATGGTTTTTATTGCCACATTATTCTTGAACAATTCAGGTTTTATATCCATCAACTGCACCAAACCCAACCGTTCAGACAAATAAGACATCTGATCGCGGTTCACAATTCTGGTGCGCATTTCTGTGAGGAACCCTTCTCTTTGTTTGGGATATTTCAAAAATAGAAATTCGGCGATAACTGCATCCAAAATGGCATCGCCCAGAAATTCCAAACGTTCGTTATCTACATTATTTACATTTACTGCTTCCAGGTCATTTACTGAGCTGTGGCGCAGGGCTTCGCGGTAAATAGCAATTCTGCCGGGACGAATACCGGTAATTCGGTAAATATTTTCTGGGAGGCCTTTTTTGCTTCTGAATATCAAGCGAAAGGCGTGTAATTAAGCTTCGTAACGTTTAAAAATCACAGAAGCGTTGTGACCACCGAATCCAAAGGTATTGCTCAACACAGCCCTCACATCGCGCTTTTGTGCGGTATTAAAGGTTAAATTGAGTTTCGGATCAATTCCCGGGTCATCGGTAAAATGGTTTATGGTAGGAGGAACAATTCCTGTTCTTACAGCCATAATACCTGCAATGGCTTCAATAGCTCCTGCACCGCCCAATAAATGGCCGGTCATGCTCTTGGTGCTGCTGATATTGAGGTTGTAAGCGTGTTCACCAAATACACCTTTGATTGCGAGTGTTTCTGCAATATCTCCCAAAGGAGTACTGGTGCCATGAACATTGATATAATCAATATCGCTAACATCCATTTCAGCGTCTTCCAAAGCCACCTTCATCACATTTCTCGCACCTAAGCCTTCAGGATGCGGTGCAGTGATGTGGTAAGCATCAGCAGTCATGCCACCGCCTACTAATTCTGCATAGATTTTAGCACCACGCGCTTTAGCATGTTCCAAATCTTCCAGAATCAGCGCAGCACCGCCTTCTCCGAGTACAAAACCATCGCGATCCTTATCAAAAGGACGAGAAGCGGTGAGGTAATCATCGTTGCGCTCGCTCAGGGCCTTCATATTTGCAAAACCACCCATGGCGGGTTCGTTTACGCAAGCTTCGGAACCACCGGTAACAATAATATCAGCTTTACCCAATCGAATCAGGTTAAAAGCGTCAATAATGGAGTGCGTGGATGTAGCACAAGCAGAAACGGTAGCATAGTTTGGACCACGGAAACCGTGTTTAATACTGATATGGCCGGAAGCGATATCAATAATCATTTTAGGAATAAAAAAAGGCGAATAACGCGGAGTGCCATCGCCTTTGGCGAAATCAGTTACTTCCTGATTGAAAGTAGTGAGGCCGCCAATTCCAGAGCCCCAGATTACCCCGATGCGGTCGGGGTTATGGGATTGTTCTAAAATTCCGCAATCGTGTATGGCCTCATCTGCACAAACCATTGCAAAGTGGGTAAACGCATCCATTTTACGGGCCTCTTTGCGGTCCATAAAATTGGTGATGTCGAAGTTTTTCACTTCGCATGCGAATTTCACCTTAAAATTGGTAGTGTCGAAACGCGTTACCAAGCCTGCGCCGCTTTTGCCGGCAATCAGGCTCTCCCAATACTCGGAAACCGTATTTCCTATAGGGGTAAGCGCTCCCAGACCGGTTACAACAACCCTGCGGAGCTGCATGAATTACTTTTTGTTTCCTTCGATGTAACGCACAGCCTCTCCAACAGTCTGAATTTTTTCAGCCTGATCATCCGGAATGCTGATGTCGAATTCTTTTTCGAATTCCATAATAAGTTCAACTGTATCCAGAGAATCAGCTCCAAGATCATTCGTGAAGCTGGCTTCTGTAGTTACTTCTGACTCTTCAACGCCAAGTTTGTCAACGATGATAGCCTTTACTTTTTCTGCAATTTCTGACATGTTAAGTAGTATTTGATTTGCGGGTGCAAATAAACATCTTTTTTTATAATCCATAAAAGCGATTTGTAAATTTGCAACGAATTCATGCCAAAGCACGATCTGCAACACTTTCCAATTTATCCCTCCGATTTTTATTGTGCATTTATTCACGGCCAACTGGAATTGCATCAACTCGCATGGAACCTAAATCATTTTTTGGATCTGGAATTTTGGAGAAACGATGTGCTTTTAAATAGTGATGAAGCAGGAAATGGATCGGAACACCATTGTTTCGTTTATAACCATAGCGATGCCGAAGTTGTTTATTGGCTGGTAGCAAACCAGGGAATGAACTCTTTTTTATTTACCAAAAAACCCAGACCGGATTTTATTTTGGTAGGAAAAGGTGAAACAGCAGAATTGCAAATGCAGCAATGGATGGATTGGCTAAAAACGAAAAACCTTATTTCTCTTGCTTATTTTGTAGATGATAAACAAATTCAAAAAATGAATTGGCTGCTTTGGCTGGAATCCAATGACAGGAATAATAACAATGAAGAAAAATACAATGATTAATATCGCGACCCATGCATAGTCCTGCATTTAATAAAACCAAAATTGTGGCAACCATTGGTCCGGCCACGAGTGATAAAGAAATGCTGAGGCGTTTAATTCACGCAGGGGTGGATGTTTGCAGACTGAATTTCTCTCACGGTACACATGAAATACATTTGCAAACCCTCAAAAATATTCGCGAAATCAATGAGGAAAATAGCAAGGCTGTAGGAATATTAATGGATTTGCAAGGTCCCAAACTGCGCATTGGACAAGTGGAAGGTGAAATAATTCTGGAAGATGGTAAAGATATTCTGGTAACCACAACGTCTGTCGTAAGCACCACAGATCAGTTGAGTGTGAGTTATGAAAACCTGGCAAGAGATGCAAAAATCAACGAACGCATATTATTAAATGATGGCAAAGTGGAATTGAGAATTCTGGAAATATTGAATTCCACCACACTTCGCGCACATATAGTTGCAGGTGGCCCATTATCATCCAACAAGGGATTTAATTTACCCGATACCAGATTAACAGTTCCGAGTCTTACCGAAAAAGACATACACGATTTGGAATTTGCCATTAAACATCACGTGGAATGGATTGCACTTTCTTTTGTGCGCCAGCCGGAAGATATTATTGATTTAAAAAAGAGAATTGCTGCGAGTGGAAAAGAGATACGGGTGATTGCAAAGATTGAAAAACCGGAAGCTGTAAAACATATTGATGATATAATTCGGGTTTCTGATGCCATCATGGTTGCCCGCGGAGATTTGGGTGTGGAAGTTCCTTTGCAAAAAGTTCCTTTGATACAAAAGTCTGTGGTTGAAAAATGTATAGGATCTGCAAAACCTGTAATTATTGCTACCCAAATGATGGAGAGTATGATTACGGACAGTATGCCTACCCGCGCAGAAATAAATGATGTTGCAAACGCAGTTTTGGACGGTGCAGACGCCGTGATGCTGAGTGCCGAAACATCGATAGGCAAATACCCTGTAAAAGTGGTGGAAACCATGAGTAAAATCATTCATGACGTTGAAGAAGACCGCAGGGTTTATTACAAAGGGAAAAAACCGCATCACAGTTCGCCATCATTTGCAAGCGATGAAATATGTTTTACCGCAGTTCGCATCAGCGATCACCTGAAAGCACGCGCCATTGTGGCGATGACAAAATCGGGATTCACTGGTTTTCGGGTTGCCAGTTACAGACCTGAAAGCAGTATTTTCATTTTTACGGATAACAAAACTTTGTTGTTTGCATTAAGCCTGGTATGGGGCGTTCGCGGCTATTTCTATAACAAATTTGAAACTACAGATAAAACTTTTGAGGATGTTTTGGAGGTTTTGAAACAAGATGGAATTGTGAGAGAAAGAGATTATGTGATTCATTGCGCATCCATGCCTATTCATAAAAAACAGAGGACGAATACGATTAAGGTTTCGGTGGTGGAGTAGAGGGTTAGAGCGTTAGCGGGAATAGAGCGTTAGAGCATTAGAGCGTTAGAGCATTAGAGCGTTAGAGAATTAGAGCGTTAGAGCGTTAGGGCGTTAGAGGGGTGAGTAATTGAAAATTTACAGGATTGGTAATTGATTTTATTTTTTAATACTTATCACTTTAATACTTTATCACTTAAATTCTTTTTCACTTCTTCACTTAAATTCTTTACCAATTATATACTTATCACTTTAATTTTTATTTTATTCGGCACATTTTGTAAATTATTAAAATGCGCTTCCCGCAGGAAGCGCCTGCAAAATGCACATGGTAATGTTGCGTTTAATTTGAAGACGAATACTCATAATGAACTACAAATTGTAATTCGGCACCTGGTTGCGAAATGCGTATCTAACGCTCTCCTCGCGCTAATCTCGCTAACGCTCTATATGCGCTAATTACGGATAATTATGTCCGGACATATAATCTATGTCGTTTTGCAAGCCTACTATTTTTGCACGCCACAGTAGTTGACGGGCCAATTCCAAAGGCGAAGATTGTTTCTGAATTTCAGATTGTTTTATATGCTCCAGGAAACTTTCATAATATTTCTGTACTTCCTGAATCATATGGTCTTTAAGAACCGGATTGATCAGATTAAAAGCCACGGCCATGCCCTCATCTATGGTTTTCCAATCCATTTTTTCATCGTTAGCCGGCAGCATGTTTTCCAGTTGCAAACAGGAAATTAATTTATGGATGAAATAGACATCATCGGTATATCCAATTATTGCAAACTGGTTGTTGTGAATTACGCCGCCGGGTGTTTGTATATAGCGCAATAAATCAGCGCAAACCGCATTCACGGGATCATCGTCTTCCGTTTCTTCACCATACTTACAAAACCACTCCAAATTATCAGCAGCACTGAGATAAAAATATTCCATTTTCTTCAGTAAAGGTTCGAAAGCATCTCCGAGCAACCAACCAGTAGTGCGCTTTAGAAAAGAATGTGCCTCTTCCAGTTTCATCTGCATTTCCAAACGGAATTTTTCTATTACGACTAACTGTTCATTATCTGAAAAACTATTGCAAATTTCTCGTACGTTGGAAATGAATTTTTGCATGATACCGTTATCATTTTCAGGGAAATTTTCCAAATCATGCAAAACCTGCCGACACAACTCCTGCCTGTGAATTCCTTGTTCCAACTCTTTCATCTTTGCACGCAAAAATTGTTGCACTTCCAATCCTCTGGCATAGAGATTATTCAGTTTATCATATGCATCTTTTTCATTCTCCCCAACAGTAGAAATCAGGGATTTTTTTGGATGCAAATTTTCCGGAGGTGTATTTTCTTTGGCTCGTTGTTGAAATTCCGCGAACTGTATTTCTCCTAAAAAAACATTTACAGCTTTTATTCTGGTTTCAGGAGGTAAATTCTGGTATTGATTTTCGTAATTAGACAATGCCAATGACAACAATTGGATGCCGGTTCCGGGATCATCCATAAAAATACCTTTCAGTTTTTTAACTTCCGGAAAAGCATCCAGAGGTGTTTCATCCAATTTACAGGGTATTATTAATTTTTTGAGGCGGGATGCGGTATAGAGTTCGGCAGCAACACTTCCGGATTCCGATGCTTCCAGATTCCACAATAATACCAAAGCGTCCATGGAACCAATAAGTTCATCCTTCATATCCTGTATATTTCCGGGTGCTGATAATTTGCCCTCATCCAGCCAAACATCATGCGAAGCAATTCTCAAATGGTCCGCAATACGTGTCGCCAGGAGTTTGTTTTTCCAGGAGTGGGAGATAAATACCTTCATAGAGCGTTAAACAAATTTAATGTGAAATCATAATGAATAGCGGTAATTTTGTTAACCTTTTAAATATTGCGTCAATTTGGAAATATTCGCTTTGGCAATTTCCAATTCTACCCCACCTGTCAACTGCACTTTGCACCAATTGCCGGATTTATCTATGGAAACAACATGATCGATATTAATCAGGTAACTTCTGTGGGTGCGAACCATCTGATCCGGATTCAATAAATCTGCATAAAATGCAATTGGTTTGCTGCTAACAATGTTTCTGTTATTGGTATAATTTATTTCTGAATATGCCCCACTGGCGTGGATATAAATAATATCCTTTACTTCTATTACTATGGATTTATTTCCTTTATTCACCAGAATTTTATCGGGATAAGCCTCTCCGGAAGTTCTTGATCCGGCTTCAGAGGTTTGGGACATAGCTGCTTTAAACCGCTTTACACATTCTATCAACTCCACTTCCTGCACGGGTTTTTGCAAAAAATCAAAGGCCCCCACACGCAATGCATGAATAAGTCCCGGGGAATGGCCGGAAACATAAACCACCCGCAAATCCGATTTATCTATCAACTCCTTGAGTTTAAAACCATCCATTCCCGGCATTTCAATATCCATGAAAATAAGATCGGGAACATCTTCTCTAATAGCGACCAATGCTTCTGCGGGGTTGGTAAATTTTCCAATAATATCTATCTCAGGAGTAAATTTGTGAATCATTAACTCAAGCACTTTGATAGACACTTCATTGTCATCAACAAGTATAGTCGAATAAGCAGTCATCGGCCCTCAGAGGTTATGGATTTAGCCGTTAAATCCGATTCCAAAGTAAAGCCTTAAACGTTTAAATCGGAAAGATTCAACCCATACGAATCATCTATTACTTGTGGGTAACTACCCAACTCATTGTCAAACAATTGTTTAAACATCAATTTAAAAAATGAATTCTCATAAATTAGAACCTTTTTAAATTACTCTTGTTTAAATTTGTGCATTCATGGAAGAAACCATAGTCAATAAAGTCGCATCCAGCGGAATCATTACCCTGAATCTGGAAGACCACTACCATAGCGGTTCCAGAAAGGTAATTGATGTGAAGGATGTGCTTTTTATGGGCATGATTTTAAAGGAAAAGGAATTTCGTGAATGGATTAAAACTCAGGACTGGACCCAATACCAGAATAGCAATGTGGCAATAATTTGCAGCGCAGATGCCATTGTACCTACCTGGGCTTATATGCTGATTGCAAGCAAACTAAACGGAATTGCCAATCATTATGTTTTTGGAAATTTACAAGAACTCGAAAGCAGTTTATACCAAAAATCACTGGCATCTATGGACCTGAATGAATATGCAGATAAAAGGGTGGTAATAAAAGGTTGTGGCGATAAAAATGTACCTGAAAGTGCATACGTGGAAGCCAGCAGGTTGCTGCTGCCCGTAGTGAAATCTCTGATGTTCGGAGAGCCTTGCAGCACAGTTCCTGTTTATAAAAAACAACCCGTTTAATTATTCTTTCGATTTCAAATAAATCGTCGTGTTATTTTCCGTACTTATAAAGTACATCCCATTTGGCAGGGAGATTAAATCCAAGGCTACCCCTGGTTTCATTTTTCCGGTCTGCACTTTTCTTCCTGCAATATCGGTGATGTAATATTCCGTAACCACTTTGGCATTGTGCAGTACTGTTCCATTGCCCGGATTGGGATAATATTTTATTACCGTTTTTTGAGCTATTTTATTGGTGGAAGTATTGTTTTCTTCACCCATTTTAACCACCAGAATATCTCCGTAATCCGCATTCACAGTATCACCATCTATATCGAAGGTGTCGGTAACCACAGCACTAAAAAATAAATTGTCTTCCCCTTTCACATGCAATTCCAATCCCATTTCATATCCCGTACCTCCGATATCTTTTATCCAGCGTATTTTTCCACTCGGATCCCAGGATGCGAGAATGATGTTTCCGTTATTCTTATACCTGCCAGTAACCAATTGTGAATTCCAGTGAATCGGATTTCCACTTACAGAACCAAGGGCATAAAAGTTCCCCTTTTCATCTACTCCCGTAGAATGTGTTTCTCCAAAATTAATCCGGGCAATAGTGGTATCCTCCGGTATTTCCCGCACCCAATTGTATTGCTTATTGGAAATTTTTGCAGTAAAAAAATCAGTAAAAGATGTGGAAGGGCCACCTGTATATGTTAACCCGCCGAAAACGGGTTTTATATGCGTGGTACCAGTCCAGTATGCGCTATTGGAAGTGCCCCCTGCAGCGGAAGGAAGGCAGGTTACGTCTTCAATATATTTCATCCATTTGCCCTCCCATTTTGCATCCAGATACAGCACATAATTTGTGTAAGAAAATGTATTATTTTCCTGAATACTATCAATTTGAATATTGCTACCCATACAACCACCTGTGATAAATATTCCTCCATCTTTTGCAGGTGTAATTGCCTGTGCATATCCCAAAGATTTTAAAATTTTGGATTTTTTATTGCTACCATCCGGAGCATAGGATTCCAGGGTACAATTACCGCCAAATCCGCCGGTGCTGGCTTGTATAATATTACCATCTGGCAAAATGTTTACTATGCTTACGGTATCTCCCAGCAATCCCAAAGATTTAATTCCATTAGCATCTCTGTAGCACAGAAAAGTTGAATAATTATTGGGTCTGTTATAATGAATGGTATCCAATCTTACGCTGTCAAAAAAGCCAATCCACATATATAATCGGTCGTTATACTGATGCAGCATTTTCACATTTGCATTTCCGAAAACCTTGATGGTATCGTCCATTTCTCCATGAAAATCCAGATGCACAATATCCTGATTACCGAGGTATACCTGGCCATAAGACAATCGGAATTTAGAGAGGTGTGATGCCCAGTAGCCATTATTATCAGCAGTTATGGCGCTGCTGTTCATCGATGGATTGAACTGATTTTCACCACGCAACACATTTTTCCATGTAACGGTTTGAGCCTGTAAACTGAGCGTAAAGAAGGCAAGAATGAGAGTAAGGTTTCGCTTCATTGTTTTTAATTTAAACTAATGACGTAATAAATACCGGCGGTTGCGAACCTTAATCGCAATTGACAATATTTTGACTTAACGCGGTAGACTCAAAAAATAATTTCGTAGAAATATTATTCCGGAAATCCGTTGGTTTTCCAACATTCAATTTTAGAAATATCTGCATCGTTCAACTTGGCCCCCCCTTGTGGCATTGCAACGGCGCCATTTTCATGTTTGATACTGAGAATCAATTTTCCATTCTGGGCAGCATTTTTCACTTCTAAATAAGATGTTAAAGGAATAGAGGGATAAGCGCCGTTTGGGTTGTGGCAAACTACACAATACGCACTTATAATAGGTTTTACATGAGTATTGTAAGTCTTTAATGGATTATCACATGTTTCCACTACAGGTTCCTTGGTTTGCTTACACGTGGTAAACAGAAAAATAGAGAACGCCGCGAAAATTATTACTCCAATCAGAGGCTTTTTTAACATTGCACAAATTTATTGTAGCAATGCTTGTCAAAATCACACAAATTTGCCGGATGCGTAATCTTTTTGTCAGAATACTCATTTCTTTTGTGCCCTGTACCCTATTTTCAGGTTCCATGCCATCCATAGAATATAAAATTGAGATACCAAATCCACAGACGCATTACGCGCATGTGCAAATTCACATTCAACAATGCGATGTAAAATCGCTGCATTTTCAAATGCCGGTTTGGACACCGGGGAGTTATCTGGTGCGTGAATTTGCCCGAAATGTGCAAACCGCAAAGGCGAGTATTAATGGACTGGAAGCACCAGTACTCAAAACAGATAAAAACACATGGAAACTGGATAATACCAAAGGAAAAGACATATTATTTGAATACGACATATATGCATTTGAGTTTTCTGTTCGCACCTCTTTTATAGATGCAGACCATGCTTTTTTACACAATAGTTCCATATTTATGATGGTGAGCGAATACGCTTCATCCTCTGGATCTATAGAATTACATTATTCCGCAGAATGGAAAAACCTGAGCACATCTCTGGAAAAAAATAAACAGGGAAATCTGGTATTCGATAATTACGACATGTTAGTGGACAGTCCTATAGAAATTGGTAACCACGAAGTATTTTCATTTGATGTTATGGGAGTACCGCATACCGCTGCAATGGTTGGATTAAACAATTGCGATATGGAGAAATTCAAAAACGACCTCCGGAATATGTGTAATACCATGGCGCAAATAATCGGGGAACATCCATGTAAAAGATACGTATTTATCATTCAAAATGTAGAAAGCGGTGGCGGAGGCCTGGAACATTTAAATTCCTGCTGTGTGGTAAATCAAAGGTGGAGTTGGAACAATGCCGAACAATACCGGAATTTTCTCGGACTCTGCGCCCATGAATATTTTCATTTATGGAATGTAAAACGATTGAGACCGATGGAATTGGGCCCCTTTGATTACAACCGGGAGAATTATACCGACATGTTGTGGTTTTCCGAAGGTTTCACCAATTATTATGACGAATTGGCTTTGCTTCGCGCAGGTTTTGTAGACAGAAATGCGTTTGTTGAAACACTGAAAACGTATATAAATACATTGGAAAACAGGCCCGGCAGCAGCGTACAGAAGCTGGCAGAAAGCAGCAGGGATGCCTGGATAAAAGAATACCGTCCGAATGAAAACAGTAAAAACACTACCATATCCTATTATTCTAAAGGCATGGTTACTGCAGCACTTTTAGATGCAGAAATTTGCAACAAAACAAACTGCAAAAAGAATTTGGATGATGTCATGCGTTATTTATATCAGGAGTATTTTAAGAATAAAAATCGCGGATTTACAACCGAAGAATTTGTGGAGGCGCTGCAAACCATAACAGGAGCAGATTTCAATGAATTTATTCGCAAACATGTGTATTCCGTGGAAGAACCAGAATATGAAAGAATTTTTTCTGCGGCCGGAATAGAAACAAAAAAAACCATTATTAAAGAATATTCCAGCGGCATTCAAACGGCATTGGAAAATGGGAAAACCGTTGTTAAATATGTAAATTCCAGAGGGCCCGCCTGGCATGGCGGAATCAATGTAAATGATATTTTAATTTCTGCCAATGGCGCCGCAATCAATAACGATGTGGACGTAGTTTTAAAGAACATCGGGAATCCGGGGTTGGTCACTTTTGTGTTGATACGAGGCGGTATCAGCAGAGAAATAACCATGACCATGGTGCCCATGGAAAAAATAGACTTCACCTTGAAATTATCTTCAGGTGGCGATAATTCCAGAGAACATATTTTGGAAAAATGGTTAGGAAAGCCTAAACTGGAAAAAGAAAATCATGGGAAATAACATACTTTTCTTTGGATATCAAACCTTTTAAAATGCTTTGATTTTCAAGCCAAAATATAGCTGGCCTTTATGGTTAATTCGCTTGCGGATGCCGGAATTCTGGCATGTTAAAGTTATTTATTTTTATCCATTTCTCTATGTATTTTGGAATAGTTTAAAATTGCGAAATAAATTTTATCCTTTAATATTAAATCCGGCAATTGATGAATTCGGTGGATTTATTGGAGCAAGTAAAGAAACAATCAATTCCCGGTTTCCTAAAAAATACCTGCCGCACACATTAATTTTCCATCCAAAAAAGGATTCTATCACTGATTTTCTAATTCGTGCCGGAAAGGAAATTACATTTCCTGCCTTTATAAAGCCCGAAGATGCATATAAAGGAATTGGTGTGCAAAAACTGGAATCCATGGTAGAATTGGAGTCCTATTTAAATACATATTCATACCCTGTTATGCTTCAAAATACAATTCCGTATTCCGTGGAATTTGGCGTATTTGTTATTCGGGTCCCGGGAAAAAAAGTCCGAATAATTAACCTGGTAGAAAAACAATTGTTGCATGTAGTTGGAGATGGAAAACACAGCATAGAAGAATTGCTGAAAAAAAATGTGCGGTATAAAATTGGGAAAGAATACATTCCGGAATCAACCAAAAAAATCATGCATCATATTCCGATAGCAGGAGAAAAAATTTGGGTACAGCCTGTTGGAAACCACAACAAAGGCACCTGGTTTCAAGATATTACAGATAAAATAACTCCTGAAATGGAAGAACTCTTTGATTCTATTTTACCCGCATCAGGGCTGCATTATGGCAGATTCGACATAAAGGCGGAATCTTTGGATTCACTGGCATCCGGAGAAAATCTGAGAATAGTGGAATTCAACGGTACTTTAGCAGAGCCATTGGGTTATTGTGATCCGAAATATTCCTTCTTTAAAGGACAGCGCATTATTATGCAGCACTACAAGGCACAAAAAGAAGTTGCCATGGAACTCCTGAAGCAAGGTGCAGTGGCACCAGGTTTGCAGGAAGGGAGAAAAGTGAACAGAAGAACCAAAGCATATAAAAAAGAAATATTATTTACCTTTCGTGACAAAAGGGAATGAATGTAACAAAATAAACAGAAATGAAAACGTATTTACTATTACCACTTGCAGCTGTTTTGTTCCTTACAGGACAGAGCTTTCAGGCAGCAGATCCCCCTAAAAAAGTCGCAATGATTGTGGCCGTCGGAAACTATGGAAAAGCCAATCAGGGCTGGGGTGATCTCAGCAGTATGGCCGATGACACCATTATTACAGATGCCCTGAAAAAACAAGGATTTGAGGATCCCATACAGGTTTTAAATGAAAATGCCACTGTAGCAGGCATACGCAAAGGATTTGAAGATCTGATTCAAAAAGCACAGGTGGGTGATGTGGTTTATATTCATTTTTCCAGCCATGGACAACAGATATGGGATGATAATGGTGACGAACTGGATGGGTATGATGAAGCCATTGTTGCCTGGAATGCACCCAGCAAATACAAAGCAGGATATAAAGGCGAGGGCCATTTGCGGGATGATGAATTGGGAAGACTGGTGCGCCGTGTGCGTTCCAAAGTTGGTCCTGATGGAGATGTATTGGTAGTGGTTGATGCCTGCCATAGCGGAACCACCCTTCGCGGAGACGTAACCCGCGGGAATAAAGGCGCCATGGAACCGGATACTTTCAACCATTTAAATTTATTGAAACATGAAGCAGGCACTGTTGACAGTTTTATGTTTGACGATGCCAGCATGTCTCCAGTGGTTTTATTTTCCGCTTCAAAAGCGGAACAACCCAATCAGGAGTTTCACGGATTTGGCTCCCTTTCACTTGCTTTTAGTCATGCTTTGGGAATGATAAAACAAGGAGATACTTATAGAAATTTATTTGCATTAATAAGTACAGAAATGGCAAGTATGCCGGTGAATCAAACTCCGGTTTTGGAAGGCAAAGTGGATCGCACTGTTTTTAGCGGAAAAGAAATCAAACAAGCGAATTACTATTCCGTTAAATTTATTCTAAGCGATCAGGCTGTGCTGGAAGCCGGTACTTTGTCCGGACTATACAACGGAAGTAAAATTGCTTTTATGCCTGCAGGAAGTACAGAATACAATGCAAAAAAGGCAATTTACACCGGAACCATTTCCAGTGCCGGTAAGAATAAAGCGTATGTAGATCACTCCGGAGAATTGTCCAAATATCAGGCAAAGCAACTTTGGGTATTTGTGCTGGAACAAAGTTTTGGCAACAATAAATTAATTGTGGGTTGCGGAAAAGGAATGAACAATAAAGTGAGAAGTGAATTAAAAGAAAATATTACCAAACTTGCATTTGTTGATTGGAATGACAGAGAAAACGATGTGTATGTGGAAATGGCAAATGGTTATTATTCGCTGCATTTACAGGATGGTACCCAATTGTACGATGCCGTGCTGAAAATTGAACCTTTAAATACCCAGCTTACCAATTATATGCAGGGTAAAATGATGCGTGACGCAAAATTTGAGGATCCGGATTTGCTGGTTGAAATGAGTTTTGAAATTCGCCACCTGGATGGCCGGGACGAAGATGGAAATCCAATCATCAGCGATGTGGATATGAGTAAAAAACTAGTGGATGGAAATTGGGAATTGCAAAAAGATGATATCATTTTTTTAACCCTTCATAATAAAGGTTTGAAAGACGCATACATCAATATTTTGGAAATTAGTCCATCCGGAGTTGTAGAAGTGGTATTGCCGAATTACGCGGAAGATGAAAACGCATTTAACTTTATGGTACCTGCAGGAAAACCAGTGAAAGTAGAAAATTTTGCGAGACGGTTGGGACCAAGAAAAGGAAAATATATTTTAAAATTATTTGCTACAGATGTGCCGGTTAGTTTCCGACAAATTTATCTCACCAGAGGAGAACCCAAAGACGATGAATTTGTGCATCCTGCTGCGCAAATTTATCAATTCTCCTATCGCACGCGCGGAGATAATTTAACTGTGAAAAAAACCAGCAGTGGCGGCACTACCAAAGAGTATGTGATGAATCTGAATTAATAATTATTGTTGATTTTTGAATAAAAAAAGTCCCGAATAATTCGGGACTTTTTTATGTTATATACCTTAATCCACAAAAATCATGCCATTATCATTTACCTTTTTAAATCCATCGGTATTGATGATAAAACCAATTAATAATTCAACGAAATGAAAACCAAATTGATTAAAATCGCAGACATGAAAAAACTATTTTTCACAATCACTGTATTTGCCCTTGCCGCAAATGCATTCGGGCAAAAGAAAGTTCCCTGGTATGAAAGCAAAGACGCAGCCGCGCGTGGCGCCTTTGGCCCTGATACAAGGGCTGAAGCAAAAACCAGATGGGAGTATCGTGATTACATGCGCGCCACTGCCACTGCAGTTCAAAAAAACCAGGTAAAAGGAGATAAAATATCTACCATGAATCTGGAAACTTACATTAAAAGAGTTTTCGGAGATTATCCGCTGGATGAAACGGTGAAATTTCGAGATCAGCCAACTGCTGGATTTTGCACCGGTTTCCTGATTGCGCCGGATATTCTTGTAACAGCGGGCCATTGCATCACCAATGAAGAAGACCTGAAAAATACAGTGTGGATATTTGACTATACTTCTGATGTAAGTTATAACAAAGCAGGTGGATATATTACCGTTCCAACATCCAACCAATATGAAGGCGTTGAAATTTTGGATACCAAACTTACACAGGATCGCATGTATGATTACTGTGTTATCAGACTCAATCGCAAAGCAGACAGAAAACCTTATAAATTCCGCACAGGTGGTACAGTAGGATATGACGATCTGATTGCCATGATTGGCTCTCCCAGCGGCCTTCCATTAAAAGTTGCAGATAGTGCACATGTTACCAATAGCGACGATTACAGCACTTCATTCCTTACTGATTTGGATGCATTCCATGGCAACTCCGGAGGACCGGTATTTAACTTCAACGGATTTATTGAAGGTATTTTGGTTCGTGGTCCCGGCAATGATTTCCACTATGATGAAGATTGTGGTTGTATCAAACAAGACAGCAGATTCGACTGGTATTATTTTTTCGGAATGCAGGCACAAATGGGAAATGGAGTTCACAGAATTACTTCTATTCCCTGGAACCTTTTGGTTACCGGAGTTTACAGAAATCTGGAAGTAGCCATTCAAGACAACAATCTGGAAACATTTAAAGAGTGGACCATTTATAAATGGATATGGAAAAAAGAAAATGTACCTGCAGGTAAAGACAACCTTTTGGCTGTAGCCGCCAAATGGGGTCGCGGAGACATTTTAAATGAAGTTATTGGAACCGAAAATGTAGATGTTAATTCCAGAGACATGTATAACACTCCGTTGGTTCATCTGATGGCACAATACAATTTGGGAAGCAGCATAACAAAAGCAAAGACAATTGAAGGATTTGATATCAATGTGAGAAATGCTGACAACGAAACTGCATTGATGGTAGCTGCGCGCTACGGCAATGTAGATGCAGTACACGCCCTAATTCGCGCCGGTGCCAATGTGAGTGCTGTAAACTCTGCAGGTAAAACTGCAAGATCTATTGCAAAATCCAGCAAGCATAAAGACATTGCCAAGATTTTGAAAAAAGCAGAAAAAGGCAAATACAAATATTAAAAATTCATTTCATAGTTTTCTTTCAAGAGGTTCCGTTTCGGAACCTCTTTTTTTTAAAATTTCAACTTCAAAAAATATACTACTAAAAGGTTATTGTTTTCTGATGTGTAGTTCACATATTTGCCTTATGAAGAAGATATCCCTCATGTTAGTATTTGTTGGTTTCGCTACACTTGCAAATGCACAGAAAAAAGTTCCATGGTATGAAAGTAAAGATGCTGCAGAACGCGGCATTTATGGCCCCGATACCAGGGCGGAAGCAAAGACCAAATGGGCATATAAAGATTATATGAGGGCCACTGCCACTGCAATTCGTCCAAAAAGAATTGCAGGTGATAAAATTTATACCTACGATTTAAAAACAGTTATCAAGCAAATATTCGGCGATTATCCTATTGATGAAAGCGTGAGATTTCAGGACCAGCCGGCTGCAGGTTTTTGTTCCGGATTTTTGATTGCACCGGATATTTTGGTTACTGCCGGGCATTGTATCAAATCCAAAGAAGATATGGAAAATACCGTTTGGGTTTTTGACTATACCTCAGATGTGTATTACAATAAAAGTGCGAATTATATCACCATTCCCGAATCCAATCAATACAAGGTTGTAGAAATTCTGGATACCAAACTCACCAATGATGCATCGTATGATTATTGCGTAGTGCGTCTGGATCGCAGAACCGATCGCAAACCATACAAATTCCGTACAGGAGGAGAATTGGGATTTGACGATTGGATTGCAATGATAGGCTCCCCAATGGGACTGCCATTGAAAGTGGCTGATAGCGCGCACGTAACAAACAATGAAATTCCAACTTATTTCCTTACCGATTTGGATGTATTTGGTGGAAATAGCGGTGGTCCGGTATTTAACTTCAATGGATTTATTGAAGGTATTTTGGTGCGCGGCCCTGGAAGAGATTATCATTATGATGCCACTTGCGGATGTATCAAAACCGACGTACTGATGGATCTGAATTATGTTTTAGGTAGGTTATTTGAAGAAGAAATTCAGGCAGAAAGCGGCAATGCCGTGCACAGAATTACATCCATTCCCTGGAACCTTTTGGTAACCGGTGTTTACCGAAATCTGGAACTTGCAATTCAAGACAATAACCTCGAGGAATTTAAAGAATGGGGTATTTATAAATGGATTTATAGAAAAGAAAATCAGCTGCCGGATAAAGACAATATTCTCATTCTCGCCGCACAGAATTATCGAACTGATATGCTATTGGAAGCATTGGGCTCTGCGGTAATTGATGTGAATATGAAAGATAAGTATGGAACACCGCTTGCACATATCCTGGCGAAAAACAATCTTTCATCCGTTATCACAAAAGTTGCATCCGTAGAAGGTTTTGACATTAATGCCCGCAATTCCGACAATGAAACTGCGCTTATGATAGCAGCTAAAAATGGGAATCTGGATGCTGTGAATGCCTTGCTGGATGCAGGTGCTAATGCCAAATTAACCAATTTTGCAGGGAAATCTGCAAGGGCTTTGGCAAAAGCTGCAAAGCATAAAGATATTGCCAAAATTCTGAAAAAAGCCGAGAAGAAAAAATAAGGAATTACCTAAAAAAAACGTCCGAATCTTCGGACGTTTTTTTATGCATTTTACTTTCTATCGAATCCAAAATATCAGTTCAAATTTCCAAAACGCTTCCTGCATTTTAGCTTAATTTGCACCGGTAAATATGGCCGCAGAGAATGAAATATTCCCATGGGTTGCATTGAAAACCTGGGTAGAAAATATTTTTGTAAAAAACGATTTTAGCAGGGATGATGCCCAATTGGCTGCAAGTGTACTGATTGCGGCAGACTTGCGAGGTATCGACAGCCATGGTGTGGCCAGACTGAGTGGTTATTTGCGTTTGATTGAAAAAGGGAGAATACAACCAAACCCACTAATTAAAATAATCAGGGAAACTGCATCTACTGCTACCATGGATGCAGGTGGAGCAATAGGACTTGTATCCGCACCCAAGGCCATGCAAATTGCCATTCAAAAAGCAAAAATTGCAGGTTCCGGTTGGGTTGCAATCAACAACAGCAACCATTTCGGAATAGCTGCTTTTCATAGCATGATGGCCCTGGAACATGATATGATTGGTTTTGCGGTTACCAATGCCAGCCCTCTGGTTACACCTGCAGGTGGCCGTGAACGCATGCTGGGTACAAATCCGATTTGTGTGGCAATACCCGCCTTAAATGAACCTCCATTTGTTTTGGATATGGCAACATCTGCCGCATCCAATGGCAAGCTGGAAATTGCGGAAAGAGCGGAAAAAGAAATTCCCGAAGGCTGGCTGATTAAAGAAGACGGAAGTAAAAGCAGAAATCCATCAGAACTTAAAAACAAGGGAATGGTACTCACCCTTGGCAGTGATATGGAACATGGCAGTTACAAAGGATACGGTCTGAGTGCATTTGTAGATATTTTCAGCGGTGTGCTTAGCGGGGCGAATTTTGGCCCCTGGGTTCCTCCGTTTGTTTCCTTTTTGGATCCCGCAGAAAATGCACCCGGAAAAGGAATAGGGCATTTTGTTGGTGCCTGGAGTATCGATGGATTTAGAGAAGCCAGAGAGTTTAAAGAAAATATGGATCTATGGATTCAACGCTTCAGAAAAACAGAAGCAATGGATATAAACAATCCCGTGCAAATACCCGGAGACAACGAAAGGAATGCTGAGGTCCATCGCAAGGTTCATGGAATTCCCCTGAATAAAAAAGTACATTCTGATTTGCTGGAAATTGCTGAAAAATACCAATTGGAATTACCAAAATAAATGATGAATAACAAAAAGAAACTTTGGTTTTTTATCGGATTTCTGATTGTCATAGTTGGCGGGGGATTCCTGCTTTCAATGCTCATTCCCAGAAATTCCATAAAAAAAACAGGTTATAAAACCAAGATGAATCCCAACTACATTGAAGATAAAATGCAGGAAAAAAAGGACTCATTGAAAAAACAGAAACACTGATTTTTTTATGGAAAATTTCAGTGGACATTATACTATACCATTGCTTGGAACACAGTGGTGGACAGGCATTGTAATTTCCATTTTGTTCATCGCGCTGCCATTAATCTGGATTAAAAATAAAGATGCAGGCAGGGTGCAAATCGCCGGAAAAATATTGGGAGCATTTTTAATTCTACTTTCTTCCAGCATTCATTTTTATTTATGGTATAACGGACACTGGGATTTACAGACTTCTTTGCCTTTACAGCTTTGTGCCTTGAGTTCCATACTTTCGGGACTAATCTTTTTTTTCCCTCAAAATATACTATTGGAATTGTTGGTTTTTTGGGGGATTCCCGGGGCTGTGCATTCCATTATTACGCCGGAAATGTCTCATGGATATTCAGGATTTTTATATGCAGAGTATTATTTATCCCATGCAGGAATCATTCTTGCAGCATTTTATGCATTGTATCTCATGAATAAATCTGTGCGAAAATGGAGTTGGTTTCGGGTATTTTTGATTACACAGGTTGTGCTGATTGTGGTAGCATTGTTCAATTATTTTTACCAGGCCAATTACATGTATTTATGTGTGAAGCCGATAGCCGAAAACCCTTTTATAATAGGGGAATGGCCATGGTATTTAATTGGATTGGAATTTGCAGGATTGCTGCATTTTTACCTTTTGTATTTTATTCTGAAAAAAACGGGAAAAGTAGCTTAAGCCAATTTTTCTTTAATCAAATTTTCCATAAAGGTTTTTTCGGTAATTCGGGATTCCAGTTTGTGTTCGATAATATGATCCAATAAATTGTCATTCTTGGAACCTTGAACTTTGGCGTAGCTGTATGGATTGGTACTGAATGTGACCAATTCGTATTGGCTGTGAAACAAGTCCGGATATAATTCGGTAAGATCGTGCTCAATATGTTTGCGGTGTAAAAATGCATCTGTTCCAACCAGGTCGCGCATTTCAACAAAATTCTGCACTGCCAGATCTGCAATGGCATCTGCATTTGGTTTTCTGGATTTTTGATATTCATCCAGAATTTTAATCCAATCACCTTCACAAGTATCAATTAATTCATCTAAAATAATGCAGTCTTCAAAAGAACAATTCATTCCCTGTCCATAAAATGGCACCACTGCATGTGCACTATCGCCGAGTAAGGCGGTTTTGCCTTTTACCCAAGGGTAACAACGAATAGTAGCCAAAGCTCCTGTTGGATTTCCGAAAAAATCTTCGCTTAAACCAGGCATCATAGGCAAGGCATCCGGAAATTCTTTTTCAAACAATTCCAATATTTCTTGTGGTGTTTGAAGGTTTTCAAAACCGGGTTGCCCAACAAATGGCATAAACAAGGTACAGGTAAAATTACCTCCGGGATTTGGAAGTGCAATCATCATAAAACTTTTACGCGGCCATATATGCAAACAATTTTTGTTTATGCGGAATTCTCCGGAATCCCCGGGTGTTATTTCCAACTCCTTATAACCGTGGTTCTCATAGGTTTGGGAATAATTAAATCGGGGATAGCGCATCATGGAATCTCTAACAGCGCTAAATGCACCATCGGTGCCAATTACCACATCAGCAGTATCTTCTATTTCATCTCCATTTGCATTGATATATCTTGTTAAACCGGTATCAGGATCGGCATGCACACATCGGTGATCAAAGAACAATTCGATATTTTCATATTGATCTGCCAATTGCAATAAGCGGATATTCAAACCACCACGGGATACCGAATGTATGGCTTGTCCGTCTTTTCCGTAAGGTTGATAAGCAAGTCTCCCTTCCACATCATGTATCATCCGTCCGGTCATTGGAATTGCAATGGAGAGAATTTCTTTATCGAGTCCCACTTTTTCCAATGCCCTGATTCCGCGGGTAGAAAGTGCCAGATTGATACTTCGGCCTCCTTCATAATTTCCCGAACGCATATCGGACCTTCTTTCAAAAATTTTGACTTTATATCCTCTTCTGGCAAGGTAAACTCCCAAAAGTCCTCCAGCCAATCCTCCACCAACCAATGTGATTTTTTCCGACATAGTGCGCAAATTTAAGGAGTCAGGAACTTGGAATATTTCTAAAAAAGAATTCAATTTGCCCCACTGATTTACCCTTTCAAAGTTCCGACCCTACTTCAAAAGCTTTATCCAGGCTTTGAATGGAGCATTCCAAATAACGACAACCGCATATTTCTCACTTTCGACGATGGCCCGCATCCGGAAATTACCCCTTGGATTTTAGACCAGCTTAAGAAATTTGGAGTGAAGGCTACATTTTTTTGTGTAGGAGAAAATGCAAAGAAATACCCCGAAATTATTTCTAAAATACTTGTGGAAGGACATGGTATAGGAAACCATACCTACAACCATATTAAAGGCTGGAAAACCAAGGATTTGGATTATGTAAAAAATGCAATAAAAGCATCCGCATATATAAAATCGAACTTGTTTCGCCCTCCATATGGCCGCATTACCAGAAACCAGGGTGCGCTTTTAAAAGCCAAGGGTTTTCGCATCATCATGTGGAATTTGTTGAGCTGCGATTATCTGGCCAGTCTGGATAAGGAAAAATCACTTTCAGCACTTGTAGAAGGAAGTAAATCCGGAAGTATCATCGTGTTTCATGATAGTGAAAAGGCTGCTGAAAATCTGTACTGGATATTACCGAGATACCTGGAAGCCTTGCATACACGTGGATTGAACTGGAGCGCCCTGTGAATTACTTCATCCTTGTTTGCCTGGTTCTGCTTCTCTCCTATTTGCTGTTGGCTGCATTGCAGCTTTGGGTGCTTTTTAGATATAGGGATTCCAAAATGGATGAACCTGCCGAATGGCCGGCAATCAGCGTTTTGGTAGCGGCAAGAAATGAAGAAAAATCTCTCGGTGCTTGTTTGGAGGCGCTTTGCGCTCTGGATTATCCAAAAGAAAGATTGCAGATTTTGGTTGGAAATGACCAAAGCACAGATCATACCGGCATCATAGCCGGAGACTTTCAAAAAACATTTCCCTGGGTAAAAGTGATTGAGATTGTAGATGACGACTCCGGTTTAAAAGCCAAAGCCCGGGTGATGGCCCAACTGGACAAACATGCAACTGGTGATTATTATCTGGTCACCGATGCCGATGTACGTGTAAAACCGGGATGGGCAAAATTTCTGGTACGACATATGACTGAAGAAACCGGTGTTGCCAGCGGAACAACAATGGTTAGCGGCAAAAGCCGATGGAGCAGGTTACAGGGTATTGATTGGGCTTATTTCATGGGATTGCTCAATATCATTTCATACAGTGGGGTTCCTGCTACCGCCGTTGGCAACAATATGGTGGTTCGCAAAAAGGCGTACTGGGATACAGGCGGCTATTCAGCAATAAAATTCTCCATTACGGAAGACTATAAATTATATAGTGAGATCTGCAAACATGGGTGGAAATGGAACAATATTATGACTCCCGAAGTTCTCGCCTATTCCGACTCCACTTCCGGGTTCTTCCCCTTGTTACACCAACGAAAACGCTGGCTTAGTGGCGGATTGGAACTTCCCTGGTATTGGTGGATTATGTTTGGAATTTTTGGCCTGTATTATTTTCTTGTTCCCGTCCTATTTATGTTTGAACCTATACTGGCCTCGGTTATATTCGTTCTTAAAATGGCCATGCAAATAACCCAGATCAACAAAATTTATGGGCTTTTGGGAGAAAAAAGACCGGGCTTCCTGTTGCAACTCTGGTATGAAGCATATTTATTTCTCGTTACTGTTAGTACTGCCATTTTCTTTTTGCTTCCAATTCCCACAATTTGGAAGGGTAGAAAGTATTCGTGATTAGAATCACATAAATTTTTGAGAAATATTATTTGGAATCATTCTAAACAACACGTTATTTCGCCCGCTGTTTAGAAACATTCCAAATAAGATGAAAAAAACCCTAATATCTTCACTTACGGCTCTTATAGCCCTATGCAGCAATGAACTTCTCTCTCAAATTGACTTAGCTGATTCCTCAAAAAGTATGGGATATTTACCCGAAATTACTTTGGTTGGATACGGTGAAAAGCGCGATGTAATGCCACTTCCCGAAATTGTTGGCACCAACATATACGCCGGAAAAAAGAACTCCTTGATAGTGATGGATAACCTGAACACTGTGGTTGTAAATAATAACATGAGGCAGATTATGGCAAAAGTGCCGGGCATCCATATTTGGGAAAGTGACGGATCGGGAATTCAAATTGGAATTGCAGCCCGCGGACTAAGTCCTAACAGAAGCTGGGAGTTTAACATTCGCCAAAACGGATGTGATATTGCTGCCGATCCTTATGGATACCCCGAAGCATATTACAACCCACAAATGCAGGCCGTGCAGAGAATTCAGGTTGTACGCGGCGCTGGGGCACTGCAATATGGTCCGCAATTCGGTGGTATGGTAAACTATATCATGCGTGATGGCAGCGATATTCGCAAACCACTTCAAATCGAAAGCAGCCAAACCATTGGCAGTTTTGGGTTGTTCAATTCATTCAATGCCATCGGTGGAAAAAAAGGAAAGCTCCATTATTATGCTTTTCATGATGTGCGCAGGGCCGATGGATACAGACAGAACAGTGCTTACAAAACACGTACATCTTATGGTTCTGTTACCTGGAATATAAAACAGGGAATGAAAGTAAATGCCGAGTATATGAATTATGATATGCTCAGCCAGCAACCTGGTGGTTTGACAGATGCAAAATTTGCCGAGAACCCAAAACTCAGCAGCAGATCCAGAAACTGGTTCACCACACCCTGGCAGACTGCCTCTGTAAAATTCGATTGGGAAATTAACAAAAACAACCGAATTCAAGTACGTACCAATGCCAATCTTGGCGATCGCAAGAGCGTTGGATTTTTAGCTGCAATTACAGTAAATGATACTATCAATAAATTAACCGGAGAATATAACAAGAGAGAATTGGCTATTGATTATTACCGCAATTATTCATCTGAAGCAGGATTTCTTCATGATTACAATTTGATGGGTAAAAAACAAACCCTGTCTGTTGGTCTTCGTTATTTTAACGGAACCACTACACGCCTGCAAAAAGGTGTAGCTACTACCGGTTACGATCCCAATTTTGAATTGGCTACCGGAGAGTATCCTGTTTCCGTAAAATTCCACTCCATCAACAAAGCTGCCTATTTGGAAAATGCGTTTCGCATTGGCAAACGTTTGGTGGTTATTCCAGGACTTCGCGCAGAAAATATCACTGTGCAGGGCAGCGGTAGGTTATCCTTTGCAAGCAACGGTTCCGAAAACAAAATGATAGAAGAAAAGCGCACCAGAACCTTTGTACTGGGCGGAATAGGTGCAGAATACCATTTGGGGAAAAATTCGCATAACGAGTTTTATGCCAATATTACTCAGGCATATCGTCCCATTTTGTTCAGCAATGTACAAAATCCGGGTACAGACACAACCGATAGCAATTTGAAAGACAGTAAAGGTTGGAATGCCGATTTCGGTTTTCGCGGCACCATTGCAAAATATTTCCATATAGATGCCGGAGTATATTACCTCTCTTACCAAAATAAGATTGGTTCTATAAATAAGTTGAACAGCAATGGACAGAGTTACAAATACACCACCAATCTTGGAAACAGCTTCAGCTATGGTTTAGAGAGTGTAGTGGATATGGATATACTCAGTGGTCTGAACCAAAAACTCGCAGGTAGAATGGGTAGCTTTCCCTTGTTTGTATCTTATAATTACAACGTTTCAGAATACCTGGATTACAAACTTATTTCTGTTTCAAATGGCAAAGAGGTAGTTACCAATTTAAAAGGTAAATCCGTGGAATATGCACCAAAACATGTGCTTAGGGCAGGTTTGAGTTACAAATATCGCGCACTCATGTTGACCTTTCAAGCCAGCCACACGGCATCGGTTTATGCCGATGCAGCCAATACTTTAGAAGCATCCGCTAACGGACAAAACGGTATTATTCCTTCTTACACCATATATGATGTAATGGGAAGCTATAGAATTAACGATCGATTCCAGATTAAAATGAGCGTGAATAATGCTGCCAATTCGAAGTACTTTACCCGTCGTTCCGGTGGTTATCCAGGTCCTGGTTTACTTCCATCAGATGGTCGCAGCGTATTGGCTTCACTCTCTATTGTATTGTAAAGCAGAATCAAAGAACTTATAGCTCGCCAAAACGCTTTAAAAACAATCCCCTTTTAATCATCTTGCTTCTTTAAACTGTTCAAAAATATCCGGGAAATATGAGTTTATACACATCTGTAATGTTCATTAAATGGCCTCAGGGGAGAAGTTTGATTTGTAATTATGTTACAAAAGGACTTATTTTGTAACATATTCAAAGTATGAAATTTTTTAAACTTACCTCTTTAGCGCTGTTAGGAGCTATGACCTTTGCCGGTTGTAAGTATGAAGAAGGGCCACGCATCTCCCTCCGCGCCAAGCGTGACAGAGTTGCAAATGAGTGGGCTGTAAAAAAATACACCTACGAAGGTGAAGATCGCACTACCCAACTAATCGATGCAGAAAACGGTTTCACTATTGTCATCAACCTCGGTCGTGCCGGTGGTTATGGCCTTGAAATTGTTAAAAAGACCGAAGTTGACGGTAAAACCAAATACATTACCAATCATACTTATGATGGTACCCATTTTGGTTTTGACGCCTGCTGCCATATAGCATACACAGGCTTTAGATTGCAGATGCCAAGTCATATTCAATACTTGATGCCAGGTGGAAAATGGACTTTTGACAAAGGCCATTACAAAATTCAGGTTAAACCGGAATTGAGTTATGACAATGAAAACATGACTCAGAAGAACACCATCGACTGGGCCATTGTAATGCTTAAAGAAAAAGCAATGAAAGTTAAAGGGCGCGATGAAAACGACAAAGAGTGGATTCTGGAACTGGAAGCCATTAATGACGAGCCTTATTTCTATTAATAGATAAAGATATTATAAAAAGCCCCGACTAAATATGGTCGGGGCTTTTCATTTGGTACAATCTCAACTAATTTTGCCACACATGCAGTTAATGCAAGACGACTATAACACCCAAAGATCTTCCATGGTGATTGCTGAATATGGAAGGCACGTTCACGATTACGTAAAATACATTCAAAGTCTTTCAGACAGAGACAAGCGCACTTCTACGGCGGAAGCTGTAATTCAGATTATGGCGGTGCTCAATCCGGAAGTGAAGCAACAAAGCAACTATAAAGAAACGCTTTGGGAACATTTGTACCAAATGGCAGATTATGATTTGGATGTAGATTGCCCTTATGCTATGCCAACCAGAGAAGAGCGAAACCAAAAGCCCGGATCCATTGGTTATCCCGATTCTGTAATCAAATTCAGATTTTACGGACGCAACCTGCAAAATATGGTGGATAAGGCGGCAGAAATGGAAGACCCGGAACTCAGACAGGGCCTGGTAAATTTAATTGCGTCATTCATGTACAACAGTTGTAAAAGTTGGAACAATGAAAATTTGAGTAATGAAACCATTGCTGAACATCTGAAAACGCTTTCCAAAGGCAAGCTTAATCTGGCCGGTGATCAGCTTGTAGTTTCACAGGACAACTCTCCTCAAAAGAAGTTCTTTAACAGAAATAAGAGCAACAACAATAACAACAACAACCGCAACAAGAATAATAAGTTTAACAGAAACAAAGGTGGTGGCGGCGGCTACAGAAGGTATTAAGGGATGGCTGAATTTATCATTGAAGGCGGTCATGTCCTGAGCGGGGAGTTAACCCCCCAGGGAGCCAAAAACGAAGCACTGCAGGTCATTTGTGCCACACTGCTCACCTCAGAAGAAGTCATTATTGAAAACATTCCCGAAATCCGGGATGTGATGAAACTTATTGAATTACTGGGAGATTTGGGTGTGGAGACCAAAAGGCTGGAACATGGAACTTTTAGTTTTCGTGCAGCTGATATTGACCTGGCTTTTATGGAAACCGATGAATTCCGCAAAAAAGGTGCTGCACTTCGTGGAAGCATTATGATTGTGGGACCGCTTTTGGCTCGTTTTGGCAAGGGGTATATTCCAAGTCCCGGTGGCGATAAAATAGGCCGACGCAGACTGGATACGCATTTTGAAGGATTTGCAGCACTCTCTGCCCGTTTCGAATATTTGCCAGAAGAGAATTTTTTCAGGGTTTATGGTGAATCATTAAAAGGTGCGGAAATGCTGCTGGATGAGGCCTCTGTAACCGGTACCGCAAATATTGTTATGGCCGCTGTTTTGGCCAATGGCATTTCAACTATTACCAATGCAGCTTGCGAACCATATGTGCAGCAACTTTGCCACATGCTCAACAGCATGGGAGCCAAAATAACTGGTATAGGTTCCAATGTTCTCAGAATTGAAGGTGTTACATCTTTAAACGGTTGCAAACACCGCTGTTTGCCGGATATGATCGAAATAGGTTCATTTATTGGGATGGCCGCAATTACCCAAAGTGAAATTACTTTGAAAAATTGCAGGGTGGATATGCTCGGTATTATTCCCAGAACATTTCAGCGCCTTGGAATTCAAATGGAAATACGAGGTGATGATATCCGCATTCTAAAAAACAAGCATTACGAAATAGACACTTTTATTGATGGATCTATACTTACCATTTCTGATCAGATCTGGCCGGGTTTTACCCCGGATTTGATTTCCATTGCATTGGTTACAGCCACGCAAGCCAGAGGTACTGTATTGATACACCAGAAGATGTTTGAAAGCCGTCTGTTTTTTGTAGATAATTTGATTGACATGGGTGCCCAAATCATTCTGTGCGACCCGCACCGGGCAACCGTAATCGGATTAGATCGCAGGGCGCAGTTAAAAGGGATTCAAATGTCATCCCCGGATATTCGCGCAGGTGTTGCCTTGCTGATTGCCGCTATGAGCGCCAGAGGCAAAAGCGTCATCCGCAACATTGAACAAATAGACCGTGGATACGAGAATATCGAAGGCCGCCTGAATGCTATTGGTGCAGATATAACAAGAGTTTCCTGATAAAAATAAGGCATAAAAAAAAGAGGTCGTTTTGCAACGACCTCTTTTTTTTGATGTCAATAGGTTTATTGAATGCTCAATTTAGCGGTGGTTTTACCGGCAGATCCTTCAAGGATAACCAGGTACATTCCTTTGCTGAGTTCCTGAGTATTCAGGTTCATGGTATGGGTTCCTGCACCGAAAGTTTTCGCACCGAAAGCTTTCACAACTTTACCGTTCAAATCGGTGATAGTAGTAATTACGTCGCTGGATTTGTTCAGGCTGAATGCTACATCTACAGAGCTGTTTGCAGAAGCAGGGTTTGGATAAACTGCTGCTCCGGTAATACCATTATTTCCAAATTCTTTGTTAGAAAGGTTGGAAGTAGTAATGTGCCAGTAAACATTTTGGAACAAAGTGCTGCTGAAAATGGTACCAGGGATATAGCTTTTGAATACAGATCCGATACTCTGACCATAACGTACTTCAAAATTAGAAACAAATGTGTTGTTAATTCTGTATGGGGTGGTGATCAATTGATCGTGCTGGTCCAGAATCTGGTACTGCAATCCAAACATGTTGAATTTTTTGCTCCAGGTAGATCCGTCATAAGCAATCAAAGTATCTCCCAAATTGGTTTTTCTCATCGGCTTGTAGGTGATAGAATAAGCCATAAGGTTGTTTGTTACCGGCAAAGTGTTGGTAGACTTGGAAGTAAGGCCCGGAGCCAAAATTACGTAACTACCGAAGAAAGAGGTGTTCGCACCATTATAATCCACACTGTCTGCCCATGATTTGTCGAGCAAAATAGTATCGGTTTTAATCGCGGTAGAGTTCAACAGGGATTTGGTACTGAAGCCGGCTTCTTTAGGATAAGCAGCATAGTAAGTCACTTTTGGAATCTGACTGGTGTATACAAATGTTTTTACATCCAATCCGGTGATATCATAATACTGAATGTATGCAGTGTCAATCACTTCTACTTTACCTGCGCCGAAATCAAAACTATCGAGCTGGCGAACATAGAATTTCAGGAACTGAAGAGAATCCAGAGTATAAGGATTGAATTTAGTCAATACGGTCTCACCGGTTGCGGCATAGTTTGTATCTTTAGGATCAAAGGTTGAACCCCAAACGTGGAAGCCCATTTTGCTTTTGGTACCATCGCTGTATACCACGTATCCGGTGGTATCAGGCCAAATAAAATTCGCATAAGATTTCAGAGATTGTCCTAATAGAGTTCCTTCTTTATAGGATCCCAGGAAATTGTACCACGTACTTACGTCGTTGGCACCGCGTGAAGTTACCTGATGTTTGCTCCCGCTAACGATGTGTGTTTTGTTCGTAACTTGCACATTGCCTAATTCGGGATGAACCTCAAGTTGTTGTGCAAATACACCGGTAAAAACTAGTGTAATTGCAGACATGGTGAGTAATAACTTTTTCATTATTTATTTCGGATTGTTTTGTTGTCTGTTTGGAATCGCAAAAGTAATACTTTGCGAACGCTATACAAAGATACTGTGAGTAATTCCTGTGCCCTCAAGAAGCACATTCTAATTTACACGAATTCGACACAGCATCATTTAAATGTCACCTGCCACTGGCCGCATAATGATGTCTTCCATTACGGTATGTTCATTGATGGAATATGCGGCCCATATGGCATCCGCGATATCCGTTGTACGCATAAATCTGGTAGCCGGTTCCGTACTTTCTCCCCAACTTTCTGTTAACGTTGCCCCGGGCAAAATAGCAGTAACTCCTATATGTGCCGGTTTTAATTCCTCGCGTAAAACTTTGGTAAGACCATATACTGCAAATTTAGAAATGCAATAACTACCGCCATTTGGATAAGCTTTAATACTTGCAATGCTGCACATATTAAAAATATGTGGTCTCTTTCCGAGTTTCAGAGCAGGCAATACGGCACGGGTTAAATGGTAGTAAGAGTGCAGATTTATTGCGAGTTGATCTTCAAAAATACCATCTTCGTCATTTTCAATACTACCCGGGACAAATATGCCGGCGTTGTTAACCAGCACATCGCAACCTCCTAAAAAATCAATGGCATTTTTTCCAAATTCTTTTACAGCCTGTTTATCTCGCAGGTCTGCAACAAAGCCTTTGAAATTGCCATCAAACATAGATTTAAGTTGGTTCTCAAGAGCGGATAAATCTTCTTTATTTCTTCCACAAAAAGCAACGTCGAATTGGTTACCGGCAAATTTAAGTGCAGTGCTTTTCCCTATTCCCCGGCTTGCTCCGGTAATGATCAGTCTGGATCGCATGAATGTTCGAAATTATTTCTAAATCAGGAAAGTAAAAAGGGTACCTCCATCAGAAATAAAGGAATTTTCGCAGTGAACTCTGCATGATCGGATAAGCGCAGAAAATTATAGTACCCTTCCATCGTTCCAAAATAAGTGGTGAGATGGCAAGAACTGCTGTAAATATGGGCATTCCCCGAGTCAATTATCGGCTGCTGGCCAACAACACCATCGCCTTCCACGATGCGCTCATTTCCTATTGCATCCCGAATATGCCAATGACGGCTAATCAGTTGCACCTTTTCCTCCCCGAGATTTTCAATGGAAATATTATATACAAAAACAAATTCTCCTCCCTGCGCATTGCTCAAATCAGGTCTGTAAAAATTTTGGACGCTAACCCGAATATCTTTAGTGAGTGCGCTTTCCATTGTTTTGATTTTATTCTTCTTCATCTTCGGACGCAGGCTTATCCTCCGGCTCTTCGGCTGTCTCATCTTCTTCTGCTTCTGCTCCGCTCTCCTTGTCATTTACACTGGTTTTCACCATTTCGTCCATCTGTTCTTCAGATAAAACTTCTTTGGGCTTGGCCATTACTTTTACCAGGTAGATGGTGTCATCAGTTTCAAGGCGCACCGCAGTTACAATTTCCCCTTTAGCATTGGGAAATCGGATGGTTTTGCCGGCGATTCCGGTTGGATAAGTGTCCTCATAAACTACCAATAAGTCTTCTGATAGTTTTGAATAATCGGTCACTACTTTCCTTTTTTCCATGTGTGGTTGTCGCTGCTAAATTAATTTCTTTCTACAAAAAAGCAATTGCCCTTCTTTTACTAATTCTTTTTTTTGTCCACCTCAATCAATTCCAGCAACTCGCGATACAGCTCTTGCTTGATTTCTCTGGATATCGAATGTTCATATTTCTTAAGGCCAAATCGCATTCTGTAATGAATGATGTCTGTTTTATACTCCACCACCTTGAGTTGTTGACTATCCTCCCTGAGAATAGCTTCATAAGGTTTCAGTGCTTTATCCATAGCTTGTTCCAATCTTTCCGGATTTATGCTATGCACCGTCGTTAATTCAAAATCTACAGTACTGAAATGTCGTGGGTTTTTGGAATAATTAATCACGACGGATGATGCGATGTGGTTATTGGGTATGATAACCGTATTGTCTTCATCATTTTTCAAATGCACGCTCATCAAAGTCAAATCTTCTATAATTCCCTTGTTGTCACCAATTTCTATGTAATCGCCAATCCGGTAATTGTCGCCAAACATCATAATCATACCATTCAATCCATTCACAATGTAATCTCGAAAAACAATGGCCAGCGCCGCTGCAATGATGGTAATGCTCGTGAAAAATTCGCGAATGGTAATTCCCAATAAATTGAGCACAAACATAAAAAGCCATATCAACCCCACTACCAGTGTAACGTTGTTAATGCCTATGATAAAATTGTCTTTTTTCTTCAGTTTTTTCCGCTTCCGATACAAAGCAACTATTAACAAACGGAGTGCTATTGCGGCGAATATCAAAAAGATATAATGGCGATAATATCTCAACCAGGGAAAAATATCTTCGTTCCAGTTCATTCTATGCAAATTAACAATTCCCAGTGTATCGTTGCTAAATTTGCCACACATTTCCTAAATTGGATTTTTATTATTGATCTGATTTTTAACCAGAATGTCCGTTTCATTTCCTCATACATTACCCGTCCATGGGACCGAAATTTATTTTGGAAATGATTATTTTTATGCATTGCCCGAAAAGGTATTGCTACATGTACCTACCAAAACCATGCTGGTGGCAGATTGTCATTTTGGCAAAGCCAGTCATTTTCGCAACAATCATATTCCAATTCCGCACGCTGCAGCAATTAAAGATTTTCAGAATCTGCATCATTTGATGGAAACTTTTGTTCCTGAAAGGTGTGTTTTTCTCGGTGATCTTTTCCATTCCGCATCCAATGCAGAATGGCTATGGCTGCATGAATTACTAAAAATGCACCCCAATTGCACATTTATTTTGGTTGAGGGAAATCACGATATTTTACCTGTTTCTCATTACCAAAATGCAGGTATTCAAGTGGTTGAATTTTGGGAAATCGGCAGTATTATTCTGACCCATCATCCAATGGAAAAAACAGATTCATTCAATATTTGCGGACATATTCACCCGGGATTTACCATTTCCGGCAAAGGCCGTCAGCATATCAGTATGCCTTGTTTTTTTATTCATGAAAAAACCTTAATCATGCCATCCTTTGGTGCACTTACAGGTTTTGTGAATATGGGAAAAAGAGTGCGTGGTGGAAAAGCATTATGCCTTTCCGGAAATCAGATTTTTGAAGTTGTCAATCCGTAAATCAACCGTTCATACTTACCAAAAACTCGGTGTTGTCTTTGGTATTTTGCATGTATTTCAGGAACGTATTCATCGCTTCTTCACTGTTCATATCAGACAAGTGATTACGCAATACCCACATTCTCTGTAGGGTGGTTTTATCTATTAACAAATCTTCTCTTCTTGTGCTTGAAGCGAGAATATCAATTGCAGGGAAAATGCGCTTGTTCGACAATTTTCTGTCAAGCTGCAATTCCATGTTTCCGGTTCCTTTAAATTCCTCAAAAATCACCTCATCCATTTTAGATCCGGTATCGGTTAATGCCGTTGCAATAATGGTTAGTGATCCTCCACCTTCAATATTTCTGGCAGCACCAAAAAAACGTTTGGGTTTGTGCAGGGCATTTGCATCCACACCACCTGAAAGAATTTTGCCGCTCGCAGGTTGCACGGTATTATACGCTCTGGCCAACCTGGTAATGGAATCCAGCAAAATCACCACATCATGTCCGCATTCTACCAATCGTTTGGCTTTTTCTAAAACCATGTTGCTCAGTTTTACATGCTTATCTGCAGGTTCATCAAAAGTAGAAGCAATTACTTCAGCGCGCACGTTGCGTGCCATGTCCGTAACTTCTTCCGGCCTTTCATCCACCAGCAATATCATCATATACACCTCCGGATGGTTTTTCGCAATTGCATTTGCAATTCCCTGCAACAACCAGGTTTTACCGGTTTTTGGTTGGGAAACTATCAACCCGCGTTGTCCTTTTCCAATTGGCGAAATCATATCAATAATACGATTGCTGTAATGTTTTGGATCGTCGCATAAATTCAGTTTCTCATCCGGAAACAAAGGCGTTAAATGTTCAAAACCAACTCTGTCGCGCACTTCCTCTGGTGTTCTGCCGTTTACCGATTCTATTTTAACCAGACAAAAATATTTTTCGTTGTCTTTTGGCGGACGAATGGTACCACGTACGGTATCTCCGGTTTTAAGACCATTTTGCTTTATCATAAATCCGGGTACATACACGTCATCCGGTGATGGCATGTAATTGTAATCCGGTGAACGCAAAAAGCCATAACCATCTGGTACGGTTTCCAATACACCCTGAGTTGTTACAACGCCTTCCAGCTCAAATACAGATACTACCTTTTCAGGTTTCTTTTTCTCTTCGGGCTGGCTGTTTTCAGGCAATCCACTTCTATCAGATTCCGGGTTAGATTCAGCAACTATAGATGGCGTGTTTTCCGGAATTACTGTTGGTACTTCAGATTCCCCTTCATTATTTTCCTCGGGCAAAGGTGGCATTAATGCATCCAAATCTTGTCCGGTGAGAGGCTCATGATGCCTGTTATCTTTATTTTTATGAAATTTATTTTTTGGAGGAAATGGTTTTCTGTTGTAGTTGGAATCACTCACAGGGGGCGGAACCTGAGCAGTAGGGACTTCCGTTTTATTTTCATTTTCCTGTTTTTTTGCCTGTGCTTCTTCTTCCTCTTTTCGCGTCAGCCGATTTCTTCTTTTTTTCGCTGCTTCCGCACTTTCAGACAAAGGATTTTCCTGATTTTGGCCTGTATTATTTTCCTCCATTACTGTGTTCTTGGATAAATTATGAATAGCGTCCATTAACTCATTTTTCTTGAGTCTGGAAGCTTCTTTGATGTCTAAAGTCTCAGCGAGTTGTCTGAGTTCGGCAATCGCCATTTTTGAAAGGTCTGGTAATTGGGGCATTTATGCTAAAATAAATCGTTCTTGATATTGTCTACGAATGAGTAAAATCGGGGATTTTTACTGCGCAACAGAAATTCTAAAGCGCAATGATGCAGCAATATTAACTTTTTTTTATCAAAGGACAAAAAAATACTCAAGCGTCTAACTCACCGGCAATCACATTCATGCTGCTCATGGTGAGAATTGCATCACTTAAAACAGAGCCTTTTACCATTTCCGGATATGCCTGGTAATAAATAAAGCAGGGTCTGCGGAAATGCAGGCGATAAGGTGTACGTCCACCATCACTCACCATATAAAAACCGAGTTCTCCATTGGCCCCTTCCACTGAATGGTACACCTCACCAGCTGGAACAGGTGTTTCTCCCATCACAATTTTAAAGTGATAAATTAAGGCTTCCATACTCGTATAAACTTCCTGTTTATCGGGCAGGTAAAATTCCGGTACATCCGCATGATAACTGCCTTCAGGCAAATTGTCCAATGCCTGATGAATGATGCGTAAACTCTGACGAATTTCCTCCTGTCTTACTACAAAACGATCATAAGTATCACCATCCCTGCCTACCGGAATATCAAATTCAAAATCGCCATAACTGCTGTATGGACTCATCACCCTTACATCATAATCTACACCCGCAGCTCTGAGATTCGGACCTGTAAATCCATAACTCAGCGCTCTTTCCCCTGAAATTGGACCAGCCTTAATTACGCGATCCATAAATATTCTGTTTCTGCACAGCAACCGATCAAATTCCTCAAATTTTGCAGGAAACTCTTTCAACCAGGCTTTAAGTTTTTTAATAAATGTCGGATTGAAATCGCGTTCAAATCCACCTATTCTTCCAATGTTTGTAGTGAGTCTGGCACCACAAACTTCCTCGTACATGTCGTATATTTTTTCGCGCTCCTGAAACATATACGTAAAGCCTGTTAATGCTCCGGTATCCACTCCTATTACGGAATTACAAACCAAGTGATCTGCAATACGCGCCAATTCCATGATAATTACACGCATGTATTCCACGCGTTTTGGCAATTCTGCGCCGATAAGTTTCTCCACTGTCATATGCCAACCCATATTGTTAATTGGCGATGAACAATAGTTCATTCGGTCAGTTAGTGGTGTAATCTGCGCATAGGGTCTTCTCTCTGCAATTTTTTCAAACGCTCTGTGTATATATCCGATGGTGGGTTCGGCGGAAATAATTCGTTCCCCATCCACCTTCATTACATTTTGAAAAACGCCATGGGTTGCAGGATGCGTAGGTCCTAAATTTAAAGTAGCTATCTCCCCATCAATAGTTTCAGTGGAAACCAGCTGTCCTCCGTTACGAATAGTCATCTCACTCATCTTCCAAAAAATTTATCGGTTTTATCGGTTCTGGTTTCATCTTCCAGCGCATACTCTTTAAGCATTGGGAAATAATCCATATTGTCTACATTAAGAATTCTTCGCAAATCAGGGTGTCCCGTAAACTGTATACCGTAAAAATCATACGTTTCACGTTCCATCCAATTTGCAGCGGCAAATAGCCCTGTCATGGTTTGTATTTCCGCTTTATCCTTGGGCATAAAAGCCTTGATACGCATGCGCAGATTGTTTTTAAAACTGTGCAAATGGTATACAACACCAATTTCTTTTCCTTCGTTTTCCGGATAATGAATACCGCACAAATCGGTCATAAAATTCATGTCCCACTTTTCGTGGTTCTGCAACCATGAAACGATTTCAACATTATCTGCAGGCGGAATTTCAATAGTTAGAAATCCATATGGAGTTTCAGCTTGCAGGATTTTTCCGGGAAAATTTCCTTGCAATGCCTCCAAAAGTTTATTGTTCATCTGCGTTTCCATCAGGAAGTTTCAATATGATAACTTTCCAACATTCTTTTATATTCATCGCTATCGCGGCGGCGCAGGCTTTCCCCTTTTGCCATTTCCTGAATTTTCATCAGTCCTTCAATAATTTGTTCCGGCCTTGGCGGACATCCGGGTACATAAACATCCACCGGAATTACCTTATCTATACCCTGCAACACGCTATAGGAATCAAAAATTCCTCCACTGCAGGCGCAGGCGCCAACAGACAACACCCATTTGGGTTCTGCCATCTGGTCGTAAACCTGTTTTAAAACCGGTGCCATTTTTTTGGCTATGGTACCCATCACCATCAGCAGATCTGCTTGTCTTGGAGAAAAGCTCAGCCTTTCTGATCCAAACCTTCCCAAATCGTAATTGGACGCCATGGTTGCCATAAATTCTATTCCGCAGCAGGATGTTGCAAACGGCAATGGCCAGAGGGAATTGGCTCTTGCGAGTCCAATAACTTTACCTAATGATGTTGCGAAGAATCCTTCTCCTTCGAAGCCTTCGGGCTTATCTCCTGTATTTACCATAGGTTCCTGATTTATTTTTCCCACTCCAGTCCACCTTTTTTCCAAACGTAAATAAATCCGGCCATAAATATGCCAACAAATGCGAGCACCGCGATAAACCCTTCAATCCCCATCTCTTTGAAATTCACTGCATAGGGATAAAAAAAGATGATTTCCACATCAAACAACACAAATAAAATTGCGGTTAAAAAATACTTGATTGAAATAGGATATCTCGCATTTCCCTGGATTTCAATTCCACATTCAAAGCTTTCTTCTTTTTGAGCGGTTTTTCGCTTTGGCCCAAGCAAATGGGAAGCCCCAAGTGCAAGAGCCACAAAGCCTATAGCAACCGCACTTTGGATTACAATTGGCAAATAATTTACAGGTGAACTCATTCCGATTGCAAATGTAATAAATTCATGGTTTGGATTATTGGATTCTGCTGCCAATAAATCCATATATCAACAAATGTGCGGGGAACTTAGTTCATGATATACTTTCACAATAATTTTTGTATTGAAGTTCTAAAAAACAAATCCTTTTTTTCACATGTTCAAGAAAGAAATATGATTCGCCATTCCCCACCAAAAGGGACAATTGACCTTTCAGCGAATATTCCGCTGATTCAGGGCCTGATGAAATTTGCGTGCCCATAGATTATGCTCGGCTAATGTGGCTGAAAAATGGTGGTATCCGCTAAAGTCCGGCATTGCAACGAAGTAAAGAAAATGATGTCCGGAATAATTCAACACAGCTTCCATACTGGAAATATTGGGTATACAAATTGGTCCAGGTGGCAATCCTTCATGTAAATAAGTATTGTAGGGCGATTCAATTTTTAAATCTGCTCCGGTTACTCTTCCAGTGTGGTTGCGAACATACACTACCGTTGGATCTGCCTGCAACAGCATTCCCTTACGCAGTCGGTTTAAATATACACCGGCAATGTTTTCATATTCATCCGTTTTATTGCTTTCTTTTGTAACAATACTCGCTACAATCACTACCTGCAATGGAGTTAAACCCTGTCCTGCAGCACGTTTCATCCTTTCGTCATTCCAGAATTTGCGGTGCTCTGTAACCATACGCCGCATGAAACCCTCCGTATTTGTGGCAACTGCAAAATTGTAAGTATTCGCTACAAACAATGCCTGCCATGTAGTATCTGTAAATCCGGTGTTTAAAATATTGCCTGGCTTCGATAACAATTGCACAAATGAATCCGCATCCATTTCCAATTTATTGGCAAGCAGCGTAGCGAGTTTTAATTTATCCATGCTACCCAAAATGGTAATATTGGTGGTTTGATAACGGTTCTTTTTTAAAATATCTGCCAATTGGTACATGCTGCATCCCGCAGGAATTTTGATAGTACAGGGTTTCACCTTCTTATATCCAAGTCTGTTCACCCAATAAACAAAACGCTCTTTATTTTTCATGGCGGCCTTTTCCTGTAAGACATCAGCAAGTTTATCCAAATTCCATCCGGAACGAATTCGAACCCTAACTTCCCTTTTACCTTCAAAGGCATTACCAAATAAAACCGAGTAAAAATAGGCGGCTATGGTAATACCCACTACCAATAATACCAACAGCGACCATAGAATCCATTTCTTCATTCGAAAAGCAAAAATCGGAATAGTAAATCGGTATCAAAAAAAATAAATGAAAGAATTCAACAGGTTAAAGGAAAATGCCGCCTTTAATTAGATTTGCCCCGTGAATATCGCGCTAATTGGTTATGGCAAAATGGGTAGGGTAATTGAAGAAGTTGCTCTGGAGCGGGGACATCGTATTTCTGCTAAATTCAGCAGCAGCAATCCTTTGAATGTTGCGGCTCTGGAAGGAACAGATATTGCAATTGAATTTACAAAACCCCACCTTGCCATCGAACATATGAAAATATGTCGGGAGGCCGGCTGCCCGGTTGTTGTGGGAACCACAGGCTGGTATTCTGATTTTGAAACTGTAAAATCTGAATTTCTGAAATCCGGTGTATCCATGTTTTATGCCACCAATTTCAGTCTGGGAGTAAATATCGTTTTCCATGTCAATAAAATTTTGGCAGAAATAATGTCTACCCAAATTGGGTACAAAGCAGAAATTGAGGAAATACATCATACTGCAAAACTCGACGCACCAAGTGGCACAGCAATTACACTTGCCGAGGGAATACTAGAAAAAAACGCAAATTACACGAACTGGGAATTGGCAACTTCCATATCCAAACCAAGCGTTCTTCCCATACATGCTGTTCGGGAAAATGATGTACCAGGCACCCATCACGTGCAGTATAAAAGTGATATTGACAGTATCATACTTTCGCATATAGCGCACAACAGAAAAGGCTTTGCACTTGGCTCGGTAATTGCAGCAGAATGGCTGATAAACCAAAAAGGCGTATTCAGTATGTCTGACTTGCTTAATTTTGGCGCTCGTTAATACAGAAAATGGCTTCTTACCAATTATACTTTTTTCTCATACTCTGGGGTGCGGCATTTTTATTGACCCGCATTGGACTGGCAGTATTATTTAAAAAAGCCGGAGAAAATCCGGTATTCGCATTCATACCAATCCTGAGCTGGTGGTACTGGATCAAAATTGTGGATCGCCCAAAATGGTACATGATTGGGATGGTAATTCCCTGCGTGAATATTTTGTTCAGCTTCAATATCACATTGGATTTATTGCGGAGTTTCGGACAAAATAAATTTTGGCAACAGCTTGTGGGTACTGTGCTCACATTCATTTATCTGCCATATATGGCATTTCAAAAAGATTTGAAATATTTGGGAGGTGCGGGAAATGCAGAATGGCGCAAAAAAAATGTAGTGAGAACCCGGGCATGGCGTGAATGGGCAGATGCATTACTTTTTGCATTGTATGTAGCCGGAGGTATGCGCGCACTTTATTTTGATTTGTATCAGATCCCTACCCCATCCATGGAAAGCAATCTGATGGTTGGAGATTTTTTGGTGGTTAGCCGCGCCAAAGTGGGAATGCGAATTCCGATGACTCCTATCACGATTCCGGTACTTGCGCATAAAGATCTGATGGGAATAAAGGCATATTCCGATTTGGTGGAATTGCCATATATGCGTTTACCGGGTTGGTATACCGTAAAAAATAATGACGTAATCGTATTTAACTGGCCTGCGGATCCTCCGAATGCAGAAGGGGTTGAATTGCCGGTAGATAAAAAAGACCATTATGTAAAACGTTGTGTAGGAATACCCGGTGACAGTCTGAAAGTGGTTGGCGGTCAAGTATATGTGAATGGTAAGGCACAAGCAAAAATTGGACGCCAGCAAAAGCGATATTTACTTTTAATGAAGGAAGAAATGACCCAGGATTTTTTACTGGATCATGAACTTGGCGATTATCGCATTCCACAGGAATATGAAACCCGCAGAATTCTGGACGCGTTAATTGCCCACAAATTAAAAGCAGCACCCGTTGTTTATATTTATACCTGGCCGGAAAATGCCGCTGAAATTAAAAATGACAAAGCACGTGTGCGTTTTATTACAGAATGGACTGCCGTAGATCCAAAAGAAAAAGGTTCCGTCTTCCCAAATAATCAGGTGGAAGATGGAAATTATTATATGTGGGATATGAATGATTATGGACCCATTTATTTGCCTAAAAGGGGTGATAAAATTCAACTAAACAAATTCAACTGGTCATATTACAAACTAGCGGTAAACGCCTATGAAAAAGCCAATGTGGAGTTTAAAGACGACAAATTTTACCACAATGGAGTTGAAATTCAATCCTATACCTTCAAATATGGATATTACTGGATGATGGGTGACAACCGATATAACAGTTCCGACAGCCGTTTTTGGGGTTATGTTCCGGAAGACCATGTGGTGGGCAAACCTTTATTTACATTTTTCAGTTTGAAAAAAGTTATTGGTATCGACGATTTGAATCAACCTAAAAATGGTATCCATGGTGGTGAAATGTTGTACGATGTGAAGGGAATACGCTGGAACCGCATATTCAGAGGAATAAACTGATTTACAGCATCACTTAGAGAAACATTCCCGCCATCAGATCGATGTCGTGGAAACGAATGCCGAATTTATTTGCGAGATTTTGATTGGTTAAACTCCCTTTAAAAAGGTAAGTTCCTTTGCGCACACCTGGTTTCAAACGGAGGAAATCCGCAAAACCACCCAAATTTCCCATTTCATCCAACATGGGTGTAAATACATTGCTTAAGGCATAGCTGGCAGTGCGGCTTACTCTGGATGCAATATTGGGAACACAATAATGTATTACATCATGTTTCTTGAATACCGGTCTTTCGTGGGTTGTAACTTCTGAAGTTTCGAAATTTCCACCACGGTCAATTGCAACATCAATCATTACGGAATTGGCACGCATTTGCATTACCATCTCTTCAGTAACCACAACCGGTGCGCGTGCACTTTTACCACTTAATGCACCAATAACCACATCTGCACTTTCCATTGCACTGCGAATAACACGTGGATGAATGGTGCTGGTATATAAATGGAAACCAAAATAATTCTGAATCCTGCGCAAGCGATACATGTTATTATCAAACACTTTAACATTTGCACCTAAACCCAAGGCAGCTTTTGTCGCAAATTCCCCTACCGCCCCTGCGCCAATAACAACCACCTGAGTCGGCGGTACACCTGCAAATCCTCCCAGTAACTCCCCTTTTCCAATATGGGTATTATTGAGGTATTCCGCGGCAATCAATATGCTCGCTGTGCCTGCAATCTCGCTCATGGCACGAATGATGGGCAAAGTACCTGAATCGTCTTCCAGAAACTCATAAGCTATGGCGTTGATTCTTTTATCCATCATCATGCGGAGCAATACTTCATCCAGTTGGTTGATCTGCAAAGCAGATAACAACAATTGTCCCGGGTGCATAAGCTCTATTTCCTTTCGGGTTGGTGGGTCAATCTTCAGAATGATATCACATTCATATACTTCCTTGTTGGAATATGCAATTTGGGCACCGGCCTCGCTGTATTGGTTGTCGGAAAAATTGGCATTTCTGCCTGCCCCGGCTTCCATGGTTATTTTGTGTCCATTTGCAGTAAAATACTGCACCGCTGAAGGTGTTAGAGGTACCCTGTTTTCCTGAAAAGTAACTTCTTTCGGAATCCCGATATTCATGGAATGATTGCGGTGATTTATCTTGATCATTTGAGCAAGAGTTTCCGTCTGGGTAGCCGTTCCCGGTGAGTCGCCCTGTAACTTTTTAGACATACTGTATTATGTACTTTTCTGTATACATTAAAAGTCTGGAGGTCTTTTAAAATCCACGGATGGGACTGTCACAGAAATTTCACAAATATAGGCAATATCGAACCGCAAAATTCCGTTATTTCTTCTTGAACTTAGGTTCTATGGCTCAAATTCGTTAGTTTTGCAGAAACACCAAGGCTACCCACCCAAAACGTATGAAGAAAAAAATTATTCATCTTCTGGCGCTAGCATTGACTCCGTTGGCAGTTTGGAGTCAGGCCCCTGTTGGTCCAACTATGGAAACCAACCTGAGCAGAATCGACAGTCTTACAAGAATCTTGTACATGGAAATACCCAGCCATACCGCGGCTGTGGATTCATTTTCCGATGCCAGGCTGAACAAAACCACATTTGAATCCCAAATGAACATGTTGGGCAGTTCAATTCCCTTTGATTTCCATGCATCCGTTCAGGCGCAAATCAGTTACCTGATGCGCCAGAGTGATAATTTCTTTGAAGAATTACACAAACGCATGCAATTGTATTTCCCCATTTATGAGCAGGTATTAGACAAATACAATCTGCCCCAGGAGTTGAAATACGTGTCCATTATAGAATCTAACCTGAACCCAAATGCACAAAGCTGGTGCGGGGCAATGGGATTGTGGCAGTTTATGCCTTATACAGGCCGTTCCATGGGAATGCGCATCGATTATAGTATTGATGAACGCAAGAGTATTATGGCAAGTACTGAAAAGGCCTGTGAGTTTTTTACCAATTCCATGACGCTCCTCAATGATTGGCTATTGGCAATCAGCAGCTATAACTGTGGCGCCGGCAATGTTCAAAGGGCAATTGCCAGAGCAGGAACGCGTGAATATTGGAAAGTACGTTATTTTCTGCCTAAAGAAACCCAGGGCTATGTTCCTCGTTTTATAGCAACTGCTTATGTTCTGAATTTTACCAAATTTTCCAGATATAACTATAACGGCACAAGCAGTGTTTTGGTAGAAACCCCTGTGGATTCCTCTATTTCCATCGGCCATCTGGCATCCTACCTCGGCGTGGATGAAAGCGAAATATTCACCTACAACAGAGAATTGCTGAAGAAAACTACGGTTGAAAAGCATACGCAAACCATTATGTTGCCATACAGCCTAAGCATGCAGTTTCTGGAGAACAAAGACAGTGCTTACGCGTTTGCCAGAAAACAAGCGGCAATTGAAGATGCAAATAAGCCGGTTTATGTAAAGAAATGGGTTCCCCACTACCATTATGTGCGCAAAGGTCAGACTTTGTATAGTATAGCCAAAAGCCATCACGTAACAGTTGCCCAGTTAAAAGCATGGAATAATCTCAAAAAGAACGTAGCCCCTGCAGGCAGAAATCTTATCTACTACCGGTTGGAATGGGTTAGCAACAAGAACTCATAAGCTCTTGTATTACAATTTGATGTGATTTTATCTGAATTTATTCTCCATTTTTGCGGTGCATGATCGCCGCAAAAACCATTTTTAAATTTTTCACTTTACCCCTTTTGTTAATCGCTTGCAACACGCGTCCGGATCCATCGACTGTGCCTTCTGAAGGCATGCCCGGTGAAATCATGGTGGTTGCAGAAGAAGAGAAACTGGATGAAATTAAAGATGCATTTCACAAGTATTACCATATTTATGATTCTACCCTGTTTATTTCAGAAAAATCAGAATTGAACCAATTTGAACCCAAACACGGTTTTTGGTTTTCCAGAAAAGAATCATTTAAAGGAACAGAAAAACTGGCACCAATTATTTTGCTTTTTGGTGAAGCTGGTGATTATACCTCCTGGCTAAAAAAGATTCATCCTGTAAAAGAATATGCCTCAAAAAATGGGTTTTCTCTGCAGGTTTATGAAAATGTATGGGCCAAACCACAAACCGTTTTTCGCTTGCGTTTCGGAAGGGATATCAGTCCGGCAAATATTTTGCAGAAATCGGGCGACAAATTTTTAGATTCCGTTATCAGCATACATGAAATGGGACAAGGGTTACCAGGTAATCTTGCGCCCAATGCCTATACGGATTCTGTGAGCAGATTAATTGAAAATAATTTTGGTTTTACTTTCAGTTTTACACCTCAATTCAGGTTGGTAATGTCAAATAAAGAAGTAGTTTGGTTGCATCAGGAAAACACTAAATTTTACAGGGATATTTTTGTCAATATTTTTTCAGATTCACAAGCAATAAATTCTTTGGAATCCGCAGTAGAAAACAGAAATTTATTTACCAAAAAATATTTAAAAAATGCCGAAGGAACCACTATAAAAGTGAGCGAAAGCGGTAATTATTCTGCGCATTTTTCACCAAATAAAACGATAGCAAAACAACCCACAATGGTTTTGCGAGGCTGGTATCAGGAGGAAGGAACTTTCAGAAGAGGTCCATTTGTTCGCTATATTTTTCACGATAAAAAGCAGCACAGATATATTGCAATGGATGGATTTTTGCATGCCCCCAATATGGACAGATTACAACTGTACCGCACATTTGATCACATAGCAAATACATTTAAACCGGAACGTTGAAACAGATAGCCATTTTTGCATCGGGAAGCGGCAGTAATGCAGAAAACCTTATCAGGCATTATTTAAACAGCGATAAGGCCAAAGTAGCTGTTGTCTTCACCAATAATGCACAAGCAGGAGTAATTGCAAGGGCGGAAAAATATGCAATTCCGGTGGTAGTGTTCAACAGAGATCAGTATAAGCAAGATAATTTTCTGGAAACTGAACTCGAAAATAGACATATTGATTATATTCTTTTAGCCGGTTTTCTCTGGTTATTCCCTATAAATATTGTTCGAAAATATCCTCATAAAATTCTGAATATTCATCCCGCATTATTGCCAAAATATGGTGGTAAAGGCATGTACGGGGAACATGTTCATCGCGCCGTATTAACCAATGGAGATAACATTCATGGAGTTACGGTGCATTATGTAAATGAAAATTTTGATGAGGGTGAAATTCTGCTACAGCAGCGATTTGATGTTGCTCCAACAGATGATATTCAATTGATTCTCAGAAAGATTCATGAGGTTGAAACTGAATTATATCCAAAAGCCGCAGATATTCTAATTTCTGGGGATAATTGAATTAACTTATTCCCGTTTTTTTTCAGTAATTTGTTGCTCATCCGGAAAGAGGAATTGCCATAGTTATGCCACAGGGAATGATAGATTTGTTTCAAATATTGGTTGCGGAAGCTCCGCAATCTATGTGTATGCTGGATAAGAACTTATGCATGCTTACTGCAACCAAAAGGTGGTTGGAAACATATAAAATTGATGCGAATAATTACAAGGGCAAATCCCTGTATGAATTATTTCCGAATGTAGAAGACAAATGGAAAAAGGTGCATCAGGAATGTTTAAAGGGAAAAATAATCAACAAATCTGAGGAAAAACTCATTCAAGAAAATGGTACCATCAACTGGGTAAAATTCGATATGCGCCCCTGGTATGATGCGAAAGGAGCAATTGGTGGAATCATCATTACTTCTGAAGACATTTCCAAACAGAAAAAAGCCGAAGAGTTGTTAATTGAGACCAACAATGTTGCCAGAATTGGGGGATGGTGTGTGGATTTAAACGATAATACGGTGACATGGACATCCATGATTCGTGAAATATTAGAAGTTCCAACAGATTACGAACCAACAGTGGATTTAGCCATTTCCTTTTTTAAAGAAGGATATTCCAGAAACAGAATTTTTCATTTGATTGAGGATGCATTAACAAATGGAACTCCATGTGATGAAGAACTGCAAATAGTTACAGCTAAAGGAAAAGAAATTTGGGTGGAGGTAAAAGGGAAGGCAGAAATGCTCAATGGGAAATGCATTCGGTTGATTGGGACATATCAGGATATTACAGAAAGGAAAAAATCCCTAAACATCAACAAAGCATTACTCGAACGGCTTACGTTGGCCACCAAAACTTCCGGAATTGGAATTTGGGATTATTATATACAAACCGGAGAAATAGCCTGGGATGGCCCCATGTATAGATTATATGGTCTGAAGCCCTCACCGGGTTTGGATTTGTATGAGGCATGGAAAAAAGCCATACATAAAGATGATTTTGAAAAACGAAAACAGGCCATTATAAAATCATTAAAGGGCGAAAAAGAATACGATATTGAATTTCGAATTTACAAACCCAATGGTGAGCTGCGGTATATCAAAGCACTTGCCAGTGTGCTGCGGGATTTGGATGGAAATGCCATTCGCATGACTGGTGTAAATTATGATATCACCGATATTCATCTTTCCCGAAATAAAATTGCAGAGAGCGAAGGTTCTTTTCAAAGTGCATTTGAATATTCCCCAACCGGTATGGCATTGGTTGATTTGAAAGGACGTTGGATCAAAGTAAATGAACCGCTTTGCAAAAGTGTAGGTTATACCGAAGAAGAATTGTTAAACCTCAATTTCCAGGATCTTACCCATCCTGAAGATAAGGATTTGGACCTGCAATATTTGCAGGAATTAATACAGAAAAAACGCGATTTCTATCAATTGGAAAAGCGTTATTTTCATAAAAACGGGCAAATTGTCTGGATGATGCTTTCCGTTTCTCTGGTTTCAGATCTGGATCGAAGGCCGCTTTATTTTATTGCTCAAATTCAGGACATTACGGAGCGGAAAAGAACCGAATCCGAATTACATAATACACTGGAACAACTTCAGGGAATTCTGGATTCCACTACACAGGTATCCATCATAGGAACTGATACCGAAGGCATCATTCAGGTATTTAATAAAGGGGCGGAAAATCTTCTCGGGTATAAAGCCAAGGATTTAATCGGTAAAAAAACAACGGAACTGTTTCATAAAAAAGAAGAAATTGAGAAACTAAGTAAAGAATTAAGTGCCGAGTTCAATGAAAACATATCCGGGCTTGAGGTATTTGTAAAACGCGCCAAATCGGGAAATTTTGATTCACGGGAATGGACATATGTGCGCAAAAATGGTGTAGAATTTCCTATGCAATTGGTAATCACTTCCATTAAAAATACGCAAGGAGAAATTACGGGATTTTTAGGGGTTGCAGTGGATATTTCTAAAATCAAAGAGGTAGAGAAAGAAATGCAGGCGCTGATCTCCGTTACAAGTGAACAAAACGAAAGGCTGTTAAATTTCGCCCATATTGTTTCTCATAATTTGCGTTCTCATTCCGGAAATATTTCTATGTTACTGCAATTTCTGGAAAGTGAAACGGATGAAACAGAAAAAGAAGAGTTATTCCGACATTTGGTTACGGCTTCGCAACAGTTAACAGAAACCATCAGTCATTTAAATGAAGTAGTTGCCTTAACTACCAACATTGAGGAAAAATCTGAAAAAATAAATCTGAAAAAAGCAGTGGATGACGCAATTAACAACGTCAATGCCTCTGTTAGGGAATTCAAAGTACAGATCAGCAATTCCATCGATCCAAAATACCATATAATGGCTGTTCCGGCTTACCTGCAAAGTATTGCTCTGAATTTCATCACCAACGCCATTAAATACAGGCATCCTGACAGGTTGGCAATTGTTTCCATTGATGCATTTAAAATGGATAAATGGATTGTATTATCCATTACAGATAATGGAATTGGAATTGATCTGGAACAACACGGACATAAGTTGTTTGGTATGTATAAAACTTTTCACGGTAACAGCGATGCGCGTGGAATAGGTTTGTTTATTACCAAAAATCAAATAGAAGCTATGGGTGGCAAAGTGGAGGTAGAAAGTACCCCCGGGTTTGGCACCAAATTCAATATTTACCTTCATGAAAAACATTAATCTTACCTGCATTATTGACGATGATCCCATTTTTGTTTTCGGTACCAAAAAACTCATGCAAAGCTCCGGTTATTGCAAACAATTTTTGGTTTTTGAAAATGGCAAAATAGCCATTGAGCATTTGAGCGATGTAATTAAACACGGGGGAAAAATGCCAGAAATTATTTTACTGGATCTCAATATGCCGGTTATGGACGGTTGGCAATTTTTAGATGCCTTTATTAAAAAATATCCCAATCAGGATGTACATATTTTTATCGTTACTTCTTCCATTGATCAGGCTGATATTGATAAAGCTGCCAGTTATAAATTGGTAAGCAATTATGTGGTAAAACCATTACAACGCGATCAAATTTTAGAAATGATACAAGCCACCATCGATGGAACAGCCAATTAATGGTTGGGCTTTGAAATTTTAAATTCCACTCTTCGGTTGCTTTCCCTTCCCTCCTCATAACCATTATCATCCACTGGTTCGGTATCTCCTTTTCCCTTAAACGTCATTCGTTTTCCCGAAACACCCTTCTTCTTTAAATAATCCATCACGGTCTTTGCCCTTTTTTCTGATAATATCTGGTTGTCTTTAAATGAGCCCTGATTATCTGTATGCCCGGTAATTTCCAAAGTATAGTCATCATTAAACGTCAGGTATTCGGCAAGGCTGTCCAACGCAGCATAAGCCGATGGCAACAATTGCCATTTTGCCGTTTCAAATTGCACAGATTCCAGAACAAATGAATCTACTTTTACAGGATTTATTTCCGGCAATTCTTTTTCTATTTTTTCTATATTATCTTCATCTTCCTTTTCTGTTATTTCCTCGTGCTCCTGCTTTGGACAATCACTCAGGTTACATATACACATGTCCTCTTTATCCGCTTGTATTAAAATTGCATTCCGAAATAAATAATATATTTCCGCATTCACCGTACCATAAATGGAATCCAGTGGCCAACTGCGCAAGGTTTCGGAAGTTGAAAATTGTCCGAAATAAACATACTGTTCCCCTCCTTTTGCCTGAAATCTTCCCTCCAATGTCATCCAGGTATCGCGCAGGCAAAATGGAACGGAATCAGGTGCCAGTAAAAAATTTCCTGATTCAGTTTCAGTAAGATTCCCAAGAGAACAACGGTAGGACGGTACTTTATCCACCAATACCCCTACCCTGTTGACCGCATAATTGCAAGACTTTTTCAGTTTTATTTGAACGCTGAAACAATAATATTTACCTGAACTAAGTGGCATTCTCAATGTGTTTCTGACCGTTTCAAAATTTAATCCTGCCACGCGGAAACCCAATACCACTTTGCCATCCTCAGAAAACACATCCGGTGTTTGAAGTCCGGGGTCCCAGTTTTCAAAACTTCCGGAATTCAAAGGAAGTCCACTGGTTTGAATTGTTTTTTTATGGTAAAAAGTAGGATTGCCAATCAGATTTTCCGGATTGTGTATATCACTCATTGGAGCAATCTGATACGATTTAATCCCTGGAAAAATTTCCAATATTTCTTCATCCGTCCAGATAATATCAGGTTTGATTTCTTTGACTTCAACTTCAGTCCGGGTATCATTTTTTCCAACTATACCTACAGAAGGTTTAAATGCTTTTTTTGTGACCACGGTCTTTTTGTAGTCCTGCCATTCTCCGGGTTGATTCATGTTCCATTGCTGATGCAATCCTTTTAAAGAAAAACGCATCGTCCAATGCACACTATCCGGCATAAATACCCAGGCAGAATCATCGCCACATGTTGCAATTCCACTATCTAAGGCAATAATTTTTACCGGTATGTCATTTTCATATCTGACTTTTAAAAATGATTTACCATTTTCATCTATCCATTGCCAATCGCCACTTTTATTACTAAAATCGCCTTGTTCCAAATAAGAACCTTTTTTAAAAATAACCCCATTTTCATTTAAAAAAGTCCATTCACCGGAACGCAATTCCAACTCCATTTTCCCTCCATAGCTGGATTTCTGTGTTTTCTTACATGTTTTTCCTGTACCGGTACCACAGGTCTCGTTGGCAGTAATGGTCTTGCATTGTCCAAATAATGTATAGTTACAAAGAGTTGTAAGCAGAACCATTAAAACACGTAATCCCATCATTTTCTGAAACGAATTTAATTACGGAAATTACAAACCGGGATACAGCGGTTCAATTTTTTTTCTGGTTTCACGTTATTATGCAACATGAAAGCCCTGAAATGGAATTGGCTGATAATGTTGATTCTGTTGGTTGGATGCACCTCCAATGGCACAAACCTGCGGTTGAACGGGCAATTGAATCACAAGGACAGTTGTGGAAAAACTGCGTTTAGCAGATTTTCGGTTCCCGAAGGTTACAACAGAATTGCGCTTCCGGAAAAAAGCTTTGGATATTATCTACGTAATATTTCACTCAAACCGGATACTGCAAAGGTTCATTTATTTGATGGCAGATTGAAGTCCGGACAGTCTTCAGTGGCAGCTGTTCTGGATTTGGATGTGGGTAAAAAGGATTTACAACAATGTGCAGATGCCATACTTCGATTGCGCGCAGAATATTTATGGAAGCAAGGTCTTTTTAGTAAAATAAACTTTCAGTTTACCAATGGTTTTCAGGCAAATTATTTGAAATGGGCAAATGGATTTCGTATTCGTGTAAATGGCAACCAATGCAATTGGTACAAGGGTGCACAACCCGATAAAAGTTATGCTGAATTTCGGAAATATTTGGAAATGGTATATATGTATGCCGGCACTATTTCGCTTTCCAATGAATTAAAAAAAATCAGTATGGATTCCATTTTTCCCGGTGATGTTTTTGTTCAGGGCGGGAGTCCGGGTCATGCAATTATTGTTTTGGATATTGCCATAGACTCTGCAACCGGAAAGCGCATGGCTATGTTGGCACAAAGCTATAGCCCGGCTCAGGATATTCACATACTGAATAACCTCGCTGAGCCTAATCAATCTCCCTGGTTTTTAATCTCTGGTAAAGAAAGAATTGTAACTCCGGAATGGACTTTTAATAAATCTGATTTAAAGCGTTTTTAATCCAAATTATTGTTTGGTATTTTTGAATTCAAATGCAGCATCTCAGTCTTGAAAAACTTTTGAATGGACTTTCTGAAATTCGGCAATCCCCTTCTGATTCCGGCACAGTAGAATTAATTGTTCGCAGACCGGCAGAGAATGAAAGAGAAGAATTGGAAAATGGAAATATCACCCTGCAAGGTTTGGAAGGTGACAATTGGAAATTTAAACCCAGTAGCAGCATGCCTAACGGCGAGCCACATCCTTTAAAACAAATCACCATAATGAATTCCAGGGCAATTGCACTCATTTCGCAGGAAGGCACCAGAAGGGCGTTGGCAGGGGATCAGATTTATGCAGATCTGAATCTCAGTTACTCCAATATTCCACCAGGTACCAGACTTCAAATTGGGGAGGCTATTGTAGAGGTATCTACACCACCACATCGCGGTTGCAAAAAATTTGCAGATCGTTTTGGTGCAGACGCCATGCGATTTGTAAATTCTGAAGAAGGTCGGGAACTCAATTTGCGCGGTATCAATACGCATGTGATAAAAGCCGGTACATTTTCGCTGGGCGACATCATTTGTAAATTGGAGACGACACAGCTTTAATTTGTTATTATCGGTTTTTATTCGTTTATTTTGTTATGGAATTCAATTCCTAAACCCATGAAAATCAACATAAAAACCCCGGTATTCGCCGTTGTTTTCGGACTTTGTTTCTCCATATTTTCACAGCCCGTTATTCCAAATGCCGGTTTTGAAGCCTGGACGCTGGATTCAGGTCAAAATTTGAACCCCGATTATTGGGAAACCCTCAACGATACACCTAATGTAAGTGCAGATCAATTTACACCGGCTCACACCGGTAACTATGCCATGCGGTTAAGACCTTTGGATTTTGGCAGTTTTACAACGCCCGGTATTGCAATATTGGAGTTTCCAATTACTGGAAAACCCGGCAAACTCACAGGTTATATCCGCAGCAATATAGCCGGTGGCGATGAAGCAATTATTTATGTGATGCTTTACCACAACGATTCGGTAATTGCTTCTCCGGGGGATTGTACATTTCGCATTACAGATTCTTCGAGCGGTTACAAACTTTTTGAACTCGGCATAACTTACCTCAGTAACCAAACTCCGGATTCCTGCACCCTGGTAATTGTTGCCGGAAAATTCTCAAACCCGGATGCTACAACAGAACTTATTGTGGATGATCTGGCATTTCAAAATGGCCTCGTTACAGATATAATTCCAATCCAAGCTGAGAAAAATAAATGGAAAGTCGCACCAAATCCTGCAACGGATGTAATAAGAATTCAATGCGAAAACTTCGATCCGGCATGTGTTTGGCAGTTAATGGATATTTCGGGAAATCAAATAGAAATTGCCAATGGTTTGGAAGTAAAGAGCGAAAAAGAAATTGCCATACAAACCACAAATCTTTCCACGGGCAGTTATTTCCTTCGCAGCGTAAGTTCCGACGGTGTTTGGTGCAAAAAAGTGATGGTACTGAAACCCTGAAAAACGCCTGTTCTTTCACAGGAATTCAGGTGAACTGTTAATTCCGTTATTACCTTTGCTTCATGCATTTTGAAACTAAAGTACTGCATGCCGGTATCGAACCGGATCCATCCACCGGTGCCATCATGACCCCGATTTTTCAAACCAGCACCTATGTGCAAGCCTCACCCGGGGATCACAAAGGATATGAATATGCCAGAACCCAAAATCCCACAAGGGATGTTTTACAGAAGAATTTGGCGGCTCTGGAACAATGTAACCACGCGCTTTGTTTCAGCACAGGTATGGGCGCCATTGATGCCGTGGTTAAATTGTTGAAGCCCGGAGATGAAGTTGTTTCTACCAACGATTTATACGGTGGAACTTATCGCATTTTTACTAAAATATTTGAACCTCTTGGTATACGTTTTCATTTTGTTGACATGACGGATTTGAAGCAAATAGAAGCGGCAATAACTCCATCCACCAAAATGATTTGGATAGAAACACCAACCAATCCAATGCTAAATATTATTGATATTGAAAAAGCAGCTGCAATTGGAAAAAAAGCAGGAGCAATGGTGGTTGTTGACAATACATTTTCCTCTCCTTATTTACAAAATCCTATTTTATTGGGTGCCGATATAATCATGCATAGTGTAACCAAATATATCAACGGGCATAGCGATGTGGTGATGGGCGCGCTATGTATGAACAGTTTGGAATTGCGAGAGAGATTGGCCTTTATCCAGAACAGCTGTGGCGCAACTCCCGGGCCTCAGGATTGTTTTTTGGTATTGCGTGGAATTAAAACCCTGCATTTGCGTATGCAAAGACATTGTGAAAACGGGAAAATCATAGCGCATTATTTAAAAAATCACCCCAAAGTAGGAAAGGTTTACTGGCCCGGTTTTGAAGAACATACCGGACATGAAATTGCAAAAAAACAAATGAAGGATTTTGGTGGAATGATATCGTTTACCTTAAAAAATGATACGCTGGAAAGTGCATTTACATTTTTGAGAAATACCCATTTGTTTTCGCTTGCAGAGAGCCTCGGTGGCGTGGAAAGTCTGGTGGGCCATCCTGCCAGTATGACCCATGCGAGTATCCCTAAAGAACAAAGGGAAAAAAGCGGATTGGTAGATAGTTTGATCCGTTTGAGCGTAGGTATTGAAAATATAGAAGACCTGAAAAACGATTTGGAAAAAGCCCTGCAAATGGTTTAACCAAATTGTCATATTCTTGCATTTCTTTCATACCATTAGGTTAATTGCAACCTATTGTGTTATTTAGGTCATTTAAATATATTTTATATTATGAATTTACGATTAATTTTTGTTGGAGCTTTATTTCTCATTTGTTCCAAAATTCTATCCCAATCCCCTGTGTTGCAGAAGAACTGGTGGTTTCCCAATAACTCTGTTAGCGCTATTGCACTAGATACTGCCGAAGGCAAAGTTTACCTCGGTGGTGATTTTGATGTAGTTGGTCCTTATCAACCTTATGGTGCGGTATTCAAAATTTCAGATTCCACATTATTACCAGGACAGTACTCACCTGATTCTTCTGTTGTATGTTCCATTGCAGATGGGAATGGGGGCTGGTTTGTTTCGGGATATTTTAAAAAATATGGAGATAGTACCAGAAACGGATTGGTACATTTGGATGGATCAGGTAAAATTTTATCCGACCTCCGCAATGGTGTAAATGGAATTGTAAAAGTTTTATACCTGCAGGATTCCATTTTGTATTTTGGAGGTGAATTTGATAAAATTCTGGGCGCATTCAGAAAGAATTTGGCGGCTTATAATTTAAACAGCAACAAATTAACCTCTTTTAATTTATCTCCGGATGCCATGGTGCATTGTATCCATATTTCCAACGATAAAATGTACATTGGGGGCGATTTCACTTCCATAAACGGGAATACCAGATTCAGGCTGGCTTGTATAGATTTAAAAACGAATGGAGTAACAGCCTGGAAACCTGCCGCAGATGCGACAGTGAGTGCATTGCGTGTATACGATAAAAGAATTTATATAGCTGGTAATTTCAGGCAAATTAACGGAGTAAATTCAGGACAATTTACCATCATAGACAGCAATGGGATCAATACTACTAACGGTGCAATTTATATTCCCACCAATGGCACCTACCCTATTGAAATAAATGCCATGAAAATAAAAAACAACCAATTGTTTTTATGTGGATCATTTTATTTTTATTATAATTCGATAAAGCATCAAAATATTTTCGCCTATGATCTGGTCAATTCTAAAGTAATGAGCTGGGCGCCAATCATAAACAATGGCATTCACACAATAGATTTTTTACCCGATGGTAAGCTCATCATTGGTGGAGATTTTATAACAGTAAATAATGTGAAATGTGCCAGAATTGCAACCCTGGATAGTACATCAGGCAATATCACAGATGTGCCACACCATATTGGTGCCAGGGTAAACAGCATATCCATTTCCGGTAATTCCATATTTTGTGGAGGTGAATTTCTTTCCGCAGGGGGTGTAATGCGTCCTAATTTGGCAAGAATGGATTTAAACACCGGTAAACCTGATTTCTGGAATCCGCAACCTAGTTCTATAGTGAGCAAAATTTTAGTATTGGAAGACAGAATAATTTTGAATGGTTCATTTTACAAAATCAACAATAAATCAACTGGTAGTCTGGTAGCAATTCACAAATCGACTATCGATCTGTTCAATTGGAAACCTAGTTGTTCGGGCATTAATGACATCGAATATTTAGATTCCAGAATATATCTTGGTGGTGATTTCAGTGCGGTTACCAGTGAGCCCAGAGATAATATTGCAAGTATTGATACCACTTATGGTTACACTTACAGTTGGAATCCTGGTGCTGATTTCAGGGTAAATTGTTTATTGGGTTTGAATGGCAAAATGATTGTAGGAGGAGATTTTGATTACGTTAACGGAATAAAAAGACCTGGTTTAGCTGTTTTGGATCCTTTTCAGAACAAACCGGTAAACACCAATTTCCCTATTTATGCAGTCAGTATTCGAGAAATTCATGTAATTAATAATAGCATTTATGTTGGCGGACATTTGTCAAATTTTATTCCCGGAAGCGGCACTCAGGATTTTGCAGCAAGCATTGATACTACCACATTGAATGTACGAAATACCTGGAATCCCAAAATTGAAAATGGAGAAGTAGTTGCGTTTTCTGATTTATCCGGATCTATCGCACTATCAGGATATTTTAGCAAAGTAGCATCTGTTACCAGAAAATACCTGGCGCTGGTTAACAGCACCAACGGTGCATTATTGCCATGGAACCCCAATCCGGATGATTATGTACAGGAATTAACCGGCAATAATAAATATTTGTTTTGCGGGGGAAGTTTTAAAAAAATTTCAGGTAGTCTTCGACAAGGATTGGCGGTTTATTACGATACTTGTCCGGGTATCATTTACGATACTTTGAAATTACATGGATGCGATGCGATTCAATATAAAAATGTAACCTATAAACGCGATACTGTATTTACCAATTTTGAACCAAACACGGCTGGCTGTGGTACCATGTTAACCTGTCAATTCGATATTGGACATAGTTCAGTGGTGAGTTTGACACTTAATGGATGTGACAGGGTGATGTATTTGGGAAAACCAATTACCAAAAGCGGACTTTATTTTTATCAATTTAAAAGTCATGATAATTGCGATAGCTCGGTTAATTTAACTGTTAAACTTACAGCTCCAAACACCAACATATTTGTGGACACAGACAATTCATTGAATTCCTATGCCCAAAATGCCCAATTCCAATGGTTCAATTGTGATAGTAGTTATCAAATAATACCAGGAGAAACAAAAAAGAAATTCATTCCAACTAAAACTGGAAATTATGGTGTGTTAGTAACCGAAAACAATTGCACAGACACTTCACTTTGTTATTCCATTTATATAAATGGAATCAGAGATTTACAATTACAAAATAAGTTCAGACTTTTCCCCAATCCGGCTTCAGAAAAGATAACCATTGAGCCGGTTAATCATTTACTAATACAAAGCATTGAATTAAGAAATGAAATTGGAAGGAAAATACAAGTATTATCCAACAAGCAGGATTCCAGGTGGATATTGGATGTGGAATCGCTACCTGCCGGAGTTTATTTTGTAACTATTCGAACTGCAGAAACCAATTATGAAATTCCCTGGATACACAGGTAATTTTTAATTTCTCTTTTACCATTTCTCATACCTATACCTTCAAGGTATATTTGAGGCGTATTTTGAATAAATCAAATAAGAAAGATTTAAAAGCTTTGTTGGACAGTATGGTAGAGAAATACAACCACACCTCCTTCATCCCGAATGATCCTGTATCCATTCCACATCGATTTACAAAAAAACAGGATATTGAAATCGCAGCTCTGTTTAGTGCATTGCTGGCCTGGGGACAGCGCACCACGATACTGAAAAATTTAAATACACTAATGCATGGCATGGAAAATGCTCCTTACGATTTTGTTCTGAACCACAAACCCAAAGACAGAAAACGCTTTGAACATTTTGTGCATCGCACTTTTCAATACGGGGATCTGGTGTATTTTCTGGAATTTTTACAACAGCATTATCGCAGTTCAGATTCCATGGAAGTGCTTTTTTCAGGAGGTATGAAAAAAACAGATGCGCATGTGGGAAATGGTTTGATACATTTCCATCGTCAATTCTTTTCTCTTCCTCACCTGAATCGCACAGAAAAACATGTTTCCACACCCGAACGAAAAAGTGCTTGTAAAAGAATGAACCTTTTTCTGCGTTGGATGGTTAGATATGACGACAAAGGGGTAGATTTTGGGATTTGGAAACAGATTCAACCCAAACAACTGCTTTGTCCTTTAGACATACATGTGCAAAAAGCTGCTACCAGTCTGGGTATTTTAAAAAGAACCCAGGCAGATTGGAACAGCGTTTTGGAACTCACCGGGGAATTGAAAAAACTCGACCCCGATGATCCGGTGAAGTACGATTTTGCGCTGTTTGGATACAGCCTGGAAAATAAATTATAAACAGGGGTATCACTTTGTCAGGACAAATAGGCGGTTATTTGTGGGGAAAACTCCGAATTCGGGCCACTTCGTCAGGTATTACATTTGGAACAGGAATTGAAATTAAAAAGAGAAAACCGATAAAAGATGGCAGAAATATTCACATCAGCAAACTTTCAGGAGAAAGTTCTGAATTCAGACAAACCCGTACTGGTTGATTTCTGGGCGGAGTGGTGCGGCCCTTGCCGCATGATTGGCCCTATTGTAGAAGAAATGGCAAAGGAATACGATGGCAAAGCCGTAATAGGAAAACTCAATGTAGATGAGAATGGCGATATTGCTATGAACTATGGCGTGCGCAGCATCCCTACCCTGCTTGTTTTTAAAGGAGGTCAGGTAGTAGATAAAATTGTGGGTGCGGTACCAAAACCCAATATCACCAACAAACTCGAAGCACAGTTTTAAACAACAATAAATCAATGAAAGACGACCTCCACAAAGGCCGTCTTTTTTTTTGCGTAAATTTGAAACATGCTGTTGCAGGAAGTTGAGGCCTACGGAAATTTAGAATTACTCGCCACACAAGTGGTAGAAGGATTCATAACCGGCCTGCACAAAAGCCCCTTTCATGGTTTTTCCGTGGAATTTGCCGAGCACCGGCAATACAATCCAGGAGAAAGTACCAAAAATATCGATTGGAAATTATTTGCGCGCACCGACCGGGTATATGTAAAGCGATTTGAAGAAGAAACCAATCTGCGCTGCAATATCTTGCTGGACATATCCGGAAGTATGTATTATCCCGAACATCTGAATTCCAAATTGAGATTTAGTGCATTGGCGGCTGCATCCATTTGTAATTTATTAAAAAAACAAAGAGATGCATTTGGCATTTCCATGTTCGACAGTAAAATTCGATTTCAAAGTGAATTAAAAAGCAACAGTGCACACTATAGAGAAATTCTGAGAAAACTCCAGCCTTTTTGGGACAATTCCACCAATCCGGAAAAGGGAGAATCTGAGGTTACCGGTGCGTTGCAATATCTCGCACAAACCATACAAAAACGCAGTTTGGTGGTCATCTTTTCAGATATGTTTGATGTTGCCATGGAAGGCGATCCGGAGCGCAATAAAGCCATGTGGAATGCTTTGCAACAATTGCGATTCCAGAAGAATGAAGTAATTTTATTTCACATTCAGCATGCACCGGAAGAATTAAAACTCAATTTTCCTTCGCGCCCATTTCGTTTCGAGGATATTGAAACCGGCGAAAAACTGATATTAAATCCTGCAGAAATTAAAGAAGAATACAGCAGGAAAACGGAAGCATTTGTAACTCAAATGCGTACCAAATGTCTGCAGTATAAAATAGATTTTTATCCCATTGATGTAAGTCTGTATTTTCACCAGGTGCTTCTCCCCTTCTATGTCAAACGCATGCGTATGGCATAAGTAAATAAAATTCGTAAAGCGATTTAAAATGATCGTATTTGATCCGACAGTGAGATATGAATTGGAGCAGTATACTAAATTTCGAGTAAGTAATTCAATTCTGTATTTGTGGAGCCTGATTGAAATTAAAAAACCGGAAGTATATATAATCTACCAGAACTTTACCCAACAGAAATAATGGAAACAGCCACAGGGATGCTAGTTTTTCTCCCCCAAAAATAATGATTACAAATGGTATTAACCTGAGATAAGGAATGAACATTAATCCCATCAAACTCACACTTCTTTTTCGCACTTCCATTATTTTCCCGGGTAGCTCCAAAATCGCGCCAATAGCTAGAATAATGATGGTAGGAAACACCCATTTTGCATGAAATAATTCACCGGGTATTTGTTTGGAAAATACGCCTATGGCTCCAAATGCCAATATAAAAACACCATAATGTACCATAAAAAAACCTGCGGAAAAAATATTGCTGAATATACTGGTGGTGCTGGGTTGATTATTCATCATAATGGGCATCCCCGTGCGTGCAAAAAGCATCATAAAAATATTTTCGAGACCGAGTAAAATGGATTGCATCCAAAATACAAATACAATATTTTTTGCATTCCCGTGATCCATGAAATATTCCCCCAACAGGAATAAATTTAATGCCAGCGGAATCCAAAGTGGATTTATTTTAGGGAATTTCATTTGCGGTCGAACAGCAAGCGCATTGGATTTTTATTTCCTGTAAAGCCATTATCCCAGCTGAGCGTTCCATTTACCAAAACCTTGTCAATTGCATGGGAAAATGTGGTGCCTTCCAATGGACTCCATCCACATTTATACAAAATATTTTCTTTATTAATCTGGTACATTCTGTTTGGATCCACCAATACCAAATCCGCATAATATCCTTCACGGATATAGCCGCGCTTTTGCACCTGAAAGCATTTGGCAGGGGCATGGCACATTTTCTCTATAACTCTTTCTTTGCTTATTTTACCTTGCAATGCGTATTCCAGCATCATCTGCAAACTGTGTTGTACCAAAGGCAAACCTGCAGGACTTTTCGAATACATTTGTTGTTTTTCGTCCCAGGTATGTGGTGCATGGTCCGTCGCAATAATATCCAGTCTGTCATCTAACAAAGCTGTCCAGAGGGCTTCTCTGTTATTCGGAGCCTTTATTGCAGGATTGCATTTGATAAGATTTCCAAGGGTTTTATAATCGTTAGAAGTAAAATGCAAATGGTGCACACAAACTTCACTGGTGATACGCTTTTGTTCTAATGGAATATCATTGTGAAATAATGCGGTTTCCCGCGCTGTGGTAATATGCAAAATATGCAGTCTGGTATTGTGGTTTTTGGCCAATTCTACCGCGAATGAGGAAGATAAATAACATGCTTCCTCGTCCCGAATAACAGGATGTAATTCGGCCGGAATATCTTCTCCATACCAATATTTCACTTCCTGCAAACGGCGTTTGATTCTCAATTCATTCTCACAATGTGTAGCTATTAATGACTGTGATTCTGCAAAAATTTTATCCAGTGTATTCTGGTTATCAACCAGCATATCGCCGGTACTGCTTCCCATAAAAATTTTTATTCCACAAGTATTCTCTATGTTTATTTTCCGCAATTCGTCTAAATTGTGGTTGGTAGCACCGAGGAAAAATGAATAATTTACCTTTGATTTTGCAGCACCTATCTGCATTTTTTCTTCCAGTTTTTCTATAGAAGTAGTTTGAGGATTTACATTTGGCATTTCCATATAAGAGGTTACGCCTCCTGCCAGCGCGGCCATGCTTTCGGTAGCAATCTCTGCTTTATGTGTAAAGCCCGGTTCCCTAAAATGGACCTGATCATCTATTACTCCCGGTACCAGCCATTTACCGGAAGCATCCAACTCCTCTTCTCCCTGTTTTGCAATGAGGCCGGTTTCAGAGATTTCTGCAATCCATGGGCCTTCCGTTCGTAAATCCGCTATGAAGCTTCTGCCTTCATTTATTACTAGTGCCTGACGTATGAGCATTGGGTAGAATTATTGTCGGCGAATTTAAACATTTCCTTGTTTCTACCGCCGGATTTTCTTGGATAAAACCCGTGAAAGTGGCCATAATACTGTTATATCATGGTAACCTGGGTTACATTTATCCATTTTGTTGAGAAAATGATTAATTTCATTCTAAATAGTTGAAATTGTTTGGAATACCCATGGTGAATTTTATACATTTGAAACATAAGTGTCATGCCATTAACAAGAGAAAATGAAATAGCCCATAAGGCCATTGGGTTTGCCATTGAGGTACATCGGTCTATGGGTCCGGGATTGGACAAGGAGGTCTACCGGAAATGCCTGGAGCAGGAGATGAACATGGCAGGAATGCCATACCAGCGCGATATCGCAATTCCGCTCACGTACAAAAACACTCCGTTAAATCTATCGTTTAACATCGATTTTATTTTGGATAACGGAATCATGTTGATATTGGATTCAGGTGAAGCAATAGCTGAACACCGCATTCACAGTATGGTGAAATTGCTGCAGGATAAAAGTTTGAAACTGGGATTAATTATCAATTTTAATTACACCCTGATGAAAAACGGTATTCGCAGAGTTACCAATCATAAAATGTTGGAAACCTTGAATCAAACAGGGGATTTGAATTCCTGAATTCAAACACCTGGATATTTGTGCTAATTTTCCCGGATGGTTTCCGGAAATGATTTAAACGCGTTCAATATCCGTGTCTACGGAATATGGATTCGCAACAATGAAATATTACTTAGTACGGAAAAAACCGGGGAACTCGAGTTTACCAAGTTCCCTGGTGGGGGCCTGCATTTTGGCGAAGGCATCGGCGATTGTCTGAAACGCGAATTCCGGGAGGAATTGAATATCGAAATTCAACCTAAAGATTTATTTTATGTAAATGAGAATTTGGTTGCAAGCGCATTTCACAAAAACCAACAATTAATTTCCATTTATTATCTGGTAGATTCGACAGAAAATCCACCATTATTACCAATAACGGAACATAGGTGGGGAAAGGATTATCATGTACAAGCCATGTGGGTTCAATTACAAAATTTCCATGCAGAATTATTGTATTTTCCTATAGATAAAATAGTTGCGGAAATGCTAAAAAACAGATTGAATCCGGGTTAACGCAACAGTGAAAAATCTCCGTACAATGTGCGTCTTACATTATCACAACCTATCCAGGATATGAGATAAATATATACACCTTCTGCAGCCTGATACCCATTGATAGTGCCATCCCAGTTCATTCCGGGAGCAAATCCCTCATATATTTTTTCACCCCAGCGGTTGTACAATTTCAAATTGTACATCGTACCAATGTCATGATATTTGTTATCCGGATATAAATCATTTAATAAATTCCCATCCGGAGTAAATGCATTCGGCATATAAATCTGACTGGGAAATAAATTCGGATTTTTTTCTATAATAACGGTATCCCTGCTTTTACAACCTTGTATATCCTTCACTTCAACCCAATATTCACCCGCTTCAATTGCTTCGCGAATCGGCTGGTCAAATCCATCCTGCCAGTGGTAATATTCCATCCCTTCACCTGCATTCAACACAGGATTTATGGAAGCACATACTACAGTATCTGCACCTAAATTCAATCCGGGATTTGGAAATAAAGAAACGTAAATGGAATCAGATTCCGGACAATTATTGGAATTCAGGATAAATACAACAATCTTTCCCGGCTTGGTAAGATGGTAGGATTTACCCGGTACCTCATTGGCCCATGATATGTATTTAAAAGGCTCATTAATGGTCAATACGGTATCGATATTGCTGCAAAATTTCAAATTATTTCCGAGTTCAAATTCATCCGGAAAATTATTCAGAATAAATGTATCCCGATCGTGGCATTTATCCCGCGAAACCAAAACATGATATTGTCCGTGAACCGCAGTTTTAAAGTATCTTCCGGAATCGCCGGTACTCCATGAAATTCTGGTTGCATCTGTATTTTTTGCATCGAAAACTACCACAATATTTTTACAAACTGTGGTATCTTCTATTTCCACAACAACCGGCGGATAATGCTCCACAAAAATGGTATCCGAAGATGGGCAACCATTTACAGTTACTGCACTAACAATATAATCTCCCTTTTTATCTACCTGTATCCGATCCAAACGCGATCCTGTATTCCATCTGTAATTAAAAAATCCGGGTGTAGAAGTCAGCCATCTGTCGAAAGTATCATAAGTACAATATATGGTATCACCAAAACCCTTTACTTTATTCTGGTCCACTGTTAAATAAACGGAATCCCGCCATGTACAGCCCCTTAGCGTAACATCCAACCAATACAATCCCTGGTTTCCAACCATAATGGATTTGGTAGTTGCACCGGTATTCCACCTGTAAGAATCTCCAGTAAAGTCACTTGAAAATTTCGCTTTATTTCCCACACAAATCAATGTATCTGCACCTATTTTTGGTTTGATCGGAGCCTCTACCTGCACCACATAATCAAAAGTGTCAGTACAATCGTTTTTATAAGTGACCAGTACTACTTTGTATTTACCAGAAGTTGGAAAAGTAAACTCCGGATTTATTCTATTGCTCGTATCTGCATTGGTTGAATTTACGCCAAAGTCCCAGTGGTAACGGTCTGCACCCTGACTTTTGTTGTCAAATCTGTGTGTAAATCCGCAAATTATTTTTGGTGAAAAAAATGCAGCTACCATTTCTACCACACACTGCCCGACATTAAACTGGTAATCTCTTTTTGTTTCGGAAATTAAAACTCCCTTGCGATATTCTCTCACGCGTATTCCCACCACATATTGCCCTTCTTTAGTAGGAATCATCCAAATTCTTCCGTCTTCTGGATCAATCGTCAATCCCGGATTCCCATCAATAGGGTAATCATAAGTATATCCGGAATTAAAACTTAATTGTCGAAACGGCGGTTGGTCAAAATAACCCTGTGATCCATTATCCGGCCTGTTTTTGTTAGGATCAGCGGCGTAATAAGGAGTAAATAAATCGTACGCAAGGCTGTCTCCATCTAAGTCAATTGCCGAGTGATCAAATTTTAAGATAGTGTTGGTACAAATAAAATTTGGTGGTAGCGATTTAAAAAATGCACTGCTGTTTGGTTTTTTATTGGGAAGCGTACGCGCGTCAGGTACATGCGTCCAGTAATTCGCGCCGGTATTTTCCGGGTTTACAATATTGGATATGGTGTTGTTTCGGCAACAACGTTGAAATGAGATATAATAACCACCTGTTATTGGAGGCAGATGCATGGTAGTCTTATATTGGTATTTATCTACGCAGGCATTTGCCGGTGCACTTTTAATGCAATTGTAATTGACTTTGGTAATTCTTACCGGTCCGGTTCTGGAAACCAAAATGGGGTAACCGTCGAGCAAACTTTTGCTGTTGCCGTCAAAAACCGCAAAATATGCTGTTGCGTCTGCCTGTATTGCGCCATCCGCTCCGTTATAACAATCGATAAACAAATACATGGTGACTTCATAATAATCGCTACCCAGGTATTGGTACATGATTTCGCCGCCAACTATGTGAGTGGCCTTGGATTGACCAAACCCAAGCAGGGCAAGGATTAACAGATATGTATGCCTGATTCGCAGCAATGAAGTCATATCAAAAATACTGAATGTTCCTTCGAACATCAACCATCTTGATTTTATTTTACAATTCTGCGATTTCAAATTACCGTATGAGATGAATACAACCGGAAACCTTTTCTTCCCCCGATTGCGAATCTGAATCCTTAAACACCACCATATAAAAATATACACCTGCAGGTAAATCCGGACCCAAATTATCTACCTGTCCGTTCCAGCATCCACTCAGATTATCCGACTCAAAAACCCTTTCCCCCCAGCGATTAAATACTTTCCATTTCCCTTCCACACATTTGCCAACTGCACCTCCAATATGATAACAATCGTTGGTACCATCCTGATCCGGGGTGAAAACATTTGCCAGACGAAAATCATTGGCTAAATTTTCCAATTGCAGATTAATTACCTGGGTGTCATTACAACCCGCAATGGTGTCTACAAAGATGGCATTCACCGAATAAATGCCCGGATCCAAATGCATTTTCAGGTCTTTACCAAAGTAATTTTGATTGTTAATGTCCCATTGAACAGACGGTGCTGATGTTGCGGCAATCAATTCGATGTTACCTGAGCACGCATCAGTTGATGACTCTACAACACCGCTGAATGGATGTCCAAGACGAATTTCTGATTCTGCACTGTCAATGCAATTGTTTTTGTAAACCCTGAGTACCACATGATAAACACCGGATTTGGGATATACCACAAACGGAGTTGCGAGATTTGAAGTATCTCCGTTTGTACCTGGAATACCAAAATCCCAGGAATAGCGTTGGGCGCCTATGGAATTATTTGTCAACTGCACCGTGCTGTCACAGGCCTTTTTATCCGCCCCTGGTCCGGCCTGCAGCGTAAGATCGCAATCTGCAACATTGAATTGGTAATCCCTTTTGGTTTCACTGATCAAAACACCTTTGCGGTATTCACGCACGCGGATTCCGGCTACAAATTGTCCGGGTCGTGTTGGAGTAAGGGTGAGTTTTCCTGAGAATGTATCGATCTTCAAGGGTGGACTCCCATCAATAGGATTCAATTCGCTATAGGTATTTAACCAGGTAATCTGAGAGAAAGGAGGACTTTGTGGCAGACCATTCAAACTATTGTCAGGCCTGGGCTTCGATGCATTTGCCCCTGTATAGGGCCAAAAAAGATCATATACCAAACTGTCGCCATCGGCATCAGTTGCACTGTGGTCAAATTGCAGAAATGCATTGGTACAGAGAAAGTTGGGTGGCAACAGAGAAAAATCCGCACTGGTATTTTCCCGTTTATCGGGTAAATCCGATGTATCTGGAATGGTAGTCCAATAATTGGCTCCCTGTGCACCCGGATTTTGCAAATTCGATATGCTGTTGTTTCTGCAACAGCGCTGAAAGGAGATGATGTAACCGCCTTGTCCGGAAGGCAAATACAAGGTGGTATCGTAGATGTAATAATCTACGCACGCATTGGGTGCATTAGCCAAACAGTTATAATGGAGTTTTACCAGCCTTTCCGGGGTATTCCTCGGCACGCTTATCGGATAACCGGGAAGCAGCGTTCCGGTTTGTTTATTGAAAACATAAAAATACGCGGTAGCATCTTCTGCAATTGCTCCAGGAGCTCCATTCAGGCAGTCGATAAACAGGTTCATCCGAATATTGTACCTGCCGGAATCCAGGTATTTATACAATATTTCGCCACCTACAATATGCGTAGCAGAGACAAAATTGCCAGATAAGGCAATGACAATGAGGGGTAAAAATTTGCGGTATTTCTGCAACTAATGGTTAGACGCAATTTCGGAATAAAAGGTGGCATTTGCTGCCTCCTTTTTTTGTCAGTATTTCCGAATTACTTCTATCACACGATCCACTTCTACATCCGTCATTTCCGGAAACAGGGGAAGCGAAACAGCATGGCTGGCCTGATACTCGCTATTAGGGAAATCCCCGTTTTTGTATCCCAAATGCGCATAAGCTTTTTGTAAATGGCAGGGCACGGGATAATGAAAGGCGAATCCTATCTGATTTTGTTCCAGAAATTTGGTAAAATTCTCGCGATCTCCCACACAAACAACTGCAATATGATACACGCTATTTGCGCCTTCATCGCTTTTTTGAAATGTAATTTTTGGATTTTGAATCTCTTCGCGATAGCGATTTACAATTTCTCTGCGGCGGTTGTTCCATCGGTCAATATGTGCCAGTTTTACCTGCAACACGGCTGCCTGAAAACCTTCCATGCGGTAATTGTATCCCACTTCATCGTGGTAATATCGCACCGTCGCACCATGGCTTCGGAGAGATTTGCAATGTTCTGCAATAGCTTTATCGTTAGTAAACAATGCACCGCCTTCTCCATAGCATCCCAGATTTTTACCGGGATAAAAACTGGTACAACTCAATACTCCAAACGTACCGGCTTTTTTGCCCTTGTAGGTAGCACCTATTCCCTGTGCATTGTCTTCAATAAAATGGATATGGTGTTTTACACAAATCGACATCAGGGCATCTATATCGCATGGCTGGCCATACAAATGCACGCCGATGATAGCCTTTGTTTTTGAAGTAATTGCTTTTTCAGCAGCAACCGGATCCATGTTCCATGTATGGGGATCGCAATCCACGAAAACCGGAGTTGCGCCGGCGTAGCTCGGTCCCCAGGCAGTTGCAATAAAAGTATTTGCCGGAATGATTACTTCATCACCGGCACCAATTCCCAAAGCGAGCATGGCCAAATGCAGTGCACTGGTTCCGCTGTTGAGACCAACTGCCCAGGCAGTTTCATTATATGCTGCAAGCTGTTTTTCAAATTCATCTACAAAAGGTCCGCCGCTAAAAGCGGTCTTTTCCATTACTGCGTCCAGGGCCTGGTGAATGGGTTCGCGCAGCTCATCATACTGGCGTTTCAGATCAAAAAACGGTACTTGCATTTCGAAGCGCGAAATAAGCGAAAATGGAGGAAATGAAAAACAGCTGCTGGCCTCAAGCCGCTGGCTACTGGCTTTTAGCAAGTGAAACGAGCCATAGTGTCGAACTGCTGCGATGTGCTCATTTCTTTAAATGAGTTAAAATAAAAACTTAGTGTCTTTTGTGATGAGCACAGCGACTTAGTGACTTTGTGTTAAATGCCTTTAAAATATTATTTCTCTTTCAAACAAGCATCAATAGCCTTCTTTTCTTCAACATAAAATCCTGCATTTTCTGTATTAAAATCTTTGCCATGCGGAAACTTACCTGCCATTTTGAAATAAGATAATTCATAACCGGAAATCCAATCGGATTGCACTTCAGTATCTAAAATGATTGAATCATTTAACATCATCATTTCAGCAATGGAACTGTCACTCAAATTATTTAATTCTAAAAACCGCTGGTCAGAAAAATATTGTGATTTTTTTGAAACTATAATTCCTTTCTTATTCAGTACATAAGTCACTTTCCAAACGGCCTCACAAGGCCAGTATTCCATTGGTTGTCCATCGCAATTCAAAAACTCTGCAACAATGGTGGAATCATTTGGATAAGAGTAATTAATTTTCGATTCCAGATAACACAAAAATGGACAAAGCGCGGTATCACCCTTTTGAAATTGCAACGAAACTACACGACCCTTTTCATCGGTTTTTTCCAAAATGCTGTAAAAATCATGTTTCTCTTCTCCTGTGTTCCATGCTTTTATCCCGTATCCGGAACTGGTTGGTATAAAATCGTGATAATAAGTTCCGGATTGTGCAACTGCGCTACCACCAATAAAAAAAGCCAATACCGGAATTAAACAAAACCTCGAAAACATGCACGAATTAAATAACAATTCCTATTCCATACTCCGTTTTGGTTTCAATATTTTAAAGGATTGTGAAGCCGAATTTTCTCCGGAAATAATATTCAAAAAATAAAAAGCAGGTGCAAAAGGTTCCATGTCTATGCGGATTTCCTGTTGGCTGTAATCCATAATAACTGCGCGATCCAACAACTTTCGTCCAACTGCATCATACAATTGATAAGTAATATTTTGTTGATAGCCTTGTGGCAAAGGATAGCTCAGGGTTAACTGATCCCCAACCGGATTTGGAAATACTTTGAATTTAAAAGCCAGTGCCTCATCTACCCTATTGGTTTTAAATCCGAGGCCATAGGTATAAGCATTGTAAAAATCCAATCCATATGCATAACCCAGAAATCCGGAGTCCGATTTAATTTGATGCGGACCCTCATTTACTTCTATTGAAGCTGCATAAAAATCAGAATTTCCGTTTACCTGACTAAACTTCGGAGATATAGATGCATTGTCGAGCTTAATCGAATTCAAAGATTTTTTGGGACAGGAGATATTTACAAAATGCCTGGCAAATAAATCCGGTGCATAAAAACCGGCTTTTTCCGCATAGAACTCTGTGGGTTGCAAATAAAATATGGATGGGTCGCCAATCTGCCCGTCCGATCCTGTACCGCAGGTTAATGACTTACAATACTGCGCTACAAAAATCGGTTTATCCGATTGAATCCATTGCGAGGTGTAAAGCGTGAATGACATATGGCCACCGGCATTTAATGTTATAGGACCACCGGTAAGTGTAAAATTTGTTCCGTCTTCTATTGCCATAATAGTAATAGGATCACCACCTCGCAGCGCCATAGGCACAAATACAAAGGTTTTTCCGGCATATGCATCAGGCAAAATCTCCTCATACAAATGATTGTCGGCACCAACGCTATTGCAACCATTGGCGCCTACAAATGCCTGTCTGGCACCACAGAAAACTGCTATTTTTTTGTGGTCGCTGCTTTTGATTACCGTACCGCTCAAATCTCCATTTCCCTGCACCTGGTAAGTTTCTCCCCTGCTTAAATTTATTTCATAGGTTTTGCCCGGAGGTTTCACAGCCAGTGTGAGAACCGTTGGAGTAATTTGAATTTTGGTATTGTCCTCGGATGCAACAATTAAAAATGCACTTGGATTTTGTCCCTGAAAATCAGCAGTAGTTAACACATGGTAATTGGTGCCCATCATCGATATGGGATATACAATGGAAGCGTCAGAAAAATACAAACGGTTGTGTACAGCCTTCACTTCTATGGCTTTTTCGCTCACAACCTGAAATCCAAAATCACTAAAAACATCGGAACCACTTTTATAATAAATAGCAGAAGGAATATCCAGTTTTATGGCGGTTTCTGCAGCAATGATAAATGGAATTTCCAGTCCGGTTCGCGGTTGAATTATCTTTCCACTTGTAGCTTCATCGGCAGAGATTAACAGATAAAAATTAGGTGGCCCGTTAAAACTCAGGGTGAGGTTTTCCATAAATCCAAACCAAAACTCAGTTCCTTTGGTGGTGGTTTGGGCTTGTGTTTCAACCGAACTACAAATAAAAATAAGAGCACAAATAAATCGGGCAATACATAATTTTAAATTGATGGGACACTTAAATATGTTCGCCATTCTTATTTTTCCCTGACCCATTTCAAAGTGATTCATGGTATATCTATTAGACGCAAATTTTGGAAATCGTTGGTATTTTTTTTGAAATTTTTCTTTTTTAAACTGCCCCACAAATCAAGGCTTGTTTCTACTGCATTCCTTCATTTTTTCACTTTTTTACCTCTTTTTCACTAAATTAACTGGCGATAAATTATCCATATTTTCAACATGGATTTGCGCAGCGACAAGCCAAGGCTTGCGGCTACCAGATCCCACAACCCGAAACCACAACCCACAACGAACCCCTGACAACTGACACTTAATCCAAATTCTGATCTAAAATATAAATCATAATCGCTACAGCAGCGGCGCCGAGTTCCAGTTCGCGTTTATTTACCGATTCAAATACATCAGTTTCTGCATGATGAATATCAAAATATCGCTGGGAATCCGGAATAAATCCTACCAGTTGTGTATTGGGATCATTTCTTTTTAATGGCCCGATATCTGCGCCGCCACCGCCTTTTTCCAGGGTGCCAATTCCATATGCATCCAAATATTTTTTATATGGAATGGTAAATGCCATTGCTGCAGAGTCCAGAGAGAATCCACGGGGAGTAAATCCTCCCCTGTCACTTTCCAATGCAGCTACATGTATTTCTCCGTTTTCCTTTGCCAATTTCGCGTATTCCATAGCACCTCTTAATCCATTTTCCTCATTGATCCACCACACGCAACGCAAAGAATGACGGGGTATGTAACCGATCGATTTCAGAATTCTAAGCGCTTCAAACGCGTGCATGCATCCTGCTCCATCATCATGGGCACCTTCCCCTTCATCCCAACTGTCAAAATGCCCGCCGAATGCAATAAATTTATTGGGAAACAGACTTCCATTGGTTTGTGCAATGGTATTTGCAGACATGCGATCTGGTAACCATTTGCAATCCATTTGCATGCTGATTTTTAATAGTGGGTCTTCCTTAGCCATTTGATCCAGCAGATTTGCTACTGCAGATGCAACCGCCATTGCAGGAATTTTTGGTACAGAATCCACATAAGCCATGGAACCGGTGTGCGGATGCAGATCACAGCGATTGGTCATGCTCCGAACCAATACGGCAATTGCACCATATTTTGCCAAATCCACAGCACCCATATAACGCTGACCAACACATGCCCCATAAGATGCAAAAGTGTTGATATTCCCTTCGTAAAAGGCCTGATTTAACAATACTATTTTGCCTTTTAATTTTCCATTTTTTCCCAATTCATGCATTTCATTTTTATTGTGTACTACAATGATTTCGCCCTGTAAAACACCTTTAGTACCAATACTTCCACCCAGAGCGCATGCCTGTATTTTATAGGATTTGGATGGTTTTAATTTTTGCTCTTCGAAAGCTTCGCAATTGTAATTGGCAGGAATTCCGGATTTAATTTTTTTGCTGAAAACCGATGAGGAAAAAAATAAGGATTCTACTTTTCCCCTTTCCCATCGTGGAACCATTACAGGTTGATGGAAAACAGAATCAAATCCGTAGGATTTCAACATACTGTATGCCCAATACACCCCTTTTTCTGCCTGATCGCTGCCACTCAATCGGGGACCTATGGTTTTACAGAGTTCACCCAATCGTTGGTAGGATTCTCCCTTTATCAATGCTTCCTCCATGATTTTTTCAAAAATCAGGCTGTCTGCATGTTGCGCAGAAAGCGTTGAAACCATCGTAAAAATGAGCGTTGCTAATCTGAATTTCACGGGATAAAAATAAGACAATGAAACATTTTGATATGCAATTTCATCCATAAGTACATTTCCAACCTGGTTGAATGCACTCCTTGATTGCGTTGCGAAGTGTGAGATTACAGCCCTTCAGGATCAGGGATTGCGCCATTTCTCACCGCATTGGTTTTACCCAAAACGGAATTTTATCGAAAAAATTTGGGGTTTAAAAAACTTTGGAAACTTTTTTTACTCCAATAGTTTCCAAAGTTTCTTTTTTTTATATATTCGCGGCGATTTTCATGGAACAAGTAAGAAAAGTAATAGATACTGCGTGGGGAATGTTTAAGCGTTTCGGCGTGCGCAGCGTGAGTATGGATGACGTTGCCAGGGAAATGTCCATCTCCAAAAAAACCCTCTATCGCTGCTTTCGCGATAAAAACGAACTGATCACCAAAACCATGGATCACGACCTGGAAGTGATTGAGGCCGGAGTGGATAAGGTGCTTAGTGAAGAAACCAATCCGGTACATCAGGTAATCCGAATAGCACATTTCGTTTCATCTTATCTCAAAGAGATCAATCCTTCCATGATATATGATCTTCAAAAATACCATCCGGAGATCTATGCGCATTTTACCAATTACCGCCAAAACACTTTTATCAATAAAGTTCTCGGAAATATCAAAGCGGGAATTCAACAGGGCTTTTACCGCGATGATCTGGAACAGAATACCACAGCATATTTATATCTGTGTCTGATGAACCATGGTCCGGAAACATTAATACAGATGAATAAAGAAGCTTCCTATGCGGATTTCTACCTTGAAATCATCAAATACCATCTCAACGCCATTTGCACTCCTAAAGGACTCGAGGTGGCCAAAGATTTTTTAAAATGAAAAAACCCTTAACACATACCTTATATATGAAAAGATTGAGCTTGTTGCCTGTATTTCTCATGGCAACCATGATCTATGCCCAGGAGTCCGTAAGTTTAAGCTTAAAGGACGCCATCGCTTACGCGGAAAAAAACAGTCCTGTTTTGCAAAATGCCCAAACTGATATTCTCATTGCCAAGCAAACCGTTAATACCATAAAGGCAAGTGGATTGCCTCAGGTAAATGCAACAGCCGGTTACAGTGATTATCTGCAGATTCCGGGTAGTTATGTGAAAAATTTTCTTGGTGGTAATCCGGAATATTTATTCTTTCGCTTTCAGCAGAAGTATGCTGCCAATGCATCCATCGGGCTGAACCAACTGCTGTTTGATGGCACCTTTTTTATGGGTTTAAAGGCCGCTGAAGATTACGTAAACCTCACCAACAGTTTTGAAATAAAATCATTGAATGATCTGCATATGGCTGTAGCAAAGGCTTATTTACTTGCACTGACCACTTCCAAAAACATGGAAATGATTAACAGCACACTCGCCACGTTAGAAAAAAGTTTGAGTGATGTAAGCACATTAAATGAAGAAGGATTCGCAGAAAAGTTGGATGTTCAACGCCTCCAACTTGCGGTTTCCAATTTGAAGGTTCAAAAAGAAAAGTTGCAAAATGCCATTTTGGTAACTCAGAATTTACTGAAACTCCAAATCGGAATGGATGTGAATAATAGCATTCAGCTGGTTGATAATCTGGAAACCATCAACAGTCTGATACCACTTGCAGAAACAGTGAGCAATAGTTTTGATGCAAAAAACAGAATAGAATATAAATTATTAAATCAAACATTGGGTTTGAGTTATCTGGATGAAAAACGATACAAATACGGCTATTTCCCCACACTGGTTGGATTCCTGCAACATCAAGAAACCACTAACAGAAGTGAATTTAATTTTTTCAAAAGCAATCTTACCCCAAACAATGATTTTATTCCATCTACCATTTGGGGTTTGAATGTCAGTATCCCGGTTTTTGACGGATTCAGAAAACATTCTCAAATAATGGATGTGCGTTTGCGCAGAGAAAAAACATTGAATGATATCCGGAATTTTGAAAATGCCGCAACACTGGAATACAACAATGCGAAACTTACATATGACGTAAATATAAAACAGGCAGAAACATTAAAAATGAATCTGGATCTCGCAAATGAAATTTATGACAAAGCCAACATTAAATTCAATGAAGGAGTTGGTAGTACATTGGAAATAATTCAGGCGGAGAATGACTTGAAAACTGCTCAAACCAATTATATGAATGCACTTTATGATTTGGTAGTAAGCAAACTCGAATTAAAAAAATCAGCAGGCACCGTAATACTCAATTAATCTTTAATAAAAAAACAAAATGAAAAACCTTATCCATATATCCCTTGCACTGGTTGTAATGCTTGCTGCATGTGGCAAAAGCAAAACAGCACTCGACAAGAAAAAAGATGAACTGGCATCCTTAAAAGGAGAAATTGCAGCACTTCAAACCAAGGCTAAAAAACTGGAGGATGAAATTGCAAAACTGGAGCCTGTAAAAGAAAGCGGAAAACTGGTGGAAACCAGCGAAATTGCTATTGGCGAATTTCAAAGCTTTTTGGTTATAGATGGTAAAGCGGATGCGGATCAAAATACCATTGCTACAGCTCAGGTACCTTCTACAGTTACTTCCGTTTTGGTAAAGCCGGGACAGGCAGTTTCTGCAGGTCAGGCTCTCGCCTATCTGGATAATTCAACGCTTGTACAAAGCCGTTTGCAACTGGAACAGCAAGTGACATTTGCTACTACTGTTTTTGAAAAACAAAAAAGACTTTGGCAAAAAGGAGTTGGTACTGAAATTCAATATTTAACCGCTAAAAATCAAAAAGAAGCATTAGAAAAAAATCTGGCAACCCTGGATGCACAAATTGCAATGTATACGGTGAAAGCACCTATCAGCGGCACGATTGAGAGCGTAGATACCAAAGTGGGGCAAATTGCTTCTCCCGGATTACCCCTGTTCAAAGTGGTGAATTTAAGTCAGATGAAAATAGTAGCGGATATTGCAGAAAGCTATTCAGGCTCAGTGAAAATTGGCGACAAAGCCATGGTTGAATTTGCAGATATCCATAAAAAATTTGATTCCAAAATCACATTTGCAAGCAAAGTAATTGACCCAATGAACCGGACATTCCGCATTGAAATTTCTGTACCTGTGAGCAACGAGATTAAACCCAATATGCTTGCCAAACTGAAGATAGTAAAATATACAAATACGAAGGCTATTTCAGTACCTACAAATTGTATTCAAAGCTCTGAAGATGGCAACTATGTTGTAATTGCAGAAACACGTGACGGCAAGTCTTTTGCTTCCAGAAAAACTGTTGTAACCGGTGAAACCGGAGACAACAAAACAGAAATTATTTCTGGCCTGGAGGCGGGTGAAAAAATTGTGGTAACCGGATATCAGGAGCTCAACAATGGACAAGAGATAACCGTTACCAATCCTAAAGTTTCCGAAAATAAATAATCACCGGTAAGCAAAATCTTTTATGAATTTTAAAGAATTCAAACCATCCAGTTGGAGTATAGATAACAAAACGAGTGTCTATATTCTGACCTTATTTGTGACTTTCGCCGGTATTTTATCTTATATAAAATTACCTAAAGAACGTTTTCCGGATATCGTAATTCCAACAATTTACGTTCAAACCATCTACCCGGGATCTTCACCAAAAGACATAGAGAATCTGATTACCAAACCCATTGAAAAGAAAATAAAATCTATCAGCGGTGTTAAAAAATTAAAAAGTCAGAGTATTCAGGACTTCAGCATTATTACTGTAGAATTCAACACAGATGTGAAAGTGGATGAAGCAAAGGCCAAGGTAAAAGATGAAGTAGATAAAGCCAAAAGTGATCTTCCTTCGGATTTGGATAATGATCCCATTATTATGGAAGTAAACTTTTCAGACATTCCAATTATGTATATGAATATCAGCGGAGATATGGATTTAAAAACGCTGAAACGCTATGCAGAAATGGCGGAAGACAAAATGGAAAGTTTGAAGGAGATTACCAGAGTAGATGTTGTAGGGGCGCTGGATCGCGAAATACAAATCAATCTGGATATGGAGAAAATGAATGTCGCCAATCTCACATTTGATGATGTAATTAGTGCAGTTCGCTTTGAGAATATGCGCATTTCCGGCGGACTCGTGGATGTTGGAGACATGAAACGTTCCTTAAGTGTGAGTGGAGAATTTAAATCCAAGGAAGAAATTGAAAATATGATTGTGCGCAGCAGTGGCGGGGCTATTTTGTATCTCCGGGATGTTGCAGAAGTGAAAGACGGATATAAGGAAAAAGAGAGTTATGCAAGATTGGAAGGCAAACCGGTAATTACATTAAATATTGTAAAACGTGCCGGAGAAAATCTGATTGAGGCCAGTGACAAATGCAGGGCAATAGTGGATGAGTTGCGCGCTTCAAAAGCGTATCCACCAGACCTTAAGGTTGTAATTACAGGAGATCAAAGTACCCAAACCAGAGTAACCTTACACGATTTAATTAATACCATTATTATTGGCTTTGTACTGGTTACTGTAATTCTGATGTTTTTTATGGGAGCTACCAATGCGGTGTTCGTTGCAATGTCGGTTCCACTCTCCTGCTTTGTTGCATTTCTGGTATTTCCGACCATTGGCTTTAGCCTGAATATGATTGTTTTATTCTCCTTTTTACTCGCACTTGGTATTGTTGTAGATGATGCCATTGTTGTAATTGAGAATACACACCGGATTTTTCAAAACGGAAAAACTCCAATAAAAATTGCCGCAAAAAAAGCTGCAGGAGAAGTTTTTCTTCCGGTATTGAGCGGTACGTTAACCACATTGGCACCATTTGTTCCTCTGGCGTTTTGGCAGGGAATTGTAGGTAAATTCATGTTCTTTTTACCGGTAACCTTAATTATTACTTTGCTGGCATCACTTCTCGTAGCTTACATTATAAACCCTGTATTTGCTGTGGATTTTATGAAGCCACATGAAGAAGGAGTATCTCATAAAAAAATTACCAAAGGTTTCAAACGCACCAGTATTATTTTTGGAATACTTGCCGTCTTGTTTTATGCTTCCGGCAGTTTTGGAGTAGGCAATTTTCTGGTGCTGATGTATGGATTATACTGCATGCATAAATTTTGGCTGGTACAAGTGATACGAAATTTCCAGAATCAAACATGGCCCAGAGTTCAAAATTCTTACAAAAGAATGCTGAGTTGGTGTATTCAGGGGAGCAGACCAATTTGGATGATTGTTGGTACAGTGGTGCTACTTTTTGCCTCTTTTATTATAACCGGAATACGCAAACCGGGAGTGGTATTTTTTCCTCAGGCGGAACCAAATTTCACCTATGTGTATTTAACACTTCCAGTTGGTGCCAATGCAACTCTTACAGATTCTGTTACCAGAAAAGCAGAGAAAATTGTATTTGATATTATTGGAGAAAAAAATCCAATGGTGGAGAGTGTAATTTCCAATGTTGCTGTTGGTGCAACAGATCCAAACAGCGGTGACCGAAGTGTTGCAAGTAATAAGGGAAAAATTACCGTAGCTTTTGTAGAATTCAGCAAAAGAAATGGTGGAAGTACACAAAAAATATTAAACAGTATTCGTGACAGACTCAAAGGATTTCCAGGTGTAGAAATTATCGTTGAACCTGAAAGAAATGGACCTCCTGTAGGAAAAATCGTGAATATTGAAATTCGCGGAGATGAATTTAATACATTGGTTTCTACAGGTACAAAATTGAAAACTTTTTTGGATGCAAAACAAATACCCGGTGTGGAAGAATTGAAGAGCGATTTTGTGAGCAGTAAACCAGAAGTATTTATCCGAATCGACAGAGAAAAAGCAAACAGAATGGGAATTAGCACTGCACAAATTGGAATGGCTTTGAGAAATAGTATTTATGGAAATGAAGCGAGCAAATTCCGAGATGATAATGATGACTATCCCATTATGGTTCGACTGCAAAAAGGGCAGTCGAATGATTTGCAGGAACTGTTAAATATGCGCATTACTTACCGCGATATGGTTATGGGCGGTGTGATACGTCAGGTTCCATTGTCGGCAATTGCCAAACCGGAATATCCGCAGAGTTATGGTGGAATTACCAGGTTGAATCAGAAGCGGGTAATTACCCTTGCAAGTAACGCTTTACCCGGATTCGCTCCGAACGAAGTTGTTGCCAATGTACAATCTGCAATTAAAGAATTTGATGCCCCTTCCGACGTGGAAATTGTAATGACAGGTGAGCAGGAGCAGCAACAGGAAACTGCGAGCTTCCTTGGTCTGGCAATGATGTCTTCCATTGGATTAATTATTATCATTCTGGTTACCCAATTCAATTCTATTTCCAAGCCTATCATTATTCTTACAGAGATATTCTTTTCTGTAATAGGTGTGCTTTTGGGATTTGCCATTTTTGATATGGATTTCTCTGTGGTAATGACAGGTATAGGAATTGTGGCACTGGCTGGAATTGTGGTAAGGAATGGAATTTTGCTTGTGGAATTTACTGACTTGTTGCGCCATGAAGGGGTACCGCTTACCCAGGCTATTTTAGAAGCAGGAAGAACACGTATGACTCCTGTTCTGCTTACCGCATTTGCAGCAATGATTGGACTGGTTCCTTTGGCAGTTGGAATGAATATTGATTTTGTAACCATGTTTACGGAATTTAACCCACATATATTCTTTGGTGGTGACAGTGTTGCATTTTGGGGTCCATTGAGTTGGACGATGATATTTGGTTTGGGCTTTGCCACATTAATTACTTTGGTTCTGGTTCCAGCAATGTATTTGCTGAATGAAAAACTAAAAGTTCGTGTGTATGGCTGGTTCGGAAAAAAATACGATCCGGATGAAAATGCAAAACCAGATGCCTTGGAACATTTGAATTTTTGAGGAATAAATTTGATTTGCGGGCCGCCTTTTCCATGGAAAAGGCGGCCTTTGTTTTTTATACCAAATGAGATACCTTCGAATTCAGATGACAGGGGCAATCCATGGCCTGGTTTTAGCGGGTGGCAGGAGCAGCCGGATGGGCGAAGAAAAAGGACTGATTAAATACCACGGAGTTGCGCAATATATTTATGTCATGCAATTATTGCGCAACTATTGCAGTAGCGTATACCTCGGTTGCAGAGAAGAACAAGTTCCATTGTATCCCGATGTTGACATTATTCAAGACGCCGAAGCATATGCCGGCCACGGGCCCATTAGCGGCATTTTAAGCGCATTTCAGCACAAATCCGGACCTTGGTTGGTTGTTGCATGCGATTATCCTTATATCGCGCAATCTGATATTACACATTTGCTGCAGCAAAGAAAAATGGAGAAAAAAGCGACTGCATATATAAATCCTGAAACGAAAATCGCAGAACCATTAATTGCAATTTATGAAAATAACAGTGCGCGGGAATTACAACAAAATTTCATGAATGGCGAATATAGTTTGCGGCGATATTTGGAAGAATCTGATACTGCATGGATTGCGCCACATAACCTAATTGCACTGAAATCGGTGGACAGCGAAGAAGAAAAACGAAAAGTACAGATTTTTTTCAGCCATTAACACTTAAAATTGTAAGATGAATTCGGGAATTTCTCAAAAACAGATTTTGCGATTTGAGAATGGGAAAAAGGTTGAAAAAATGGATGATATTGCAGTGGAAGAACCATTGGAAATCAGCATTCAAAGTAAAGATTCCGGTATCCAAAAAATCAGTATCACCATGCGGACTCCGGGAAACGATATGGATTTAGCAAATGGTTTTTTATTTACTGAGGGAATAATTCAGGAAATGAATCAAATAAAAAAAGTATTTCATTCTCAAACCCTGCCTGGCGTTGAAAGCAATTATATTACTGTGGAATTGGCAGATGATGTACGATTTGATCCTTCAAACATGCAGCGCAATTTCTACACCACTTCCAGTTGCGGAGTATGTGGAAAAGGCAGCATAGAAGCAATAAAAACAGTAAGTAAATATTCCGGCGATGTCCATCAAATTTCTGTTTCTGAGGAAATTCTGTTTTCATTAAATTATAAATTGAGAAATGCACAAAATGCATTCGATAAAACAGGTGGAATACATGCTTCGGCATTATTTGATTTAGAAGGAAATTTAATTGCGCTTCGCGAAGATGTTGGACGTCACAATGCTTTGGATAAACTCATTGGCATGCAATGGATGTCCGGAAATCTGCCATTAAACCAACATATTTTATTATTGAGTGGTAGAGCGAGTTTTGAACTTGTTCAAAAAGCTGCAATGGCTGGAATCCGGTTTGTAGCAGCAGTTGGTGCGCCCAGTAGTCTGGCAATAGAAACGGCAGAAAGTTTTGGCATTACCCTGATTGGTTTTTTGGGTTCCGGCAGGTTTAATAGGTATACGAATTTTTAGGATTGCAGGACGGTGTCTGTTGGATTCAGGTAGGTTGGGCGTTGTTGGTGACTTTCAGCCGATTACCAGCGACGCGGATAACTCATTTTGAAAGAAGATTTATCTGGGACTTTGCGTCGTTGGTGGCTTTCAGTCGTATAACAGCTACGCGGATAACCAGAGATGCTGAAAGCGAACACCAACAACGGTACACGGCTTCGAAAGGCTGTTTGTATTTTACATCTAACTTCTGACATCTGACATCCCACGTATTCCTCCGGTGGCTTTCAGCCGATTACCAGCGACGCGGATAACCGAAAATGCTGAAAACGGAAACCGACATCGGGACCGGACTTCTAACTTTGTGTTTGACACCTGAAAAACATCATCCATATGGACCTCTCGACTCCTTTTTTGTGAGTGTGGAGTGATTGCAGAACAAAGCGCTGGAGGGAATTCCATTATTAATAGGCGGCGCAGGCGATCGCGGGGTGGTGGCCAGTTGCAGTTAAGAGGCCCGCGCAGTCTGGGCATCAAGATCATCCATACCGTGCATGAAATGCCCATGGCATAGACAAATAGTCCGGTACTTCCCTTCCACGAACGCAAGAGCATCAGCACCGAACGCACCTTTGAGCGCGACACCATTGATGTAGTGAAGCTGGGAGCATTCTGGTAGCCATGGCCGAGAATCTGGCATACCAACTGCACAAAGGCAACAAACTCACCGTGTACCTAGTACCTAGTGCCCAGTACCTGGTACATATTACCAAGTGCACAAGAATCCGTAACTAGTTGTACGTGAGAAAAAACAACAAAAGTAATCGGTTAAATGGTAAACCATTATTGGCTTTATAATCATATTTGCCATATAAAAATCAGAAATAATGGAAGATAAATTATGATTATAAAAAGATTTGAATATCTGGTTGCATGGCAGAAAGCACAGGATCTTGCAGTTGATGTATACAAAATTTTCAATAGACAAAAAGATTATGGCTTTAAAGATCAGATTCTCCAAGCAGTGGTTTCTATTTCGAACAATATTGCTAAAGGATTTGAACGTGGTACAAACACAGAATTTCGAAGATTTATCCGTATCAGCAATGGATCCTGCAGCGAAGTCCGATCCATGTTACATCTGGCAATAAGATTGCATTATTTGGATGCAGAAAGCTATCACAAATTGACTTCACAATCCTCAGAAATTTCCCGAATCCTTATTGGATTATCCAAATCACTTATTAAAAAATAAACTACCAGGTTAAATAAAATCCCATTTAACCGTTCTCCACAAAATCACTTAGATTACCAAACACCAATTAACTGGTACCAATTACCAGAAACCCAACACTCTATTTCCGAGTTCGATGTATTTGGAATTGCACTGAGCACTGGAAACTGGGTACTCGGTACTCGGCACTGGGTACTCCAAATTGTATTTTCCCAAAACCTTTCCTATCATTGCTATTGAAGATAAATGAAGTTGCGTAGATGTGACTGAAAGGGCGAAGCTGTGTGGGGAAGCTTGAGCGGATTACGGGTATTGGAATTTGATCTTAAATACTTAGAACAGGGGAAGATTTGGAAAGATTTGAGGTAAAATATTTTTTCAATCTCCATTATGGAATTACCTTGCCACTCTGAATTTGATGAAATAAAATGGCAACTGAAAAAGAAATAGAAAATCTGCTGGCACCTTATGACGGGGAATTGTGGAAACACGTACAAATCCTGCGTGCGGTGATTTTTGAAACACTTCCAAAAATTCAGGAACAGGTAGATATTCCCGCAAATATGATTGCGTACTCTTTTGGAAGAAAATACGCACAGGTCATTTGTGTTATCATCCCTTCTAAAAAAGGACTGAAATTGGGATTCAACAGAGGCAATATCATGCCCGATCCAAATAAACTATTACAGGGAACCGGAAAAATTTCGAGATATATCCCCATCGATAATGCGGAAATTATCACCACCAAACCGGTGAAAGAAATGTTAAAAAATGCACTTCTTTTGTATCAGGAAATAGCACACCGCATTTAAGGGAAAGTCTGTTCGCATGGTAGTTTCAGAAGTTCTATTTTAGGTATATTAACTTTTCACCAAAATCATTTTCATAATAAGGCATGTGGAATATCTTTTATAAAATACAAAACTCATGCAGTTTACCTTTGATCCGCAAATCCTTTTAAGCACCCTATGAAAAGAACCATCAAGTATTACAGAATCATTTGGTTGAAACATGATTTACCTGCGGGATTATCGGTATTTCTGGTAGCACTTCCGCTATGCCTCGGAATTGCATTGGCCTCCGGTGCGCCCTTGTATGCCGGTCTTCTTTCAGGCATAATCGGCGGACTGGTAGTATCATTGGTAAGTGGATCTGCATTGGCAGTTTCAGGCCCCGCTGCCGGTTTAACCACCGTAGTTGCGGCTACTATCCTATCGCATGGCGATTACAAAATTTTCCTTTTGTCTGTTATTGTTGCAGGTTTATTCCAGGTCTTACTCGGTATTTTAAAACTCGGAAGTATTGCAAATTATTTTCCATCTGCGGTAATTAAAGGAATGTTGGCTGCAATAGGTATTTTGCTCATTTCAAAACAAATTCCATTGGCTTTGGGATACGACCAACCCGACTTTTGGAGAAGCGGACTTTTAAGTATTTTCACTTCCGAAAACTTCTTTGGCAACCTTGCAAATTTCAACCACCAAATTACAAAAGGCGCTATATTTATTGCTGCAATTTCACTCCTCGTTCTGATCTTGCTTCAACTTCCAGCAGCTAAGAAATTGAAGGTAATTCCCGCTCCGCTTCTGGTGGTGTTTATCGGAGTAATTACCAATATCATTTTTACAGATGCAACTTCAGATTATTCACTCAGACAAACACAACTGGTAAATATTCCATCCAATATTTTTTCGAACATTACATTTCCGAATATTACCCTCCTTTTTTCCAATGTTGATATATGGAAAGATGGTTTCATTATTGGATTGCTCGCAACATTGGAAACGCTGCTCTGTATCGAGGCAATTGACAAGCTGGACAGGCAAAACAGAATTACACCGGTAAACCGAGAATTGGTAGCGCAGGGTATCGGAAACCTAACCTGTGGATTGCTTGGTGCAATTCCCATTACTGCTGTTGTGGTACGAGGTGCTGCTAACGTGGATGCAGGGGGAAAAACCAAACTTTCCGCATTTACCCATGGGCTTTTTTTGTTGCTGGCTGTTTTGTTTGTTCCATTTTTACTAAACAAAATCCCCTATGCATCCCTTGCTGCCATTTTATTAATCACCGGTTACAATTTAACCAAACCCAAACTTTATCGCAACATGTGGAGCCTGGGTTTCAAACAATTTCTTCCTTTCATTATTACCATCATCATTATCCTTGCCACCGATTTATTAGTTGGTGTAAGTATCGGTTTGTTAATTTCCATTTACTACATTGTTCGCAACAACTTTAAAGCAGAATATAAAATATCGGAAACCATGCATGAGGGAATTGATACCTATCTGATCAAACTGAACAGCAATGTAACTTTCCTGAACAAAGTGAACCTGCGCAAAGCCCTGGATAGAATTCCTGAATACAGTGTGTTGACAATAGATGGAAGTGAATGTAATTTTATTGACTACGACATTTTGGAAATTGTAAGTGAGTTTCACAACAAAGCCCACGACAGGCATATTGAATTGCATCTAAAGGGAATAGAAAAGGTGAATGTTACTGCAGTTCATTAGAGCCTGATAAAAATTCAATATCCCGAAATGAAACATATGGTTTTTGATATCAAGTTTCATACAAAAAACAGAGTTTCCAATCCATTTGCCCTTTCCTTTTCAATCATTATATTTAGCAGGCATAAAAATGGGTAATCATTCACCTTTCTTTTGGATAAATACTGTTATCATCCTGATTATCGCATTTTTTGCATTCCAAAACTTCAAAAATTTGTTAATGTCTCTTTTTTGGTTTCTCTTTCCAAATTCTATTTCTATATGGTCTAAAAAAAATATGGGATAAAGACCTTCAAAATACTTTTCGCTTTGAAGTATTCATTTTAATCACTGCGATTATGATTGGAATCAACTATCTCATATTCAGGATATTCGTGTGGTCTTAATATGGCATTTGAAATACATCCAAATTTTGTATAAATTTGATGATGTTTGTTTACATGGTATTGATTAGCCCATTTCCAATGCTGACTAATAGGAATCCGAAAAAACGCAATGGACACATTTAATTTAAAATAATACAAAATGAAGTTCATGCAAAATATATCACAAATAAAAAAACTGTTTTTCCTGATTTTCTTCACCTGCATTCTTGTTTCCTGTAAGAAAAACCCGGCGACAACGCCACAAGATAAAACCATGAATGGTGTGAATGTGACTATTGCAGTTTCCACATTTAATTCTTACAGAACCCAGGGAATTTCAGGCCATCCGGCTGTGGCCGCAGTTGTATGGAATGACACCTTATCTCAGGCGGCTTATAATTACGCAAAAGCAAAAACAGAGGATGTCAATACGCCTTCCAATATTTATTTTTTGTCCAACGGGCAATTTATTTTAGATTTTCCTCCAATGTTGAATTATTCCAGAAGTGCAAATTTTGCGCTTTATTATGCATATCCGGAAAATGCAGATACAAAAGAGGTTGTCGACGCCGGTTTTGCATCTACGGATCAAACCATTTTGAATGGCCTTATGAATTCCGATGCCAAACAATTCGGGATGGCACAATATGGGGGAAAGTGGTTTTTAATTATGTCGAATTGACTAAAATTAACCTACATTATTTTTGAATAAAAAATGGACATACAAGAACAAATCGATAGTTATATCCAAAGTCAGCCCGAAGCAAAACGCACTGATTTGCTGGCCTTACACAGTTTGGTTCTGGGTATAAAGCCAGATTGTAAATTGTGGTTTCTGAATGGTAAAAACGAAGAAGGAAAAATTGTTTCCAATCCCAATATCGGATATGGGTTTTACACCATCCAATATGTCGATGGAAAAACCAAAGAGTTTTATCAAGTCGGTTTAAGCGCTAATACCAGCGGAATTTCCGTTTATATTATGGGTATTGAGGATAAGAAATTCCTTTCTGAAACATATGGGAAAAAATTAGGGAAGGCCTCTGTTACCGGGTATTGCATAAAATTTAAAACCCTTAAAGATATTCATTTGAATACTTTGAAGGATGCCATTCGTTTTGGATTAGGTACAGAATAAAATCTACATACCCTTTGTGAATTGAATATAAACCTAATAAGATTTAACTTGGGTATACCAAATAATTTCATTCCATGGAAACTAAAATACAATTAAAACACCCTTTGGGAAAAAAGGCAATAAGCATGGACCAAAATAAATATAAGGTCTTGAAAAATGCGATTCTCGAATGTCTGAAAATCAATGGTGCAACCACCCATAAGGAAATGTTGAAAGCTGTTAATGAATATTTCAACAGGAATAAAATGAAATTTGAAGGCTCTGTGGAATGGCATATGGAATGGGTGAAACTGGATCTGGAAGCCGGAAAAAAAATCAAACGCATCGCTGGCCAGACTCCCTTGAAATTCGAACTGTATTGAATAGGTGAATTTCACATACGTTCAAAGGCGTATATATTTTTCCATACATTTTTAGATTCTAAAAAACCACTAACTGCATTAAGTTGTTATCTTACCTTGAATATGAGCAATATTGGAAAGAACAAAAAAGAACGGGCAATAGAAAGACTGAGTAAAATCTAAAGAAAATCATATAATATCTCGTTGGGATATTTATATTTACAAATAGTTTGAAATTTAAAAAAATAAAACCTTAAAATACCTGATCATGGAAAATTCACAAAAAGACAAATGCCCTGTGATGCACGGTGCAAATACCGAAACTACCGATTCTGTAATGAGTTGGTGGCCCAATGCATTAAACCTGGACATATTGCATCAGCACGATACCAAAACAAATCCGTACGGTGAGAAATTTAATTACGCGGAAGCATTTAAAAAACTGGATCTGGAAGCATTAAAAAGTGATTTAAAAAAATTAATGACCGAAAGTCAGGATTGGTGGCCTGCAGATTGGGGACATTATGGTGGACTGATGATCCGAATGGCCTGGCATGCTGCGGGAACATACCGCCTTGCTGATGGTCGTGGTGGTGCGAATACCGGAAATCAAAGGTTTGCACCTTTAAACAGCTGGCCCGATAATGCCAACCTGGACAGGGCGCGACGGCTCTTATGGCCCGTTAAGAAAAAATACGGCAATTCCATTTCATGGGCCGACTTATTTGTACTTGCCGGGAACATGGCATATGAATCCATGGGTTTTAAAACCTTTGGCTTTGGTGGCGGACGTCAAGATATTTGGCATCCTGAAAAAGATATTTACTGGGGTGCAGAAAAAGAGTGGTTGGGGAAATCGCGTTATTCCGATCACGCCGACAGTGAATCCCTGGATAATCAATTGGCAGCTGTGCAAATGGGTTTAATCTATGTAAATCCGCAGGGTGTGGATGGTATTCCTGATCCTTTGAAAACTGCAAATGATGTGAGGACCACGTTTAAACGCATGGCCATGAATGATGAAGAAACTGTGGCATTAACTGCCGGTGGACATACCGTTGGCAAAGCTCATGGAAATGGTGACGCTGCTACTTTGGGACCTGAACCAGAGGCAGCAGAAGTGGAAACTCAGGGTTTTGGCTGGATTAATCCGAAAGGCAATGCGGAACATACCATTACCAGCGGATTGGAAGGCGCCTGGACCAGCACACCCAACAAATGGAACCATACCTATTTTCACCTTCTATTGAATTACGAATGGGAATCGCGCAAGAGTCCGGCAGGTGCATTTCAGTGGGAACCCATTAACATCAAAGACGAAGACAAACCATTGGATGCACATGTAAATGGGGTTAAACGAAATCCCATTATGACGGATGCGGATATGGCCATGAAAATGGACCCCGAATACCGAAAAATATCAGAGAGATTTTATAAAGATCCCAAATATTTTGAAGAAGTTTTTGCCAAAGCCTGGTTCAAATTAACCCACCGCGATATGGGTCCGGTGAGCCGCTACCTTGGCGCAGATGTTCCCAAGGAAACTTTAATCTGGCAAGATCCAATTCCCACAGTAGATTACAAATTAAATGATGCAGAAATTGCAGAATTAAAAACTAAAATTCTACAAAGCGGATTAACGATAGCCGAACTTATTAATACCGCCTGGGACAGCGCGAGAACTTTCAGAAGTTCCGATTATCGCGGTGGTGCTAATGGTGCGAGAATTCGTCTTGCACCGCAAAAAGATTGGGAAGGCAATGAACCAGAGCGTTTGGAAAAAGTGCTGAATAAATTAACAGAAATTCAATCCGGATTTCATAAAAAAATCAGCATTGCTGATTTGATCGTTTTGGGTGGCTCAGCAGCAATTGAAAAAGCTGCAGCCGATGCCGGTGTAAATATCCAGGTTCCATTTGCCGCAGGACGCGGAGACGCGAGCCAGGACATGACAGATGAGGAATCATTTGCCGTTCTTGAACCTATCCATGACGGATACAGAAACTGGGTTAAAAAAGATTATGCAGTTAAAGAAGAAGAATTGTTGCTGGACAGAACCCAACTCATGGGACTTACTGCTCCGGAAATGACGGTATTGATAGGTGGCATGCGCGTTTTGGGAACCAATTACGGCGGAACAAAACACGGTGTTTTAACCAATAGAGAAGGCGTTTTAAGCAACGACTTTTTTGTAAATATTACAGACATGAGCAATTCCTGGAAACCGGTTTCTAAAAATGTATATCACCTTATAGATAGAAAAACAGGAAATACAAAATGGACCGCAACCCGTGTGGATCTGGTTTTTGGCTCCAATTCCATTTTGCGTTCTTACGCGGAATTTTATGCCCAGGACGATAACAAAGAAAAATTTGTAAAGGATTTTGTAAAAGCCTGGGTAAAAGTGCTGCAAGCGGACAGATATGATTTGAATTCATAATTATAGCCGGATTTAAAATATTAAATTTAACATTTCATGTTTCCATTCCAGATGGGATTTTGAGACATGGTTATTTCGTAACTGACCGATTTTATATAAAGAAATTAACACAGGTAAATGGAATTTGACCCAAACAATCCAATTGTAAAGCTCTGCATTCAGGGCATGGCACTGGAAGACAAGAATATGCCGGAAAATGCCGCTGCAATTTTTTATCAGGCATGGAAAGAAGCAACCAAAGATTTTGAGAAATACCTCTCCGCTCATTTTATAGCCCGACACCAACACAACATTCCAGATAAGATAAAATGGCTGGAAATCATGCTGGATTTTGCATTAAAAATAAACAACCATGCAGTGAATGGTGCCTTGCCAAATTTGTACCTGAACATTTCGAAATGTTATGAAGAATTACATGATTTCGACCATGCAAAATTAAATCTGGACCTGGGCAAAAAATATGCAATAAGCCCGATAGACAACGGTCCGTTTTACCATGGTACTAAGGCCAATCTGCAAATTGGTGATTTACTGAATCCCGGTTCGAATTCCAATTACCAGTCGGATCTCACCATGAATCATATTTATTTTACGGCCCTGATAAACGGTGCGGGGCTGGCAGCAGCGCTTGCAAAAGGAGAAGGTGAGGAACATGTATATATCGTTGAACCAACAGGTGCATTTGAAAACGATCCGAATGTTACGGATAAAAAGTTCCCGGGCAACCCTACCCGCTCCTACCGAAGTTTAGAACCATTGCGAATCATTGGCGAAGTGACAGACTGGGTAAAACAGACACCGGAGCAAATACAACAATGGCGGGAGAAGTTGGCGGAGAATAAGGGGGAAATAATTAATTGAGGTATTGAGTTATAAGTAAGATAGCTGCCAATTTTAGCGACACTCCAAATTATAAATATTGAGACTTTTAATTTTCATATTATCTTGTTTGAACTGGACTTTTACTCAAGCTCAAAAATGTGAAACACATTATGGAAGGACAATTAACTGCTTTGACAAAGACTCATTAAAACAAGGATTTTGGTACGAGTATAAAATTCATAAAATATTGACAACTGACTCTTTTAATAAAAACCCAAAAGCTATCGGTTTTCATAATGAGGAAGGAAAAGTTGAAACGCCTATAGGCGAAGGCTACTACAAAGACAATAACAGAGTTGGAAAATGGACAATTTACGTTGGTTCTTTTTATAATGACATTTATCCTCCAACTTCACATACCAGACAGGTTACATATACAGACACGGGATATATATTGGTTGTTGATACATTTTGGAACTTCGCAGCAACTTTATCCACTGACTCATCCAGTTTACATGGTATAGTTACACTTACATCTGATAAAGTTGATATTCATTGTAAAAACAAAATGTGTTATTATGATGACCCGATGAACAATAACAAAAGAAAAAAAATCCCTTTTCAAGATATTGACGACATTCTTTATCGGTTAAATTATTATGACAAACAGAATAAGAAGAAATGAGCGCAGTAATTTTAAACCAAAAACCGACGTCTGGAGACTATCCCGAAAAACATTTCGGACAGACCTACAATTCTCGCCTTTGGGTAAAGTTTTCGGGCAATAATCTTCAAGAATGGGTTGGCTGTTTTCCTCGAACTAACCAGACCATAGACAAAGTATTATTAGACAAAGTATTAATTGATAATGCAAACGAGACAGCTATTGTTGTAGCAGGTGGACAAGTATATTTAATCGATATTTCGAATAGAGAATTATTATACGAAACGGACAATATGCCTATTGTTGAAAGCGTAATTCACACGACTAATCCTGAGTACTTTCTAGTTGGCGCTTGTTATCGCATATATCTTTTTGACAGTAGAAAACTAATCAAACGTTTCGACCCGGACTTTTCTCTTGACGGAATCTATTTCACAGAACAAAAAGGCCAAAAGGCAATTGGACATTTACACTCATATGATTATCAACAAGACTTAAACTTTGGTTTTACGTTTGACCTTTTGACCAATGAAATGATAATTGACAGGAATGTTAAAATAAGACAAATTGGGCCTTTTGAATTTATTTCTGCGACAGAAAAAGAAAAAAAAGGACAAGAAAACTTTTTTACCAAGATATTAAGACGACTTACTAACAAATGAGTAGAAAGCATAGACATAACAACACCTATCCAAATGTGGGAGTTCATTGGTTGAGTCAAGGTTTTTGCTACTATCAAACTTTGAACTTGGTTGACTACAAAGTTCTTCGAAAAACACACAAGTCATATACCTAAAACGTTAGCAACAACTATAACCGAATGATAATTTGAAAATCCTTAATATGAACCGACCAATATCCATTATTATTATTTTGTTACTTCTTACAAGTTGTCTTGGGAACAAATCGACATTTGACCAAAATGGGAAAATTCAAAAATTAGGTACACCTATCAAATTAGAATATTTTAAACATGTTCGAGGTAAAGTATTTAAGTTTTCTGACACTGCGACTTTTGTTATCACTGACCAACAACAATTAGAAGCAGTTATGGACGAAATTAAAAATGCCGACAATCCAGAACTGTGGAGAGGTGTCGGGTGGAACAGAATTAGGATATATTATACCGACACCATTTTGAATATATATACGAACAATAAAAAAATCGGAACATCCTCAAGTGGGAGATTTTACGACCTTGGCAAAGAAAATTTTATCACAAGACAAATAAATGAGAAATAAAATGGCGGCAGTTAACAGCATATTAACCGCATGCGGGATTTCGTGTTCCAAAGTCAGTTTTGTGGCAAAAGTTCCTTACTTCGCGTAGCTGCAAACTGCATTGGATAAACCTAAATGACGACATCCAAAATGACTGACGAGAATAAAAATATTGACAAAAAAAACGATGTGCCTAACCAGGTTTATGTTCAGTTAATTGATGGGACGTCTGCTTGGGTTCCGACGAATGTTCAAAAACTTAGTGAAAATGAATATCTAATTCTACCTGAAAATGAATTTGACGAGAATAACCCAAAATATTTATTCGAGTTTATTCCTGGTGACATTGTTGCTCTAGCCCAACAAACATTTCAGGACGGAACAATTGGTTTGGTTTGTAAACAATTATTAAAGCCTTCAAACAGACCTGAAAAAAAATACTTTGACTTTTTATTCAAAGCGACACTTGGAAACATTGAAATAAATAGAACCACAATTGACTACTATAAAATTGAAATTGAAAAAATTAAACAACAACAATCCGCAGGACAATATTTTTATCCAGCTATTCTAACGACAATTGACCAATTAGAAAAATGCGCTTTATAACAACGATATACAGAATGGCAGCTATTAACAAAGGTTTCCTCACAGATAGCGTAAGGGGCAAAAATTGGAGTATTGTGCTACCAAAGAATTTTAGTAAAAAACTGTAACTTAGCACTACGAAACTCACTCGACCCAAAGCCCATAGCTATTAGCAGTAAGCATAAACCGTTAATAATTATTACAACAAAATGAAACCAAAATCATTGTTAAAACCAACACTTTTGATAATCGGCCTTTTAAATGCCACATTATCATTTGGACACACAAGTTATCCGAAAGAAGTAAAATGCCCTATTGACGGAAATAAGTTCACCATTTACGTTACAGCCAGTTATACTACTTTTAGTACTTTAAAGGACTTTCAAAAACAAGGTGCTATTGGAGACCTCTATGAAAGTTATATAAATTCTTGCCCTAAGTGTCATTATTGCGGTTATCAAAGCGATTTTGACTCAACATTTTCAGATTCAACCAAGCAAGATATTTTGAAAATACTCGAACCCTTTAAGAATTCTAAAATGACAGATGTTTTAGAAAATGAAATTGCGATTATAATTCATCAATACTTCAAACGTGACAATGACAACATCGCAAATTTATACCTAGTAGCATCCTATTTTTTGAAAGGCGACAGTTTACAAAAATCCAAAAGAAAAGAGTTACAACTCAACTGTGCAATTTACCTTACTAAAGCAATTGAAGCAAAAGAGTATGATAAACCAGAAACATACGCGACAATAAATTACTTAATTGGCGAACTCTACAGAAGGATTGGCGAGTTTGACACTGCCATCAAATATTATGATTTTGCAATTAACGACAGAAAAAAGAAGGAATGGATCCTAGAAGTGGCCACAAAACAAAAGGAACTCGCAATAAAAAAAGATGAAGACAACAGCATTTAGTGATAAAATGCCATAGCTAACCGCCAATAATTACCCGCTGCGGTTCAATGATAATTTCATTCTCTTTGCAACTATCAAAGTTAGAACTTGGTTGACTGCAATGTTCTTCGAAATCGCCAACTTATGTCACCTCAAACCATTTGGCATCTATCTAACATACCCTCCAACAACTACTAAGCCTACCCCACACTTCACCTCTCAAAAGAAATTCACAAATAAATTTGCGCAACTCAAAAGTTGCACATATATTCGCAACCTGAAGGTTGCATATTTGAATATCGAAGCATGAAACAAGACATATTTCAAGCCATAGCCGATCCCACCCGCAGGGCTATTTTGACTTTAATTGCTGTTCAGGCATTAACACCAAAGGCAATGGCCGAAAAATTTGATATGAGCCGACAGGCAGTATCCAAACATATTAAAGTGCTACAGGAATGCGAATTGATTAAGCCTCAGCATTCCGGAAGAGAAATTTATTATCACTTTAACTCAAAAAAAATGCAGGAAATGGACAACTGGTTGGCCCAATTCAGGAAAATTTGGGAAACTCAGTTTGACCAACTCGACAAAGTATTAGAAACAATTAAAAAACAGAAATAATGAACCACTTACTATTTGACTTTACCGTGGACAAAACAGCTAAAACTGTATATATAAGCAAGGAATTTGATGCTCCCCTTGCACTTGTATGGGAGGCTTTTACCAAACCGGAAATTCTCGACCAATGGACAGCACCCGCGCCGTTTGTTGCAAGAACTAAATACATGAATTTTGAAGTTGGCGGTAAAAGATTTTATGCGATGGTAAGTCCGGAAGGGCATGAAAGCTGGCAAATTCAAGAATATACTTCTATAAGTCCAAAAACCAATTTCAAGTATTTTAGCGTTTTTGCAGATAAAGACGAAACCCGCCATTTACCAGGTTCGAATTGGGATTTGAATTTTACTGAACAAAATGAAATAACCAAAGTGAGTATTACCATTTACAATGAATCGCTTGAACGGATGGAAAAAATGATTGAAATGGGCTTCAAAGAAGGTTTCACCATTACCTTAAAAGACCTAACTGAATTGTTAGCTACTTTAAAAAATAAAACAACAAAAAGTCATAACATATAATATATTGTCGAATCACGGCCAACAAGACCTCCGTGTTGAAAAAGACGTTTGGCTCAAGGCTATGAAACAACTGCTAATTAAGAAAGAAAATACCGTTCAAAAGATGCATCAAAACAAATATTTAATAATATGAATAAGTTACAATTCAAAGCAAGCATCCATGCACCTGTAACGAAGGTATATGATATAATGCTCGGCATTACCAGTAAATCCACTTATGAGCAATGGACTGCTCTGTTTAACCCCACATCTACCTATGAAGGAAGTTGGGAAAAGGGAAGTAAAATGTTATTTATCGGAACAGACGAGAAAGGAGAAAAAGGCGGTATGGTTTCAGAAATTGCTGACAATGTTCCCAACCGTTTTATTTCCATTCGTCATTATGGACTGGTGCAGGCAAATGCAGAAATTACCGAAGGCCCGGAAGTAGAAAAGTGGGCTAACGGTTTTGAAAATTATACGTTTGAAGAACACAATGGTTCTACCACCCTAACTGTTGACTTAGACACCACAGAAGAATTTGTGGATTACATGAATGAAACCTACCCTCAGGCATTGGAAAAGTTAAAAGAAATATGTGAGAAATAATGTAATTCGAAAGTTGAAGTTCGGCCCTTCGACTCCGCTCTGGGCCATATTACCATTAGAAGTTCGTGCCGGAATCTCTTACTTTGTAAAGAGGTAACCCGCTATTATTATTCCAACCCTAATTATAACAAATTCAATTTATGGGTTCCAATGTCATGTTTCCCATTTTATTTCCGCTAATTTTTGTAAATTGCATTACTAAGAATCATTACCAGATAATTGAAGTTTTGGAGATCCGGTAAAGTAGAAATGAGGTAACTGAAATAATTGCTGATATATGAAAACTTTTTTTGCAAAAACTTTTTTATTTTGGGTTACATCCAAAATATTATTAATTCTTATCACCGGTTTAAGTACCTACAGCATATTGTCTTCAGGCGGACTCAGAACTGAGGAACTTGTGGTTAATTTACTTGTGCTCCTGGAGTTAGTAATTCTCGTAATTACCATAACGCAGGACCTCACTATAAAATCGAATTACAATTTCCTCAAAATTATTTCAGGTATTTTATTGATTGTATCGGCTATTGCATTTTTTATTGTTTTACTCAGAATATCTGGGAGACATAGAAGTGATCTCTATTATTGGGGTTATCCTTTTGTATTATGGATTTTTCTAATTGGTATTTTTGAACTGCTCAGGGTTAGAAGAAATAACATTACATTTGATTAAACATAAATTATTATGGTATTGGAACCAAATGCTTGTTTTATCTTAATCTCCTTAATCCAATAAAAATTTGAAAGAAAGTAAACTTTTGCGAATGGACAATGTCGGTATCGCAGTGGAATCCCTCGACGATGCTATTTTGTTTTTTCAGGAACTGGGGCTCACATTGGAAGGGCGTGCGATGGTAGAAGGTGAATGGGCGGGGCGCATTACCGGGCTTGAAAACCAGCAGGTGGAAATAGCCATGATGGTAACACCTGATGGGCATAGCAGGCTCGAAATCTCGCGATTTATCCGCCCGGAAGTTGTAGCAGACCATCGAAATGCTCCGGTAAATTCATTTGGCTATTTGCGCATCATGTTTGCAGTTACTAAATTGGATGAACTGCTCCCCAGACTGCAAAATCTTGGCGCCAAGCTGGTGGGTGAAATTGTACAATATGAGAATTTATACAGACTTTGTTATATTCGGGGACCGGAAGGAATTCTAATCGGACTCGCCGAGCAATTAACTGCTGAACGGGGTCTGGAGGATTTGTGAAATCATTAATAGTTAAATTTTATTATATTCAATAACATATGGGACTGTTTAATTTTTTTAAGAAACCAAAACAAGAAATTGCACAAGGCTATTACAAAAGTGGTAAAAACATCAGAACGTATCTCCGAAGTAGTTTTCAAGTCAATTCCAAGCAATTTAGTGCAAAACAAGGCGCTTTTCGAATTTCAGGCTGGTTGCCTGAAAAAGAGAAGCAACGAAGTGTTGCGAAAAATTGCGCCGAAAAAAATAAATAATTTTTAGTTTAGTTGAATTGACAAAAAGTACTTTGGAGATATGTTCGAATAAAGATGAAGCACAACATCTGATTATGGCTGCATTGAATGTGCTCTGTGATGATGTCAGCACCGTGGAAGATGCCAAGAAGATGCTGGTTTCCAAAGGGTATAATGAACAGCAATGTGAAGCCATAGCAGAAAGAGCCAACGAATTATATATCAAACATTTTAAAGGTAAGGATAAGAAATAAAATTCTGTCTTTTTTTTTCAAACATTCATAAGAAATTACTGGTAATTTATTTGCATTTATGTTGATTTGAATGTGTTGAGATATCTCAAATAAATTACAGTATTTTAAGTTATTAGGAATTTATTTTTAATCCACCTTTTTACCGAAAAAGGTGGAGCCCCGCCCGAATGACTTGGTCGGGCGGGCAAAACTCTCCGCCGCGACGGAGCTGGCAAAGGCGTCATTTTGGACCGAAGTCAGCTCAGGTCGCTCTCCCGCCCGTACCGGTACGGGCGGGCTGCTGCCAGCTAAAACCGGGTTGCAACGCTTTTTTAAAACTTTAATATATAAACGGATTTTAACTTTTGACATTCCAAATTAAAATGCGTAATAATCTCAAATATTATAAAAAAGCGTTGCAACCCGGTTTTGGCCCTTCAGAAGAATAGCGTAGGAAAACAAGATGGCATTTGCCCGCCCGTACCGTTCGGGCGGGCGTCCGGTTTAAACAAATAGTGAGTGCATAGCGCCTGCAGTTTTTGCCATTAAATGAGCCTATACCGCGTTTATTCCCTTCGCAAAAACCTTAGGCGCGTTGTAAAAATGCCAATCGTAGTTTTCAAGCAATTATTCTGCGGGCCTAGCCTTTGGTGGCACCTTTGGGCAACCTGTCCGTACCGGTACGGGCGGATGCCAAAGGTGGCGAATATTATTTGAAAGCACAAACTGTTAAATTTACATATTACTTTGATTTAACAACAAAATGTACAAACTTTGTTTGACTCCATAATTGAATATCCCGGTACAGAATCTATTCAAGTAAACAGTAATTATTAGTAAAGCCATATGCCTACCAAAAACAAAACCATATATACAAAAGTCAGTGTTACTGATTTTATTAACACCTATGTAGCCAGGGATCAGCAAAAGCAAGACAGCCTGCGGCTTATAGAGCTTCTGCGCGAATGGTCGGGGTTTGAACCCAAAATGTGGGGGCCTACCATTATTGGTTTTGGAAACTACCATTACAAGTATGCCAGCGGGCACGAAGGAGATGCCCCAATCCTGGGCTTTTCACCACGCAAGGCAGAATTTTCTCTCTATGTAGTATCCCCGGAATTTGATTATGGAAATCTTCTCCAGGAACTTGGAAAATTTACCATGGGAAAAGTATGTATTTATTTTAAGAAGTTGGAAGATTTAAATTTGAATACACTGGAAAATCTATGCAGGAAATCTATCCAATTTACCAAGGAAAAATATGGCTCTTAAGATCCGTTCGAATTTGGATGAATTGCTTGCAGAAAAGAAACACAGACCATTTGATTATCCCTATGAGCCCTGGGCTTATTACCAGGAATGGAATAAAGTATTGTTTTTGCATTGGAAACTACCGGTAGAAACACTGCGAAAACTGGTGCCTTCGAAATTGATTTTGGACACTTTTCATGGCGATGCATATGTTTCTTTGGTGGCATTTACCATGCAGAAAGCAAGACCCGAATATTTACCCGCTATAAAATGTATTTCTGATTTCGGTGAATTAAACATTAGGACCTATGTGGAAATGGAGAATAAAAAAGGGGTATATTTTTTGAATATTGAAGCGGAGAAAACACTATCTGCATTACTGGCCAAAACCATGTCCGGTCTGCCGTATGAGAAATCCGACATTCAAAAATCGGGTTTCCTTTACAAAAACCACAACAAGAAAAAGGGCTTTTATTTGGAAACGGAATTTGAACCTAAAGATCAAATTACCAATAAATCTGAACTGGACAAATGGCTCACAGAGCGATATTGCTTATACCTGGAGGATGGCGATGGTATTTTCCGGTATGACATCCACCACCGGGAATGGGATCTCCAAAATGTAGAAATCAAACAATTGAAATTGCATTATCGGATTGGAGATATGGAATTGACAAATTCTCCGAATTTTGTGCATTATTCAAAAGGCGTTCAGGTATTGGCATGGAAAAGAACCAGATTATTCCTTTAATTTGAAAAGCAGGTTTGATAAAACTCCTTTGATTGAAACAGACGGAATGTCCTTCAGAAATAAACAAAAATCTTAAAATAAAACATGCAAACTGATATCCAAACTTACAACCGCAATCAGTCATCAAGTGACAAGGAGATTTGCGACAAGCTTTCAGAAATCATTGATAGCCAATTAATCGAATCAGAAAGCAAAATATGGCATGCCCATCCCGTTTGGTTTCTAAATGGCAATCCGATAGTGGGATACAGCATACAAAAAAAAGGAATACGACTCATGTTCTGGAGCGGTGCCGACTTTGATGAAGAAAACCTCTCCATTAGAGGAGAAAAATTCAAAGATGCATCCATTTTCTATAACCATATTTCGGAAATTGAAATTAAAGATGTCCTCCGCTGGCTTCAAAAATCCAAAGAAATTCAATGGGATTATAAAAATATCGTGAAAAGAAAAGGGAAATTGGAAAAACTGAAATAAAATGAAACCTACAGCTGAACACAACGCCCGCATAGCTAAAATGACTTTTGCATCTGTCTATCCGCTTTATATTGCAAAAGTGGAACGCAAAGGCAGAACCAGAGAGGAGCTGCACAAGGTCATTGAATGGCTTACCGGATTTAATACCCAAAAATTAGAAGAACTCATAGCTTCACAGGCCACATTTGATGCGTTCTTTAAAGCTGCAAAGCTTCATCCCAATGCGAATCTGATTACGGGAATGATCTGTGGTTACAGGATTGAAGAAATCGATAATTCATTAACCAGGCAAGTGAGGTATTTGGACAAACTTGTAGACGAACTCGCCAAAGGAAGAAAGATGGAAAAAATTTTGAGAACCACCTAGAGTCCCCGCCCCCTTGGAGATAAAATCAAAATCTCCGGAAATGACAGTTTCGCTTTTACCTGAATTTTAATCGATTATGGGCAATGACTTGTCAGAAATGAAATATTCATTGACATAAATCAATAATCCCTGGTCATTAACAAATGACCTTTGAAAGTCAATCTGATTGAAACCTGAATTCTTATTGGGAGCCAGTTGTAAGGTATTTAACAACCAAAGAATTCTTCTATCGTTGATTTTCAAAACAACATGACCCACATTTCAGAACCCAATAATTCACCTGTTCATACATTCCATATCCCTGTAATGGGACTGGCATTCACCATTGATACTCCGATTAAAGTAGCGCATCTCGGAATTTCTTCCGTTGTATCCATCGGAGATCATTTTCTCTCCGATAAGGTCAGAATATTTTATGGCGAAAAGTATTCTATTCCGGTACAACATGTGAGTAAGGATGATGTAAATGCAAGAGCCACTATTACTACTTCCTACCTCAATCTGCTAAATGAAATAGTATACAGAAATTGGCAGGAACATATTTCACAATTGGTATTTGATGGTGCATATCGCGATGGCTTTTTTGCCCAATTGCCAAATCCGGAATACTGGCAAATGGAATGGCTGCATGCATCAGAAAAACTCTCCGCCACAGAACTGCTTGCCTGGGCAGAGAACCAATTTAAACCAGGGAATATTGATGTAAATATCATGACCAAACTGGACAAAAAGAATTTTAGAAACGGCAAAGAATTACCCATTGAATATAATGATGCCCATTCTGTGTTACGCGGATTTGCATTAAGTGATTTGCAAGCTTCCGTGGTGCTTTCAGCCGGAATGAATATGCCATTATTCAGTTACATGCAAAATTTCGAAGACTTTTTTCCCGATGCCAATGGAAGAATAAAAAAGAAAATAATTATTAAAGTAAGTGATTTCCGTTCTGCCCTGGTGCAGGGGAAAATACTTGCAAAAAAAGGGCTTTGGGTTTCTGAGTTCAGAATTGAATCGGGGCTGAACTGCGGTGGACACGCATTTCCCACACAGGGGTATTTGATGGGGCCTATTTTAGAAGAATTCAAGCAAAGAAGGAATGAATTATACAATGAATTATTTGGTATTTGGCAGACTGCTCTGGTAAACGAAAAAAATTCCATCAAACCATTCAGACCTGAATTAAAAATCTCGGCACAGGGCGGGGTGGGAACGCATGACGAGCACCAATTTTTACTGAAACATTATGGGATGAATACAGTTGGCTGGGGAAGCCCGTTTCTTCTTGTGCCTGACGCAGTGAGTATAGACAATGAAACGCTGCACCAACTTTCAAGCGCCAGAGAAAAGGACCTTTATCTGAGCAATGCATCACCCATGGGTGTACCATTTAACAATCTGAGAAATACCAGCAGGCAATTATATCAAAAACAAAAAGTTGTTATGGGAAAACCAGGCAATCCATGTACAAAAAAATTCCTTCAATTAAACACAGAATTTAGCGAAAAAGCTATTTGCACTGCATCCAGCAAATACATTCATAAAGCCCTTGAAAATCTCCAAAACCTTCAATTAACCGAAACACAATTGGCCATTGAAAAAGAAAAACTCTTTGAAAAAGAATGTTTATGCTGCGGATTGGCAATGCCATTTTTGGAAGAGAATAAATTGGATAAAAAAATAGAAGGAAAAGGGGTTTCGGTTTGTCCGGGACCCAATATTGCATATTTCGAAGGAGTATACAGCCTGAAAGACATGATCCGCCATATTTATGGCATGAAAAATCTGATTACCAGAACGGATCGTCCAAATATGTTTATAAAAGAAATCCAGCTTTATATGGATTATTTATCGGATAAATTATCTGCATTTCAGTTCAAACCAAATGAAAAAGACAGATCTTATTTGCATGTGTTTATTCAAAATATGCAGTCAGGAATGGAATATTACCAGACGCTTTTTAAAAATGAATTACAAGCTTTGGATTTGAAACAAGGAATTCAACAACTTTTACTCTCCTTTTTGGAATCTTTGGAATTGAAACAGACAAAATTGTCCCGGGTACTTTCCTGAAGCGCTGCTTAAGGCAAAGGCTGTAGCCGCTAAGAATTTTATTTTACTCCATTTTAAAGAAAAGGGAATTATCGCCCAATCCGGAAAAGGTAGAAACCGCAATTGTGAATGAAAACCCGGTTGTCTTGTTTTGAGAATTGATAATTTTACATCCGTATTTCTAAATCCGAAGCACTTACAAAAGATATATAGATAGTTCCCGCCTGCATGGATTGGAATTGCTAAAGTTTTAAAATATTTCATTATTCTGTAACCTTTCATTTTTCATCTGCTCTATTGTAGCATAAAACCAAAAAGAAAATGAATACTTCAGCTTTAAATCCCGGAATCCGTCAAACATTTCAATTGTTGAAATACACCTATTGTATTGTTCCTATTGTTGCAGGACTCGATAAGTTCACCAATATTCTCACCAAATGGGAGGATTATTTGAATCCGGATATTGCCGGAATTTTGCCTGTTTCTGGCGCTGCTTTTATGATAGTAGTTGGTATTATAGAAATATTTGCTGGAATTCTGGTATTTCTAAAACCGGCTATTGGCGGACTGGTAGTGGCGGCATGGCTGGCATTAATTGCACTGAGTTTAATTGGCTCCGGCCACTATTTGGATGTTGCCGTGCGAGATCTGGTTATGGCAATAGGTGCTTATTCCATGTCAAAACTCGTTAAATTTGTTTCATAAATATTTTGGAATGGTTGGCAACAAAATTTCTGAAAAATATTCCGATTCTCAGGTCGTTCAAAAGATACTTCTCGGTGAAACGGCCTTGTATGAAATTTTGATACGCAGGTACAATCCATATCTGTATAAAACTGGAAGGTCATATGGGTTTGGACATGAGGATACCCAGGATTTGATGCAGGAAAGTTTTGTAAATGCCTATTTCCATTTGCAGGATTTTGAACATCGCTCCACTTTTAAAACCTGGCTAATTAAAATCATGTTGCATCAGTGTTTCAGAAAGGTACAAAAATTTAGCTTTAAGCTGGAACATGCAACAGAAATACCGGAAGTATCCAAACCAATGTTTTCAGATTCCAATACACAGGATCCCATGAATGAATTATCAAAAAAAGAAATAAACCGCGCAATTGAAAATGCACTTTTACATATTCCAGTGGAATATCGCATGGTGTTTTCCCTGCGAGAAGTAAGCGGTTTGAATGTGGCAGAAACCTCTGAAGCATTGGAAATTAGTGAAGCCAATGTAAAAGTTCGTTTAAACCGTGCCAAAATGATGCTGAGAAAAGAACTGGAACGAAATTATTCCATGGAAGATATTTTGGAATTTCATTTGATGTATTGCGATGCCATGGTGAACCGCGTGATGGCTGCAATACATTCGGTAAAATAACCAGCGCCTATTTTTCCCCATTTAGCACACGGTCCTGATGTCGGTTTTTAACCGACATCAACTACTATATACAAATTCATCCATTCTATTTTTTATATTTGATGAGAATTTCACTGAATTATATTTCAAAAATCGCTTATCTATAAAAAACTTACATCATGATACACCCCTTGTATTCTTGCATATGGTTCAACAACCAGGCAGAAGAAGCCGCAACTTTTTATTCCTCCCTTTTTCGCAATGGCAAAGTATTGCAAAACACCCCTATTGTAAGCACCTTTGAAATTGACGGCAGCAAATTTATGGCCCTCAACGGAGGCCCCACTTATGAGGTAAATGGCGCTGTTTCTTATTATGTGTATGCAGAAAACGAAGCAGAAATCAACCGCTTGTATGCAGAATTAATTCAGGATGGTTCCATCAATATGCCTCTGGAAAAATATGACTGGTCTGACCGGTATGCCTGGGTTGTGGATCGCTTTGGGGTAAACTGGCAACTGGATATTGCATCCATTCCATACACCCAAAAAATTGTTCCCTGTTTGTTATTTGCAAATCAAAAAATGGGAAAAGTGAAAGAAGCAATCAACTATTATACCCAAATTTTTTCACCTGCTGAAATCCTCATGGAATACCCCTACCCTGTCGAGACCGGCCTTCCAGAGGGTACTTTGTTGTTTTCTCAATATCATTTAAACCATCTTATGTTTCAAGCCATGAGTAGCACCCTTCAGCATAATTTTGATTTTTCACCGGGCAATTCATTTGTGGTGGAATGTGACACCCAGGATGAAATTGATTATTACTGGAACAAGCTTGGCGCAGACGGGCATTATGACATGTGCGGATGGCTGGCAGATAAATATGGTATTTCATGGCAAATAATTCCACACCAACTCCCTCAGTGGATGGCAGACCCAGAAAAAGGGCAGCGCGTAATAGAAGCATTCTTAAAAATGCAGAAGTTTGATATTCAGACTTTAATGGATGCTTAGGTCCTTGGGTTAGCCGCCTTGCGATGTGCCAGCAAGGCACGAAGACAACCCCAGTAGATGTGCACATGGACGGCCTATTTTCATTTTCACCATCCCTTCATCAAAACCTAAATACCAAACGCCTGCTTAATTGGTTTTTATTTTGTAAAATTGTCTTGTAAATTTCCATCCTTGCACTTACTTCAAATCAGATATGTCACAACCCATTAGAACTCCATTGAAATTGAAAAACGGCGATTTCTGTACTGTTACCGCCGGCACCCATGCTGGCAAATCCGGCACTGTGCACGATGTTCACACCAGCAAAACCGGCCATATTACCATTACGGTTGAACAAAGTAATGGCGTACGGTTTAAAACGCTGGGGAAGAATGTGGAAGTGAGAAAAGAATGAGAAAAAGATCTAATTTACTTGGATTCATGCGCTGCATTTAAGGCTTGAAGACCAACTACGTACTGGCCTGCTTTTTGCAAAAAAAATACGAATATCAAATCCCTTTTCTCTTATGAAAACCAAATTCTTCTTTACCACATGCATCTTCCTTTCTTTTTCATTCCTGTGTAATATTTCCCAAGCGCAGCAAGTCCCTACATTTATTATTTCTGCTGATACCAATACCAACAGAAATACCATTTTCTATTACTCATTTCTATCTGGTCCGGACATTTATCTGCAGCACTCTGCCACCATTAAGGATTCGGTTTTTTTTGAAAAAAATAAAAAACTGAAGGAGGTGGGTCCGAACAAATATAATTATCGAAATTTTTATACATTGGCTTGTACTTTATGGAACATGGGTATGATAGAAGAATCTGAAAAAATGTTTCTAACTATTCTGGAATCCAAGGCTGCATTTTATACCGCCAATTATTACTATGGCTCAGATATACCAGGCGATAAAACTACAAATGCTTATGGCTATGGAAGCTTTACCACCAATTACAAAAATGATGCTTCCCAATATCTGTGTAAAATTTATTTGGAAAAGAAACAATTTGCAAATGCATTGAAATATATCCAGCTGGCAGATCATACTTATAAGGTTGTACAAAATTGTGGGACAGGCTACCATTGGTACCGCGAGGAGATAGACGGAATGTATGGCTTATGCTATGAAGGATTGGGGAATTACGACAGTATTTTGCACATGTACTTGCCAAAGTTTAATGAATTTGGAAATGCACTTTTGGTTCGCAGTATAAGAAAATTATATACTCCGGCTGAAATCAAAAAACAATTCATCATTGCCGAAGAATCTCTGGTTTGTGAGGTGGATACTTTTCAATCTACTTCTTATATTATCCATCATTTCGGTGAAAAGAATGAGCAAAAAACTGAGGTAAAATATACTGCAGGACATGCCACCATGCTTTTATTTGGCATGGAAGTTACTTTACCAAATCTTTCTCTCTCCAATGGTGAAACAGCCTCCCGTGAACGCTTTTTGAATGAATTCCAATCCTCGGGATTTTATAGAGCCTTGCTCAACAAGGAGTGAGAATGGTTTAGGTTGGTTGTCATGTGATATTCCAGCGGTAAATGAAGACCAATCTATGATTTTTAGTTCACAAGAAAGGATTGGTTCTTAAGACAATTGTTTACCATTTTAATAATTTTAATTTAAATTGGCCTATATTTCCATATCCAAACAATAAAAATGTCCTCTATTGATAAGTTAACCGAACTATTCCATCAATTAAAAGCTGGCGATTACAGTATTAAGGATGAATTGTTTGAAACCATTTGGATCAATTTTACCAGATTGGCCTTTAACCCTAAAGCACAGCCAATGTTGGCGGAGATATACCAATGGACAGAAGAAAACCAAAAAGAGCATCCGGATTTTTATGAATTGTCTCTGATATCTAAGGGTTTTATTTTGTTCCTGCAGGATCATTTCGCGGAAGCAGAAAAAATCCTATATCAAGCCAAAGATTTATTTACTGAAAAAAGAGATTTGGATGGAATTGCAGCTACTTGTGTTTGCATAGGTTTTCTGCATCGCTCCACGGGAGAATTGGATCTGGCATTGAAAAACGGTTTAACTGCCATGGAACAACTCCGTAAAACAACTCAGTACAAAATGTTCCGATTGCTGGGATGTTACTGGATAGGGAGTGTATATGCTGAAACCGGACATTTGGATGAAGCACTCAGTTTGTTTGAAGAGGGGAAAAACCTCGATTATAAACAAGGTTTACGAGGCCTGGACGCAAGGCTTACCAGCGGTATAGCCAGCGTGTACATGAAACAGAAAAAATATGACCTCGCTCTTGCCAATTTTCAACAGGCTTTGGATTTAAGTAATGTAAATACCGAGAACACTTTCCGCTCCAGAGGTCTTACAGATATTGCCGATTACTATTTTGAAATGGGGGATTACACGCGATCCATCCATTACAATCAGGAAGCTCTAAAATTACGAAGAGAATTAAAGCAACAAAACGCATCCATTACAAACCTCATAAATCTGGGGCGGATTTATTTGAAACAAGAAAAATTCGATTTGGCAATTGAAGCGTTAAATGAGGCACAAAAAATTGGGGAAGAAATTCAGGTTAAGGTTAAAATATATCAAATTCACCAGTTGTATTCCGAAATTTATCAGCAAATGGGAAATATAACATTAAGTCTGGATCACTTTAAAAAATTCCATGAAATTAAGGAAGAAGTAAATCATGAAGACCTGGAACGACGTGTGAAAAACCAGGTGCAATTGTTTCAGGCACAACAAATCGAAAAAGAAAATGTAATTATCAAAGCGCAAAAAATTGAAATTGAGAACGAAAAAAAACGCAGCGAAGAATTGTTGCACAATATTTTACCCGAGGAAGTGGCTGAGGAACTTAAATCCAAGGGGAATGCCGATGCCAGACTCTTTGACCACGTCACTGTTTTATTTACCGATTTCAAAGATTTTACAGGCATCACTGAAAATATGACCCCACAGGAACTGGTAGAAGAAATCCATACCTGTTTTAAGACATTTGATGAAATCATTGAAAAATATGGCATTGAAAAAATAAAAACGATAGGCGACAGCTATATGTGTGCTGCTGGTTTACCTGTAATCAATAAAACCCATGCGGAAGACATTGTAAATGCCGCATTGGAAATTCGCGATTTTATTGAAACTTATAAAAGACAAAGGAAGGCTGAAGGGAAAAAACCATTTGAGGTTCGCATTGGAATACATACCGGTCCTGTGGTTGCCGGAATTGTAGGCATACGCAAATTTGCTTATGATATCTGGGGTGACACGGTTAACACTGCGAGCAGGATGGAAAGTAGTGGTGAAGAAGGTAAAGTAAATATCAGCGAAGCCACTTATGAATTAATCAAGGACAAATACGAGTGTACCCCGCGTGGAAAAGTGGTAGCAAAGCACAAAGGGGAAATGGAAATGTATTTTGTAGAACATAAAAATTAATAATAACATGTGGCAGACAGATTCATTGTGGTTTGAAATTGCTGTGGTAAGTATCATCTACGCTGTTGGCAATATGGTTATGGGGCAATTTGAAGAACAAACTCCAAAATGGCGCAGGGTAGGAAAATATATTCTTACGTTAATCCTGATTTGCCTGATAAGCCATTACGCGGGAAGGGTTTATTCGATGTCTTTACTGGCACTTTTTATTGTTCCGTTATTGTATATCCATGCCTATTATTTGCCAAAGAAAAAAGGCATCAATGGCTGGACCGGAGAACCCAAGAGCAAATACTACGAATTCAGAAAATGGAATAAGGATATTTTTTCAAAATAAATTTAATCAAATAAATAAATATCTCAGATATAGACCATGGATAGTCTATAACGGAGATGCCTTTCCATGATAAATGTTATATTATTATTTGAATATTGAATCATTTTGCTTCAAAATAGGAAGCTAATTTTACAACGATGAATCCTAAAAATAAAACCATTATTGTAACCGGAGGGGGAAACGGTATGGGTCGAGCCATGGTGTTGAATTTGCTGAAAAGAGGTGCCAGAGTTGCAGCAGTGGATATGCGCGAAAGTGCACTCGAAGAAACCAAACTGCTTTCAGCAGAAAACGCAGGCAATTTGTCCGTACATGTATTGGATATTACAGACAAGGCAGCAGTAGAAAAATTTCCTGAAATTGTGATGGAGGCACATGGAGCTGTGGACGGATTAATCAATAATGCCGGTATTATTCAACCCTTTGTTCGTGTGAATGACCTGGAATTCAGTGCCATTGAACGCGTAATGAACGTGAACTTTTACGGACTTCTGTACATGGTTAAAGCCTTTTTACCCCATTTTTTGAAAAGACCGGAAGCGCATATCGTCAATATCTCGAGTATGGGAGGTTTTTTGCCTGTTCCTGGCCAAAGTGTATACGGAGCATCTAAAGCCGCGGTAAAATTGCTCTCAGAAGGTTTATACGGGGAATTGATGAACAGCAATGTGAAGGTATCTGTGGTTTTTCCCGGAGCAATAGGAACCAATATTACAACAAACTCAGGAGTAAATATTCCGAACATGCCTGAAGCGGGAAGTTCCAAAATCAAAACCCTAAGTCCGGAGAAGGCAGCAGAGATTATCATAAGCGGAATGGAAAAAAATAAAGTTCGCATCTATGCCGGTAACGATTCTCTGCTCATGAATTATCTGTATCGACTCAGTCCGGGTTTCGCAACCAGATTTATCGGAAAACAAATGAAATCTTTGTTGAAATAATCCGCTGTTTTCGCTTAATTGCGTAATCATTATTTTCGTCAAATGTCTTTTCTGGTTCTCGCCTACCCCACTTTAAATCCTTCAGATCAGGAATGGTTGCTGTCTTACCGAAAAATTCATGACAGCGATTATTTTGACGTGGTAACAGCCCATTTCAGTTTTGTATTTCCTGTAAGGGATTTTGAAAAAGTAGATTTCATAAAAGAAATAGAAAAACAAGCGGCAGCTGCTGAGATGATAGCATTTGAAATTCACAAGGCCATCGTGCATCAGGATGAATTTGACGGTAGTTTTCACCAATTTTTAATTCCCGACGATAACGCAACAAATAAAATTACTGCACTACACGATAGATTGTACGCGGACAAACTTAAATCCAATCACAGACTGGACATTCCGTATATCCCGCATGTTGCGGTTGGTAGTTCGACGGACCCTGAAATTACCAAAGCAGCAGTTGAACGTTTAAATGAAATTCCATTAAATATTCATGGTACAATTGAATCTTTGCATGTAGTGGAATATGCACATAAAATGGTGAATGAAATTTTGGAGATAAGACTGAAATAAGTGTGGTTGGTCGACTCGCGCTTCGCTTGCGAGTCTGGAAGACCAACCACCAAGAAGACATATGGCAGAAAATAAAACCAAACAAAATGAGGGCAGTGTGACAGATTTTCTGAACGCTGTGCAGGATGAACAAAAACGCAAAGACAGTTTTGCGGTACTTAAAATGATGCAGGAAGCAACGGGTGAAACCCCTAAAATGTGGGGTGCATCTCTGATCGGATTTGGCTTCGTGAGAATCAAAAGTCCGGCAACAGGGCGCGAAGTGGACTGGTTTAAAATAGGATTCTCGCCGCGCAAGGCCAATTTGTCGTTATACCTGAATGGCAAATTGCTTAAAGATGAGAAAATCATGAGCAAGTTGGGAAAGCACAAAACCGGAGTGGGTTGCCTTTATATCAACAAACTCTCCGATGTGGACTTGAAATTGCTAAAGGAAATGATAGAAAAAACGGCAAAAATGGATTATAGTTTTACCATGGACAAATAATCCGGTATTCTTCATACAGATATCATATAAAAATTCTATAACATCCCTATGAACAAATTCTCTTACACCATTTTCTATGTTCAAAATGTAGAAAAAACGCTTGAATTCTATGAAAATGCTTTTGGTTTTACCAGGAAATTTATGGCTCCCGGAAATGAATATGGAGAACTGGACACCGGCATAACCACACTTTCTTTTGCTTCTATAACTCAGGCAAACAGCAACTTGAAAAATGGCTTTTTACAAAGTGATCCAAATCAAAAACCCTTTGCAGTAGAAATAGGGATAACCACGGAAGATGTGCCCGGAGCAGTAGCAAAAGCTGTAAATGCAGGAGCAAGTATTTTGGAAGAACCCGCAACCAAACCCTGGGGACAAGTTGTGGCATATGTCCGCGATCCTGAAGGTTTTTTAATTGAAATATGTACCCCAATGGATTAATTTCACTCCATATTCCGGCCAATTTTTTAACCTTTTTTTAGTATTTAATTAATTAGTATAACCAATTGAATGGAAAATTCAATTCTCAAAACAATCCAAATTAAAGCACCAGTAAGCCAGATATGGCAAGCCATTACCATTCCGGAACAAATGCAGAAATGGATGGGTGAAATTGATTTTAACATGAAGATTACCACCGACTGGACGCCGGGGAAACCAATTGTAATAGAAGGTTTTCACCATGTACATTTTGTGAACAGTGGTATTGTTCTGGCATATGATTTTGAAAAAAAACTGTCGTACAATTATTTGAGTTCCATTTCACGATTGCCGGATAAACCTGAAAATTATACCGAATTGGAATTCACATTAGAACCCGGGGAAGAACAAACCACACTCACTCTTATTTTGCGCAATTTCCCAAACGATTCTATCTACCAACATGTAAATTTTTACTGGAATGGTACACTGTTATTATTGCGCGATTTCATCCTGCATAAAATGCAAATTTCAATTTGATTTTTCCGTTTAAATATATATATTCGTAAACCCTTCGTTTCATTCTGTGCTTCAGCCACCGGATTTGAAATCTTAACTTCTGGATTCATTTACTAATTTACTAAAGGTTTTCCATATGAGAAACAATTTTTCATGGACTTCTTCTCTCGGTATTTCTGCCGCTTTGTTTATTACCATTGCAGTCATTTACATGCTGATTGGTACTCTGGGTTTGATTATCATAAAAACGAACGCCACGGGAAGGACAGGAAAACAATTCTATTTAAGCAAAGAAGTAGATACCAAAGTTTTTGGCAAAACCAGAAGTGAACTGATACAGCAATCTCCTGAATTTGCGAAGTATATCACCATGCTAATGTACGTTTTCTGCAGTTTTATGGTGGGAATGGGGATTTTACAATACGGAGTAGCGCGATTTGCGCTTACCGAAGGACAAAACTGGGCATATTGGGTTTCTGTCCTCAGTAACGTATTTATGTTATTGATATATTGGCTCATGGTTATTCTTCCCGTTTTGCAGGAATATAAAGTTGGATATTTCGCTTTATGGCATCCTTATGCATTAATTCCTTCCATACTCCTGCCTATAGCTACAATTCTCGGGTGGATTGGCTTGAATAAATAACATTTTCATTCATTTTAAAAAAAACTAAAATCAACACTGTGGAAAATCAAAATGCATTTCAATTTCAGTGGAATTCAGCGCTGGGTTATTCCGTTTCACTGTTTTTATTGATAAATTTTATTTATTTGTTACTTGGAATACTTACCCCAATTTTATACCCGGGAAACAGTATGAAATTTACAGAGATGTTTGGGCTGGTTTTCAGCCCCAGAAGCGATAAGGCAGCCTTTGGAAAAACAACTCTGGAAATTGTGGGACAAAATTCAGCAATTATGTCAACCAAAATTGCCATTTACCAAATGTATTTTGGATTGTATTGCGCAATAGCTATTCTCCATTTTTTTATTGTATGGTTTGGCTTGAAATGCGGGCATTCATGGGCGTTATGGGCACTCACTGCTTCTAATTTTGCAGTTATTTTCTTTTTCATTTTAGGAGCCAGGTATTTTTCACAGCAACTTACTCCTCTCTATTTCAAGGACCTTCCACCCTATGCCACTATTCCCGGATTGCTTCTGCCAATAGCCACTGTACTGGGTTGGCTGGGATTGCATTCATAATTAAAATATGAAAAATTACCACACATTTGAATTCATTTGGAACAGTTATTTGGGGTTTTCCACTATCATTTTCCTGACCATGAATTTCATTTATTTCTTAATGGGAACCATTCCTCCATTGATATTCCGTAAAATGGGCAAGTTTCTGAGTTTAAAATTTGGATTCGTATTTAGTCCGCGAACTGATGAAATCGCTTTTGGAGAAGCTACGGAAAATGTTTTGCAATCGAATCCCAAAGCTTTAATTATTAAAACAAGTGTTTACGATATGATTTCCGGTTTGTATCTGGCATTCTCAATGGTCCATTTTTGTCTTATTTATTTCTGTTTGACGCATGGAGAAAAATGGGCTTTCTGGGCCATTTCGTTTTCAAATTCTGTAATTTTCATTTATTACCTGATGGCTGCAAAGAACTATTCTGTAAAAATTGCAAAATTGAAATTTGCTGACCTGATGCCATTTGCAACTATTCCCGGAATTTTGTTGCCTGTTGCGATAATTCTGGGTTATCTGGGATTGTATTAGGTGCCTTTTTTACTTCAATTCACCATTGCTCCAACCCTATTTTTGGTTCATTTAACGAAAAATACTTTCTGATTTCCATAAAATCGAAAAAGTTTGCAGGCAGCATTTAAATATGTCAAAACGAATATTAAACGTCATTCTGATCATCACTTCTTTATTTGGATACCTGGAATGGGGCCATGACAGCCATACTTTTCTATTTGAAGTGGAAGGGGATATTTTTAAGAAATTATTCAGCAAACCGGCATCTGTGCTGCATCCATTTGTAGTGTTGCCCTTGTTGGGTCAAATTTTATTGCTGATTTCCCTGTTTCAAAAACAACCTGGAAAATGGATTACTTTTATCGGAATCGCTGCAATTGGAATGTTAATGCTGATGATATTCTTTATTGGTATTTCCACAATGAATATCAAAATGATTGCTTCGGCAACACCGTTTACAGTCTGCAGTATTCTTTCTATTCGTTTGCATTTAAAAAATAGATGACACGTTTAATTTTAGTAAATAAGTGATAAGTATAAAAGTGAAGAATAACAGGGTTTAATTTGAATAGATACTCCCACGAGTATTCAGCCATTTACTTTAATTTCATACTTCTAAATATGCCCACAACGCCAGGTCTGAACCCAAATAGGCGCACAGAAACCACAGAACCCACAGATCAATAACAGAGCAAGTCAGCAGCCAGCAGCAAAATTTCCAACACACACAAAGGCGCTTCGCTTATCACGATGGGCACAAGGTCATTTGTAATAACTCATTTAATGAAATTAGCTCTTTGCTGCAGTTAGACACTATGGCTCGTTTCACTTGCTAAGAGCCAGTAGCCAGCGGCTTGAGGCCAGTAGCAAAAAAAAAACAACACGGAACACAAAGGCGCTTTGCTTTGCACAAAGAACACGGAGATGTTTTTATTAACTCATTTATCATTAGTAACTCGTTGCAACAGGTAGACACAATGGCTCGTTTCACTCGAAAGCAGCCGGTGGCAGGAAGCTGGAAGCCGGAAGCGGTATTCCATTTTTTCATTTTCTTAATTCTTTCATTTCTTTCATTAAATAAGAAGCACATTTCAACAAATGAACCGCACACTCAGCTCGCGGCTTGCGGCTTGCGGCTTGCGGCCTTCTTAAAATAAATCACCAATAAAAGTGTATTACTTCCGGTTAAAGAATTCTAACAAAATCTAATTTCGCATCATGATAAGCCCCATATTCTGGACAGCCTATAGCCATCTCGAACGGCATGTTTTGATCAATGAAATAGAAGAAACTATTTTGAAGTATGGCAGCATTTTGGAATTCAAGACCTTTTCTGATTTAGCGATTTCGATTACGCTGGAATTGGAAGAACAAAGGTTGCAACCGCTGTACGAAGCCTTATGTCGTATTATGAAACTGGACGCGTTTGAAGCTCTTGCGGAAATTAAAATGCAGGACAGAATTGTATACCTGAATATTTCGTTTTCAACCGGAAGCGGAGACTTAAAGAATATTGTTCCCAACGTACCCGGCTAGTTTTCCGATAATCCTAAACTTTGTTCGAAAAAGAGACAATCGGAGAGTCAAATTGAATTCCATATTAAAGTTCTTATTCTTTTTTTCTACATATTTGTTCTAAACTATGAGCAACAAACCTATTGTTCAAACTTATATGGAGGGCTTTAATGAAGGGGATTATGACAAAATTCTCGGTTGTCTTACAAAGGAAGTTGTATGGATTATGCCCGGCCATTATCGCAAAAATGGCATCGAAGAATTCCGCGGGGAAATTCTGAATGATGCATTTGTTGGAAGGCCTATTATTTCTATCATTCAAATGGTGGAAGAGGGAAATGTAGTAATTGCTGAAGGCACAGTGAAATGTGAGTTTAAGGCTGGTGGCTGGCTGGATGCCGTTTTTTGCGATGTATTTATTTTTGAAAATTCCAAAATCAAACAGCTCACTTCCTATTTAATGAACTTAAATCCAACGTGAAAGCTGCAGTCTATAAAAAATATGGCCCGCCGGAAGTGGTGCAAATTGCAGAAATCCCAAAACCGGTTCCCAAGGAAAATGAGATTTTAATTCAGGTACATACTGCAACTGTTAACCGCACGGATTGTGGCTTTAGAAGTGCAGAATACGTAATTTCGAGATTATTCAGCGGTCTATGGAATCCCAAACTTCCGGTGTTGGGAAATGAATTTTGCGGAGAAATTTCCGCAATTGGAAAAAATGTAAAATTATTCAAAACCGGCGATAGGGTATTTGGATATAACGACAAAACATTTGGTGCTCACGCTGAATACCTGTTGATGGATGAAAATGCAGCTGTTGCTACTGTTCCGGAAAATTTGGATTTTGCAACTTGCGCAGCATTAACGGAAGGGGCACACTATGCACTACGCGATATACGAGCGGCAAAAATTACCGGAGGACAGAATATAATGGTGTACGGCGCAACAGGAGCAATTGGCTCTGCTGCAGTTCAGATATTAAAAGCCATGGGAAACTTTGTAGTGGCAGTATGTAATTCCCAAAATGTGGAGCTTATTCGAGCCTTGGGTGTCGACATAGTGGTAGATTATCAGAAAGAAGATTTCACCAAATTACAACACCGTTTTCATTTTATTTTTGATTCGGTAGGAAAAACCTCTTTTGGTGCATGCAAACCATTATTGCTGGAAAAAGGTATTTATATTTCCACCGAATTAGGCAAAAACTGGCAGAATATTTTTCTCGCATTGATTACCCCTTTATTTGGCGGTAAGAAAGTATTATTTCCAATTCCAACCTGCACCAAAGACGATATTCTATATATAAAAGATCTGGCTGAAAAAGGAAAATTCAAACCATTAATCGATAGTGAATATCCTTTGGAAAATATTGTTGAAGCATATAAACACGCTGAATCCGGAACCAAGGTGGGGAACATTTTATTGCATGTAAAAGCTGAGGAATAAAATAATGGATTGGTCTGTTTGAAACTGGTAATCCGATTGAAATTAAGACATTTAAATATTATATATTAGTGGTTGGTCGACTCGCGCTTCGCCAGCGAGTCAAGAGGACCAACCACGGTATATCCCCGTTCCAGACAAAGAAGTCGAATCCGCGGTTGGTTGATCATACCAGTTAGATTCGACGAAGTAAAATAAGGATTGAGCAACCACTCATTCCTCAATACATAATTTTGAGAATAAGGAATATTTGAATACTAAAACAACGATTGTATAAAGATTTCGTCTATATTCTATGCAGAGATTTTGTTTTATTCTTTTTGTCCTATTTCAATTGAGTATTTCACAAATTTTGGCTCAAAAGCATAACTATGATAAAACCTTAACCCCTAAAATAGAAAGAAAAATTGCCTGGCCCGATAGTACGGTATTTCTTCCTTATACAACTTTATGCTTTATTGAAAAGGCATCTTTGCCACAAACTTATGGATGGCTGATGACATCCGATATCCTTCCTTCAGTGAGCAACTCGTTATTGATTATGGAAATGTCATCAAGCGACTTATTACATGAAAAATATGCTTCCGGTTCTTTGCAAATTGTATTCGAAATTCCAGACTTTACAGATTCATATCAAATTCAAATGCCATCCTGGAAAATTTCATTTCGTTATATAAATGGCTATGGATCGGGGACTACTCCGGATCCCATTAATGGCAATTTAAATTTGACCAGAAAAAATGGAGGAATTGCATTAAGTGGAAAACTCGAATTGACAATACCCAATCAAAAAACCTTTCAACTACTGGAATTTAACAAAAATTTGATACCCAATTTGAATCTCGGTACATTTTTGTCTGAAAGGTTAAAGAAAAAACTAGAAGATAGCATAAGACAAAGTGAAATGATTCAGAAATACGTAGACGACATAATCCAAAATCCAGATTTGTTTACCCCATTTGAGGAAGACACCTTTCCATTGAATCGTTCAACAATGGATTCTTTCCATGGTTTTTTATTTACTTATAACCAATTGGGCTTGGGGTCAAATCAATTCTATCCCACACATATTAAGATAATAATATTGGATTCTATACTTCAATATGGCCTGATGCGAAAAACCGATGAAGTGGAATACATTGATTTTGCTACAGGAGATACCACTTGGAAGGAGAGACGAAAGTGGCACTCCATCCCAACAAATGGAGCATTTCAGGATTCCATTTTGAAAATCATTCATGGCTTTGAAGGTAAATATCTATTTTTCGACAATACAAATGTAATGAGCGGTGGCGTGAGTGAGTATTTTATACAGTACAAACACCAATGTACCTCATTGAGTATGAAAAATGTAACTCCGGAAATCGAAGTAAAATTGAGCAAGTTATTAAATTTTTATCTGCCGGAATCCGAACATTTTTATGTTGGACCTGACCCATTTTCAGATCTTGGCTTGAAAGATTCAACAACAAATTCAAGCCCATTAGTCACAGAATGTAAAGGATGGAGCGTCAAAAATAAAATCACCTATTGGGGTGAAGAATTTGAATTTATACGTGCAAATTCTGAAAATCATAGGTAAAAATTACTATTTTAATTTGAGTTATGATTTCTTTATGAGACTCCTCTCCTATTCACATTTTGACGAATAGTGGTTGGTCGCCTCGCGCTTCGCCGGCGAGTCAAGAGGACCAACCAAAGATATCCCCTTACCTGAAAAAGAAACACAATCCGCGGTTGGTGCTCATGTCTGTTTGGTTCGACGAAGGAGAACAACAGACCACCAACCGCTTATATCCTGGAATAAGCCTCCCTCTCCAGAGACGACATATTTAAGTCCCTAAAAAGTGCGCCAAATCCACAATTTCATGATGAAGAATGCCGTTGCCCCACCTCACCCTTCCATTCCCGGAATTTTGTGCTATCTTTGCACTACATAAATGACTCCAAGCGATGTGAGTCTCCAGGTTCCACTTAATTTTTCCGGAACATCAGAATTCTACACCACCTATTGCATTTATCCTAAAATTAAAAAACATGAACGACCTTAGACTTGCGGTTCTTATTGATGCCGACAATGTGCCATATGCTTCCATACGCGAAATGCTGGAAGAAGTTTCTAAAAATGGAACACCTACTATAAAACGAATTTATGCCGACTGGACAAAACCCACTTTAACCGGCTGGAAAAGCGTTTTGCTGGAACATGCAATTACCCCGATTCAACAATACAGCTATACCGTTGGTAAAAATTCCAGCGACAGCGCCCTGATTATCGACGCCATGGATATTCTCTATAGCGAAAGAGTAGACGGCTTTTGCATTGTTTCATCCGACAGTGATTTTACCAGATTGGCAACCAGACTGCGCGAAGCAGGTATGAAGGTAATAGGCATTGGCGAAAAGAAAACTCCCAAACCTTTTATTACTGCATGCGATAAATTTCTTTATATAGAAATATTAAAAGCAAATACAAAACCGAATAAAGAATACACCAAAAAGTCACCCGCAAAACCAGAATCATCACCTTTAAACAAAGTGGATAATGAACTCATTGAGCTGCTTTCAGAAAGCGTAAACGACCTGGCAGATGAAAGCGGATGGGCTTTTTTGGGAGAACTCGGTAATTTCATCCTTAGGAAAAAACCGGATTTTGATGCAAGAAATTATGGCTTTCAAAAATTATTGCCACTTATTAAAAGTACCAATAAATTTATTATCGACGAAAGAGAAGCCGCGAATAAGAACATCAAACATATTTATGTGAAATTGAAATAATTTCTATTCCTTTTTATCCCAAATCTAACAAATAATTATGGATGACAAAAAACCGGAGCAGGCCGGCGAGTTACGGGTTTGGGACCTTGGCGCTTCCTGCAGGAAGCGCCCCAAACCGCCCTATTCCCTAATCACCATTAATTTCGAATACACAATTCCTTGTTGCGTTATCACACGCAATTGGAATGTCCCTGCCGGCAAATTATTGCCAATAATATTTCCAATTTTTACCGTTCCCATTTCCAATTTTGCTCCTGTTAATGAATAAATTTCATATACAGTACCTTCTTCCACGCTGGCAATGGTAAATCCGGAAGAAGAAGGATTGGGAAATACTTTTATTTGAGGCTTTTCAAAAGACTTTTTTCCTAGAGAAACCAAATGAAAAAAGCTGTCGCGAAATACTTTGTCGTTTCCACAATAATGAAAAGGGGCATTCTTTAAAAACCCGATATTGTGGTGGTATCTTTCCGTATCAGCTTCACATTGCAAAATAAATCCGGAGCATTTATTCTGATATTCTGACGTGGTGTTGATTGGAATAAATCCACATGAAAATCCAATCCCCTGCATGGCATAGTTTTTATCAGAAAATTGAAAACTGTTTTGAAAATAATTATTTTCTATCCAATGATAATAAATGGTTTTATGCGCTTTTCCATCCTTGTATTTTAAATATTTTACGCTGTCAACCAGATACCTGTCACTGGTAGCCGCGTCCGATGGATTCAAATTCACCGAAACTGTATCCCCCTTAGCTTTGCTAAAGTCAAAAATCATTTTGTCCTGAACATATGCAGCAGTTGAATTCGCACTGTGCGGTATTTTACCTGTAAAAAATAAATTGTCTTTATTTTGCTTTAATAAGAAAGTATCCATAGTGTAATTTGTTGCAGAAACATACCGGGTTCGATATACTGTGTAGTATGATTCACTGAGAATAATGGAATCCAATACAGCACTATCTTTGGTATAAGAAGCAAAAAATGGAATTCCCTGGGTTACCGAAGGTGAGGTATAAACAGAATAGTTCAGGGATATTTCAGGCAATGTGCTTTGTGATCTTAAATCAGAAATGGACTGAAAACAAAAAACCAACAGAAGTAATTGTATTTTTCTCATTATTTTTTGGGGGTAAAATTAAATATTTTTCCCCGCATTTATCCTTGTATTTATTCCGTCTTTCCACTTCTGCTAGCAAAGCAATCCCTACCTTTGCCCTGTGAACTTGCTTTCGGCCGATAATATTTCTTACAGTGCAGGAGATAAAATACTATTTACCAACCTCAATTTCGGGATTTCCAAAGGCGATAAATTTGGCCTGATAGGTGTAAATGGTACAGGCAAAAGCACGCTGTTAAAAATACTTGCAGGAATAATGCCCCCTGAAACCGGTAATGTGAGCGTGCGAAAAGAAACCAATATTGGTTATCTGGGGCAAAATCCGGAGTTGGAAGAAGAAAAGGATGTATTCGACAACGTATTCAACAATAAACACAAGCTTACCGGACTAATTAAAGAATACGAGGCACTTCTGGAACATGCCGATGATTCAGAAGAATACCTCAAAAAACTGGATGTAATTTCTACAGATATGCATTTACACGATGCTTGGAGCTATGAAGCCCGGGTAAAGGAAATTATTTCCAGATTGGGAATTGGTGATTTGATGCATCAAGCTGTAAAATATTTGAGTGGGGGACAAAAAAAACGAGTGGCTCTTGCAAAAATTCTGGCGGAGGAACCGGATGTGCTCATTTTGGATGAGCCTACCAACCATTTGGATATGGATACGGTAGAGTGGTTGCAGCAACTGATACATGACCAATTTGAAACCCTTTTGGTGGTAACCCATGATCGCTATTTCCTGGATGGAATTTCCAATCAGATTATTGAGTTGGAAAGAGGAAATCTGTATAAATACTCCGGCAACTATGCCTATTTTCTGGAAAAGAAAAGTGAAAGAGAAGAAAATATGGCAGCAGAATTGGAAAAAGACAAGAATTTGTTTCGGAAAGAACTGGAATGGATGCGCCGCATGCCAAAAGCCAGAGGTACCAAATCCAAATCCAGAATAACTGCATTTGAAGATTTAAAAGAAAAAATAAGCGGTAAAAAAACGGATGAAAAAATTCAACTGGAAATTAAAGACCGAAGGCAGGGCGGTAAGATTTTAGAAGCCCGGGGAATTGGAAAAACAATTGGCGAAAAAACAATTATTGACCATTTCAGACATTATTTTCAAAAGGGAGAAAAGGTAGGAATCATCGGTCAGAACGGATGTGGTAAAACCACATTATTGCGTTTGCTTACAGGCCAATTGCATCCTGACAAAGGAGATGTAGTTATTGGAGAAAATACTGCAATAGGTTATTACAGCCAGGAAGAAGATTTACCGGCTACCGAAATGAACAAAAGATTAATTGACGTGGTGAATGATATTGCTCCGAATATTGAACTTGCAGATGGGTCCAAAGTTTCAGCCAGCCAGTTTCTAACGCGTTTTAAGTTTCCTCCTCAGGATCAATACAAATTGATTCAAAAATTGAGTGGAGGAGAAAGGAAAAGGTTACAACTATTGAAGATATTGTTGCAAAATCCCAATTTTCTCGTTTTAGATGAACCTACCAATGATCTGGATATTGAAACCCTGAATGTATTGGAAGAATTTTTGGAGAACTTCAGGGGATCGGTAGTTTTGGTAAGCCATGACAGATATTTTATGGACAGAGTTGCAGACCATGTTTTTGTTTTTACCGGTGATGGTGGAATTATGGATTTTCCAGGCAATTACACGGATTATAAAGAATGGAAAGCCCTGAAAAAACAAGAGACAAAGGCGGAACAGAAAAAAGAATCGGCGGTTCCGGATAAAAAAACAGAAAATAAACCCAAAGGGAAACTCAGTTTTAAGGAACAAAGGGAATTGGAAGAGGCAGAAAATAAAATGAATGTAATTGAAGAAAGAAAGAAGGCATTGCTTCAACTTTTAGACCAGGGAAGTGCAGACCATGAAGAATTGATACAGTGGAGTGCCGAATTACAAAGGCTGGATGCGGAACATGAAACATATATGAATCGCTGGATTGAGTTATCTTCATGACGTATTTATGCACATTGCAATTGCCTTTAATTCGGAATTCTTTATTTTGCCAAACCGCTTAAAATGATGCATCCAACCATAAACAAAAGAATCTGGCTTCTTGTATCCATTATGCTTTACGGCGTTACCACTGTATTTGCGCAAGACAAACAAATCCTCTCCGCGAGGAAATCACTTGCCTCCAAGAGTTACAGCAAGGTTTTAAGCGCTGCGAAAAAAGGAATAGACAAGGACAAAACCGCTGCTGAATGGTACTATCTGAAAGCCTGTGCTGAATATGAATTGAGCCTGAATCCGAAATATCAGGGGGATAAATATTCCTACGATAAAGATGCGGTGAAGAGTGCTGTAAAAGCGCGTCAACACGACAAGGAAAACAATTATTATGCGGATTATGAAGCTACCATGCAGAAAATTGTGGATCGCAACAACAGGGAAGCTATGGCAAACTTCGCCAAAAATAGCTGGGCTAAAGCCATACAAATGTATAAGAACAGCTACGACCTTACAGGTGATACGATCGCCTTTGGAATGTTGGGAATGAGCTATTGGGGAGACCACAAGGAAATGGATGCCTTGCGCATTTTGAGAGAGGTTACCAGATGGAATTATGGTGCAAAATCCGAAGGATGGGGGGATGGTACTTTTATTCGTGAACCATTTGAAATCATGAGCAATTATTTTCTGGGAAAAAACCAGATTGACAGTGCTCTTTTTTATACAGAAATGGGTTTATCCGTTTATCCCAAAAACAGGGTGCTTTCCTACAATGAAAGCAGTATTCTGAAATCCTTTTTAATTGAAATGGGACGGTATGAACTCACTACAGATTTTATTGCTTTGGTAGACCGGGGTCTTACTTTTTTCCCATCGGATTCCTTCTTTTTAAGACAACAAAATTATTATTATCTCACCCAGTTGATGGGGATTACCCAAACCCGTCCGTATGATGGTGCAGACAGCCTGATGGATGCGTTTTACGCAGCAAAGAACACAGAAGTAAAGTCCGGTATTAAAAATGGATACGATGAATTTTTAATTGCAGATTACAATTTATTTTTATTTAAATGCCTGGACTATTATCTGCGTACAAATACCAAAAATACCGTTCCATTTTGTTTCAAGAAATTATTTGTACGTGTAAATAATGTACCGGAATGGACAGAGAAAATTGCAGAGAGTTTTTTGAAAAATCCGGCCGATTCTGTTTCCAGAAGGCTAATTTCTATGATGTATACGGATGCATTAGGCGAATTTCCATGGAATAAAAATTTTAAAAAATACAGGCTTGCCTATTTCAATAACTGGATGAAAAAGCCACGACACAGAGGAGAACTTTCCAATTTATTGGAAATGAACGATGCCGTAATTGCAGATTTCCCCTTGGATAAAACATTGAAACCAATGTTGCAAAAGAACTTAATTTCCATTACAGACAGTAGTATATCCGAAGAAAAAATGTACGATTGCTGGACCTATTTTAACCGTTTGCGCAATGAATTTCCACAAACCACACAATTGGATTATCTCCAGCAAAAATTGGTAAAGACAGACTTTCAAAAAAGATATTCTGAAACCAGAATTTATTATACTACTGTTAAAAATAAAAAATATGCGAATACCGGATGGAATGGCGAAGGAGCCTCATGCCGTGCCGGTCGCTTGCCTGACAGCACACTGTACAGAGTATTGCATCGCGTAAATTATTACAGGCAAAATGCAGGGATTCAATTGCCCATGAATTTATCTCATGAACGGGTTCAGAAATGTCAGGAAGCTGCGGTTATGTTTTATGGCAAACCCATGTTTACCAGGGAACCAACACGTGAAACCCATTTGTGTTATACCGACGGTGCCAAAGAAGCTGTAGCCGTTGCTCAGGGAATAAGAGAAAGCAATCCGGCGCAATGTGTTACCATTTTTATGGACGATTCCAAAAGTGCCGAGCTTGTGAATCGCAGGTCCATTCTAAATCCGGAAGCATTGGACATGGGCTTTGGAAGCGCTGAAGACAATAGTGTATTCTGGCTTTTAGACCTGGGTGGAGCACCTGATTCCGCTTATTACAAAACCCATTTTGTGGCTTGGCCTCCTGCAGGATATTGCCCGAAAATGCTGGTATTTGAAAAATGGAGTTTCTCCATGGCTGCGAATTTGACAGACGCCAAAGTTACCATTACAGATAAAAACGGAGAAAGTCCGTCTTATGGCGTTACCTACGACCCTATCCCCGGTATGTTGTTGAATACATTGGTAATGACATTGGAAATAGATACCAAAAAACTCACCGACAAAGACTTTTTTAATGTGACGGTAGAATTGGCCGATAAGAGGAAATTTACCTATAAAGTAACTCTTTTTTAATTCAGGGTTTTAAATCCGGCTTTGTTTCAATACCTTTGCAGCCCTTTGGGAGAGCGGTTCTCGTACCGATTGTCTCAATTTTAGATCCTAAAAGCACACGTGGCGTAATTGGTAGCCGCACCAGACTTAGGATCTGGCGCCGAAAGGTGTGTGGGTTCGAGTCCCTCCGTGTGCACCAAATGAAATGAAGTCCCAGGACTTCATTTCGCGTTCCATATGACCATTTGTCATTTTTAAAACAAAGGCACAATTATTTCATAAAGAAACACAACCGTGAATATATCAATAGACAAACTCGATGATTTGAACACAACCGTAATCATCGATCTGGAAAAACAAGACTACGAAGAGAATGTAGAAAAAGAACTGCGCAAGGTTCAAAAAAATGTTGCAGTAAAAGGTTTTCGTCCAGGTAAAGCACCTCTTGGAATGGTTAAGAAATTATATGGCAGATCCATTTTGGCAGATGAAATTCAGAAAAAAGCCAGCGACGCATTAAACGAATATATACAGGAAAACAAACTGGACATTTTGGGTTACCCCATTTCCAGCGAGCGTGTTCCAAGCGATATCGATATTGAAGGTAAAGAAAATTTCAAATTTGCATTTGATCTGGGTTTGGCTCCTGCTTTGGAGTTGAATATTTCAGCCAAGGACAAATTGACCAATTTTCAAATTGAGGTAGGTGAAAAAGAAATTGATGAGGATATTGAATATGCGAGAAAGCGTTATGGTAAAATGGAAGATGTGGAAGTTTCTGAAGCAGAAGACATCATCTATTGCAACCTGACCGAATTAAATGATGAAGGAGTTGCATTCGAAGGAGGTATTGCAGAGAAACCTGCAAGTCTGGTTGCAAACCTGATTGAAGATGCTGCATTGAAACAAACATTAATTGGCGTTTCAAAAGCTGCCAAATTTCAGGTGAATATTTTTCAATTGTTCAATAACAATGATACCGTTATCAGCAACACTCTTGGAATTCAGAAAGAAGGAGTTAAAGACCTGAACATGAATTTTGAATTGGTGGTTACGGATATAAAACGCCGCACCATGGCAGAGATTAATGAAGATTATTATAAAGAAGTATTTGGTCCTGAGGATTTCCCTGCAAATGAAGAAGAATACAGAGCCAGAATAAAATCCAATCTCGAAAATTATTATAAGAATGAAAGCGATTTGTGGCTGGATCATGAAATTGGTCATTTGATTCTTGACAAGCACCAGATGCAATTGCCCGACGAATTCTTAAAACGTTGGCTGGTAGCGACCAAACCGGAACAGTACAACGCGGAAGATATTGAGGAAAAATATGCACAGGAAAGAGCAGCTTTACACCGCAGACTGGTTGTAGATAAAATTGCAGAAGCAGCCAATATTGAGCCAACAGAAGCAGACATTCGCGAAGAAGCGAGAATTTATTACATGGGATTATATCGCCAATATGGACTAACCATGATGCCTGATGATAATTTTCTGGACAATACCATCAACCAACGCATGGGAGAAAGAGAATTTGTACAGCAAATGGCAGACCGTGTAATTTACAGAAAAGCTTATGACGCAGTTAAAAATATGATAACCCTGGAACCCATAAAAATTTCAGTGGAGGATTATTTCAAGCACGTAAATTCGCACAAACACGAACACGCTGAATAAAACTGCATTTTCGGGTTTTATAAATCTGGTTTTACCAGAGGCTTTTAAACAATTGAAACACTAAACTGTTAAACCAATAAACACAATCAAATGGATCACGGAAAAGAATTTAGAAAGTACGCTGTAAAACACCTGGGGCTGAACAGCATTTATGTAGACAAATACATTGATGCTTCCGTTCCCAGAAATATGATAGTCCCCAATGTCACCGGAATGACTCCGAACATTATTGAGGAGAGACAGATGAATGCAGTAGCCATGGATATCTTTTCCAGGCTGATGATGGACCGTATTATATTTTTGGGTGTTCCCATTTATGAAGATGTCTCCAATATTATCATGGGCCAGTTATTGTTTTTACAAAGCACCAATCCAAACCGCGATATTCAGATTTATGTGAATAGCCCTGGTGGAAGTGTTTATGCAGGTTTGGCAATTTATGATACCATGCAGTTTATTACCAGCGATGTGGCAACCATTTGTACAGGTATGGCTGCAAGTATGGCAGCAGTATTGATGGCAGCCGGAGAAAAAGGTAAAAGAACTGCACTTCCCCACTCCAGAATAATGATTCACCAGCCTTTGGGTGGCGCTCAGGGTCAGGCATCAGACATAGAAATCACTTATCGCGAAATCAATAAACTCAAAAAAGAACTATACGATATTTTGGCAAACCACTCTGGTAAAAGCTATGATGAAATTGAAAAGGATGGCGACCGCGATTTCTGGATGACTGCAGAAGAAGCAAAAGCCTATGGGATGATTGATGAAGTATTGGGCAGGAATTCTAAATAATTTGCGAAAATGAAAACCAAAGAACAGACTTGCTCTTTCTGCGGTCGCAAAAAAGAGGAAACCGTTTTACTGATCAGTGGACTGGAAGGCCATATCTGTGAAAATTGCGCAGAACAAGCCCACAAAATTGTAGAAGAAGAACTCGGCTTTCAACCAGGATCTACTGCTAAAAAAGAAGATGCATCTGATGGATTTAACATCAGTCTTCCCACACCGGCTGAAATAAAAGGTCATTTGGATGAATACGTAATCGGACAGGACGACACCAAAAAAGTAATGTCTGTTGCGGTATACAACCATTACAAAAGAATTTTGAATCTGAAGAAAACGGCAGATGTGGAAATTGAGAAAAGTAACATCCTTCTCGTTGGAGAAACAGGAACTGGCAAAACACTTCTTGCAAGAACTTTAGCCAAATACCTGAATGTTCCATTTTGCATAGCCGATGCAACCGTATTAACCGAAGCAGGTTATGTAGGTGATGATGTGGAGAGTATTCTCAGCAGATTGCTCCAGGTTGCAAATTACGATGTGAAGGCTGCGGAACGCGGTATTATTTATCTGGATGAAATTGATAAAATCAGTCGCAAATCCGATAATCCTTCTATTACCCGCGATGTAAGCGGAGAAGGCGTACAACAAGGTCTATTGAAAATTCTGGAAGGTACTGTGGCGCATGTTGCACCGGAAGGTGGACGCAAACACCCGGATCAGAAATACACCAAGCTGGACACTTCCAATATTCTGTTTATATGCGGCGGTGCCTTTGATGGAATTGAAAATATTATTTCACGCAGGGTACAGAACAATGCTGTAGGATTTAAAGTTTTTGGAATTGACAAACTGGAAAAATCAGAAATTTTAAAACATGTTTCACCGGCCGATTTGAAAAAATTTGGTTTGATACCCGAAATAATTGGAAGACTTCCGGTAATAACAGCATTGACACCTCTGGACAAGGATGCGCTGCACAATATTCTTACCAAGCCCAAAAATGCCTTAATAAAACAATACATGAAATTGTTTGAATTGGAAGGAATTCAACTTTCTTTTGATGATGAAGTGATAGACTTTATTGTTGACAAAGCATTTGAATTTGAGCTTGGGGCAAGGGGTTTGCGAGGAATTTGCGAAGCTATTTTGCTGGATCATATGTATGAAATACCGGGTAAAAAAGGTGTTAAAAAATTGCGGATTTCATTGAACGATGCCAGCGGACAGTGGGAAAAACATAAAGCAATTTTTAAGGCTGCCTGATCAGGAATCAATTAAATCCTATATACTTGCTTAGCATTTTTGCAGGTATTTATGACACAAACCGCTTTCGCTGAAGCATTAGAGACTGAAACCGGACATCTCCCGGAAAAAGACAACAAAAAAACGACCACTGCCTGGGCCATGTACGATTGGGCCAATAGTGTGTATCCACTGGTTATTTCTTCTGCTATTTTCCCAATTTATTACACGGCAGTTACTACAAAAAAAAATAGTGCCGGAGATATCATTGATGACAATGTAGTATTTCTGGGAAGTACATTTAAGAACACTGTTATCAGCAATTACGCTCTAGCCCTGTCCTTTTTGGTAATTTGTTTTCTCTCTCCTCTCCTTTCCGGTATTGCAGACAGTCGTGGCAATAAAAAGAACTTTATGCGGTTCTTCTGCTATCTGGGAGCGCTTTCTTGCGCCAGTTTATATTTGCTTACCAAAGAACCGGAAACTTTCCCCTGGGGCATTGTTTCCATATTTTTTGCGAGTCTGGGATTCTGGAGCAGTTTGGTATTTTACAATTCTTTTTTACCGGAAATAGCATCACCGGAAAACATGGATAAAACAAGCGCAAAAGGCTTCTCATTTGGATATTTGGGCAGCAGTTTGATGCTGATTTTATGTCTGGTTTTTATTCAGGGCTTTAGCGAATCACTGGGTATAGACAAGGGTCAGGCCACGCGCATTTGCTTTATTTTGATAGCAATTTGGTGGATGGGTTTTGCGCAGATTTTTTTTACAAAAGTAAAAGAACCGAAACCGAAACTTAAAGATGAATCCATCTTTAAAGGCTTTCATGAAATTCAAAAAGTATTTAAACAGGTTAGAAAAAGCAAGAGTATAAATCGCTTCCTTTTTGCATTTTTATTTTATAGTATGGGGGTTCAAACAGTGATGTTGGTTGCTGCGTATTTCGGCGCTAAACTCCTTAATATGCCGGCATCTCAGCTAATTCCGGTTATTTTGATTATTCAATTTATTGGAATTGCGGGAAGTTATTTTTTCTCTTTTATTTCACGCAAAAAAGGCAATAAATTCTCTCTTGGAATTACACTGATAATCTGGGTTGGAATTTGCATTGGTGCATGGTACGATGCAGAATATAAAAATATTGACCGCGATAAAGCCGTTGCAGGTTTTTATGTGCTGGCATTTTTCGTAGGTGCCGTTATGGGTGGTATTCAGAGTTTGAGTCGAAGCACTTATGGCAAACTAATACCTGAAAACACCATAGACCATGCTTCATTTTTCAGTTTCTATGATATTACTGAGAAATTTTCTATGGTTATTGGCCTGTTTATATTTGCTTATGTAGAACAACATTCTCCCGAAAAAGGAATGCAAAATTCCGTTTTGGCTTTGATTGTCTTTTTTGCAATCGGATTTATTTTGTTGCAGCGCTTGAAAGACAAACGATTAAAAGCTGCCTGAGAGTCAGAATTAACGCAATAAAGAAACGGTGCCGGATTTCTTTACGTAATTGCCGTATATGGTATTTGCTTCTACCTCCCACACATAGACACCCGCCGGAGCTTTTTCATTCAAATAAGTTCCATCCCAGCCCGAAAATTGGCTAATGGAAGAGAACATTAATTGACCCCATCGGTTGCGTATGGTTAAATGAAACATAGATGCAGAATCCATCACCACCTGAAACATTTCATTTTGATATGGTCCTTTGCTATCCGGAGTAAATGCATTTGGAACAAAGAACTGCAATCCCGGTCTTACGCGAATATTTTTGAAATCTGATGCCTGACATCCCTGATCTGTCACCAATAATAATTTCACCCCATAAAGACCTGTATCTTTCGGAAAGTCAACAGAAACACGTTGTTTGTCGCTGGTTGCTGGAGAACCTCTTTCAAAATTCCAATATCTCACATAAGGCACTTTTGAACTACTTATATCTGAAAAAGTAAGTTGTGTAAAGTCTGCAGATACAGTTCTGTTTTTTGGCTCTGTTTCAAATCGCGCAACAGGTGTCTGAAATGCCTCAACAGAAATTCTTGCAATTTCACTAAAACACCCTTCAGCAGATGCTTTTACCTCATAAGCATAAACACCTTCAGTATTTAAAACAATAGCCTTAAATAAGGATCCTTCATTCCAGTCTGCTCCTTCTTTCCAATAATATCTGGAAGGTTTTACATTCGGATTTTTATTCTCCGCAGATAAAATAGAATAAAAAGGCACACAACCCTGTGCTGGTTTTGCTTCAATTTCAATCTCCGGAATTGGCTTAATGGATATATCTACATTAGCCGTTTTATCCGGACAGGCCTCATAACCTTTTATAGTGAACACGTATGACGCAAGTACTTTTTGTTTTACATTACTGCTGTAAAATACATATGCATCATCTACCCTCTTCACCACTAAATCCGGATGGTAACCACTCATTTGAATACCGGAAGAATTTGTAATTTTTGGATCAATTTGCAATTGAGAATTTGCACACATTTCATATCCCGGTAATAGCGAATATTCCACAGCCGGGTTGACATATAATGTTACCTTATCCGTTGATTTGCATCCGTTTATTTTATCCGTATAAGTGTAAATATATGTTGCCCGATTCAAACTTTTTGAGGCTAAATCGGACGGAGAAACCATATTTGGCATTGGTGCATTCACATCATTTTGCCACACTCCACCTACAGGAATTGCACCTAATGTAAAATTATTTTGGGTAGAACAGAATACTGAATCCATTGGTTTTACGATAAAAACACCTGGTGCTTTATGTATCACAATTTCTGTTGTGTCATGCAACAAACAACCATTTAAATCCTTTTCAAAAACCAGATCAAATGTACCTGCACCTGATTTTTTCGGATCGAAATATCCATCACTAACCGCTGCAGGGGCAGTATTGGATTTCCAAATCCCATCCTTTAATGTACAGGAAGTAATTTGGTTGATATCCAGTTTATTTTCGTTGCTACAGGCAGATGCAGGACTTTGAATTCCTGTTTGAACAATATCTACTACCTTTATGGTAAACGAGGCATCATAATGGCATAGATTGCCATCTGTATAAAAAAAGTTAAATAGGTGGTCGCCGGATGAAGCCGGTGCAAAATAATATTTCCCATTTGATGTAGTAACATTTCCATTGCTACCCAAATATTCAAATTTGTATTGATTTAGGATGGTAACCGGTGTAATGGAAATGCGATTATTCAAACTAACCGCTTTACCAGATGCGGGTAAACACATTGCGGTATCATTTGGGCTTAAAGTTACAGGGGTAAAGATTTTGATTTCTTTGGAATACTGATACCTGCATCCATTTTTATCCTTCACAGACAATTCAAAAACTGTTGGTTTATTGATATTGATTTTAAATGAATCTGTGCCAAGAATTCCATTCCACCAATAATAAAATTCAGCTGTTCCACCATTGAAATTCTTTTTCAGAATAAAATCTTCATTTTGACATACGTTATCAGGCCAGGAAAATCCGGTAGTCATCAGCGAAAAGTATGGTACATCAATACTGTCTACCGTTTCAGTCCGACAACCTGTATTGGTATTTTCCACCTGATGTCTGATGTAATATTTACCAGGGTTTGGCACTTCAAAATATCCATTGCCACCATGCTTAGATTCCAAAAGCGAATTGCCACTGAATAAATGCCAGAAATGTTTGTATTCCGAACCCGATGCCTGGGTTTTGAATTCCACTTTGTTGCATTCCTTAAAACTCACCTGTGAGACGGGATCCGGAACTCCGGTTACTTTAATGGAAATAGTTTTATAAGTACTTGCAACCACAGGACAATGATTATCTGTTGCGACTATAGTTAAATAATAAGGGTTACTTCGAATAAGATTTCTGGTGATTGGAACTGTATATAATGCGTCAAACTGATTTTTGGAATTTCCAACTTTTGCTTGATTACCTCCCGGTAAATCTGAAAAAACTGAAAATGAAACGGAATCTTTAAGTCCTGAATAAATAGCATCGAGAATACCAAAGTCCAAAGAAAAATCGGTTTCACTACAAGCAAAATATTCAAATGCAGAAGTAGTAATTTTTGGAGGATTGTTATTTAAATCCACTACGATTACCTGCATATCTCTTCTGCTAACTCCAACCACTGCCCAGTTGCCATTAATTTTCCTCCATTCGGTAACTTCAACAACAACAAATCCTGTTTGACTTTGGGTAATTGGAGTAAAACCCATCCATCCTGAATTAGATTCTATTCCTATTCCATCTATCGGCCATGTATTTTTATTCAGGTCACATGAACTTGAACAATTTACATCGATTGGTTTTGCAGCGCTATAAACAGAAGGGTAAGTGCAATTGGAATTCCAGCCTTTCTGCGCTTTGGAAAACTTATATGACAGTGAATCTCCATCCGAATCTCTTGCCAAAATATTGTAAGTAAAACTTTGATTTAATGGCAATATATAAAAGGTTGGAGATAGAAATTGCGGACTGTTATTGTTGATATAGTTGCAAATATTAATTCTCGTAAAATTATAGTATGCTTCACTAATGGATTGGTTGTACGCATCCAATCTTGAATCTACGCGCAATCCAATTTCCAATTTGCAATAGTCAATTATGGTATCAAAATTATACGTTCCCTCATAAATCAATTCTTCAATTCCATGGGAGAAAGATCCTCCGGTGCATACCGAACTTGCCGATTTACATAGAGGAGTAACATCTTTTTTGGAAACTTTTGAAATTGGAATGGTTCCCAATTTTTTTGCAAAACCCAACTCTTCAGGGCTTACATAAATATCCAGATTTTTAATATCCAGACAATTCAATGTATTGAATTCACATTCGTTGCAATTGCGATATATATGCGCGGTAAACTTATATTTATTACCAGAAATATGGGTGTAGGAAATTTCACCTCCAAGGATATGCTTAGCCTGGATACCGCCATAAACACCAAACCCCGCCACAAATAGCAGGGTTTTAATGGCATTATGCCAATGATATGAAAGCTTTCTGAGCACTATCTCATAAGGGTTACAGTTCCATCATAATTATAAATTTTTCCATCAGGGGCCTCCACCTGAATTTTGTAAATATAAACACCATCCGGACAAATTTCACCATTGGATCTTCCGTCCCACCCTTTGGTAACATCCGTAGTTTCATAAAGTTTTTCTCCCCAGCGGTTAAAGATCAGCAACTTCATGGTTTTGAAATTAAGAGCTGAAATCATGAATGTTTCATTTCTTCCCGGACCAGAACCTTCCGGAGTAAAAACATCCGGAATAAATACAATAATATCCGGACCAATAACAACAGACTTTGTTATGGTAGAAACGCAACCATGGTTGGATGTAACGAGCAAAGTGATGTAATAGGTATTGGTATCTTTACCATAAGCATATTTCGGATTTTCAAGATTACTCACATCATTTGGATCAGTTAAAGGATCGCCAAAATCCCATTGGTAAGACATGCTGCCGTTAAATATAGCCTGATCCAAAGTACTCAGATTGCGCATGGTGAATTTCGGCAATGCAACAGTAGTTTTGAACGCTGGATCTGTTGTAAAATCGGCAACAGGATTTGGATATGCCTCAACAAAATCAGGTTCACTAATAGTTGTTGCACATGGACCCACATCATTGGTGACTTTTAAGGTAACTGTATATTTACCGGATTGACTAAAAGCTATGCCGGTTGGGTTCTGAACAGCACTGGTAATGCTATTTCCAAAATCCCAATCCCAAGACAATTGAGATAGCGGAATATTCTTGGATTCTGAACCATAGAAATTCAATGTAAATGGAACACAACTGTCAAACGGGCTTGTCATCACCGGTGCCGGATATGGATGCAAAATAATTTGAATCGAATCCACTGCCTGCGGACATACTTCATTTGGAATTGCAACTGTACTTACTTTCAACCAGGCATAATTATTTATGCTATCCTGATTTCCATGAACATAAACGATATTTTGTGCAGCGGGATTGCTGATATTTCCATCAGCACCGTTTATCCCCACCCAATTTACATTGTTCTGGTCGCTGTATTTTGAAGTACTTGTAACATTAACCGGAGTTCTTTGACAAGCCGTTAATGGTTTGTTGGAAGTGATTTTCACTTCGGGCTGGCTGCGAACAGTTACCGGATAAGTATAATGTCCTTTACATCCGCTGCTGTTGGTTAACTCCAAAAACATTGCATATGGTCCTTCCAATGTTGCACTGTCTTTACTTTTTGGAGGAAATAAACTGGAACCGGGACTTACGTTCCAACCAGACCAAACCACTGTTGAGGAACTAGGCTGTACATTGGTAATCCTGCTGTTCAGATCTAAAGGAGTGCCGCTGCTGCAGACGGTAATTGGTGGCAGCAATGTAGCACTTGGAGTATCAATTACATCTACAAAGAAGCTGTCTTCGCGCAAGCAACCTGTTTCATCTGAACTGAATTTAATTAGCCAGGTACCACCGCCACTAGCAGGTAAAAACATATAACCCTTATCCAGAACGGTACTTGTTACCTTCGGGTGGTTGCGTTGATTTTTGTATTCTAAAATTGTGAACCAGTTATTCGTATTGATATTTGGTTTGAATCCATTGAGTTTTATGTAATCTCTGAGGTCCAGAGTATCCCAATTCAAACAAACCAAACTTGGTGGAGAAACCGCCACATTTGGTTCAGTAATGATTTTAACCATAGTGGTATCGGTATCAAAGCAACCGGTAACCTGATCTGTAACAGAGAATTTCAAAATATAATTTCCTGCATAAAAATCTTGTGTGGGATTTCCAAAATGCAATTCCCAATCCGTTCCTGCACCAAAACTGTTATCCACCAATACCAGTGACGGGTCTACCCCGCTTGGAACCTGCAATACTTGCCAGGATTGTTTGTTTCCGAATTTAGTTTTCGGAGAAATAACACTGCTGTCCATTTTGGCCCATCCTTTATCCTGACAATAAATACTGGTGTCGAGTATTATAATTGGGTTTCCATTGATGCGCTGGCGTGTTGTCGCTGTATTGATGCAACCATTGGTATCTTTAAACCAAAGGGTAATGACATCTTCTATATTCTTACCACCATTGAGTTCTGTTGCATTGTTTATTTTCTTGGTTCTGAAATAATGCGCATCATAATTAATGCTATCCAACAATCCATTGTTGTTCAAACCGGATTTATATCCATACCCGGTTTTAGTGCCCCAAACCATGATATTTCCCTGCTTCCAAAGCGAATTCAAAGGTCTGTTGATAAACGGATCCAGACGAATATCCCCGTAGTCATGACATTTCTGATCCAACGGATTTTTTGTCCATGAAACCAAAGGCAGCGTATTCACTTTGATAGACATTGTATCTCTGTGTTCGCATGTCACACCAACCTGGGTTACTTTAGTAAATAATTCATATGTAAAAAACTGTGCGGAACCACCAGTGGAGTTGGTATTCTTGGGCTGAACCGTATATTTTTGATTAGAACCAAGCACAGTACCGGTTTTTAAATCCGTCCACTGATAAACCGGAATTAAAGATGCATTTCTATGGTTTGCAATAATATCATACTTGTCATTGTTACAAATGATTTTATCTGAACCAGCCAATGAAACTACCGTATCATTCACAAAGAGATGTGCAGTATCTGTCATCTGACAACCCCAAATGGTATCAGTAATAGTGACGATATAATCCCCGGCAATATGATTGGTAATATTTCGTGTAGTATCCCCTGTATTCCAGAGGTAATACATGGTATCCGCGTGCTGTGCATCAAAGGTTGCCTGCTGATAAGTGCATATTCGCTGATCCGCAATACCAGGATTATTTGGCAATGGCTTCACAAATACTGTAGCAGTATCCCAAAAATTGCATCCATCGCCATCAGTAACCTGAACCATAATGGTGGAATCGCGATCTACACTGCCCAGAGTTATGGAGTTGAAAGTATCCCCAGACATATGCAATAAAGGACGAGTCCAATAATATTTGTAAGGCAATTTGGCATATAATACACTGGCCTCCAGCACAAGTTTGGTTTTGTAGCAGGCAAAAGTATCTTTAGTTGCCAGCACCGCTGTTGGAGGATTCGGAATGTCTATGGTATCTCTGTAAATAGTGGGACAATTGTCGCTGTTGTTAACTGTGTGCACTACTATATACCTTCCACCTTTATAGAAAGTCATAGTGTCCGACTTTTTACTGGAAAAGTAAAATTCATTGTTTCCGTTACTATCGCGGAAGCTCCATTTATACTGCGCCACACCTCTGAATCCTTCAGGCAATTTGGCTTCATAAGCAAACCTGCCACATTTGAGAATGGTGTATTTGCGTGTATCAAAAGCACGGAAGTTCACCTTCACTTTAAAACCACGGGTTGAAAGTGATGGTTTTGGGCAGTGGTCATCGGTTGCAGTAACTGTAAAAGCATATGCAATTTCACTTGCCTGCCCAACTTTGGTTTGCCAGCAGAACTGTGCAGTTTTTTCCCTGTCAGAGGGATTTTTTATGGTGAAAGTTCCACCGGGAATACCATTGTTCCACTTCATCTGAACAGTATCCGGAATGGTTTGGTAAGGTGTAAAGGTTTCGTCTTTCCCTTCGATATCAAAGCATATTTTGTCGCCTTCACAAACTTTATTTACCGTAGGACCTGTGATTTTAGGCGTTTTATTATAACCGCAATCATCCTTCACAATGATCTGTATATCCCTTCGGGTTTTTCCAACCCATATGTATTTACCCAAAGTATCCTTTCGCCATTCGGTAATCTCCAAACAGAGGATTGCTACTTCATCACATTTGGTTGGAGTAAATACAAGGTCACCTGTGCTGGTATCCAGAAAAAAGCCGCGCGGCGGATCAGTTTTCAGGTTTGGCGGACAATCAATTTTGGTAGCAGGAACACAATATGGGGTTAATGGATATTTATATGAAAACGGGGTTGAATAAGTTACTGAATTGGCTGGTACACCGCGCAAGGCAGGTGCAAGACGGTATGAAAGTGAATCGTAATCAACAGTATCCGATGCACCATTATTGAAGTAATAGGGCTGGTTACAACAGGCATATGCAATTGGCGCGTTTGTAAGCTTGGGTGAAGTATTGCACTTGTTGTCGGATTTGGAAATATTGCAGACATTAATTACACAGGTGGTCCAGAAGTCCTGCCAGGTTGCCCCGGTGGTGATTGCTTCATTTCTGCAGCATTGATTATATGCAATAGTTAGTTCACAGCAACTGGATGATTTTCCAACAACACCTGCAAAAGGGGTTTTGGTAATATCAATTTCAGTTTCATAAGTATGCTCCTCTACGCCTTCACCGGTATAGTCTGTATTTTGCGGGCTACAGGGCTTATTGGCCGTGGAACAGCGTGGGGTGATATCGCGGATACCGGTCCGTTGAAAATTCTGAAATCCAGAAGAACCTCCGCCACAGGAGTTTCCACCATTTTGTCCCACATACCAGCTCAGGATACTCCAGCTGGGAGGTGCAGCAGCACCGCGGCAATCGCGGTAAAAAACGATAATAATTTTATATTTACCATTACCCAGACACTTGTAACTCATATCGGCACCCATTACATGGTCTGCCCTGAGCTTAATTGCTGAAAAGGAAAGGAATAAAAAAATGACTGATAGTAAGATTCTCTTCATCCGATGGAGGTTTATGGAGATACTTCAAATTTAACTGAAATATCCGATAATAGTTATGACATTATAAGGTCATTTTATGTTGCCTGCGTGCAGTCAAAAACTGATAAGTGATTATGGAGAACCCCTCCTAATGCAAATATATATAAATCAAATACTTACAAATCCAAATAAACAGAGACGCGTAAGGTTTACTGTTATGCACTTTTTATTCGGTTTCCATTTCAAAAACCGAAAAATCTTTTTATGGAAACCCAACATTCCCTTTTTCGATCTTCGTCTGCAACAATAGATTGCAAAGAATGGCACCTCAGAAAACGCACATCTGTAAAAAGACTTTCACTATAGAAAGCAGGTGCTGGTTGTGGTGAAATCCATTCATCTGACCAAAGTATAACCGCTTTTGGCTGGTAATCGGCAATAATCTCAGCGAGCCTGTCATCTGCCAGTACATCCGCAGCATTGATTACGGAGTAATCGGCACTACTCAAATTCTTGCCTTGAATTTTAACCGCCCCCATCAATTTATTCAGAACATTGGAAGCATTTGTTGGAATTCCCCGCTGATCGTAATAAAGCACATTCAGGATTCCCAAATTTCCTCCACCGGTATAATGAAAATTACTACCGGAATTTTCCGTTATCAAAAAAATACCATCCCCATACAAAGCTGTGAGCTCTAAAGGATTATCCACAAACATGCCGTTTTCCTCCATAAATGTTCGATTTAAATTAATTTCGCCCCGCTGATGGCGCACAAAATTAATATTTACAAGACTCAAAATAGCAGGCTTGCGGAATTCGATCCGCACAATATTGGATTTGGTAAAATTTTTACTGACCATATGTTTGTTGCGGATTATGATGGGAAAAACTGGACAGACCTGAGAATCGAACCATATAGCCAGATTCAGTTAAGCCCTGCTACCAGTGCCCTGCATTATGGTCAGGCTATTTTTGAAGGCATGAAAGCATTTTCCGCTTCAGGAGAAGTTTGGCTTTTTCGCCCAAAGGAAAACTGGAAACGCTTAAATACTTCAGCCAAACGAATGGTAATGCCGGAATTGCCGGAAGATATTTTTATGCAGGGATTAACCGCATTGGTGGATATTGACCGACAATGGGTTCCGGGTACCGATGGTTCCAGTTTATATATTCGTCCATTTATGTTCGCAACTGACGAGCACGTTGGTGTGCGTCCTTCAGAAAAATACAAATTCATCATTTTTTGCTGTCCTGTTGGTCCATATTATAATAACCCTCTTCGTGTTAAAGTGGAAGAACATTATAGTCGTTCAGCCCCTGGTGGCACCGGATTTGCAAAGTGTTCAGGAAATTATGGCGGTTCACTTTTCGCAACCAAAAAGGCGCAGGAAGAAGGCTTTGATCAGGTACTTTGGACAGATCCTGTTACCCATGAATTTGTGGAAGAAACAGGCACAACCAATTTCTTTGCCGTTATCGGAAAAAATATTGTCACTCCGGATTTATCAGAAAACCTGCTTGCAGGTATCACCCGGGATAGTGCAATTAAATTATTGAACCACATGGGATATGAAGTGGAAGAAAGACCACTTTCCATATTGGAATTGAAAAAGGAATTTCACAATGGCAATTTGAAAGAACTCTTTATTACCGGAACCGCGGCAACACTCATAAATCTGGTTGGTTTTGGACATAACCATCACTTTTTTGATGTAATGGCTCAGGGAGATACGAGTATTTCTTCATCCTTGAAATCCCTTTTAGATGGCATTCGTTATGGCCAATCTGAAGATGTTTTCGGTTGGATGCAAAAGGTAGAACAGGAATTGGGTGAACCGGCCTGATTAATTGCCGGAAATGCAAAGAATCTGAGGTAAATAACCATCGGCTTTTACTATATAAATTCCGGCGGGCAAATTCAAAATAATTGAATTTCCGGTGGGTTTTTCATATGCAATTCTTAATCCGGAAAATCCAAAAATTTCCAATTTTGCACCCTTAGTCAATCCATCTAAAAACAATACCTGTCCTTTACCGACTGGATTGGGATACAAATTAAAACCCGGCATAGGTTTAGGGTTGTATTTTATTCCGACATTGAATTCCGATTTTTCATAAAAATTTCTCGTGGATTTCAAACTGGTACGCAGCGAAGCTGAATCCGGAGCATTGGGAATTATTTTAACAAATCCATCTACTGCTTTGCAGGTATTCCCTTTTAGTTCATTCCAGCCAGTTGAAATCAAACCTGTTCTGACTCCAGCTGTACCGGGAGTTTCATCCCAATCTTTATTACTCTGACCTATATCCGTGCCATTGCTGTAAACGAATGATGCTGGTACTGAGCCGTCAAGCCCTGAACCACCGAAAGAGAGAAATTTGCCTGTTTTCCAATAACCATTGCTCAAATTATAAAAATCACTGGCATGAACCGGTTTGCCATTCACTGCATCCGATCCGGGATCAAAATAAATGGATTTCAGAGGTTTTTCAGAAAGCCAGCCCACCGCCACAGCAGGCCAGGTATTTCCATAAATGCCATCATTACCGGCTGCATTAATTCCCACAATACTTCCGTTTTCTACATCTGTAGAAAGGAAATTGTCATTGGGCATCCCTATCTGCATAGCGGCCACAGCGCTCACTTTGAGTCCGTTTATTGTTTCAGTTCCCCTATTGCAAATCACATTTCTGAAAAATATGGTATTTGGACTACTGTCAGATTTTTCCGAAAGAAACCAAAGCGTAGCCATATCCAAATGAGATGAAATTCCGCTGTTTCTGAGCAAAAGAGTAGAATCACTGCCCATTGTAAAAACATTTTCAGCACCCGGGACATATGGATAATCGCCGGATTTATATTCGTAAACCCCATTCTGGTTGGCATCTGCAAATGCCGCCAACACTTTAGGGAAACCACTCACATTATACGCTGCAGGCCAGAAAGCTATCCCGGAGGGTACAACATAGTTTCCATCCAGATAATGGGATTTATGGTAATTAATTTCAGAAGCATTTACAGAAATAAATGATTTCCATTCGGCGGAATCCACATGCATTCTATTTCCGGAAATGGACGTTGGCCCCGAGACCCAGGCCGATTTATTAGAAAAAATATCGGAACATAATGCAACCGTATCTCCTGTTTGATCAATGCCGGTAATCCAAAAATCAAGTCTATTCAGTGCATAATTACCACTGGAAACAGGATATTCTACAGCTTTAAAATTGCTATTCCCAAGGCCGGGTAAGTGGCTTAACCTAAAAGTAGCATCTCCTGCATTCTTCAAAAAAACGCCGTTCTGAGAAGATGCCGAACGGCTGATAAGAAGAAGTAAAAGTACTTTCAGACTTCTGGATAACATCCAGCAAAATTAGAGCTTAATCATCAATCCAAATCCCATTCCGAAACCAATGCGGTTGTATGTATTCCAACCATGTCCAAGTACGGATTGGTAGGTGGCACCTGGTTCAATAATAATTGCTGTGCGTTTGTTCAATACATAATAAAGACCCATACCCAGCCTGCCGTCCAATGTCATTTGATTGATTGAACCTGTGGTATTTCTGCTGTCTTCTTTGCTAAAAATTTGACCATTTTCTGCTGAAAGCCAGCCTGGAGCTACAGTTCCATTTAATCGGAACAAGGTGGTTCCACGTCCCAAATAATATTGAAAACTCAATGGAATGCTAATTTTACTTAGGGTATAAGACAGTTTGCCTGTTTGAATTTCGTTAGTTGTAACGTAAGTAGTATCTCTGGTTATCACCTGTTTATCCGGGAAACCAGGTTGAACGATGATGGTGGTATCTATACGCACTTTTTGGGTAGTAACAGGGTATAAATTTCTCCACTCCCCGTTACCTGCAAATTGGCTATATCCCACACCGGCTCCGGCTTTCCATCCCTTGCCCAGATCCCATAAAGCAGATGCTGAAAATTGGGTGTAACGGTGAATTCCGCGAACAGCATAACTGTTTAATGTGGCATATTCTTTCACATTTCTGTTTCCGGTAGCCATCATCAATTCGATTTCCGGTAAAACTTTTGGATCTTTATTATCTACCCGTTTGTGCTTGTATTTGAGTCTTTTATCATTGGATGCAAGACTGTATTTCTCCCATTTTTCGTGCAATCCGAAACTATGAAGTCCGCTCCAGTCTGTCCATATATTTTCAGTAATGTTACCGGCAACTTCTCTTTCAACAGGATTTTCAATTGGACCCTCTGATGGAATTAAATCCCGGTTGCGGCGAGCAGGATAAATGGCCCTTTTACCAGAACCTGCATTTGCATTTTGCATTTCAGATGCAGAAATGGAAGCATTTTCCATTGAATTTTGAGTTGGCGATTTTTCAGAAGCAACCGGATTGTTGGATTTATCGCCAACATCCGAAGAACCCTGATTTTTGCTGTCAGAAATTTGGGAAACAGTTTCAGACGGATTGCTATACTTTTGATAGAAATAGTACCCTGTAAGAGATACAACACCTAAAATACTGGCTACCATCAATGTAGGTTTCCACCAAATATTTCCGCGTTCCTTGGTTCTCATTGCCATCACCTTTTCGAAACTCACATTCCCTCCCAGAGGAGTTTCCAGGTTGTAAAGCTTATTTTTAATATTATTTTCCAGGTTACTCATAACCTTACTTGCTCGTTTTTTTCAATTAATTCTTGCAGCGCTTTTCTCGCTTTAGCCAGCTGCGATCGGCTAGTTCCTTCGTCTATTCCAAGTTCATCGGCTATTTCTTTATGGGAATAACCTTCAATTGCATACAGGTTGAACACCGTTCGGTAGCCCACGGGGAGCTTTTCCAGCAATTGCAACAATTCTCTGGCATTCATGAGTTCGAATGCCCTGTCATTAAATGCAATTTCCAAATGTTCATTATCAATAGTATCTGTAATTTTGGTAGACCGGATTTTGTTAATACTGGTATTCACCATTACCCTTCTCATCCAGGTTTCAAGTGAACTCTGAAATCGAAATTCTCCGATCTTATCAAATATTTTTACAAATGCTTCCATCAATACATCTTCGGCATCTTCGCGGGATTTACAATACCTGATTCCAATAGAAAGGAGCTTTGGCGCGTATTTGTCCCAAAGAAAACGCTGGCAAATCCGGTCTTCCTTGATACAGCCATCTACCAGTTCTTTCTCTGTCATCCTTTCGGTGTTCGTGCATCCGCATGTGCCGATTTGTAGCTTTAGACAAATCCCGGTTAATAAACGCGGCCTCGAATCTGATTTTTTTTCAAAATTAATACAATTGCTGCCCGAACGCACTGATTCTGAGTGATAAAGCCATGGAAGTTTCATGAAATTGGAATCTTTCTTCCTGGATGCAATATTTGACCAATATCCACAATCGCGGCAAAGGTTTTGCTCTTTACTTCGTTATTCAGGTAGTTCCTTTGTGATTTGAGATATGCGTAAGGCCTTCATTCTGTTACTTTTTATTAGATTTTCGCTTCTTTCCTCCCAGCAATGGACTCAGGGAAATTACCACCATCCATGGTCGGACAGTTTGTTGTCGCATATGAATCTCAGGCAGCAAATTGCCCAATTAATGATGATCAGCGCGTATTCCAACAAGGGACCCGAGCATGCCGAAATGATAGAGAAACTGATTTTGGAAAATCAAATCGGGGGCTTGATCTTTTTTCAGGGTGCCCCCATGGCACAGGCCTATTACACCAATTATTACCAGCAATTGAGCACAATTCCATTACTAATTGGTATTGACGGAGAATGGGGATTGGCCATGCGTTTGCAGGGTGTCAATAAATTTCCTTTTAATATGACACTGGGCGCAGCGGGTAAAGACTCTCTGACCTATGAAACCGGTTACCTGATTGGGAAACAGTGCAAAATGCTCGGTATTCATGTAAACTTTGCTCCGGATGTAGATGTTAACACCAATCCGGAAAATCCAATTATTGGTTTTCGAAGCTTTGGCGAGAGTACTGCACAAGTGGAACATTCAGGTGAATTATTGATGCGGGGTATGCAGGATGCCGGTATTATGGCCTGTGCCAAACATTTTCCCGGGCACGGTGATTCCAAAGGAGATTCCCACCTTGAACTGCCATACATTGGCCACGATTTGGCAAGACTCGAAGATGTGGAATTAAGACCATTTGCCAATTTATTTAAGGCCGGCGTCATGTCTGCCATGGTAGCTCACCTGGAAATACCTGCATTAGATACCGTGGCGCATCGTCCCAGTTCCATGAGCCCTGCAATAGTTAATGGATTACTAAAAAAGGAAATGGGCTTTCAGGGATTGGTTTTTACAGACGCATTAAATATGAAAGCTATTTCCAGATTTTATGGAATCGGGTATGCAGAAGCTGCTGCAATCAAAGCCGGAAATGACATTCTATTATGCCCGGAAGATGTACCAAAAGCTATTGAAGTGATTTTGGAACAGGTAAATTCCGGTTATCTGGATAGCGCTGAAATAGCAGAACATGCGCGCAAAGTTTTATTCTTTAAAATGCTCTCCGGATTGGATCAATATAAACATATGGATCTTTCCGACCGCGATATTCAAACCTGGAATCGGGAAGCCGAATCTATATCCGAAAAAGTTGCAGAAGCCGCTATAACAGTGGTAACTGATTCTGAATATCGCCTGCCCTTACCCAGAAATACCAAAAGAAAAATTGCGCAATGGAGCATAGGAAAATCCGGAAATTACATATTTGGCGATGCAATAAATGAATTTCAAAAAGCGGAATTATTTTTTACCTATCGCGATTCCGGATATGATGTTTTCGCTAAAATGTCTGATTCCATTTTAGCCCATTTTGATGAAGCCATTATTAGCATACACGAACAAAATTTATGGGGTAAAAAATCACAATTGTTGCCCCAGCAACTCGTACAGAATATCTACAAACTGGCAGATCAAATGCCCGTAACAGTTGTGGTATTTGGCAATGTATATGTGCTTAAAAATATTCCAAATCTCAAATGTGTTCTGGTAGCATATGAAGATGGAGAAATATATCAGAAAGCTGCGGCAGATATATTATTCGGTGAAAAATATTCTCATGGCAAACTTCCGGCTATGGCATATAAAGGTTACTATCTGGACCAGGGTGTAAGCACCAGAGAAAATGTAAAAAATATATTCGAAGAAAAATCACCTTTAATCGCAGGATTTCAAAAAGATTTTACCGAAGATCTGGATAAATTACTGGCCTTTGCTCAAAAAGAACATGCATCTCCGGGCGGACAAATGTTGGTTTTGAAAGATGGTAAAGCGGTATATAACCGATCATGGGGAAGCTTTTACTACGACAGTTTACGCCCAGTTAAAAATACGGATTTGTATGATTTGGCATCGGTTACAAAAGTTGCTGCTACCACTTTATGTTTAATGAAATTATACGAAACTGGCGATATCCGGCTGGATGCAGCTATTTCGCACTATTTACCTGAACTAAAGGGTACCAATAAAGAAAAGCTCACTCTGAGACAATTGTTATTGCATGAATCGGGGTTGCCTGCATGGATTCCTTTTTACAAAAATGCTATGGTAAAACCTGGGGTTTTTGTATCCAATTATGACTCCGGCCATACCGTAAAACTCGCGGATAGTTTTTGGATGGATCCGGCTTTTGAGCAAGAAGTTTGGAAAGAAATTGTTGCGTGTCGCCTGGAGAAAAAAGGAGTTTACAGATACAGCGATTTGGGGATGATAATCGCCGCAAGAATTGTAGAAAAAGTAAGCGGTATGAATATATCCCAATTCGCCAATAAATATTTCTATGCGCCTTTGCATTTGCAACGTACTTTATTTTTACCTGCAGGTACCTATTACGAATCTGAAATTGCCCCTACTGTGGAAGACAATTATTTCCGCAATCAAAGAGTACAGGGTTATGTACATGATCCGGCTTCCGCAATGCTTGGAGGAATCGCAGGAAATGCAGGATTGTTTTCCAATTCATCTGAAATGGCAGTATTATTTGAAATGCTATTGAATAATGGATCCGTTGGAAATACAAAGTGCTTAAAGGAAAATACCATTAAAGAATTTACAAAAAAGGGGCATAAAAAAACCCATAGAGGTCTTGGATTTGACAAGCCAAACGCGTTACCAGGGGAAAAAGCGAATATTTCTGAAATTGTACCTTTAGCGCTTTACGGGCATAGCGGATTTACAGGCAATTGGGCATGGGCAGATCCGGAAAATAATATTGTATTTATTTTTCTGAGCAACCGCACGTATCCGAATGAAAACAACAAAAAATTGCTCGAGCTAAATATCAGAACCCGAGCAATTGAAATTGTTTATTCCTCTCTAAAAAAGTAGTTTTATTGACGAACCAGTTTCATGCTGGTACTGATGTTTGCAATTGATGCCCGTAAAATATAGGTGCCGGGATTTATGTCCCGCAGAATCATGGTTTGATGTATTACATTTTCTTCAAAATTCAAATGGCATTGCTTTATGGTTGCACCGGATAATGTGCAAATATTTAATTCAACAACACCGGAGTTGATTGAATAAACTTCAACCAATGGGTCTTCTGAAGCCGGATTTGAAGTAATATTGATATTTAAAATGGAACTTTTATCCAAATCCGTATTTTGAAAATGAATGGGGCTGCTTCGATATATTGGTTCACCGGCAGCGAGGATATCTAATACAAAATAATTACCTTTTTCTCTGAAATTCTGAATTTTATTTTTGGGAATGGAGCATTCATACCAGCCCGGATTTAAACTGTCTGCATTGGCATTTAATTGTAACACTTCATACCAGTTATTCAAATCTGTGCTGTGTTTTATTACAAATAGAACCTCATTGGATTCTAAGGTTGCGTGCCAGGAAAATGACAATAAATCCCCGGTATTTTTAATTTCCCATTCCGCTAAAATAATCGGTAAAATACCTGCAACAAATGAGCTTTGAATATTGCCACTTGCAGCAATTACGGAGGAGGCAGTTGCATATCTTGGACCGTTGGTTACTATATTACTTGATGTAAATGGCCCGGTTAGAACTGCTGAAGTGCCATTCCATTGGAATTGTGTGTTGTTACTACCTCCTGAAATTGTAGCAGTACTATTCATTAATTGCAAAACACCGGTACTATTTAAGGTCATCACTTTATTATTCACCAATATCAGATTCCCGTATATATATACCGAATCTACATATGGCGAAGAATTGTTAGCATCGAACTGAATATAATCTCCGGACCGGATGATATAAACCATTGGAGTGCCGGAGCCGCTGCTGTTCCATGAACCTGAATTTGACCAGTTTAATGGGGAAGACGATGTACCGCCGGTTGATGTTTTTGTTGTAAGGCTATAAAGTTGCAATGGCAATAACACCATTAAAAAAAGTGGCAATTTTTTTCGAATCATTTTTTCAGAGGGTTGTAGTAGTATCTTATTTCAATTTCAATACTACCCTTGCAGAAATGGAGACAGCCCACCAATTTATGAATGAACTAAAAACCCGTATGAATAGGGCAATAACCTAAATGAACTGAACCTTTTATTCAGAATTCGCTCACGCAAACCCGAGTTTTACATATTTTATCAAACCGTACAAAAAACCGCACATTTTTAATAAAATAAAAACAAAAAAAGGCGATTCCTTTTTTAGAAATCGCCTTTCAATTGTCCTGGTTTTTTACAATTTTACAAAGCTGTAAGATTGAACAGTATTGTTACTCATGGCACGAATGCGATAGATTCCGGGATCTAAATCCTTCAATGTATACGAGTGAATTTGGTTTTTAAAATCTCCCGTAACGGACATATTTCGCAATAATTTACCATCTCCGGTATAGATTTCCACATTAATTTCTCCAGGATTCAAAGCAGTTAAACTCAACACAGGAGTCTCTTCTGCCGGATTAGGAGAAACATCAATTGCCCAATTATTCGCCTGTATGAATTTGCAATTCGCTACAATGGATTCTGAAAATCTGTAATTCCCATTTACGTCTACCATTTTTAATTTAAAATAGTATTTGTTCTTTTCCAGGTCTTTCGCATTTTGAATGTTTGCCTCCAATTTGATGTCCGCAGTATAATTACTTGCACCCGAAGCAGAAGCCAAGGCATCCATTTTTGCGACAGATTTCCAGTCTTTCCCATCTTTACTCTGTAAAACATCGAAATACGCCAGTTCATTTTCATTGATTGTATTCCAATGCACTTGAATGGTATTATCCGAACATGAAGTATAAAATTCGGTAATATCTACCGGCAATGTTCCCATTACAAATGCAGCCTGCGCATTACCACCGGATGCTAAAGCACTACTGGCAGTAGCATATCTTGGTCCATTAGAAATAATGTTGGCGGCCGTAAAGGGTCCGGTAATAAAAGCCGAAGTCCCATTCCAAACGAATAAAGAGTTGTTACTGCCTCCTGAAATGGTTGAATTTGTGCCTATTAATCCAATAGCCCCGGAACTGGTAAAAGTCATGGAAACGTTATTGTTCATATACAAATCTCCCATAACCAAAACAGTATCTATATAGGGCGAATTGTTGCTGGTGTCAAAAAACACATGGTCTCCTGATCGAATTAAATAAACCCGTGGAGCACCGGTTCCGGTAGCACTCCAGGTTCCGGAATTGGACCAATATTTTGGGGTTCCACTTGTACCGCCCGTAGACGTATAAACTGTTGCACTTTGAACTCCAAAAGTCCAAATGAATGGCATTAAGATCGTTGCGCGAATCCAACTCCGTGTTGCACTGCCAACAACCACGGCTAGTTTGCGTGTTTTCATTTTTAATAAGGTTTAAATCGAGCCCTCCAGGATTGCGATTTGTAACTTCAAATATGTGGATAAGTTCCCATACCTCCAAAGTTTTTGCATTTTTTGCAAAAAATGATAGGGGAATTCCTTCGATAAAATTGTCAAAAAACCATACTCAAAGCCACTTTCCGGGGTTTAATATTTTTTTGGGATCAAAGGTGTTTTTAATGCCACGCATCAGTTTCATATGGCTTTCGCTAAATACAATATCCAGATATTCAGCCTGAACCAGGCCGACACCATGCTCTCCACTGATAGTGCCCCCCAATCGCTTACAAACCTCAAATATTTCGCGAATCCCCTTGGGCACATCCTGTTGCCATGCTTCATCACTCAGATTGTTTTTCAGAATGTTCACATGCAGGTTGCCATCGCCGGCGTGCCCGTAACACACCGAGTCAAATCCATATCTGGTGCCAATCTCTTTTACCGCTTTTAATAGTTCAGGCAAAGCAGCACGGGGCACTACTGTATCTTCTTCCTTATAAACAGAAGCAGATTTTACAGTTTCCCCAATTGACCTGCGCACTTTCCACCATTGCTCCTTTAAATCGGCGCTATCTGCATGTAAAACATCCAAGGCTCCACATTTTTCCAATACAGGCAACAAACGCTCTGCATCCTCAAAGAGCTTGGCAGCATCATCTCCATCCAACTCCAATAACATATAAAAAGTGGCATCCTTCCTCATGGGAAAAGGGGTTTGGGTTGCTTTGGACGAGATATCCACGCCAGAAGACTCCATAAGCTCCAGGGATGAAGGCGTTACTCCGGATAGCAATACTTCATTAACCGTTTTTGCTGCATCTTCAGCTTCAGCAAACGGAATCAGAAACAATTGGTCAAATTTGGGTTTGGCAATAAGCCTGAAAACAATTTTGGTTACTACACCCAACAAACCTTCACTTCCAACCATCAGTTGAGTAAGGTTTAAACCTGTACTGTTTTTTACGGTATTGGCTCCTGTCCAAATGATATTTCCGTCGGGTAACACTACTTCCAAATTCAGTACATAATCTCTGGTTGTTCCATATTTTACTGCTTTTGGGCCACCACTTCCATGTGCAATATTTCCACCTAAAGAACAGCTGCCTTTACTTGCAGGATCCGGTGGATAAAACAATCCGAGTTCTTCCACGGCATTTCGAAAATCCTCGTTGATTACTCCGGGTTCTACAATTGCCTGAAAATTATCCAAATCTATTTGAAGAATTCGATTTAGCCTTTTGGTGAGCAAAACCACACCCGGCAACACTGGTAAAGCACCTCCTGAAAGGCCTGTTCCTGCCCCCCGCGTATAAACCGGAATGTTACGGCTATTACATAAAGCGAGTACCTCAGAAATTTGAAGGGCATCTGCCGGTACCACCACTATGGCTGGAGGAAAATAAAAATCCTCGGTATAATCGCTGCCGTATGGTTCTAAATCGGAGGTAAGCACATGCGCATCTCCCAAAATATGGCGCAGCGCAATAATTAATTCATTATCAGGTAATTGAAACATGAAATTGTAAAAACTTTCCAAAATAACCAATTTTAGGTCATACCTTACATATTATTGTCAGACAGAATTTCACCGGCATGAAATTAACTCCTAAAACAAAGCTTAATCTCACCATCACCTTTGTAACACTATATATGTTTGCTGCTTTCTTTTGGTGGACTTATTCTCTGGTTAAATATGGAAATCAGGAAAAAGCCATGCAAATGGAAATACTTTCTACGGATAGTATACATGCAGCCGGAGAGACGAGCCATAATATGATTCACGGCCGTTTTGCATCTGAAGCGGGAATGCAGAGTAAATATCAGGGCAAAATCCTTTTTACGGATACATTTGCATTGCGTGAATATGTGCTTGGAAAATTTCCAAATTACGATATTCGATTTTTTCCAAATACAGAATTGAACAAAAGTTTTAAAGTATTTATTAAACCTGAAGTAATCAAACGGGAAGAAGAAAAAACCAATCGCAGAAAGGCCGGGTGGATAGGTGAAGGCGCGACAATGGGTGCAATAATGTTATTTATTTCTATCGCAATGTTTTTATTTTTAAATCGTATTTTAGATGTAAACCAACAACAAAATAATTTTTTACTTGCTGTAACACATGAATTAAAAACACCTGTTGCAAGTGCGAAATTGGCGATACAAACAGCAGAAAAAGAGCTGAAAGATTCAGATACCAAGTTAAAAAAACTATTGCAAATGGCAGATAAAAATCTTGCAAGACTCGGCAAAATGATGGACCATGTTTTGATGTTAACAAGATTGGAAAGCCTTACCAGATATCATGTAGAGCAAGTATTGGTTTTACAGGAACTGGTTGAAGAAACAGTATATGAATTGAAAAATTCATTTCCGGAATCCATTAGTATTAATTTACACTTTGAACCTGATTTGGCCATTACCGGTGACAGGGATCAACTGGGAATGGCATTGAGTAACCTTATCACTAACGCAATAAAATACAGCACACCCGGCATGGAAAGGATCTTTATTTTCACCTATGTGGACCGCGGCAGGGTGGCATTAAAAGTAATAGATGAAGGAATTGGAATTCCCAATACAGAAAAGCGTAAAATTTTTAGAAAATTTTATAGAATTGGAGATGAAAATACAAGAAGTAGTGCAGGTTCCGGACTTGGTTTGTATTTGGTATCCAAAATTTTACGTCAGCACAAAGCAATAATTTCGATAGAAGACAATATTCCAAGAGGAACAGTGTTTAAAATTGTATTCAGGAACAAAGTTTAACCCTAACCAATATTTAATATGAAGCAGTACAGAATTTTACTAGTTGAAGATGAACACGACATAGCTGACCTTGTAAAACTTAATCTCGAGAACGAAGGCTACAAGGTTTCTCACGCCCGCGATGGAGTTGAAGCATTACAACGCATTAAGGAGGAGAGCTTTGACCTTATAATAATGGATGTTATGTTACCCCATGTGGATGGATTAACAGCCACAGAAAACATCCGTTTGAACAATGCCGAAGTTCCTATTTTATTTCTCTCTGCGCGAAATACTACGCAAGACCGAATTGCGGGTTTAAAGAAAGGTGGAGACGATTACCTTACCAAGCCATTCAACTTGGAAGAGTTATTGCTCCGCGTGCAGAAACTTATTGGTCGTGCAGCTCCAAAAAATGAAAATCCTTTTAATTTAACCGAATACAAATTCGGAGATAATTACGTGAATTTTGAAAGCTTTGAAGCAAAAGGCACGCAAGGAAATTTCATGTTGACCAAGAAAGAATCCATGCTTCTTAAATTATTAATTGAGAACAAAGGACAGGTGGTGAGCAGAGAAAAAATACTGCAAACTGTTTGGGGTTATAATGTATACCCTTCTACAAGAACCATTGATAATTTTATTCTTGCATTTCGTAAATACTTTGAAAAGGACGTTAAAAAACCGACATTTTTTCAGAGTATGCGAGGCGTTGGATATAAATTTAACGATGTAAAAAGTCAATCAGAAGGCTAAGCCAATACTTACTTTTACCCCAAAATTACGAACTCTTGGTTCGTTCCTGTAAGTTAGCCTCCATACGGCATCTACGCGAATTATTTTGAAAATATTTTCTATTCCGCAGCTAATTTCAGAATATGGTTTATTTGTAAAAGTTTTAAATTGTGTTACCGGGCCTTCATTTATTTTTTGAGGAATAATTAAAAAGTTTTTATCTGCCAGGGTGCCGTAAATAGCTTTGGATCCGAATATTTCACGCCATTTTAATCGCTTTAATAAGGGCACACGATTAAAGAAAAAACCATTAAAATGATGTTCGAAACTCGCTGAAATACTGCGATCGGTAATGAACTCAAAAATGCGCATCTGATTATATGCACCGGTGTTATAAATAAAACTTTGATTGCCTATATACACGGTTAAAAGAGGATATGGCAAGGTTCCAAAAACCCGGCTTCCTTCCACATTAAATGCAGTTCTTCCCATCACGCCCCACACTTTGTTGTAGTTCAGGCCCAAAATCAAACGGGTATAACTAAATGAAGACCCAAGAAAATTGGGTATTCCCTGAATCCATGTACCATACCATTCCGGTCCGATACCACTAAAATTCACCCTCCGATTGTCATTCTGCAGAAAATAATTTCGAGGTGCGTAACGCACAGTTAAATTCAGCGTAGAATTGATAAAACTCTGCGATATTAAAGTAGTATCCGGAAATTTTGGGTACCATGCGAAATTATAATTCCCCACCTTTTGAAATTCATACAATCGATTGCCCAGCGTGAGATTCACTCGCAGTCCATTTCTAATATCAGTGCCGAACATGAGGCGCATATCTCTGTTAAAATTGAGGTTATTGCTACCCAATAAATTAAACGCAGTAAATAATCCGGTGCTGTAATTGTCGTTATCTGTGATCCCAATTTGCTCCACATCCTTTCGGTATAAAACACCCAGTTTTGTCCATCTTTTGCGATTGAGAATACGCTCGGCTTTGATGCTGTATTTCCATCTTTCATCCTGAAAACCATATGCGCCAAAGCCCTCAATTACCCAATTTCTGCTAAATTTTACCGATGTCCTAAAACCCAGTCTCAAACGCAGGCCTTCCATCTGGTTGTAACTAACCAGGCTATAATATGGCCCCAAATCTACAAGACCATAATTCTTATATCCATCCACTAAAAAATTTACAACATCCACATATGTTCTGATTCTGGGTAGGTTAACCAGTGTATCAATTTTATTTGCTATTCTGATCTCCGCCGGATTCATGGGATAATGCCGATGTGCTTCCCAAAAAGTATCGGAGTGGTCGAATGCTCCCGGCGCTATGGTAACCCGGGTTTCAAAAAATTTAGGGGGATGCTCCACGTTTACCCGGATATTTCGTGCAGTGATAGTAGTTGTGGCTACGACTCCGGCTGCTTTGGTATTCACTTCTGCTGCATCGACAACTACTCTGGCATTGTTACAAAAAAATGCACCTTTTTCTGTCGCAATATATTCCTGTGTAATGCGCAATTTTTCTATATAGTTGATATTCGCAGTATTGTTGAGTTCCAGTGAAAGACGCACCAAACCTCCGGTGGAATCTTCTATCCAGATAAAGCCGCTGAAGGCGAGGTCTTTCGCATTGCGCGGTTCACATTGTATTTGAAAAATCCGCCTACCGGTACTTCGATCTACATTGACAATTTTATAATTATAAATTGCAGTAGAACCTTCTGCAATGGGACTCATAATACCTTTATCCACCACAACCAATGTATTTTGATAAAAGTTATAATTTACAAAAGTGCTACCCAAAACCTGGGAAATAAATGTTCCGTCCTGAACTCCAATTCCCTTTAGTCTGCTAGCCTTTATTATTTCTTTGGATAAATATGGATTTCGGTTAAAAAAATAATCGCTGATAACTTCAGACAGAAAAACAGGTAGAACAGATTTGGTTTTATCTCCACTGATATAACTAATGGTGTCGAAGAGCGGTCCTATTTCACTTCCCAGTTTCCCATTTCGCAGGCGGGCCGAAATATTATTGACTGCAATGGTATTTTTTGTAAATGTTTCGCACTCATAAAATGGCAATTTATCCGGATTGTTTTCTTTGCGCCTGTCTTGTGCAAGTGCAATCCACTTTAGTGCCGGATTATCCCTGGAATGAATTAATACTTCACCGGTTTGTACAACCGAACGAACCATTTCAATTTCAAATACATTCATAGAATCAGAGGTTAGCAAAAACATTCGCTCTTTATAACCGGAATATTGAACCAGCAGCGTATCAGATGGAAAATGGTCCGAATGATACTCAAAATTCCCTTCAAAATCTGAATAGAACCCCTTACCGGTTGTACCAAAATAAAAATTGGCAAAAGCCAGAGGTTCAATAGTTTCTTCAGCAAAAATCTTACCTCTGATACCATATATCTGGGCAGAGGCAAGGCAGGATAATCCCGCGAACAGACATAACAAGAATAATTTTTTCAAACCAGAATCTTCAAAAATACACATATGCAAAAACCGTCGCAAAAAGGATTTGCGTTGATTTTCATTTAAATATACACATTGGAACGCAAATGGTTAGGATGCAGCAAGAGGAATATCCACTGCTACCATGATGGCTGTAGCAGTGGCAACAAGCCTCTCCCCTTCTTCTGTAATATCAAAAACATCAGCATCGCAGAAAAACATCAGATTTCCCGCTTTTCGTACACGTCCCTTGGCTACAATCATATTTGCAGTGGAGGGATGCAGGTAACTAATTTTAAGATCGGCCGTAACGACATTTTTCCCTTCAGGTGCCATAGTATAAGCTGCAATTCCGGTAGCAACATCACAAAGGGTAGCAGTTACGCCACCGTGTGTAAAGCCATTTTGTTGCAAATGATAATTTTCGATGTGAATTTTTAATGCAGCTTCACCTTTAGAGATAGAAACCAGTTCAATTCCCATATGTTTGATGAAATGATTGGTACGCAGCCTGCTGTTGATATACTTGTGTAAATGGTCCATTACCGGATTGGGTTATAAGTAGATTTTCGATACAAATCTGCGGCATCTTTAAATGCCCATAATTCTTTTAAAGACATATTTTTTTCTTTCATAAATGCTTTAACAATTCTATAACCAGTAAAGTTTCCGATTAATGGCGGGCAATCCGGAGGAATGCCGCTTCCAAAGGTGTGGTTGCCATAAATAAAATACCTTTTATAGGCGTTAAAATTAGAATTAAACAACATATTTTCATTGACGTAATGGCGCCATATCTGGCCTTCTTCTTCTACCATCTTTTTCCATTCCATTTCTGTATATCCCAGGTTTTTCCAAAGTTCCTTTTCACCAAAAACCCGTTCCATAGTATACCAAATTTTGCCATTAAAAACAGCTTCATCCAGCATGTTTTTGGAGGGAAATTCCGATTCGTATTTCGCTTTCAGATAATTCCAAACCAACATGGCAGGCAATTGTTCAGTGGCGTTATAGCGATTATAAAAATCAGGAACTTCGAGCATTTTATACAATGGGAAAGTATCGTCCAGGAACATTTCCGCACTATATGCTACCACCGTGGTTTTTCCCATAGTATCAATAAATGTTCTGTAATCGCTGAATTGCGAAAAATAAGAAACGATGCGGTATGGTGATTTATCTCCAATCAACTGTTGGGTATGCCCTAAAGCATCGTTGATCTGATTGTTTATTTCCGGATATTTTTCATAATGTTTTAACATGGCCAGAAAAACTTTGCGGTTATTTCCGGCAAAACGTTGTAGCAGTTCAGCTTGCGCAGAATCACCACTTCCATATTTTCCCAGATCCATAATTTCATTAGTCCAGACCTGAAAAAACCGGCCGTATTCCTTTTTGAGTTTGGAATAAACCGCATAAATGTTGGCATTTGGTGCTGCAATTTTATTGAGGTCAGTTGTAAAATTATTTACAATTGCCGGTTGTACTTCATCGAATTTTGCCCGATCACCTGTGCAACCTGTTGTACACAGCAGTACAATGGCAATAACAACTGTAAATGTTTTCAGCAAAAATGATTTAGTTTGCATGAGAAATATGAGAACGCAAATAAACAATACTTTGTTGTTGGGTGCCATGATATTCTGTGGAATGCAGAATCCAGCCTACACACAGTCTGACAAATTTGATAATTTCAGCAACTTTTCTTCTATGCAGAAGTCAGGTGAATTAGAATTGCGCAAAGCCAGATTCGGGTTCAAAATAAGTCCAAATTTCAATTGGATTAAAGTAATGGAAGGAAGAATGAAAAGCAATGGAACCGGCCTGGGTATTTCTTATGGCATCATGGCTGACTTCAATATTGGCGGAAATGCATCCTATTGGCTGGGAACAGAATTAATAGTTTCCACCACGCCAGGAAAAATTGCAGCAATGGATACGTTATACAACAGCAATGTACCTGGTCAACCCTTTACCAAAGCGGAGTTTGACTATAAATTGCAATATGTTCAATTGCCCATTACCCTCAAACTAAAAACCAATGAAATTGGAAATTTTGTTTATTGGGGTCAATTCGGAATTTCTCCAGGATTTCTCATTCAGAACAAGGTAACTACCAACACTGTGGAGAAATTCTATGAGGATGGCACTACCAGTCATTCTCCAAATAGCAACAGCAACGATGCCCTGGATTTTGACGGCAATGGCAAAAAAGGTGCATTTGAAGATAATATTATTGCATTGCGAGCTTCCATGATTTTAGGTGCAGGTGTTGAATTTCAAATCAGCGGCAAAACCACTGCTTCTCTTGGTTTGCGTTTCGACAACGGAATCACTGATTTGTTCTGGGATAAAGGTGTAAAAGGCAGAAACAATTACCTGGGCATACAAGCCGGGATTTATTTCTAAGGTGCACAGAGGTATGTAATGAAAATATGCCTTGCACAACTCAATTACACCATTGGTGATTTTGAGCAGAATACCCTAAAAATTTCTGATGCCATTCAAGAGGCAAAAAAATCAGGAGCGGATTTGGTTTTGTTTTCTGAATTAGCCGTTTGCGGCTATATGCCCGATGATTTATTGGATTACGACTGGTTTGTAGAAAAATGTGAATCCAGTTTGGAAGCTGTAGCTCAAAGCTGTCAGGGAATTGCAGCTGTTGTAGGCGGAGTGATGCGAAACCCGGGAAAAGGTCGCTCGCTACAAAATGTAGCCTGTTTTATGCAGAACGGAAAAATAAGCCATGTAATTTGCAAAACACTGCTACCAACATATGATATTTTTAATGAAGCCAGGTACTTTGAACCGGCCGACCACACAGAGATTATTGAATATAAAAATGTAAAATTGGGTATCGCAATTTGTGAGGATTTTTGGGATATTTATAATGATTTTGAATACAAAGAATCCCCTGTTCAGCGCTTGAAAAATGCCGGTGCCGAATTAATTTTACATCCTTCAGCATCCCCATTTCATTTGGGTAAAGCTGCGGTAAGAGATCAGGTTTTTGCAGGAAATATTTCCCGTTTTTCACTTCCGGTTTGTTATGTAAATCAGGTTGGTGTGCATACCGATTTAATTTTTGATGGCGACAGTCAGGCACTGAATGCGGCTGGTGATACCATTGCGGAATTGCCATATTTTCAGGAAAAAATGGTATATGTGGAATATGCAGATGGAGATTTGAAAGGGAATAAAATTGAACCATTTTTTCCGGAATATATTTCCACCCTTCATGATGCAATTGTTTTTGGAATTCGCGAATATTTTTCAAAAATGGGTTTTAAAACCGCAATACTTGGAAGCAGCGGAGGCATTGACAGCGCTGTTGTTCAGGCATTGGCAACAGAAGCACTTGGCGCAGAAAATGTATTTCCGGTTTTAATGCCGTCGGAATTTTCATCGGAAGGTTCTATTACCGACGCAGAATTATTAAGTGGAAATTTGGGAAATAAAACCAATATTATTTCTATTGCGGACACTTATCATTCTTTAGTACAAAGTCTCTCCGAATCCTTTCAGGACAAACCTTTCGATGTTACTGAAGAAAATTTACAAGCCCGAATTCGCGGAATACTTTTAATGGCATTGAGCAATAAATTTGGACATATTCTTTTAAATACTAGTAACAAAAGTGAAATGGCGGTTGGCTACAGCACCTTGTACGGCGATATGTGCGGCGGTCTCAGCCCATTGGGTGATGTTTATAAAATGAAAGTTTATGCTTTGGCTAATTACATAAACAGAAATGGAGAAATAATTCCCCAGCAAATTATAGATAAGGCACCAAGTGCGGAATTGAGACCGGGTCAAAAGGACAGTGACTCGCTTCCGGAATATTCTTTACTCGATGAAATTTTAAATTTATTTATTGAAGAGCGCCGTGGGCGCGATGAAATAAAAAGTTTGGGTTATGAACCGGCTGTCGTGGATCGCGTGATTCAACTGGTTAACCGGAATGAATACAAAAGGTACCAGTCGCCACCCATTCTCCGGGTTTCCGGAAAAGCTTTCGGCTCCGGAAGAAGGATACCGCTGGTTGCGAAATATGGCTAAACATAAGCCATCGGAATTTTCCAGAGAATTCTGGTTAATGTGCTTTGGATCACTTTTGTTTTTCCTCTCCTATAATTTGATGCTTCCGGAGCTCCCCGACCATCTAAGAAAAATTGGTGGTGCAAAATACCTGGGATGGATTATTTCTTCTTTTTCCATTTGTGCATTGTTGGCCAGGCCATTTAGCGGATTGGTTACCGATATATTAGGAAGAAAATGGGCCATGATGGGCGGAACCGCATTTTGCATTGTTGCCGGCTTGTTATATCCTATCAGTCAGGTGGTTTGGTTGTTTTTTATGGTTCGCGGACTACACGGCTTTTCCACTGGCTTTGCTCCCACAGGTTTTGCGGCTTATACAACGGATATTATTCCTTCCCATCGCCATGGTGAAGCTCTTGGCTGGCAAGGACTATTCAGCAATATGGGTACTTCTCTTGGTTATATAACCGGTTCGCTTCTTGTTTTTTTATTCGGCCGGTCTGGCATGTACCTCACTTCATCGTTATTGGCCATTGGAGCCATGTATATTTTTTCAAAGCTACCCGAAGACAAGGCTGCCAGACAGCATGCAGGCAAGAGATCGAAGAAGATATTTCATTGGAAATCCTGGAAACCTGCACTCTTAATGATGCTTATTTGTATCCCTTTTGGTGCAATTCTCACCATCATGCCTGATTTTACAGTTTTTTCGGGCTTTAGCAATAAGGGTGTTTTTCTTTCTGTTTCGGTAGGATTTTCTCTGTTGGTTCGCATTTTTAGCGGCAGGTTGTCTGACAGGCTGGGTAGGCCATTTTCTACCGCAATTGGAAGCAGCCTTCAACTTATTTCCCTGCTAATGTTAATCTTTACCCATGGCAAAATTTGGTTTGTGATATCCGGTATATTTTATGGAACCGGACAGGGCTTTAATGCGCCTGGTCTGTTTGCATGGGCAGGTGACAATAGCAGCAGCCATACCAAAGGCAGGGCTCTGGGAATGTTATTTATAGCCTTGGAAATAGGCGTAATTATTGGAAGTCTTGGAGGTGGTTACCTGTTCAATGGTACCGAAAATGGATACAGGAATATCTTTATTGCTTCAGCGGGTTGCCTTGCCACATGTCTTCTATTCAGCATATGGTTTATCGGCAATCACCGAAACAATAAGGTAAATCCGCAATAACCTTATTTGTAATGAAAGTGGTTCAGCAACCACACCAGATCACGTTTCCAAACTCCATAAGGATTGTATGAACCTAGCATGAAATTGATCATTTCAAGTTCTGTTTCCGGCTGTTTACCATATTTGGTTACATACTTTTTTTCCATGATATCAATGTAAAATTTGAAATCCAGCATGCAATCATGCCAATGGTTAAAAATAGCATAAGAGTTGTGACCTTTAGCCACAGCTGTGGTTTGACGACCTTTACCCGGCCAGCGCATACCTGTGAGGTTGTTATACTTCAGGGCATAAAAGCTGTTTTTGCCATCGGCACCACTTTCTTCGATTTTAATAACTGTAAATAGTTTGGCCCATTTGCCAACTGTAATTTTAGCCACGGAATACAAATCCTGAGCCTTGGGAATTTTTTGGAGGGATAAGGTTATCGAATCCACTCTTAAAGTATCTCCGACAATGACAACTGAATCTCTCTCTTCTTCTGCCTGTTTCAAAGGAGTTCTGTTCGTATTCAGGTTGGCTGCTGTTGCGGCAATGACCAAAGTTAGTACGCCGGCTGTTAGCAGTTTTCTCATACCCGCCCAATTGCAATTAGTGTACCAAAGTCATTTTTTCATTGCAATTACCTATTAATCAATATCTTACAAGCCATTGTCCACAAATCCACCTCATGGTATTTACCTGTTTTACAAGGGAATATTCTCAATGTGCATATAGTGTTGTGGAAAACTACGCCGAACCATTGTTCGTTCCAAAATGGAATACTGCACCACCAACTTCTTGTGCAATACGCATCTTCACAGTATTTAGATATTCAATTAAGAGCATTGTTTCGTCTGTGTTTTCGGCATCCTCTTTTAATTTTTCAATAGCCTGCCGAAGCATATTGTCCAACTTTTTCCTTCGCAAGTGAACAAAAATGCTCACCAACTCCTGTTTGAAATTATCGTTTTCATGGATAATGTAGATATAATTTTCCAAATACGCCGGTGAAAGTTCATGGCCTTCACTCAATATTCCCGCAGCCCAGTTTGCAATGTCCGAATCTGTATGTTGAATGAAATACTGTTGCCCCGGAAATTCCCCGGATTCATGATTTTTGAAAGCTTCTATGATCTGGGAACACAAGGAATCGTGAAATTCAATGATTTCATCCCCCTGCAATTCATTCATAACAAACCCATATACCGTGGTTTCATCGTTAAATGCCTTATCTCCATGTAACAACAATAACTTTAGTAAAGCGCGTTCCTGACTAATGTCTGAAAAGGATTCTCTGGGCATATCAACCCCGGCGGATTCCGTAATCTGCCGCAGTTCCTCAATAATCTCACGTCCGGTATCGCTCCATTTATTGCGAACCAGTTTGCTCAATTCAGTTGCAAGCAGAGATTCGTCCATTTCGCAAATACGCGCCAACTCATGATTCAACGCATTTCGCTTTAATGGATCTCTGATCTCTGCCAGACTGTCTAAAATATCCCTGACTGCTTCCGTTTTCCTTATTGGGTCATGTTTTACCCCTTCCAGTAACAATCTGGCCTTGAAAAAGATAAAATTCTCCTCATTTTCCTCCAGATATTTGGCAAAGGCTTCGGAACCGAGCATTTTGCAATAAGAATCCGGGTCTTCCCCTTCGGGCAATGGCACTACCCGAACATTGAGATCTTCGGCAAGCAGCAAATTGATACCTCGGAGTGAAGCTTTAATTCCTGCTTTATCTCCATCGTAAACTACCGTTACATTGGGAGTAAAACGCCTTACCAGTTTAATTTGACCGGGAGTTAAAGCGGTTCCGGAACTTGCCACCACATTTTCAATTCCATATTGGCTGAGTGTAATAACATCGGTATAACCCTCTGTTAAAAAGACCTTATTGTGTTGCTTGATGGCATTTTTAGCCTGAAAAATCCCATATAAAACATCGCTTTTTTTGTAAAGTTCTGTCTCGGGAGAATTCACATATTTGGGTGAATTCTCTGCACTGCTCATTTTGCGTCCGGCAAAGGCAATGGTTTTTCCCGAAACACTGTGAATTGGAAATATTACGCGGTTGCGGAATAAATCAAAATATTCTCCATTTTCCTTTTTACGCACCAGCCCGGCCAATTCCATGTTTTCCATAGAATAGCCTGCCTCTTTTGCCTTTTGGGTAAGGACTTCCCATCCGGACGGGCTAAACCCCAACCCCCATTTATTCATGGTTTCTGCGGTAAATCCCCTTTCCCTATAATATTCCAAACCTATGGTGCGACCTTCTTCGGTCTCTGTAAGATTTTCGGCAAAAAAATGTTGGGCAAAATCCAGTACAATCTGAATATTTTCTCTGAGTTTTTGGGAATTCCGGTATTCTTCCGAATCGGCCTGCCCAGTTTCTATCAACTCTATACCATACCGTTTTGCAAGGGTACGGGCAGCTTCCACATAAGTGAGGTTTTCCATCTCCATGAGAAAATTCAAGGAATTTCCTCCTTTTTGACAACCGAAGCATTTATAAATTCCGAGTGCCGGGGTTACTACAAAGCTAGGTGTCTTTTCATCGTGAAAAGGGCATAAACCCTTGTACCTGCTACCTGCTTTTTTAAGACTCACATAATCCCCGACCACATCTTCGATCACGGCTACATGAAGCAGTTGCTCCAGTGAATTCGGGGCTATCATGACCCAAATTTATTGTACGGAATAGGATTTTAAAACATAGGTTTTGCCTGAAAGCAATTCCTTTCTCACAATACCGATATTCTGTGCGAGAAATATTTTGCGATATACAACAGAGTGTAAAGGTTTTAACTCCACCACATTGGCATAAGTTTTTCCCGCAATGGTCATCGAAGGATGAAGGGTGAAACTGTCACCGCTGCCTTTAATTCCACTCAAAATTCCTGAAGCACAAGACCAATCCATGGTATGTTTGAAAAAAGTATCTTTTACAAACATCACTGCCCTGCTGGTATTCTGATCATCCGCAATGACCCGCAATTTGTAAATACTATCCTTATCGGATGCAAGATCCACCTGAATAAACTCCTGATCAAAGGCATCCCAGACCATTTTACCCTCTGTTCTATCCTGAACCACAATTTGCTCTTTATCCGCTGAATCACTCAGGGAATAATATGTCCAGGTGCTTCCATTGCCAAATGAAAAATAGGAACGCATCAACGCATCTATTTTAAAATGCTTCTGAGATTTATCACAGGAAGTCATCCAAATTAATCCGGACAAAGACAAAACTAAAATTAACCGACGCATGTATTTAACTTTGCAAAGTTCAGTTATTATTTGAATTCTCCATCCACATGCCAAACAAGGAAAGTATAAAAAAACAAGCCGCTGACCTGAAAGCCTCCCTTATTGAAATCAGGCGTCACATCCATATGAACCCTGAATTATCCTTTCACGAATATGAAACTTCCGCTTTTGTGGAAAACTTCCTAAAGGCTGAAGGTATTGCTACCAAAAGGCTTGCGAATACCGGAGTGGTAGGGATTATTGAAGGCAAGAACCCCGGGAAAAGAGTTGTGGGATTGCGAGCAGACATGGATGCGCTTCCAATTACCGAAGTGGATGACAACCGCCCATATCGCAGTAGAAATGAAGGCGTAATGCACGCTTGCGGACATGATGTGCATACAACTTCCTTGTTAGGGGCAGCAAAAATTCTAAAATCTTTGGAGAATGAATTTGAGGGAACCATCAAATTGGTATTTCAGCCGGGAGAAGAAAAACTACCGGGTGGTGCGAGTTTGATGATAGCCGATGGCGTTTTGGAAGATCCCAAAGTGGATGTAATGATAGGGCAGCATGTGATGCCACAGATTGAAACCGGAAAAACAGGATTTAGACCCGGATTGTACATGGCGAGTACCGATGAATTGTATGTTACCGTATACGGCAAAGGCGGGCATGGTGCGATGCCACATTTTAATATTGACCCGGTACTTATTTCGGCACATATGATAGTTGCCTTGCAACAAATTGTTAGCAGAACAGCAAACCCAGCCATACCATCGGTTCTCAGTTTTGGAAAAGTGATAGCGAATGGGGCAACCAATGTAATTCCATCTCAGGTTACACTTGAAGGTACTTTTCGCACCTTAGATGAAAAATGGCGCGAAGAAGCCCATGAAAAAATGACACATATGGCCAAGGGAATTGCAGAAAGCATGGGAGGCAGTGTGGAATTTAAAATTGTGAAAGGTTATCCGTTTTTAAAGAACGAACCTGAATTAACTGCCAGATGCCGGAATGAAGCAGCGATGTACCTGGGGGAATCCAATGTTGAAGAACTTGGTATCTGGATGGCAGCTGAAGATTTTGCGTATTATTCCCAGAAGGTACCCAGTTGTTTTTACAGATTAGGAGTTCGCAATGAAAGCAGGGGGATTATACATTCTGTACACCATCCTTCTTTTGATGCAGATGAAAATGCACTTGAAGACGGTTGTGGTCTCTTTGCCTGGCTGGCTTTGAAGGAATTGGAAGCCAATTAGGCTCCAATAATGTGCCTCAGATTATCTACTGCTGAATCCCAAATGGATGCAGCCATTTCCTCTTCGTCTTCATTCACAAATTCGGTGATGATGAGTTCCACATCTCCTGTAATATCATCCTGTGCTACCCGAAATTCCATAAATTCATCTTCCGGTGCATTCACAATTGCAAATCGAATGTATTTATTAGTGACGTTTTTGATTACTTCTGTCAAGGTTTCCGTACCATCTTCCCATTTAAACAGGAATTTCCCCTGATTTACCTGGACATTATCTGCAAACCAACTCTGTAGACCGGATGGAGATGATATATATTGGTATAAAATGTTGGTGGAAGACCGCAATGGATATTCCAGTTCCATTTTTACACGATTTGGCGATTTCACTTTTGACATGGTCATTTTCTGCTATTCACAATCCTAATAAGTCGCAAAAAAGCGATTTCAACTCAAAAAAGCAAAGGAATAAAAATAATAGCGTCAACAATACTGAAAACCATTGCTGCATAAGCATTTGAAATGAAATTATTTTTTTCTGTAATTATTTTCCAAGCTTCCAATTCAAAATGATGTCCATAATATCTTTGCGCCAATTGAAACGTGTTAGCACATTTTGGTACGTAAGTCTTGGATTCCTTCTGGTATCTGTACCAATTGTAATGTTTGTACACCCAGTATCTCCTACACTTTGGGCGAATGAACACCGAACTTTTGTTCTGGATTATTTCTTTGAATATGCGACCAAAGTTGCTGAATGGCCTGTAGTTGTTGCAGCTATTGTACTTGCATATTCCAAACATTGGAAAACAGGGCTTTATGTTGCCGGATTTTATGGCCTGGAAGCTCTTTCTGTCTGGATCATCAAAATGGCACTTCGCGAACCAAGACCCAGCCTTGAAGTTGGCATCGGGGCCCTGCAACAGGTAAATCACATTGTAATTCACCAATACAACAGTTTTCCAAGCGGGCACACTGCAGCCGCATTTATGGGTTTTGGGTTTTTAAGCTTTATGACTAAAAATCCCTGGTTACAGGCACTTTGTGCTATATGCGCAGCATGCATAGCTTATTCCAGAATGTACCTCGGACAACATTACCTTAGAGATCTGATGGCAGGGGAACTAATCGCTTTGTGCATTTTGGGAATCTATTTATGGTTACATAAAAAATATCCGGACAAAGGGTTAAAATGAAAAGCAAAGTTGCCGTACATACTATTATTACGATTGTGGCAATTCTTATGTTTTTGCCGTTTTTATCTGCGAGTCATTTATTTGACTGGGATGAAATAAACTTTGCTGAATCTGCGAGGGAAATGATAGTTTCCGGCAATTATCACCAGGTACAAATTGGTTTTGAACCTTTTTGGGAAAAACCACCTTTGTTTATATGGATGCAGGTTTTCTGCATGAAAATTTTTGGTATAAATGAATTTTCTGCCCGATTACCCAATGCAATATTTGGAATCATTACCTTGAATTTTTTATATTATTTGGGATGCAAAATTCGAAATCATTTTACGGGTATATTTTGGGTATTGGCATATGGAGCGAGCCTTGCACCGGCGATTTATTACAGGTCCGGTATTATTGATCCGGTATTTAACCTATTTATTTTTCTCGCTATTTATCAATTATTTTCAGCAGAATCCGATGCTGTGTCCAAATTAAATCCACGCAAAGCCATGCTTTTTTGTGGCATTTTTTTTGGACTTGCGGTTCTCACGAAAGGTCCGGTAGCACTGCTAATTGGAGGAGTTGTATGGTTGGTCCGTTTTATGCAGAATCCCAAATATGTATGGAATGGTATTTATAATTTTTTAATCGCGTTATTCGGTTTTCTCGCGATTATTTCCCTTTGGGTAATCCCGGAGTTATTGCGTTCCGGTACCTGGTTTTTTACAGAATTCTACCAGTATCAGATTTTACTTGCCAAAGGACAAATGGAATGGCACAACCAGCCCTGGTTCTATCATATTCTGGTATTGTTGTTTCTCTGCTTTCCTGCGTCTGTTTTCGCCATACCACAACTTTTTCGTGCAGACGATTCATCAGGGGATGAAAAATTATGGTCCACTTACATGCGTATTTTATTTTGGGTAGTTTTGGTTATTTTTTCACTGGTAACTACCAAAATTATTCATTATAGCAGTTTATGCTGGTTTCCATTGGGATGGTTTGCCGGAAATATGTTATACAAATTACATACCAACAGAACGCGGATATCTGGTTGGCTAATGTTTCCCTTTGCACTGGTAGTAGTGATTCTGGGAATTGTATTTGTGTTGATTCCAATATTATTTGTTCAACCTGCTTTAAATCAATTTTTTACACAAAATGTGAAAGATGTATTTGCAAATGCAATTATATCAAATCCCGATGGATGGCAAGGTTGGGAATATATACCCGGTGTTTTATTTCTTGTCTCTTCTTTTATATGGTTGCTTTACTTTCGAAAAGCCCATGCGCATTGGCCATTTACGATTACTGCAATTTTTGGAATTTTATTTTCTGGAATTTTAATTCCTAGAATTGACAACAGCCTGCAAGGCAAATATTTGAATGAAATCGTATCCCAAAAAGGGAAAGATATTTATATTGAATCATGGGGATTTAAAACTTATGCTATATTGTTTTATGCACAAGTTGGACCCAATAAATTCAAAGGGCCGTGGCAACAAGATTCCATGGATCTTAAAGAATTTGAAGCACCAGGCAGGCAGGCCAGATTGGTTTGGATGATGGATAAAAAAATGGATAAACCCATATTTATCTATACAAAATGCGATTTCAACCCGGATTATTATTTTAAGGAAAAATTCAAATTACACAGGGACCTGGGGGCCTATTTACTCTGGGAACGAAAAAACCCTTCGAAGCCGGATATTCGAATGTAATCTGTACATTTGTCCACCCCCGCATTGTTATTATGCCCTTGAATCAGAAGAAACTTGAAATCATAAAAGCTGCATCAGAGCTGGGCGCAGGCAAATCTGGCGCAAGAAAAGGACCCGAAGAATTATTGCATTTCATTCAAAATGACATACCTGAACTTTCAAACACGAAATCATTTGAAATTCAGAATTTTAATACCTTAAAACCAGCAGCCAAATTTACATTTGCAAATAATATTGACATACTGACGAAAGCACTTTCCAAAGTCTCAGACGGAGTAGAGCATTCACTAAAACATGGTTACTTCCCCCTTATTTTTACAGGTGATCACAGCAATGCAATAGGAACTATTTCCGGATTTGCGAGTCATTTTAAACAGGAAAAAATTGGTGTTCTATGGGTGGACGCCCATCTGGATCTTCATTCCCCATTCACAACACCTTCAGGCAATATTCATGGTATGGCACTGAATGCGCTGGTTGGCAATGACAATTTGGACCAAAAAAAGAATGAACCCAATGAGGACGAAATTGCATGGTGGCAAAATCTAAAACATCTGGGCAGCGCAAATTTATCTCCAAAAATACTTCCCCAGCATATTGTTTACATCGGCATCCGAAGTTTTGAAAAAGAAGAAAAAGCGCTTGCGGACCAATTAAATATAAAAGTTTATACCCCGGAAGACATCAGAAAAATTGGAATGCCGAAAGTGCTGGAAAACAGCTTACAGCATTTGCAAAATTGCGATAAAATTTATGTGAGTTTTGATGTGGATTCTCTGGATACTACAATTTCAAAAGGCACCGGAACCCCGGTTGATGGCGGGTTGACGTTGGATGAAGCAAGAGATGTATTTCAACTTTTGCATCATCCAAAAATTGCAGCTTTTGAAATTACCGAAATCAATCCCGATCTGGAAGAAAATAATGCTATGATTAAAGCCGTTGATCTATTGCTTCGCAGTGCTTTCCAATCCGATTAACCACTTCAGCGTATCCATATTATCGGCGTAGTCTCCCAATTGTGTTTTCTGGGTTTGACCAAATTCGAGTCCTTTTATTTCCGGTATACCTGAAACTACACACTGAATTCCTTCCTCATTTTCTTTGAGGTAGGCTTCAATTTCATCTGAATTTTTATAAAAACTATAGTTGAGCATTCCAACAGGGCTGTACAAATCCTGCCTTTCTTTCAATAAAACAAATCCGTTATCCATATGAGGATCCAGATTCATTAACAACAATGCCCGATGGTAATGGAAATTGTTCACGTATTTGTTGTGGTTTATCAGGAAATAAAATTCTTCCCACGCATCAAACAATGGTTTAAACGCATAATTTTCCGGTAATAATAAATGGGTAATATTACGGCATCCAAGTCCGAAATAATCAAATACATCATGTCCCAAATCCCTTAACTGTTCTGGAGTTTCATTTCCCGAAAGCACGGCAACACTGTTTCTGTTTTTGCGCAAAAGTGATGGAATATTTCTAAAATAATATTCAAAATATCTGGCAGAGTTATTGCTTCCGGTGGCTATTGCGGCATTTATTTCTTTCATATTTTCTGAAAAAACCATACGGTTTTTTAAATCAGGCATATAAATAGCCGCTTGCTCCAACCAGAATTTTGGGAGTGTTTCATCCTCGGAAGAAAACTTAACTTGAATATGGTGGCCGGCCACCAAAGCGCATATTGCATCATGTATTCCAACCAATGGAATATTCCCGGCCATGATAATTCCAATTTTTAATGGTGATTTGGGCTTGTTCCATTTATATGCTGAAAGCCATTCTTCTGCATTTTTATCAGAGAGAGCCTCGTTCCATTGACCCAAACTTTGCCTGATATTTTCAGGTTCAAACCATTTATTCATCACATACGCCTTTTCAATGGTATGATTCCATGCTTCCGCATTGTTTTCATTGGGCAGGGAAAGTCGAAAAGCGCGCAGCACCTCAGATGCAAACATGTTGCAAAAATAACCAAAGCCATTGGCTTTGATGTAACAATATACATAGATACTGCGTATGGTTTGCAGCCAATAATTAAATCATAAATTTGCAGCGATGTCAAAAAAACATATTCTATCATTTCTCCTTATCCTGACTGCATCAACCGCCCTGCTGGCACAAAACAAATGGACCGCCGGGTTTAACCTTGGTGGCAATATTTCGAGAATTGGGGTTGCTGATACTTTTCCTCAAAATTTTAGCCGAAGAAATCGCATTGGATATAATATTGGCATACAGGCCAGCTACGATATCAAAAAGTCTGTAGCAGTTAGTTTGGGTTTTAATCTGGTAAATAAGGGCTATAAAATCAATAATGATACCTTATCCGGAAGCCCATCCATCATTCAGAAATACAACTCACTTAACGTACCGGTTGGATTGGTGTTCCGTCAGGCATTTAGTGGTACCAACTTTATTCATGAAAAAGCTGGATTGATTTTAAACTATACCACAAGAAGTGACAGCCTTTTTAAGCAAAATTCAACATCCAAACCCAGTTTTAAAACCACAGATGTTTCTATAAATCGCCTTTACCCAATGTTTTATTTAGGCTTTGGATTGGGAGGTACTACCGAAACCGGAGACAGGTATGAATTTACAGTTACTTACAACCAAAGTTTTTCTACTGATGCCAACATAAAAGTGAATTATGGACAAGGATTTTTAAAAGAATTCCCTTTGAATTATCGCGGTGGATTTTTACAATTTGGTTTCAGTTACCACTTCAATCTGAGCAACTTCGGTAAATCAGATGAGTATTTTTATTAAGTGACCGAGTGGCCGAGTTACCAAGAGTAGAAAAGCTGGAGGTCCGTTATTCAACGCAAAGACACGAAGGAGCTTCCCGCCCGTGCCGGTACGGACGTGGCGCTCATCGCAAAGGCATGAGGTTTTTATTTATTACTCATTTATAAAAATAATCCCAATACAACAGTTCGACACAAGGACTCGTTTCACTCGCAAACAGCCGGTGGCCGGTAGCTGGAAGCCGGAAGCGGTAATTAAAAAAGCGCACGGAACCCACACAAAAAACGAATCGAGCCAGCGGCCAGTGGCTTGAGGCCAGCAGCTGTATTCCATTCTTTCATTCCCTTCATTTTTTCATTTTTTCATTCCAGGAGGCGCACAGAATCCACAGAAATCACAGATCAAAATCCTACTAGGCCTACCACTTTCATAAAATAAAATTCATTATTTCAAATCTCACAGAAACATGTCGGTGCCTGAAATAAGTTGACCGTTTTAAGAGCAAAAAACACAACTTAAAACACAACAATAATGGCAACAGTAGAAAAATTCAGATTAACGCTTGAAGAGCGGATTCGTCGTCGGTTTAGCGAA